>Ga0334893_1000102_pt1 | contig 150861 bp, 134 predicted proteins | sample GraSluR3_MG_5_FD_207218 | JGI IMG/M metagenome (GOLD analysis project Ga0334893, IMG submission 207218) | Sludge microbial communities from methane-producing bioreactor in Wageningen University, Netherlands - Granular Sludge_09_05-R3 | ecosystem: Engineered > Bioreactor > Anaerobic >...
ATTCAATTGCCTTCGGCGAAAATTTTTGGAGATTTGTCAAGGGTTTTAATGAAAAAAGTGGAGGTTTTTTAAAAACATGGAGTTCAAAGCACTGATTTTTCGGGCTTTGTAATTCCGAGAGACTATATTAATAGCAAAGGAGGGATACGATTGGCTACATCATCATTTAACAAAGATTTCACGTTGAATACCAAGAAGGCTGTGGAGTCATTCGAAAGAATTATTTCCACTCCGAAGAAAAGCGTTAAAATAAATAGAAACTTGATATCGCCTGATAAAGAGAGGCGAGGTGAACAGAAATTAAAACAAATGTTATCTCGCTAAAGCTCAGGAACTTATTTCTATTTTTGTTTGTGGAAAAGACGCAGACATTGAGAATTTTCTGAAAAGTAAAGCAATTCAATTTGAGAAACTAGACAAAAGTAGAACTTTTTTTACCTATGATGAGGATGAGAACGAGTTCAAAGTCCTCGCCTACTTCACGCTCGCCATACAGGTTTTAAAGATTTCAGAGGATATGATTTCTGGAAGGAAGGCAAAGCACCTTGATGGATTCAGTTCAAAGATTAAAGGTGGTAAGATTACTGAGTTTCCTTCCATACTGATTGGGCAACTGGGGAAAAATGAAATGTATCCAAGAGTTATCTCTGGATCAGAAATATTGGAGTATTGTTTGGCCACAATATTTGAAAAACAAGTCAGATTAGGTGGAAGAATAATCATGTTAGAATGTAAAGATTTTCCTTATCTGATTAAGATTCTCGAAGAAGCTGAAATCATTGAACCTAAAGAAGAAGTTTAGCTTTAAAAGAAGATAACTACATATATAGATTAAGAAGTCGATCACATTGTGGTGGGCTTTATATTTTTTTGCAAATTAGCTGACCCACTAATAAGCTCTCTGACTTCGGAACAACTCCGAACTTAGACTGAATATTGGTGGGTTTGTTGATTGTCAAGTAAAATTGGTTCTTCCGTAAATATTCGTCGGTCATCATCCCGAGTTTATTGGGGATAACATCATCTTTGCTGACAAGAGATTTAATTTACATCGGCAATACATCGTTCGCTTTATCATCTTTAATTTGCTATTTGTCGCTTTGAATACAAATCCATTACTCAAATCATATTCCACTGCATTTTCGATAGCATTAATATCTTTGTTTAACCCATTTGCAAATGAAGCTAGTTCCTTTACTTCACAATTGGAATAGCGTTCGATAAGCAAGTACAGCATTGGCACATTTTTGTTTTTGAACATGTCTCTGAATTCTTCAATACACTGTTTGATTCTATATAATATTGGACATTGCTCAAAGATATACTTTTTATGATTGATGATTTTTGTTAGCGGTTCCAGGGTTTGTCAAAATGACTAAAAGAGTATGTCATGACGTCAATAATGTAATCGATTACAAAAATAGGTTGACAAAATAAATATATACTCATATAATAGTATTATAAGATTAATGTAATCGATTACAAAAAGGAGGCGATGTTTTGGTTACAGTAAAAGATGTAGCTAAGCTTGCAGGGGTATCAGTGGCCACGGTATCTCGTGTTATTAATGACAGTGATAGTGTAAGAGGCTTAACTAAAGATAAAGTTACAAGGGCAATGAAAGAGTTGGATTATTATCCTAATAATTTAGCCAAAAATTTTTCTACACAGAGTACTAAACGCATTGCATTAGTAGTAGATGTTATGAATGCTGATGCCTTTGCAAATCCATATTTTTTTCAAGTACAGTTTGGAATTGAAAAATATTTGGCGGAAAAAGGATATAGCTTATCAATTTACAATAAATCTAGTGCGTTTGATAAGAATAAAATGTTGGAAAAATTATTGTTTGAGCGTCAAGTTGATGGTTTAATATTTCATTCTATATTACTTGACGAAGAAGCTTTGTTATTATTAGAGAAAAGTACATTGCCTTATATATCTTTAGGTGAAATTCAAGGAGATATTAATTGGGTAGACGTTGATAACTTTCAAGCAGGTTATTTAGCTTTGAAAGCTTTACTTGATGATCATCACAAAAATGTTTGTGTATTATATAATAGTGAGACGAATTTGTTTGAAAAGAACAGAATCCGAGGCATAAAAAAAATATGTGATGAACAATCAAAATTCATGGAAACACGATTTCTCCAATATAGCGAAAGAGAACTTGCTGATTTAATCGTCCTAGTTAATAGCATTATTGATGAAGGCAATTCAATTGATGGATTTATTGCATTGGATAATAAAATGGCAATAGCGCTTGAAAGAGTTATACAAAAAAAAGGATATAGAATTCCTGAAGATATAGGTCTTGTGACTTTTGATAAATATCCGGTCGTTGATTTTTCAATACCCAAAATGACAACAGTTGATATTGATGTAATGACATTGGGGAAAAACATAGGTATGGTGCTTCTTGAAAATATTGAATCAAAAAGTAAAGCTATAACAAAGTTGAAGTTATCAGTGGAGTTATCTCGAAGAGAAACAACTAGAAACAGATAAATTAGAAAATGATTTGAGGAAAATGATGATGATTAGACATGAACAAAATAAAGAATATCGGATTGCAATTGACAAGAATAAGCTGTTAATTCGGGTCGAAGTAATGGAAAAGCTGAAAGAAAATCCACTAAAAATTAAAATGTTGTATTGGAATAGGCAGTTAGAGAATCTTGATTGTTGCCACGAACAAGAAATGGAACTTATATCTAGATATAATGGTGTAAGTGTTTATGAAGGAATCGTGACGATTGACTATGTAGTAAGTTATTTGAAATATATTTTTCGGATTGAGAGAAATAATGAAATTCAAATATTTGACTATTATGGATTAAGAAAAGAAGGAAATTCAAAATACGCATTTGAATATATATACACAAATTCAAATGATGTATTGATACAATCTAAATGGTTAAAAGAAAGTATGTTTTACCAAATTTTTCCAGAAAGATTCTGTAATGGAGACACAACAAATGATCCGGAAGAAATCGTAACTTGGGAAAGTAAACCAACAAGGACAAACTTTATGGGCGGTGACATTAAGGGGATTGCAGATAATATTGAGTATTTAGTCGATTTAGGTATTAATGCTATATATTTGAATCCTATTTTTCAAGGAAAGTCAAATCACAAATATGATACAGTGGACTATTTCAAAATTGATGAAAACTTTGGAACAGAAGATGATTTCCGTAGTTTTATTGATAAATGCCATCAAAATGGAATAAAGGTAATTTTGGATGGGGTATTTAACCACTGTGGGAGTGATTTTCCCCAATTTGTTGAAGCAAAAAACAATTGTTTGTCAAAGTATAGAGATTGGTTTGTGTTTGATGCATTTAAAAATGAATCTCAAATAGACGTAGATTATGAATGTGTAGGGTATTACAAATATATGCCAAAGCTAAACTATTCATCAGATGAAGTGAGAAAATATTTTCTTGAGGTTGGCAAGTTTTGGATTGAAGACTATGATATTGATGGATGGCGATTAGATGTTGCAGATGAAATAGATGCTTCTTTTTGGTATGAATTTAGAAGAGAAATCCTCGCAATAAAAAATGATGCAATTTTAATAGCAGAAACATGGAGTGAAAAAAAGGATATGTTATATCATAACCAAATGGATTCTTTGATGAACTATATTTTTAGAGATGCAGTTGTTGATTTTATAGCAGACCAACGTATTAGTGGTTATGAATTTGAAGAAAGACTTTCTAAAATTATTGGAATTTATCCATCGGTTATCAGCAATCAATTGTACAATTTAATAGGTAGTCATGATACAGAAAGATTTTTAACGTTAGTTAATGGAAGTATTGATAAACATAAGATGGCTATTGGCTTGATGTATATGTTTAAAGGAATACCAGCATTGTATTATGGAGATGAAGTTTTATTAACAGGAGAAAATGATCCAGGTTGTCGAGGAACCATGGATTGGAACCCAAAGAATACGATTATTGATTATATTAAAAGACTTGCAAATATCCGAAAACATAATAAAGAGGTTAGATATGGAACATATAGAGCAAATTTATGTACGTATCATTGTGTGGGATTTGTAAGAAGTTTTGAAAATGAGAATATTTACACTATTATTAATAATTCAGTGCAAGATGAGATGATAGAATTACCGGTTTTTGAAGAGGAAGGTATTATGTCAGAGTTATTATATGGAAAGGAGGAGTATGTAATTAAGCCGATAGTAAATAAAAAAGAATACTATAATTCTGATGTAAATGATTATATGGGAACTGTTCAGTTTCCAATCAAAAAATATGAGCTATTAATATTGAAAATGGAGGTAAAATAATGCGAATGAAAACAACAGTAATGTTTATTGGTGTATTAATGAGTGTAATACTTATTTTTAGCGGATGTAGTAAAGAAGAAATAGATAATGAGGTGGGGGAGAGGCAAGAAGAGGATAATGAAGAAACAGGAAACGTTACTACAGATGCGACAGACAAAATAACAGAAATAGTATTTTGGCATCATTATAATGAACAATCAAATGAGAATAAAGTGTTGACAGAAATAATTATACCTGAATTCGAAAAACAAAATAAAAATATTAAGGTGGAAACGGTATCTCATGATTGGGCGGATCTTCATAAAAAAATGATTGTTGCTACGACAGCAAATGAACTTCCAGATGTTGCAAGACTTGATAGTGCATGGATTCCGGAATTTGAACAAATGGGAATATTACTTTCGTTGAACAATGAATTTTCGGATTTTGAAGAAGTTAAAGAGGAAATACTAGAAGGTCCGATGAATACAGCTAAAGTTAAGGGAAATTATTATGGGTTAGGACTAAACACAAATACAAAAGTTCTTTTTTATAATAATGAGTTATTAGAGAGTAATAACTTACCAGTTCCGAAAACAATGGAAGAATTTTTTGAGGTGGCTATAAAGATATCAGCTAACAGTGGCGAACAAGCAATATGGGGATATGGAGAACCCGGATTATCAGGATGGAATGTTTGCCCATTAATATGGAGTAATGGTGGTGAAATTTTAAATGAGGACTATACAGAAGTTGAAGGTTATTTGAACTCTGAAAAAAATATTGCATTATTAGATAGGTTGGTTGAATTATATAATATTGAAGCAATGTCAGGATTTAATAGTGGAGATATGCCTATGACTGATGGATTTGCACAAGGAAGATATGCAATGTTGTTTGATGGACCATGGAAATATGCAGAGTTGCGAGGAGGACATCCAGACTTCAAATCATATAGGACTACAACAATGCCAGAAGGTGATGGTGGATCAATTCAGGTTCTCGGTGGAGAAGATATCTCAATTACACAAACGGCAAATAAGGAAGCATCTTGGGAGTTTGTAAAGTTTATGACAAGTGAGTTTGCACAAGTTGAGATGGGAAAAGTTGGACAAATTCCTGTAAATATTCAGGCTATGTCAAATGAAGAAATAAAAAATATTGAAGATTTTAGCATTTTTATTGAAGCATTAAAAACGGCAAAAGCAAGACCTACAATTGCGGAATGGCCACAAATAGATACAATGATTACAGATGCGTTTACAAGTGCTTTATTAGGAGCAAAAACACCTGAAGATGCTTTAAATGAAGCAACAATGGAAATAGAAAAAATCATAAAAAAATGAAGCAAGACAAATAAATTGTACTTACTCCATTAACAAGCATTTATATTGTAACAGAAAAAAACAAAAAAGTATAGCAACATGTAACATTATGTTACATGTTGCTACTTAGAAGGTGTGGCAGATGAGAATAAATGTATCGAAAAAAATAAATAGAGACAGAATTGAGATTGTACTTCTTTTTTTGCCGGGACTCATATTTTTCTTTTTATTTACTGTATTTCCAATTATTAAATTATTTATTATGAGTTTTTTCGAGTATAATATAGGTTTGAATATTGAAAATCGGTTTATTGGATTAGAAAATTATTTAAATGTTTTTTCGGATCAATCAAGTAGAATTGCAATTAGCAATACATTGTATTATGCGCTGATAACGGTTCCAGGACAGATTATACTAGGTTTAATAGTAGCCGTTTTAATAAACTCTTTATCAAAAGGAAAATTAGTATATAGAATTGTTTATTATTTACCGGTAATTACTTCTTGGGTAATTGTATCTGTATTATTTAGGTATATTTTTCAGAATGAAGGATACTTAAATTATATTTTGGTAGAGGTATTAAAGTTTTCAGATAAATCCATTCGATGGCTAGATACTAGGGAAACAAGTATGATTGTTTATTCTATTATAGGAATTTGGAAAGGAGTTGGATGGAGTATGACTGTTTTTCTTGCGGCATTAACAGCTATACCCAAAGAACTTTATGAAGCTTCAGAAGTTGATGGAAGTGGAAAGATAAAACAATTTTTATATATCACAATTCCCGGAATACGTGGTAGCATTTTATTTAGTGTTGTCATGCTTACAATTGGTGCGTTTAATACCTTTACACCGGTTAAATTAATTACGGATGGAAAACCCTTGCATCAGACAGAATTTGTTTTAACATGGATGTATAAAAATGCATTTGAGTTTCGTAATATGGGATATGCAGCTGCACTATCATTTTTAGTTGCAGTAGTAATATCAGTAATTACAATTATACAATTTAAATTTTTTGATGATTCGGGGGTGGAAAAATAATGAGAAAACAAAGATATAAAGAAAAATTCATTATAATATTTTTTTTGAGTGTAGGAGCAATTTTAATGTTAATGCCAATGTTATATCTCATTAGTTATTCGCTAAGACCAAATAGTGATATTTACCAATACCCACCGAAATTGTTTGTTGCACTAAATAATTTGACCTTAGAAAATTATAACTATATCTTATCAGAAAGTGTTCAGTTAGTCATTTATTTTAGAAATAGTATTTTTGTGAGTGTTGTATCTATGATTTTTGTAGCGCTTATGGCTAGTTCATTGGCATATGTTCTGTCGAGATTTAACTTTCCAGGAAAAAAAGTATTCTTTTCATTACTAATTACAACAATGATTATACCTGGGTTAGGACTAATAATTCCACAATATCAGATTGCCGTCAATTTAAACCTAGTGAATAAGCTTTCAGGTCTTATCCCTGTATACATTGCATGGGTATTACCCTTTTCAACATTTATGATGAAGAGCTATGTTGATGGATTACCCAAAGAGCTTGATCAGGCAGCAAAAATTGATGGGGCATCAACGCTGAAAGTTTATTTCTTGATTATATTGCCTTTGATGAAACCATCTATTGCGGCAGTAAGTATTTTTAATTTCTTATCAAGTTGGGAAGAATATGGATGGGCACAAACAATAATCAGTAAAGAAGAGTTAAGAACGATACCTATATATATAGCAGGCTTTTTTGGAAGGAATAATTTTACTCAATTTGGTTATGTATTTGCAATATCATGTTTATCTTTAGTTCCTATTATTATAATATTTATCGCTTTTCAGAAGTACTTTATTACAGGGCTTACTGCTGGAGGAGTTAAAGGATAGACAAGAGCTTTAAAATCATTTGGGTATATAATTTTTGAGGATGGGATTAAACCCAAAAGAGTCCAAAATATCTTAGACATGCATCCTTGCAAATGAACATGGACTTATATACCCATGTATTATTAGAAAATTCTCAGGAAGAGATGGTCAAATTAGAAAAAGTAAAAAAGAGAACAACTGACGAGTTTAATCAGTTGTTCTCTTTTTTAAATATTAAATTGTCCATTCTCCGTTTGCAATACCAATTAGATAAAAAGTTCCGTTATACTCTTCAAAGATTAGATAAAGACTTCTCCAATCCATTCCCATGTATGGAGGAGTACCTTCCACATAAAGTTCTACAAATACTGCATTTGGATAGAAAGAGGGAATATTGTTTATAAGATTTCCTCTAGCGATTACATTATTATAGACAATATCATCAGGACTAGTAAAATCTCTATCGTTCACATATCTGTCAAAGTAGTCTTGCGGAGTTAGGTCAATGTTAAAACCTGTTCCGTCTTCAATACCCCAGAAGTATGTGTTGTTATCGGAGAGTAAATTGGGTATTTGAGTAGCTGTAAACACTTGATGGCTATTCTCTATGTAGTAATAGGGAGAAAATCTGATGCCATCAACGGGGTGAGCGTAGCTCGCAAGAGTGGTCATATCTTCATCCTTAAGAATTTGAGCTATGTCAAGAGCCTCGGATGAGAGCATGGCACTTTGTGTAAACTGAGGATTTATGGCCTTGCTCATAACCGCTGCAAATTCAGCTCTGGTCATAGAGTTGTTTGGCTTGAACGTATTGTCTGGATAACCGGAGATGATATAGTTATCCATTAGAGCCATAATATTTGAAAAGGACCAGTGATTTTGACTTAAATCGCTAAATGAACTATTTGAAGTGACTTGGGTTAAGTTGTATGCAGAAGCAATTACAGCAGAGACTTCTGCTCTTGTCATAGGATTATCTGGTTTGAAAGTACCATCTGGATAGCCATTCATTATCCCTTGGGATACGACAGCGCCAATATGTCCATTTGCCCAATGTGAAGAGGCTACATCTGGAAAGCTCGCAGCTTGGGTGGTAAGATTAAGATCATTTGAGAGCATTGAACTAACCTGTGCCCTCGTTAGCGTAGCATTTGGCTTAAAGGTACCATCTGGAAAACCACTAATTAAACCCTGGGATGACAAATACTCAATGTAAGTTTCAGCCCAATGGTTTTCTATATCAGAAAAATGTGAACTTGCAAATGAAATTGACGTTGTAAACAAAAATGTAAAGATAATAACGAAAGATATTTTTTTATATTTTCTCATACATCTACCTCCATGAATTTCTTGCTTAAAAAAGCACGATTTTACGAAAAAGTTAGGTCTTTACTTTTATAGTATAACATCATTTGCCACCATTCTTCAAATTTTTTATTGCAGAAATATTTTGCTTTAAAGTCATACTATGCGTTATAATAAATGATATGTAAAATGTCGAGGGGGCCTAGCATGAGTTTAAAGATAAAGAATATAACGCTCAACAACAAATTAATCATATACACGGTTGGACTCTTAATTATTACCGGATTGATTATTGGTATAGCAGGTTTTCGATTTACAAAAGATGCTCTCGATAGAAAAGGTGAGATTATCTTAGAAAATGGAGTGAAATCTGCCATGCTCTATATCAATGAGCAGTACTCCCTTTACGAAAAGGGGGATATTCCAATAGACGTGGTTCAAGAAAGTATTAAAGAATCTCTTTTAGGAAAGATGAAGGCAGATGGAACAAGAATAATAAACAATCCTATTGATTTAGGAGAATATGGATATTTTATTATTTACGATTCCAAAGGCAATGAAGTCATGCATCCCTTTTTGGAAGGGGAAAATGTTTGGGACGTTATTGATCAGAACAGACGGTTAAACGAACCTTTTTATTTGGTTCAAGATAAAATTCAAAAAGCAAAAAAAGGTGGTGGATTTACCCATTACACTTGGGATGTCCCCTTTGAAAACAGAAGTGCCCGAAAAGTTGTCTATTCAGAGTATTTTGAACCTTGGGATTGGATAGTCACGGCAGGTACTTATATGGAAGATTTTAATGCAGAAGCCATGCGTATCATTCAACTGACTTTATTTGTATTGTTGATTGTTATGTTAGTTGGTTTTATTCTTACGAAAAATTATATTTCTAGTGTTGCTATACCTCTTATGGGGATTGAAAAAGCCATGAAGTCTCTTTCGGATGGCAAGTATGAATATTTAGAACCAATAAGAAGAAAAGATGAAGTCGGCAGATTGGTAAAAGGCTATAATCAAATGCTAGGTGCAATAGAAGCAAAGGATAAAAAACTAGAGTATTTTGCATATTTTGACGAACTTTCAGGACTTTCGAATCGTCATGAAACACGACAACGGATTAATAATAAAATTCATAATGGGGTTTGTGCCTATTTGATTTTAATGGATATTAAGGATTTTAAAACCATTAATTCTGTCTACGGAAGTAATTATGGTGATGAGATCATTAAGATCTTAGGTGAAACGGTGACAACCTTAGCATCAGACCGTCTGAGATTTTCAAGACTTTCAGGCAATGAATTTGCAATATGGATAGAAACGTGTTCAGAAACTGAAGTTAAGACACGATTAAATCAAATCATAAACGAAATAAAAAATCAACTCAATATATCAGGTTACCCTCATCATTTGTCATTTCATATGGGAGGGTGTAAAACCCATGAAAGCATTGATGATTATGATCGTCTATATAAAAAGGCTGCAGTTGCCCTTCAATTTGCAAAAGAACATGATAACTTTGAGTATGTTAGTTATGAAGATTCTATGTTAACAACCATAGAACGGGCATCCATACTTTTAAAACATGCTGAAATCGACCTTAAGGCAGGTCGCTTTAGTCTGTATTATCAAGGACAAGTCGATATTACAAGCAAAAAAGTTTTAGGCGTTGAGGCTTTAGCACGGTGGTTCTCAGAGGATCTTGGATTTATAAGTCCAGGAGAATTTATTCCGGTCCTTAATAAAACTCAACTCATGATTGACTTTAGTGAGTTTGTCATTCATAAGGCCTTAGAAGATTATCCGAAACTTGAAAAAAAATATGGACAAGGCATTACTTTAGCCATTAATATTTGTCCTACACTCTTTTACCAGGAAAGTTTTGTAGAATTCATTGTATCGGCGTTAAAAACCTATAGTGTCCATCCTGAAAAGTTGATTTTGGAGATTACAGAAGATTTATTTATTACGGATGTAGAATTGGTTAATTCTAAAATACAACAATTAAGAACTTTAGGAATAAAAATATCCCTAGATGATTTTGGAACAGGTTTTTCGTCTTTAAACTATTTGAGAAGTTTTCCCCTGGATGAAGTGAAAATCGATCGTATGTTTATTAAAGAAATTCATAAAAGTGAAAGAGATTTGTCTATGCTTAAGTCTATTGTGGATTTAGCCCACACTCTAGATTATCTTGTTGTGGCAGAGGGGATTGAGTACCTAGAACAAGTACAATGTTTACAAGAAGTCAACTGTAGAGTTGCTCAAGGTTTTTATTACTATAAACCTGAGCCTATAGAAGCTTAAAAGGAAGGTGAGTGTTATGGTAACAATCGATGAAGCCATTGAACATTATCGAAAAGCATCCCAAGGATATACGGTCAGTGGACAACGCAGAAAAGCTTCGAAACGAAGACCTTTACTTGCATTAACAGGGATGATTGAACCCAAAAACATGCTTTCAACGGTTGAACTTGGTATTAGAGAAGTTCGATTAGAGCGTGTTGTTGGAACGTATTATGCCACACGTGGTCATGCTTTTTCAGAAGATTTTATTCCAAGGTATAATGAACGGTCGGAAATCTTTCAAAAGTGGATTAATCTCTGTAAATCCCAACTCGAAGAGGGAATCAATGAACCGATTATTGTATATGAATACTTAAATAAGTATTACGTGCAAGAAGGAAATAAGCGGGTCAGTGTACTAAAGTATTTTGATGCGGTAAGTGTTGCGGCAAATGTCATTCGAATCATTCCACCATATAATGAAGAAGATCCTGAGATTGAGGTCTATTATAGCTTTTTAGACTTTTTTGCCAAGACGGATTATGAAGATATCTGGTTCTCATATGTCGGAGGCTTTGATGAGCTTATCGAACACATGGATCACTATATCGAAGGAGAACCCACATTGGAAGCCTATAAGGACTATCTTAAAAGCTATTATAGCCTTTTTCGAAGAATCTATAAATCTGCATTAGAAGAGAAATATTCGCCATCAGATGAAGTGACAACAGGCGATATCTTTTTAACCTATGTACAATTGTTTGGCGAAGAAGCGATTGATTCAGAAAGCTTAGATCAACGATTAGCGGAAGTTATGAGCCAGTTTGTGGCGGATGAAATGGTTGAGGTGGAAGAGGAGTTACAAAGTTCCTTTACAACAGCAAATCTCTTAAAGTTTAAAAAAACGCGGATTGCCTTTGTTTTTTCCCATGGCGATGATGCAACCGGATGGAACAAGGACCACTTAAGAGCTTATCATTCCATGGTAGAGTCCTTTGGAAAGCAGTTAGTTATTGATAAGTATGAGCGACTGGTGGAAGCAGAGGCACCCTTAGCAACTCTAAGGAATATCGCCGGAAACTATGATGTCCTTTTCTTGGTGGAAAATAATCTGGCAGAAGAGGCAAAAACCTGTGCTGTGGACTATCCAAAGACGATTTTCCTTGTTTGCGGCGGAACGGATTCAACATATTTGTTACCAAGTTATTATGGCAAAACCTACCAGGCGAATTTTTTACTAGGGCTATATGCGGCAATGTCTTGTGAGACAGACTCGGTGGGCTATGTATCGAGAAAAATAAACCACAAGATTTATCGTTCGATTCGTGCTTTTGAAGCAGGATTTAAAAGTATCCGGCCGACGGGGCATTGTCAGTTTGTCAAAGAAAAAGAAGCTCTTCAAAAAGATATATGTCTATGGGCATCTTATCGAACCCAAGCGACTGATCATTTAACGGAGGGTACCGTGAATACGTATCTGGTGAAGCGTGATCAAAAAGAGTATGTGGCTTATACCTATTGGCAATGGAAAGCCTTCTATGAAAACATCTTTGCACGGCTCATCGATGGTACCTTCAGAAAGCTGTGGCAAAGTCGACGAGATACCAATGAGATTCTTTTCTTTAACTGGGGAATAGGAACCAATGTATTGGGGATTCAACTCAATACATCTTTTGGAAATCCGGCATCCCAACTAATCTTTGAGGCAATCAAAAAAGACATTATCGATGGAAGACTGGAATTATCCTATTTGTGGGATGTTTCAGAATATGAAGAATGGTGTCGTAAACATGATATAGAGGAATATTAAAAAGTTTTCATTTAATTGCAATATCAGTAAGTTCTATAGCCGCAATTACACAATCGTCGAAAGAAATATTTTTTGTGAAGCTATAGCTCTTGCTGTATTCTACCCAGCGATTAAGCATACGGTCATCAGATTTGATGTCATCAATTACTTCATTTATAATATCTATTATAAACTCGCTTTTCCTGTTCTTTAGGGTGTTTTTAAATGCCATCTTTAGAACTGGATAATCTAGATTATTTCTAAGCATTTTGTTAATGATATAAAGGTCATAGAAATCTTTCATACGTGTATTTGCAGTACCTCTTGTAAATATAGCCTCAAGTTTTTCAGCAATAACTGTTTCTATATTATATGTTTTAATATTTACTTTTTCACCATTTAAAAATGTTTTATACGTTAGTTCAACCTCTCTAGGTGTAATTTGATCTCCAGTGGATAAATCTAAATGTAATGACTGAATTATTTTTTCTTTTTTACCAGTGAAATAAATACGATAACCCTGATAATCATTATCATCCATAATATGCTCAATCTTCTTGAAAATGAATTCACAGCCATCATCGTGCGGAAGTTTTGCTATACCAGTAAAAATTTCCATAGCTGTTTTTTTACTGAGATTATATGATTTTACAGCTGTATCAATATCCATAGTACTTCGCGTACTTATACCAAGCAGAGCGACTATTAGCATTCCACCTTTAACAATAATATGATCTTTATCTTCATACTTTGATAGTCTTAGGAGAAATTGATCCATAAAAATAACTGCATTAAAGCTTGAGGATCAATTTCTTTTTTATTAGCTAAATTCCGAATTCTTGCTTTGAGTGCTTCAGCATTCATATTAAAACCTCCAATCTGCTTTGAACTTTATCGGTGATTCCCATTTTCTTAGCATAAAACATGAGAGTGGATAATTTCTTTTTGTTTTCTGTGCAATATTTACGGATGGCTTTGTTTGCAATCTCAATATCAATAGATTGATAATGTAGGATTATATCGCAAATAGTTCTTTCTAAGTTATAGACAGATATTGTATTACCATAGATAGTATTCATTTCAGAAATTCCATAAAAAATCAATTCGGGTTTACAGTATCTAATTCTTAGATTTTTATTTTTCAGCCGACTTGTTCCAAAGTGCCTAGGAACTGTTACCGATATTTTTTCCGGAATACGTTCCGAATATCCTAGGTGATATAATGCACTTTCGTGAGAAATAATGCATTTGCTGTATTGCAGTTGTAGCATATATTCAGTATCTGTTTCGGATTTTTGGGTAGTATATATTCCTGGCTGTATTCTCTGGATAATATTTTCATGAATAAGTGTCCGTATTAATGTGTCTGACATACCTAAATTGAGTAGTTCCGGTCTTGTGTATATTGTTTTCTCTTTATTCAAGAACAAAATTGCATCTTTTTTTTTCATTTAATCACCTAATCCGTACGTAGTATTTTGATTATTGAGCACAATTTATTGTATCATATTTTAAAAAATAAGTAAAACTTGTGCGTAATTATTAAAAATTCAAGCACGAGTTGTGTTGAAGATATGATGATATATATATATTTATTTAAGTACAAAATCTATGTAACATAATTATGGCTAATAAAAAAACTAGGCGATGGAAAGTGTTTTATGTATGTAGAACTCAAGAGCTAATTTGATTAAACAAATAAACAAATTCTCTCTATTTTTTAAGAAAATTATGCTATAATATTAAGTGACTAGTTTTTAACAAAGGTGATGGGAGACAATATGATGCTACTCTTTAAAGAGGAAGTGGCTCAGTATAAGGGAGACACTTCAGCAAAAAAACAAATCCGTAAGTTAATGATAAAAGTGAATAAAAAGAAAACCAAAGATAGGTTATTGGTTTTCTTTGCGTGTAAAAATCTGAGTGCCCAGGTCGGTATATGCATTAAGGAAGGAGAGTGAGAAACTGATTATGAGAGCATTTGTTCTTGCAACATGTTTATTGATGCTAATAGGATGCACAAATGAAATGAATAATACTCAAAATATTGAAGATTTAACCAAAGAATTGAAAATAAAAGAAATTCAATTTAATGCATTAAAAATTCCATACGACGAGTATGAAAATATCTATAATAAGCTATATCCAAAGGAAGCCAAATTAGAAAACAAAGTATTGATTGCCGGAATAATTGAAGGCAAAGAACTTAAAGGACTTGATGTTCATGAAATGATGACGTATGTGGCCAATAAAGTTGAAATAGATTTAGAAGAAGTAATAAAGGCGTATCAATATAAAGACGTGGAAGTCAAATTAAGTGATGTATTAAGTGGAAATGCATCAGAGCAATACTATGTATTTTGGACAACATCAATAGAAATCCAAAACAAAAAGGTTTGCCATACAGGCTATTATCAATATGAACGTATTCATGGAGAGTATAAAATTATCAATGAGGAAGCAGACCATCTGATTTATCCTGATCATGAAAATAAGTTTTCTTCATTATCAGAAGCAAAAAATAGTTTGAAATATCAAAAATGGAAAGGAAAAGAAATTGTATATAGCAATGATTTTAAGGTGGAACTAAATGACTAATTTAGAATTACGTAGATTATTTTACAATTTTATAGGTGTGATTGTAATTGCCCTAACTTCATGTAGCTTTTTCAGCAAATATGGTGATTATTCATTGCTTTTGATGATATCAATAGCATGGGTTTTGATAACGACAGTGGTTTTTCTTCTTGTTAAGACTAAATTATATCCTGTTCACATTATCTTTGAATACTGAGAAAATATCGAAGTGGATGCTTTTGTTATGGATTGGAATGACTGTAGGTGGATTATATTTATGGGGCTTAAGAGGTTTGGTACAAGTGAGCTGGTTAGTATTTATATCAATCATTGGAGGCGTTAAATGAATTTAAAGTATATACTCATGATTATGTCAATATTCATATTTGTTGCTTGTGCCAAATCAAACACTGAAGACGCAACAACAATAAAAATAGAATCGAGTGAGATTTTTGATGAGGATATTAGAGCAGCTAAAATTCATATTGATCCGTTTGCATCTGAATATATAAATATAGATTATCGTGGTGAAAAAAGATATCAATTAGATATTGAAATATGGTCCAAAGGCGAAGTTATCAGTCAAGAGACCAAGCTTTTAGATATAGAACTAAAAAAGTATTATGGGATATCCATGGAAGTCGATGAGAGGGATTCGGAAACCTTTAACGTAGTTATAGGTATGTATGAAACAGATTCCGTTTTTGGGTCAGATTTTGATATTACGGTTGATAAAAATGACAGTAAGCTAAATGGCAGAGTTGAGAGTAAGCACAATGAACCGACGGCTTTTAATGAAGGAGAAGATATATTACTATGGGGATTTCATAGATTTGATAATGGTTTTGACGTGTTTGAAGATGGCTATGAAGCAGCATCGAGTATGGAGTGGTCAATATTATTTGTATTAAAACCGTATGAGTAAAGGAAGAATTTGCTTTGGTTGGGAGGAAAATATGCAAGTAGGAGATATAATAGCATTTGGTAATTACGAATGGAGAGTATTAGAGGTTCAAAACGATAGGGTGCTTATTATAACAGAGTGTATTATTGAACAGCGTCCTTATCATGATACTTACAAGGAGATAACTTGGGCAGATTGTTCGTTAAGAAAATATCTTAATACTGAATTATATAATACATTCAATGTGAAGGATCAAACAAGAATAATGCCGGTTATAAACAAAAATTTCGACAATCATTGCTTCGGTCGCCTGGACGCGTCAATGTTAAAACGGTCTATATCCATGGAGATGGGAATATAGGTATTCAAGGAAATAATATTTTAAAAGGTAATATTAGTGATGGTCGATGTACAGGTGGTGTACGGCCAGCCTTATGGTTGAGAAGGATTTAATGATGATTAGAAAATTAATCGAAGAAGATAGAAATAACTGCAAATATAGAAGAAATATCCAGTTCTGCACATAAAGTGATTGATAAGATTGGATAATAGAATGTAAAAAAGGAGCTAAATATGCATTTTGTCAATGCCAAGAATATCCTATCTGCAAATAATGGAATGAATATATATAGAGGATGTACGCATGGATGCATTTATTGCGATAGTCGCAGTAAGTGTTATAATTTTACGCATGATTTCGAGGATATTGAAGTGAAACAAAATGCACCGCAGCTACTGGAACAACGACTTCGGTCAAAACGTAATAAGTGCATGATTGGAACAGGAGCCATGTGTGATCCATATATGCACTGTGAAGAAGAATTAGGTTTAACACGACAATGTTTAGAAATCATTGAGAGATACGGGTTTGGATTGGCCATTCAAACCAAATCCAATCGGATTCTTCGAGATTTAGATATTCTTAAACGTATTCATAAGAAGTCAAAATGTGTGGTGCAAATGACGTTGACAACATATGATGAAGATTTATGCAAAATAATAGAACCTAAGGTGGCAATTACAAAACAACGTTTTGAAACCCTTGAGATATTTAGGGACAATAACATACCGACTGTGGTATGGCTCTCGCCCATATTACCTTTTATTAATGATAGCAAAGAGAACCTAGAAGGCATATTGGAGTATTGCATCCAAGCGAAAGTTCATGGGATTATCAATTTTGGAATGGGCCTTACACTAAGAGAAGGAGACCGTGAGTATTTTTATGATGCTCTTGATCGTTTTTTTCCGGGAATGCGCTCACGTTACCATCAAAAATATGGATATGCCTATGAACTCTATAGCGACAACAATAAAGAACTTATGGAGATATTTAAAACAAGTTGTCAAAAACACGGAATTCTATATGAACCTAAAGACGTCTTTACGTATTTGAAGGCTTTTCCGGAAGAACCCTTTGAGCAGTTGTCATTGTTTTAGTTTTTATAAATACTAGAATCAAAAAAAACTGTGCTATAATATTTATAGTAGATAATTTGATGATATTTTTGGAAAGGAGAATTGATATGAAGGCAAAAATCGGCACAGGAGTTGTCCATGAAGTGCCCGACGATTTAGAAATAGTATTAAGCGGTAATTCGGATTTACTTGAGAAATGGAACAGTTTAACACCACTAGCTCGCAACGAGTGGATTTGTTGGGTCATTAGTGTGAAAAAACCAGAAACCCGTGAAAAACATCTTGAACGATTGACTGATGAAATCCTTGAAGGAAAAAGAAGGCCATGTTGTTGGCCGGGTTGTCCTCATCGGTGAGGTTGAGCCATTACAGAAAAAATTATCAAACTCTTAAATTTCTTTAAATAGTTCATAGGCTTTCAAGATAAATTATAGAAGGATGTGACGGTGATATTATTAGTTTCAAGACGTGTACCGGCACCCATTATTGTAGCTTTAACGATTCTTGCCGGTATACTGACGGCATTTTAATCTGTGTCGGATCCGGTATCTTTTTTCATTTTTGACTTAAGCCAGATAAAACCTCCTAGTCTTTAATGACAGCATATGTTATTATGATTTTATCAGAAGTAGGGAAATAGCCAAATACAAGGAGAAAAGTATGAATACAGAAGATTTATATAAAATTAAAAACAAAATTCATAAACTGGTAAAGGAAATAGGAAGCTATCAACTTAAAAACTTAGGACGTCATGATTTAGAGATTGATTCAAAGTCATCAGCAGTGGACTTGGTTACTGAAGTGGATAAAGAGTCAGAAAAAAGAATTATTAAATTTATCCAAGCGCATTTTCCAGACCATGGTATTCTTGGTGAAGAGAGCGGAAGGTCTATAACGAATAAAGAGAGCGACTATTTGTGGATTATTGATCCGGTGGATGGAACGACCAATTATGCTCATGGTTATCCCTTGTTTTCCATTGCAATTGGCTTACAATATAAAGAAGAAACGCTGTTTGGAAGCGTATATTTACCCTATATGGATGATTATTTTTGGGCGATTCAAGGTGAAGGGGCTTATCTGAATAACCAATCTATTCAAGTAAGTTCTTATAAGTCACTTGATACGTCGATTATTGCAACAGGCTTTCCCTACAATAAGAAAACGACAGAAGATAATAATTTAAACTATTTCGCTAAGATTATGCCGAATGTCGGAGGAATTAGACGATCGGGTTCTGCTTGCATCGATTTAGTTTTTGTGGCAAGTGGGCGAACAGAAGGGTACTTTGAGATGTATCTCAATCAGTGGGATTTCGTGCCGGGACAGCTCATTATTCGAGAAGCCGGTGGTGTCTGTATGTCAAAGCCATTAAGGGACCGATATGCTGTAGTGGCAGGAAACCCCTATATTATAGACGAATTAATACAAGCATTAAGAGAGGTTTCAGACCGAGACTATCCATTAGGCAAAACAGAGTAAAGGATGAAAGGGAATAAAGATGATAGTAGCTATTTTATTGGTCCTAGGTCTTGTTCTTATCGACCAATTTACAAAAAAGTATGCGCGAAAAAAACTAAGGTTTAAGCAAATTAAAAAAGGCCCCTTGACCTTTAAACTGGTCTACAACAAAGGGGCTTTTCGAGGGCTTTTAAAAAATCGCCCGCTTATTTTAATATCCATACAAGTGATTGCGGTTGTTTTTTTAGGAATATTATGGGTGATTTATGGACTTTTCAAAAAAGAGCGGTCCATAACCTTAGCACTTTCTATGATTCTAGGTGGAGCTATTGGCAATCTCATTGACCGAATAAGTGATGGAAAAGTCACAGATTTTTTTGCCATTACATGGACGAAAAATCTATTCTATAATATGGCAGATTGGTTTATATTTATAGGTGGATTATGGTTATTCTTGGTCGATGTAACTAGGCGTCATTTTTGAATAGTTTTTTTAGGTAGTCCATTTGTGTAGCTGTTTGTTGAAGTAATAGATCAAGTAAGGTGACAGCAATCATGTTTTCAACCACAATAACTGCGCGTGGTACGATTACAGGATCGTGTCGACCGCCTATAACTAAGTCAATAAGATCGCCTTGGCGATTAATGGCCTTTTGTTCTAAATGTATACTTGGCGTTGCTTTAACTCCTGCACGAATAATAATCTCACTTCCGTCGGAGATGCCACCAGTCATCCCTCCGGCGTTGTTACTTTCTTTTACAATATGACCATGATCATCTTTATAAAAGTCGTTATTTTCATATCCGGTCATTTTTGTGGCTCCAAAACCGGCCCCGATTTCTACACCTTTGATGGCTCCAATTGACATAATCGCATGTGCGAGTAGACCGTCAAGTTTGTCAAATACAGGCTGACCGATACCGGCAGGAAGTCCATTGACACGGCATTCAATAACACCACCGGCGGAATTACCTTCTTTAATCAATGCATTTAAGTATTCTTCGCATGGCTCTACAAGTTCCAAATCAGGGAATCTAAAAGGGTTTTCATAGATGATAGAAGCGTCAAAATTAGCTTCATTAATCGTTAAGTGTCCTATAGACTTTGTATAGGTGACAAGTTGGACGCCAAGTTCGTTTAAGATTTTCTTGGCAATCGCTCCGGCTGCTACACGTGCGATGGTTTCTCGACCTGAAGAGCGACCGCCACCCCGATAGTCTCTAAAGCCGTATTTTGCATCGTAGGCCATATCAGCGTGGCCGGGACGATAGGTATCCATGATCTCTGTATAATCCCGTGAACGATGATCTTTATTATAGACTAATAAGGAGATTGGAGTTCCGGTAGTTTTATCTTCAAAGACTCCGGAAAGTATTTTTACCTTATCTGCTTCGTCCCGTGGTGTACAAAAAGGGGATTGTCCGGGGCGTCGTTTATTTAAGTCCAATTGAATATCTCTCTCAACAAGTTCGAGTCCGGCAGGGCATCCATCAATGACGACGCCAACTCCCGGCCCGTGGGATTCGCCCCATGTTGTTATTGTAAATATTTTTCCAAATATGGATCCAGCCATAATATCTTCCTTCCTATAGTCATGTGTTCAAAAGTATTTTACAATTATAATCGATTTAAAGTGATAAAGCAAGAATGTCAAATTACAATTTTTTCAAAGAATATGGATTTTTAATAAAGTTTTACTAGTTTTTTGTATAAAAACGTGTATACTAATATAAGGTATGATTTGAAATGAAAATGAAATAGGTGAAATTATGTATGAGTTATTAAAAACGGATGGACGAGCAAAAAGAGGACGCTTTCACACCGTTCACGGAACAATTGAAACCCCGGTCTTTATGAATGTAGGTACAGTTGCTGCAATTAAAGGCGCTGTATCAACCAAAGATTTAGAAGATATAAAATGTCAAGTTGAGCTATCCAACACATATCACTTGCATGTGCGTCCCGGAGATGAGCTCATTAGCAAATTAGGTGGCTTGCATAAGTTTATGGTATGGGATAAGCCCATTCTAACGGATTCAGGTGGATTTCAAGTGTTTAGTTTGGCTAAATTGCGTAAAATCAAAGAAGAAGGTGTATATTTTGCATCTCACATTGATGGACGCAAGATTTTTATGGGACCTGAAGAGAGTATGCAGATACAATCAAACTTAGCATCAACGATTGCAATGGCCTTTGATGAGTGCCCGCCACATCCGGCAACCCGAGACTATATGCATGATTCTGTCGATCGTACAACACGATGGTTAGAACGATGTAAAATAGAAATGAAACGATTGAATTCTCTAGAACATACGATTAATCCAAAACAAATGTTGTTTGGTATTAATCAAGGTGGGACCTATGAAGATATCCGTATCGAACACGCAAAGGTTATTTCAGAACTTGATTTAGATGGGTATGCATTAGGCGGATTAGCAGTGGGTGAGTCTCATGATGAGATGTATCGTATTCTTGAAGCAACGGTTCCCCATCTCCCCCAAAATAAACCGACATATTTAATGGGAGTTGGAACCCCGGAGAATATTTTGGAAAGTGTTGAGCGTGGAGTGGACTTTTTTGACTGTGTTTATCCATCGCGAAACGGACGCCATGGACATGTTTATACTGATCATGGAAAGATGAATTTATTGAATGCTAAATATCAAGATGATGATCGGCCCATTGATGAAAATTGTGGATGTCCGACCTGTCAACGATATTCAAGAGCCTATATCCGACATTTGCTAAAAGCAAAAGAAATGTTGGGACTTCGATTGGCAGTCTTGCATAATTTGTATTTTTATAATACGATGATGGAAGAGATTCGAGATGCTATTGATAAAGGCATATTTGCAGAGTACAAGAAAAAGAAGCTTGAAGGATTTAAACATAATCAGAAGTAAATTCTGATTAAAATACAAGGAGGATTATATGAATCAATTATTATTTTTACTAGAAGCAGAAGCACCGGCAGGTGGAATGACATCATTACTTTTAATCTATGGAGCGATTTTTGCAATCTTTTGGTTTTTTATCATTCGACCACAACGTAAAAAGCAAAAACAAATCGATGCAATGCAAAACTCAATTGAAGTGGGTAATTCAGTCTTAACATCAGGAGGCCTTTATGGTAAAGTCGTTGATGTGATTAATAATGTTGCCATTATTGAGTTTGGAACAAACAAATCCGTAAGAGTTCCTGTGCAAAAATCAGCGATTGTTTCCATCACAGAACCTGATATGAGTATTACGAAAGAAACACCAGAAGAAACAAAAGCAGATACAAAAAAAGTAGAAGATAAAAAAGAAGATAAGTAATGTGTAATATAAAAACGGAAGGATTTGATTTTTCAAGTCATTTCGTTTTTTTTTACCTCTTTTTAAGACGAATAGCATTAAATATGATAAAATAGCAGTAGATGTTTTAACGATCAAAATACTATACAAGGAGCTGATTTCAATGGAACTTAAAGGTAAAGTGCTTATTGCTCAAGGTGGAGGCCCGACAGCAGTTATTAATCAAAGCTTAGTTGGTGCTGTCCTCGAATCGCGTAAGTTTCCCCAGATTACAAAAGTTTATGGTGCAATCAATGGAGTGGAAGGCATTATCAATGAACGTTTTATGGACCTCACTAGAGAAACAACGCATAATTTGGAACAAGTTGGAATTACACCTGCATCAGCATTATTATCGACACGAATTAAACCGGATGAAGCATACTGTAAAGAGATTTTTAAAGTTTTAAAGGCTCATGATGTTCGTTATTTTTTCTATATTGGTGGAAATGATTCGGCGGATACCGTACGAATTGTTAATGAGAATGCAAAGCAATCGGAATATGAATTTCGGGCGATTCATATACCTAAAACAATTGATAACGATTTGGTTATTAATGACCACACACCTGGATATGGTTCGGCAGCAAGATATGTGGCAGAGGCATTTATTGGAATTAATCTTGATAATCGTGCCCTTCAAGGTGTATATATTGGAGTTGTTATGGGGAGACATGCCGGTTTTTTAACGGCGGCATCTTCATTAGCAAAAAAATACCCAGACGACGGTCCGCATCTCATTTATCTTCCGGAACGTCCTTTTGATGTGGATGAATTTTTGCTTGATGTTAAAGGGGTTTATGAGAAGTTTGGACGATGTGTGATTGCTGTTTCAGAAGGAATCAAGGATAAGAACGGTAAACCGATTATGTTATCTTTAACAGATGACATTGAAACAGACGCCCATGGAAATGTTCAGTTATCTGGATCGGGTCAACTCGGTGATATGTTATCAGATCTAATAAAATCTAAGTTAAATTATACGCGTGTTCGTTCAGATACTTTAGGTTATACTCAGAGAAATTTCATTGGAGCAATATCCGATGTTGATTCTCACGAGGCGCGAGAAGTAGGAGAAAAAGCGGCTCAGTTTGCTATATGGGATAATGTAGACGGATCAATTGTTCTAGAACGAACAGGAGATTATAGTATTAACTATCATCTATATCCTTTAAAAGATATTGCCGGAAAGACAAAATATATGCCTGATGAGTTTATTAATCTTGCCGGAAATAATGTGACAGATGATTTTTATAAATATGCAAGACCGCTTATTGGCTCAGGATTCCCTCAGCCCCATCGATTAAGAGCACCCATGGCTAAGCGGTTATTGCACGATGATGAATGATTTAATGACGCATAGGAATTAATAACTCATCAGGAATTTGGAGATTCCCAAAGCCGACACCTAAGTCATTACCGGGTTTATTCTCCCCGTGAAAATCAGATCCTCCGGATTTGAGTAATGAAAATCGTTCGGCAATGTGAATCATGGCTTTAGTTTCCTGAGCTGTATATAGAGAATAATATGTTTCTATTCCGAGTAATCCATAACTTTTGAGTTGATCAACGAGAGCATATAATCCATTGCTGTCAAGTGGATAGAGGGTTGGGTGTGCTAACACAGGTATCCCACCACTTTCTTTGATAAGATGAATGGCGGACTCGGAAGACACATCTTCTCTTGGGATATATAATTTTTTGCCATTTCCAATCAATTTATGAAAAACTTCTTTTGTTTTTGAAAAATAGCCTTTTTCGACGAGATGGTTGGCAAAATGTGAGCGTGTTATAACGCTGTCTTTTGATTGGGATTTTAGTTCATCCAATGTAATATCATAATTATGATTTTGTAAAGATTCAATCATTTTCTCGTTGCGACGTTCACGATCGTCATATATATGTTTTAGTCCCTTAACAAAGCTGGGATGATGAATGTCTAAAAACAATCCAACGATGTGGATATCAAAATCATATTTATCAATATTGGTAGATAATTCAATGCCATTGATCAATTCAAGTGTTGACGGGTCAATGGCTTTTTTTTGTAGGTAGTCTTGCGCTTGAAGTAATCCATCGATTGTATCATGGTCGGTAATGGCTATGGCTTTGAGCTTTTTTTCTAAGGCATAGTCAATTAATTGCTCAGGGGTATAGGTGCCATCTGAAGCAGTTGTATGTGTATGTAAATCAATCATAAGAACTCCTTTGTCATGCAATCGTGTGAACGGTTCAAGTCTATATGATAGCATATTTAGTTTGTTTTTTCTATAAAATTAGATTTTAAAAAACAGTGAACTATGATATAATAGTTAAGGTTAAGAAAAAGGAGGCTATGTAAAATGAAGCATATCAAAACCTTAAATAGTGCAGTGTTACAAAATACGGTTAAGCACGGTGGTTGTGGAGAGTGCCAAACATCATGTCAATCAGCTTGTAAGACATCATGTACAGTGGGTAATCAAAGCTGCGAAAATGAAAATAGGTAAGTAGATAAGCAGTGACGTTCAGTCGCTGCTTATTAATTGATTGAAAGGAAGTCTTATTGTGATACATCAATATAAAATGAATGGAATGAATCTCGTTATTGACGTGAATAGTGGCGCGATTCATTTGTTTGATGCGTGCTCCTATGAGTATATAGAGTTATTGAATCAAGAGTGTTCTCATGAACAGATTATGCAACAATTAAAGAATACATATCCGGAAGCCGATTTACTTGAAGTTAAAAATGAAATACAAACATTAATAGACGAAAAAGTGTTATTTACACAAGATGAATACCAAAAAGTCGTGGATACTTTTGGTGAACGCGAGACCGTCGTAAAAGCCCTTTGTTTACATGTGGCACATGATTGTAACCTTGCATGTCAGTATTGCTTTGCAGAGGAAGGTGAATATCATGGTGATCGTTCGATAATGTCTTTAGATGTAGCTAAAAAATCAATAGATTATTTGATTGCAAATTCAGGACAGCGTAAAAATCTAGAGGTGGACTTCTTTGGTGGAGAACCCTTGATGAATTTTGATGTAGTAAAAGAAACCGTCTATTATGCAAAAAAATTAGAAGAAGCCAATAATAAAAAGTTTCGTTTTACGATTACAACCAACGGTGTTTTGTTGGATCAAGATAAAATGGATTTTATTAATGAACATATGTATAATGTCGTTTTAAGCTGTGATGGACGAAAAGAAGTTCACGATTATATGCGACCGGCATCGAATAAAAAAGGAAGTTATGATTTAGTTATTCCCAAGTTTAAAGAACTGGTAAAACAACGTGGTGAGAAAAGTTATTATATTCGAGGCACATTTACACATCATAATCTGGATTTTGCAGAAGATGTTCTTCATATGGCCAATGAAGGGTTTAAAGAAATTTCTGTTGAGCCGGTTGTAGCACCTTTAGAAGAATCTTATGCCATACAAAAGGAAGATATTGCTCAGTTACTTAAAGAATATGAACGTTTAGCAGATATAATGGCTGAACGTAAACAGGAAAACAAAGGCTTTAATTTCTTCCATTTTATGATTGATTTAACCGGAGGTCCATGTGTTGCAAAACGTTTAACCGGTTGTGGTGCAGGGTTTGAATATTTGGCAGTGACGCCACAGGGAGATCTCTATCCATGTCATCAATTTGTAGGTATGGACCAGTTTAAAATGGGTGATTTAGATACTGGACTTGTCAACTTAAGAATGCAAAAAGAGTTTAAAGGGTGTAATGTGTATTCTAAAAAAGCTTGTCAGTCTTGTTGGGCAAAGTTTTATTGCAGTGGTGGATGTAGTGCAAATGCATATAATTTCCATGGGTCAATTACAGAGGTTTATGAAATGGGCTGTGAATTAGAAAAGAAACGAGTAGAATGTGCGATATATATGCGTGCCTGTGAACTTGTTGCTGAATAAATTTTAAGGAGGATTATTTATGAAGGGGAAAAGCCTTGTAGTGCTTTTATTATCTCTGATGATTATTGCAGGAGGGCTTGTTGTTGCTTTTATAGGTGTTGGCAGCAATGGGGTCGGAAGTGCCAAAGATATTAACTTAGGTTTGGATTTAGCCGGTGGTGTGAGTATTACCTATACCACAATTAAAGAAGAACCGACAGATCAAGAAATGAATGATACGATTTATAAGTTGAATCAGCGTATCACCGGAAGTGGATATACAGAAGGTGAGGTCTATCGTGAGGGTAATCGTCGAATTAATGTAGATATACCCAATGTATCCGATCCCAATAAAGTACTGGAAGAATTGGGGAAACCCGGTGATTTGAAGTTTGTGGATAGCGACGGAGTCGTTGCTATAACAGGGAGTGATGTCAAAGATGCAAATGCTGCAAGCAATCCGGATGGATTCGGATATGTGGTTATACTTGATTTAAATGCATCAGGGAGAGATAAGTTCGCTGTTGCTACAACAAATAATATAAATAAACCCATTAACATTGTCTATAATGGTGAAACCATTATGTCTCCAACAGTCAGCACGGCTATAACTGATGGTGTTGCGACGATTTCAGGAATGGGAACGATTGATGAAGCCAATGAGCTAGCAACCTTTATTCGAATTGGAGCTTTACCGTTAGAACTTGAAGAACTTCGCTCCAATGTGGTTGGTGCGAAAATGGGTAAAGATGCCATTGATACCTCAGTAAGAGCAGGGTTGATCGGAATTGCACTTATATTTGCGTTTATGATTATATATTATCGATTACCTGGATTGGCATCTGTTTTGGCGCTCGCATTTTATGCGGCCCTTGTCATTATTGTCCTATCCCTTACCAATATGACCTTAACCTTACCGGGTATAGCCGGAATGATTTTGTCGGTAGGTATGGCTGTTGATGCAAACGTGATTATTTTCTCCAGAATTCGGGAAGAGTTAGAAGTCGGCAAAACATTAAGAGCATCCGTGAGTGCAGGCTTTAGAAAAGCAAGAACGGCCATTGTTGATGGAAATGTTACCACGCTTATAGCAGCTGCAGTCTTATATATTATGGGAACCGGAACGATTCGTGGATTCTCTCAAACCTTAGCCTTAGGTATTGTTATATCCATGTTTACGGCACTTGTGGTCACACGAATTATTGTAGTTGGTTTTGTTGAACTTGGTGCTACGAATAAGGCCCTCTATGGACGCGATTATCATGTAAAAGTGTTTGATATTGTCAAACGCCGTAAAATCTGGTTTTCAGTCTCTCTTGCACTTATATTAATTGGATTTGTCATGTTACCCATTCATAAAGGAACAGAAGATTCTATTTTAAATTACGATATTGAGTTTATGGGTGGTACGTCGACATTAGTCACAACCAATGAAGTGGTTTATGATACCCTAGAAGAGTTACAAGAAGGTGTTAGAGGACTCGTTGTAGAAGCGACAGGAGATGAAACGCCTCAGATGAATATTGTTAGAGGTGTCGATGGAGCCGGTCAATTTGTCATTAAAACCAAAGAGCTAGACACGGAGACTGGTATGGCCTTACGTGAAGCACTAATGAATAAGTTTTCCATTACAGCTGCAAATATTGAAAGCGAAAACATCAGTGCAACCATCAGTACGGAAATGCGTCGAGATGCTATTATCGCTGTTATTATTGCTTCGATTGGGATTTTGTTTTATGTCTCCTTAAGATTTCACGATTTTCGATTTGGTATTGCAGCGGTGATTGCCTTAGTTCATGATGTCCTAATTGTATTTACTGTGTACTCTGTATTATATATACCTATAAATAATTCGTTTATCGCAGCCATGTTAACCATCGTTGGTTATTCCATTAATGATACCATTGTTTTGTTTGACCGTGTTCGTGATAATCAAAAGACCATGAAGCATGGGGATTATCATGGTGTTATTAATACGAGTATTAGTCAGACGATTTCTCGTTCAATTAATACGTCATTAACGACCTTTATCATGGTTTTCGTCTTGAACTTACTTGGTGTTGCATCGATTCGTGAATTTGCATTACCATTAATGGTGGGTATTATTTCAGGAACCTACTCTTCAATATTTATTGCGAGTCCATTATGGTATGTTATGAAGAAAAAAGAAGAAGCAAAGATACAAAACGCACAAGCATAAGGAGTAACTATGTTAAAACCTTTAATTATTGAAACGAGAGAAAGTGTCAATGCACATATTGAAAAATTACAGCAAGCATTAAAGGATAAAGGTATTAACATCAGTTTTTTAGTGGCTAAGCTATTATATAATCGTGGAATTCAGACGGCAGAGGATGCGATGGCTTTTTTATATCCAGAATATCATCTGCTCTATGATCCTTTTCAACTAAAAGATATGGACCATGCGGTTGAACTTATTCAATCGCATATTACGCGAGATCATCGAATTTACGTCTATGGTGATTACGATGTTGACGGTATAACAAGTACATCAATACTCGTTAAAATATTAAAGGCATGTGGAGCAAGAGTGGAGTATTATATACCGGATCGAATTCAAGAAGGTTACGGGATAAATATATCTGCTATAGACTGGATTTTTAATCAAGGTGCTTCGCTTATTATTAGTGTAGATACGGGAATTACGGCAGTCGAACAAGTTGCTTATGCAAAAGAAAAAGGGATGGATATAATTATTACTGACCATCATGAATGCCAGGAACAAATACCACAGGCAGATGCCGTCATTAACCCAAAACAAGCGACATGTTCATATCCTTTTGAGAATTTGGCGGGTGTCGGAGTGACCTTTAAGTTGGCTCAAGCCTTAGCCAAGCTATATTCCATTGATGAAGAATTCCTAAAAGATTTAATTGAAATCGCAGCCATCGGAACCGTGGCGGATATTGTTCCTCTTATTGATGAAAATCGTGTCATTGTATCGGTTGCTTTTGAGCGGATACAAAAAAAGAGGATGCTTAAGCAAGGAAATAAGGGGTTAAATGCCCTATTGGAGCTCGTTGGTGCTGGTGAGAAAGCTTTAACAGCAGGTATTATTGGATTTCAGCTAGGTCCCCGTTTAAATGCGGCTGGACGATTAGGGGATGCAAAACGTGGGGTTCAATTATTTCTAACGGACTCCGAATCTCAAGCAATGGATATTGCAACGGAGTTGGACGCTGAAAATCGAAAGCGTCAAGAGATGGAACAAGACATTCTAAACGAAGCGGATGCAATTATTCAAAACACAATCGATGTTCAGTCTCAATCAATTCTAGTTGTTGCCGGTCATAATTGGCATCATGGTGTTATTGGGATTGTTGCTTCGCGTTTGACAGAAAAGTATTATCGACCGACTGTTTTATTGACGATTCATGATGGGATCGCATCCGGATCGGCTCGAAGCGTTGAAGGTTTTTCTATATTTGATGCACTCATGGAGTCAAAAGACTTATTTTTGAAAGTAGGTGGTCATGAAATGGCAGCCGGAATGAGTCTTAATGAGGAAAATATAGAACCACTTAGACGTGCTTTGAATCATTACGCAAATGAACATATGACGGATACAACTCTTATTCCTAAAGCGCGTGTTGAACATAATGTAGACTTACATGAAGTCAATGTCGAGGGAATTGAAGAACTTGCCTGCCTGGAACCATATGGTGCAGGCAATCAAGAGCCAAGGTTTTTGCTGAAAGGTTATGTTGGTCAGACACAGTTGATGGGAAAAGAAAAAAACCATTTTAAAATGCAATTTTTACAAGCGGATGATATTGTCGACGTTGTTGCATTTAACAGTGCAGAGTATTTTTCAGATGTCTATAGAGGAACAGAGGTTGAGATTATCGGAACATTCAATATAAATGAATGGAAAGGATATAAAAAACCACAAGTGTTCTTAAAAGGGATGAAGTACGAATCCGGCTTAGAAAAATATTTTAATGAGGCAAAAACTGTTTTTATGGATATAGATCATGGAATGATTGATAGGGTTTTATCCCAATATAAGTTTGTGTGTACTCGCGCAGATTGTATTGACTTATACCGTAAGATAAGAATGGAAGTAGGGAAAGATAATCAACACATAGACTTAATTGGGTTGAATTATTTAGTGCAAGAAAACCAACAGAATCTGAAAACCTTGATAAAAAGTCGTTTTATTTTGCAAGTTTTCAGTGAGCTGGGGCTCATCGAATTAAGCATGATTGAGACAGGTTGTTATAGAATACAGATGAAAAAGACGGAAAGTGTTGAATTAGAGAAATCAACACTGTATAATAGAATATGTTGAGATAAAGAAGAAGGAGATTGGCTATGGATTTACGAGCAGTTATAAGAGATGTGTATGATTTTCCGAAGGAAGGTATTGTATTTAAAGATATAACAACCATCTTACAAGATCCGGTAGCACTAAGAGAGTCAATTAATCAAATGCAAGACCATTTAAAAGGTATTGACTTTGATTATGTTGTTGGTCCTGAATCTAGAGGCTTTATATTCGGAGTCCCTATTGCCTACAATATGAACAAAGGCTTTGTTCCTGTGCGAAAAGAAGGAAAACTTCCATATGAAACGAAGAAAAGAACCTATGATTTAGAGTATGGAACGTCTACCATTGAAATGCATAGTGATGCAATCAAACCAGGTGATAAAGTCGTTATTATTGATGATCTTCTTGCAACGGGAGGAACGTCAGAGGCTATGGTAAAACTCATTGAAGACTTTGGTGGAGAAGTTGTTAAGATGGTCTATTTAATCGAGTTAACTTTTTTACCGGGACGTGACAAATTAGCAGGCTATGATGTTGAAGCATTAATTAAGTATTAGGTGATTTATAGAGAGAGCGATGCATTAGAAGATTGTCATCTAATGCATGAGCTCTTTTTTACTTGCAATTTAGAGCGATTGTTAATATAATGGAGTATAATACTTTAATCAATGATTTAGGCGCATAGCCATAATATACATAAATGATGAGACAAGAAAGTGATGATTATATGCCAGCAAAAAGTTTTGAGGAACTAATCGAAAAAATAAAAAAATATCATCCAACCGAGGATTTTGAGTTAGTAGAGAAAGCTTATAAATTGGCTGAATCTGCTCATGGAAATCAGTTGCGCAAGTCAGGAGAACCATATCTGATCCATCCTATTGCCGTTGCTAATATTTTAGCGGAACTTGAACTCGACAAAGAATCCATTATTGCAGGAATCTTACATGACGTTGTGGAAGACACAGATTATACTGTGGAAGATATAGCAAGGGAGTTTAATGAAGAAATTGCCTTGCTTGTTGATGGTGTCACAAAGTTGAGTCAGATTACATATACCTCGGACAAAGAAGAAATTCAAGCAGAAAATTACCGAAAAATGTTTTTAGCCATGGCAAAAGATATTCGGGTTATACTCATTAAGTTGGCAGATCGCCTGCATAACTTGCGTACCTTAACATATATGCCTGAGCATAAACAAGTTGAAAAAGCCAAAGAAACCTTAGATATATATGCGCCCTTAGCACACAGGCTAGGTATTAGCAAGATAAAAGTTGAGATGGAAGACTTGGCATTAAGATATTTAGATAAGGATGCCTATTACGATATCGTTGAAAAAATCCGAAGAAAACGTTCAGATCGTGAACGTTATATTGAAGATGTTGTTGAAAAAGTTAAATTAAATCTTGAAGAAGTCGGAATTGAAGCAGAGGTATTCGGTCGACCTAAGCATTTTTTTAGTATATATAAAAAAATGGTAAGTCAAAACAAGACAATCGACCAGATTTATGATTTATTTGCTGTCCGTGCAATTGTAGGAAGTGTTAAAGACTGCTATGGCGTTTTAGGAATAATTCATGAGCTGTATACACCGGTTCCGGGACGGTTCAAGGATTATATTGCCATGCCAAAATCAAATATGTATCAGTCCTTGCATACAACCCTTATTGGACCGGAAGGGGAACCCTTTGAAATGCAGATTCGTACCTATGATATGCATCGTACGGCAGAGTTTGGTATTGCAGCCCATTGGAAATATAAAGAAGGTTCAACCACCCAATCAATGGAAAAAAGCGAAGAGCAAAAATTGAATTGGTTACGCCAAATACTTGAATGGCAAAGAGACATGTCTGACAATAAAGAATTCATGGATGTTCTAAAGTCAGATTTAGATGTATATGGCGATCAAGTCTATGCCTTTACACCAACAGGTGATGTTATTAATCTTCCACAAGGAAGTACACCCATAGATTTTGCATATTTTATTCATAGTGCTGTCGGAAACAAGATGGTAGGCGCAAGGGTAAACGGTAAAATCGTCACCTTTGATCGTAAGATTAAAAATGGAGATCGTATCGAAATCTTAACATCTCAAAATTCTAAAGGTCCTAGTCGAGATTGGTTAAATATTGTAAAAAGTTCTCAAGCTAAATCAAAAATTAATCAGTGGTTTCGAAAAGAATTTAAAGAAGAAAACATTAGTAAGGGAAAAGACTTGCTTGACAAATATGCAAAAGGTAAAGGACTACCGCTTCATGAAATCATGACCCCGAAATATCAAAAAGTGGTTATTCGCAAGTATGGATTCAAAGACTGGGAATCTGTGTGTGCAGCTGTTGGCCATGGTGGTTTAAAAGAAGGCCAGATTATTAACCGATTACATGATGAATACTTGAAGGATCACAAAGAAGAGGTTCATCCTGAAGATATTTTAAAAGAAGTGAATGCAAACAATGAAAAAGTAACTACCAAAAAATCAAAATCCGGGATTATTGTTAAAGGTATTGAGGATTTGGCGGTACGGTTTTCCCGTTGTTGTACGCCGGTTCCAGGAGATGAAATTGTTGGTTTTGTCACACGAGGACGTGGTATATCCATACATCGAACCGATTGTGTCAACATTATTAATCTTACCGATGAAGAGCGTGCTCGCCTAATTGATGCTGAATGGCAGATGATTGAAAAAGTCGCATCAGACATGGTTTATAAGGCAGACCTTCAAATCACGGCAGAAGACCGAAATGGAATGCTTGTGGATGTATCAAAAGTTTTATCAGATGAAGGCGTTCCTATACGCAATATGAATGCACGTACAACCAATAACCACGAATCAGTTATTAATATTACAATCGAAATAAAAAACTCGAATCAACTGAGTGTTATTACCAAAAAACTGAATAATATTAGTGGTGTCTATGAAGTGATGAGGACGAATAATTAATGCAGATAAAAAAACTATACATTACTAAAACAAAATTTAATAATTTGCCTCAAGAATGTATTGTATTAATCCATGTGTTTTATCCGGAATATTCAATTGAGTTAACATCTAAAGAAGATCGTTCAGATATTTCTATTGAAATAAATGACGATTCTTTTTATATTCAACTAGGAAAAAAATGTTCCAGCTATAGACGTCAAATAGACAATGATTTACGTCGACAAATAAAAGTGGCACTATTTGAACGTTTAGTCGATCAAAGCGGATATTATCCGCCATGGGGGATTCTACAGGGCATTCGACCGACAAAACTAGTATTCAAAATCAAAAACACCCTATCTGAAAAGTCATCTATTCCGCATATTTTAATCAATGACTACAAATTATCCCCTAAAATGGCAAATCTAGCGTTAGAGGTTGCTTCTTATGAAGAAGAATTTTTACAAGCACCGTCTGCGTCCAATCGACCACTAGCCTCCATATATGTTGGAATACCCTATTGTCCAACACGGTGTTTGTATTGTAGTTTTCCATCGAACGGGATAGAAAAATATCAACAAACACATCAAGAATACATGAAGGCCCTAATAAAAGAACTTGATCATATCCTTCCTCTTGTTCATAAAAAGCATGCATTGAGTGCCTTATATGTTGGAGGCGGGACGCCAACGACATTGTCAGCAAATGAATTGGAAAATTTATTATTGGCGATTCACCGGAGTGTTCCCTTAGATAACTTTCAAGAAATCACAGTTGAGGCCGGGCGACCGGATACAATTACCGAAGAGAAGTTAAAGGTACTCAAGAAATATGGGATTCAAAGAATATCAATCAATCCCCAGTCAATGAATCAGGAAACATTAGACTTAATTGGTAGGAAGCATTCGGTTGATGCTATAAAAGATACCTTTAATCTAGCTCGAAAAGTAGGTATTCAAAGAATCAACATGGATATTATTTTAGGTTTGCCCAATGAGCACATAAGTCATGTTGAGCATACATTTAAGGCACTAGAAGAACTCATGCCTTCTGAAGTGACTGTCCATACATTAGCCATCAAAAATTCATCTCGCCTCAAAGAAAATCAAGAAGCTTATTCTTTAGCAAACCGTGATGAGATGGAGAATATTTTAGAGTATTCGCGCGAGTTTTTAATTCATCGGATGGACATGAAACCATATTACCTCTACCGTCAAAAAAATATGGTGGCATCTTATGAAAACATTGGATATACAAGCGGGCAACCTTGTTTATATAATATGCAAATTATTGAAGAGGCAACGTCAATCTTTGCATTCGGGGCAGGTGCATCAACAAAAATTCGTAATCAAAAGGGGCAAATTGAACGTGTTGAGAATGTGAAAAATGTTGATATATATATAGACCGCATTGATGAAATGATTGAGCGAAAGCGAATATACTTCACAGAAAATAAAGAATAGTGTATAATTATTATTATATAGTAATCAAATAGACAAGGAGATGCATCCATGATTAGTGAACTAGGAAATGCAATGGTTATATTTGGTGGAACAGGTGATTTGACAAAGAGAAAGCTTGTACCTGCTTTATATAACTTACTTATAGAAAAACAGTTACCGGATAATTTTTTTGTGGTTGCTGTAGGACGTCGGGACAAAACGACGGAAGAATTTGTTGAAGAAATGGAAATAGCTTTAAAGGAATTCAGTCGAAATAGCTATGATGAAAACATATGGAAGAATTTAAAATCAAGAATATTTTATTATCGTTTAAATTTTGACGGAACTGAAGAATATCTTGAATTTGATACAGCCTTGTGCAAACTAGAACATAAATATGAGACTCGGGGCAACCGAATGTTTTACTTGGCAGTGAGTCCGGAATACTTTGGTGTCATTGTTGAAAAGTTGCACGAATATGGGCTAGCTAGTGATAATGGAAGTTTTAAACGTGTTGTTATTGAAAAGCCTTTTGGTAAAGATTTAGAATCGGCAAAAGCCTTAAGTAAACATATAACACATGCCTTTGGCGAAGAAAACATCTACCGAATCGATCACTATTTAGGGAAAGAAATGCTACAAAACATTATGGTTATTCGTTTTGCAAATGCATTTTTTGAACCGATTTGGAATAATAAGTATATTGACCATGTTCAAATTACAAGTACAGAAACATTGCCGGTTGAAGAACGTGGTGGCTATTATGAAAAAGCGGGTGCAATGAAAGATATGCTTCAAAATCATCTCCTACAATTATTAGCCTTAACAGCAATGGAGCCACCCGTGCGATTAGATACAGAATCCATTCGGGATGAAAAAGTCAAAGTGCTTAAAGGTCTTAAAATCTATGAAGAAGATGAAGTGAATGATTATGTCGTTCGAGGACAATATGGTCCGAATGAAGAAATGGGATTCAATGGTTATCGACAAGAACGACGTACAGACCCTGACTCAGATATAGAGACCTACATTGCCTTAAAGATGGAAATTGAAAACTTCCGATGGTCCGGAGTCCCTTTTTATATACGGACAGGAAAGCGCTTAAAAGAGAAAACGGTAGAAGTTGTTATTCAGTTTAAATCATTAGCCAAAATACTTTACTTAAAAGAACTAGATGAAATGACGCCAAATCAATTAATTATACGCATTCAACCAACGGAAGGGGTTTTTCTTCGCTTTAATGCCAAAAAACCGGGACAGACCAATGATATCGTTCCTGTTAAAATGGATTTTTGTCAAAATTGTGAAGTTGGATATAATAGTCCTGAAGCCTATGAGCGACTTTTGCTCGATGCAATGAAAGGTGAAAAAACATTGTTTACACGTTGGGATGAAGTTGAATATTCTTGGCGCTTTGTTGATGCAATCCAAAATGCATGGAAAAAAGAACGCCCTGATTTTCCAAATTATGAAGCCGGATCACATGGTCCTAAAGTGGCCGATGATTTAATTGAAAGAGACGGACGTCGCTGGGTGAATGAATAAAGCAGGTTTATCAAAGGAGGATTTTATGCAAATTCATGATATTTCAATGCTAATAGAACCGGATATGATGGTGTATAAAGATGCATCAGTAAAAAAACCGGTCTTTGATGTCATTGGTGATCACAAGACAGGCGTTGCACATGAGACCAATCTGACATTGAACATACATACGGGTACTCATATTGACATGCCACTCCATATGATTAAAGACGGTAAGACCTTAGATACATTTGATATACGACGGATGATCACCCCTTGTAAAGTTTTTGATTTGACGTATTTAGAAAACAATGTTATTACGGCGGATGATATCAAAGATTTATCGATTCAAAAAGATGATTTTATATTATTTAAAACCCGAAATTCCTTTTATGATAAAACACAGGGATTTGACTATGAATTTGTCTATCTAGATGAAAGTGGAGCCCGCCTTCTTAAAACACTAGAAATCAATGGAGTTGGTATTGATACGTTGGGGATTGAACGTGCTCAATCAAATCATATGACTCATATTTCCTTGCTTGAAGATGATATCATTATTTTAGAAGGCCTCGAGCTAAAAGATATCCGTGAAGGCCAATACGAATTAATTGCATTACCGATTAAGATTAAGGGTGTCGAAGGAAGTTTTGTACGTGCTGTTTTAATCGAAAAATAATTACATAGTAATCATTACTACAAGATGTGTTTTTGAAAATACATCTTGTATTTTTTTATATCCTGTGGTAAACTGATTTTAGTTTGATTATCAAAGTAATAAGCAAGGAGATCCTATGAAATTAAATGAACTCAAGATAAAAGATTTAACAGCAAAGCTTCCGATTATTCAAGGTGGAATGGGTATTGGTGTATCCGGATGGAGCCTGTCTTCTGCAGTTGCTAATGCCGGTGGTATTGGAATTATTTCGGGAGCACAAAGCGGATATCGAGAAAATGATTTTGCCATGAATACGATTGAAGCGAATTTACGTGCATTCCGTGATGAAATCCGTAAAGCAAAAGAAAATACAAAGGGAATAATTGGTGTGAATATCATGGTTGCCATGAAAAATTACGCTGAATTGGTAAAAGTAGCCGTTGATGAAAAAGTTGATTTGATTATATCCGGTGCAGGATTGCCATTAGACTTGCCCGAATTAGTAGAAGAATCAACAACAAAGATTGTTCCCATTGTCTCATCTCTTCGAGCAGCCGAGTTGATTATGCGAAGGTGGGCAAAAAAATTCCAGCGACAACCGGATGCGATTGTCGTTGAAGGACCTGAAGCCGGAGGACACCTTGGATTTAAACGTGAAGAACTTTTAGATGGAAGCGCACAAGACCTTTTTTCCATTGTATCGGAATTAAAAGGTTATTTAGACAAGCAAAAGTTAGACATACCGATTATTGCAGCCGGTGGTATCTTTCACGGTGAAGATATTGTCAAGGCTCTAGAAGCAGGTGCGAGCGGTGTGCAGATGTCAACACGCTTTGTTGCAACCTATGAATGTGATGCATCAGATGCTTTTAAGCAAGCATATATCAATGCAAAACCTGAGGATGTTGTTATCATGCAAAGTCCAGTAGGATTGCCGGGACGAGCGCTTAAAAATCCCATGCTGGATAAGGTAGAGAAGGAGGAGCGCATAAAGGTCACTAAATGTTACAATTGCGTTCATAAGTGTGATCCGAAGACAACGCCTTTTTGTATAACAGAAGCCTTGGTTAATGCGGTTACCGGGGATTTAGACCATAGTCTTCTATTTGTGGGAAGCCGGGTTTCGGAAGTCCATAAAATGCAATCGGTTCAAGAAATTATGGATGAATTAGTAAATGAGGTTGAAGCTTTATAAAAATTAATATATACTATAGAAAAGATTTATCTTAGGATAAGTCTTTTAATCTATATTGAATTGGAGAACAGGTATGAAAGCATTGAAACGCTATAAAACCTTTATGACTATACTATGTATTCAAATGTTATTGATAGGACAAGTTTCCGGTATGGTGGATAGTCGTCCCTTACTTGCGGATGAAGAACAGTCCTATTATTATGAAGCTCAAGAACTTGAAAAACTAGGTGTTTTTAAGGGGACCAATCAAGGATTTGAATTGTCTAGAGAACCATCAAGGTTAGAGGCTTTGATTATGATGATGCGAATGCTTGGACTTGAAGAAGATGTCTTAGAGCGAGAAGATAGCACCAGTTATTTTCTTGACGTACCGACATGGGGATTTGAATATGTCAATCTCGCTTATGAACGTGGACTGACTCAAGGAGTCGATGAAAAATTATTTGGAATGGAACGACAAGTCGATGCAAAAATGTTTGTCACCTTTATGTTGCGAGCATTAAATTATGATGATAAAAAAGGTGACTTTCAGTATCAAGAGGCTGTCGAGTTTGCTTTAGACATAGGAATGATTGACGAGGAACTTAAAGAGGAACTTGATCAAGAAACATTTACCCGTAATTATGTTGCAAAAATTGTTTTCAATACCCTCAATGCACCCTTGGCCAACGATGAACGTACATTATCTAGATATTTAATCGATGCAGGTAAGCTAGCTCAAGCAGAACAAACCAAAGGTCCTGTTGAGACACCAACGAGTGATAATCTTATTGAGGATCTTATTGAGGATGACGAAAAAAATATAGAATTGACACCAATAATGGGTGAGTCAGAGGCCACAGCCCATCAGCTGGCTGCTTATCTACTGAGTAAAAATCCAAATCCTAAGATTAACATTTCAGTAACAGAATTTGCACAACTATGGATTGATGAAGGGCGAGCTGAAGGAGTTCGAGGTGACATTGCCTTTGCTCAAGCTTGTCATGAAACTGGTTTTTTTAAATTTGGAGGTTCAGCACTACCTGAATGGAATAATTATACGGGATTAGGGGTAACCGGTGCAGAATATAATCCGGAAACAGTTGTTATAAAGGAATTTAAAGAAGGGGTAAGAACTTTTTGGACGCCAGAAGGAAGCGCAGTAGCCGTTGTTTTTGAACACCCGCAACAAGGCGTGCAGGCAACAATACAACATTTAAAGGCATATGCATCTAAAGAAGCATTGGTTAAGGAAGTTGTTGATCCTCGATTTGATTACGTTACAAGAGCAATAGCTCCTTACTTTGAAGATTTAGGCGGAAAATGGGCATATCCTGGATATAATAAATCAAAATATTCATCTTTGGAAGAAGCGAAAACAGCGGGGGATTCATATGGCCACTCTATTTTAAAGAAGTATGAAGAGATTATAAGAATGAAATAATTTCAAAATAAGCAATTGACAAACGCTTTTGTTTTGTTATAATTAACATAATATCTTAAATCGACGACGAGACGAGTAGCATATGGCGCTTGACAGAGAGGAAACGGAATGTTGAGACGTTTCTCATGACAAAATATGTGAAGACTAACTCTGAGAGACCCTAATCCGGTACGGTAACGCGTTATAGTTTTAATGAAGTGGTTTTCAACAATTAGGGTGGAACCGCGGGATTATCTCGCCCCTTGCATATTTATGCAAGAGGCGTTTTTTATTTTATTAATATTTTAGGAGGGCATCATATGTTATGGAATGAACGATTTGCATTTGGTATTGCAGAAGTCGATGATCAACACAAACGATTATATGAACTGATTGACCAGATCAATGCACTTGAGGAAGATGTAAAAGAAGGTATTGATTGTTATGATGAAGTTTATGCAGTATTAAAAGAATTAGAAGATTATACGGTTTATCATTTTGAAGAAGAAGAAAAATTATTGGAACGTTTTGGATATGAAGATTTACAGGCGCATCAAAAAGAACATGATGCTTTTGTTTTAAAAGTAAAAGAAACATTAACGGAAGACTTAGATTTGAAACAAGAAGGTGTTATTCAAGATCTTTCAGAGTTTCTTTTAGAATGGGTATCCAATCATATTTTGTATACAGATGCAAAATATGTCAGTGTATTAAAAGATAGAAAGAAGGTAGTTGAATGAAAGTAACATTAAAAGATGGTTCGGTAAAAGAATATAATGAAGCAAAAGCTATCATTGATATTGCAACAGATATAAGTGAAGGGTTAGGACGTGTAGCATGTGCGGCAGAGCTAAATGGTGAAGTGGTTGATTTGCGTACAGTGATTTCGCAAGATGCGGAACTTAATATATTAACATTTAATGATGAGGCCGGAAAACGTGCCTATCGCCACACAGCATCTCATATTATGGCACAAGCGGTTAAACGTTTATACCCAAGCGTTAAGCTTGCCATAGGACCTGCGATTGATACTGGCTTCTACTATGATTTTGAAACAGAATCTGCCTTAAAAGATGATCAGTTAAAAGCAATCGAAGCTGAAATGAAAAAAATCATAAAAGAAAAACAAGATATTGAACGTTTTGAACTTCCCCGTAATGAAGCGATTACATTAATGGAGGAAAAGGGTGAGACCTATAAAGTTGAGCTGATTAACGAATTGCCTGAAGATGCCATTATTTCATTTTATAAGCAAGGCGAATTTGTTGATTTATGTGCAGGACCTCACTTAATGAATACAAAAGCGGTTCAAGCCTATGCATTATTAAGTACAGCAGGTGCTTATTGGCGTGGTGATGAACGTAATAAAATGTTGTCGAGAATATATGGAACAGCATTTAGCCGCAAATCTGATTTGAAGGATTACTTGAACCAGTTAGCGGAAGCCAAGAAAAGAGATCACAATAAGTTAGGTCGCGAATTAGGTATTTTTACAACATCGGATATTGTTGGACAAGGTTTGCCACTTGTTATGCCAAAAGGTGCAAAAATTTTACAAATTTTACAGCGCTATGTTGAAGATATCGAAGAAAACTGGGGGTATGAGTTTACAAAAACACCCATGATGGCTAAATCTGACCTTTTTAAGATTTCCGGTCACTGGGATCATTACAAAGATGGAATGTTTATACTCGGCGATGAAGAAAAAGAAGAGGAAATCTATGCTTTACGTCCCATGACATGTCCTTTCCAATATGTGATTTACAAAGCGACACAACATAGCTATCGTGACTTACCGGTACGTTTATCCGAAACATCGACACTCTTTAGAAATGAATCATCCGGTGAGATGCATGGATTGATCCGACTTCGTCAATTTACCTTATCAGATGCCCATATTATTTGCACACCAAACCAAGTGGAACAAGAGTTTACAAGTGTTGTGGAACTTTTGCAAGAGATTATGCGAGCGCTTGGCATAGAAGATGATGTGTGGTATCGTTTCTCCAAGTGGGATGCAGAGCGTACAGATAAATACATTGATAACCCGGAGGCTTGGGAATCGACACAAGACAGTATGCGTGACATATTAAATAATATTGGATTGGATTATTATGAGGCCGATGGTGAAGCAGCATTTTATGGTCCCAAGTTAGATGTTCAATTTAGAAATGTTCATGGTAAAGAAGACACATTATTGACCATTCAAATCGACTTTGCTTTGGCTGAACGTTTTGATATGAGTTATGTTGATAAGGATAATATCAAAAAACGTCCGTTCATCATTCACCGAAGTTCGATTGGCTGTTATGAAAGAACCTTAGCAATGTTGATCGAAAAATATGCAGGTGCATTTCCACTGTGGATGGCGCCAACACAAGTGAAGTTGTTGCCGATTTCTGAGAAAAATCATGACTATGCTCAAAAGGTTGCAAAAAAACTTAGAAGCATGGGAGTGCGTGTAGATATCGATATGCGAGCAGAAAAAATCGGATATAAGATTCGTGAAGCTCGACTTGAACGCCTTCCCTATTTAGCGATTATCGGACAAGAAGAGGAAGAAAACACCTGTGTAAGTGTGCGTAGCCGTGAAAAAGGTGATGAAGGTTCAATTGATTTAGAGGCTTTTGCTAAACGCTTAGTTGAAGAAAATGCAACAAAATATATTTATCATCAACACATGATAAAGGAAGAAGACGAGTAAATGAAAGTTATTGATCGATCGTTAATACAATTGTATTTTACATTTTTAAGGATTGGTCTGTTTACAATAGGAGGAGGCTATGCAATGCTTCCTCTTATTCAAAAAGAAGTGGTTGAAAAGTACGGATGGGCAACGGACGAGGAAGTTATCAATTATTATGCGATTGGCCAATCAACTCCGGGGATTATTGCCGTGAATACGGCAACCTTTATTGGCGTTAAGCAAGGAGGTTTCCTTGGTGGAGTTGCGGCAACACTAGGCATGGTAACACCGTCTTGGATTATTATATCCTTATTAGCGCATTTTATTGACGCATTTAGGGAGAATCCATATGTTGAAAAAGCATTTATGGGTATTCGAATTATGGTGTTAGCACTTATATTATCGGCAGTTATAAAGATGGGACAAAAAGTTTTGAAACACATATCGGATTATTTCCTTATGATATTAGGTCTAATCTTAGTTGCCTTTCTTGATATTACCCCGGTTTATGTGATTTTAATGGGAGCTATATTGGGTGTTATTATTCAATCCCTTGGAAAAAGACAAGAAAGAGAGGGGAAGAATCTTGACTAATTTTTTGCATCTCTTTTTTACTTTTTTCAAAGTTGGACTCTTTACAATTGGTGGCGGATTAGCGGCCTTACCATTATTACAGAATTATTCTGAACGCTATGGTTGGGTTGATGAAAAAATGTTTGCGGACATGATTGCAATTAGTGAGTCAACACCAGGGCCAATAGGTATTAATATGGCTACGTATGTCGGATTAAGTCAATATGGCTTTATAGGTTCCATTGTGGCAACCACAGGTATGGTATTACCTTCCTTGCTAATCATATACCTTATCGCAAACTTTTTAAAAGGCTTTAACGAACAGCCCATAGTTCAAGGTGTACTTCAAGGTATACGTCCGGTAGTGATTGGCATTATCGGTTCAGCTCTGATTGCAATCAGTAAAGTAACCATTATAAAAATGCCAACCCTTTATGCAAAAGGCCAATGGTTAGATTTTTTTGAATGGAAAAGTCTCATAATTTTTGGTGTGTTTATTATTGCAGTGATGAAGATGAAGATTCATCCGATTTTTTTTATTGTTGGCGCAGGAGTCGTTGGAATTATATTGTTTTAGAAGGGAGCTAGACTATGTTATGTGAATGTGGAAAGGACCACAAAGATATTATTGAATCTATCCGTGTTGAGGAAAAAATAATAGAAGGCCTTCTAGAGGACTTAAAAGAGTATAATACTGGAGAGGTCTTATTTGTTACAGATTTGCCTGTTTCCAAAGCTTATCAGTTGTTTATTACAGAATTAGAAGCAGTTGGATATTGTGTCTATATACTAAAACGTGAAGATGACCTATTGCCGGATGAGCAAGGGGTAGGCGAGATTATTTTACAAACAACACAAGCAACAAAACTAATTGTTGGTATTGGATCAGGAACCCTTAATGATTTGTGCCGCTATGTAAGTTATCGCTTAAATATTCCCTACTGGATTGTTATGTCTGCGCCATCAATGGACGGGTATGCGTCAACGGCATCGCCCATACTTGTGGATGGATTTAAGAAAACCTTTTATTGCCATGTTGCTAAACGTATATATGGACAAAAAGATGTAATCAATCATGCTCCGTCAGATATGATTGTGGCCGGTTTAGGCGATTTGTTAGGAAAGATAACGGCTTTGACGGATTGGAAGATGAGTCACATACTTCATGGCGAGTATTTTTGCCCGATGATTTATAGAAATTTATATGCCTATATTGATAACCTCTCAGACAATTTAAGTATATCTCAAGAAGAACTTGGAGAGCTTATTTGTGAGAGTTTAATCCAATCAGGAATATACATGAGCTATGTCGGGAATTCAAGACCGGCATCCGGAGCAGAACACTTAATTAGCCATACATTAGAGATGGAATCCATTAAAAAGGGAGAAAAAGTTGATTTCCATGGTATCAAAGTTGGAATGGCAACAGATTATGTTCTTGAATTATACAAAGATTTACGTCAAAATATCGATAAAGTTAAAGACCACTACCAGCTGGATCCAAAGCAAGTAAGCGATCTCTTATCGACGATTGATAAAGCTTTAGAATATGAACACCTAGTCAAAGATTATCAACAACTGATTCTTAACATACGTAAAAAATATTCAAAAGACCAAATCCTTTATGCTATGAAACAAGGCCCGGTTATTAGAGATCGTTTTACTATTTTATCAATTTATCAAGCGCTAGGATGGGAGAATTTATGACGCAATTAATCGAACGTTTATTTCCAATTGTCCTTTTGATTGCAATCGGTGTTTTTGCCCGTAAGAAAAATCTCTTTGATGAGAAACTAATAGAGGGTTTAAAAACAATTATTGTAAAGATTGCATTACCTGCAGTTTTATTTGGTGCCTTTGCAACGGCAACGCTCCAAATGGGCTATTTATGGATTTTTATTTTTGTGTTTTTCTTGTGTAGTCTCTTGTATGGCATTGGTGAATTTCTAAACCGTAAGCTATCAATCCTTTTTCCTGAACGATTTACAGCCGGATTTTTTACTGGATTTGAATTCGGAATGATTGGTGTTGGCTTGTATAGCGCCATATGGGGTGTTGAACAATTGCCGACAATTATGTTGATTGGTTTTGGACATGAGATTTTTATCTGGTTCGTATATGTACCTCTTCTTGAAAATAAAGGGGTGAATACATTTGATTTAAAAAAGACAATGGCAGCTTTTCTAAAAACGCCAACCATTATTGCAATATTTATTGGTATTGTATTTAACTTAACAAATATATATGTACCCTTTGGTAATACCATAATTGGTTCAGGCATTTATTCCACGATAAGCATGATTACGCCACTGACGTCACCGCTCATACTTATTGTTATCGGATATTCTATGACATTTAAATCTATGGGGACAAAAAAAGTTCTTGCCTATGTTGGAGGAAGAACTTTATTGGTAGGAATATTTGGTGCCTTGACCTTATATTTATCTTTACTTGTTTCCGGCATTAGGGAACCAATGTTTGTTATTTCTTTTATTGCATTTTTACTGCTTCCGCCACCCTATATTTTACCCCTTTATATTAGCGATCAAAGAGAGTCTGAATTTTTTAGCCAAATGCTCGTATATGGAACCCTCGTTTCATTTGTGGGATATATTATTTTAATGAGCTTGTAGCTAGTTCCATGCGGTTGAGATAATCAAGTACAATTGAGCCGTATGGAATTTTTTTGTCAATTAAGCCCTGTGTACCAAACATAACATTGAACTCAAAAATGTAGTATTTTCCATCAACATAAGCGACATCAAAACCTGCATGATTGATACCTAAAGAAATTGCGATTTGTGACACGATTCGAATGGCTTCAAGGGGTATGGCATCATAGGTGATTTCACCACCTTGGGCGACATTATTTTTGAAGTTATCTTTTGCAGCGATACGCCAATAAGAGCTAACCACTTGATCTCCAATAAAAATAATACGCATATCACGATCAATGGGTAAGTATTCTTGTACATACAAGGTTTCTGTCAAAGCACAATAATTCTTAAAATCTGTGTAGTTATCAATTTTATAAACGCCTTGGCCCATTGAACTTTTAACTTCTTTGGCAATAAAGGGGTAATCAAAATAAGTAAGGATGAACTCTTGGTTATACTCTGTATTACTTAAGATCTCTGTATATGGAACAAAATCAGGAAATGAAGTCATGAGTACTCGTGTCATTTCGATTTTATTATGTCCTAGGTGGTAAGTTGCAATACTTGGAAAAATCTTTTTTTGTAGGCCATAAACGAGAGCGTTTACTTGCCAATATGGGGGAAATAGAATCCAATCGGCACTGCGAACAGATTCGATTTCTTTTAAATATAGATCAGGTTTTAGAAAATGAATACCGTTAAAATCGTAGGTCCGTAGCGTGTCAAAACTGATGTATTTCATAACATTTGCTCCTCTATTTCAAACTGAAACATAATAAAAACTCTATAACTGTGTAATTATAGAGCTTAATATAAAAAAAGTCAATTTAAATATAAAACATATATCCATTTTCGCCATTGAATTTATCAGCTTCGAGCAGTAAATTTTCAAGGGTTATTTGCTTGAAAAAACCTTGAATGGTTTGGTCAAGGGGTAAGTAGATTAAATTCTGAGCTGCTTGTTCAATATGGGCTGCATGCTTGCGAACAGATTCTTTGGTTGTTTCAAATAAAGCAGCTTCTATGGGAGATAAGATATCACAGACCGTAATTTGATTCGGGTGACGTGTTAGCTTATATCCACCTTGTGATCCTTTTACGGAAGTGACAATTTCTCCTTGTTTTAGTAAAGAAAAAACTTGTTCGAGGTATATTTTGGATATATCTAACTCCTCTGAGATACTAATAACGGTAATGTATTCATCGTTTGCATAGCGTTTAGCTAAATATATTGTAGCAGCAATGGCATAGCGACCTTTTGCTGAAATCCGCATAAAAATCCTCCTTTTCAAAGTGATATTTTATATCATAGTTTATATTTAACCGTTTGTCAATCACATATTAAACATATATGAATAAAGACATTAACTTCATATAGAAAATTTTTTGCAGAGCGTGTATAATGAAAGAAGATAGATTGGAGGAATGAGATGACTGAGCAAGAAAAAGTTCATCAGAATACAAGTGAAATTACGCACATCGGTATGTCCGTAGCATTATTAATTGCCGGAGGCGTTTTTGTTATTTTTTTAAGTCGATTTTTCCCGATACCTGGAACAAAATATCTACTTATGGGCACCTATATTTCCTTGATTATGAGTGCAATGGCATACTTATTCCCAACAACACATATTGTTTTGAAAATCAATGTTGTGTTAGCCGCTATATTAAGTATGGTGACGATTTATATGGGAATAGCCATCTTGATTACAGGTTTATCGGCAGAACTTATCGGTAGTTTATTAATAAACAAATCCTCTCGTGGAATCGCGATTGGGATGAGTTATGCTGGATTTACTGTTTTAACATCCCTTATTATTTCAAAATTTATTATTGGCGATGCTCTATTTGCCGTCGTTGATGGACGTTGGATACTCATTACTGTCTCTTTAGCTTCAATTCTGGGAGGCATAGGAGGATTTGCCGGTAAAACAATTGGAATACGGGTTAAATTTGCTTTGAATAAGGAGATAAAATAATGAAATCATCATATAGAATGCCTGCAGAGTGGGAAGAGCATTTTGCAACACTTATCAGTTGGCCTGTTAAAGCATCAATGATTTGGCCGGACAACTATAAAGAAGTTTGTCAGGGATATAGTGAAGTCATTCAAGCAATCGCTCAATTTGAACCGGTATATGTTCTGGTAGACGAAGAAACAATGCCTATTGCAAAAGCCTATTGTCCTGAGCATGTGCATTGGTTGAATATTTGTCATGACGATGCTTGGATAAGAGATAATGGTCCGACCTATGTAGTTGATTTATCTGAGGAAAAACTTGTGGGTATACATTGGGAGTTTAATGCATGGGGAGAAAAATATCCGGATTTTGCATTAGATAAGCAAGTGGCAATTCAGGTGAATCAAGCATTAGGCTATCCAAATATGGATGTTGATCTTGTCCTAGAAGGTGGATCCATTCATGTCGATGGAGAAGAAACTCTATTGACAACGAGGGAGTGTTTATTAAATCCCAATAGAAATCCTCACTTGAATCAATCTGCAATCGAAAAAATATTGGAAGAACGATTAGGAATTCGTCGAATTATATGGCTTGATAAGGGCTTATATGGGGATGAAACCGATGGACATATTGATAACATAGCATGCTTTGCAAAACCGCAAACGATAATTCTTCAAACCTGTTATGATGTGTCTGATCCCAATTATAAACGGAGTCAAGAAGCCATTGAGATTTTAAATACATCTCTTGACGCTAAAGGGCGAAAAATTCATGTTGTTGAAGTAGAAGGACCTCCTGTGAGATATTACAATGGGAAAAGACTTACATTAAGTTACCTAAACTTTTATCTTGTAAATGGTGGACTGATTTTACCGGTCTTTGGTGGAGATGCAAGTGAATACGATCAAAAAGCCATTCAAACATTAAGCGCAATCTTTCCGGAACGAAAAATCGTGACTGTTGATGGAATGGCCTTAATTAAAGAAGGGGGTAATGTTCATTGCATTACTCAACAAATTCCAAGAGAGGTGAAGAAAAATGCGTAAAGTAACTGTAGCGGCAATACAGATGTCATGTACAGACCATATTAATACAAATATTCAAAAAGCTGAAAAATTTGTACGTCAAGCAGCTGATGAAGGTGCGCAAATCATTTTGCTGCAAGAACTTTTTGAAACACTCTATTTTTGTCAAAAGGAAAATCCCAAATATTATCAATTTTCGACAAGTGTCGAAGATAATCTTGCCATTCGCCATTTTAAATCGATTGCGAAAGAACTAAACGTCGTACTACCCATTAGTTTCTATGAACGTAAAAATAATGCGCGTTATAATTCCTTGATTGTTATTGATGCAGATGGTTCTCTTTTAGAAGTCTATAGGAAAAGTCATATACCGGATGGTCCCGGTTATGAAGAAAAGTATTATTTTAGTCCCGGAGATACCGGATTTAAAGTATGGAAGACAAAGTATGGAAGGATTGGTGTTGGAATATGTTGGGACCAGTGGTTTCCGGAAGCTGCTAGAATTATGGCCTTAATGGGAGCAGAACTGATATTTTATCCGACAGCCATTGGTTCCGAACCTGAAGATCCTTCTATTGATTCGAGTAAACATTGGCAGCGTTGCATGACGGGACATTCAGCTAGTAATCTGATTCCGGTTATTGCGTCAAACCGAACGGGTCAAGAACAAATCGAAGATTCAACCATCACATTTTATGGAACGTCTTTCATAACAGATGGAACGGGAGAAGTGATTCGACAAGCCAGTCGAGATCAGGAAGAAATTCTAATTGCAACATTTGATTTGGATGAATTAGCACATCAACGGATTGAGTGGGGTGTGTTTAGAGATCGACGACCGGAACTTTATAGTAAAATACTTTCCTTAGACGGCAATTTATAAAAAATGACAACATATATTAAGGACCTTGATTGTTGCGCTTCATGTGTGAGTGCAACATTTTTTTTGAAACTATTTATAAGCAATGGAAAATATAGGTTTACAAAATATCACAATTAGTGATATAATAAGTCGTATCAGAGGAAGTTGTGGGATAAGGAGGACAAATATGAAAAGAAAAATCATTATTGGATTAATCATAGTAGCTATTATCATTAGTGGAATTCTATTTTTTATAGTTCAACAAAAACCAAAGCAAGTGGTAGGATATACCATAGGCAAAGGCAATTACGAAGAAGTCGTTAGCGCCATTGGATATGTTGAATATGAGGTGGAATCTAGCGTACAAGCAGAGATTTCGGGAAAAATTCATTCCTTGAACGTAAAAGAAGGCGATCGAATTGAAAGCGGACAAATAATCGCTCAGCTTGATGATTCTGACGCAAAAAAGCTTTATCAAGACTTGGAAGGAAGTGTAACCCTTGCGGAATCCAGGTATAAGGATTCTCTGGTCAATTACAATGCATCCTCAATAAATGTTCAAGAACAACGACAAACTAAAGAAGTGGAGATTGAAGGATATAAGCTGACCTTAATGCAACTTGAATCGGATCTTCGAAAAAAACAAGAATTATATAATGAAGGCATTATTGCCTTATCTGAGCTAGAAGACATTAAAGATGAGCAAGAGCGAATTCAAAATTCTATTGAAGTTGCACAGGCCTCTCTAAAAGCAATAAACAATCCGACCTTTACTAGCCAAGAATTAAAGGCATCTATTGATGTTGCCAAAATGAATTTGGAACAGCAAAAAACGGAGCTTGATAAATATAATATTTATAGTCCTTATGACGCCATTGTTTTAGAAACATACGTGAATTCGGGGGATTATATTCAATCTGCACAAGAACTAATAAAAATCGGATCGGTTGATAAGAAAGTTGTTTGGGTAGACATTGATGAAAAATATATCGGAAAAGTTCAATTGGGACAAAGAGCTGTTTTAACGGCAGAACCTTACCCGGATAATCAGTATGAAGGCGAGATTACAGAATTTAGTCCGAGTATTAATCGTGATACAGGAACCATCGGTGTTAAAGTTGAAATTGATGAAGGTAAAGATGCTTTTATACGAAACATGTCAGTAAAAGTGGATGTTACAGCTGTTCAATATGATGATGTTGTGCTAGTCCCGGGAGAATATATTTTTGATAAAGAGGATACTGCCGTCCTCATGGTTGATAATGAAGGTGTAGTATTCTTAAGATCGATTATTATTCAAAATCAAAATAAAGAAATGATCTATGTACTGGATGGATTGGAAGCCGGTGAAGTCATTATTGAACCTCAAGACCTTGTACCCGGTGATGTTGTGGAAATAGAAGAAACGATTACTGACATAGAGAAAAGAGTTGATGACTAATGCTATTTGAACTCAAGGTGGCATTACGGTTTTTAAAAGAAGGTCGTGGTCAAACAGTGTTCATATTATTGGGAATTGCTGTTGGAGTGGCAGTGCAAGTTTTTTTGAATACATTAATTACAGGTTTGCAGGAAGATCTGGTCAATCAGACGGTTGGAAACAGTTCTCATATATGGATTGAAGGAAAATCAGATTTTGACACAGAGACGAATTTATTAGAGTGGGATAATATAATAGAAATCATTGATAATCGGGAGGATATTGCAGCTATTTCACCCCTTGTCGAGGGGAATGGTTTTATTGTCACCAATGCTGAAGCGGTTCCGATTCAGTTAAAAGGTATTGAATTAGACCAAGCAGATGCAATTTATAATATTATTAGTCGACTAGACGTTAGATTGACTTCTTTGAGTGGAAATCAAGTCTTAATAGGCCAAGGGATTGCTGAGGAATATGGGATATCAACAGAAGACGTGATACGACTATCGCTACCCAATGGTATTGTTCAAAATTATGCAGTTGCCGGAATTTTTGATTTGGGAAATTCCGTAAGTAATAACACATGGGTCATGATGGACATTAAACAAGCCCAAAAAATATTAGGGCTAGGGAATAAGATTTCGAAAATTGAGATGCAGATCAATGAAATCTTTGATGCAGAGATTATTGCGGAAGAACTCGATGGACGATTTATTAATGTTCGTGTAGACAACTGGATTCAAAGTAACAGTTCTCTATTATCGGCCCTTAGAAGCCAAAGTTCCTCCTCCATTATGATACAGGTCTTTGTTTTGTTGGCGATTACATTAGGTATTGCTAGTGTTCTGGCAGTTTCAGTGGTACAAAAATCAAAGCAACTGGGAATATTAAAAGCCATGGGAACAAAAAATAAGCATGCAAGTCGTATTTTCTTATTGCAAGGAGCTTTACTTGGGTTATTAGGAGCCCTTCTAGGCGCTGGATTTGGAATGCTTCTTATTTATGGATTCTTGTACGGAACATCTATTGGTACTGGGGTTCCTTTATTCCCGCTATCAATAGAATATACAAGTATACTTGTTATTGGAGGTATTGCGGTGGTTTCAAGTACCATAGCAGCGGCTATTCCGGCTAGAAAAACGGCGCGATTAAATGCAGTGGAGGTGATTCGAAATGGATGAACAAAATGTTTTGTTACAAGCAAAAGATTTATCAAAAGTTTATGGAACGGTCATTCGAACCAAAGTATTGCATGAACTTAATTTTTCCATATCTGAGGGTGAATTTACCAGCATTATTGGTTATTCTGGTTCGGGAAAATCAACGCTGTTAAATGTTTTAGGCGCTTTAGATCAGCCAACGAGTGGTGAGATTATATTTAATGGTATTGAGTTTGGCCAAATGAATGAGGATGAACTTGCGATCTTTCGAAATGAAAACCTAGGCTTTATTTTTCAGTTTCACCATTTATTACCTGAATTTACGGCTTTAGAAAATGTCTTGATTCCAACCTGGATTAAAGCCGGAAAAACCCATAACAAGCGTGTTGAAAGAGCAAAAGAATTATTAGATTTGGTCGGTTTATCAAAATTCATGAATAATAAAGCAACGAATTTATCGGGCGGACAACAGCAGCGTGTAGCCATAGCAAGGGCATTAATCAATGAACCCGCTATATTGCTTGGGGATGAACCAACAGGTAATCTGGATTCAGAATCAACAGAGCAGGTATATAGATTGTTTCGTGAAATCAATAAAGAGTTTGGAACGACCTTAATTATCGTCACTCATAATGATCATATCGCTGCTAAGACCGATCGGGTTATTGAATTGACTGATGGGCGTATTAGCCGAGACTATAGCAACAAAGACTTATCCGATGATGCTGCCTTTGAACAGGTTGCACCGAGTTATTGCAAGTATTGTGGACGTGCGCATAATAATGAACTTCATCTATTATAATAAATGACGAGGTACTTATGGACAAAAATAGTTTATTTCATTCACAATGGAAAAACCCGAATTATGTTCTATCAACAAAAGCATATTACTATAAGACGTGGCAAGGATATCAAATGCCGTCGTTGCACAGTCATTCTAGCATTGAAGTCATGTATGTCATTGCAGGAAAGTGTCATATAGAAATTGATGACCAGTGTGTCGGATTAACAAAAGGCCAGTTTATTCTAATCGATGCAAATGTGCCACATCGTTTACTTGTACCCAAAAACAGAAGTTGTCGAATGCTGAATCTTGAGTTTGGATTTGTTCCCAATGTAAATAGTCCTCTTGATTTAAAAGGCATGCTTGATGAAGAAAGACATTTACTCGCTTTTTTTGAATCTGCATTTACATATAGTGTTTTGCATGATACAGACATGGTTTATTCTACACTAAAGAAATTAATCTACTATTTAGATTCTAATCATCGAAAAAATTCACTCAATATCCAATTGCTGCATTTTCAACTCTTAATTGATATTGCATATTTATGGAAAGATACGATAGCTTATGCAAAGAATGGGAGTGAATCCCATGTATATAGAGCTGTGGAATATTTACACCAGCACTATGATGAAGATATAAAAATTCTACACTTAGCACAACATGTTAATTTAAATGAAAATTATCTACAACGCTTGTTTAAAGAACAGATGAACTTAACCATCATTGAATATTTGAATCGCTTTCGGTTAGAAAAAGCAGCAATGTTTTTAATTGAAACGGATTATACAATGATGGAAATATCTGATATGGTTGGATTGAATAGTCGACAGTATTTTATCAAACTATTTAAAGACAGGTATGCAATGACACCCGGAGTTTATCGTAAATCAAAGGGTAAAGGACATGGACATGAAATGTCAGAATAATATACCAATATTACAAGAGTTCCAATAATTTTTATAACCTTTATAGTTAAGTTGTTATACACTAAAACTGAAACTGAAAATAAAATCTTGAATGGAGGTTATAGTGTGAAAATTACATTTATAGGAGCCGGCAGTATTGGGTTTACACGAAAGTTACTTAAAGATATTTTATCCGTAGAGGAGTTACAAGATACGCAAATCGCCTTTACAGATATAAATGCACATAATTTAGAAATGGTTACACAGTTATGTCAGCGGGATATTGATGCGAATCATCTTACTATTCGTATTCAATCCACAATAGACCGGCGTAAAGCCCTGGAAAAAGCGGATTATGTTGTTAATGTTGTTCGAATTGGTGGTTTAGAAGCATTTGAAAAAGATGTTGATATACCCTTACGCTATGGTGTTGATCAGTGTGTCGGCGATACATTATGTGCAGGTGGAATTATGTATGGACAAAGAGGAATAGCTGCAATACTTGAGTTTTGTAAAGATATACGCGAAGTTTCAAATCCGGACTGCATCATGTTAAATTACGCAAATCCAAATGCCATGGTTACCTGGGCGTGTAATAAATATGGTAAAGTAAAGACAATAGGACTTTGTCACGGCGTGCAGCATGGTCACCAACAAATTGCCAATGTTTTAGGTGTGAAAAAGTCAGAACTAGATATTATTTGTGCAGGAATCAATCATCAAACGTGGTATATTCAAGTTCGATATAAAGGGCAAGACATGACAGGAAAACTTCTTGAGGCATTTGAGGCTCATGAAGAATATAGTAAAACAGAGAAAGTACGTATTGATATGTTGCGCCGATTTGGCTATTACAGTACAGAATCGAATGGACACCTTAGTGAATATGTGCCCTGGTATAGAAAACGTGACGATGAAATCATGGATTGGATTGATTTAAGTGATTGGATTAATGGTGAGACCGGAGGATATCTTCGAGTGTGTACAGAAGGACGCAATTGGTTTGAAACAGATTTTCCGAATTGGATGACAGGCCAACCCGAAGTTTATGATTATTCGACACGGTCTGAAGAACATGGTTCCTATATTATTGAAGGTTTAGAAACCGGTCGTGTATATCGAGGTCATTTTAATGTGGTTAATCACGGGACCATTACAAACTTACCGACAGATGCAATTGTTGAAGTGCCTGGATATGTGGATGCAAATGGAATTAATATTCCGATTGTGGGAGATTTACCGCTTGGCTGTGCAGCTGTATGTAATGCCAGTATTTCGGTGCAGCGTTTGGCAGTAGAAGCCGCCGTTCATGGAGATGATCATTTATTAAGACAGGCAATGATGATGGATCCTTTAGTAGGGGCTGTATGTAATCCACCAGAAATATGGCAAATGACGGATGAAATGCTTATTGAAGAAGAACAATGGCTTCCCCAGTATGATGAAGCGATTGCCGAGGCTAAAAAACGAATGAAAAACAAAGCACTCATCCCTACACGAAAAGATTATAAAGGCGTAGCACGTCTTAAAATCAAGAGCGTTGAAGAAATAGCAGAAGAGAAAAAAACAGCTGATTAAAATCAGCTGTTTTTTGTGTTTGAAATAAAATTATAAATAAAATTATTCTTCGTCGTCAGCACCGATAACAGGTACTTCAGCATCAACATCTTCGTCTACGTCTTCAATAACTTCTTCTCTTGCTTCAGATAGAACAACAATAGTTGAATCTGCAGGAGTGATTACGTGGTAACTCTCACTTTTGGACATATCCAAATCTTTTACTTGGATAGAATCACCAATTTGTAATCCTGCTAAATCGACATCAATATGATCGACAAGATCTTGAGGTAATGATTCGTATTCGATTTCTTGTAAGTATTCACTGATAACAGAATCAACCGGTGTTTCTTCACGGTTCAAGAAGTTAATGTGTGCACTAACTTTAACTTTCTCACCTGCTGTAAGTGCTTGAAAATCAATGTGTTCAATTTTGTTTGTAAGTACTGTACGGGAAACGTCTTTTAACATAGCTAATTGTTCTTCACCGTTAATAGTTAACTGTACCTGTGCACCTACAGAGTTTGTTCTTAGAAAGAGCATTGCATCACTTTCGCTTAATTGTAATTTGACTGGACTTTCTAAGTTCTTTCCGTATAGAATGGCAGGAATAGTTCCGTTTTTTCTAAGTTGTTTGCCGTTCAGTTTTTCGTCGCGTTTTTCACTTTTTAATACTGGCATATAAACCTCCTTATGGTAGCGAATATAGATATCTTATCTACATCCGTTTTTATCGCTCAGTATATTATATCATTATATGGTCGAATGTCAAATTTTCTTGGCCATTACCTTGAATTTATATATTAAATAAGCTATAATACAGTTAATAATCATTATTGTTTAAAATAATGAAGTAAATTGAAATGGAGAGATACATATATGAAACCAGTTGAAGTTAGTAACGGCATTTACCAATTATCGGTTGCTGTTGAAGATATTTTATTTGAAGGTATTTGGGAAATCCCAAAAGGTGTTACAGTAAATTCCTACATTGTAAAAGGTGAAAAAACAGCCATTATTGATGGCGTTTGTGGATGGGATGGTGTTCCGGAAACATTGATTAAGATGCTTAATGACATCGATATTAATCCAAAAGACATCGATTATTTAGTCATAAACCATATGGAACCGGATCATTCAGGATGGATTGAAGATTTCAAAAAAATAAGGGAAGATTTTAAAATCGTCTGTACCCAAAAAGCAGCGGCATTACTTGAGCATTTTTATCAGCACGAGGAAAATATAACAGTGGTTAAAGATGGAGATTCCTTAGATCTTGGTAATGGACGTGTTTTAGAATTTTCTGAAGTTCCCAATGTGCATTGGCCAGAGACAATGATGACCTTTGACGTTCAGTCAAAAACGCTTTTTCCATGTGATCTTTTTGGAACATTTGGGATATTTGAGGGACATACATTTGATGATCGCTTTAATGTAGATGAACATCCCTTCTTTGAAGAAGAAGGTCTAAGATATTTTTCTAATGTTATGGCCACGTTTTCTTCACAAGTAAAAAAAGCAGTTGAAAAGACGGAAGCATTACCTGTTGAAGTCATTGCTCCCGGGCATGGTTTGATTTGGCGGAAGAATATACAAACAATTATTGATGCATATAAACGCTATATTGACTATAGTCTGCATTATGGTAAAAAAGATGAAGTTATGATTTTGTGGGGGTCGATGTATGGAATGACTGAAAAAGCTGTTTATCATGTGGAAAAATACTTGACAGATAAAGGCTTGACAGTACATTCGCATCAAGTTCCGGAGACTTCTTTGGGGCAGGTGTTAACATCAGCCCTTGCATCGGCAACGATTATTGTTGCTGCACCTACATATGAATATAATATGTTTCCGCCGGCTGCAGCTGCACTAGAGGAAATCGGCCGCAAGCGTATTAGTCATAGATTGAGCTATTGTTTTGGGTCTCATGGCTGGGCTCCCGGAACCGTCAAAGAATTGAAAGATATCATGGAACGTACACGTATGAAGTGGAAACTTGTTGAAAGCTTTCAATTTAAAGGTGAAGCGAACCAGGAGGATTATAGCCGAATTGAGGCTAATCTCGATTCTTTAATCGAAGAAATCAATGCATTGTAAAAGTTTATAATTCCTAGTATAATAAAATGGTGTCAGAACTTTAGTGACACCATTTTTTAGAAAGGAGAATGTGTATGAAAGCTTTATTTATTGGAGGGACCGGAACCATAAGCTTATCAATTAGTGAACAACTCTTAAATTTGGGATGGGATGTATATATTTTAAACCGTGGACATAGAGAGCATGACTTAAGTGGAGAAAACTTACATTTAATTCATGGAGATATCAATGATGAAGATCAAATTGCTGAACTTATTAAGGATTTAGCCTTTGATGTTGTTTGTGATTTTATAGCCTTCGTCCCTGAACATGTACAACGTGATTTTCGCTTATTTGCAAATAAGACAAAACAATATATGTTTATAAGTTCGGCATCAGCCTATCAAACTCCCTTATCAGATTTTCGAATTACTGAAGGAACACCTTTATCAAATCCAAATTGGAAATATTCACGAGATAAAATTGCATGTGAAGAATATCTAATGAAGCAGTATCGCGATACAGGATTTCCCATTACAATTATTCGACCAAGTCATACCTATGATCAACGTTCAATTCCCTTAGGTGTACATGGAAAAATGGGTGGATGGCCAGTGGTTCAACGAATCCTTGACGGGAAAAAAGTCATTATTCATGGGGATGGCACATCACTTTGGACCATGACACATTCCCGTGATTTTGCAAAAGGATTCATCGGCCTAATGGCTAATATTCACGCGATTGGAGAGGCCGTTCAAATCACATCAGATGAGTCTTTAACATGGAATCAAATCTATCAAGCAATAGCGGATACCTGTAATATGCCCTTAAAAGCGATTCATGTAGCGTCGGAATTTTTAGCTGAAACAAGTGATTACGACTTTGAAGGTGGACTATTAGGGGATAAAGCAAATTCTGTTGTGTTTGATAATCGTAAATTAAAGCGTTTAGTCCCTGAGTTTGTTGCAACAACACGTTTTGATCAAGGGATTCGCGAGTGCATTGAATATCATTTGTCCCATACAGAACTTCAAAAAGAAGACAAGGAATTTGATGACTGGTGTGACCAAGTCGTTGAAGCGATTAGTCAGGCAAAAAACAGCCTACATAAGGAGTGAAGCAAAGAATATGGACGAAAAAGCACTTAGACTTGACAATCAATTGTGTTTTCCTTTATATGCAGCATCTAAAGAAATCATTAAACGTTACAAGCCATATTTGGATGAAATTGGCTTGACCTATACCCAGTATATAACCTTGCTTGTATTATGGGAACATAATGACCTAAATATTAAGCAATTAGGTGAAAAACTTTTTTTGGATTCGGGAACATTAACGCCGGTAGTGAAAAAGCTGGAAGCCCAAAAGTTGGTCAAACGAAGTCGATTGCCGGAAGATGAACGTAATGTCATTGTGGCTTTAACAGAAAAAGGACTGGATTTAAAAGTAAAAGCGCTAAAAATTCCCTATGCCATGGCAAAAGAAATGAATATAAACGAAGAAGAAGCAAAGGTATTATATAACGTTTTGTATAAAATTCTTGACAAAACGAAATGAACAAAAAAATAAAACTGGCTATAAGCCAGTTTTATTAGAGTTTTATTTTTGTTGAGCGCGAATCTTTGATTCGAATTCAACAGGATTTTCACATTCTTTTTCAAGATCTTTAACTTCTTTGTCGATGAAATCATAGTCAATTTCAAGACCAATAGATTCTAGTTTTTTAATTACTTCTTTATACGTCATATAATACCTCCTCGTATTTATGATGAGATAGAAACAATAGTAAGATTATTTAAATTACTATAATATAATTGTATCAAATAAAGAGAAAAATACAAGGAGAATATTATGGAAACTCTTAAAAAAAAGTATGGTTTGTTTACAGCCGTTGCAATGGTTGTCGGTGTTGTTATTGGATCAGGAGTCTTTTTTAAAGCGGATGATGTTTTAATGTTAACTGAAGGAAATTTGATCTTAGGGCTCATCGCATGGGGACTTGGAGCTGTTGCCATGATATTTGGTGCTTTAGTTTTTGCTGATTATGCCCATCGCATTGAGAAAACAAATGGTGTGGTTGATTATTCAGAAGCTGCTTATGGGAAAAAAGCAGGATATTTAGTAGGTTGGTTTAATTGGATTTTGTACTTTTCCCCTTTAACAGCAATTTTAGCATGGGTGTCAGCAAGATATACAGTTACTTTATTTAAGCTAGGTGACTCAAACCCAATGATGGTTTGGTATATTTCGATTGTGTATTTACTGTTGATCTACATTTTAAATTCGATTGCGCCTAAAATAGCAGGTGATTTGCAGGTGGGGACAACGATTATTAAGCTGATTCCCTTACTCCTTATTGCTATTGTCGGTATTATCTATGGGATTATTCATGGCATGACCTATGATAACTTTATTGAAGCCTCATACACGGTACGAGGTAAAAGTAACACGCTTGCTTCGGCAGTTGTAGCATCTGCGTTTGCCTATGAAGGATGGATTGTTGCAATCACAATTAACAATGAGATTAAGGATTCAAAAAAGAACCTTCCCCGGGCGTTGGCTTTTGGTACGATTATTGTATTTCTAGTATATATTACCTATTTTTTAGGAATTGCGGGTGTGCTTCCTACGGAAGAGATTATGAGTCAAGGGGATGAAGCGGTTACTATGGTGGCAAATATTTTGTTTGGACCGATTGCGGCGGTATTATTAACTGCATTTGTAGTTATTTCATGCTTGGGAACCCTTAATGGACTTGTGTTAGCAAATATTCGTGGCCCATACGCACTTGCAATAAGGGGGCAAGGTCCCTTGCCTAAAGTGCTGGCAAAAGTAAATCAAAAATTTCAAATGCCTTTACGAGCTGCATTTGCTTCAGGAATCGTTTCTTTTACATATTTGTTTTTATGGTATGCGAGTCTTAATAATCTTTTCGGCCGTTTTATTGCAATAGATGAAATTCCGATTGTATTAGTTTATGGTATTTATATCTTTTTATATGTATATGCGATACGTAAATTTCAAGATCTGGGTTTCTTTTCACGTATAATTAAACCTATTATAGCTATATTAGGAGCGATGACGATTGTTTATGGAGGCTTGCTAAATCCAAGCATTGGAATATATTTATTCATATCCCTTGGTGTTTTGCTGTTCGGATTGTTGTTTTATAAAAACAAATAAGATATAATAGTATTAACATTGAAATTATGAATGATGTATTTTGAATGGAGGTGACAAGATGACGAAAAAAGCAATAAAGACATTAGCTGCACCAGGGGCAATTGGTCCTTATTCTCAGGCGATACAAATTGGTGATTTTATTTATACGTCAGGTCAAATACCTGTTAATTCTACAACAGGAAAAATCGCTGAAGGTGTTGAAGATCAGACAAAACAATCGTTAGAAAATATTCAAGCTATTCTTGTCGAAGCTGGATTGACAATGGAAAATGTTGTTAAAATGACTGTTTATTTGAAGGATATGAACCATTTTAATCAGGTAAACGATGTATATGCTTCATTTTTTAAGGAACCATATCCTGCAAGGTCAGCAGTTGAAGTGGCTAGGTTACCTAAAGATGTGTTGATTGAAATTGAGGCTATTGCAAGTTTGAAATAACGACATTAAAAACAAAATGAACAAAATGAACAAAAAATTGACAATTATTTGTCAATATTATATAATTCTTCTATCAGACATGAGTCTGTATAAATGTATATTATTTATGGAGGTAGTTAAATGAAAAAGATTATTGCGTTATTATTAACAATGTTATTGGTTGTTGCTTTATTTGTAGGTTGTGGACAAGATGATACAACAGATACAGAAGATACATCTCAAACAACAGATAGCAACGATACAGCTGATGATACGATGGATGAAACAACGGATGTTGCTGATACAGGAAGCCTTGAAGATGGATTCTACTATGCAGAAGAAGAAGCTTATCCGGAGGACAATAACTGGAAAGGTGCAATCATTATTGAAGTAGCTGATGGACAAATGGTTGACATTAACTGGACAGCAATTAATAAAAATGCGGGTCCTGATAAGAAAACGGCATCTGAAAATGGTGACTACGGAATGGTTGCAAAAGCAGGAGCTATTGCAGAGTGGCATGAGCAAGCTGAAATCATCGAAAATTATTTATTAGAAACACAAGATGTTACAGATATTGAGTATGTAGACGATGAAGGTCATGTTGATGTCGTAGCAGGTGTATCTATCCATGTGAACGATTTTTATGCAATAGCAGAAAAAGCATTGGCAAACGGTCCTCAAGAAAAAGGTCCTTATACAGATGGTGCTTACTATGCAGAAGAAGATGAATTTGCAGATAGTGGTTGGAAAGGTACTGTAGATATCACAGTATTATTTGGGCATATTGTTGAAGTGAATTGGAGTGCTGTTGATGAAACAGGCGCAGACAAAAAAGAAGCTTCAATAAGTGGTGACTATGGAATGGTTGAGAAAGCCGGAGCGATTTCAGAATGGCATGAGCAAGCGGCAATCATTGAAGATTATCTATTATTAACACAAGATCCTACTGCAATCGAGTATATTGATGATGAAGGTCATGTCGATGTCGTAGCAGGTGTAACTATTCATGTCAATGATTTCTATGCGTTAGTAGAAGAAGCATTAGCAGATGCACAATAATAACTAGAACATATTGTTTTAGGAATCTTGAAAGGTATCATCATGTGGTGGTACCTTTCTAAATAAGGAGCGATATCATGAGCAAAGAAAAAAATATAGTTGTCTTGGGTGCCGGATATGGCGGTATTCTAACAGCAAAAAAGCTGACTAGAAAATTTAAAAAAGATGAAAATATTCGTATTACATTAATTGACAAAAATTCATATCACACCATGCTGACAGAACTTCATGAAGTGGCTGCCGGTCGTGTTCCGGAAGAAGCAATACGTATTGACTTAGAAAAAGTCTTTGCAGGAAGAAAAGTCGATATTGTATTGGATGAAATTGCGGATATTGATTTTGATGCAAAAGTTCTTACCGGAAAAGTAAATAAATATGAATATGATTATTTGGTGTTAGGAACCGGATCAAAGCCTACATTTTATAACTGTGACGGAGCGAAAGAACATGCCTTGACATTATGGTCATATGAAGATGCCATTCGAATCAAAAGTCATATTACTGAAATTATGGGCGAAGCAAGTGTGGAAACTGATCCTGTTCGACGAAAAAATTTATTGACCTTTATGGTTATTGGTAGTGGATTTACAGGGATAGAGATGGTTGGAGAATTGGCTGAATGGAAAACCAGTTTATGTCATACCTTCTCAATAGACCCTAGCGAAATGAAGATTTATGTTGTGGATATGGTACCGAAGGTACTCCCAACGTTTAAAGATAAATTAATCGATAAGACCATGAAGCGTCTTCGAAAGTTAGATGTTGAAGTCTTAACAAGTTCGAATATTACTGAAGTCAAAGAAAACTTCGTTACGATTGAAGGTAAAGGAACTATTGAAACCCATACCGTTATATGGACTGCCGGAGTTGAAGGCAGTAAATTGGTTGAGTCACTTGATGAGGTTGAAAAGGTTGGACGTAATCGTGTTCAAACGGATCAGTATTTACGTGCAAAAGGTCATGAAAATGTATTTGTTGTTGGCGATAATGTTTTCTATATTCCGGAAGGGCAAGACCGTCCTGTTCCTCAAATGGTTGAAAATGCAGAACACTCAGCATCGACGGTAGCGCATAATATAGAGGCTTTAGTTCAGAATAAAGAATTAAAAGAATATAAACCTACTTTTCATGGGGCAATGGTATGTATTGGTGGTCGCTATGGAATCGCCCAAGTAGGCACAGAAAATAAAGAATTTTGTTTTTCCGGCTTTATTGCCATGTTTATCAAACATTTTGTTAATGTAATTTACTTTATTCAAATCGCTGGATTTAATAAGGTTTGGAATTACTTGTTACATGAGATTTTCCATATTGAAAATCGACGAAGTTTTGTCGGTGGCTATTTTGGCAAACGCTCACCGAATTTTTGGCTCGTTCCCTTACGTATGTTTTTAGGTTTCAAATGGTTAATGGAAGGTGTTAATAAAATTGGACAAGTCATTAAAGATCCGACAGATATTTTCCTGATTCCTGCGGCCCCCGTTGCGGATGCAGCTTCAGCAGCTACAGAATGGGTCGAAGAAGGTGCAGAAGCAGTTACAGCTTTGCCGGTTCCGGAATTTATCTCAAGTATAGTTGAGTGGTCAATGGACTTAATGTTCTATACATCTGATGGTGGTTATACTGCATTAGCTTCGGTTTTTCAGACGGGAATGGTCCTTGGAGAAATCGTTGTCGGATTATGTTTAATCGGTGGATTATTCACTGCAGTAGCGTCGGTTATCTCTATAGCAATGGGCTTAATGATTTGGGCTTCTGGAATGGCGCCTAATGAAATGCTGTGGTATATGGTAGCCGGAGTCGCAACAATCGGTGGCTCGGGTTCAACCTTTGGTATGGACTATTATGTACTTCCATTCTTGAAGAAACACTGGAAACGCTTAGGATTTGTAAAGAAATGGTATTTGTTTACAGATTAAACTGAATTCGAATTAGTTTGGGGATAAATCATGGAAATTAACGAACAATTAGATCAGGTAAAATCAATAATTGAAAAAGAACTAGTTACAGGGGACCATTATCTTAATGGTTCTCTGAACTATGTTAAGGAAACAACAGGAAAAATGTTGCGTCCACGCTTTTTACTTATCGGCGCAAGTTTTGGTAAGCGTTCAACAAAGAAGCAAGAAGCGAATTTAATTCGTTTAGCTGCAGCAATAGAGTCGCTACATGTAGCGACATTGATTCATGATGATGTCATTGATGAGTCTAAGCTGCGACGTGGCCGAGAATCAGTGCAATCAAAGTATTCAAAAGAATATGCCATTTATATGGGAGACTTTATTTTGAGTCGTTGTTTTGTGATGTTATCACAATTAGATATTGAGCAGAACCTCTTGATTGATATGGCAAAGGCTATGAATCAGATTTGTATCGGAGAAATGAAACAACACAAACACCGCTTTAATGTTCAAGTAAATCCAATCAATTATTTACGAATTGTAGCGAGAAAGACAGCAACACTTTTTTCAATTAGTTTAAGTGCGGGTGCCTATCAAGCGAAAGCGTCAAATGAGACTGTGAAGCTACTTGCAAGAATTGGTCATGAGATTGGGATGGTATTTCAATTAGTTGATGATTTACTGGACTACGAAGGGCTGATTGACGACGTCGGAAAAGACTTAGAAAAAGATATGATTAAGGGATATTATAATATCCCTGTATTATTTGCTATGCAAAGTGATGATGAGATCCAGAGAGAAGAATTAAAAAAACTCTTGATAGATTCCGAACAAATCCATGAGCACAAAGAAGAAATTATTGAACGTATAAAAAAACTTGGTGGAATTGATAAAACGAAAGAGCTTGCATCAAGATATAACGCACGTGCGTTGAAGTTAATAGATAAACTTCCGGAGTCAGAAGGAAAACAGGCATTGCTCCATCTTGCATCAAATTTAATCCATCGTGATAAATAAAGGATGTTTATATGAAAAAACTTTTATACATATTTCTTGGAGTATTGATTGTTTATAGTTTTTCAGGGTGTCAAGAAGAACAACGATATGAAGATGGTATATATTATGGAGAATCTGAAGGATATTATAGTATCATCAAAGTTGAAGTTGAGGTTAAGCATGGAAAAATATATAATATAACAATACTTGAACATAACGAACCGGAAATTCTTGCAAAAATAGTGTTTGAGGAATTACCTCCGAGTATTATAAAAAATAACAGTGTTGACGTTGATGTTATCTCAGGGGCAACATATACAAGTGAAAGTTTGCTTCAAGCTGTTGAATCCGCGCTTATCAAGAATAATCTTAATGAGGTGGAACAATGAAAGCGATGAAATTACATATAAAAATCATGTTGCTAATGGTCATTTTAATGGTCGGCGTCATTAGTGTACTATATATTGTTTTTTCTGAACAAATGAATAATAGCATGGAAGATCAGATGGGCATATCTGCTCTTGATTTTGCGCGTACTGTAGCAGGTATGGAATATATTCAAGAAGGCTTATATCACCAAGCTGAACATAAAGATATAAATCATTATGTTGAAGAGATTAGACAAGGTACGGAATATCAATACATTATCGTTATGGATATGAATGGAATTCAATACTCGTATCCTTATGATAGTGGTGTGGGTAAAATATATAAAAATGGTGGAGAACATGATGTTCTAGAATTGGGTAAAACATATGTAAGTGCAGACCGTAATGAATTGATTTCTGCGATTCGAGGATTTGCTCCGGTTTATCGTGAAGGTGAACAAGTTGGAGCCGTGCTCGTTGGGCTTTTAACAGATACAGTGCAGCAAGAAATACGTGTGAATCGAAGAAATTTAGAGATTGCTTTAGTGGTGAGCGTATTTGCAAGTATAGTTTCAGCAGTTTTACTTTCAATGAACATTAAAAAATCTATGTTTAATCTTGAACCGGCTGAAATTGCTATGCTCATTAGTGAACGTGAACTTATTTTTAATAGTATCGAAAAGTGCTTGGTTTCTGTTGATAAAAATGGTGTGATACTCTTCTATAATAATGCAGCAGCGGTGTTATTAGGTTTGCCTGAGGGTGTGGAAGGTAAACAACTATCTTCATATAACACGGATTTAGCCAATATTTTTGAAGAAGTTTTAGTATCTGAAGATAGTCATCAAAACGAACAATTTTTTATTAATAGAGGACTTCATGTTATCATCAATACGTGTTTGATGTATAATCCTAATAAGGAGGTTTTTGGGTTAGTATCAAGTATTGACCAAATGAATCAAGCCATTGAACTAGCTTATGAGTTGACAGATTATAAAGCGGTTATTGATTCGCTTCGAGCTCAAAATCATGAATTTATGAATAAACTACATACCTTAGGTGGACTTATTCAGCTCGGAAATTACGAAGAAGCTTTAAACTATATCGATATGTTATCCATTCGATCTAAAGAGTTACAACATATTTTGATACAACACATACAGAATAAAAAAGTTGCGGGAATTATTCTGGCTAAATATAATAAATTTGTTGAAAATAAGCTAGAGTTTAAACTTGATAAAACATCCAAACTTACGAGTTTGCCGGAGAATTTATCTGAAGAAACAGTTTGTTCAATTATTGGAAATCTATTAGACAATACCTTTGAAGCGATTATAAATAATTCGAATAGTGAACAAGGATTTGTTGAACTATTTGTTCAATCAAATGACGAACGGTTTGAGCTACAGATTACAAATAACGGTCCTAGAATATCTGAGGATGTTCAAAAAGAAATATTTAAAAAAGGGTATACAACAAAAAGCAATCGAAGTTCAAAAAATGGACAAGGGCTTTATATTATTCATCAAGAAATAATACGATTAGATGGGGAAATTTATTCGGAGAATTTAATGAATCAGGAAGGAGTTACCTGGTATGTCAAAATCCCAAAGTAATATATTGACAATTATTGTTGTGGAAGATGATCCGATGGTCCGGAAAATCAATGAAGGATTCATTGACAAGGTTAATAACTACAAAATATTGGGTTCATTTGGTAAGCTTGAAGACGCAAAAAACTTTCTGAAGAATAATGAACCGGATTTAATTTTATTAGATATATTTTTTCCAAATGAACAAGGAACGGATTTGTTAAGATGGATTCGCAAGAATCAAATTAATTCAGATGTTATCTGCATTACAGCGGATAATTCTGCAGAAACAATAGAAGAAACCAGACGATACGGAGCTTTTGATTATTTGCTTAAGCCCTTTCGATTTGAACGCCTTGAAGAAGCATTAACACGTTTTAAAGAAATGAAAATGCGATTAAATACATCGGATACATTTGATCAAGAAACCTTAGATGATCTTTTTGAATCCAAGGAAGATGAAAAGCGCATATCTTCCCAGGATGCATCATATAATCGTGAAACAAATAAAACATATCAAGGAATACTTCGTTTTTTGCAAGATAATCCGAATGAATTTTTTACTTCAAACATGATTGGAGAAAAACTCGGTGTATCAAGGATTACGGCAAGAAGATATCTTGATCAAATGGAACAAGAAAATCTTCTGATTGTAGAACCAAATTATGGTAGTGTTGGACGACCGCAAAATTACTACAAATTGAGGAGTCAAAATAATGAATAGAAACGCCTTTTTTAAACTTGTTGAAATTCAAACCAAAGTAGCTAGTAGTATTCCTTTTTTAGCCGGAATCGTTTTCACATTATATCGTTATCAACGATTTGACCCCCTTGTTATCTTTGTTTTTTTTATAAGTTTAATCTGTTTGGATATGGCGACAACAGCGGTAAACAACTTGATGGATTTAAAAATCGTACAATATGATCTATCTATTGAGCAGGTAAAAAGAGTAATTGGGGTATTATTAGTCATTACTATGATTGCGGGACTTGTCCTTGTTTATTTAACAGATATAATTGTTCTATTAATTGGCATGATTGCTTTTGCAGTTGGTGTTTTATATTCCTTTGGACCTCTTCCTATTTCACGAACACCATTTGGAGAAATTTTCTCCGGTTTTTTTATGGGCACTCTTATCTTTTTTGTTACAGTCTATATTCAAATCTTTGATTTAGGATTTATCATCATTACCTATGCAGACCAACGCTTGTTCTTTAACATTCATATAATTGAATTTATTGTGATTTGCCTTGTGTCAATACCGATGATTGTGGGAATTGCAAATATTATGTTAGCAAATAATATATGTGATTTAGAAGAAGACATTGTAAATAAGAGACATACATTGCCTTATTATATAGGTAAAAAAAATGCGATTATTTTGTTTCAAGTATTAACATATATAGCCTATACATGGATTGTTATAGGTGTTTTATTTAAAATATTACCGGTCGTATCCTTGTTAGTCTTTGTGACAATTGTTCCGGTAAAAAAGCATCTTGATGCATTTACAAAAAATCAAGAAAAAGATAAAACATTTATATGTGCAGTGAAAAATTTTGTTCTTATATCGATGGTATATTTATTGACTATTTTCTTGGGTGTTGTCATTCAAAGGGTTATTCATTAATAAATTTAGTGGAAAAACACTTGACAAACACTGTAAGAGTCACTACAATAGAGTAAAGTTATAAACACTATTATTAAAAAACGTTGAATAAGCGAGTAGGTAGGTATTCATCATCACCAGAGAGAAAGGTCACAGCTGAAAGCCTTTTGTTGATCACTTATTGAAAGACCCTTAGGAGTGTTTTGCTGAAAAATACATGATTTTTTGATCATAGGATTTAGTAAGTAAGAACGTGTTGTCTACGTTATCAGACTTAAAGCCGGAAACATAATAGGATATGTTTCAATTAGGGTGGCACCGCGGGTAATGTCTCGTCCCTTTTATCGAATCACTTCGATAGGGAAGAGGCTTTTTTTGTTGCAGAAAGGAGTAATTATGAATATTAACGCACCTCGAGGAACCAATGACTTTTATGGGGAATATATGGATCGTCTGTTGGACCTTGAAAATCAAATGCGCTGTTTATGTGATGATTACGGATTTAGTGAAATAAGAACACCAATGTTTGAACGTTTAGAATTATTTCAACGTGGAGTTGGTGAGACAACGGATATTGTTCAAAAAGAAATGTATACATTTTTTGACAAATCAAGAGATCGTCGTGAGTTTGCCTTAAAACCGGAAGGGACTGCCGGTGTTGTACGTGCATACCTAGAAGGTAAAATGTATGCTGATGTTCAACCGACAAAATTATATTATATCACGCCGGCCTTTCGTTATGAGAAGCCTCAAGCAGGACGTTTTCGTCAATTTCATCAGTTTGGTGTCGAATTATTTGGAGCCCAAGATCCGTCTGCAGATGCAGAGATTATAAGTTTGGGCTATCAAATGTTAAAGCGACTTAATATACCAAGTGTTAAATTACATATTAATAGCTTAGGAAATCGTGAGACGCGTAAACACTATAATGCCTTGCTGATGGATTTTTTGGAAAATCACAAACAAGATTTATGTGAAACATGTCAAGAGCGTATGTATAAAAATCCCTTACGTGTTTTGGATTGTAAAAATGAATCTTGCCAGACCATCATGAAAGATGCTCCATTAATGATTGAACATTTAGATGATGCCGATAAGGAACATTTTGAGGGTGTAAAAGGGCTATTAGATAACATGAATATTCCTTATGAAGTCAATCCGTGGATTGTACGTGGCTTAGATTATTATACCCGCACGGTTTTTGAATTTATATCTGAAGATATTGGTGCCCAAGGAACCGTTTGTGGCGGTGGTCGATATGACTATCTTATTGAAGAAATGGGCGGAGCTTCAACACCGGCAATTGGTTTTGGCGCAGGTATTGAACGGTTGTTATTAACCATTGAAAATACTCAAGGTAAGCCGAAAGCAAAAGAAAAAATGGATCTTTACATTGGTTATATGGGCGAATCAGCTAAGAGTAAGGCCATGGCCATGACCTATACGTTAAGAGAACAGCACATCCGTTGTACAACAGATTTGTTAGGAAAATCTGTACGCGCACAAATGAAATATGCCAATAAAATTAATGCATTATATTCGTTGATTATTGGTGAAGATGAAATCAAAACAAACAAAATAACGATTAAAAACATGAAAACCGGAGAACAAGATGAGTTAAAGATGGAAGAAGTCGCTTCCTATATTCAGACTCAACAAGGAGGAAAACAAGCATGAGTGAATCAATGCGTGGATTAAACAGATCTCATTATCTTACAGAGGTATCAGAAAGTCATATTGATCAAGATGTAACCATCATGGGATGGGTTCAAAAACGTCGTGACCTTGGTGGTGTTATTTTCTTAGATGTAAGGGATCGAACAGGTATACTTCAAGTGGTTATTGATCAAAGCAGTATCGGCCAAGAAGGATTTCAAAAAGCTGAAAAAATTCGAACAGAATATGTTATTGCAGCGAAAGGACTCGTTGAAAAACGTTCCGAAGAGACAGTTAATCAAAATATAAAAACAGGTACAATTGAAGTACGTGCCCATGAATTACGTCTACTATCTGAAGCCGAAACAACGCCCTTTCAAATTGAAGAAGATTCCAATGTTAAAGAAGATTTACGATTAAAATACCGGTATTTAGACTTACGTCGTCCGGACATCCAACGTAATCTAATGTTAAGAAATCAAGTAACACAAACGACTCGTGATTTCATGAATGGTGAGGGTTTCTTAGACATTGAAACGCCAATGTTAACCAAATCAACACCTGAAGGCGCGAGAGATTATTTGGTTCCTAGTCGCGTGAATCCCGGACATTTTTATGCGCTGCCTCAATCACCACAAATTTTCAAGCAATTACTTATGCTATCCGGTTATGATAAATATTATCAGATTACAAAGTGTTTCCGCGATGAAGATTTAAGAGCAGATCGTCAACCGGAATTTACACAAATAGATATGGAAATGTCCTTTGTATCTGTTGATGATGTTATTGAAGTCAATGAACGACTACTTCAAAAAATGTTTAAAGATGTTATGAACATCGATATTAAGCTTCCGATTAAACGAATCACCTATAAAGATGCAATGGATCGCTATGGATCGGATAAGCCGGACACACGTTTTGGACTTGAACTTGTTGATGTGTCAGAACTTGTTGAAACATGTGGATTTAAAGTGTTTACGGATGCTTTGAAAAATGGCGGTTCTGTGCGTGGTGTTAATGGAAAAGGATTGGCGAACTTACCTCGACGTCAGATTGACGCCTTGACAGAATATGTGAAAACATATGGTGCTAAAGGTATGGCATATATTGTCATCAATGACGACGGAACACTTAAATCTGCAATTACAAAATTCTTAGATGATGATGTTGTTGAAAAGATTATTGAGAAGATGGAAGGAAAACCTGGGGATATTCTATTCTTTGGCGCAGATACCAACGACATCGTTTATGCCTCATTAGGCGCACTACGATTAGAATTAGCTCGACGCCTGGACTTGCTGGATAAAAACACCTATGAATTTGTATGGGTAACTGAGTTCCCATTAGTCGAGTGGAATGCTGAACATAAACGCTATACAGCAATGCATCATCCATTTACAATGCCGATGGAAGAAGATTTACATTTATTAGATTCCCAACCGGAAAAAGTAAGAGCTCAAGCCTATGATATATGCTTAAATGGTAATGAAATCGGTGGAGGAAGTATTCGTATTCATCAGCGTGATGTCCAAGAAAAAATGTTTGCTGCACTTGGCTTTAGTCAAGAAGATGCATATGAGCGATTTGGATTCTTGCTTGATGCCTTTAAATATGGAGTGCCGCCACATGGTGGATTGGCATATGGCTTAGATCGTATTGTTATGCTCATGGCAAAAGCGGATAGTATTCGTGAAGTCATTGCTTTTCCTAAGATTAAAGATGCATCCTGTCCAATGACAAAAGCTCCGGGTGTTGTTGATGATCAACAACTTGAAGAATTAAGTATAAAAGTAGATTTGTTTGAAGTTGAAGATTAAAATTTGACTTAAAGTGTACTTTATGAGGTAAAATAAAAGAGTGAAAATCACTCTTTTATTTTTTTGAAATCATTTAATTTTTAGGAGGTAGCATATGTACAAAGCAGATGAAACAAGATATGAAAACATGATCTATCGTCGTGCAGGAAAAACAGGTTTAAAATTACCCTTGATTTCACTTGGGCTATGGCATAATTTTGGCGATGTAACACTCGTTGAAACAAGCAGAAAAATGATACATAGAGCATTTGACTTAGGCGTTACGCATTTTGATTTGGCAAATAATTATGGACCGCCGGCAGGAAGTGCTGAAAAAAACTTTGGACGTATTTTACGGGAAGATTTAAAAAATTATCGTGATGAAATGATTATTTCAACAAAAGCAGGATATTACATGTGGCCGGGACCTTATGGTGATTTTGGATCAAGAAAATATTTGCTTTCAAGTTTGGACCAAAGTTTAGAACGAATGGGACTTGACTATGTAGATATATTTTATCATCACCGTCCGGACGCTGATACTCCGGTTGAAGAGACCATGCTTGCACTCGACCAAGCAGTAAGACAAGGAAAAGCCTTGTATGTAGGGATCTCAAATTATAAAGGTGCACAAGCTAAAGAGGCTCTAAAGATTTTAAATGAATTAAAAACGCCAGTCGTTATGACACAACCTCGATACAGCATGTTAGATCGTTGGATTGAAGAAGACGGACTCAAAGATGTAACCGAAAAATACGGAATCGGTAATATTGTGTTTAGCCCGCTTGCGCAAGGGTTATTGACAAATAAATATTTAAAGGAAATACCTGAAGATTCACGTGCAGCAAGCGGAAGTCAATTCTTGACCGAAGATAAAATTACGGAAGAATTACTAGCAGGAATACGTGATTTAAATGAGCTTGCAAAAGAGAGAAATCAAACTCTTGCCCAAATGGCCTTGTCATGGACGCTCAGAGATGATAGAATAACTACAGCGCTAATTGGTGCAAGTAAAGTGAGTCAGATTGAAGATAGTGTGGCGACGATTAAGAATCTTGATTTTTCGGATGCAGAATTGCAGAGGATTGATAAGATTCTTGAGAGTATGAAAGCATAGGGAGAATTAAGGAGTGACAAGATGGCTGAAATTGGTCAAGTAACAAAAGTGGATAATGACGAAGTTGTCGTTCGCTTATTTAGAAAAGAAGCGTGTGCAAAGTGTGGCGCATGTGCAGCAGGCTTAGAGAGTAAAGATATGTTTATTCATGCAAATAATGTATGTGAAGCCCATGAAAATGAATGGGTTGAAATCTATCTTGAAGAAACAAATTTCTTAAAAGCGGTCGGATTAATGTATGGTATTCCTCTTTTGGGTTTGCTTTTTGGCCTGCTTATCGGAATGGGTGTGGGAAATGCATTTATTCCTATTTATTCAGATGCGGTTAGTTTTATTTTCGGTATCTTTGGAGCCGGAATAACGTTTTTAATATTACATTTAAATGAACATCGCTTTAATACAAAAACCTATAAGCCACGAGCCATTCGAATTGTTGATACAACAAAAGAAGATATAGGGTGTTAACATGTTTACAGAATATATAGGCGCTTTATTTTTGATATTTGCAGCAGAAATGGGAGATAAGACACAGATTCTTGCCATGATGTTTGCAACAAAATATAAAATGCGTTATGTTTTACTTGGTATTTTTATCGGTTCTTTTTTGAACCATGGATTAGCAGTTGTTTTTGGAAGTGTTTTAGGAAGTTATATCAATCCGGCTATTTTACAAACAATTGCCGGATTGGCTTTTGTTCTTTTTTCCATTTGGACATTAACAGCTTCCGATGACGAGGAAGAAGACCTTGCTTCGTTAAAAAAGTATGGTGCTATTATGACAGTTGCATCCGCTTTTTTTATAGGTGAGTTAGGAGATAAGACGCAATTAACGGCAATTACATTAGCTGTTGATGCGGCTTATCCTTTTTTCATACTCTTAGGTACAGTGACGGGGATGCTTGTGACAAGCAGTTTAGGCATCTTTGTAGGAAGTAAATTAGGTGACAAGATTCCGGAGCTGGGTATTAAACTTGTTTCAAGCTCGATATTTTTAAGTTTTGGTGTCGTCAAATTAGTAACCTCAACACCTAAAACATGGATTAATAGCTATACACTTTTCGGCTTTTTTGTTATACTTGCAATAACAATCAGCTCAATTTTTTACTTGTTTTTTCGGGGTATTAAAAATGGAGAGTTGACACCCTTTCGAAAAGCTGCCGAAGAATTATATCAGTTTACCCATCAATTTAAGAGCGTAATCAAAGAGATATGTTTAGGAACAGAAAATTGTGAATATTGTAAAAATCAACAATGCGGTATTGGATTAATATATCATATTATTCATGAGATGGAGACCGATCGTCTTGACCATGAGCATATTGAATTGGTTGAAGAACTATTACATGAAAAGAATAAGTTTCCCAATGAACAGCTCAAAGCGATGCATGACCTTACCTTAGAGTTTTTAGAGCGATATAAACAACGGGATTTAATATATAATGAAGTTCAAACAATACAAGAGATCATTGAAAAAATGATTATTGAAAATGATGAATCATCGCATATAGAATTAGAGGAGAAAAGAAATGAATAAAAGTTTAAAGATTATTGTTGCAATAATCGTTTTCATGATTGCGATGGGCGCGACAAATTATGGGCGTGAGCGAATACTCATCTATGAAGGCGTAGAACATACATATACAGCAAAAAAAGTAACCATTGATGTGAATAATGATCAGATTCAACCGAATGGAATGGATCCGGTTATTATTAATGGAAGAACACTTGTTCCGGTGCGTGAAGTGATGGAATCTGTCAATATTCAGGCGCAAGTATCATGGATTGGCGAAACGCAAACTGTCATTGTCGAGCGCGAAGATATTAAAATCGAACTAGGTATTGGCAATCCTTATGCCTATGTCAACGGCCAACCCATTGAATTGGATGTGCCTCCGATTTTGATTTCGGATCAAGCCATTGGGGTAACAAAAACCATGGTTCCGATACGATTTATTACGGAAAGTTTAGGATATGAAGTTTTATGGGACCCGGATACTTATCATATTTCCCTTCAAGGTGAAATATATGATGAATTTGGACTCTTAGCGTCGACGTCAAATTTAGTTGAATTAATACCCACAACAGAGATTCCTAAGCTCCCAACAGCTTTACGCGAAAATAGCATTCACATAAAAAAAGATATTCCTCAAGAGATTGTCGAATTTACAGAATATAAAGATAACTTTAACTATCCGGTTACAGAGATTATTGAAGTATCAAGCAATGAAGATGAGTCAAAGCATTATATTAAAGCCGCAAGCTCTATGTCTTCGGTTAATGCGGTTATCTGGGATAATAAGCTGATTGTCGATATTAATGGTGTCGATATGGAAGAGGTCCCGGGAACTATTCGTACGGACAAGAGTTTATATACAGATGCAATTCGGACAAGTCAATATGATGAAGAAAAAATGACCGGGCGATTTGTATTTGACTTAAAGGGTAAAACGATACCGCGAGAAGTCATTCTAAATCGTGACCGGACAGAAATTGAGATTACCTTTAATGAAGTCGGGTTGTCAGAAGTTGTAATTGCGCAAGATCGTCAAGGAGATTACATTGAACTTGCAGGCGATTATCGAAACGCCATGATTATGCGAATGGATACCCCAAGAGGTCTGATATTTGACTTTGCAAATAGTGTAAATCTTATTGGAAACAAGCGGTTCATGAATATAGACGGACAATTTTTGGATTGGGTAAAACTTGCGCAAAAAGATGACTCGACCATTCGCTTGTCAATAGGGACTGAGGAACATATCGATTTTTCAATGGAGTATGATGAAGAAGACAATCAAACACGAATTGTATTTAAACCACTTTTATTCGAACAACTGACCTATGATAAAAGCAAGAATGATGCAGTGGTCTTGCCAAAAGAGGCAGGAATCAAATTGACCTATGATTATTTTAGTAAAGAAGCGATTATTCGATATGACAAAGTTATTGATTCAATACGAGACGATGAAGAGATTCATATTTATGATACCAAATATGATACGATTGAATTAATGGTCGAAAATAATGCCTCTGTTGTGCGCCTTCACGGAAAACATATTTATGAGCATACTGTCCAAGAGGATGAAAACTTCTATTATATTTATGGTACAAAACCTAGAGATATTTATGAACATATTGTTGTGCTTGATCCGGGTCATGGAGGGTCTCAGCCGGGAGCTGTTTATTATGGTATCAATGAAAAAGATTTAAACATGAAGCTTATGGAATATATATATCCGTATACTGAAAGAAATACAGACGTTAAATATTACTTTACGCGTTCGACAGATGAAACGGTTTCTCTTGGCCAACGAACAACATTGGCCAATGACCTAGAAGCGGACTTGTTTGTTTCGATGCATAATAATGCACTTGATTTAAAAAGTAATCCGGCAGGTGTCCATGTACGTGGTCTAGAAGTCTATACTACAACCGGTTGGGAAAAGTCGGCGACAGAAGTTGAGTTCGGTAAGATATTTCTTGAAAAACTTCGAGAAGCAATGCCCAGTTATCCAATTCGAGCTATTAAGAATAATAATAAATTATATGTGCTTAGAAATACAGAAATGCCATCAATTATTCTTGAATATGGTTATATGACCAATCCAGATGATATTGCATTATTGCAACAAGATGCTATTTTGCAACAATTAGCACAAGTAACTGAAGAAGCTATATATGAATATATTATGAATAAGTAATATAGTCAAAGAACGGTATTGAAAACCATTCTCACTTATGTTATACTTTGAGTAAATGATAATTATTATTATCTAATATATGTGAGAAAGGATTGATTTTTATGGAATTAATGAATATAAATCATCTTCATGCTTCGGTTGAAGATAAAAACATAATAAAAGACTTAAATTTAAAAATAAATGCAGGTGAAATACACGTAGTTATGGGCCCAAACGGAGCCGGTAAATCAACATTAGCTTATACTTTAATGGGACATCCTAAGTATACAGTAACACAAGGAGATGTGTCCTTTTTAGGCCAAGATCTTTTTGAACTAAAAGTTGATGAACGGGCGAAGTCTGGGCTTTTTATGTCATTTCAGCATCCGGAAGTAATTCCCGGAGTGACGGTTGAAAACTTTTTGAGAACAGCAAAAACATCCATTACCGGAGAAAAGCAAAGTGTCATTGGATTTCGTCGAGAACTTATAAAATCATTGCAAAGCTTAAATATGGATGAAGGATACTTACTTCGCTATTTAAATGAAGGTTTTTCCGGTGGGGAAAAGAAGAAAAATGAAATTTTACAAATGTTAACATTAAATCCAAAGTTGGCTATACTGGATGAAACGGATTCAGGACTTGATGTAGATGCAATAAAAATCGTTGCAGAAGGCATAAACTGTTTCGCAGGAGAAGATAATGGTGTTTTAGTCATTACCCACTACAATAAATTGTTGACCTATATTGAACCGGACTATGTTCATATACTAGTGGACGGGCATATTGTTGCTTCGGGTGATAAGAGCCTTGCTGATCGAATCGATAAAGAGGGTTTTGAATCCTTTGTCGCTTCAGTTGTCTAGGAAGGAGAATTTAAATGGAAAAAGCAGTTGAAAGAACCTATGTTGAAGACATTGAACGCGGGATTTATGATATTAAAAATGAAGACCGTTCAAAATATAAATCAAAGTCGGGATTAACCGAAGAAATCATTCGCGATATTTCCAAGGAGAAAAATGAACCCCAGTGGATGACAGACTTTCGCCTTAAATCCTTAGACTATTACATTAAACGTCCAATACCTACCTGGGGTGCAGACCTTAGCGGTCTTGATATGGAAAATATAGTTACCTATGTTCGCCCGAACACAGATATGAAACAAAGTTGGGATGAAGTTCCGGAAGATATTAAAGAAACCTTTGATCGATTAGGCATACCTAAAGCTGAGAGGGAATCTCTTGCCGGTGTGGGCGCCCAATATGATTCTGAAGTTGTCTATCACAGTATGCGTGATCATCTTAAGAAACAAGGGGTTATCTATACAGATATGGAAACAGCAGTTAAAGAACATGAAGATATTGTTAAACAGTACTTTATGACCTTGGTTCGACCCAATGATCATAAATTTGCGGCCTTACATGGGGCTGTATGGTCAGGTGGATCTTTTGTCTATGTTCCGGCAGGCGTCGAAGTTGATTATCCCTTGCAAAGTTATTTTCGTTTGAATGCACCGGGAGCCGGTCAATTTGAACATACACTAATCATTGTGGAAAAAGGAGCAAAATTACACTTTATCGAAGGGTGTAGTGCGCCAAGATATGATGTGACCAACTTACACGCCGGTTGTGTTGAACTTTTTGTAAAAGAAGGAGCAACATTACGCTATTCAACCATTGAAAACTGGTCACGAAATATGTATAACTTAAATACGAAACGGTCACAAGTCGAAAAAGACGGACGTATAGAATGGGTTTCTGGGTCTTTTGGTTCAAAGGTGAGTATGTTATACCCGATGAGTATTCTAAAAGGCGAGAGAGCTCATGCAGAGTTCACAGGGATTACTTTTGCTGCATCCGGTCAATATTTAGACACCGGATCCAAGGTTGTTCATGCAGCGCCTTATACGACCTCCAATATTAATACGAAATCCATTTCCAAAGATGGTGGTCATGCCTTTTACCGAGGACTACTTATTGTCGGAAAAAATGCGCATCATGTCAAGTCCAATGTATCCTGTGAATCATTAATGCTTGATGCAAAATCAAAGTCCGACACGGTACCGATTATTGAATTAAATAATGATAACATAGATATTGGACATGAAGCTAAAATCGGACGTATCTCAGATGATGCCATCTTCTATTTGATGAGTCGTGGTATTGATGAAATAGAAGCGAAAGCGATGATTGTACGAGGCTTTGTTGAGCCAATCACAAAAGAATTACCGCTTGAGTATGCCGTTGAACTGAATCAATTAATTAATTTAGAGTTTGTCGGGGGAATAGGATAGAAAGGGGGAACGATTATGTTACAACAACAAGTGAAAGAACGGTTCAGTGACATTGACTATCCGAAGTGGAAACGCGTCGGAGAACTCCAAAAAAGTGATTTAATCCAACAGAATTTTGATAAAAATGTGTTGGCAATTGAATATAATGAAAAGATAATGCATCAAGGCGTGCGTATACATCAACTCAGAGGAAGCGATGCCGACATTGATGAAGTGTTTTATATCCCATATGAATCCACGCTTGAAAGATTTAAAGCGTATCCATATGGGACCCATGAAAAGTACATCACAGAAGCGGATGGATTTTTTGATCAAGGGGCCATTATAAATGTTCCCAAGAATGTAAGTGTTGAAGAACCTGTTTTTCTTCGCTATGATGCAGGCAAAGCCAATGGTTTTATTGACCAGAACCTTATATGTGCCGGTGAAGGCTCGAATGTTACCGTGGTTTTTGACTATACATCATCTGGTGATGAAATAGGCTACCATAATGGACTTATTCGTGTGTTAGCGGAGGCAAATGCACGGGTAAAAATAATCATTTTACAAACATTTGCTAAAGATATCGATCACATTCAAAATACAGTATCTGTGATTGGTAACTATGGATATGTTGAATATGTTTCTTTTGATTTAGGTGCGAATGTTATTGCTTCAGACTATTCTGCACATCTTGTCGGAGAAGCTTCAGAGAGTGAAGTGGCAACAGCATATATTGGTAATGGACATCAACGACTGGATTTGGGCTATAATTCAACCCATTACGGTCGATATAGCCAGAGTCTTATTGAAACCAAAGGGGCCCTACTTGATCATGCGCGAAAAGTGTTCAGAGGGAATTTGAAATTTGAGCGTGGATCAACAAAATCGTCAGGAGAAGAGTCGGAATACGTTCTTCTACTGGATGAAAATGTACGTTCGGATGCCTTGCCTGCATTATTGTGTGATGAAGATGATGTGAGCGGTGAACATGCTGCGAGTGCAGGACAGGTCGATGAAGACCAATTGTTCTACTTGATGAGTCGAGGTTTCAACTTGAAAGAAGCCAAGAAGTTAGTTATTCACGGTTCGTTTTCGCCGATTATTGATCGTCTTGGCATCATGTCAATACAAGAACGCGTCGAGGTAGAATTGGAAAGAAGGTTGCTCTATGCCTAATGCAAATTATCGGGAAGATTTTCCGGTCTATGAGAAAAATCCGGAACTAATCTATTTGGATTCAGCGGCGTCAAGCCTAAGAGCGAGACCGATTATTCATGCAATGAGCGAATATGCCAGCTATGCCCACGCGAATATTCATCGTGGTGCTTATCGATTGAGCTTTGAAGCCACTGAAAAATATGAAGAAGTTCGAAAAAAAGTGGCCAAATGGATTGGGGCTAAGGAAGCCAATGAAGTTATTTTTACCCAAGGAACAACAGACAGTATGAATCATCTCATGCATTTTTTCGAGGAAGATGACCGATTTGAAAAGGGTAAGAAAATTGTCCTTTCCATTTTTGAACATCATAGCAATCTGGTTCCATGGCAACAATTAGCTAAGAAGAAAGGCATGATTCTAGAATATATATATGATTTTTCGGAAGAATCGCTAAAACAAATTGATGAGACAACGCAAATCATTGCCATAACCTTGATGTCAAATGCGGTAGGTTTGATCCCGCCGATTGAGACGATTGTTCAAAAAGCACATGCGGTTGGAGCCCTTGTTGTTGGTGACGGAGCGCAATATATTACCCACCGTCGGATAAATGTTAGCCAACTGGGCATTGATTTCTTTGCGTTTTCCGGACATAAGTGTTTTGGTCCAACAGGGATAGGCGTTCTCTATGGAAAACGTCAATGGTTAGAAGCAATGTCGCCGCCACGTTTTGGTGGAGACATGATTGAATATGTTACAGAACAAGAGACGACCTTTGCTGATTTGCCCAACAAACTGGAAGCAGGCACCCCTAATATTGATGGTGTTATTGGTTTGGGAGCTGCGGTCGACTATATGATTTATCGGCAGGTGCAAAACAATAATACCTTAGATGTGTTACGTGAATATGCAGTGGATCAAATAGGTGAGCTTGACTTTATTTGTTTGGTCCAGCCGCTAAAGGATTCGGATGCCATTTTATATGGCCCCATAATTTCTTTTACAGTGAAAGATGTTCATCCGCATGATGTTGCAAGCATCTTAGACCAAAGCAATATAGCGATTCGAGCCGGGCACCATTGTGCTCAACCCTTGATGAAGCATCTAGAACTGACGGGAACATGTCGTATTAGTTTTTCGATTTATAATACAAAAGACGATGTGGATGCATTGATTCTCGCTTTAAAAAGCGTAAGGAGGTGGCTAGGTTATGAGTCTTGATATGATTTATAATGAGATGATAATTGAACATAGTCGTAATACTGAAAATCGCGGACCGCTTGTAGAAAAAACCCATCATGAACATGGACATAATCCAAACTGTGGAGATGATATTGAGCTTGAATTGAATATTGAAAACAGCAAAATAAAAGAAGCTGCTTTTGTGGGCTCGGGATGCGCTATATCCATGGCGTCAACATCAATGATGATTGATTTAATTAAGGGAAATACTATCGACGAAGCGCAAGAAAAAGTTGAGGCTTTTCTTGAACTGATAAAAAATGAGCGCGACGAAGAAGACGTGGAAGCATTGTTAGGGGATGCGACCTTGTTATCGAACATACAACATATGCCGGCACGCGTTAAGTGTGCTGTGCTTGCTTGGCATACCCTAAAACACGTTTTAGATACAAAGGAAGCGAGCGATTAATCTGAATGAATTTGAATATGGGTTACGTACATAATCTCACATGAACCGTCACCTGTATCGGATCTAGTTAAGCTAGATTCCCAATAACCATTGGAAAAATAAGCGTTAACAAGATAACCTTGCATGGTAATTCGATCATTCTTGTTAACGGATTTTACCATGCTTAAAATTGTCTCATTTGCAGGAATGATATGTGTGTTTGCAGTATAATAATCAACATATTCTGCATTCACAGATGCTTTTGAACTCACAGTAAAATAATACCAGCGCTCATTTTGACGGTAATTAACATGTTTATCGATTGAAGGCATGTTTACATCTCCCCATGCCAGAGCGAAATCTCTTGGAGATATTTGCGAAGTGAAATCATCTGAATAATCTTGAATGCTTTTGACTTGAGCAGTAATGTTGTAGGAAGCCAATAGCTCTAGTTCGACAATACCTTCTTTTCCTTCAATAGGCAGAATATATTCAAAAGGAATATCTTCTTGAATCGGTTCTTGGATGAATTCATATTTTATTAACGTACTATCAACAAAGTCGTAGCCTAAAAGTGTGATTAAGTGCGTCGAAACGATGAGGTAAACGAGAATTTTTAATGACATAGGAAAACCTCCTCATATATGAATTTACATGTATATAATATTATTTTAACATAAAATTTAAAAAGATGGTGGATTTTAATATAAATGTATGATATTATTAAATGTTTAGTCACATCTTTTTAATATATTAAGGAGTATTGATAAGCTTATGAAAAAATCGACGAAGAAACTTGTGTTTATTATTGCAAATATTGTGATTTGTTTCGGAATAATTCTTTTGGGACATATTTGGCCGGAAGGGGTAGAGGATATATATTCAAGAAATATATATCCATTATTAGTAAATGCGTTAAACCTTGTTTCAAGACCCTTTCCCTTTAGTTTGACGGAAATATATTTTGTTATATTGGCTATTTTTCTTTTAAGTTTTATGGTTTTATGGCTTTTTTTCAGCGTGAAAAAAGAGTTTGTAAAGGGGTTGGACTATTTACTTCGATTTTTTATGCTTATCAGTGTCAATGTCACCTTGTTTTTAGTCTTATGGGGAATGAATAATTATCGTTTGAACATTGAAGACCTTTTTGCTTTTGAAAATCAACAAATTTCACAAGTAGATTTAGAAGAAACTTACCAATGGTTCGTTGAACAAGCTAATTTTACGAAAGAGCAACTACAAGACGAGGAGTTACTATCTCTTGAAGATATTATGATGAGAACAGATGAGGGCTATGCTATTTTAGCTGATGAATATGAATTTATTAGGTCTAGAAAGGCAAGAGTCAAACCCCTTAGTATATCCGGCTTGTTTAGCCAGAGTGGGTATTCAGGAATATATCTTTATGTCTTTAGTGAACCGACCATTAATATTATGCCACATATAACATCTTTACCCTTTGTGGCAAGTCACGAAATGGCCCACCAACAAGGGTTTGCCAGTGAAGATGACGCGAATTTTGTTGGCTTTTTAGCTGCCTCCCACCATGAAGAGGCTTTATTTAGATATTCAGCCTACTTAGCGGGGGTGACATATGTTGGGAATTCATTATATCAGACAGATGCTGAAGCGTATAAACGCATAAATGTAAGTCTTCATGAAAATGTCCGTGAAGACTTGCAAGCACGTTCAGAATTTTGGCAAAAAAATATCCGCCCAAAAACAGAAAAAGTACACAATCAGGTAAATGATCTGTTTTTAAAGGCGAATAATCAGCCGGACGGAATCCTTAATTATTCCAATGTAACAAAATTATTGGTGTTGGCATATAAAAATGAACGCTTAGATAAATAAGTTATGATTGGATTCTTCGGTTGCGCCTAGATAGGCGGCAACACCACCATACTCAACACCATGAATGAGCTCTTCTTTGGTAATGCCCATAATATCCATAGACATGGTACATGCAACAAATTTAACGCCGGAATCCATTGCGGATTGAATTAAATCGTCTAAGGTGTTAACGTTTTTTGCTTTCATAACACCATGCATCATTTTTGTCCCTAATCCACCCATGTTCATCTTAGATAGCTTCAGTTTCTTGACTCCTCGAGGCATCATCATGCCAAACATATTTTCAACAAATCCTTTAGATACGTTTTGTTTTTCGGATTTTCTTAAAATATTCAATCCCCAGAAGGTGAAAAACAAAGTTACTTCTTTGCCCATGGCAGCGGCTCCGTTGGCTATAATCATGGAAGCAATAGCCTTGTCTAAATCGCCACTAAAGACAACCATTGTACTTCCGTTTAAGCTTCGGGACGCATGTATATGAGGTTGGGAAGACCCTTTTTGAATATAGGTTACATAGGTTTTGTCTTCTTTGTCCTTCTTAATAAAACGGTTACCGGTTTTCTTGCACCAAGCCTCTGCATCAACGGGGAATCCTGAGTCTGTCGCAGAGACTTTGATGATATCGCCCTCATTAAGTTCTTTGATTTTTTGATTCACCTTCATAATTGGACCGGGGCACTGCAAGCCACACGCATCGAGATTAATGGCTGAGCTTAAATCATTTGATTTAACAGAGGGAATCGCTGATTCAGGGGTTCCGTCTTCGGATAAAACATGTTTTTTGTCTTCAATGATACAATTGGGGTTTGTATAATCTTTCCGGAAATATTTGTAAACATTATATCCACCAATGAGATTTCGAGCTTTATATCCTTCCTGCTGAAGAATTCTTACCGCGATATAACCACGGATTCCGACGGCGCAATAGACAATAATATCCTTATCTTTTGGTAATTCGGATAGACGATCGCGCAAATCATTGACAGGTATGTGTCGTGCATTTTCAATCTTTCCCAGTTCGACTTCGATATCTTCACGAACATCGAGAATAAGTGAAGTGTCTGCATCTAATGTTTCAATGTCTTTCCATAAAATTACATTTTGATCACCTTTTAATATATTTTCCGCTGCAAATCCGGCCATGTTCACAGGATCTTTGGCAGATGAGTAGGGCGGAGCATAAGCAAGTTCTAAACGCTGAAGATCATAAATAGTACCATGAAATCGAATGGCGGTTGCAATAACATCGATTCGTTTTTCAACACCTTCAACACCAACATTTTGTGCACCTAGAATTTTGCCGTCTTGATCAAATATAACTTTTAAGGTCATTGGAAAAGCACCTGGATAATATCCGGCATGAGATTTTGGCTGAATGATGGTGAGGAAATAGTCCTTGCCATATTCTTTGCTCATAATATTTAAGGTTTTTTCGTTTAGACCTGTATTAGCAACGGTTAAATCGAATATTTTAGCCACACTCGTTCCTTGGCTACCTTCATAAATACTATCTCGTCCACAAATATTATTGGCGACGATGCGGCCTTGTTTGTTTGCAGGACCGGCAAGAGGAATCATTGTTTTTTCGTCGGTCATGTAGTCAAGGACTTCAATAACATCACCTAAAGCATAGATATAAGGATCCGAAGTTTTTAAATATTCATCAACCACGATTCCGCCACGTCGATTGGTGGTTAAGCCAGCTGATTTTGCTAATTCGCCATTTGGTGAGATTCCGATGCTTAGGATAACCATATCTGAGGATAGGCGTGTACCATCTTGCAAGTGTACATCGGTAACCCCTTGATTGTACTTAAATTCTTTAACTCCATTACTCAAATAAAGATGGACACCTTGTGAAGATAAATGGCTATGAACAATTTGAGCCATTTCATAGTCAAGCGGGGCCATAACTTGATCGAGCATTTCAACAAGATTAACCTCGATCCCTAAATCATGTAAATTTTCAACCATTTCAATTCCGATAAATCCACCACCGACAACCGTAGCTGTTTTAACATGATGATTTGTAACAAAATCCTTGATACGATCTGTATCCGGAATATTCCATAAAGAAAATATATTATTGCTTTCAATGCCCGGAATTGGAGGCTTTATTGGTGTTGAACCGGGAGATAAGACAAGAAAATCATAAGATTCTTCATATTTTGTGGATGTTTTTATATCATGAACTTTAACGGTTTTTTGTGTCGGATCAATATCGATGACTTCATTTTCGACACGAATATCAATATTGAATCGGGCTTTCATCGCTTCAGGCGTTTGGACAAGAAGAGAGTCCCGTTCTTTGATTGTGCCGCCAATATAATAGGGGAGGCCACAATTTGCAAAGGAAATATAAGGGCTTCGTTCAAACAAAATGATTTCAACGGATTCGTCTAATCGTCTTAGACGTGCTGCGGTTGACGCGCCACCGGCGACACCACCAACAATGAGAACTTTTTTTGACATAATATACCTCTTTCTTTGAGTAAAAACTTAGATTGACAAAATATTAACCTTAAAACATATAAATCTATTTAACGATATATTCAAATAATTACATATAAATAATACAACGTATTTATGAAGTTGTCAACATTAATTTTATTAAACATTATGTGAAATAATGCATAAATAAGCATTTTGTGATAAAATAGAGGTGTAATCAAACTTGGGGATATAATAAGGACAGGGGATGCAAATGGAAGATGTCATTAATGCGATTTGCAATGATTTAGTTAAAAACTCCCATGTAATAGGGATTTTAACGAAGTGTGAATGTTTTGGACCGGTCAAAAATTATGAAAAAACAGTATATCTATGTGTAATAAGTAAGGAAGCCGGAAATGTATCAACCGTATCACAAATGGGGGAATTCGTTGTTCATATACGATGGCGTACGGATTGTGAATTTTGTGAATGGGTTAAATCAAATGACTTGACACATTCAACATGTAAAATTTTATACGATCGAACTGGCATGATCGATGAATTAATCACACAAAAAAAAGGTTGAGTTTTCACTCAACCTTTTAAGCTTTAAATATTTCAATAAACTTTTCAACTTCTGTTGTAAGAATATCTTCATGTATGGGTTTATGACGAAACGCAACATGTGTAATGATTTTTTCGATTGGGTTTAGCATATTTTCCGGCATTTTTCCACCAAAAAATCCATCTGCTGTTGAATGAGATAATAGTTCGTTTCCATAAGCTGTATTAAATTGATCAGCAGCAAGCTCCTCATCCATGAGACAAACAAGGAAAAGCCCTAATTTTTTGCTTAAGAGCGTAGAGGTGTTTCTCTCAATCAGTGCGGTCATTTTTGGATTAATTGATCCGAGATATATGGGGGCACCAATAATGATTGCTTCATATTCTCTTAAATTGGGAATGGGTTCTTTTAGAATATTACACACATCCGCATTAAGCTTAGAAGCGATATTTTTAGCGATTACTTCAGTACTTCCGTGTCTTGTTGTATATAGTACAATGGTTTTCATATATTCACCTACCTAATCACATTCTAAACATGAACGGTCATTACGTCAAGTAAAAAAAGCAAATGCTTAGGAGCATTTGCTTTTGGTTAATTATTTTACCTGTTAAGTTGATTAGTGGTTTACCATTTGCCTTTTCCGACATGGATGGCTAATTCAGCTTTTGAACGTTGCTTAATGACCCAAGCATCGTCGATGGCTTTTTTAAAATCGCTAACACAACCCGGATCCAAATCAAGTTCAACGCCTTCGTGCGCCAAATCAACGATTGCTGCACATAAATTAATAATCTCTGTGTGTATATCATTCGTACGATCTGAATCATATACTTTTTTTGCAGCCTCATCATCTAATGCATTGAACTTTTCTTGTGGAGCACCACACTTTGGACATTCTAGCGGTGCTGTTTCGCCTTCATTAATAAAACCACATTGTGAACATTTCCATAAACTCATTTCGTTACCTCCTATTTGATAATTGTTATTAATTGATAATCAAGTAAATTATATCATAGAGAAATAGTAGTGTCAAATTGAAAAGTTTACGGTATAATTGTAGATAACAAAAGGTTGGTGAAAGTATGAAAGAACAGTTAATACTACATATAGATATGAATTCTTTTTTTGCATCCTGTGAGCAAGTCATCCACCCGGAACTTCAAGGGCAGCCGATGATCGTTGTCGGTGACCCAAGTCGCCGGAGTGGTATTGTGTTAGCTGCAAGTTATGAAGCGAAGGCATATGGAATTAAGACGACGATGCCTATATATCAAGCAAAACGTTGTCTTCCGACAGTTATTGCGGTGAAATCTACCTATGGACTTTATGCATCAATGAGTGCTCAGGTGATGGATATTTTTGATCAGTATACTCCCTTAAAAGAACAACTTTCTATTGATGAAGCGTTTTTAGATATGACAGGTTCGGAGCATCTATTTGGCCAACCTCAAGTTATGGCTGATAAAATTCAACAACATATTTATAATGAGCTTGGATTAGGTTGCTCTGTAGGTATTTCTACGAACAAGCTATTGGCTAAAATGGCTTCAGACATGAAAAAACCGATGGGAATAACGACACTCTATCCCGATGAGATTCAAGAAAAAATGTGGCCCATGTCTGTCGGTAAACTTTATGGAATTGGGGGTAAGACAGGAACAAAGTTAAATCAGTTAGGAATAAAAAGCATTGGTGATTTAGCAACAGCATCTCTAAAGATGTTAGAAGATAACTTTGGAGAGCGTCATGCAAAATCCATGCGTCAATCATCTAATGGTCATAGTAACTCGGTATTGGATCCGGAGAGTAAATCCAAGTTGCAAAGCGTTGGGAATGAATTGACATATAGTCAGGACATTAAAGACGTCGACGAAGTAAAACAAGAATTGTTGGTTTTAGCAGATACAGTTGGATATCGACTTAGGAAGAAAATGTTAAAAGGTCGAACGATTCAGCTGAAGATAAAATATAATGATTTTCAGGTCGTGACGCGAAGTGTTAGTATAGAGCAATCTACCGATGCAACGAATCAAATTTTTGAAATTGTCTTAGGGCTCTATTTAAAGAATAAGGCCAATAAGCCAATTCGTTTGTTAGGTATTTCGTTGTCGAATTTCTCGGATAATCACGTACAACAAATCTCTTTGTTTGAGCCTAAAGATAAAGAGGATAATAAAGTGGATGAAATGGTCGACCGTGTCAGAGAAAAATATGGATATGATAAAATATATCGGGCGTCCATATTAAATCGAAAACACGGTAAGATCAAATAGGCTTACATGATCTTGTTAATATCTTTTATGATAATGGATATTTTCCCATTGGCTTCTGTGACAAACTCCATTTTTTGTGGGTTGTTGTAAAAATCCATGGGGATTTTTATTTCGACACCTTCATCTGTTTTTATGCGTTGTTTTTCAAAAGTTCGACTGATTGTTTTCTCAGTTATTGCTATTTTGGGCTCATCAACACCTTTTTTTTCAAGGGTGCTAAAGAAGATTTCTTTGGCTTCTTCTTGCGCGGGAAAGGCTTCTTTTGCAAAGGCATCAAGATCAAGTTCACCTTCATCGTTTAGATTTGAATATAATTTTTCTGTGATGGCGGCCTTTTTTTCGATATCTGTATCAAAATATTTTTTGGCAACTTTATTGGTAGCTGTTTGCACCGCTTGCATTTGTTCTTTTGAAGATAGTTTGGTGTGGCATTTGAAAAATAGGGTTGAAAGATAATGTTTCTTTTCCCCGTCAAGTTCCACAAGTTTGTCTAAGAGTTTGACGTCTAGAGTCTCTAAATCAATGATGGCTGCTTCGGCAACTTTTTGACCATAGTTGGGAAGGGTTGTTCTGTGCTGAATAATAGTGTTGACGTTAACATCGCTTTCATAATCCGTGAAGTGGATAAAGGTATTTTGATAGTTGAGTTTTAATAAAGCAAGATAGTCCTTCGTATTGTAACGGTATTGAATAACCGCTAAATCAGCAGAGGGAATGCTAATATGTGCACTCATAATTGCAAAGAGCTGACCGGCAATTTGCTTTGAAAAGGTGACAAAATCGATTTTTTCATCCCGATATTCATTTAAATAATTTAAGAATAAGTTATATTCTTTGCTAAATACACAATTTTTCTGTGCATCATCGTTGATTGTTTTTGAAATATGATGTGCAAAAAAATCGTTCATGTCGATGGAGGTTGGCATTTCATCCATGGACATGACAGGTATTGTAATCGAGGTGTCTAGTATATGAATAATGATTTTTTTTATCTGTAATTCTTCAGGCTTTATCATGGGGCGTCCTTCTTTCTATGTTGGTATAAACCATGTAATTATAACATAAAACAGGCTCCGGATAAAAGGTTTACTTTTCTATGATTAATGGTATAATAAATCTATAGATATTATGAGGAGTGATGAAATGATTGAATACAGTGATAAAATATATAAAAGAATCAGAAACGCCGGAGTTGCAGGTATTGTTTTGGGTATAATAATTATAGTAGGAGGTATTGCGATCGGAACGATGTCAATTGTTTTTGGTGGCAGTATGTTAAATTTAAGAAAGTATGTCGTTGATTAAGGTTTAGGAGACGCTATGCGAATAGATAACGATTTGAGTAATTATAGCATTGCATCTGTAATCATTGGGTCGATTAGTCTGATATTATGGCTTATACCGCTTTTAGCAATTTTTGTTTCTTTTATTGGAGGATATGTTGGTGTTAAGGGATATCACTCTGAAAAAGGACGACTATCAAAAGCCGGTATTTTTTTTAGCGTATTGAGTTTTATTCTAAGCGTCCTAAGGAGTGGGTATGTTTATTTTATGTAATGATGAAATGGAGAGGTTATGAAAGTTAACAAAGCGGTTTTAAAACTTAATGCTAAGCCTCATAATCGATTCGGAGTAGCTTCCTTCATACTGGCATTTATTGCCTTTGCGCTATCAGTTGGTAGTTTATATATCATTGCTTTCAATGTAAAAAACGAACAAAATGTTTTGATGGCAGGCCTTTTAGAGATGTTAGGGGCAATTGTAACCTTGGCGGGTTTAGGACTAGGTATTATTGGAGAAGAACCCGATGATACAGAAAAGATTTTTGCACATATCGGATTGATTTTACATATATTAGGACTTTTTTATCATGGGGTTATTATTTATCAGGGGTTTCTTAAATAAAGGATAATTAAAGAAGGTAAACAATGGAAAAAGTTTTTTTTGTCGAAAAAAATACAGATGATCCATTATATATACAACTTTATAACAGTATCATTAAAGAGATAGAAGTCGGACGTTTATCTGGGGATGAAAAAATGCCGTCTATACGTCACCTATCAAATAACATGGGAATTTCTCGAACAACTGTCGAAAATACATATGCTCAACTTGTATCCGAAGGATACATTTATTCGCAACCACAAAAAGGGTACTATGTGACACCGATGACCTTTAACTCCCTTCGTTTAAGTGAAGACAATATCAATCACGAGACAAAAGATCGTTATCTCGAACAAGAAAAATATCAATATGATTTCACGGGAGAGTATGTCGAGTACAAGAACTTTGATATGACCTTATGGAAAAAAAACATTAATCGTACGCTGATGGATGATGATTTGGAATTGTATCATATGGGGCATCCTTTTGGAGAGGCACGTTTAAAAGAACAGATTTGTGATTATTTTAAACGTGTTCGAGGAGTTAATGCTGAATATAGTCAAATTATTATTGGGTCGGGGATGCAAGGGCTCTTAATTCCCATAGCCCGATTGTTTCAAAAACGCGATTATCATATTTTTTCAATTGAAAATCCGGGATTTAATACAGCAAAAGATGTCTTTGACCAAACAAAGTATGTTATTAATCCCATTGGTTTAAGTGATTATGTCTTAGATGTGAAAGCCCTCAGAGGTCATAAAAATCAGATATGTTTCACCTCACCAAGTTATCAATTTCCATATGGTGCAATTATGCCCATGAATATACGTTTGCAATTATTAGACTGGGCGAATGATTCCGATAGTTACATTATTGAAGATGATTATAATAATGAACTTCGATATATAGGAAAGCCCATACGATCTCTTCAAGGCATGGATATCCATGGACGTGTTATCTATATGGGATCTTTTTCAACACTATTGTTGCCAAGTATACGGATTAGTTTTATGATATTGCCAAAATCCTTGTTAGCGACCTACTTTAAAGAAAATTATAGGGGCACGCAAAGCGCATCGAAACTTGAACAGCTAACATTAGCGAATATGTTGAAAAATGGAGACTTTGGAAAACATGTACGACGTCTTCGAAAGAATTATCGAAGTAAATATTTCTTGATAAAAGGATACTTGCATAAACATCTTGCATCCTATGTAGACATCGAAATTGATCCGGCCGGAGTTACTTGTGTATTAAAGTTAAAGCAAGCCTATAACAAAAAACGGATTTTTGCATTGCAAAAAGAATATCAAGTTCGTTTTTCGCTCCTTTCTGAATTTATGTTTGACGACAAGCGAGAAAAAGAGCAATATATTGTACTTAATTATCGTGGTATTGAAGAATCAAAAATTGAAAAAGGAATTGTACAAATTAAGGAGATATTATGCCGGCTATATTAGAGCTTTTTTTATCGTATAAGATCGTGCCAATTATATTATTGATGTATTTAGCAGCAATCGTTTTAGTTGTTTTAGGATTTAAAATAGGAGGGATTGAACGACGAAAAGATGTCATTATTCGAAGTAGTTTAATGCATGGAACATATATTTTTTTGAGCCATGCATTAGGAATTATGTTCTATAGTATTATTTTAATTATTATTCGTATGAATGGATGGGGCTTTAATGATAGGGACAATTTTGTCTTGACAGGTGTAGCCATGAGTCTTACAGCTTTAATATATACATATTTTGCAAACTATTTATGGTTGCGCCTTGCCTTGTCTAAAAATGAATCGAAAGAGCTTATTAAAAAATCATTAATATTCGTTATACCGTGGTATTTTGTTTTGAATTTACTTTAGAATATATGTTATAATGTACAAGAGAAAATGGATGGGAGTGTCTCTTATGGAAAGAAAAGCATTGTTAATCAATGATTCAAAGTTTGAAAGCTTAATTTTAAAGGACATGCTGCAAAAACTTAATTTTGATGTGGAGATAGCAGATGAATATGAGGCACTTTATGCGATTGAACGGTATGAACCGGGCATTGTCATTGTGAATTATATTATGGAACAAACACGAGGAGATAAATTGATACAGTTAATTAAGGCGGGTATGCCCCAAATAAAATGTGTACTGTCCTCGAGTAATCCAATCCATAAATCGGATTTTCTAGGGGGATATATTGACGGCGTTCTTCAAACACCGGCGTCAATGTTTTTACTTGAAAGTGTTATAAAGAATATGTCAAATGAAAAAGAGTCAGTTAATGATTCCACATGTCCTAAGTGTCGGGAAGATTTGACTCAGTTTAATCATGTAATAACTTTTTGTCCATTTTGTGGGACGGCAATAAAATAGAGTGTTTTGATGAAGCATATTATTGAGGGATGTTTAAAGTATGCAGTATGCAAGTATGTATGGAGGAATATAGAATGAATAAGATTCATATAGGATTAGATGTAGGTTCTACAACAGTAAAAGTTGTGATACTCAATGAATCGTTTGATTTGATTTACAGTAAATATAAGCGACATTACTCAGATGTACGCGCAACGGTGTTTTCGTTAATTCAAGGTATGAATCGACATTTCCCAGGACATGAATGTACAATCAAAGTTACAGGTTCAGGGGGATTGGGAATCTCAAAATGGTTGTCGATTCCTTTTATACAAGAAGTTGTTGCTTGTTCAAAAACAGTTGAACGCATTATTCCAAGAACCGATGTAGCAATAGAATTAGGTGGAGAAGATGCCAAGATTACTTACTTTGAAGGGGCGTCCATTGACCAGAGAATGAATGGGACGTGTGCCGGTGGTACAGGAGCCTTTATTGACCAAATGGCTTCATTACTTGAAACAGATGCTGCAGGATTAAATGAATTGGCTAAAAAACATAAAGCGATTCATCCAATTGCAGCGCGTTGTGGTGTTTTTGCAAAAACAGATGTACAACCTCTGTTAAATGAAGGTGCGGCCAAAGAAGATATTGCAGCTTCTATATTCCAAGCCGTTGTTAATCAAACAATAAGTGGATTGGCTTGTGGTAAACCGATTCGAGGAAATGTTGCTTTCTTAGGTGGTCCTCTTTATTTTCTTTCAGAGTTACGTCAACGATTTATTGAGACGTTAAAACTAAAAAAAGATCAAATTATGTTTCCGGAACATCCGCAACTATTTGTTGCTATGGGCGCATCATTGGAGTCGTTTTCGGAAGAACCCATAAAAATAAAAACACTCATTGAGCGTTGTGAGGATTTAACAGCTTCAGATTCTAATGAAGTTCCACGTTTAGAAACCTTATTCTCTTCTGATGAAGCCTTGACAGAATTTCTATCGCGTCATGAAAAAGCAAGAGTTGAACGAGCAGAGCTCAATGATTATCAAGGAGCCTGCTATTTAGGAATCGATGCAGGATCAACAACAACGAAAATAGTATTAATGGGCGAAAACCATGAAATCTTATATTCGTTTTATGGTAGTAACAGAGGAAAGCCGCTCAATCTAATTGCAGAGGTATTACGAGAAATATATAGTTTAATGCCTGAACACGTATATATTGCAAAAAGTACAGTGACCGGTTACGGAGAAGCCTTAATAAAAGAAGCCCTAAAAGTGGATATCGGTGAAATCGAGACGATTGCTCATTATAAAGCGGCGAATTACTTTCTACCGGGAGTTGAATTTATTTTAGACATAGGTGGACAAGACATGAAATGCTTGCGTGTCAAAGATGGAGTCATCGACGACATCTTATTAAATGAAGCCTGTTCCTCCGGATGTGGTTCTTTCTTAGAAACATTTTCCAATTCTTTGAATGTAAAAATCGAAGATTTTGCAAAAGCTGCATTAGAGTCCCGGCGTCCGGTTGATTTAGGTTCGCGGTGTACGGTGTTTATGAATTCGCGTGTAAAGCAAGCGCAAAAAGAGGGAGCAACGGTAGGAGATATTTCAGCGGGTTTGTCTTACTCGGTCATAAAAAATGCCATTCAAAAAGTGATTAAGATAAGAGATCCGGAAGCTATGGGAGAAAAGATTATTGTTCAAGGTGGAACCTTTTATAATAATGCTGTTTTGCGAGCTTTTGAAAAAGTAAGTGGGCGTGAAGTTGTGCGACCGGATATTGCAGGTATTATGGGAGCGTATGGAGCGGCAATTATTTCCAAAGAACGGAGTGTAGCCACAGAACGTTCAGGATTACTTACCCTAAAAGAAATGGATGCATTTGAATTCTCGACAGATATGGACCGTTGCCAATTATGCTCAAATCAATGCTTGCTAACAATATCCACATTTAATGACGGACGTCGTTATGTCTCCGGAAATCGATGTGAACGTGGTGCAGGTCTTGTTCAAACAAATAAAGAAAAGATTCCGAATCTATATGATGAAAAATACCGACGTATATTTAGATATAAACCTTTAGAATTAAAGGATGCACCTCGAGGTGAGATTGGAATACCTAGAGTTCTTAATATGTACGAAAACTATCCGTTTTGGCATACGTTTTTTACGGAATTGGGCTATCGAGTTGTTTTATCACCAAAATCAACCAAAAAAATATATGAAGAAGGAATCGAAACGATTCCGTCAGAGTCGGTTTGCTATCCTGCGAAAATTGTTCATGGCCACATAATGAATTTGATTAATCGAGATATTAAGACGATTTTTTATCCTTCAGTAGCTTATGAGGAGAAGGAAGTTGACCAGGCAGATAATCACTATAATTGTCCTATTGTAACCTCATACCCTGAAACAATTAAGCATAATGTGGATGCAATTGTTCAAGGTCATGTACGCTTGATACAACCTTTCCTAGCCCTTGATGAGAAAAAAAATATTGTCAAAGGATTAGTTGAAGCATTTGTTAATGATGACTTATCAAAAGTGGAAATCACCAAGGCTGTCGATAAAGCATGGGAAGAAAAAGAAGTGGTCAAAGCCTTTATTCGTAAACGAGGTGAAGAGGTCGTCTCTGAACTTCAAAAGTCGGGCCGACGCGGTATTGTTCTTGCCGGACGCCCTTACCATGTTGATCCTGAAATTCATCATGGACTCACCAATATCATTACAGACTTGGGAATGGCTATTTTAACAGAAGATAGCATTGCGTATTTGGCAGACCCTAAACGCCCCCTTCGTGTATTAGATCAATGGGCTTATCATACACGTCTATATCACGCAGCTGAGTTTGTGGGACGGACGAAAGGATTAGAACTTGTTCAATTGACATCCTTTGGATGTGGTGTTGATGCAGTTACAAGTGATCAGGTTCATGAGATTCTAGAAGAACATGGAAAGCTATATACAATCATTAAGATAGATGAAGGCAACAACCTTGGTGCAATACGGATTCGTATGCGTTCTCTAAAGGCGGCTTTAGATGAAAAAGAAAAGTCGGGAAAAGAAATCAAGAAAAAACCAAGAGTTGAAAACCGATTGACGTTCACTAAAGAGCACAAGAAGAATCACACGATTTTGGCGCCGCAAATGTCACCACTACACTTTGAGTATTATCAAGTTGGCTTGCAAGAGTTAGGTTACAATGTGGTTGTATTGCCAGAAGTCGATTATAAAGCCATCGATACGGGCTTGAAATATGTAAATAACGATGCGTGTTATCCTTCGATTCTTGTTACCGGTCAGATTGTTTCTGCCTTGTTAAGCGGTGAATACGATTTGAATAATACATCTGTCTTTATTACTCAAACCGGAGGAGGGTGTCGTGCTTCGAATTATATCGGCTTTATTCGTAAAGCACTAACAGATGCCAACATTTTTACCGTTCCGGTGGTATCAGTCAATACTGTTGGTTTGGAAAAACATCCTGGGCTTGAGATGAATTATAAATTTATTAAGATTGCACTCATGGCAACCGTTTTTGGTGATTTGTTTATGCGTGTCACTCAAAAAATGCGTCCATATGAAATCAATGAAGGTCAAACGATGCAATTATATGAAGGTTACCGCGAAAAAGCCTTTAGGGTTCTACGTAGTGGGCGTATGGGTGCCTATAAGAAACTCATTCGAGAAATTGTCGATGCATTTGACCAGATACCGATACACCAAGTTGTAAAACCCAAAGTGGGAATTGTGGGAGAGATTTTAGTTAAATATCATCCAACGGGTAATAATCAGTTGGCACGAGTATTAGAAGAAGAAGGTGCAGAAGTTAGTGTTCCGGATCTTATGGATTTCTTCTTATACACAGCATATAATGCAAAGTTTAAATATCAAAAACTCAATGCTTCCCGAAAACAATGGATTGGGAATAGAGTTGCAATTGAAGTCATTGAGTTTTACCGTTCTGCAATGAAGAAGGCCTTAAGAAAAAGTAAGAATTTTAGAGCACCAAGTCGTATTGAAGAAAAAGCAGAACTAGCAAGTAAATTAATATCTTTAGGGAATCAAACCGGTGAAGGCTGGTTTTTAACAGGAGAAATGATTGAGTTAGTCGAGCATGGTGTTGAAAATATTGTGTGTGTTCAGCCGTTTGCATGTTTACCAAACCATGTTGTTGGTAAATCAATGATTAAGCCAATACGAAAAGAGTATCCTTACGCAAATATAGCTGCAATCGATTATGATCCGGGAGCAAGTGAAGTTAATCAATTAAATCGTATAAAGCTAATGTTAAGTGTGGCCTTTAGCAATCTAGAAAAAAAGTCTGTTGCGGCTACGCCATATCCCAAAAAACATGAGTTAAAGGATGAAAATTTGGCATGAGAGAGGAAAATATATGTTTAAATCAGGTTTTGTTACAATTATAGGACGCCCCAATGTGGGGAAATCGACACTCATGAATCACTTCATAGGAAAGAAAGTTGCGATTATGTCCAACAAACCGCAAACAACACGAAATCGCATTCAAACAATTTTAACAACAGAGAAAGAACAGATTATTTTTATTGATACACCGGGAATTCATAAACCTAAACATAAATTAGGCGAACATATGAATCAAATGGCATTATCAACATTTTCAGAGGTTGATGCCCTACTTTGGCTAGTGGAACCGGATCAAAAGGTAGGAGCCGGAGACTTGTTTATTATCGAAAAGTTAAAAGAAATCAAAACACCTGTGATTTTAGTCATTAATAAAATGGATTTAATTCCTAAGAATGAAATCTTGTTGGTCATGGATGCCTATCGAAAATTGTTTGCATTTGATGATATTGTGCCTGTTTCTGCCCTAAAAGGGGAAAATTCAGAAGCAGTATTAGATGCGGTTCGAAAGCATCTCGTCGAAGGTCCAATGTTTTTCCCGGAAGGTATGGTCACAGATCAGCCTGAAAAACAATTAGTAGCAGAACTTATTCGAGAGAAAACCTTGTTCTTCTTAAAAGAAGAAGTGCCTCATGGAATAGCCGTGGTTGTGGAATCTTTCGAAGAACGTGAAGGTCAGCCAATTCTTGAGATTCACGCAACCATTGTATGTGAGAAAAAATCTCATAAGCCTATAATTTTAGGGAAACAGGGGCAAATGATCAAAAAAATCGGAACACAAGCACGTCGAGATATACAAAATTTGCTTGGAACAAAAGTACACCTTGAGTTGTGGGTCAAAGTTAAAGATAACTGGCGCGACAGCGAATTTCACTTAAAGAATTATGGCTATGATCAAAACCAATAAATTAAGATGAGGTTGCTATGGAAGAAACAAGAGAACGGTATACGTATCAATACTATTTGAAATATTCTACATCTCCAAAAAAATATTTGGAGGATGCGCTTGAAGTATATACACTTGAGTCAGAAAATCTTTCCTTTATTAACCAAGTGGCATATTGCTACTATTATTGTAATGATTTTTTCAATGCACTAGACTTCGTTTTGAAAGGGTTAAACCTTTCAGAACATCATAAAAAGTTTGAAGAATATTATTATACCTTAAGCCTTGCAGGGGACATATATCGTAAGTTAGGCATTAGTGAGTCTTCAATTTTCTATTATATGGAAGCGTTAAAAAATCCGATGGAGCAAGAAGCTAAGAAAAAACGTTGTGATTTGTTACGAAAAATGGCTATGGTTTATATAGATATTCGAGCAATCGACATGGCAATGGATTATGGTATTGAGGCTTTACAATTATCAGAACTACTCGATGACGAGACGCTTATTGGCAATGCAAACTTAGTCTTGTGTCGTATCTCAATGGCCAGGCGATTATATGATAAAGCCTTAAAATACGGCTTGAAATCATTAGAGGTTTTTAAAGATATTGATTACCAAAAAGGTTTGGTTCTTGTTTATCTTGAAATTGCATCTATATATGAACGCATGAATAATGGTTCTTTGTCCAAGGAATTTTATGAACGCGCTTTGAATTTAGCCGGCGATATTCAATATAATGAAGGCCAAATTTATGGAAATTATCTTCTAGGACGATTATTGTTAAAAGAGCGTCAAAGTGAACAGGCGCTTCAAGTTCTTGAATCGGCTCTAAATGTAGCAAGAAAGTATAATATACAAAAACATAAGGTTGAATTATATTATGCCATGGCAGAAGCCTATTCAGATATTGAAGAATTTGAATTGGCATATAATGCCTATAAGACGGGAACAGAGCTTCAACAATATTTCACTGCTGAAAGCAATAAAGAAAAGATCTATCGTTTACAAAATGAATATAATCTTTATATAAAAGAACGTGAGCTAGCGGAATATGTTGAACAGTACCAAAGCTTAGAGCGTGTAAATAAGCAATTGTCTCAAGAAGTTCAATGTGATGCACTAACAGGTTTGCTTAATCGGCGTGGAATGAAAAAAACGTTTAATAATCTTGAGTTTAATGGCCGTCATATTCTCATATTATCTGATATTGATGACTTTAAGCGGATTAATGATCAATATGGCCATCCTTGTGGTGATGAGATCCTTAAACAATTATCTAAGATTTTAAAGGAAAGCTTGCAGAGAGGATATCGTGTTGCGCGTTGGGGTGGTGAAGAATTTTTGATTGTGCTACCTTATGCAACAATGGAGGACGCCTTATCCTATATCTATGATTTGCGTGAACGTATAATCAACACTTCCTTTTTTTATAAAGATATGCAGCTTAAAATTACAATGACTTTTGGATTGGCACCATTAATGGGTGAATTTGATTCAAGTATCAATCTGGCAGACCAACGATTGTATAAGGGTAAAAAAGAAGGTAAAAATCAAGCAGTATTCAGTTGAACTGAATACTGCTTGATTTTTTAAGGCGTTTTTATCTTAAGCTTTTTCTGGTTCATCATAATCGACACCTTGAGTGTCAACAGTTACAGAAACCATAACTTGAGGTTCATGTGGTTGATCATTATTGTTTTTTGGGCTACTTACAATAGCGTCACACGTTTCCATACCACTAATCACTTTTCCAAAAGCAGCATATTGTCCGTCAAGATGTGGAGAATCTTTTACCATAAGGAAAAATTGGGATCCGGCTGAATTTGGATTCATTGATCTAGCCATAGAAAGGACGCCACGTGTATGTTTTAACGGATTATCAAATCCATTGCCACTAAATTCCCCTTTAATTGAATATCCTGGACCGCCCATACCGGTTCCGTCAGGGCAACCGCCTTGGATCATGAATCCGGGAATGACACGATGAAAAGTCAGGCCGTCATAAAAACCTTTTTTTATCAATGAAATAAAGTTATTCACTGAGTTTGGTGCGATTTCTGGATAAAGTTCTACTTTTATGATACCGTCACGATTTGTTTCTATTGTAACGATAGGGTTATTTTTTTCCATAATAATCTCCTTTCAATAAGAATACGTGTGTATTATAACATATCGTTTTCGGCTTGTCATTATTATCGTGGGATTCCTTGCTTTGTCAAGAAGGTATTGATATAATAGCAAAGAGAATTAAAAGAATATGAGGAAGAATATGAAGAAGAATATGAAGACTATTTGGTTAACACGACATGGTGAAACAAAGTGGAATACGGTACGAAGAATGCAGGGGCAACTAAACTCTCCACTAACAGATAATGGGGTTCGTCAAGCAGAGCAGCTTGCTAAATGGCTCGAGAAAGAAGATATTGACATTATATATTCATCACCCCTTGAGCGTGCATACAAAACCGCCTTGATTCTTCGTGGGAAACGGGATATTCCGGTTATTTCCCATGTGGATTTAAAAGAAATTCATCTTGGGGATTGGCAAGGCAAACTTGTCAGTGATGTTGAAAGAAGTGAACCGGAAAAGCATGAGGTTTTTTGGTATACGCCGGACCAATATGTAGCCACAAGCGGAGAAGATTTTCATGATGTACGACAACGAATTCAACATTTTTGTGAAGAAGTTATCGTCCATGATATACATACAAACATCTTAATTGTTGCCCATGCCATTGTTTTAAAAAGCTTCATTGCATATACACAAGGGCTTCCAATATCAGAATTATGGAGTGGGATCAAATTAAAGCCGACATCGATTACAAAAAGTATTTATAATAAAGATAAGTTTACTTATGAATATATTGGACGTGTCGATCATTATCAAGATCAAAGTCAATATGATGGATGGTTTATAGATGATAAAAAATAAAGATATGAAAAAAGCTGTTAATCTTAGCGTAAAGGCAAGATTAACAGCTTTTATTACATTTAAAAAGTATATATAATTAATGTTAAGCGTTTTGTTCGATAGCAACGGCTACGGCAACAGATGCACCAACCATTGGATTGTTACCCATTCCGATAAGTCCCATCATCTCAACATGAGCAGGTACAGATGAAGAACCGGCAAATTGAGCGTCAGAATGCATGCGACCCATTGTATCTGTCATACCATAGGATGCAGGACCTGCAGCCATGTTATCAGGATGTAAAGTACGTCCTGTACCACCACCGGAAGCAACAGAGAAGAATTTCTTCCCTTGCTCAATACACTCTTTTTTGTAGGTTCCGGCAACCGGATGTTGGAAACGTGTAGGATTTGTTGAGTTACCAGTGATAGACACACCAACACTTTCGTGATGCATAATAGCAACACCTTCACGAACGTCATCCGCACCGTAACAACGAACTGCACCACGATCACCTGTTGAATAAGCTTTTTCATTGACAACTTTAAGTTCACCTGTATAATAATCAAAAGCCGTTTCAACATGAGTAAATCCATTGATACGAGAGATAATCTGTGCTGCATCTTTGCCAAGACCATTTAAGATAACTTGAAGGGGTTGTTTACGTACTTTATTGGCTGATTTTGCAATCCCAATAGCGCCTTCGGCAGCTGCAAAGGACTCGTGACCGGCTAAGAAAGCAAAACACGTTGTTTCTTCACGAAGTAGCATAGCTGCAAGGTTACCGTGACCGATACCAACTTTACGTTGATCTGCAACAGAGCCGGGTATACAAAAAGCTTGAAGACCTTCACCTAAAGCTTCAGCAGCTTCAGCAGCAACAGTTAATCCTTTTTTTATTGCAATGGCAGCGCCTAATGTATATGCCCATAAAGCATTTTCAAAGCAAATCGGTTGAATTTCTTTAACGATTTGATGTACATCAATTCCTTTATCTAAACAAAGTTGTTTAGCAGCCTCAAGGCTTTCGAGTTCGTATTTTTCCAATACAGGCGTTATTTGATCTATTCTTCTTGCGTAACTTTCAAATAATGGCATTCTTCTTGTCCTCCTTTAGTTTATTCGTGTCTTGGATCGATGAATTTAACAGCATCATCGAATCGACCGTATTGACTTGTAGCATCTTCCATAGCTTCATTAGCACTTTTGCCTTTAGCTACGAATTCCATCATTTTTCCAAGATGAACAAATTTGTATCCGATAACTTCATCATTTTCATCAAGACCCATTTGTGTTACATAACCTTCAGCCATTTCAAGATAACGGGTACCTTTAGCTTTGGTACCATACATTGTACCTACTTGTGAGCGTAAACCTTTTCCAAGGTCTTCAAGACCGGCACCGATAGGTAATCCGCCTTCAGAGAAAGCTGTTTGTGTACGACCGTATGCAATTTGCAAGAAGAGCTCGCGCATAGCAACATTAATCGCATCACAGACAAGATCTGTGTTTAAAGCTTCGAGAATAGTTTTGCCTGGTAAGAGTTCACTTGCCATTGCGGCAGAGTGTGTCATACCTGAACAACCCACCGTTTCGACAAGAGCCTCTTCAATAATACCGTCTTTTACGTTTAGAGTTAATTTACAAGCACCTTGTTGTGGTGCACACCAGCCAACACCATGTGTTAAGCCGGAAATATCTTTGACATCATAGGCTTTAACCCATTTTCCCTCAACAGGAATTGGTGCAGGACCATTTTTAGGACCTTTTGCAACGGTACACATATTTTCTACTTCATGTGAATAAATCATTTTGATGGTTCTCCTTCCTTCTAATGAACGCTTATATTTTATTCCACACCGAAAAATCATCGGTGAAAAAACCGTAATGTTTTGTTCTATGTGCTTTTACGACACATACCGCTCTATTTTATCAAAAATTTAACAATTTGACTAGGCTTTTCGTTGAATTTATGCTGAATTTTCTAGAATCTCTTGACTTAAAGTACACTTTAACCGCTATAATTAAGATAATAAATAATCTGACAATTATCAAATTTTATGTAGGAGGTTTTTATGTTATATAGAGAATTTGGAAAAACAGGAGAAAAAGTATCGATTTTAGGTTTCGGGTGTATGCGTTTTCCGCTTTTAGGTCAAGATTCAACGCAAATTGATGAAGAAAAATCAATTGAAATGATGCATTACGCCATTGACCGTGGACTTAATTATGTGGATACAGCATATCCCTATCATGGCGATGGGGGTAAAGATGGTGGAATGAGTGAACCCTTAGTGGCTAAAGCTTTAAAAAAAGGGTATCGCGAGAAAGTACATTTGGCGACGAAATTACCAAGTTGGCTAATTGAAACGCGGGAGGACATGGACTACTATTTGAATCGTCAATTAGAGCGCTTAGAGACCGATCATATCGATTTTTACTTGGTACATGCATTAGATAGTGCGCGCTGGGATAACTTGATGAATTTAGGCATTGATGAGTTCTTAGACACGGCAATCAAGGATGGTCGAATACGATATGCGGGATTTTCCTTTCATGATAAGTTAGATACCTTTAAACGTATTGTGGACGATTATGATTGGTCATTTTGTCAGATTCAATATAATTATATTGATGAAGAATATCAGGCAGGTAAAGAAGGCCTAGATTATGCAGTAGCTAGAGATTTGGGTATTGTTATTATGGAACCATTACGTGGTGGTAATCTAGTGCGTAGTATACCGGATGCGGTACAAGCTGCATTTGATGAAGCCGAAAACAAAAAAACACCTGCAAAATGGGCCTTGCGATGGATATGGGAACAAGCGGAGACCCATGTTGTGCTGAGTGGAATGTCCACATTAGATCAAGTTAAAGAAAACATGGAGATTGCAGAAGAAGGGCATCCGAATTCATTTACAATAGAAGAAAAGGATATTATGAATCGAGCAAAAACTATTTTTAGAGATCGAATAAAAGTTGACTGTACAGGGTGCGAATATTGCATGCCATGCCCTTATGGTGTCAATATTCCCGGAAATTTTGCGCGATACAATGAATATAATCTCTTTGATGACCCTTCTTTAAAAGAAGGACAGATGAAGCAATATCAAAATATGCCCGAAGATGAAAAAGCGTCAATTTGCGTTGAGTGTGGAGCATGTGTACCACAATGCCCACAAAACATACCTATACCTGAAAAATTAAGAGACCTTGTAGCCGTAATGGAAAAATAGACATATAAAAAGGAGCTTTCCGCTATAATTTCAAACGGAAAGCTCCTTTTTTATATGTCTATTATATTTATTCAGGGCATCGTAAAAATGTTTCGCCCATCAGATATTCATCCACTTCTTTAGCCAGTTTTCGTCCTTCAGCAATTGCATGTACGACGAGAGATTGGCCTCTTCGCATATCACCTGCGGCAAAAACCTTGTCAATCGAAGTTTTAAAGCTCTGATCTGTTGCCACATTTCCCCGTGGATCATAATCGACACCAAGATCATCTAAAAGTCCGGTATGTTCTGGATGTAAAAAGCCCATAGCAAATAATACAAGGTCTGCTTCAATAAGAAATTCTGAATCAGGAACTTCTTCCATGATGGGTCTAGAACCGTCTTCCGGGATTACCCAGTTAAGTTTAACGCAACGCAGTGCAGATACATTTCCATTTCCATCATTGATAAATTCTTTGGTTCCGATGGAGAAAAGACGTATATCATGTCCTAAGGTTGCCATCGCTTCTTTATGTGATGTACTGGTCTTATATAAGCGTGGGAATACCGGCCATGGTTGTGAATTATCCCTTTCTTTTGGAGGCATTGGCAATAATTCAAGTTGAGTTACTTCACTAGCACCTTGACGTAGTGAGGTTCCGATACAGTCTGAACCGGTATCTCCGCCACCAATGACAACAACTTTTTTTCCTTTTGCAGTGATGTCAAAATCCGGGTGAACAGGAAGATCTGAAACTCGACGATTTGATTGAGGTAAGAAGTCCATTGCAAAATAAATACCTTTTAACTCACGTCCTGATATAGTCAGGTCGCGTGGCTCTGTTGATCCACCAGTTAAGCAAATGGCATCAAAAGTATTTTTCAATTCATCAGCTGTAATATCTTGACCAACGTTGGTGCTTGTCTTGATAATCACGCCTTCGGCTTTCATTTGCTCAACACGACGTTCGATAAATATTTTTGGAAGCTTATAATCAGGGACACCAAAACGCATTGCGCCTCCAATAGCTTCGTTGCGTTCAAAAAGTGTAACTTTATGTCCAACGCGAGCTAACTGCTGTGCAGTAGCCATTCCGGAAGGACCGGAACCAACAATAGCAATTGACTTATCCGTTCTAATTGCCGGAGGTTGGGGTTTTATCCAACCTTCCTCCCAGCCACGCTCAACAATAGCAAGTTCAATATCCTCAATGGCAATCGGATCATCAATGAGACCAAGAACGCAGGCGCTTTCACAAGGAGCAGGACAAATCTTTCCGGTGAACTCAGGGAAGTTATTTGTCGTATGAAGTACTTGTAAAGCTTTTTTCCATTGATCATTGTAAACGAGATCATTAAAATCCGGAATAATATTACCTAATGGACAACCAGAACTGCAGAAAGGTATACCACAATCCATACATCGTGCAGCTTGTGTCTTTATTCCTTCGCTGTCTTGTGGTATATAGATGTCGCTCCAGTGTGCAACACGTTCGTTTTCCTCGCGATATGAACCGTTCTGACGTTTATATTCTTTGAATCCGGTTAGTTTTCCCATGTTGTCACCTCCTAAACTGTAGCAGCGTTAGCTGCATTTTCTTTGAGTATTTTTTTGTAAGCCGGTGAAATGACTTTGACAAATTTTGGCAAATAACTTTCAAAATGGTCAAGAATCTCTTTGGCTTTGCTACTATTGGTATATTTATAGTGATTTTCTATTAATGTTCGAAGTTGTTGAACATCTTCTGCATCCGTTAATTTTTCATTGATAACAATTTGTTGATTGCAATGTTTATCTGAGAAATCACCGATTTCATCAAAAACATAAGCAATACCGCCACTCATACCGGCGCCGAAGTTTCGTCCGGTTTTTCCGAGAATAACAGCAAGACCTCCGGTCATGTATTCACAACCGTGATCGCCGACACCTTCAACAACAGCCTTAGCCCCGGAATTACGTACGGCAAAACGTTCGCCTGCAATACCGTTAATATAAACTTCCCCTGAAGTTGCTCCATAGAGGAGAGTGTTTCCGACAATAATATTTTCTTCAGGGATAAAGCGTGCATCTTTTGGTGGATAGACAATAAGCTTGCCGCCGGATAGTCCTTTGCCCATATAATCATTACAATCACCTTCAAGTTCAAAGGTCATACCCGGTGTTGCAAAACAACCAAAGGATTGACCGGCAGAACCCTCGAATTTATAATGAATAGTGTCTTCAGGTAAGAACTTACCCTTTGTTTTCTTCGTAATTTCACCGGCCAACATAGCTCCAACTGTTCGATGGATATTACGAATAGGGTAAGTGTTTTGTATTTTAAGACCGTTTTCAAGAGCGCCCTTTGCATCTGCGATGAGTGTACGATCTAGAATTGTATCAAGTCCATGATCTTGTTTTGCAATACATCGACGTGCAATGCGTTTTGGAAGTTCAGGATTATAGAGTATTTTACTGAAGTCAATTTTTGATGACTTCCAGTTTAGTACATCTTTATTTGGCTCTAATAAATCGACACGACCGACCATTTCTTCAATACTTCTAAAACCAAGTTCTGCCATATATTCGCGAAGTTCTTGAGCAATAAAGGTAAAGAAGCTGATAACATGTTCGGGCTTTCCGACAAAATTCTTTCGAAGTTCAGGATCTTGCGTTGCAACACCAACGGGGCAGGTGTTGTTTTGACATTTTCGCATCATGATACATCCACTAACCACTAAAGCTGCAGTTGCAAAACCAAATTCTTCAGCGCCAAGGAGTGCTGCAATGGCAACATCACGACCTGTTTTGAGTTGACCGTCGGTTTGAACAACAATACGACCTCTTAAATCGTTCATGAGAAGTGTTTGTTGTGTTTCAGCCAGACCCAGTTCCCATGGTAGTCCGGCATACTTTATAGAACTAATTGGAGCGGCACCTGTACCACCATCATGACCGGAGATAAGAACAACATCTGCATGTGCTTTAGATACCCCGGTTGCAACCGTACCAACACCGACTTCAGAGACAAGCTTAACATTGATTCGAGCATCTGGATTAATGTTTTTAAGGTCATAAATCAATTGCGCTAAATCTTCAATGGAATAAATATCATGGTGTGGAGGAGGGGAAATCAAATCAATACCAGGGGTTGAGTTACGGACTTTAGCAATCGCTTCAGTTACCTTATGACCTGGAAGGTGACCACCTTCACCAGGTTTTGCACCTTGAGCCATTTTGATTTGTAGTTCAGTACAGTTGACTAAATACTCTGCATTAACTCCGAAACGGCCGGATGCAACTTGTTTAATGGAACTGCGTGTGTGATCATCATACAGTCGATCACTCGATTCGCCACCTTCACCGGAATTGGACTTTCCGCCGATTTTATTCATAGCGCGTGCAAGGTTTTCATGTGCCTCCTTGCTTAATGAACCAAAGGACATGGCGCCGGTCGAGAAGCGCTTTAATATGTTCTCAATAGGTTCAACTTCATCAATTGAAATAGGTGTTGAGGGTTTGAATTTTAATAAACCACGAATGGTATTTAAACGTGTTGCTTGTTCGTTAATATATGTTGAATATTCTTTGAATAATGGGTAGTCATTTGTTCGACATGAATGTTGTAACTTATGGATGGTATCAGGATTGAAGAGGTGATTTTCACCACCACGTCGCCATTGAATATTACCGCCTTCAAGTAAATTTGGATAGGGATTTCTAAATGGATTAAAGGCATAACGATGACGCTTAGAAACTTCTTGGGCAATAATATCAAGGTCAATACCTTCAATTCGAGAAACCGTACCTGGGAAATAGGTGTTTACAGTATCTGAATCAATACCTACAGCTTCAAATATTTGGGCGCCATGATAGGATTGTAGTGTACCGATGCCCATCTTTGAATAAATTTTCAATAAACCATTGCTAAGGGCATTAATATAGTTTTCTTGTGCTTGAGAAACAGTTATATAATTAATGTCGCCAACATATAAATTGGACTCGATTAATTTATCAATACTATCGAGTGCAACATAAGGGTTAATGGCATCAACGCCATATCCAATAAGCAGTGCCATATGCATAACGTCACGTGCGTCACCGGTTTCAGAAATAATGTCGACTTTTGTACGTAATTTTTTGCGGATCAAATGATGATGGACACTGGCTGAAGCTAATAAGCTAGGGATAGGTGCATCATATTTTTCAGTTCCGCGATCGGATAAAATAATAATATTATATCCTTCATCAATGGCTTCAACGACGTGTTGATTTAATTTATCAAGTGCTCTTTTTAATCCTTGACCGCCTTCAGAAACGGTATATAAAATAGGTATTTTTATGGATCTAAAATCTTTGTGCTCAATATGCACAAGTTTTTCAAAGTTTCCATTATTAAGAATGGGTTGTTTTAATTCAATGAAGTTAATGTTTTCTTTTTCATCAAGTTCTCCCAGAAGATTGCCGCGATCGCCGAGGAGTTGAATATTTGACATAACAAGTTTTTCCCGGATTGGATCTATCGGCGGATTGGTAACCTGTGCAAAAAGTTGTTTGAAATAATTGTAAAGAAGTTGTGGTTTCTCGGATAGAACAGCAAGAGAAGCGTCATTCCCCATTGAACCAATAGCTTCTTTACCTACAGTCGCCATTGGAGCGATGACTTTTTTGAGCTCTTCTTCAGTATAACCAAACACTTTTTGATATTGTAATAATCGATGTTCGCCGAGAGGAATAATCTTATGTGGCAATTCAAAATCGTTAAGTGTAAGCTTATTACGATCAATCCATGCTTTATAGGGTTTTTTATTCGTTAAGGTTTTTTTAACTTCGTCATCAGAGATAATCCGTCCCTCTTTGGTATCAATTAAGAACATTCGGCCTGGCTTTAAGCGTCCACGCTTTACAACTTGCTCGCTATTAAATGGAATAACGCCTGTTTCAGATGCCATTACAACTAAATCATCATTTGTGATGACATATCTTGCAGGGCGGAGTCCGTTACGGTCTAAGACAGCGCCGATTTGAGTTCCATCAGTAAAAGCAACAGCTGCAGGACCATCCCATGGTTCCATCAATCCTGCATGATATTCATAATAACTTTTTTTGTCTTCATCCATAGCGTCATATCCTTGCCAAGCTTCAGGAATCAAAATACTCATGGCATGGGCAATGGATTTGCCGCTAGCAATTAATAGTTCTAAAGCGTTGTCAAGATTTGCAGAATCAGAACCCTCTGGTTCGATGATTGGAAAAATCTTGGTAATTTCATCACCAAATTGATCAGATTCTAAAATTCCTTCACGTGCGTTCATCCAATTAACATTACCTCTTAGGGTGTTAATCTCGCCATTGTGTGCTAGATAACGGAAGGGTTGAGCGCGATCCCATGAAGGGAAGGTGTTGGTCGAATAACGTTGATGAACAAGTGCTATTGCACTGACCATATCTTTATCATTGAGATCTTCATAAAATTCAGGGATTTGGAAAGCTAGAAGCTGCCCTTTATAAATCATTGTTTGTGAAGAGAGGCTACATACATAAAATGCTTCTGTATATTTGTGATTTGCTTGGCGAATAGCTTTTTCAATAAGCTTTCGCACAATATATAATTTGCGTTCGAACTGAACGGGGGTATAATCGCCACGATGAATAAAGAGCTGATGTACGACGGGGCGAGTTCCGGCAGCTGTTAGTCCACAGGCTTCAATATTTTGAGGCACATTTCTCCAACCGATTAGCTGAAGGTTTTCTTCATCTATTACACGTTCACAGATACCCTCGCAAAAATAGCGGGCATTGGGCTCTTGTGGTAAAAAAATCATACCCACACCATAGTCGCCTTCATTTGGAAGTTGGAAGCCAAGTTCAGATGTTTTCTTTACAAGAAATTGGTGAGGGATTTGGATTAATATACCTGCTCCGTCGCCAGTGTTTGGATCGGCACCAACAGCGCCTCTATGATGTAGATTAGCAAGAATTTGTACACCTTGTTCTACAATGCTATGTGATTTTTGCCCTTTGATGTGAGCAACAAAGCCAACACCACAATTGTCTTTTTCCATTACCGGATCGTAGAGACCCTGCTTTGGAGGCAAACCGTAAGAATTCTTCATTATAATTCCTCCTAATTCATGATAAACTTTTATAAACTATTCTATGTAGTGATTATAGCATATTGCTAGCATGGATTCAATGAAAAAATGAAAGAAATACATCTATGAGTTGCAAAAATAATAAAAGTTGAAATTAAATCACATATTGATAAGTGTTATCAATACCAAACAAACCCTTTAAAATAAAGGTTTTAGAAAAGTGGTTCTATAAAGTACTACAAAAATATTGTGAAAAAAATATAAAATGAATATTAAAATTTATGAAGTGTAAACTTGCAAAAAAAGTGTAAATTTCAATTTTTTCTTATACTTTTTTTGACGCCACGGCTATTATGATGATATAATCGAGTCATAAAATGAAATGAGGAAGAGGATATGACTTGGTTTAAACGTTGGATAAAAATTGTACTTTTTATAGTGACATTGGTCCTTTTACTAATAAATAGTTCTATTTTTCCTATTTTAAAAAGTTATGCAGTCATGTTCGTCTATAGTCAAATGCATGAACGTGAATCTTTTTTATATGAAGAAGAGATTCGGCTTCAACTTCAGGGTGGTTTGGCAACGTGGAAAAAAGACTATTTTCCTTTTGTTATTGCATTCGATGCCTCAAAAGCCTTTAGTCGATATATAGATGAGCCTATAGATTTAACCATATATTATAATTTTGGTGCATTTGACGTGAGGCAAGGTGCATCTAGTCTTTATAATCAAAACTCACCATTTTATAGTACATTTTATGGGGCATATGCCATTCGTTACAAAGATTCTGAAGAAATTTATGGATTAAGAACAGACCAAAAGCCGGACATAGAAGCTATTACAAAAATTACTGATTTTGACTTAAAGCATCTGGTATATAATAGCATTGGCCATGTCGAACCAGAGCTTAAATATAAGATAGAAAATAATGAAGAAGTTATGGTGATTGATGGACGTGAATTTATCGTTTTTGACGCAACAATTCAGATGGATGGGATGTGGCATCAATATGAACGCGATTATAGAGCATACATTCAGTATGGAAAGCCACCGATTCAATTAGAGGATAAAGAATCGTTTGAAGCTATTGAAGGGTTTGGACGTATCTATCTTCATTATGATGATATTGAAGGTATTAGTTATTTCTTTTATATTATCACTGCAGATAAAGAAACACTTCAATATACAGAAGAAGCTTTTATAGCAAATGCAAAAATCACAAAAAAACATTGACATTGGTTTTGAATATGGTATTATATGATTAATGTCAAAGGCAATGAATGTGCTTAAGTAAACCTATATTTTCATCCAGAGAGAAGACGCCACAGGCTGTAAACGTCTTTATGTTCCTATATATGTTGAACTTCCCACACGAGCCATAGTACTGAAGAAGCAGTTGCTTTTGTAAGTCTATCGTTATTCACGCGTTAAGTGATTCCTAAGTGTTCGGTAATGCGAAAACAAGGGTGGTACCGCCGTATCTCGGTCCCTTATTGGGATGGGGATTTTTTTGTGCTCAATAAAGCGAATGATGCCATACATTTAAAAGAAAATGAATTTTGAAAGGAGTCAATCATGCAAAATAAACTGAACGAAATTAAAGCAAAAGCAGTTGAATCAATACAAGCATCAACGGATTTAAAGAAGTTAGATGATGTGCGTATCTCAATATTAGGAAAAAAAGGTGAGTTGACAAATGTTTTACGTGGAATGAAAGACTTATCAAATGAAGAACGTCCACTTGTAGGAAAGATGGCTAATGAGGTGCGGAGTGAAATCGAAGAGGCTCTTGAGCAAGCCAAAGAAGTAATTGCCCGTAAACAACGTGAGATTCAATTGAAAAAAGAGGTTATTGACATAACCTTACCGGCAAAAAAAGTTGAGTTAGGGCATCGCCATCCAATGTCAATTGTTCTTGATGATATTAAAGATATCTTTATAGGAATGGGATATTCTATTGCGGAAGGCCCGGAGATTGAGAGTGCATATTATAACTTTGATGCATTAAATATCCCGGAAGAGCATCCGGCAAAAGATGAACAAGATACCTTCTATATTAATGAAGACATGATGTTGCGAACGGCAACGTCTCCAGTTCAGGTGCATGTAATGGAAAATTCAAAACCACCCATTCGTATTATTGCTCCCGGACGGGTTTTTCGATCCGATGAAGTGGATGCAACCCATTCACCGGTTTTTCATCAAATCGAAGGCTTAGTTATCGATAAAAACATTACTATGGGTGATTTAAAAGGCGCTCTTGAAGTTTTTATTAAAGAATTGTATGGTGATTCAGTCAAAGCAAAATTCAGACCACATTTTTTCCCATTTACTGAACCGAGTGCGGAAATGGATATTTCCTGCGTTATGTGTGGTGGAGAAGGATGTAAAGTGTGTAAAGGAACCGGTTGGATTGAAATTTTAGGATGCGGTATGGTACATCCTAGAGTACTTGAAATGTCAGGGATTGATCCAAATGAGTATAGTGGCTTTGCTTTTGGAATGGGACTTGAGCGAATTACAATGCTTCGCTACGGTATAGAAGACTTACGCTTGTTCTATGAAAATGATATACGGTTTTTAAAACAGTTTTAGATAATAGACGGAGGTAGATTATGAACATTTCAATGAAGTGGTTACGTGAATATGTTGATGTGGATTGGGACATCGATACATTTTGCGACGCAATGACAATGTCAGGGACAAATGTAGAAACCTATGAAGAATTAGGTCGAGAAATTACAAATGTGGTTGTAGGAAAAATTCTAGAGATTCGGTCACATCCGGATGCAGATAAACTCGTTGTAACAAAAGTAGATGTCGGTGATGAAGTGATACAAATTGTGACAGGTGCAGACAATATTTCGGAAGGTGATTACGTACCGGTTGCACTTCCGGGAGCCGAGCTAGCAGAAGGCCTTAAGATAAAAAAAGGAAAACTTCGTGGAGAAGAATCAAATGGTATGATGTGTTCTGTTGAAGAACTTGGATTATCTCGTGAAGACTTTTCAGAGGCGCCTGAACATGGTATATATCTATTTAGTGAACCCAAAGAACTTGGGAGTGATGCAAAGCCCTTATTTGGTTTAGGCGATGTTGTTGTTGAATATGAGGTGACATCGAATCGTTCAGATTCATTTAGTGTAATTGGTATAGCAAGAGAGGCTGCTGCAACGCTGAACAAACCCTTTAATATGCCAACGATTCAATATACACCTTATCCCGGAGATATTAATGAGAAGATGAAGGTTGTTATTGAAGATACAGATCGATGTTATCGATTTGTAGGAAAGGTGATTACAGAGGTTAATATTCAAGAATCGCCAAAATGGTTAAAAGATCGCTTACGTTCTTGTGGCATTCGTCCGATTAATAATATTGTCGATATAACGAACTTTGTTATGCAAGAGATGGGGCAGCCTATGCATGCTTACGATTTGGATTTACTTGATTTTAATGAAATCCATGTTCGTCCGGCAAAAGACGACGAAGTCTTAGAAACTTTAGATGGTGTAAAGCGACAATTAGATTCATCCATTACGGTAATCGCAGATAAAGAAAAAGCTATTGGACTTGCAGGGATTATGGGAGGAGAAGCAACAAAGGTACAAGAGACAACAAAAAACATTTTCTTTGAAGCAGCCACTTTTAACGGTACGAATATTCGTAAAGGATCAAAAAAACTTGGATTACGTTCGGATGCTTCAACAAAATTTGAAAAACATTTGGATCCAAATCTTGCGGAGATTGCAATGGAACGTGCGTGTCAATTAATTGATAGCCTAGGTGCCGGAAAAGTTATGGAAGGGATCATTGATGAATATCCGGTTGTTCGTGATGTAACACGTATTGCCTATGATGTGGATCGTATCAACCAGATTATCGGGATTCAACTGTCAGAAGATGAGATGATTGATATTTTCCAACGATTAGATTTTGTTGTAGAAAAAGACGTCAAAACAGTGGTTATTCCAACGTTTAGATCGGATGTTGTCGGGATTGCTGATTTAGCGGAAGAAGTTGCACGATTGTACGGTTATGATAAAATTCCAACAACGCTTGAATCGGGTACACCGACTGTCGGTAAGAAGAATAAGAAGCAAAAAATCGAAGACATTACCAAGCAGATTATGGAAGCATGCGGAATAAGTGAATCGATGAGTTATTCTTTTGAAAGTCCCAAAGCTTATGATAAACTTGGTATAGATAAAGATCATCCCTTACATCAATATGTAACAATATCTAATCCGCTAGGTGAAGATTTCTCAGTGATGCGTACATTAACAGTAAACGGAATGCTTAATGTGTTAGCAACAAACTATAATCGTCGAAATGAAAATGTACGATTATATGAATTAGGCAAAACATATGTACCCAAGGCATTACCCCTTAAAGATTACCCTGTTGAAGCAGAATTTTTAACAATAGGAGCCTATGGAGATACCGATTTTTTTGACATCAAAGGGATTATAGAAACCTTGTTAAACCGACTTGGAATTGTTGATGGATATACATATGAAGCTGATATTGAATTCCCTTTCTTACATCCGGGTCGTCGTGCAAAAATCATGTATAATGACATGGAATTAGGATACTTAGGTGAAGTTCATCCGGATACAACCGAACAGTATGATCTTGGTGAACGAAGCTATATTGGCCTTGTTAATATTGAAAACTTAACTAAGATTGCAAAATTAACTAGGGAATATGAACCGGTAGCAAAGTATCCTGCAATGCATAGAGACTTAGCTTTGTTAGTTAAAGAAGATATTTTAGTAGGACAGATAGAGTTTTACATTCGACAACGTGGCGGACAAATTCTTGAAGGCTACAAACTATTTGATGTCTACCAAGGTGAACAAATTGAAGAAGGATATAAATCTGTCGCTTATGCATTAACGTTTAGAGCAAAAGATCATACCTTAAGTGAAAAAGAAGTCGCTAAAGCTATGGACAAAATTCTTAAAGGCTTAGAGTTTGAATTAGGGGTTACACTAAGAAAATAGAACACCTAAACCATAGTTAGAATAATAAAAGACTATGTGCAAGTTTCATGCACATAGTCTTTTGTGTTCTAAAGTAAAGTTATTAGCGAATAGATTTAATGCGATACTGTTTGGGCGTAATTCCGGTGACCTTTTTAAAAATTGTTGTAAAATAGTTTTGATTATTAAAACCCACAGATAATGCAATGTCGAGTATGGACTGTTCGGTTGTTTTAAGAAGATATTGACTTTCTTTAATTCGAATATGATTGACATAATCAGCGAAAGCTAAATTCATCTCTTTTTTGAAAAGGGATGAAAAATAATTAGGTGACAAACCAATATAATCAGCAACTTCTTGCAATCGAATAGGTTCAGACAAATGATTATGAACATATTTCGATGCTTTTTTTATGACACCTACATGGTTAATGGAATCAATATGTAAGACACTATTTGTATATTTGCTGATCATATCCTCAATAATCATCAGTAATTCATCTTGAGTAGAGGCTTCTTTTATAGCACCAATAAATTGATAGAACAAACGGATTGCATAATCTGCATCTACTTCTGAATGTATAATTTTTCTGGAAAGTAAAGTGTTTAGTATAACAGCATTGAATTGCGCATTAACAAATTCGTCGCTTGAATGACCCGAAAATAAGGGGTGAATATGTTCATAGAATAAGGCGAAAACTTGTTCGACATCACCGGTTGCTACTTTATCAAGAAACAATAATTCAAAATCAAAATTGAGAAATGATGAAAAAACTTGCGATGAATCATTTGTCATAGTGTTGCCAATAGTTAATTCAAGTGCTTTATCTTCGGAGGGATTTATTGAAGACGGACCGTTTGGAGGTGCGAATTCAATGAGGGCAGTCAATGCTTTTTCGATATGATAAAGGCGGATTTTCGAAATTGCAGGAATTCGAGAAAAAAGCAATTTGAAATTATTGCGTTCGCTTAACTGAAGATCTTTTGTTTGAATAATTTGGTTAAGTTGATGTTCGGTTAAAGTGTTTTCCAAAAAAGGCCCCAGGGAAATAAAACCATAATTTTTTTCATTATGAAAAAGGGGAAAGGTCAAATAACGTACTCTAAAACTCGATTCAAAGAGTATTGGTGTATTTGAATGATGAATGTTTTGGTTAATATGAGCCATATATTCCTTATATACTTCAGGATAATGAGAAAAGAGGTCATGTCCATGTCCATATCCTTTGATTTTTATGTTTTTGTCATTAAACAAACTTATGGAAATCCCAAAACTATAGTGGGCAGATTTCATAATTTCGTATAGAATGTCAAGATCCAGTTTGTTATTAGAAAGCAGATGAGAAAGAGCATACATATTGATCACTCCTTAATTTTCTTAAAACCGGTTAATAGAGAACGCATATTAATTTATATACTATAGTTTACATGAAAATAATTGAATTGTATAGTATTTTAATGCTTTCATAGTAGAAAATTTTAAAAAAAAATGGTACAATAAAGTTTGCTGAAAGGAGTAACATATGAATGTAAATGAATTTTACTTTGATTTGCCTGAAGAGTTGATTGCACAAGAACCCTTACTTGAGCGAACTGCTTCTCGGCTTATGGTATTAGACCAAAAACAAGAAACAATTGAGCATAAAAAATTTCGGGATTTAATTGATTATTTAAATAAAGGGGATTGTTTAGTACTAAATAATACGCGCGTACTCCCGGCAAGACTCATTGGAGAGAAAGCGAACACAGGTGGAAAAGTTGAATTTCTCCTCTTAAACAGAAAGACAGGCAATGAATGGGAAGTTCTTGTAAAGCCTGGAAAGAAAGCACAGGTTGGTGCACAAATTGAATTTGGAAACGGCATGTTGAATGCAGTAGTACAAGAAATTGTTCCCGGTGGAAATCGAATTGTAAAATTTACGTATGAAGGTATTTTTGAAGAAGTGCTAGATCGATTAGGAACCATGCCTTTACCACCATATATTAAAAAAGAACTAGAAGATCAAGAGCGTTATCAAACAGTTTTCTCAAAGCATAAAGGTTCTGCAGCTGCACCAACAGCTGGTTTACACTTTTCCAATGACTACCTTAATGAAATCAAAAAAAAAGGAGTAAAGATTGCCTATGTTACGCTACATGTTGGACTTGGAACCTTTAGGCCGGTAAAAGTAAGTAATATTTTAGACCATGAGATGCATTCAGAGTATTGTTATATCGAAGAAGAGGATGCGAAAATTATTAATTCTGTTAAGGAAAGCGGCAACAAAGTTTTTGCTGTCGGAACAACGAGTCTTCGAACGTTAGAATCGATTACTGATGAAGATGGACGTATTCATGCCAGATCCATGTGGACAGATATTTTCATTTATCCGGGATATACATTTAAAATGATTGATGGCTTGATTACCAATTTTCACCTGCCGGAATCAACATTAATTATGCTTGTATCCGCGCTTGCCGGTAAGGACTATATATTGTCAGCTTACCAAGAAGCTATAAAAGAAAAATATCGTTTCTTCAGCTTTGGAGATGCGATGATTATAAAATGAGGTATACAATGAAGAGAATATTGTTGGAAGTATTTGAGTATGTAAAAATAATTATCATTGCATTATTAATCACGAATTTTTTAAATGTATTTGTATTTAGTTTATCTGAAGTTCGACAGTCATCAATGGAAACAACCTTAATGGAGAATGACCAACTCATTGTTGAACGTTTATCCTACTCTTTTGGACAACCTAAACGTGGAGATATCATTGTTTTTATTGATGAACTAGAGGTTAATAACACAATTCCTGCACGAATTAAGCGCCTATATGAAGATATGTTGTCAAAAATACGACAAAAAGACGGTCATTTGAGATTAGTCAAAAGGGTTATCGGTTTGCCTGGAGATGAAATCAACATCGAAGATGGCTATGTGTTTGTGAATGGAGAACGGTTAGAAGAAAAATACCTGTCGGTTCCTACCAATGCAAAAAGCTTAGACTATCCCCTAATTGTTGGAGAAGATAGTTATTTTGTATTAGGAGATAATCGGACAGTGAGTCTAGATAGTCGTGATTTTGGTAGTGTTTCGATTGAAAAAATTGAAGGCCGAGTTATGTTTCGATTCTGGCCGGTGAATAAATTTGGACGCCTTAAATAATAGATAGAAAGAAGGGAGAATATGATATTAAAGAATAAACTTTCTTTGTTGGGAATAATCATTGCGGTAACAAGTTTAGTCATCTATTTGTTTTTGCATGTTTTCATCATTGAGAAGATGGGTATTGTCTTATTTATAATTGGTATGATTGCAATTGTTGTTCATCAGCTGGCGACGTGGTGGATTTTTTATCGATTTGCAATTACTCGACAGCGAATGAAGAACCGTTTACAATTTATGCATCAAGTGGCACTTGGGGTAACCTTTGGATTTTCATTCATATATTTAGTTTCCAATGCATTTTTAGGTAAGCCTTTGCATGAGGAGACAAAAGGGTGGCATACCCTTGTTCTATTGGTATTAATAGGTATTTATATCTTATACCAAGAAAATAACACCCATAATTTATTTTCGTTTAATTTACACAAAAAAGTCAATCAAACGAAGAAAGCAGTCAATCAATATATTGGATTTGGATTAAATTGGTTGTTGATTAATATTTTATGGAATGCTTTGGGGATTGGAGGAGGCTTGCCGGTTTTTGCATTTATTTATGTGTTTTTAATGTTGTTGCAAAATAGCTTGAACTATACAACCTTGGGTCAAAGTAAATATTGGAATTTTACTTACGAAGCGATTATTCTTATACATTTGTACACAGTTGGAATGCAAAATGGATGGATATGGATGATTGTCATAAGCGGTTTCTTGGGCATAGCATTATTTTTACGACATTGGAACTGGCTTCACTATAAAAAATATAGTATGGCTATAGGAGTTTCATTAATGGTCGTCTTAAATGCAATGTTTATCCTAAAGATCCTTGATGGCCAGTATCTTCAGGATTCTTTGTCTGGATTAATTCCAATTCCCTTTAATTTATACTTGATTATATTGGCAATTGTATATATAATTAATGAGCCGTCTTTTTATAAGCGGTTAAGCAAACAATAATGTGACTAAGCTAGACGATCGCACCGTAAGGTGAGGAAAGTCCGAGCTCCATAGGGCAGGGTGCCAGATAACGTCTGGTGGAGGCGACTCTAAGGATAGTGCAACAGAAATAAACCGCCGAAAGGTAAGGGTGGAAAGGCGAGGTAAGAGCTCACCGCCTGTTTGGTAACAAACGGGGCATATGTAAACCCCACTTGGAGCAAGACCGTAAAGAACAAACGAAAGTTAGCAGTTGCCCGCTGTGTTCTTGGTTGGTCGCTTGATCCTATTGGTGACAATAGGGCTAGATAGATGATCGTTCACGACAGAACTCGGCTTATCGGTTTGGTCATATTAGATTAATGGAAAATATTTTACTAGGAGCTCATAGATACTATGGGCTCTTTTTTCTTTTTCTAAAATCATGGGTGGAATGCCGGAGCCTTCGATAATTTCTCCTTCATACTTTTGTGCAATTGCCTTTGCATAAAGCAAATCTTCAAAATCGCGCACATAGGTATAGTCAACGTATAATCGGTAGGGGTGATAACCGATTTCTTTGCCGTTTTGAATGGCAATGAGTGGTATAAGACGATTTTTATCATAAGCATCTAAATATAAATGGTTGGGTGTTGGAAGTTTTGTCCATGCAGGAAGTGTTTCAATCGTAATGAGCGGCTTTAAAGTTTGGCTTGAGGTGAAATCGCTTATATAGCCACTGCCCCTTCCTGTATCTTCACCAGAAAGTTCATAACCATTGACATCGCTAACGCTTTGTGCGAGTTCCTTCGTTCGATGATTATAATAATCAGGCGCAAAATATTTATTCCAATAAATGATCGTTCCTCTTGAATGAAAGCTGATATAATTACGAAAGTCATAGCTTAGAATATAATCCATGACGGTTTGGACTTCAGGTTCTGAAGCTGGGTAAGGACCTGGATAGAACTCACCGGAAGGTTGATCGGAATAAAAATCGTTGAGATAGGTTTGCCAAATATTTACCCAAGCATTTTTTTCAATGTCAAAATACTCTTGTGGATAGTTTCGGTTATGGTCTACACCAGTAATGCCGGCTTTATAATTTGTATAGTCATAATCGTCGACGTTGAGTAAGAGAGAGAGTCCTTCTGGAGTTTGAATAGAGTCTTTTCCAAATTTAACAAGATCAAATCCATCCGGATTCGTGAGTGGCAAAAAATGAATAATAACGTCTTCAAGTTCTTCGGATAAATTAAACTCAGGGATATAATCATCTTGTGTATAATCTATTGCATAATCTTCGATCTGTTTCATCAAAATAATTGGATTAACCGTCTCTCTTGAGTGAGTACCAGCTTCAACAAGATAGTGCTGTCGATAAACGTTAAAATCATCTCTTTGGATTACATAATCAACATTGTCTGTCATGATGACTGCAAATAGAGGCTTTTGGTCAACAGATTTACCGATAACCTCAACATGGATAATGTAAGGATATTTAGATTCTAATTTAAGTGCCATTTGATACAGATCACTTGAAGAATAACCTTCACCTTGAGATAGATCAATGATAGCTGAATATACATAAGTTTGTCCTATCGAAAAAAATGAAAAAATAATCAATAGTGTCAAAATATATGGTTTAAATTTTGTCATAAATAAGTCACCCCTTTATATACATTATAATATTTTTTCAAAAAAATACAAATGGAACATAGAAAATGGGTTGCAGGGTAATGTAAATGTTCGGTGAACTATGTAAAGAATAATCGATAATTAAGACTTCTCTTTATATGTATGCTATTGTAAACTTATTCTGGAAAATTTAGGAGCAATCTATATGGATAAAACGATTTATCAAATACTTGAAGACGAGGATATTATTACACTCTATCAACCGATTGTCAATCTAGTTACCGGGGATATTATGGGATATGAAGCTTTAAGCAGAGGACCGGAATGGTCACAATTATTTTCACCAATTGCCATGATCCAAGAGGCAGAAAAACAGGGTGTATCCTACGAACTTGACTATCTTATGCGAAAAAAAGCAATTCTTAATTTGAAGAACATTGACGCACATAAAAAAATCTTTATTAATATCAATCCGAATTTTATAAAAAATGAATCTCTTGTTTATGGACGCACATTAGAGGTGCTGAAAGAAAAAGGGATTTCTCCAAATAATGTTGTTTTTGAGTTGACCGAGAGAACGATGATTACTGACTATCCTGCATTTAATGAAATTCTTAATCATTACCGACTTCAGAATTATCAAATCGCGATCGATGATGTTGGAGCCGGTTATTCAGGGCTTCGAACTATCCAAGAAGTAAAGCCAAATTTTATAAAAATTGATATGGAATTAATACGAAATATTGACGAAGACCCAATTAAAGAAGCGCTGATTGTTGCTTTTTTGAATTTTTCATTAACAACAAACATTCGTTTAATTGCTGAAGGAATAGAAGCAGAGAGTGAGTTGAAAAAACTTATTGAACTTGGCGTTTATTATGGACAAGGTTATTATTTGCAACGGCCTAAGAAAGAGTTTATTCCTTTAAGAAAAGATGTTATCGAAACAATTAGCGCATTTAACCTCGAAAGAGATGAGCTGAACATTTTTAGTGATCCAAAAAATATGATTGGAAGTTTTGTGGGAACAAGTTGCGTTGTTGATTCGGAGATGACCTGTCGTGAAGTCAAAGCATTACTTGAGAAAGGCTATTGTGAAGGCATAAGCATTGTAAAGAACAACAAACCCCTTGGGATCATTATGAGGGAAAACTTACTCTATGTTTTATCAACACAATATGGGCATTCCTTATATGCAAATAAAAAGATTAGCCATATTATGGATACAGATTTTTTGATGGTCGACTATCATGAAAATATAGTGGATGTTTCGAAAAAAGCCATGGCTAGAGAACGGAGTAAAACATACGACATTATTATTGTGACTAAGAACGGAGCCTTGTATGGGGCTATTTCTATTAACCAATTGCTGCGTGTCTTAATTACAGTACAGACCAAAATGGCAAAAGAGATGAATCCATTAACCTATCTTCCGGGAAACATTGTCATTAATCATGTTTTGAAGAATGTGATTAAGAAAAATAAACGGTGCGCTGTTGTATATTTAGATTTAGATTATTTTAAGCCATATAATGACTTATATGGCTTTGAAAAAGGGGATATGATTTTAAAAAATGTAGCTGACTTAATCACCCGGGTTGTTAAAACGAATTTTTTGAATGATCCTTTTATTGGGCATATTGGTGGCGATGATTTTCTCTTTGTCATTGAAGCGGACTATAATAGGATAAAAAAAGTCTGTCAAGAAATTATCCATGCATTTGAACAAAATCGACAGACCTTCTATACAAAAAGCGATTATATTAATGGATATATCATCTCAAAAGGGAGAGATGGAGTGGAGCAACGGTTTCATTTGCTGACACTATCAATCGCAGGTGTGCATGGACCAATGGAAGAATTTGGTAATGTTGGCCAATTATCACAATATATAAGTCAAGTGAAAAAAGAAGCTAAAGAGATTCTTGGGCATGCGCTAGTAATCAACCGACTTAATGAATGACTTAGCGTCGTCTTCCCGTTAATCGTAAAATAAATAGGAATAAATTAATGAAATCCAGATAGAGTGTTAATGCACCGGTTACCGCGAGATTTCCCTCGCTGACATCACTGTTTTTAACACTATATGAATATAAGGATTTCATTTTTTGTAGGTCATATGCGGTTAATCCGGCAAAGATAACCACACCGGCTAAGTTAATTAAATAGAACAATGTACCGTTTCCTAAAAACATATTAACAATGGATAAGACAATAATTCCGACAACACCGACAATCAAGAAAGAACGAAATGGTGTTAAATCTGTTTTCGTTACATAACCGTAAAGTGCCATGACACCAAAAACAACACTTGCAATCATAAATGCTGTTGCAATACTTTGTCCGGTGTACTGAAGTAAAATAACAGAAAAAGTCAGTCCGTTAAGAAATGAATAAAATAAAAATAGGCTGACGGTTTTTGTATATGTATACTTTAAAGCATTTTTTGATATTACAACGACTAAGGCAAATTCACCGATGATAATTCCGAAAAAGATCAGTCGATTTGAAACGATCAATTGGAGAAGCGTTGGTGAAGAAGCAACAACTAATGATGTTAAGGCCGTAATCATCAAACCAAAAAACATCCACATGAAAATTTTAGATAAAAAAGAATTGAGTCCTTGAAGGGTTAATGTATTTTCTTTCATAAAGCATACCTCCTAAAGTAGTTGTACTTTATTGTACGATAAAAATGGTTAGGGTTCAATTAAAATAGTATTAAAAATATGACAGTATATTGTCATAGTGTTATAATATAGTTGAAAAAGACATTTAGAAGAATATGAAATAGGTGATAAAATGCAAGAAGCTATGTATTATGATAAACTATCGAGCAAAAAAGTTCATTGCCATCTATGCCCACATCATTGTATGATTGCTGATGGCCATATTGGTCTATGTTTGGTACGTAAAAACATCCAAGGAAAACTTTATACGGTCAATTATGGACATTTGAGTGCGATAGCCATTGATCCGATTGAGAAAAAACCTTTGAACCGTTTTATGCCGGGCAGTCATATACTATCTGTTGGAAGTTATGGATGTAACATGAAATGTTTATTTTGTCAAAATGCAGATATTGCACGTGAGTTTAAAATATCTGATCAGTATACAGAGCCGATGGATGTCATTCGGAGTGCTCTAGATCATGGGTTGCCAAGTATTGCTTATACATATAATGAACCGACTGTTTATTATGAATGGATGATTACTACTGCGCGATTAGCCAAAGAAAAAGGGCTTAAAAATGTTATGGTATCTAATGGTTTCATTGAAAAGCAACCCTTTGAAGCCTTAGCGCCCTTTATTGATGCCATGAATATTGACGTAAAAACCTATGATGATACAAAATATCAATCCATATGTGGAGGTCGATTAGAGCCGGTTCTTGAAACGATTGAACGTGCTCTTAACCACAATATTCATGTTGAGTTAACGTGTCTCATTGTACCCGGATTAAATGATGAACTTGAAAAGTTAAATGTTTTTTTTAAACAGCTATATGACCGCGTTGGTGATTTAGACTTGCATATTAGCCGTTATTTTCCAAGATATCACTATGATGAACCGGCAACGAATATTCAATTGATGTTAGAAATTAAAGAAGGAGCAAGGAAGTATTTTACACAGGTGCACTTAGGAAATGTGAGGTGAGAAATGTGAAACAAACGATTATGTTTATGCCACATCCGCCTATTATTATTGAAGAAATTGGCGGAAAAGAAAGAGAGCCGGCTCAGGAGACGATTCAAGGCATGAGAGCCTTAGCCGAAAAAGTCGGTCACATTCAACCGGATACGATTATATTTATTACACCACATGGGAATGCTTTTTCAGATGCGACATGTATATTAGATGGGGAGGCTTTTGAAGGAAGTTTTCAACAATTTGGTCATCCAAAGATTGGCTCAAAAAAAGTCATCAATCGCACCTTAACCAAAAAAATTGTTGACGAATTGCGAGATGAGACAATAAATACGGTGGTCATGACCCAAGAATTAGCGGATACATATAATATAAGGACTGGATTAGATCATGGTGTACTTGTGCCAATCTACTTCATTGACAAAGAATACGATACCTATACGATTGTACATATAACGCCGGGATTTACCCCCTTATCTGAAAACTATCAAATCGGTCAATGCATCAATCGAGTGATTGAATCGTATGCCAAAGAAACCGGTCAAGAGATACTTGTTCTTGTCAGTGGCGATTTATCTCATGCATTAAAGGACAGTGGGCCATATGCATATCATCCGGATGGAATACGTTTTGACACAATGATTCAAGATTCGATTCATGAAAAAAGTGTGGATTCTTTATTGGAATTGTCATCTGACTTTATTGACAATGCCGCCCAGTGTGGATTAAGACCATATTTAATAGGTTTTGGCGTACTTGAAGATGGCATAGATTCATCACAGATATTTAGCTATGAAGGTCCCTTTGGTGTCGGATATTTAACAGCATATATGGAAGGTGGTGGAGTTATGAGTGGCTTAAATCACGAAGATGAATATGTTCAACTGGCAAGGAAAAGCATTGAGCACTATGTGAAAACCCATAAAAAATATACCTTTAATGCACAAGACTTTTCTCAACAGTTTGTTGATGAAGCAATGTCAAAACGTTCGGGAGTTTTCGTATCTATTCACAAACATGGAAATCTCCGAGGCTGTATTGGCACCATTCAAGGAGTCAATGAAAATATTATTGAAGAAATTATTTATAATGGAATTAGTGCATGCTCATCAGATCCTCGATTTAATCCGGTGGCTGAAAGTGAGTTAGAAGATTTAGAGTTTAAAGTCGATGTGTTAATGCCGATTGAACCGATTAAAAGTGCGGAACAATTGGATGTTGATATGTATGGAGTCATTGTTGAACAGGGAATAAAGAGAGGCCTATTATTACCAAGACTTGAAGGCGTTGATACTGTTGAAGAACAAATAAACATTGCTAAACAAAAAGCAGGAATATCTGAAGGAAGTTATGCCTTATTTAGATTTAAGGTTGAAAGACATGAATAAAAACGATATGGACGAGGAGGAAGGAAATGTCTCAAAGAAGATTTTATGGAATTATTATTATTTTGTTAGGTGGTTTATTTTTAATAAGTGCCTTGAGTCCGGAAATTGATGCAGGTGAATTGATTGGCCGGTATTGGCCGGTTATTATTATTGCTATAGGATTATCAAACATTATTGGTGCGAATGGTTTTCGCCTTTCCGGATTAATTATTACTGTTGTTGGAATCATTTTTTTGCTCGATACAATGGATTTGGCGATTCTTCCATTTGATGCATGGGAAATAATTGTTCCTTTGATTATTATTGTTATAGGCCTTTGGTTGATTTTTCCTAAAAGCAGAGGCAATGTGAATAGTAAGGATTATATCAAACAAGCGGTTGCTTTTTCGGGAGCTGAGATTGCTTGTGATTCGACAAATTATAAAGGCGCGGATTTATTTGCTGCATTTGGAGGTATTGATTTAGATCTTCGCTTGGCTCAGATTGAAGAAAATCAGCCGGCGCATATCGACGTCTTTGTTGCGTTTGGAGGTATTGATATTATCGTACCTAAAGATTGGAAAGTAACAATAACAGGCATCCCCTTATTTGGGGGCTGGGGAAATAAAACGCTTAAAAAAACCACCGAAACAAAAGCAGAACTAAATGTTAATGCTTTTGTTATGTTTGGTGGATTAGATGTTAAGCATCAAGAAGACGACTAATTTAATAGCCAAGTTCTTCTCCGATTAGAATGACATGTATACGGTCAGGACGATTAGAACGTCTAGTGATAACCGTATGTGAACAAATACAGTCATCAACAAGACAGTGATGACATTTTCCGGTTTTAGCACAAGGAGTGTTTTGCTTTAGGCGTACTGTATTTGCAGGTGAAGCGATGTTTTGTACCCGTAAAACAGCAGTTCTTTCATCAACGGCAACTTTGTTCATACCTGCAACAACAAGAACTTGGTCCGGACCAAAGATGAGAGCGGCGACGCGATTCCCATTACCATCGATATTCACAAGTTTTCCGTCTAGAGTAATGGCATTCGTGCTCGTCAAAAAAATATTTGCGCGTAGGGCGTCACGAGCAATTTCATGACGCTCAGCCGGAGTGGTTGCTTGGTCGCGGTCAAGTCGCTCCAAATCCATTGCATTTAATGCGTCAATGATACCGGACTCGTGTAGTGTCATTGAGCCACCCCAACTCACCGAAGATTTTGCTTGGATAAATGTTTGGATAAAGGAAACAGCATCTTCTGATGTTTTAAAATAGTATCCCTTCATGTTGCGTTTTTCTAGGGCGCTAATAATCGTGTTTGCTTGGTTTTGGTACTTTTGTTTTACTGGATTCATAGATTTGCTCCTTTCATTAACTAAAAATGCTTATAACGAGATAAGCGGCAAGTACGGCAGACATTGATACTGTCATTAAACTTTTTTCAAACCAACCCAAGATGAGAGCGACAAGAGTCCCTGCAATTGCAGCAGGTAAAAAATGCGTTGAATAAAAAATATCCGGTATGGTCATAGATGTTAAAATTGCATAAGGTATATAATATAGAAAAGATTGAATAAATGGAGATTCAATCTTTTTTCTAAATAAAAGAAAAGGACTCACACGAATAAAGTAGGTGATTATGGCCATAAATAAAATTCCATAAATAGGTTTAATCATCAGATGACCTCCGTTTTTTGCTTACTATCGGTATATGCACCATACAAAGCTCCAAAACAGGCAGCAATAATAATGGAATAGCCGGAAGATATTTGATTTATAATAGGAAGTATGAGCATCATAAGTCGAATAAACATGGTAACGAATACAACCTTTCGAATGTTTCGGTGATGCTTCATCGGTGGGACAACAAGGGCGATAAACATACAATAAAGAGCAATTGCTGCCGAACTTTGCATGCTTGGGCTTAAAAAATTATCCATTAAAGAGCCGAAGAATGTCCCAGCAGACCATCCTAAATAAGGAAGCGTTATCAAACCCATGAAATAGGAAAAGGTAACCGTTTCCACTTCCACAGAAGCCACGGTAAAGGTTTCATCGGTCACGCCAAAGGCCATAATTAACTGTTGATATAAAGGCATACGTAAAGGGATTTTTTGAGACAATGCGGTTGACATGAGTAAATAACGTATATTTATTATACCAACTGTCAGTAGGAGTTCTGTATATTTTGTTCCTGCAATCAACAGATTCATACCTGCAAATTGTCCGGCCGAGGTAACATTGGACATACTCATAAATACGGCTTCAAAAATAGTAAAGCCACTTAAGCAGGCAGTCATTCCAAAAGTAAAGGAAACCACTAAATATCCTAAAGCAATAGGAAAACCGGCTTTTAAACCATTAATATATGTCGGTGAAACAAACGCGCTTGACGATCTATTTTGCATAATTCTTAACCCTTCTTATTTTAAGTTTTCGATATGACTTTATCATAATGGTGTAGTAAATTCAAGTAAATATGATATAATATCATCATGAGAGAAATAACATAAGGGAGGCTTAATGTGAAAGAGTATAAACATAATAAATCAATACAAGATGTAGTTATGGATTTTAGCACAGACCTTACAAACGGTTTAAAAAAAGAAGATATTCAAAAACGAAAAGAAAAATATGGCGAAAATGTTTTGCAAAGTAAAGTAAAAAAAACATTGTTTGCGATGATATTAGATCAGTTTAAAGATTTTATGATTTTGATACTTATTATTGCAGCGATTATTTCCATTATATTAGGAGACGCATTTGAAGGCCTTGTTATCCTAGGCATCGTTGTTTTGAATGCGGTCTTAGGAACTTACCAGGAAAATAAAGCCAGTAATGCGCTTGCAGCGCTTAAAAATATGGCGGCGCCAAAGGCAAAAGTGATACGAGATCATCATATTATGAGTATTTCTTCAAAGGATTTGGTTCCCGGAGATTTAGTTGTATTAGAGGCAGGGGATTATGTTCCGGCAGATGTTCGTTTGGTTGAAAGTATCAATCTAAAAATTGATGAATCTGCATTAACCGGAGAATCCGTTGCTGTCATGAAAGACGCAAACACAATTATTGATGAAGAAGCAGCGCTTGGAGACCGGATTAATAGTGGGTATATGAGCACCATTGTTACGTATGGACGTGGTAAAGCCATTGTAATCGGAATAGGCATGGACACAGAAATTGGTCAGATAGCCACCATGCTCGATGAAACAGAAGATACTCAAACACCTTTACAAAACAAGTTGGCAGAATTTGGGAAATATTTAGGAATTATTTGTATTGGTGTTTCTGCAATTATCTTTGCTCTTGGTATGCTAAGAGGCGAAGATCTCTTTGAAATATTTATGATTGCTGTCAGTTTAGCCGTTGCAGCTATTCCGGAGGGATTACCTGCGGTTGTTACGGTTGTTCTAGCAATGGGGATGCAACGAATGATAAAGCGTCATGCCATTGTTAAACAATTAAGTGCCGTAGAGACATTAGGAAGTACTTCGACGATTTGTACGGACAAAACAGGGACATTAACCCAGAATAAAATGACCGTTCAAAAGGTATACAATGGTTATGACGAGTTGAAGGTAACCGGAACCGGATACGGTTTTGAAGGTGAAGTAAGAAATGACGATGGTAACACTGCCAATGATTCAATTAAACGTTTGTTAGAAATCGCAACTTTATGTAATGATGCAGACTTTGATGATGGGGATGTTGTTGGTGATCCAACAGAAGGTGCGCTTTTAGTTTTAGGGGAAAAGGGTGGTGTATCTTATCAAAAGATGAATCAAACCCATCCTCGAATCCAAGAATTTCCCTTTGATTCAGAACGTAAATTAATGTCAACAATGCATAAGTTTGATGACGAAATTTTAATGTTTACAAAAGGTGCCCCGGATGTCATTCTCAATCGTTCAACGAAAATTCTTGAAAATAATAAAGTTATTGAATTGACAGAAACAAAAAGAGAAGAACTTTTAGAGAAAAACAGACAATATGCCAAGGAAGCTTTACGTGTTTTAGGATTTGCCTATAAACCGGTCACTGAGACGGCAAAACTAGAAAACGAAGAAGAAGAGCTTATCTTTACCGGACTTAGTGGTATGATTGACCCTCCACGAGAAGAAGTAAAGGATGCTATAAAGCTATGTAAAAAAGCCGGCATCCGTGTTGTCATGATTACAGGCGATCATATTATTACAGCCAGTGCTATTGGACGTCAAATCGGTGTGATTGATGATGATTCTCAGGCAATGGAAGGTGCGAAGATTAACAAACTCTCCGATGAGGAGTTGCAAGAAGCTGTCAAAAACACGAATATTTTTGCCAGAGTTTCTCCGGAGCATAAAGTACGAATTGTTAAGGCCTTACGTGCTATAGGTGAAGTTGTTGCAATGACCGGAGATGGCGTCAATGATGCACCAGCGCTTAAACAAGCAGATATTGGTGTGGCTATGGGTATTACCGGAACGGATGTTTCAAAAGAAGCGGCAGATATGATACTGACCGATGATAATTTCGCAAGCATCGTTGATTCTGTTGAAGAAGGTCGAATTATTTATAGTAATATCCGAAAGTTTGTCGGATTCTTATTATCATGTAATATTGGAGAGATTTTAGTGATCTTCATTGCAATTTTGCTTAAGTGGCCGGTGCCATTATTACCTATCCAACTCTTGTGGGTGAACCTAGTTACAGATTCCTTTCCTGCATTTGCATTAGGCCTTGAAGAGGGTGGAGAAGGTATTATGGACCAGAAACCTAGAGATAAAGAAGAACCCATTGTTAATCGTACCATGCAGGTATCGATCGCTATTCAAAGTATAGGTTTAATGACGGCAACACTTATTTCATTTAGAATAGGTCTGAATTGGATTGCGCCTGGCTCGGAATCAGAATCTTTAGCGAGAACATTTTGTTTTGTGACATTAATCATTGGAGAAATGTTAAGAGCATATTCGGCACGTAATGAAACTAAGCCACTATGGAAAATACGGGTTTTTTCAAATAGATATTTGAATTTATCGGTTATTGGTGCTGTAGTTATGTTGCTTGTAGTTATATATTTACCGGGAATTTCAACGATTTTCTCGACGGTTGCGCTTTCAATCGACCAATTACTTATCGCCATGGGATTAGGTGTGATACCGACAATATTTAGTGAAATAGGTAAACAAATTAATACGATGGGAGTTAAACAGTGAAAAAACTCATTATTACTGAAAAACCTTCAGTAGCAAGAGATATTGCGAAGGTTTTGAATATTCGAATGCGTAAAGACGGTTTTATGGAAAGTGATGAATATATTATTACTTGGGCGGTAGGACACTTGGTTACATTATACGAACCAAGAGACTATGATGAAAGTTTAAAACGTTGGTCCTATCAATCCCTTCCCATTATACCGGAAACGATTAAGGTAAAACCTTATCCTCAGACCAAAAAACAACTTATGATTATTCAAAAACTATGTCATCGAGAAGATGTAGAAAGTTTGATTTGTGCAACCGACAGTGGGCGAGAAGGAGAACTCATTTTTCGCTATATATATGAGTATGTGGAATCGACAAAAGCTTTTTCAAGGTTATGGATTAGTTCCATGACGGATGAAGCTATAAAGCAGGGCTTTGAGCATTTAAAAGACGGAAAAGAATATAATCGTTTATATTTATCGGCTAAATGTCGTTCGGAATCGGATTGGCTTGTAGGGATTAATGCAACACGCGCTTATACAACCTTGAACAATACCTTATTAAGCATTGGGCGTGTTCAAACGCCAACATTAGCCTTGGTTGTTAATCGCTATAATGAAATTCAAGATTTTAAACCTAAAGATTATTTTGAAGTAGTTGCAGATTACGGAGAATTTAAGGGAACGTGGTTTAGTAATCAAATTTCAGATACGAAAATTGATACGCTTGAAGAAGCTGAAAAAATTGCTGAAAAAGTTAAAGAGCAAGACGGAAAAGTTTCTGAAATTGAAAAAAAGAACAATAATCAAAAGCCACCGTTTTTGTATGATTTAACTGAATTACAGCGTGATGGCAATCGTCAATATGGGTATACAGCGACACAAGTGCTTGAGTATGCACAGAACCTTTATGAAAAACGAAAATTAATCACCTATCCTCGAACGGATAGCCGTTTTTTGAGTGATGATATGAAAGATACAGTGATTAAAACAATGGCTACAGTGAATGTTCTGCCTTATTCAAAAGCGATTGAGCCCCTGATGAAAGACGGAAAATTGCAATTAAAATTTAGTAAACGTATCATTAATAATAGCAAAATTACGGATCACCATGCAATCATTCCAACGGATAAAAACCCTGAGAACATTTCTTTGTCCCCTCAGGAAAAACATATATATCAGTTGATTGTGAAGCGATTTATTGCTATATTTTATGAGGACTATAAATTTAAAACCACAAAAGTTATTATTGATGTATTGGGAGAAACCTTTGTATCAAAAGGAAAAATCATTAGTGACTTAGGCTGGAAAAAATTATATCAAAAAATGTCGGATCAAGATGAAGAGACCCTTCCGAACTTAAAAAAAGGCGATCTTGTGCATGTTCATGAAACGGAGGTCCAATCCAAGCAAACCTCGCCACCTAAACCCTATACAGAAGCTACATTATTAAGTGCAATGGAAAATGCAGGGCGATTCGTTGAAGAGGAAGAATTAAAAGAGCAGTTAAAGGAAGCAGGCTTTGGAACACCGGCAACGCGGGCAGGAATTATTGAACGATTAATTAGTGTCAAATATATTTATAGAAAAGGTAAATCCCTATATCCAACAGAAAAAGGAATTAAACTGATTCAAATTATTCCCGATGAATTAAAAAGTCCTGAAATGACCGGAAAATGGGAACGAGGATTAACTAAAATTAGTCAGGACAAACTACCGGTTGAGCCGTTTATGGCAAGTATCAATCGCTTTGTTGCCTATTTAGTAAAGAGCGCAGAAAAATCAAAACATTTAGTGACCTTTGAAGAAGATCAAAAACGTAAAAGTAATTATAAGATTAAAGGTAAAGTATATGGGCAATGTCCAATATGTGGCGAAGGGCAAATAACCGTTAATTCAAAAGCGTATTATTGCAGCCGTTTCCTTGATGGATGTAAGTTTACCCTTTGGAAAAATGCATTAGATCCTTATGGTGATTTGACAGAAGAGATGGTTGAGCGCTTATTAAAAGATAAACATATCGAAAACTTTGAATTTATACAACCACAAACAAAAGAAGAAAAGCTTGCAACACTTGAGTTAGAGACTAGTGGACGACTTCAGCTTAAAAATGTTAAACTTAAATCAACATCAAGTTAAGGAGTGAATCATGTTTAATAATATACTTAGGAATATATTGGGATACGATTTGATTATTATTCTCTTGGCTGTTTTTAATGGTGTATTTATTATACCTAGGTTAAGAACGGTTTCTATTATTCTACGTAAAAAATGTCAGGGAACGGTATATCTTCCCATTCAATTATTAGTGGCTGGCATTAGAAGCGCTAAGAATAATCGTGTGAATATTCATGAACTTCAAGAATTAAGAGAAAAAGAAGTGATGTATTTTCACCTGTTTGGAACCATAAATAGTGTGTTTCCTTTGCTAGGAATATTAGGGACGATTATTGGACTTTTAAGGATGATTGGTTTGGAAAGTACAATTGTCATGAGTAATTTTACCATTGCACTGACATCAACATTTTGGGGACTTGTTTTTGCCATTGTATTTAAAGCAATTGATGGCATGATTGCACCTGTATTTTATCAAAATCAAGAAAATTTACAATTATTATATGAGCGCATAGATACAGCATATGGAGAGGGGTATGCAGATGATCAAACAGACGAATAGAGAAAAAGTTGTCGATTTGACATCTCTATTAGATGTTGTCTTAATACTTCTTTTTGGGCTATTAGTCACAATGAGTATGGAAACAGAAGAAGCTCAAAGTGAGATTAATGCATTGCAAAATGATCTCTTTCAAGAGCGTATGAATGTCGAATATCTTATGGATGAACAGGAAATGTTGGCTGGGCAAATCTCAGAAATCTTAGAAAGTGAAGATCCGATAAAACGGTTGGAACAATTAGATTTCATATCAGAGCAATTTTATGTGATTGAAGTTCGAATTGATAGTGAAAGTGGTCATGAAGTTGTTGTTAATGAGGAAAGGACGCGGATTTTTTTGCCATTGAGTATTCGTAATAATCAACAGGCACTTGAACAAGTCAAGGTAGACTTATTTAATACTATTGAAGAATTAATTGCTGAGAATAAGACAGAAGCAAATTATATCTTATTATCCCTTGAAGATCGTGGAGGAACATATAACTTTGCCTTTGATTTAGTATGGAATGTTTTTCGGGATATCGAGGAAAAAGAAACTACAACAAAAATTCATAAAATGCAGTATATACATTACTAAGGAGGATTAATATGGCAAAAAACAATGAAGAAAAGCGTAAGAAAAAACCGGGATTAAAAGGAATAATCATAGCAATGATTGTTGCAATATTAAGTTTGCTAGGCTTTGGATGGAATGGAGTGGATTGGGGCGAAGGTAATATAGGAGACCAAGATCAATCCAGTCAAGTTGAATCAGAAATGGAATCAGATTCGCAATCAGAAGCTGGAGTAACATCGGAAGAGGAAGAGGTAGAAGATGAGTATGTTTCATTAGCGCTATATGTTTATGAAGACAGACTCTATACAGACCAAGCTTTAACTGAAGAAATCTCCCTTGTTGAAGTCGAAGCTTTAATAGAAGCCTATGACGGTAAAGAAGTTTTTCTTTATGATGCAGGTGCGGTTAAACAGACCTATGAAGAAGTGGAAAAAATCATAGATGTTTATGTGGATTCAAAAGGTTTGATTAAAGTAAAAAGTGTTATAAATTAGAGCTTAACTTGCATATAACTATGGGTTATGGATTACATGCATAATAATTATATTCTATTTATGATTTAGTGTTTATATTGTTTTTTAGAGGTTGACAAGCCATAACAAGATTGCTACAATATATCTAACAATCTATTAAATTAAATGCAGTGATGGAGAAAATCAATTACCCCCTATTTTTAGAGAGTCATCGCTTGGTGTAAGATGATAATATGGTGTTTGAAAATCACTCTTGAGCAGATTTGCTGAAAACAATTAGGCAAATACGGTATGTTCCGTTAACGACTAGGATTTGATAGAATCCGAATGAGTGGTCATATTTTCATGACAAATAGGGTGGTAACGCGGTTATGTCGCCCCTACAGTGTTTTTTCTGTAGGGGCGTTTATTTTACACTTGGGTTTAGGTGTTAAAACCATACTTGAAATAACGTTACAAATGCTAGGAATATCGTGTATAATGTAATGGAGTTATTATATGACGGGAGACCGTAGAAGGAGGAAGCTATGCATAGACATGTATTATCTGTATTAGTGAGTAATCATTCAGGTGTTTTGAGTCGAGTGGTTGGTTTATTTAGTCGAAGAGGCTATAATATTGACAGTTTATCTGTTGGAGAGACAGAACATCCGGAAATGTCAAGAATGACTATTGTTGCCCGAGGTGATGATCAAATTATTGACCAAATTATTAAACAACTGGATAAATTACATGATGTTTTGTATATTAAACAATTACCACAAAACCTTGCAGTTTGTAGTGAACTTGCTTTGGTCAAAATTGAAGCTTCAAGTCAAACACGTATTGAAGTTGTGGGAATTATTGACTTGTTTGATGCAACCATTGTTGATGTAGCGACAGAAGCCTTGACTGTTGAAATAACAGGAGATAAAGATGAAATTGATACGTTCTTAAAGATGGTCGAGCCATTTAACATTAAGGAAATGACTCGTACCGGAATTATTGCATTGCAAAAAGGGAATGCAGATATAAAAGAAGATTTTTAAGCCGATAAAAAATTAGATGGAGGATAAGAAAATGGCAAAAATGTTTTACGAAAGTGATTGTAATTTAGACTTATTGAGTGGAAAGACTGTAGCGGTTATAGGATATGGTTCACAAGGGCATGCACATGCTAGAAACCTAAAAGATTCAGGTGTGAATGTCGTGGTTGGATTATATGAAGGAAGCAAATCTTGGGAAATTGCTGAAAAAGATGGGTTAAAAGTAGCCGTTGCTGCCGAGGCAACAAAGCAAGCGGATATTGTCATGATTTTATTGCCTGATGAGACGCAAGCAGACGTTTACAAAGAAAGTATTGCACCAAACCTTGAAGCTGGTAATTCATTAATATTTGCCCATGGATTTAATATTCACTTTAACCAAATTGTTCCACCGGCAGATGTTGATGTATTTATGGTTGCTCCAAAAGGTCCTGGGCATACAGTAAGATACCAATATGAAGAAGGCAAAGGTGTGCCATGTCTCATTGCTGTTCATCAAGATGCTTCGGGAAATGCACAAGCAAAAGCATTGGCCTATGCAGCAGGTATTGGTGGAGCGCGCGCAGGTGTCTTAGAGACAACATTTAAAGAAGAAACAGAAACAGATCTTTTTGGTGAACAAGCCGTTCTTTGCGGTGGTGTATCTGAATTGATGAAAGCTGGTTTCGAAACATTAGTAGAAGCCGGATATCAACCGGAAAGTGCATATTTTGAATGTGTACATGAAATGAAGCTGATTATTGACTTAGTGGTTCAAGGTGGATTGAGCTTTATGCGTTATTCAATTTCAGATACTGCAGAGTTTGGCGATTACTCAATCGGTAAACGCATTATTACAGAAGATACAAAAAAAGAAATGAAAAAAGTCCTTTCAGAAATCCAAGACGGAACATTTGCAAATCGTTGGATTCTTGAAAATAAAGCCGGAAAACCTTCATTGAAAGCAAGAAGACGAATGGAATCAGAATTACAAGTAGAACAAGTTGGTGCCGAGTTACGTAAAATGATGAGTTGGATGAAGTAAACAATCATTCTTTTTGAAAAGGATACCATAATGTCATTATGGTATCCTTTCGCAAAAAGGTAAGGAGTTGATTCGATTGGGTAAATATATTGAAATCTATGATTCGACATTACGTGATGGAGCACAAGGTGAAGGGATATCTTTTTCCGTATTAGATAAAATAGGTATTGTCAAAGCGCTTGATGAATTTGGTGTTCCATTTATAGAGGCAGGAAATCCTGGGTCGAATCCTAAAGATTTAGAGTTCTTTGCAGAAATGAAAAATATTCAGCTAAAACAAGCAAAATTAGTTGCTTTTGGAAGTACACGTAGAAAAAATATTAAGGTAGAAGATGACCGCAATATTCAATCCTTGTTAGAAGCAGAGACAGAGTATGTTGCTATTTTTGGAAAAACCTGGGATTTTCATGTGACAGATATTATCAATACAACTTTGGAAGAAAATCTGAAGATGATTGAAGAGACGATTCTATTTATGAATGAACAAGGTAAAAAAGTTGTTTTTGATGCGGAACATTTTTTCGATGGATATAAAAGCAATAAGGAATATGCCTTGTTAACCTTAGTCACAGCGGCGAAGTCCGGTGTTGAAAGTATTGTTTTATGTGATACGAATGGAGGGACTTCACCTATAGAAGTCCAAACAATCACGCAGGATGTTGTATCCAAAATTGAAGGAAATATTGGTATACATTGTCATGATGACAGTGGAACTGCAGTTGCAAATTCGATTATGGCAGTGGATGCCGGAGCAACACAGGTGCAGGGAACTTTTATTGGTTTTGGAGAACGATGTGGCAATGCAAATCTTGCAATGGTCATTGGAAATATTCAGGTAAAACAAGGATATGCGTGTGTTCCTGAAGAAAATATTGAAAATTTAACCTCCGTAGCGAGATATATTGCAGAAACTGCGAATATTGTTTTGAATCCAAGTATGGGATTTGTTGGAAAAAATGCATTTACCCATAAAGGTGGCATGCATATTGATGGAATTAATAAAAATACAAGTAGTTTTGAACATTTATCTCCGGAAGTTATTGGAAATACACGACGCTTTTTGATGAGTGAAGTCGCAGGACGAAGTCTTCTTTTAAAAAAAGTACAAAATATTGTTCCGGAAATCGAAAAAAACTCACCTGAAACATCAAGTCTTATGCAGCGATTAAAGGAACTTGAACATGAAGGATATCAATTTGAAGGTGCAGAAAGTACATTTGAGCTGATTATACGAAAAGAGTTAGGTAAATACAAACCCTTCTTTGAACTGAAGTACTTTAAGATTATGGGTGAAAAACCATCTGCAGATGAGAATTTTAGTGCATATGCCATTGTTAAGGTTGCAGTAGAAGGTGAAATGAAAATTAGTGCGGCAGAAGGTGATGGTCCTGTTAATGCCTTGGATAAAGCTCTTCGAATTGCATTGGAATCTTTTTATCCGAATTTGAAAAAAGTACATTTAACCGATTATAAAGTTCGAGTATTAGATTCTAAAGATGCGACGGCTGCAAAAGTTCGAGTGCTTATCACATCAACAGATGGTAAAAAAGTATGGTCGACGGTTGGCGTATCAACAGATGTAATTGATGCAAGTTTAATCGCGCTTATTGATTCGATAGAGATTAAACTATTACGTGATTTGGAAGAACGGGCAAAAGAATATATATAATACACAGAAAAAGAGGTAGAAGAATGAATTTTAAATGTGCGGTTATTAAAGGTGACGGTATCGGTCCGGATATTGTAGATCAAGCAATAAAATTATTAGATATTGTCGGTGAAAAATATGGACATACATTTTCATATGAAGAAGTATTAGCTGGTGGAGCTGCGATTGATGCAACGGGGCATCCCCTTCCTCAAGAGACAATTGATGTCTGCAAGAACTCTGACTCCGTTATTTTAGGAGCAGTTGGAGGACCTCAGTGGGACCACCTACCTGGGAATTTGCGGCCGGAAGTAGCCTTGTTAGGACTGCGAAGTGCATTAGGCTTATATGCTAATTTAAGACCGGCAGTGATGTATAAAGAACTGCAAGCGGCTTGTCCAATCAAAGATGAAATCATTGGCCAAGGACTGGACATTATGGTTGTTCGGGAATTAACCGGGGGTATATATTTCGGTGAACGTGGGCAAGGAACCGGAGAAAATGGTGCGTATTCCTATGATACAATGATGTATTCAGAAAAAGAAGTTGAACGTATTGCAAGGAATGCTTTTGATATTGCCATGAAACGTGGTAAGAAATTAACCAGTGTTGATAAAGCGAATGTCTTAGAGAATTCAAGGTTATGGAGAAAAGTTGTTTTAGAAGTGGCAAAAGATTATCCACAAGTTGAGTTGAATCATCTCTATGTAGACAATGCAGCCATGCAACTTGTTATTAATCCAAAACAATTTGATACAATAGTTACCGGAAATATGTTCGGAGATATTCTATCAGATGAAGCTAGTATGATTACAGGATCCATCGGCATGTTGCCTTCAGCTTCGTTAGGTGAGGGTAAAATTGGTATGTATGAACCGATTCATGGTTCGGCGCCGGATATTGCCGGTCAAGATAAAGCAAATCCGATAGCAACGGTATTATCTATGGCAATGATGTTACGATATTCATTTGATCTTGAAGAAGAAGCTAAAGTAATCGAAAAAGCTGTTGAAAATGTCTTGGCAGCTGGATATAGAACCGGAGATATTATGAGTCCGGGAGGTAAGTTAGTCGGAACCAAAGAAATGGGCCGTCTACTATGTGAACAAATCTAAAAGGAGGTTTTTAGATGAATAGTGATCAAGTTAAAACAGGAATCGAGAGAGCGCCCCATAGATCCTTGTTAAAGGCGATGGGATATACAGATGAAGAATTAAAAAGACCGCTTATTGGAATTGTGAACTCACAAAATGATATTGTTCCGGGCCATATTCACTTAGATACTATTGTCAATGCCGTAAAAACAGGCGTGACCATGGCGGGTGGAACACCGGCACAATTTCCCTCAATTGCAGTATGTGATGGTATTGCTATGGGGCATAAAGGAATGCATTACTCACTGGTTTCAAGAGAGCTCATAGCCGATTCGATTGAAACCATGGCCTTAGCTCATGGTTTTGATGCACTCGTTATGGTGCCTAACTGTGATAAAGTAGTCCCCGGAATGTTAATGGCAGCAGCAAGAGTGAATATTCCAACCGTTATTGTTAGTGGTGGTGCTATGCTATCTCTTGAAAAAAATGGCAAACATTTAGATTTGAATTCAGTATTTGAAGCAGTAGGATCCTATAAAGCCGGATTAATTGATGAAGCAGAAGTTCTTGAATGTGAAAACAATGCATGTCCGACCTGTGGTTCGTGTTCAGGAATGTTTACTGCAAATTCAATGAATTGTTTAACGGAAGTTATTGGAATGGGTCTTCCGGGAAATGGAACGATTCCAGCCGTATATGCTGAACGTGTTCGCTTAGCAAAAACAGCGGGAATGAAAGTTATGGAAATGTTCGAAAAAAATATTTGCCCCAGAGACATCATGACACCGGAAGCCTTTAGAAATGCGCTTACGGTCGATATGGCACTAGGATGTTCGACAAATACCATGTTACACTTACCTGCTATTGCATATGAGGCTGGAGTTCCGCTTGACCTTGCTTTGGCCAATGAAATTAGTCAAACAACACCAAACTTATGTAAATTAGCACCGGCAGGTCCATATCATATACAAGATTTATATGCGGCAGGTGGAATACAAGCCGTGTTGAAAGAATTAGCTAAAAAAGATTTGGTGAATACTTCACTGATGACAGTAAATGGCCAAACCATTGAAGAAAACATAAAATTTGCGGTTAATAAAGATACAAATGTTATTCGCCCCATTGATCAACCTTATAGTTTATCCGGCGGGATAGCCGTTTTACGCGGTAATATCGCTCCAGATGGATGCGTCGTTAAAAAATCCGCGGTCGCAGAAGAAATGCTTCAACATAAAGGACCTGCCAGAGTTTTCGACTCCGAAGAAAATGCAATCAAAGCGATTTATGCCAAGAAAATTGTTGCGGGTGATGTGGTTGTTATTCGTTATGAAGGGCCAAAAGGTGGTCCGGGAATGCGTGAAATGCTATCACCAACTTCAGCACTTGCCGGTATGAACTTAGATAAACAAGTTGCTTTAATTACCGACGGACGTTTTAGTGGAGCAACACGAGGAGCTGCTATCGGCCACGTGTCACCTGAAGCCGCAGAAGGCGGCAATATAGGCTTAGTTTATGAAGGGGATATGATTGCTATTGATATCTTAAATAATACAATTGAGCTTGAAGTTACAGATGAAGAATTAGCAAAGCGTCGTGAAAGCTTTGTTCCGCTTGAACCAAAAATTAAAACAGGTTATGTTGCAAGGTATGCAAAGTTGGTAACCTCAGCTAGCACAGGAGCGGTACTTAAATAAAGGAGGAACGCTTATGGAATTAACAGGATCTCAAATATTATTAGAATGTTTAAAAGAACAAGGCGTCGATACAATTTTCGGTTTTCCGGGAGGTGCTGTTCTTTACATCTATGATGAAATATATCGTCAACTTGATCATTTTCAACATATTTTAACTTCACATGAACAAGGTGCTTCGCATGCGGCCGATGGCTACGCACGTTCAACAGGAAAAGTTGGTGTTTGTATTGCAACATCAGGTCCGGGGGCGACAAATTTAGTTACAGGTATTGCGACAGCGCACATGGATTCAATCCCTATGGTTGCGATTACGGGAAATGTTCCGGTTGGCCTATTGGGTCGCGATAGTTTCCAGGAAGTTGATATTGCAGGGATAACTGCCCCGGTAACCAAGCACAATTATATCGTTAAAGATGTAAAAGACTTAGCCAATATTGTTCGAGAGGCATTTCAAATAGCTCAATCCGGTCGACCGGGTCCCGTTCTTATTGATATTCCTAAAGATGTTTCAATTAACAAAGCGGACTACACATATCAAAAGCCGGAACCGATTATTAAGAGTACAGAAGCGATTAATGTGCGTGATATTGATGAAGCGGTTAGACTTATCAATGAATCCGAGAAACCATATATTTTTGCAGGTGGAGGCGTAGTTATATCTAATGCAAAAGATGAGATGGTTGAATTTGCAGAGAAAATTCAAGCACCGGTTACCTGTAGTTTAATGGGAATGGGTGGTTTTCCCGGACAGCATCCTTTTTACACAGGAATGATTGGAATGCATGGAACAAAAGCATCGAATATTGGTGTTCAAAAGTGTGATTTACTTATTGCCGTTGGTGCTAGATTCAGTGATCGTGTTACAGGCAATACGGAAAAATTTGCACAAAATGCAAAAGTTATACATATCGATATTGATCCGGCGGAAATCAATAAAAACGTCAATGTCGACCAAGATATTATTGGTGACGTGAAAGAAGTTTTAATGGCATTAAATGAAAAGTTACAACAACAAAATCATGATGAATGGATGGAGGAAATCGGTACGATTCATAGAACCTATCCGGTTGTTTATCCGGAAGGATTAACAGGACAATACACGATTGAAAAACTGTATGAAATCACAGGTGGTGATGCAATCATTACAACAGAAGTGGGGCAACATCAGATGTGGGCGGCACAGTATTATCGATTTAAAGATCCGCGATATTTCTTGACTTCCGGAGGGTTAGGAACGATGGGATATGGCACAGGAGCTGCGCTTGGTGCTCAAGCAGGTAATATGGATAAAACAGTCGTGAACATTGCAGGTGATGGAAGTTTTAGAATGAATCTGAATGAGATGATTACGGCAGCTAGGTATAAGTTACCCATAAAAGTACTTGTTATAAATAATAATGTATTAGGCATGGTTAGACAATGGCAGACTATTTTTTATGATCAGCGGTATTCATTTACCCATTTAGATGATATCAATTATAATAGTTTGGCTGACGCATTTGGTGTCTCCTGTGTAACTATTGACAAAAAAGAAGATGTAGAAATGAAATTAAAAGAAGCTTTAGCTATAGAGGGGCCGGTTATTATTAATTGTGTAATACATATGGATGAAATGGTTTATCCAATGGTTGCTCCGGGTGCTGCTATCGACGAACTTATAACAGAATAGTAGAAAAAAACATAAAAAAGAAAGCGATACTTGTCATTTTCCCAAGTATCGCTTTCTTTTTGGTTTAATATATTCAATTTATCCTTTTACAGCACCAGCGGTCAAACCGCCAATAAAGTATTTTTGGAAAGCAAGGAATAAGAGAAATATCGGTAATATTGCAAAGAATGAACCAACGATGAGTAAATCGTAATTGTTACCATAGGGTGTAAGTAATGTTTTCAAGCCAATCGGTAAGGTGAATTTTTTGCCATCACCAAGGACCATAAATGGCCATAAGAGATTGTTCCAACTGTTCATACCATTTAGTATTGCCATTGCTGCAAAAGATGGTTTCATAACAGGTACAATTAACCGAAAGAATATACCATATTCTGTAGCTCCATCAACACGACCTGAATCGATAATGGCTTTTGGGATACCTCGAAGGTACTGGCGGAAAAAGAAGATTGTACCTGCATTGGCTATACCCGGTAACACAATAGCGGTATATGTATTCATTAATTTTAAATCAAAGATTAGCTTATATAAGGGAAGTAACAATATTTCAAAAGGAACCATCATAATGAGTAGTACACAGATGAAAAGTGGAGTTTTTCCTTTGAACTCATAAGCTGCAAATCCATAAGCAACAAAAGCGCTTACAAATAAAGTTAGAGCAACCTGTACAATGGTCAAGAACATGCTGTTTTTAAACCAAGTAAAGTAAGAATGGTCTCCGGTAAATAAAAAGACAAAGTTATCAAAACTCATAATACTTAAATCAAAACGTAGGTTAAGTCCATAACGTATTAAGTCTTCACCAGGCTTAAACGAAGCAAGGGTAATAGCATAAAATGGTAACATAATGATTATAAACAGCACAGTAAAGAAAAGAATGAGTAAAAGGCTAAAACCTTTTTCTTTTGTTTTTTTTTCTGAAAGTTTAGACATTATTTACTTCCCTCCTTCTTAAATGTACCTGTAAGTTTGAGTTGTGTTAAATTGATTGTCATAGCAACAATAAGAAGGAAAATACCAACGGTAGCAGCATAGCCTAAACGGTTTTTTTCAATACCTTGACGGTATAAGTAACCGACGATGGTAAGACCAATGTTTTTTGGTGAGTTGTTTCCGTTAAAGAGCATTAAACTTTCGGTAAACATTGCTAAACCGGCATAAATACTAATGGTTAATACATAGACAGTTGTTGGTTTGATGAGTGGAACAGTTATATTTTTAAAGCGTTGGAAAGCAGTAGCGCCATCAATAGCAGCAGCTTCATAGTATTCTTTGTCAATAGCATTAAGACCTGCTAAGAAGTATAGCATATTAACACCGGTCCATCGCCAACAAGCTAAAGCTAATAATGCAATTCGACTTAAGGTTTGATCCTTCAAATACTTAAATGGACCAAGATTAAAATTTGCAAGGAAGGTATTCATAAGTGAACCTTCCATTTCTCCAAACATTAAGCGAAATATGGTACCGGCAACCACAACTGAGGTTAGGGCCGGAACAAAAAATGATGATTTGAAAAATTCGCGTAATTTCATATATTTGCTGTCAAGTAATACCGCAAATAACATTGGAAAAGGTATAAGTAATAGCAAAGTAGCTGCCATATATATAACACTGTTGGTAACAGCCTTTACAAACACTGTGTCATTCATTAATTTTTTATAATTATCAAATCCAATCCAAATTGGTTCTTGACCTAACATTTGATCTTGAAAACTCATTCGGAATGAATTGAGTAGAGGGAACAACCAAAAGATTATAAAAATAATTACAAAAGGGAGAATAAAGATATACGGAGCATATTTTTGTGAATGTAGAAATCGTTTAAGCTTAATCATATTGAATCTCCTTTCTTACAATGAAACGCTTGTCCATATACAAAAGTATATGGACAGCGTTCACTGTATTTTGGTATATCTTATTGTAAATCTTGTTCGATGAGTTCTTGAGCTTCATTTAATGCTTCAGTTACATCACGACCATCTTCAAAAATCTCATTTGTTGTAATTGTATTCCATATATTGTTTATGCTTGGTGAAGAAGCTGTTGATTTTACTAACATAATCTCACCATCAATTTCGTTAAGTACATCAAATGGATTGTTTTGGAAATATTGAACGAATTCGTTATCTGGATTATGTGTAACATCTTCCATTTGCCAAACGTCTGTATTGACAGGGTCGAATCCTAATGTATTCCATATTTCAATATTGGCTTCATCAGAGATCTTTGCAAAGGTTAAGAAATCTGTAGCTAATTCAATATCTTTTGCAGTTTTAGTAACAACTGTACCTGTACCACCTAAACCTAAAGAACGAGGTTGTCCTTCTTCAAACACAGGAAGAGGAGCAATAGCAATTTTACCTTCTAAGTCAGTCATTTCATTAGTGAAACGAGACATAAACCATAATGGCATTAAAGCAGAAGCATAATTGCCCATGTTATATTCGCCTTTTGCTTCTTCCGTATCCGGTTGTCCACCAGGAATAGTTGCAATAACGTTGTTTTCTTGAAGATCAACAAGCATCTCCATTCCTCGAATAAGCTCTGGTGAGTTAATCATTGGATTACCTTCGTCATCAGTCAAATCAACACCTTGTTGAGCTGCTAATATTGATGCTTGCCATCCTGCGCTTGTGTCTGCTGTACCGAGATATTTTCCTGTTTCTGCATATAGTTTAATACCGGCTTCTTTGTAATCATCCCATGTTACGATTTCTGTATAATCAATGCCTGCTTCTTCAAGAATTTCTGTATTATAAAAAGCAACAGTCGCACCAACATGTGTTGGGAATCCATAAATTTTACCATCTTTACTATAAATATCTAAGCGAGATTCTACAGTTTTATCAGCGTATGGAGCAACAGCATCTGTCAAATCTACAAGTGGAACTTCAGCCCCGGCGATAAAGTCAGGGAAACGACCAACTTCGATATCTGAAATATCAGGAGCACCTTGACCAGTTTGTACAGCGATTAATAATTTGTTATGCATATCATCATAAGGCATTACAGTGACATTTAATTTGATTTGACGGTCTGGGTTTGCTTCGTTCCATAGACCTAACATTTTTTCGAAATGTTTACCATGTAAATCAACGAATGTCCAATAATCGAATTCTATAGCATCTTCGCCGGCGTCAGCACCTAGTTGTGAAGTTTCTGTTTCTCCGGTTCCTGTGTCACTTGATGAGGTGGAATCTGTTGTGTCTGTGGAAGAACCACCGCCACATCCTGTAAGCGTGAAAATAAGGATAAATACAAGCAATAAGGTACCCCATTTTTTGTTAATAATTTTCATAAATTAATCCTCCTTTTATTGATAGATGTTTGGTGTATATATCAAATCGTATAACGATTTAGATATCATAATAATGATTTAGATTTTATGTATTTGTAATACATAAAATTGTTGAAAATTTATAAAATAATGGCTTTACTAAACTCTTTCTTAGTAGTATTATATAAGATAAACAGATAATAGTCAATGTTTTTATAAAATAATTTAGAGAAATCTAAATGATAATTCAAAATGACAAAGTGCATAAGTTGAGAGAGTCCTATTTAGTACATTTGTGCATTTGCACAAAAGAAAAAGAAAAGTTTCTTGAAAAGTAATTTGTATTGGGATATAATTCAAAATAGTGAAAAGTAATATGGGAGGTTCATATGTTACATATTAAAACAATTGAAGAAGGTTTAGATATTTTCAAAGCGTTAGGTTCAGAGGTGCGAATAAGTATTATAAAATTGTTAACAGAAAGCGGCGGAATGAGTATGAATGAACTTGCCACGCAGCTAAATATTACAAATGGAGCTTTGACCAATCATATAAAAAAATTAGAAGAATGTCATTTAATAACCGTGGTTAATGAAACGCATGGACATGGAAACATCAAAAAGTGTGTCACTCAGTTAGATAAAATTCTCGTTGAAGTGAATAATAAGGAAGACTTAAAAAATATCTATGAGACCGAAATTAGAGTAGGCCAATATTCAGACTATGAGATTTATCCAACATGTGGATTAGCAACGGCCCATCATTTGGTAGGTGAAGTTGATGACTCCAGGTTTTTTGGACATTCCGATCGGTTTAATGCTGAAATCTTATGGTTTACCCGGGGACATGTAGAATATATTGTACCGAATTTATTGCCTCGCAATCAAAAAATCGATCAAATTTCTTTGTCGGTTGAGTTGGGATCAGAAGCTCCAGGAATTAATGAGATTTGGCCTTCGGATATTAATTTTCATCTTAATGGCAAATGGATTGGCATGTGGACAAGTCCGGGAGACTTTGGTGAAGTCAAGGGAATCTTTACACCGGATTGGTGGTTTCCTAATTGGAACCAATATGGATTGCTTAAATTAATAACCATAAATAATAAAGGTACCTTCGTTGATGGTCTTAAGGTCTCCGATATGACAATCAAGCATTTTGATATGGATTATCAGAGTCCGATAAAGTTTCGATTTAGTGTTCCTGAAGATGCGGAACATGTCGGTGGCCTAACTATTTATGGGAAGTCTTTTGGAAACTATAATCATGATATTAATGTTCGAATCCATTACAGTCCGATTGCACCAAAAACCGAGTCAGAGGCATAAGCTTATTGACAATCATTCTCAAATAAGATATAATTGTATATTATAATATCCTAATATACTAGATTCCATAGTATACCAAGGAAGGAGAATGAATATGAAATTAGATACATTACATATAATACCTATTGTTGATACGGTAATTTTACCATATACAGAGACAAAGTTATCAGTAGATGAGGAGCTTGGAGAACGCTTATTAAATCAACTTAACCAAACGGAAGGATATGCTATTGCATTATCGATTCGGGAGGGTGTATTAAAAAATGCAATAGATCCCGATAGTTTTTATGATGTAGGTTCATTGCTAAAACTACAAAAGGTTGAAAAGGCGAGTAAAGGGTATTTGGTATATGCGTCAAGCTTAGAACGACTTGAGGTTGATGAAGTGATTATAACCGGAGAAATTGCGATAGCAACCTACCATGAGTTATTCGAGACAAATGACTTGTCTGAAGAAGGACAAAAAGAAATGCTTCAGTATATAAAAACAAGTGTCCATGATATAGGTGAGCATTTTCAGGGAAATGATGAATTTTTAAAAGTCATTGACCGACAAGAAACCCTGAATGGAATTATTGGGCATTTAATGCCTTTATTGTCAGCAAGTTTAGACGAAAAGTATGCCTTAATACTACAAGATTCCATAAAAGCACGTGGATTGCTATTTTTAGAATATTTGTCCAAACAAAGAGAAGTTGTTGAACTTCAAGTTGAGATGGCTCAAAAATATTCCAAAAAGAATAGTCGAAGCTATCGTGAGAATTTATTAAGAGAACAATTAAAGGCTATTCAACAGGAATTAGGTGAAGGAAATAGTGAACCCAATTCAGTTCAAAACTATCGAGAACGTATTGAAGAATCAAAGATGACTGAAGAAGCAAGAAAAGCAGCTATGAGAGAATTGAACAAACTTGAAACGTCCGGAAGTAATAATTCTGAAGGGCATATTATAAGAAACTATTTAGATACGATCTTAGAATTGCCATGGGAAAATGATCTTCATGATACGGATATTAAAAATGCGAGACAGGTTTTAGACCGCAATCATTATGGTATGGATCAGGTCAAAAAACGAATCATGCAACATCTTGCAGTTATGAAAATACAAAATGATAAACAAGGATCCATTTTATTATTAGTAGGTCCTCCCGGAACGGGTAAGACAAGCTTAGGAAAAAGCATTGCTGAAGCTCTTGAGCGTGAATACGTTCGAATTAGCTTGGGTGGTGTTCGAGATGAAGCTGAAATACGAGGACATCGTAGAACATATTTAGGTGCGCTTCCGGGGAGAATTATCCAAGGCATGAAAAAAGCAGGAACACAAAATCCTGTATTTGTACTTGATGAAATTGATAAACTAACCGCATCAAATAGTGGTGATCCATCGAGTGCACTGTTAGAAGTGCTGGACCCGGAACAAAACGACTCCTTTGCGGATCATTATCTTGAAGTTCCCTATGATTTATCAAGCGTCTTATTTGTTGCAACGGCAAACAATATAAACACGATACCAAGAGCTTTGTTAGATCGCTTAGAAGTTATACAAATTAGCAGCTATACAAATCTTGAAAAATTTCATATTGCGAGGAATCATTTGGTTCCGAATGCAATAAAGGACCATGGATTAAAAACAAAGGATGTTATTTTTAAGGATGAAGCGATCACGACGATTATCGATAAGTATACTCGAGAATCAGGTGTTCGAACACTTAAGAAAAACATTGATGAAATTCTAAGAAATGTTATTGAAAAAATAGTATTGGATGAAGTTAAGGGTGCCTATGACGTCGGAGCACAAGCCGTGGAAGAATTACTAGGTAGGCAAACGGCAAGGCATGATGAAATTCGTAAAGAAAGTGCCCCTGGGGTTGTAACCGGTTTGGCTTGGACGCCTGTTGGCGGTGACATATTATTTATCGAAGGAACATTTATGCCTGGAAAAGGACATTTGATGCTTACGGGTCAACTTGGTGATGTTATGAAAGAATCCGCAAAGATTGCTTTATCCTTAGTGAAATCACGATTAACCAATCAACTTACTTTTTTAGATTTCAATAAAAATGATATTCACCTTCATGTTCCTTCAGGTGCAACACCAAAGGACGGTCCGTCTGCCGGAGTTACTATACTAACAGCTTTAGCTTCATTAGCTACAGGAAAGAAAGTGGAGTCATCCTTGGCTATGACCGGTGAGGTTACGCTGAGTGGTTACGTACTACCTGTCGGTGGAATTAAGGAAAAAATCTTGGCTGCTCATCGTGCAGGAATCAAGAAAGTATTGTTACCAAAAGATAATGAGAGAGACTTAAAGGATGTGCCGGAAGAAGTTCGAGATGCAATTGAGTTTATATTTGTAGAACGAATTGAAGAAGTACTTACCCATGCGCTTGACATTGAGATAAGCACTCCGCTTGATCTTTTTGAAATTATTCCCGGTTTAGATAATCAAACAATTCATCCGCCCAAGATATAGCATTAAGATATAGATCTGGAAATGAACTAAAATCCAGATCTATTTTTTTGCATAATTCTTGAGCGGTTCTTTCCAAAGTTAGTTGATTTTATAGCAATAAACCGTTATAATTTTGATTATAGGATGGTGATATCGTGGAGCAAGAAATAATCAAATTATTAGATGTAAATATGGAATGTATAAAT
>Ga0334893_1000103_pt1 | contig 150246 bp, 112 predicted proteins | sample GraSluR3_MG_5_FD_207218 | JGI IMG/M metagenome (GOLD analysis project Ga0334893, IMG submission 207218) | Sludge microbial communities from methane-producing bioreactor in Wageningen University, Netherlands - Granular Sludge_09_05-R3 | ecosystem: Engineered > Bioreactor > Anaerobic >...
CTTTCAGCTATTAGTTTCGTTGATGTTAGCAAGGCACTGTTTCTACATATTTTAAGGTTGTAGTCCTTTGCTGAAAGCCAAGAAGCACTTGATCGGGACGTACCAAACTGGATCCCGATTTAGTGATGCTAAGCTTTCAGCTATTAGTTTCGTTGATGTTAGCAAGGCACTGTTTCTACATATTTTAAGGTTGTAGTCCTTTGCTGAAAGCCAAGAAGCACTTGATCGGGACGTACCAAACTGGATCCCGATTTAGTGATGCTAAGCTTTCAGCTATTAGTTTCGTTGATGTTAGCAAGGCACTGTTTCTACATATTTTAAGGTTGTAGTCCTTTGCTGAAAGCCAAGAAGCACTTGATCGGGACGTACCAAACTGGATCCCGATTTAGTGATGCTAAGCTTTCAGCTATTAGTTTCGTTGATGTTAGCATGTCATTGTTTCTACACATTTTAAGGTTGTAGTCCTTTGCTGAAAGCCAAGAAGCACTTGATCGGGACGTGCCAATAAGAATTCTCAATACTTACGTTTAATGATAAACGAAATCCGCAATGCCTCAAATAATCTTCAACAAATGCCAACACCCGCAATCCCTTTTTTTTCAAAAAAAATTATTCCAATCATTTTCTCCCACTAAATAATTCTTATACTTTTATGCCAAATTCCAAATTGATAGACCATGGCCAAAAACAAGAAAAATAAAGTAGTTCAAATGCTTAGTCCTGAGAACTATATAAAACAAAAAGCCAGAAGCTTACCCATCTACAAATGCACCATCAATTCAGATTGGGAGGAAAATGGGATGGCTCATATTACGGTTATTCGCAAGCATGTAAATGACAATTTTACGGTTGGATTTTATCTTGTTGATCTTAAATGTCTTGGGATTAAAGATTCACATTATGTTTTCAACATAAGTCAACACGAGTTTAACGAGACTTTCGCCCATAGCGAATACCAGATGCCAACAGAAACAATCCCATATATCATGGCACACAACATCATCTTTGCCGGCCTCGAATTTGCTGAGGATTATGGCTTTAAACCGCACAAAACATTCACTTCGGTGGCACAATATATCCTGGAAGAAGACACAGATGATATTGAATTAATAGAAATTCAGTGCGGAAACGATCAGGATGGCAAGCCTGTTTTTTTCAGGGGCCCAGATGACGATGAAACATTTGTAAAAAAAGTTTTGGCACAACTTGAAAAAACTGCCGGACATGGCAACTACTATTATGCAGGCCATATCGATCAATGGGATGACCTGGAGGGCTCAGATGAGGAGGAACTTGCCGATTTATCATTTCTCGAAAATGCCGACTTGTGGCTTGAGGATATCATTGAAAATGAGCTCAAAAAACTTGATAAAACAAAGAAAAAAAACAGTACTGTATTTCAGTTTAAAATACAGATCAAAAACGTTTCAAAGCCAAGGGTTTGGCGCCGCGTAACGATACCTTCCTATTTCAACTTTAAACTGATGCATCATATCATCCAGACAGTATTCGATTGGGAAAATGCGCATTTGTATCAATTTTCGGAGGATGGATACCGGTCCGAAACAATTATCACTGAGTTGTCAAAAGATGATTTAGGCGGAATGGGAAATGAAGTGGATGCTTCGGATATCGCTTTATCGGATGTGTTTAAAAAAGAAGGTCAGAAATACCTCTACATTTACGATTTTGGCGACAATTGGGAACATGAAATCATACTTGAAAAAATTATCCCTGAACAATCCGAAACCCCAAAACTACTTGATGGTCAAGGTGCTTGTCCGCCCGAAGACTGCGGAGGTCCCTGGGGCTATGAAGAACTTAGAGCAATCCTGGCTGATCCCAGGCATGAAGAACATCAGGATTATATGGAATGGCTGGGGCTTGATGAGGGAGAACACTGGGACAGCAACGAATTTAATCTGGAAGACACCCAATCGTATCTTGAAGAGATGTTTGATCTGGAATAACGGATCTTCAGCTGCTTGAACAAAGGTTTAATTCACAAGCCGATAATCAAAGATAAAATCAAACTGGCATTTTGTTAATTTCCGGTTAAATAGTGATAGCGCGCAAATCATTATTCCGGAATTACTATATTTGAATAGCTGATTGCTTATTGACCCGGTTTACTCTTTTCACGCTGTCCACATGCGATTCATACTGATATAAAGTGAGTTAAGCCTATTCATTTTCGTACCGCCGACGAGTTTTTTCTGCAAATTGGGAAAGCAGTACAAGAGAAATCTGTAATCAATCAGTAGTCAGCATGGAGTAATTGTTTTTTTAAACCTAAACCCTCACCCTATGAAAAACATCAAAATCGAAATTAAATGGGCAATACTCTTTGTGGTGATGTCCCTGCTTTGGATGTGGCTCGAAAAACTTGTGGGGTTGCATAGCGCACATATCGACAAGCATATGTACCTCACAAATCTTTTTGCCCTGCCAGCCATTCTGATTTATGTGCTGGCTTTGCGCGATAAGAAACAGAATCACTTTCATGGCCATATGACTTATGTGCAAGGCTTAATTTCCGGACTGATTATAACTACTATTGTTGCACTTTTTTCGCCGCTCACCCAATGGATTACTTCTACCATCATCACACACCGGAGTATTTCCCTAATGTGATTGCTCATGCCGTGGAAACAGGTTATCACGAAAGCCTGGAAGCTGCCGAAGCTTATTTTAATCTGGAAAATTATATGAAACAAAGTGTGATAGGAGCTTTGGCAATGGGTGTAATAACCTCAGCTGTTGTTGCCCTGTTTGTGCGCTCTAAAAAACAAAAATCAATACATTAATTTTATTCAACCTAAAAGCATATACCATGACAACCGTTAACATTTACCTGAATTTTGAAGGCAATTGCGAGGAAGCCTTTAATTTTTACAAAACTGTTTTTGGAGGCAAATTTTCCTATATCAGCAGATTCAAAGATGTTCCGCCTCAGGAAGATATGCCTGCCGTACCCGAAGAAATGGCCGACAAAATTCTTCATATTGCCTTGCCCATTAGCAACGAAACTATGCTCATGGGTAGTGATACGGGTGGCGAATGGGCACCCGCATTCAAACAAGGAAATAACTTCTCCATTTCGGTTTCTACAGATAGCAAAGCCAAAGCAGATACGTATTTTAAGGCACTTTCGGTAGGAGGAAAAATTATTGTGCCCATGGCAGATATGTTTTGGGGCGACTATTTCGGCCAATGCGAAGATCGTTTTGGTGTGAACTGGATGGTTGCATATGACCCTAATTTATAATCCATATAACCACAAATCCCAAAAAAGTTACACATTACTTTTTGGGGTTTATTTTTAAACTCAATGTTAATGTTATAGGTTCCTCTTTCTTAACCAATTGACTGACGCAAAGATTACTTAGTCAAGAACCAATAGTTTTCCACTAAGTTTTTTATTTTGGTGTTGGGATACAAGTTGAAAAACATAGGTGCCTGTTTTTAGTTGTCCGGCAGGGATGCTAAACGTTCTGCCGTCATGTTCAGCTTCCCAGGCAAGCCTTCCATCCAGCGTAAATATCAGCAGTTTCCATGTTTCTGAAGCAGGGTTGTTAAAAGCAATCACACCACCACCACGAAAAGGATGTGGGATTAGTTGGTAACCTTGCTTTGAAAAGTCGTACACGGTAAGCTCTTCAGTATGTGAAAACCCAAGATTACCCAATTCCAATTTGTAATAACTGAGGGTATTCAGCAAAGGCATTGTATCCCAAAATTCATAAGAAACCGCCGAATAAGGACTGCCACATATTCCGCCTATGTCACCTATTTGATTATATTCAATTCCATCAGCCGAGCGATAAACGCGAACCCCATCGCAGGTGTTACCGGAAGCAATAATCCAATTCAGGTAAACTTGTCCATTGGTTTCAGTTGCCGAGAAGGTATTCAGATAAGGGAGCTGCTGGGCATGTATAGTAGAGATTCCTTTTAGTGAAACCATTAAAAATATCAGGCTTACCATTGTTACATGCCTAAAATTCGAAATACTGCTAAGCGTTATTATCATATTCAATAAAAAATATTCGTAAAACGACCCAAAACCTGACAATCTTATGCTGAGTTTTTAGCTTATAAAACTTCCAATTAATTGCGGCTTAATTATAACGATTGTATTAGGAGATTGTTTTTATATTATCAAAACCTCAAAGGTTTCAAAAACCTTTGAGATTTTAACAAAAAAGGGGAGCACCTTCCGGCACTCCCCTTTTTGTTTTGAAGTTTTAATAACTTCTATGTGGTTTATCTAACGATAGTCAGACGTTTTGTTACAACACCTTCGGTGGTTTCGATACGAATCATATAAACACCGGCTTCATAAGCACTGGTATTCAGATCATAACGCATGTAACCTTCGATACCACGATCGATTACCAACTGACCAACAGCATTCATCACAGTGATGCGATTCATCTGTGCAGATTCAATCACAACATTGTTAGAAGCCGGGTTAGGATAAACGCGGGTATTGTTCAGGCCGAATTCGTTTGTATTGGTAACAAATACCGTTACAAAGTCATCCTCTGGATTGTCGAGTGCCATTGCAAAGTCAGATTCGCAAGTACCATTGGTATAGGTATAAAATGCAGATACCTGATATTTGTAAAGGGTCTGAGCCTCAACATCAGTATCAAAGTAACTGTATGCAGTTACACCTTCTTCAAATGGAACAGAAGCGATCAGTTCGTTAGCGCCACCGTCAACAGAACGATATACATTAAATACATCCAATTCGCGATCGGCTTGTGCTGCAGAAGCTGGAGGTGCAAACTGTGCACTTGGTTTGCCTGTAACCTTCAATGGTTCGAGGTTATTGCTGTAGTCGTCAACAGGTTTATCCATTGGCAAGGCAGCAGTAGCACCAACTGCAGTAGTTACAAAACCACGGAGGTTCCAGGTATAAGGCAGGCCAAGCGCATTGAGGTGATCCCAGGTAACACCATCAGTAGTGATCAAGTCACCATTTGGGTTGCCAGTGTAGTTGCCACAACCTGCAGGGAAATTCACACCATCAGTGGTGTAAACGGCAATCCATAGCTGTTTGGTAACATCAATAAGAACTGCATCTGTCAGGTCAACTGTTTCATAAACTTCGATACCCAAACCACTCAATGGCTGTGAATGAAGCAATGTAGCAGCATTATTTCCTTCGTAAATACGCAGCTCATCCGTTGCAGCTGTTCTGTTGTAAATTTCAATCTTGGTGAGTGAAGCACCATCAAATTCGGTCAGCTGTACCGGGTCGAATTTAACAGCCCAGGTGAAGGTAGCAGGACCACCGATACCATCAACATTGACACCATCATCATAGTATAGCCATTCGGCTATTGCATCCTGTGGTGAATTCCACTCGAGCATAGATCCCCAGGCTTCTTCTGTCCAGAGGTATTCTCCAGCGAGTTCTTTTGGAGGATCGCATGGGAATGCAACTTCTACGTCAACACAAGTTTCGAAGCAGGACTCAGCACCACTTTCGTAAACAAATGTTACACAGTAAGTATACATACCATATTCAACATCTTCATCAACATAACTAGTTCCAGGAACCTGTTCAGCGATCAGAATGCCATCACGATAGATATTTGCGCCAAGCAGTGCACCGGGGTCAATGCCGCCGCCACCGCCTCCGCCGCCACCGCCGGAGTTGTCAACGATTTCATAACCAAAGGCAATGTCAGGAGTTCCTTGTGCTGTACCGCCCAGGATCACTTTATCATTGATGAGGTCTTCAACAATGTATAGACCACCAGCGATATAGTCGCCCAGATCAGCACTAACACTGTGTGATACACCAGTAAGCGATCCGGTTGCAATATTATATTGCTCAACCTGGCAACCACCACCAGTTGTTGTACCAGTAAAGAACCACAAATACGGGCCACCTTCGCTAAAGTTATCATAAGCGGCACCATACATACTTGGCATACCGGTCAACGTATTTAATGTAGCACCTGTTTCATCAAATAGTATCATATCTGTTGCCCAGTTATTAGCCCAGAATGCATCATTATCAGCATCGTAAGCAATTGCTCTTACTGCTGTAGGAGCAGTGAAGCTGGATATCAGCGTATGATTATTGAAGTCCATCTTATATACGGTTGTAGCACCACTACCACCATAGAAGTAGGTTCCATCATAGGCAAGGTCTCTCAAGCCTGTAACACCAGGAATGGTGAAGGTTTCGATATGATTACCATCTAGATCGAATTTAACAAGTTGATTATCTGCCCATTTAGTTGCATAGATAAACTCACCATCAGATTCGGCACCGGCCAGGCCAGTTAAACCAGAAGGTGTATCCATATCAAAGTCGTACAACAGATCCCACATTTCACGACCCATTTCAACGGTTCTGATTTCAGCTTCAGCATCTGCTTCTGCATTAAGATGACGTGCGATAGCTGTATTGTTCCCATCACGGGCATACATATCGCGGTTTGCAGAATTGCTCTTACGGATCAGACTTTCGGTATCGAAGGCCAGTGATCTGCTTTCACCAGATACTACAATGTTATCTACAAAGAAGATATACCAGAGACCTTGATTGTCACCATCAACAGCTTGGAAAGCAAGTTTTACATCCTGTCCGGCATAGCTGTTCAGGTCGATCTCGTATGGGAAGTTGTAGTAATTCCATCCACCACTAAGTGTAGAAGCATCCCATAGTACAGTCCAGGTAGAGCCACCATCGGTTGAAATCTTTACATAATAGTGATCCAGGTAAGTACTGCCTTGGTAAACAACGGACCAGAAACTCAACTCGGCACCAGTCGGAACATTGAATTCGGGGGTAATCAACCATTCATCCTGATGACCATAATCCCACCATAATCCAGCATGATAAGTTCCAAATGGAGAGAAATCAGTACTGATATAATCGTTTACAGTCCAATAAGATGGTGTAGCCCCACCAGTGGCAGTATTGGTTTGTTCAACCGTCCAGCCTTCGGATAATGAACCACTTTCGAAGTCTTCTTCAATACCATCACCACCAGGTGGCGGAGGAACAACTTCGTCCCAGTTGAGGGTTACATCCTGACCGTTCACTTCAGCAGTGAGTTCTTCAGGTCCGGGGAAGTTTTCACAACTGTAATAAGTCCAAAGATAGCTCATCTTAGCTGACATACCATTGGAATAAAGGGCTGCAACTTCTGCAAGGTATTCTTCACCTTCTACCAATCCTAAACCTTCAACATCATACTGATAATAGGTATCCTCAGTATCAGCTATCCAGGTTCCCTGATGCCATACTTTGTAGTATTGTAATTCGCGGGTACCAGGAGCTGAAAGTGATACATTGTCGATATTCCACCAATCAATGTTCCATGCCTGGCCATCGAACACAAATGCAATTTGGAATTCATCAGCACCAACACCATGAGCAGAGGTAAGTGTAGCAACATAGTTATTGGCTGGAATATTACCAGTAGGACTCCATTCCTCAACCAAATATTCCTGTCCATCTGCAATGGTTACTACGGAAATGGTGAATGGAGTGGCAAAATAATCTACAAAATGATCAAAGCTCAACTCAAGTTCGGTTTGGGTGAGTGTACTCATCACAGGCGACTTGAAATAGAACCTGTTTAAAGTATTCGGATTCCAGTAGAAACGCACTTCTGGTGCTTCGCCACCAGCCAGATTAGTTTGGCTTAGTTGCCAGTTACCAGTAGCTGGTTCGGCTGTCCAGTTGTCAATACCTTCTGAGAAGTCTTCAAAGAAAGGCTCAAAAGGAATCACGCTGCCACCTCTCCAGGTTGCAAAACCTGTTGGAGTAACATACAGATCAGAAACAGGAAGTAAGGCTTCATTAAGCGTCCATACGAAATCTTCAGGACCATCAATCAGATAGTCGGCAATTTCGATCGGCTCAAATCCGTTTTTGGCAACAGAAATATCATAGATACCCTTCCGGAATTCTTCCCACACATAGTATCCGGTTTCATCCAGCATTACTTCGTAAACCAGTTCAAGGTCAGGCTCAGAAGTATTAACAAACATCACATTTGTTCCATCCGGAAGATCTCCGCTGTTGGTGTTCACTGTAACGCTAACCTGTGTTACCATGTCTTTATCCAGGCAATTGGAGAATACCATTTCTGATAAATTATCTTCATCATAAACAGCAACAACGCCCCATTTGTAAACGCCGGCTTCCAATCCTCCCCAGGTATTGTCGTTGAACAAGGTGTCCAAAGTAAGACCAAGGAATTGCAGATCGCCAGCTTCACAGGTAGTGCGATATACTTCATATCCAAAGAGTTCGCGTTCGGGTAGTGTGGTATTGCTCAAAACTGGCATTCCACTGCGTGTAACCTGATCAACGATGGCTACATTATCGATTGCCCAGTACCATGCCCATGCACCATTATCGAAGTAATGGAAACGAACCTGGAAGTTCTCGTTGGCATAAGCACTTACATCAAGTGTTTGTTGATTTGGGTTGTTCCAAGCACCGATATCAGCAACCTGATTCAATACAGTTACCCAATCGGTTCCATCGAATACATCAACCTTGGCATATTCGCCAGTACTGATGAAGTTGTAGTATTGATCAAATATGACGTACAATTCTTCAGAGGTTGAAGCATTGATAACAGGAGAAATCAATTGTTCATCCAGGGTGAATCCGCTACCGGCTTCGTCGGAATCAACGTAAGCAAATGGTGTTCCATCCAGTGAAGCACCCGTACTTTGTGGATTACCCGCCGGGGTTTCCATGTACCAGGTATCAGCTGAAGTACCACCATCCACAATTGTCCAGCTTGAAGGAATACCATTATCAAATGTTTCCAGGATAGGTTCAAATGGTGCGTAGCTTGGGTTGTGCCATGTAATCAAGACATTATCATCAGTAATTTCAGTAGCAACCACATTGATTGGCGGGAATGGGAATTCCATCAGTTCGAAGTCGTTGGTAACTGTTGCATTCAAAGCAATTACCACATCTTCGAGCATTACGGAAGAATAACCCATTGCACTTACTGTATAGTCATAAGTACCAGCTATCACACTGCCTTCGTAAGCACCTGTTGCATCGGTGAAGAACTCGAACGTCATATCCGGATCATCCACATTAACCAGCATTACAGAAGCACCTTCGATAGGATCGCCACCGAGGTAAGCAGCCTGCATTACCATACCATCAACTGCAGCATTGCCGTCGATTTCGATCTCATCGGAGCAGGTTACGCCCTGACAAGTTTCGGCACCACTGTCGTAGATATAAGTAACACAATAAGTGTACATACCGAATTCGAGGTCTTCGTCGAGGAACATTTCTACTGCTTCCTCAGTGAAATCAATTTCGGTATATTCTTCGCCGTTGCGATAGATTCTCAAAGCTGAGATGGTATCCAAAGCAGCAGCATCCACATTAGTCCATTCGAGCATGATGTCGAGTGTGCCTTCAACCTGAGCGGCTGCAAAAGCAGAAGGAGCATCATAATCTTCGCAAGGAACATAGATAAAGTCGAACTCAGCTGTTGGTGACTGGCCAGTTGTATAAACAGCAGCAACACCAGCAGTATAAGTTTCGTAAGGAGTGAGTAATGAAACATCATATTGGTATTCTGTTTCGCCTATCTCGGCAACCAACTGACCCTCCAAGAACACCTTGAATGATTCCAATGATTTTCCGAGAACACCACGGCTTGGAGGAACAGCATCAGTAATACTTACATTGTCAACTGCCCAATACCAAGCCCAAGCATCATTATCATTATAATTAAATCGTACTTGCAGGGTGCTATTAGCATACGCAGATAGGTCAACTGTTTGATGATCAGCTGTTGTCCAACTACCTGCTGTTGCAGTTTGGTTGAGCACGTTTACCCAATCACTACCATCAAAAACCTCCACAGCACCATAGCTGCCTGCACCCAGATGTCTGTAATACTGATCAAATTCGAGATACAAAGTTGAAGCTCCACTTGCATCAAGAACTGGAGAAACCAGATAACCTTCTACCCAGTTACCAGAACCAGCTTCATCAGAATCGATAAACGCAAATGGTGTGCCATCAATCGAGGCTCCAGATGACTGTGGATTACCAGCAGGTGTTTCAACATACCAATTATCTGCAACTTCTGCATTTGGACCTTGAACTACAGTCCAATCACCTGGCATACCGTCATTAAAATCAGCAAATACAGGAGTGAATCCACCACCACCGGCACCAGTACTCCAAGTTGCAAATGCAGTTGGTGTTACATATAGATTCGTTGGTTTTGCCAAAATTTCTTCAAGTAACCATTCAAATGAAGCATCATCAAAGATTTCAACTCCCATTTCAGTGATTAAATCATAACCGGGCAACATCACTTCGATGTCGTAAACACCACGACGGAAGGCATCCCAGACATAGGCGCCGGAATTGTCCAGTGTCACATCATAAACAAGTTCCAAATCAGGTTCGGAGAGGTTTGTAAAGGTTACTGATGTACCACCGGGGCTTAAGTTAGAATTAAGGGTAACAGCAACATCTACCATTACTTCCATATTCTTATCGATTGTGTTGGAGAAAGTGTGGTTAGAAACCTGACCAGCGTCATAGTTTACAGTCACGGCCCAGCGATAAACACCCCAATCCTGAATTCCCCAATCAAAGTCAACGAAATTCATCTGGGTAGTGTTTCCAATAAGCTCAAGCATACCTGGCTGATAAACTTTCTCGCGCCAAACATCATAACTTAAAATACCCCGTTCCGTACCATTAATAGATTTTGGCCATGCAGCTAAAGGACTGGTATTTTCGTTTCCGGAAATCTCAGGTTGTCCAACCGTTGCATTTCTTTCCAAAGATGCAAATTTAGAATCACCCATATCGGCCAATTCTACAACTTCTCTGGTTGTGGCATTGGTAACAAAGCCTTTCAAATTCCAGTTATAATTAAGTGTAGGGGCAATAGTTGACAAATTCTCCCATAAAACACCATCAAACGAAATCAAATCACCAATTCCAGGAATCGCAGGACCAGCGTCACAACCAGCAGGCCAACCAGTATATGATACTAGCGTATATCCAATCATAATATCCTCAGCTCCTGTAACTTCAACTGGAGTGGTAAGTTCAATCTCATTCCATTCGCCAAGCGTTACAGAAGCAATAGCTTGTGAACATACCAGTGTTGCATCTTCACCAGTCCATACATTAAGTTCAAATACCGGATCTGTTCCCCAGGTTGAAGGGAAGAAGGCAATTTTTGTGAGGTGGGTACCTGCATATGGAGCAAGCATAGCAGGAGTAAATTTCGCTGCAACAGAAAAAGGAATTCCACTAGCACCAATACCATCAAAGTTGGTTCCATCATCATGAGACAACCATTCAGAAACAACCGGAGGGCCGCTGCCATCCCATGAAATCTGAACTGCATCCTCAGTGAGTTCAAAAGCAGTTACATCACCCACTGGGAGGGGTAATTCCATCATGTAGAAGTCAGTTGTTGTTGTTGCAGCATGAACCACATCAACTCCAATTTCGCTTTGTGCAGTATATCCACTTGATGTTACAATGATGTCATAGGTTCCGGAATAGGCAAGAGTTGAATAAACACCATCGGTATCGGTTGTAAGTGCATAGTTACCTGCAGGACCCTGAATGCGCACTGACGCACCTTCGATAGGATCATTAGTAAGGAAGTCGTATATCACACCATCAACAGTTCCAACACCTTTAGTCATGATATTGGCTGGATTTGAGGCAGGTGATTCACCTTCATCAAAAACAGCTGTTACATGATAAGAGTAGGCTGTATTACGTGCCAGTCCCAAATCAGTAAAGCTTTCACCTACAACAGGATCAGTGTTAATCTTCACTGCACCACGATATACATTATATCCAAGCAATGCACGATCCAGCGGACTGGTCCATTCCAGTGTAGCACTTACAGTTGCAGAGGCTTCACCCGGATCATTAACAGTAGCTGTGAGATCAGCAGGAGGCGTAATGGCTGTGGTGAATCCCCAAATTGGACCATCAGTTGTACCATTGTTATTGCGTACATTTACCTGCCAGAAATATTGCAGGTTAGGATTGGTACTTGTTAAAGTATAGGATTCTTCCAGATCGTCAGTCCAGTCAACAACAACTGTTGCAGGAGGATAAGTAGTACCTAAAACAACCTGATATTCCAAGGTATTGGCACCAAACATCCACTCGAGCTCATCACCATTAATGATGCCTGTAGCACCATCCGTAGGAGCTGTATAAGTAACAGCATCAGGAGTTGGCATTGCCATATCAGCAATATCCAGGGTGAAATCAGCCCCGGTAGTGCTTACTACCAAATAATAAACCCCTTCAAAAAGTTCGAGGCCAGTTGCTGAAGTAGTACCTTCGTACAAGGCATTATCCATGTCAGGGCCACCAATGCCATCAAAATCAGCCGGATAAACAGCCATTTTGGCATCAGCACCAGTAAGGGTAATGTCGAGCAATACATCGCCACCGTTCACATCCAGTTCATATACCACATCCCAGCCATCATCAGTGGCACCGGGGAGGTCATAATTATTTTTAAAATTACCCTGAGCAACATTGATCGGGAATACTAAGGCATTAGGATCAATAGCAGTTTCCCACACATCACCCGGATCAGGAGTATAGGCGTTACCAAAGTAATCTGCAGTAATTACTGCACGGCTGCCATAGAACATGGCAAAGCTACCATTGAAAGCACCATCAGCAACAGGAGCTTCGGTATTTGTAATACCAAATTCAAAAGTGGTAGTTCCTGAAGTTAGAACATATGGCAAAGTAGGTGTCACTACTTGTAAATAACCACCAAAAGTTTCGTCAATATCAGCCTCAGTGATCTCAAAATCACCTTCGCCAGGATTATTGATGATCTCGAAAGCGGCTGGTTTCATCCAGGCACCAATCGGGCGATCGCCCATGTCCATGTTAGCATTGATAACTTCAATTCCAGGAGCTACACAACTAAGTGATAATGTATAATCACCACTGTATGTGCTATAACCCGTAACATAAATCAGATAATCTTCTCCATTTGTGGTTTGGAAAGTTAATTCAGAAGTTACACCAGATCCGCCATCATCGTCAGAGGCTTCACAAACAAGTGCTCCGCATGTCCCGGAAAAGACACCCAGTTTGGTATCATATGAAGATCCGCTTAGGCTCAAAGTTGCGGGCAGTCCGTTACCAGTAAAAGAATACCATACCCCGGGTGCTGTATTAAGTACATCATCACAACCAGTTGGAGCACCTGTGTTAGTAGCATTAGCTGTCGTTCCTAATACAACATCACCGCAAGCGATCGCTTCAGCATCAGCACAAAGGTCGTTTGCTGGAGGTGGTGGAGGCAATTCAATCGTTAAATCCAAAACCGGAATACAATTTGGTGTAGGCCAGGTATCAGCCATCACATAATAAGTACCAGGTAAAAGTGTAGATGTTACTGATCTAACACCACTACCTCCAATACTAGTGACAATACCACTACCAGCACCAGTTGGACAGGCATTAAACAATCCTAAACCCGTCCAAGTGGTTCCATTTGGATCCATGGTAATTATTACTTCAGTAGCTACGGTAACATTTAACTCATAAATAATATCCTCACCCCCGTCATAAAAACCAAGGTCAGAATTTGAGTAAGTGTTACCCCTGCCACAGGTGGTATTACCTATATCTGCATAAGGCAGATCAGCAGGAATGTTAACAACAATTGGCGTAGTACAGTTGTCACCAACTGCCCTACCCTCCTCATTAGGGAGGTCAACGGTTGGTCCATGCAAGGTTTCTAAGATGGCTTGCTTGCTTTCTTGTGTTTGAGCAAACAAATTACCGGAACTACCAAGCAGGAAAAACCCGATTGCTAGTCCCAAGAACCATCGTGAAAACGTAAGATTACTTTTCATAATGATAAAAATTGGTTAATAAATAGAAAAATTGGTCTAAATTAGTCGCTAAGGTATAAAGCTTTTTTTGAATTATACAAATTTATCACCAAGTTTTTTAAAACTTTTTTAACACAAATTAAAAAATTATATAAAATTGAGTTTTCCAAACAGCTCAAACAGCCCATAAAACAAAAGAGACCGCCCGAAAGCAGTCTCTTTTTTATTGAAATCAGTTTTAGAAAAACTGTAGGATATTATCTAACGATAGTCAGTCGTTTGGTTGCTACACCACTTTCGGTATTGATGCGAACTATATAAACACCTGCTTCGAAAGCAGCAACATTGAGCTGAGTATTGTTATTATCAAGCTCAACATCGTAAACTACCTGACCAACAGCATTGATAACCATGATGCGGTTCATGCCATTAGCTTCGATGGTTACGTTATTGGTAGCAGGGTTCGGGTAGATGCGGGCATTTGTTGCACCCAATTCATTTATGTTAGTAACAAACACATAAACGAAATCATCTTCCGGATTATTCAGCGCCATTGCTGGTTCTGATTCACAACTTCCACCTTCGTAGGTATAAGCAGCAGTTACCTGATAGTAATGTTCGCCAATGGCAATGTCAGTATCGAAGTATTCAAAATCAGAAACACCTTCTTCGAATGGTACGGTAGCGATCAGGCTGTAGTTTGAACCGTTGGCGCTGCGATATACATTAAATACATCGAGTTCGCGGTTGCGGCTCATATCCAGTACGGCATTTTCGCCAGCACCTTTGCCAGAAACAGTAAGTGCTGCACGGTCGTCGCTATTGTATTTGTCAACAGGGATTTCCATTGGCAAAGCTGCCATTGCTCCAGTTGCTGTAGTTACAAAACCACGCAGGTTCCAGGTATAAGGCAGACCAAGAGCGTTGAGATGATCCCAGGTAACACCATCAGTAGTGATCAAATCACTATTTGGGTTTCCAGTATAGTTGCCACAACCTGCAGGGAAATTCACACCATCAGTGGTGTAAACGGCAATCCAGAGTTGTTTGGTAACATCGATCAATACTGCGTCAGTCAGATCCACTTCTTCCCAGGTTTCAATACCCAGACCGCTGAGGGTTTGTGTATGAAGCAGGGTAGCAGCATTTGTGCCTTCGTAGATACGCAGTTCGTTAGAAGCTGCCGTTCTGCTGTAAAGACTGATTTTGGTGAGTGAAGCACCATCAAATTCGGCCAGCTGTGCCGGGTCGAATTTAACAGCCCAGGTGAAGGTAGCAGGGCCACCAATACCATCAACATTCACACCATCATCGTAGAACAACCATTCAGCAATAGCATCCTGGGGAGATTTCCACTCAATAAGAGCACCCCATGCTTCTTCTGTCCAGAGGTATTCGCCGGTGAGTTCTTTTGGAGCATCACAAGGATAAACAACCTCAATATCAATGCAGTTACCGGCACATGATTCGGCGCCACTTTCATAAACGAAAGTCACACAGTATTCGTGCATGCCATAGGCTACATCTTCGTCCACGTAGAATTCGTCGGTTACCATTTCAGCGATCAGTTCGCCATCGCGGTAAACATTGGCACCAAGCAATTCGCCTGTTTCAAAGTCGCCACCACCGCCTCCGCCGGAGCCAGCTTCACCAACAATAGCGAAATCAAGGGTGGTATAATCAACGCCTAACGAACCAAGGGTTACAAAACCACCAGTACCACCGAACAAGCCGGCGATATCATTAAGCATTGCAACATTACCCGGAGTAGTAGAAGGATTCCACATATACTGATTCCATCTGCCTTCAGTAGTAGTAGAAGCATTTTCGTAATAAGCATAAATGCTTACCCAATAGGTACCAGGCGTTAAAGTAATGGCTTCATCAAGTACAATCTCAACGAGGTCAGGATTGTTAGCGCCAGTATTGATTTCTTCAAACAAAATGTCACCAGGAGCACCAGCAGCATCAGCAAAGATGGTGTAACCAAAGCCTTCAGGAGCCGGAGCACCAGCTGAAGTAAAACCACGTGCCATCAGGGTAGAAACAGTCCACTCTTCACCTTCAGGAACAATAAAGTCGTCAGCTGAATAAGTAGGAGCATCTATTCCACCATAGTAGGTAGTGATGATGCCTTGTGTAGTAGTTTGAGGTTCTTCCCAGTTTGGAGTCCAGAGGATTTCGTCTTCTCTGTTGGTAAAGCTTACACCAGCATAGCTCGATTGAGCAACAGCGTTCTGTCCAACAGAAAGAAGTTGTTGTGCATTTCCCTGAGGAGTAGAATTGCTATTTGATTTGTATGCCAGCTCAAAGCTACGACCTGGAGCTACAGAAGCCGTATAGGCAGCTCTGGAGCTTGTATTTGTAACCAATACATCATCAATTTTGATGAAGAACATATCTGTTACATCAGCATGTTGGAAGGCAATGTAAATGGTCTCTCCGGCATAAGCAGAAAGATCCAGTGTTACTTCGCCCCAAGCGGCTGAAGAAACAGCATCGTGAATGGTTTCAGTAAAGTCAGCTACTGCATTACCTGTTGTAGAAACTTTAACATAATATTGCTCATCTGACCACGCAGGATCCTGAGCAGAAACCCAGAAATTAAGTTCTGATTCAGCTGAAATTGCAATTGCTGGTGTTACGAGCCAATTATTAGGTGTTAAAGCACCTACATCATTTCTGTAAGAAGCACTTGTCATGCAATAATCACCTGTGTGAGCTTCAAACACATCAAACTCAATTGCTGTATTGTCCCATCCATAGCCATCGCCATCCTGGTCATAGGTTACCCAGCCTGTTGGTAAGGTACCAGCCTCAAAGCCTTCGAAGAAATCTTCGCCTGGAGGAGGTGGAGGTGTTGAACCGCCCCATGTAAGGGTCACTTCCTGTCCGTCAACTTCGCCAGCGAAGTTTATAGGTCCTGGATAGTTTTCACAGCTGTAATAAGTCCAGGTATAGCTCATCTTTTCTGACATGCCATTGGAATAAACAGCAGCTACTTCTGAGAAGTATTCTTCGCCTTCAATCAAGCCGTCAACGTCATACTGATAGTAGGTGTTTTCGGTGTCTGCAATGAAATTGCCATCCAACCAAACTTTGTAGTATTGTAATGCGCGTTCTGATTCTTCGAGTTCAGTAACAACAACATTATCAATAGCCCAGTACCAGTTCCAGCCTGGAGAGTAGTAATGGAAACGAACCTGGAAGGTTTCGTTCATATAATCAGTTACATCCAAAACCTGATGGTTTGGAGCATTCCATGCACCTGCATCAGCAGTTTGATTGAGAATAGTAACCCAGTCGCTGCCATCAAATACTTCAACCTTAGCGTATTCTGTAGAAGCTAAGTTGTTGTAATACTGATCAAAATGCAGGAAGAGTTGTTCTGCTGTAGAGGCATCAATTACAGGAGAAATCAGGATTTCGTCCATAGTGCTACCGCTACCAGCTTCGTCAGAATCAACATAAGCAAATGGTGTTCCGTCGAGCGAAGCACCTGCAGTTTGTGGATTTCCGGCAGGAGTTTCCATGTACCAAGTGTCGGTAGTTGAACCACCATCAATGATTGTCCAGGTATCAGGAATACCTTCATCAAATGTTTCGGTAAACTCTTCGAATGGAACAATACCACCCTGACGCCATGTTGCGAAAGCTGTAGGAGTTACATACAAATCACCAACAGGATAGAGCAGTTCGTTTAATGTCCAAACAAAGTCCTGAGCATCCCAAATGTCAACACCAGTGAGCTCAACAGTTTCAAATCCGCGGAGTTCAACAATGATGTCGTAAGTTCCTTTACGGAATTCTTCGAAGAGGTAATAACCCGTCTCATCCAGTTCTACGTCATAAACCAGCTCAAGGCCAGGCTCAGAAGTGTTGGTGAAGGTTACATCAGTTCCATCAGGGCTGTCGCCGCTGTTGGTGTTGACTGTAACACTAACCTGGGTTACCATATCTTTATCCAGACAATTAGAGAATGTAACTTCGGCCTGATTGAGGTCGTATTGAGCTACAACACCCCATTTGTAAACGCCAGGTTCCATGCCACCCCATGTATTGTCAGTGAATTGCTCGTCCAGAGTGAATCCCAGGAATTCAAGGTCACCGGTTTCGCATGTAGTGCGATAAACGTTATATCCTTGCAATTCGCGTGTAGTTTCGTGAGCATAAACAGGGAACTTAGCATTGGGTTTGGTAGCAGGAATCATTCCTTTACCACTTGAAACTGATTGAGCTGTTGAGTAGTCGTTGTATTCGGTAGTATTGAAATCACCCTGACCCAATGCTACTTCACGGCCTGCAGAAGTGGTTACAAAACCACGCAGCATCCAGGCTTTATTAGCCAATCCATATTCATTAAATGCGGTTGTCCAGGCTCCGCCATTGTAGGCGTAAAAGTCAGAAAGGTTTTGTGCGCTATTCAAACTACCGGCGATAGGTTCATTGAAAACACCACCAGGACGTTCAACATACATACCAATCCAAAGATTTTCTGTATTGTCAAATGCTACAGCTTCGTCCAGTTCAACGATGTTCCATGTGTCTGCAACCATTGTTCCGGTTACATCCTGTGCGTACAGAACGTTCATTCCGTCTCCAGACATAACTCTTACTTCGGTTACATAATCGCCAACAGGAGCCATTTGATAAACAGCAATCTTGGTAACATATCCTGTACCGTATTCGGTAAGTGCAGCGGGTTCAAATTTTGAGGCCCAGATTAAACTGTAATCTGCAGCTTCAGCACCAATTCCACCATACTGTTGCACGTCATCATCATAGATCAACCATTCTTCAACAACTGGTGCTTGCGCACTCCAGTCAACGAGAACTGAGTTGTCAGTAAGTTCAGTTGCAACAACACCTGAAACAGGATAAGGGAATTCGAGTAGTTGGAAGTCGTTGGTAACAGTTTCGCCAAAGGCAACTGCTACACCTTCAATAGTTTGTGATTCGTATGTATTTGCACTTGCTGTAACGATATAGGTTCCTTCAACTACTTCACCGGTATAAACACCAGCAACATCAGTAGTAAAGTCGAAGCTAAAATCATCATTAGTGAAAGTAATGGTAGCACCTTCGATTGCAGCACCACCATCAAATGCAGTAACTGTACCGTTTACATAACCACCACCAGTGATCACAACATCTTCTGAACATGCACCGTCAACACAGGTTTCGGCTCCGCTGTCGTAGATATAAGTAAGGCAATAGTTGTATGTTCCGAATTCAAGTTCTTCGTCCAGATAAGTATCAACTGCTCCGGCAGTGAAATCAAGCTCGGCATACGTTTCGCCATTGCGATAAATTCTCAGAGCTGAAATGGTATCCAGGGCTGCAGCATCAACGTTAGTCCAGTTAAGTTCAATATCCAGCGTACCAACGATTTGTTCAGCAGTAAAAGCTGAAGGAGCATCGTAGTTGTCGCAGGCTACATACAACCAGGTAAATTCAGTTGTAGCTGATTGTCCGGTAGTGAATACAGCAGCAACGCCGGTAGTATAGGTTTCACCATCCACGAAGGTTTCACCAAAGCCGCCATGTTGGTATTCTTCTTCTGTAACTTCACCAAGCAAAGTGCCATCAAGGAATACTTTATAAGTTTCGAATGAACGGGTAGCTGGAGCAACATTGGTAATGGAAACATTATCAATTCCCCAATACCATGCCCATGAACCGCCATCTTCGTAATGGAAACGAACCTGCATTGCATCATTTGCATAATCAGTTACATCAATAACTTTATGATCAGGAGCACCCCAGGCACCGGCTGTAGCTTGCTGATCAAGTACAAGCACCCATTCAGTGCCATCGAACACTTCCACAGTTGAAAGTTCTCCGAAGATATTGCGGAAATACTGATCAAACTCAATATAAAGTGCATCTACATTACTGGCATCAATAACTGGTGAAACAAAATAGCCATCAACAACTTTACTACCTGAACCGGCAGCATCAGAATCGATAATTGCAAAACCTGTTCCATCCAATTCTTTGGAACCAGTTCCGTCATTCCATTCCCAGTTATCCGCAACTGTGGAATTAGGGCCTGCTTCAACAGTCCAGTCAGCTGGCATTCCATCGTTAAAATCAACCATTACAGGAGCAAAAGGCACATCACCACTTCCACCTGCCCAGGTAGCAAAACCTGTTGGGGTAACATAAAGTTCAGTGGGTGTTGCCAGTAATTCTTCGAGCAACCATTCGAATGAGGTTTCGTCGAAAATATCAACACCGGTTTCGTTTACTACACCATATCCAGGATAACTTACAAGGATATCATAAGTCCCTTTACGGAATTCATTCCAGGCATATTCACCACTTGCGGGTAGCAAGACTGAATAAACCAATTCAGGAGATTCGTCCACATTGGTAAACTCAACGAGTGTACCAGCAGGGCTGTCAGCTGAATTGAGGGCAACAGCAACATCAACAGTTGTGAGCATGTCGTTGTCAAGTGTGTTGGAGCCAACAGGATCTGACTCATTCAGATCGTAAACAGCAACAACATACCATTTATACACACCCCAATCCTGAACACTCCAGTCGAAATCAACAAAATTATACTGACTGGTAGTGCCAATGAGTTCCAGTGAACCTGGCAGGTAAGTTTTTTCGCGCCATACCTGGAATTCAACCAGTGCACGATCGCTTCCCTGTGCGGTAGCATCAAAATTATTTTCGGCAAGGAAGCCGTTCCATACTTTCTGTATCTGAGCTTCGCTCATACCAGCTGTTTCAAAAGGATAAACCTGTGGAACAAAAGTGGCTGCATCAAAGCTCCATTCGATCATGATGTTTTCGCCAAATTCGCTGGCAGTAACAACTGCAACAGGATATGCGGTTTCAAACATCGTAAAGTCGGTAGTTTCTGTAGATCCATAAGCAACAGCAACACCAGTAACTTCTGCACTAATATAACCATCAGCTTCAACGCTTATATCATAAGTTCCTGCAAACACATCAGCAGTGTAATTACCTGATGCATCAGTTGTGGTACTATATTCCTGCTCTTCACCAAATTCATCAACACCTACCATAGTAACAGAAGCACCACTAACAGGTGCAACAGGAACAAGACTCGATACATTACCATCCAAAGTACCTTCGCCTGTTACCTGAACAGTGAAAGGATCAGAATGAGCTGATTCACCTTCGTCGAAGATTGCTGTAACAGTATAATCATATCCAGCCATATTATAGGCGGGTTCAACATCTGTATAAGTGGCTTCGGTAAGCATAGTAGTATTCTGCTGATCGCCATCACGGAAGATATTATATCCGAGGAAGGCACGATCAACCGGACTTTCCCAAGTTAAAACAACGTCTTCACCTTCATAAACTTCAGCATTAGCCGTAAGTTCAGTTGGAGGAGTAAGTGTGGTTGTGAAACCCCAGATATCTCCCATAGTAGGAGTAGCATTGTTATTGTTTCTAGTATTTACCTGCCAGAAATACTGAAGATTAGGTTCGAGATTACTTAACTGATAAGTAATAGCCAATTCGTCTGTCCAGTCAACAACAACGTTAGCCGGAGGATAAGTAGTTCCAACAATAACCTGATATTCCAAGGTGTTGTCACCAAAAGTCCAGTTCAGCGTTTCGTTGCTGGTGATGTCAACAGCACCATCAACTGGTGCAACATTGATTGCCTGATCAGCTACGGGCATATCCATAACAGCAACATCAACTGTATAATCAATACCAGTTGTGCTTACTACCAGGTAGTAATCACCGGCAAACAATTGCATGTCTTCGGCCAAAGCTTCAGCAGCATAAAGTTCATTTCCGGCAGCAGGACCCTGGTTGATACCAAAAGGAGCTGCATAAACAGCCATTTTAGCATCATCAGCAGTAAGGTTTACTGTGAGGAGTTGATCAGTAGCCAAAGTGAAGGCATAAACGGCATCCAAACCATCGGCAGCAGTGCCGGCCAGTGAATAATTGTTCCTGAAATCAGCAGTAGCAACAGCAGCATCATTAAATGGGAATGCAGCGATTGCGAAAGGATTTTCAAAAACATCACCCTGAACAGGTGCATAAGCTGTAGCCTGAAGGTCGGAAACCGTTACATCGCGGTTGAATCCCCATTGTGCTACAAAGTCTGCTTCATGCAAGCCAGGAGCAGCAGTACCGTTAGTGTTAATATACACTTCAACGGATTCGCCCGGCTGAAGATTTATCGGGAAATTGATGGCATCAATGCCAAAAAATCCCGCTGCATCCAATTCAGCATTGTTTATGATTACTTCTTCTGTAGATGTGTTGGTAAGCGTTAAGGCCTCCGAACTCATCCACGCATCAATTGGACGTTCACCCATATCTAGCAAGGCGGGCGTAATTTCCAATTTCTGAGCAGTTGTCTGTGTGCCGATCAGCATAAAAGCAGCGACAAACATCAAAAACCATCGTTGGATGGTAGTTTTTCTGGACATAATTAAAATTGATTTAGTGAATAAATAATTGATCAAATAAAAAAAACCATTCGCACAGCTATGGCAGGCAGCTACAACGTAATGGTCAGAGATTCTTCGTAGATGAAAAGGATAAAAACTATTATACTCCATTATTTAAATTAAACAGATTTAGCATACTGTCTTGAAAATTATATACATAAACTTCAGGCAGCAGTTTTTTACTGTTGTTTAAGTTAAAATTGGAGTTATTCTGTCCCTTGGTTATGATTAGGACAATCTCAAATGAAATTCCCCCTACTGCAAAATTAATAAAACCCCAATAAATACAAGGGTTTTAAAGAACTTTATTCTTTTTTCATGACCAAAACATCAGACCTTTAGATGTTTAGGGCATTCAGAAAAATATCAAAATTAGTAATAAAAAAGCCGGATCCCAACAGGGATCCGGCTTGTATAAGTCGAAATCAAGATTTCGAATCTGTCAGAACTATCGTACGATAGTCAGACGTTTAGTAGCGATACCATTTTCGGTATTGATACGTACTACATAAACACCTGCTTCGAAAGATGCAACGTTGAACTGAGTTCTTACGTTGTTGATCTCTGCATCGTAAACAAGTTGTCCTACTGCATTGATAACTGTGATACGATTCATGCCGGCAGCTTCTATGGTTACGTTATTTGTAGCCGGGTTCGGGAACATGCGTGCTTCTGCTGCATTGAGTTCATTGGTGTTGGTTACAAATATGTAAACAAAGTCATTTTCCGGAATAAGTAGTGAGAAAGCAGGAGCTGATTCACACTCAGTATCGTCATCATAAGTATGTAATGCAGTTACTTGATAGAAGTAACCTACCTGAGCTTCAACATCAGTGTCATAGTATTCATATGTTGAGGTTGCTGCATCAAATGGTACTGTGGCAATCAGTTCATAATCTTCACCCTCTTCCCTGCGATAAACGTTGTAAACTGAAACTTCGCGGCTAGCAGTAGTTTCCAATACAGCATTCTCACCGGCGCCGGTTCCGGACACAGTTAATTCTGCGCGGGCATCGTTGCTGTAAACTTCATTCGGTTTATCCATTGGCAAGGCAGCAGTAGCACCAACTGCAGTAGTTACAAAACCACGGAGGTTCCAGGTATAAGGCAGGCCAAGCGCATTGAGGTGATCCCAGGTAACACCATCAGTAGTGATCAAGTCACCATTTGGGTTTCCAGTGTAGTTGCCACAACCTGCAGGGAAATTCACACCATCAGTGGTATAAACAGCAATCCAAAGCTGTTTAGTAACATCGATCAGGATTGCATCAGTAAGATCAACTTCCTCCCAGGATTCAATCCCTAAACCACTCAGTGGCTGGGTATGCAGCAATGTTGCGGCATTTGTACCTTCATAGATACGTAACTCATCGGTTGCTCCTGTTCTGTTGTAAATGCTGATCTTGGTCAGTGAAGCACCAGCATAATCTTCCAGCTGAGCAGGGTCGAATTTGATTGCCCAGGAGAAAGATGCAGGACCACCGATACCATCAACGTTTACGCCATCATCATAATAGAGCCACTCAGCAACAGGAGGTGTTGCAGATTCCCAGTTGATTAATGCTCCAAACTCTGGATTACCTTCATTATATTGCCAGAGGTATGCTCCATCTAAATTGATCGGAGCTTCGCAAGGAATTGCAAGGTCAATGCAATAGGCGTCTTCGCAGGTCATGGCACCACTTTCGTAAACATAACGCAGGCAGTAGGTAAATTCACCACCATTTACGTTTTGGTCAAGATAGAAGGTGTCTTGTACAAGTTCGGCGATAAGAACACCATTGCGATAAATATTTGCTCCTATAAAGGGATCTTCCTCACGGCTGTTAACAGCATTTTGTGTAATCACCGGAAGTTCAGGTACATTATTCACAGCAACTCTGGCCTGAGCAGCAGGAGATTCTACATAGTCGAAGTTGACTGGTGTAGCTCTTACAGGACCATAAGCAGTGTAGATGTACATTTCCATCAGGAAGTTTCCAATGGTTGATGCTCCTATAGCATTTGGGTTTGATAGGTCACCAAAGATGGATCCTTGTGGATTTGCAGCATTGTCGGATGAAATATCTGGGTAGGCATCGGTCGGGCTATTGCTTAGTGGCTCCATCAAGATGGCCACTGTGCTTACACCACCGGTAGCTATATCTCCAAGCTCAACTCCCATTTCCCAGATGTCGTTTCCGGTAGTGGTGATTGGCCCAACAGTTTCGATCAAGGTTTTTGTATCCCAATCGAAGATGTGGATGTTGTATTCCCATGTACCGGTAACTCCCCATGAAGCATGGTGGAAATCGAGACTGTTAACCAATGCATCCGGATAATCGCTCAGGTCGTAGGCTACACCATAACCATATCCGTATTGCTGATAGTATGCGTTAGCTGGTGCACCTGGGTTTTGGGTGATCTTAATCAGTTCCAATGGCTCTATATCTGACCAGGTCAACAGCACGTCATTGTTGTTGATTACCTCGCCGTTGTAAACCTGTGGGCCAGCGTAGTCTTCGCAGGGAACATAGGTCCATACATACTGCATTCTTTCGGAGATACCGTTAGAATAAACTGCAGCAACTTCTGCCAGATATTCCTGACCAGGAACGAGGTTGGTTACATCATATTGCCAGAAAGTATTTTCTGTATCAACGATGAAGTTATTGTCCAGCCAAACTTTATAGTACTGCCATTCGCGATCAGCATAACGATCCATATTGTCAGTAACAACAACATTGTCAACGGCTACATACCAGTTCCAGCTATTGGATACATAATTGAAACGTACCTGTAGTGCTTCATTGGCATATTCAGTAATGTCGATCACTTCGCTTGCAGTTGGTCCCCATGGGAATGGGCCAGTGTCGTCCTGGAAACGGAATACTTCAACCCAATCACCATCAACCATAACATCAACTGAGAAATGTTCACTTCCAATGTACTGATATACAAAATCAAACATCAGGTAAAGTTCATCTGCATTTTCTGCATTGATCACAGGAGAAATCAACTGCTCGTCCATGGTAGAACCAGGACCTGCTGCATCTGAGTTGGCAAACATAAATGGAGTGCCATCTAGGCTATTTCCGTTGTAGTTTGCAGTATTGAACCATGTATCAGCAGTAGAACCACCATCAACAATAGTCCAGGTTTCCGGTAGTCCATCATTGAAGTCTTCCATGAAAGGTTCGAAAGGAATTTCTCCACCTGATCTCCAGGTAGCAAAACCAGTAGGTGTTACGTAAAGGTCAGCAACAGGTAACAAGAGTTCTTCGAGCAACCATTCAAATGCTTCAGGACCATCAATCACATAGCCCAACAGTTCGATTGGTGCAAAGCCATTCTTTTCAGCATAGATGTCATAAATACCTTTGCGGAATTCTTCCCATGCATAGAAACCGGTTTCGTCCAGTTCTACTTCGTAAACCAATTCAAGATCCGGTTCAGAAATATTGGTGAACATCACATCGGTTTCTTCAGGGCTGTCGCCGCTGTTGGTAGTAACCTGAACACTTACAGTAGTGATCATGTCTTTATCGAGGCAGTTAGAGAATACTACTTCTGATTCATTGTTGTCATATTCAGCAACAACGCCCCATTTGTAAACGCCTGCTTCAACACCACCCCAGGTATTGTCAGTGAATTGCTCGTCTAAAGTGAAACCGAGGAATTCGAGATCACCTGTTTCGCAAGTTGTACGATATACACTGTAACCTACCAATTCGCGGGTGCTTTCGTGAGCATAAGTTGGATAAACAGCACTTGATGAAGTATTTACTTCACCACTTGCTTCGAAAGTAGTGGCAGCAGGATAATTTTTATAACCGGCTGTATTTTGAGCAGCACCGAGTTCAACTGTACGCATAGTGGCCATATCGGTAACATAACCACGGAGGTTCCAGGTATAAGGCAGGCCAAGCGCATTGAGGTGATCCCAGGTAACACCATCAGTAGTGATCAAATCACCATTGGGTTGGTTTTGAGTTGCACCACAACCGGCTGGAAAGTTAGCTCCATTAGTTGTGTAAACAGTAATCCAAAGCTGTTTGGTTACATCAAGTGGCACAGCTGCAGTAAGGTCAACTTCTGACCAGGCTTCAACAGGAAGACCTGTTAATGATTGCTCATGCAGCAAAGTTGCAGCATTTGTTCCTTCATAAATCTGCAGTAAATCAGCAGTAGCAAGACGATTGTAAATTGCAATCTTGGTCAAAGAAGCACCAGCATAGTCGGTCAGCTGTGCAGGATCAAATTTAATAGCCCAGCTAAATACTGCAGGACCACCAATTCCATCAACATTGGTACCATCGTCGTAGAACAACCATTCAGCGATAGAACCACCGCCGCCTTCGCCCCAGGTAATCTGAACTGCATCATCGGTCATTTCAGTAGCAACAACATTACCAACAGGATAAGGGAATTCGAGTAATTGGAAGTCGTTAGTAACAGTTTCACCAAAGGTGATTGTTACAGCTTCTAACAATTGTGATTCGAATGTAGCTGCTTCAACAAGATAATCGTATGTTCCGTCAACAACTTCACCTTCGTAATAACCACTTGCGTTAGTAGTAAACTCAAAGCTATAATCATCATTGAAAATATTTACAGTAGCACCACTAATAGGAGCACCACCATCAAAAGCTTCAACAGTACCGTTTACATATCCTCCACCAGTGATCACAACATCTTCTGAGCAAACACCACCAACGCAGGTTTCGGCACCGCTATCGTAGATGTAAGTGAGGCAATAGTTGTATGTTCCGAACTCAAGTTCTTCGTCCAGATACGTATCAACTGCACCAGCTGTGAAATCAAGCTCGGCATACGCTTCGCCGTTGCGATAAATTCTCAGGGCTGAGATGGTATCCAGGGCTGCAGCATCAACATTTGTCCAGTTAAGTTCAGCATCAAGCGTTCCAACGATTTGTTCAGCAGTAAAAGCTGAAGGAGCATCGTAGTTGTCGCAGGCTACATACAACCAGGTAAACTCAGCAGTTGCTGATTGTCCGGTAGTGAATACAGCAGCAACGCCAGTAGTATAGGTTTCGCCATCAACGAGGGTTTCACCAAAGCCACCATGTTGGTATTCAGTTTCAGTTACCTCACCAAGTAAAGTACCACCAAGGAATACTTTATATGCTTCAAATGAACGTTCCGGGACAGCGTAATCTTCGATAGTCAAATCATCAATTGCAATTCCATTACCATTAACAGTAACATCAGATTTAAATCTGAAACGCAACCAAACACTAGCTTCACCTGCTACGCCATTCAAGTTGCCCTCAACGAAGATATAATCAGTACCGCGACCAGACCATTTAGCCTGATTTGGGAATGAACCATAAGTAACAGCTGCACTATTATACATTCCTGCTACGTCCTGATATTGCCATGTTGCTCCACCGTCAATAGAAGTTTCGAGCACCATACCATCATAATTGTTCTCTGTCTCAATGAATAACTGTGCGGAGAAATAAGGACTTGAAACATCGCTAAAGTCAAACTCTCTCATAAGGGTTGCTTCAGTGCTATTTGGATAATTAGCATTAAGATCTGTCATCCAAACTTTTGTTCCACTAAATGCAGCATCAATATTATTTTGCGCAGGAGTTCCCCATGCAAATAATCCGTCAGCTACCCAGCCACCATCATTATCTTCAAAATCATTGAAGTAGCTAAATGGTGCAACAGCTCCGCTTCCACCAGTCCAGGTTGCAAAGCCTGTTGGGGTAACATAAAGTTCAGTGGGTGTTGCCAATAATTCTTCGAGCAACCATTCGAATGAGGTTTCATCAAAGATATCAACGCCGGTTTCGTTTACAACGCTATATCCTGGTAAGCTTACAAGGATGTCGTAGGTACCTTTGCGGAACTCACTCCATTCGTACTCACCACTTGCAGGCAGTAAGGCTGAATAAACCAATTCAGGAGATTCATCCACATTGGTAAACTCAACCAGTGTACCGGCTGGGCTATCAGCTGAGTTGAGGGCAACAGTAACATCAACAACAGTATTCATGTCTTTGTCCATTGTATTGGAGCCAACTGGATCTGATTCGTTCAGATCATAAACAGCAACAACATACCATTTATATACACCCCAATCCTGAAGACCCCAATCGAAATCAACAAACTGGTATTGTGAGGTAGTCCCAATCATTTCGAAAGCACCTGGCTGGTAAGTTTTTTCACGCCATACCTGGAATTCAACCAGTGCGCGGTCGCTGCCCTGTGCAGTAGCATCAAAGTTATTTTCTGTGAGGAATCCGTTCCATGCTTTCTGAATTTCCAATTCACTCATACCTTCTGTTTCGAAAGGATAAACCTGAGGAACGAAGTTTACTGCATCAAAGCTCCACTCAATCAGAATGTTTTCGCCAAATTCGCTGGCTGTCACAACTGCAACTGGATAAGCGGTTTCAAACAAAATAAAGTCGGTAGTTTCGGTAGCTCCATAAGCAACAGTAACACCAGTAACTTCTGCATTAATAAAACCGTCAGCTGAAACCCGAATATCATAAGTTCCTGCAAAAACATCAGCAGTATAATTTCCACTGGCGTTTGTTGTGGTGCTGTATGTTTGATCTTCACCAAATTCATCCACACCTACCATTGTAACAGATGCACCACTAACAGGTGCAACAGGAACAAGACTCGATACATTACCATTCAGAGTACCTTCGCCTGTTACCTGAGCGGTGAAAGGAGCAGAATGATCTGATTCGCCTTCGTCATAAATAGCAGTTACGGTATATTCATATCCAGGAGTCATATTGTATGCAGGAGCTTCATCAGTGTAGGTAGCTACTGTGAGCATTGTTTCATTCAACGGATCAACACCACCATCACGATATACATTATATCCGAGGAAGGCACGGTCAACAGGGCTTTCCCAGGTTAAAACAACATCTTCACCTTCGTAAACTTCAGCATTACCTGTAAGATCAGATGGAGGAGTCAAAGTAGTAGTGAATCCCCAAACATCGCCGGTAGTTGTAGCACCATTATTACGAACATTAACCTGCCAGAAATACTGAAGGTTAGGTTCAAGATTGGTAAGGGTATAGGAAGTAGCTAACTCATCAGTCCAGTCAACTACAACAGTTGCCGGAGGATAAGTAGTACCTAACAAAACCTGATACTCCAAAGTATTGGCACCAAAAGTCCATTCAAGGTCCATTCCATTGGTGATGTCCACAGCACCATCAACAGGTGCTACATTAACAGCAGCTTCAGGAGCTGGCATAGCAGTAACAGTGTAAGCTGCACCAATTCCTGCACCATCTGAATAGCTTAAAACCATATAGTAAGTTCCAGTGAATAGTTCAAAATCTGTAATGTCATCTATTCCCTGAACTAAAGCATTGTCTGCCATTGGGCCACCTTCGCCATTAAAACTTTCATCATAAATAGCAAAGTTAATTGTCCCTGCAGTGGCTTCAAATGAAATCAACACATCAGTAGCAGGTTCGAGTTTGTAAACCTCATCACCATCATTTACACCACTTCCTAAGTCGTTAGGAAGTATATAGTTTTTGTAATATCCATCATACTCCCTAGTGCTTTCGCCTATTACGATTGGAGTGGCAGCAGGAGCTGGAACAACAGAAAGATCAAATGCATTTTCAACAACATCACCTGTCTGAGGGGTGTAAGCATTCGCCATAAATTCAGTGACAGTGACTTCACGGCCAGCACCCCATTGTACTACGAAGTCGCCTTCGAGCATACCGGGAGCAGCATCACCTGTGGCAGTGATACCGATTTCAACTGATTCACCTTCTTCCAATACAATAGGGAAGGCAGGAGCATCTACGCCGAAGAAAGCATCAGCAGCAATTTCTGCATTGTTGATAGTTACAGGACCTACACCAGTATTTTGTACGGTGAAATATGCAGGTTCTGTCCAGGAATTGATTGGACGATCGCCCAAATCAAGTACCAAAGGAGTTACGTCAACACGTGGCTGAGGTTCGAAAACAGTAAAGTTAAACTCACCAAAATCTGAGTAATCATAGTTATCCCAGCTCACTAAGGTAACGAGACCTTGTTTAACTTCACCACCAATACCTCCATCACCATAATCATCCCATGTATCGATGGAATAATCGCCTGGCTCAAGACCAACGACAACATTAACAATCTCGTAAGCAGAACTAAAAACCTGCCAAGTTGGATAATAATAGGCACCTTGGTCATAGCTCCAGATATTCCATTCAGCTTCGTCATAAAAGAAATCAACATCGAGAGTGATGTCAATGTTTTGAGCTTCACGGTTAGCAGGTGTAAAAGTTCCGGCATTTTGTCTTTCGGCTGGCATTCCTACCAGTGTCGAAGGATCAACCGGAGCTCTGCGCGACGTTTGTTGCGCATAAGCATTCAGCCCGATTCCGGAAAGCAGGAAAACTCCCACCATAAAGGAACCAAGCCATCGCAGAAAAGTAGTTTTTCTGTTCATGGTTAAAATTGATTTAGTTAATAAAAAATGATGAATTGATTGTGTTATCGATTGAAATTGGATGCTGCGGTTTGCAACAGTCCAGATTAAATCCTTGTTGAAAAAAAGTTTTTGATAGGTACGCTGATCAGGATAATTCATATTCAGCTCTTTTGTGATTAAATACCCAAACACTAACTCAAAACTGATTTAGCTTAAGCTGTTTCTGTTTAAAACAAGATAGTACTTAGATATTGATAGTCAGTGTTTTAATTGTTATTAATTCGCTTTATTCCCTTTTTTGGTTAGCATATTCTTGGTTTGTTGGTTTATGCTAACTCAACCCTAAGACAATAATAAGGTGGTTTACCCCCATAGTTACTTGAAATAATTCTGAGATTTTTTGTTGTTGTTTCAAAATTGGTTGCAAAAATAGCAAGATGTTGATAATAACAACCCATTAATATTGATAAATTCCTGCTTAATACAATAATTAACTATTCTTTAACAAACTTCATCGCATGTGTTTGTGCTTTGCCGACTATTTTCAAAACATAAAGTCCACGAATCAGATGAGTTACATCTAAAGTCAATTTATCACTTTCGTGTGAATCCAGCAGATTTTTTTCAAAAACAAGTCTGCCGGATAATTCATAAATGCTCAATGAAATAATATCTGTATAATTGGATTCAATAGTTAGTATGTCAGTGACCGGATTAGGAAATAAGAATGTTAGACCTTTCTCAAGCTCTTTTTCGGGTAAATTTATCTCTGCAGCAATTTGTTTTTGAAACAAATTAAAATCAACCTCCAATGTTGTTCCAGGTTCCTGTGTAAAACTAATCAATTGACTTGTAATCATATGATATCCTGGAAGATCAGCGTGTAATCGATAACTGCCATACGGCAAGCTATCAAAATAATAATATCCCTTATGGTCTGTGCGAGTAGAGGCCAATAAAACACTCAAACCGGAATTATAGAGATGGATTCCTATATTAGATAAGCCTCCGCTGCAATACTCCAGCTGATCATTTCGCAGATACCAATCATCACAATAAACATTGGCATCGGCAAAATCATCTTCAGGCCAGTTAAATCTCCCAAAAATCTTATTAGTACCTGTTGGCAAAGGATTCTGTAACTTATTAAGTTTCAGATCAACATCTTCAATTCTAGCATTAAGCTGAATAGAATGTGCCTGATCCCAAACAGCTGCATCTGCATAGTAAATTGAGCTCAACCCTGCAATGAGTGTATCCGGAACGGCTTGCAATACATATATACCGCTGAATAATTCAGGAAATACAAACCTTCCCAAATCATCAGTACGAACAGCCGAAAGAAATTTAAAAGACTCAGAATCAACCCGTAATGCCAGTACTTTAGCTCCCCGATATGGTGAATTTCCGTTCCAGACAGTACCTCCAAGTGAATAAACACTTTCAAAATAAATCCTGATCGTATCCTGTGTGTTTCCACATTCGGATTGTGCTTGCAAAATCAATTCAACACCACCAGCATTATAATCCATTGCTCCAGGATAATAAACAGGGTTTTGTGTTGATGGATCAGAAAAAACCCCATCACCCAGGCTATACCATTGCAACTGATCGTAATGCAAGGCCAATGCACTTTGTAACCATACCGTACTATCAACACCTATCAGTGTATCTGCCCCGGCAAACACATACGGTTCGTCCTTAAAAATCAACCGGAAGGACTCAATATACTCTTCGGTTGCTGTTAGTATTTTCAAGGACAACCTGACCCACCCATTTTCAAAATCACCATCTCCCGGATAATAGCTTGTTGATAGCTGTAATGGATTTGTAAAAAATCCATCGCCATCAGTCATCCATATAATTTGTGAAGGGCTAAAAGGATTATGGGCATCCTGCAAATGAAAAACATCTTCATGCTTGCATATCGCCGTATCAAAACCAGCATAGGGATACGGCCTGGCAAACGCATAGGGACTTTCGTATCCAAGATTGCCAACAACAGATTTTGTTGGTTCACTGCTGGCAGTAACCGCTATTTCATCAGTGAAAACAAGCTGGGACAAGCTGACTGCAGTATCGGTGATTAATTCCAGATTATCTGAAAAAGCATAGTTTCTATATCCATTAAAATAAACTTTGTATCCTCTGACATCTGCTTCTGGGGAAGGCATCCAACTCAACCTGACCCTATTGTTAACCCATTGTTTCTTCACCTTATATGGAGGTGCAAGTGGCGCAATTGTATCAGTCTCTGACAAAAACGGCACATAATGAATCTCCCCTAATTCAGGATCGTCTTCAGCATCGATAATCATCTGTTGAATGTCAGATTCGTCAATAGTACCCCAATAATTTTCGATAGCAGAAATGGGCTGATCAGTAAAACTCAACAATACTGAATCATTAGTATTGTACATCAGATTATTATGCAAAAAGTCAGTCCCATCAGCCTCTCCTATTTGAACCACTTTATTACCCTGCTCAGTAAAAGTATTATTAACGATTAGATTATTTCGTGAAGATGCTGATAATATCAAGCCCTGCTGATTCCCGTATAAACTATTGTATTTGATTATATTAGCTGAAGTATTTCCCAAATTTATTGCGATACTGTTTTGCCATAAAATATTATTCATCACAAGGGTGGAGTCCATTCCCACATATAATCCATATCCAAAACCATTTCCATTATTGATAATAGCATTATTAAAAATAGTATTTGACCGCGAACCTGGCTGCCCGCTTTTATCAATCCAAATTCCGATGACTCCCTGTTGTAAAACATTGGATTCAATAAGGTTAGCATAATTATTGCCACCACTACTATTCATCATTAAAATCCCCGTAGTTTCCGTTCTGAAGACATTATTTCGAATAATAATATGATGAGACACTCCTAAAATCCCGCTTGCAATAATCTCTATTCCCACATAATTATCCAAAATATGATTGTTCTCAAAAGTAATATTATGACAATTACGCACAGTAATTCCTCTCCAGTAATTATTTATTATTAAGGAGTTAGAAATTTGTACATAAGCAACATTCGTCAGATCCAGGCCACTCTCAGCATCAGTAATAACCACAAAATCAATAAAAATCTGCTCTGCCTCTATGATGTTTTGTATTTGTATCCCTTTCCATTTCCATGCCTGGGCAGGATTGGTATAATCCGCGACAAATCGTATGGAATCAACACCCTGATCAGTCTGACCTACAGCATGCAAATATCCGCCATCAATCAATAAGCCTTTGCCCTGTTTAAATCTTAATTGTGTTCCTGCCTCTATCTGAAGGCTGATGCCTGAAGCAACACGCAAATCTTCAACTACAATATATGTAGTGTCAGCAAAAAGGGTACGATCGGCAATCAGGTTTCCTCCAATTTCGGTCTGCTGTCCAAAAAGTCCTTCAACTTTCCAACTCAACATACCGACAAGCAGCAAGATAAAATACCCTAATTGCTTAAGTTTCATACAATTTATTAATTAAAAATAGTAAACCAGTCCCAGCGAAATTCCGGGATAAGATGGCTTTGTTGCTATGGGATAATCCTTAAACAAATCATTAAAATGCATCTGCCAGCTTATTTCAGGAACCAGATCCAGCTCATCTGAAAGCCTCATCCTGGCAAGAAAAGCCAGTCGAAAAGTAAAATTCAGAGGCGAGAGCTCAAGATCTTTTAAATCCATCACTTCATACTCAGCTTGAGATTCAAAAGCAAAACCTTTTTTATAGATCACCGTAGCAAGCCCCAAACCGGCCCGGGCATAAAACCTAACCCCCGGCAACTGACCAACCAGATAAGCAGCATCAACACCCAGATGGAGCATACCAATCCTGTTGGTGGTCTGGTAGCTGTAATTCGATTCTTCAAGCGGTACATAGGCCGAATCAATTACATGAAACCAGGTGGTATCCATACCCGAAATGCTGTAGTAGCTGTCCAGCGTATCCATGTCATAATAACCACCAGTACGGATAGTTCTGTTGTGGCTGAAGTTTTGTGCAAAATCAAGGTAGGTCACACTGGCCGAAAACAACCATTTGTTACTACACTTGTGTAGCCGAACACCCAGATGCTGCGAAATAAATGACGGTTCCAGCGATTCATTCCATAAGTTAGCCAGTTGCGCTGATTCTGCATTATCTGCTTTAAACTCAGAATTGACGTAGTTACGGCCATAAAACAATTCAATACCTTTTCCATTAATTCTGTTTGCATCCACATTAAAAACATCTTTCCGTACATCTTTTATTCTGCTGCGCCGACCCTCGACAGGTTTATCAACAAATATCCTGATCGTATCGCGAATTACCAACGTATCTGTTTGCCTGATGGTGTCCAACACAATTAAGGTATCCGTTTTAATAACCTGTTGCGACATAAATACCGTATCCCTGTGTTGTTGCACATCAAATACTTCAACCGGCTCAGCATCTTCACTTTTATCATTTATTCGTAACCGGTAAACATTATATTGATCTCCAATCTTTCTATACCCGTAGCCTTCCGATTCAAGCAAACTACTGAGCATTTCCAACACCGGAACCTGATCGGCGGTATAGCTGATCGTTTTATTAAAAATGGGATCGGAAGCATTGAAAGCCACTTTGATACCAAATTGTTCGTAAAGATTTTCGAGCACCTCGCCAAAGGCTTTATTCTGAACTTGCAATGAAACCAGACTATCCGGCTGTTTTTGAGCCTGAACATTGTGCATACCAAGCTGGATACACAGCAATACAAAAAGCAGCTTTATCAAGCTGTCAGGGCGCAACCTGGCTGTGTTGTGACTAAATGGAATTATGGTGTTTTGTTCTTTTAGCATCACTTTTTAATGCGGTGGCTAAAGTACAAAAATACTTGAAAGGAATGATGATGGCCGAAAATTATCTGAGATAAACGGTTTGTCCGTTTCGTGTAACTTCGAAACTAAAAATGGTTTGGAGTGATTCGATCAGTTCTTCCGGAGATTCCTTTTCAAATCGTGCAGTGATTCTCAGGTCTTGATGTTTTTCGTCCAGCACAAATTCAACCGAATAGTTGGCATTGATGGTTTCGAGCGCATCTGTAAGCGGTGTGTTGATAAATTCCAGTATTCCGCTGTGCCAGGCCATAAAATTCAGGTCTGTTTGTTTTGCTCTGGAAAGCCGTTTGGTAGCAGCATCAAAAATTCCCCTTTCGCCGGGCAAAAGTATAAGCTGCTCAATTCTGCTGTTTGGATCCTGATCAAAAGTGAAAAGCCTCAATTTTCCGTTAATCAGATCAACAAAGTATTGATCGGAATCTGGTGTTGCTTTCAGGTTAAATTTTGTTCCCAGCACTTCAACACCAAAATGTTCCATAAGAATTTGGAAAGGTGCCTCCGGTTGGGCTTCCACCTCAAACAAAGCCTCTCCTTTGAAGGTGGTTTGTCTGATATCTGAAACAAAAACTTCAGGATAAACTATTTCGGATCCGCCATTAAGATAAATGCTGGAACCATCAGGAAGCAAAAGCGGATTCTCAGTTTTTTCAGTGGCAGCATAAATCTGCATCTGCGGTTGGGCTTCATTTTTCATGAAAAACAAAACAGCCAGCCCGAGCAAAAATACGGCTGCAGCACCGGCCACCCAGCCGTAAACTGAAACCTGTTTTCTGGCAGCTTTATTGCGATGTGGCTGAGGCTGATGCATTAATGCAATGCGCTGATTCACCTTATTTAAGGCTGCTTCAACATTTATTGAATCAGATAAGGTGTTTGCTTTGGAAAGCTCCCAGGCTTTTGTCTGCCCTTCAAACCAATGTTTGTGCTTATCAGACAACGAAAGCCACCGCTCGAACTGCTGTTGTTCCGCGGAATTACAGTTACCTGAGAGGTACTTGGCTGCAAGATGCTTATATCTGATAAACTTTCTCAATCCTAAATTTCCTTTTTAACGATTCGTTAATACGACAAACTCATTTACTTTATCCCCTACTTATTTATATTAAAAAAAATCATTCTAAATAATCCTGACCATTGTTTCATAAATCAGGACACCCAAAAATAAAACCGGTAGATAGTCTTTCAGGAAATTTCTCAACTGTTCCAGTGCTTTCGTCATTTGATTTTCAACTGTTTTTACACTGATGTTCAGCCGATCAGCAATCTGCTTATTCTTTAATCCTTCGTGCCGGCTCAGTTCAAATACTTCCCGTCTTTTTTCGGGCAGGCTCAAAACTGCGTGTTTTATCTTCAACTCCAGGTCAGTTTCCTGTAGCTTCTCCAGCGGACTTTCTGATCCATTCAAAGTTAAAAAACCTACATACTCTTTATACTTCTCCTGTATCTTCAACTGATTCAGGTGATTCAGAGCATGATTTTTTGTTGCCCTATATAAATATGCTTTCAAAGAGGTTTGAATATTCAGGTCGGTATGTCGCAGCCAAAGCTTGACGAACATATCCTGAACGATATCCTCGGCCATATCCTGATCAGCAACAAACCGAAGGCAATACACTACCAGTTCGCCATAATAGGCTCTGAAAATCTCATCAAAGATTTCTTTTCTACCGGTCTTCAGGCCACTTATCCATCTAATCTGATCTTCTGTCATATGGTTAGTCCCGCACTACTATTATCTCTGTCCGAAAAATTGCCCGGATAAGTTGCAAAGTTATAAAAAACACCTCAGGGCACATCAGTCATAAGCTATGGAATTGTCAGAAATCAAAAAACGATTAATATGAAACCTGATACTGCTGCTATAGATACCACTTTACAAATTTCATCTTTAAAGTCTGTAACCTCATTCGACCAAAAAATTAAATCCGTCCGATATAACTAAAATAAAATACTTTTGCACTCATTAAAATTTGGTTGGCTAACCGTTAGCCTTTTGAAGGATCACAGCATATGCACATTGGCTCGCAAAAACCTGCACAAGCAACAACAGCCTGGTTAATCCTGTCGGGCCTGGTAGTTACCTGGGGCAGTTCCTTTATCCTAATAAAAAGAGGATTACTTTATTTCGATCCGGTTGAGGTAGGCTCCATACGGGTGGGGATAACCTTTTTGTTTTTGTTGCCATTTGCCATCAAAAGATTAAAAAATCTCAGCAAAAAGGACATCCTCTGGTTGAGCATTTCAGGTTTTGCAGGCAACTTCTTTCCGGCCTTTTTGTTTGCTGCTGCACAAAAAGGAATCGACAGCTCAACAGCCGGCTTGCTCAACTCACTCACACCGCTTTTCACCCTGCTCATTGGTTTGATAATTTTTAAAATCAAAACCAAACTCATTCAAATAGCCGGTGTCATCATCGGCCTTATTGGTGCTGCCGGTCTGATCAACAGCAGCGGCGGCAACGACTTTTCCTTCAATTTTGGGCATGCATCTCTGGTTGTTTTAGCCACTATTTTTTACGCTTTGAATGTCAATCTGATCAAAGCAAAATTGCAACACATCAACAGCATCACCATCACTTCGGTAGCATTTTTTATTGTTGGCTTCTCTTCTATGATAATTTTATTGGCCACAACAGATTTCATCCCAAAACTAACCAGCGTTCCGGGAGCCTGGACAGGATTAGGCTATCTGGCCATACTGGCTGTTATGGGCACAGGCATTGCCATGATTGCTTTTAACTCACTTATCAGAATTACAACGCCGCTGTTTGCTTCCAGTGTTACCTATCTTATTCCGGTTGTTGCTTTGATCTGGGGAATCATCGATGGCGAATACTTTGACCTCAGCTTTTTGCTCTGGATTGGACTAATCATCGGAGGAGTACTGCTGGTCAACAGAAGCCGGGCAAAAACTCCCTTACAACATACAGTGAATAAGTCAGTTAAAAAAATATAAGCTAAAAGTTTGACGGATTAATATTTTTTATACTTTTGCAGTTCAAATTTTTGAGCAAAATCCGCAATTTCAAATCAGTATAATGTACGCAATAGTTGACATCGCAGGACAGCAGTTCAAGGTAACCAAAGGTCAGCAGATCTTTGTGCACAGACTTGAAAATGAAGAAGGTAGCCAAGTGGCTTTTGAAAAGGTATTGTTGATCGACAATGACGGACAAACCACCGTTGGTGCTCCGGTAATTGATGGTGCCAGTGTATCCGTAAAAGTGATCGAGCATCTGAAAGGAGACAAGGTTATCGTTTTCAAAAAGAAAAGAAGAAAAGGATACCAAAAATCGAATGGTCATCGTCAATACCTCAGCAAGGTAGTGATAGAAGATATCAAAGCGTAATAACCCGAAAATCTTAGAACAATGGCACATAAAAAAGGAGTTGGTAGTTCCAATAACGGACGCGAATCGGAAAGTAAACGACTGGGCGTTAAGATTTACGGCGGACAGTTTGCCAAGGCTGGTAATATTATTGTAAGACAGCGCGGCACTGCACATCGTCCCGGAAACAATGTTGGTCTTGGAAAAGATCATACCATTTTTGCCCTGGTTGATGGCACTGTTGAATTCCGTCGCAAAAAAGATGACAAATCATACATCTCTGTTATTCCTGCTGAAACCGCAGTAAACTAACAGTTTTGAAAAAAAATAGTGACCCGGTTATGCCTGCATAGCCGGGTTTTTTGGCTTATAGAATTTCCTTCATTACTGATATTTCACCTCTGCATTAGCCATAGAAATCGCTACTTTTGCAAAAATTCTGAATCAAGATGTTATTAGTACCATTTATTAAGGCCAACAAAGACGAAGTGATCAAACGTTTGGCTGTTAAAAACTTCCACAATACACCTCTTATTGATCAAGTGCTTGAGCTGGATGAGTTGCGCAAAAGTATTCAGCAACAACTGGACGAGTTGCTGGCCGAAGCCAATACGCTTGCCAAACAAATTGGTCAGCTTTTTAAGGAAGGAAAAGCCGATGAAGCCAGTGCCTTAAAAGAAAGAAACAGCGAAATAAAGGAAAAATCCAAAGAGCTGAATCAACAACTCACAACAACCAAAGATCAGCTGAACGAAAAACTGGTTGAAATACCAAATCTGCCACATGAAAGCGTTCCTCCCGGCAAACAAGCCTCAGATAACATCAAGGTGCACCAGGAAGGCGCAATTCCGCAATTATCTGCCAAAGCGGTTCCACACTGGGATTTGATAACCAAATATGATCTGATAGATTTTGAACTGGGAAATAAAGTCACCGGAGCCGGTTTTCCATTTTATAAAGGCAAAGGAGCACGGCTTCAGCGGGCGTTGATAAATTTTTTCCTTGACGAAGCGATTAAGGCTGGTTATCAAGAAGTTCAACCTCCACTTATGGTGAATGAAGCCTCGGCTTATGGCACCGGCCAACTTCCCGACAAAGAAGGTCAGATGTACACCATCGGTGCGGATAAGCTTTATATGATTCCAACGGCTGAAGTGCCCGTAACCAATATTTTCAGGGACGTCATTCTTCAGGAAAAAGAGTTGCCCGTGAAAACAACAGCCTATTCGAGCTGCTTCCGTCGCGAAGCCGGTTCCTGGGGAAAACATGTGCGGGGGCTCAACCGTCTCCACCAGTTCGATAAGGTTGAAATTGTACAGGTCGTAAATCCGGATAATTCGTACCAGACTTTGGAGGAAATGAAGGCTCATGTAGCCAGTCTGTTGCAAAAATTAGAACTGCCTTTCCGCATCCTGAAACTGTGCGGAGGCGATATGAGCTTTACGTCAGCACTCACCTATGATTTTGAGGTGTATTCAGCAGCACAGCAGATGTGGCTTGAAGTGAGCTCGGTATCCAACTTCGAAAGCTTTCAGGCCAACAGGATGAAGTTGAGGTTTAAAGACAGCAACGGACAAACAAATCTGGCACATACCCTGAACGGTAGCGCACTGGCCCTTCCAAGAATAGTGGCAGCACTACTCGAAAATAATCAGACAGATGATGGCATCAATATTCCAAAAGCTTTACAAGCTTATACCGGTTTCGATCGTATCAGTTAGTTTGCTGTTTGCAGGATTTTTAGAGGGTTGCAAAAGTCCGGTTCCAAGCGAAACTGCTGCTATACTAAGTCAAATTGATTCGTTGCAGCTGGTATTATCAACGCAAAACAACAAACTGACAAAGCTGATCGAGCTTGATACCGACAGTTTGATCACTATCTTATCTGATTACCAGTTATATGCTTCAAATACCGATCCTTTTGCAACAGCACGGAATGAAAGTATTGAGAACGCTAAAAAGGTACTTCAGTCGTTTGAATCAATGCAGCGGGAATTGGTTACAGGAGTTCAATCGCAAAAGGTTCAGCTTGATCAGGTGTATCAGCTTGTTGAGCAATCCCCTGCCGACAGCCTGAAACATCAGAAAATGATTGAGACACAAAAAGTTTTAACTGAGGAGCTGTATCACAAAAACTCCTATTATTTGAACCGCATCAATGCTCAGTTGTTACTAATCGAACAGTTGACAAATCAGCACAAAGCCAAAAACTGATATGCGTAAAGTTACTCAGATAGTATTCTTGCTTTTTTTTCTGTTTCAGGTGTTAGTACTCGAGGCACAACAGCCTGTGCAAGCCATTCGCGAACAGCAAAGTGAGCGGGTAACAGACGAACGACTGGCAAATCAGTTTTACAGAAATCAGGAATGGGAAAAAGCCGGTACACTTTACCTCAAACTTTATCAAAACTACAAATCACAGCATTATTTCAATTACTACCTTAATTGCTTAATCCAACTGGAAGAGCTTGAGGAAGCTGAAAGTCAACTCAGATCCGAGATTAAAAAGAATGAAGGTGCGGTGAATTTTCAGGTTGACCTGGGTTATATCTATTTACTCAAAGGCGAACAGCGAAAGGCTGGCCGCATTTTTGATCAGGTGATAAAATCTATCCCGCCCGAACGAAATCAAATTGCAGTAGTTGCCAATGCCTTCAGATCAAGAGGATTATACGATTATGCACTGCAAGTTTACGATTTTGGCCAAGGCAACAAATCAATCAACTATCCATTTTTCCTCGAAAAAGCAAGCCTGTTCCAATATCAGGGGAATTATGATCTGGCTTTTGAAAATTATCTGCTGCAACTCGATTACCAACCACAGCATATTGATTTGATTAAAAGTCGATTACAGAATATCCTGATGATGGATATTGACAACAGCATGGCAGATTTGCTCCGCGAAAAACTACTTACAAGAGCACAATCGCAACCCGATAATTTGCTCTTTGGTGAGCTTTTGATTTGGTTTTCGCTTCAACAAAACGACTACGAAATAGCCCTTATACAAGCCAAAGCCCTTGATCGCCGGCAAGGTGAGCGCGAACCTCAAATCCTGGAACTGGCACATATCAGCATGGAGAACCGCGCTTATGCAGTAGCCTTGCAAGGCTTTGAGTATGTAGTGAATAAAGGCCAAAACAGTGCCTATTACATCCCTGCTTATGTTGGGTTTCTTCAAGCGCGTTATCTGATTGCAAAACAGGAAAACGAATACAATATCGCCGTTTATAATCAACTTGCCGATGATATAGAGCAAGCATTTGATAAACTTGGTTTTAATGTTGAGCTCTATCCTCTTGTGATCACACAATCAGCTATTTATGCTTACGAACAAGATAAAACCACCGATGCAATTACCCTGCTCGAAAAAGGTTTAGGCCTGCCGCTTAATGCCTACGAACAAGCACTTGTTAAATTGCAACTGGCTGACATTTATTTGTTTACTGATGAAGTTTGGGAGGCTACCCTGATTTACAGTCAGATCGAGAAAAAGTTAAAAGACGAACCCATTGGCCATGAGGCACGTTTTCGAAACGCAAAGCTGCGCTATTTTATCGGTGAATTTGGCTGGGCTTCCATGCAGTTGGATGTCTTGAAAGCGGCAACCTCAAAATTAATTGCCAATGATGCCATGAAACTTTCCCTTAAGATCAGGGATGTATTAATGGAAGACACAACTGGCAAAGCCCTGAAAACCCTTTCGCAAGCCGAATTACTTAGCTTTCAGCAAAAGAACACCGAAGCTCAACAACTTCTCGACTCACTTTTGCTTAAGGTTCAAAATCCGGTGATCACTTCTTATACGCTGTTTTCGGCTGCCGAACTTGCTGTGGGCCAAAATGACTTCCAAAAAGCTGACAGTATGTTTCAACTGCTTTTTGAAACCTATCCGGATAGTTACCTGGCAGATGAAGCCATTTACGAAAGCGGTTTGCTGCTCGAACATAACCTTGAAAACCTTACACTTGCAAGCGAACGCTACCAGCTTTTGATTGATAATTATCCGGCCAGCATCTTTGTGGCCGAAGCCAGACGCAGATATCGGGTGTTGAGAGGTGATAATGTATTGTAAATTATGGATGTAAGACCTAAAAAATTTTTGGGACAGCATTTTCTGCGCGATCAGAATATTGCTGAAAAAATCTGTCAGCAATTGGAAGGTAAGGCAGACCAAATCCTCGAAATAGGACCTGGTACAGGAGTTCTCACACAGTTTCTGAGTAAAATTTATTCTGACAAACTCCATGTGGTTGAAGTAGATGAAGAATCCGTTGACTATCTGCACCAACATTTTCCACAACTCAGCAGCAAAATCCATCATACCGACTTTCTCAAAACCAATTTCACTGATTACGGAGAAGGCAGCATGGCCGTAATTGGTAATTTTCCGTACAACATCAGCAGTCAGATTTTCTTTAAAATTTTGGAGCACCATTCCATTGTAAATGAAGTGGTTTGCATGATTCAGAAAGAAGTTGCCGATCGTATCAGTTCGCCACCCGGCAATAAAAGTTATGGCATCTTAAGTGTGCTTTTGCAGGCCTGGTATGACATTAACTACAAATTTACGGTTCATGAACATGTCTTCTTTCCCCCGCCAAAAGTTAAATCAGCAGTCATCAGGCTTAGCCGAAACCAAACCACCCAACTCAATTGTGATGAAAAACGTTTTAAAGTAATTGTAAAACAAGCTTTTAACCAACGCCGGAAGACCCTTAGAAATTCGCTGAGAAGCATGATCAATCCCGAAATCATACAAGACAAAATTTTTGATAAGCGTCCGGAACAGCTCGGCGTTTCAGATTTTGTACAGCTCACGCAGCTGATTGAAAAAAAACATGGAAATCCTACTCCATCAAACGAAGTGTTTTGATGCGTTTCAAAGCTTTATACACCGTGAAAACAGCAGAAAGACCACCAACCACCATTACGGTTAAAAAAACCATCATCACATCCTGCCAAACCAGTTGAACCGGATAAACATCAATCACAAAAGCACCAAGCTCCCCTCCCAGTTTCAATAGACCAAAACGCTCCTGAGCCAACACCAGTATAATTCCTGCCAGCAACCCGATGATACCTCCCAAAACAGAAATCATCAAACCTTCGGCCAGAAAAAGACGTCTCAGAAAGATTTGATCCGCACCCAGGTATTTTAAAATATTGATATCCTTTCGTTTGTCAACAATCAACATGCTCAACGATCCAATCACATTAAAAGTGGCCATTATCAAGATAAAGGTGAGTATGATATAAATTGCCCACTTCTCCGAACGCATGATTTGGTATAAGGTTTCCTGTTGCTCAAATTGGTCTTTGACCAGAAAATCAGAACCGGAAATTTGCTTAATCTTCTGCTTAAACTCTTTGATTGAAGTCTTGCTTTTTGCAAACACATCAATCGAAGTAGCCATTCCTTCGTATTCCATCAGCTTGGCAGCCCAGTCGTATGGCACGATCACATGAGTTGCATCCATTTCCTGCTGACTGCTATAGATCCCCGAAATACTGATTGCATCCTGATTAAAAGCCTGTTCAAACTGCATCACTGAAGGATTGCCACGCGATGGAACCAAAACCTGCAACAAAGCAGCCGGATTTCGGGGATTAATATCAAGATACCAGGCCACTCCCGAACCCAACATGGCATAGTGCTGTCCACTATACTCCAGAATCAGGCTACCTTGTATTGTGATGCTGTCCATTGCAGTTAGTGCTTCATAACCCTCCGAAACACCTCTCAAAACGCCAACATGCTGGCGATTGCCATAGCGAAACAAGGCATCCTCTTCAACAATTTTCACCACGCCCCGGGTTGCATCCAGGGCCAAAATTTTCTCCATCGGAAAGGTGTCCAGCTGTATGGTCTTACCACTTGCAGGCTCAATGACCAGATCAGCCGAAAGTTGACTAATCATCGTAGAAATCACCTTTTCAAAACCATTAAAAACAGATAAAACAACAATCAGCGCAAAAGCACCCACACCCACACCAAGCACCGAAATCCAGGTGATGATGTTAATCAGGTTATGGCTTTTTCGAGCCAGCAGGTATCGTTTCGCAAAAAAAAATGTTGTATTCACCAAGTTGATATTATTGCTTCCAGGCCAGCGCAATCAAACCTGTGCCGGTTGGGTGTTTACGACATACATCCATTTTATTTAAGATCAACGCAATCGGGAACACCAATAAATAGTATAAGGGAAGTATGATAAAGAAAAGCTTAGAGGCATTCAACATCAAAATGGGATACTTCATGGATAAACGCCAGGAGATCTTACCAGGCATGCCATACTGATAACGAAGCTTCGTTTTGGCAAAACCTGCCCTTTTGAGTTTGGCATCCAGATCAGCGATATTATATCCATCGCGCACATGCTCGTCAATAAATCCCTGAATGCCTTCGGCCTGATGATCGTCCTGGTGCACGTCCGAACCACCCTGATCCGATGGTGTTGAAATAAGCAACATACCACCTGGTTTGAGGGCATTAAAATAATTCCGGAGCACCAGCTCATCTTCTTCTATATGTTCCATCACATCCACGCAAACCACCAGTTCAAACTGCTGCTGATATTTGATTTTAGTGAGATCGGCTTCTTCAAAATGAACATTATTAAAACCAATACGATCAAAAAAATGATTACAATCGGCTATCTGTTCTGTTTTAACGTCCAGGCCTTTTATTTGCCAGTCGGGATGCTTGCGCGACATATAATAAACATACTGTCCAAAACCGGATCCGGCATCTAAAACATTGATATTTTGAAGGCTAGAGGCATTCTTTTTCAATTCGCGTTTCACATGCCAGGTACGCAATAACAACAAATCGAGCATCCGGTAAAAAAGCTTCCGTAAAAAGGGGGTGCTGTTAAATACTTTGCCAAGCTGACGTTTGATGGGATCGTATTGCATAGGGCTAAACAACTGAAAAAATCAGTCTTCTTTTAATAAGTTTTCAATATTGTCGATATAATCCAGTGAATCATCCTCAAAAAAGCGCAGTTCAGGTACAATCCGTAGTTGATGCCTGACACGATGACCAAGCAGGCCCCTGATCTCACGTGCACGTGTATTAAATTTTGCAACGATCTCACTTTTCTGAGGCTTACCAAATACACTCAGATAAACCCTTGCCAGCGAGAGGTCGGGAACCACATTTACTTTGGTTACCGTAACGAGTGCTCCGCCTGAAATAGCCTGCATTTCCTGTTGAATGATTTCGCCAAGATCACGCATAAGCAAGCGCGAAACCTTTAATTGATGTTTTGTTTCCATAGGGCAAAAATACTGCAATTTATTGGTCTTAATCAATATGGTGTTGGATTGCATTTACAAACTGATTTTTATCCATTATTTCAGCAAATTACAAAATAGGTTAAACCTGACATCAATTAATAACGGATGATCTAATTTGCAACTTGCTACAAAAACCACGTCATCATTGTTCAGAAGCTTATTGCCGTTGCTGATACCAGCCCGGTTGAGAGCAAGGAGGATGCAGCCAAAGAATCGGTTGTATGGATTCGCCCCACTGCTTTATGAAAAAGGCAAATACTACTGATCGATAATAATTATGATCCCAGACTGTAGAAGTAGAAGTTGGAGTTATTTATTGATTGTGGAATCAAATCACAAACCACTCGAAATATATTGGTAACGTTGCAAGAAGAGATGAAACCACTTATCAATACTAAATCAATTCATCTAACAACAGCTATTGTGTACTGATTTCTATTCATCCCAATGAAACTCATCCGGATGCAATTTAATATTTTGCACTCTCCACCTGGCTTTTTCCTTAAGTCTCTTAAAGCTTAACCTAACTCTAAACTCTTCACCAAGGGAATGGGCATCTCTACCTGCAATAAAAATTGTGTCCTGTGCAGTCGGATTATAAATGTCTTGCAAAAAACCATTAGGCAAGGCAGCAATAGTAATGTCGTTTAATAGATTTTTACCATCAATTTTATCATAATTGTACTTCACAAAAATTGTAGTTGTTATAAATGAATTTTCGATTATACAAGGAAGTTTGCCTTGGACTTCAACTTTCTCGTTTGACCGAAATTGATGCACAATCAAAGAAAACTGTGATGTCTGTAATGTTGCAGTACCATGCCCACTTGCTTTTTCTGCCTTTGAGTCAACAAAGAGTGCTTGTTTTATTGCAAAATCGGGATGAAATAAATACCTTGTTTTTTTATAATCAATTTTTCCAAACAGTCTCTGGTCAATCTTTGAAACTCCAAGTTTATCGAGTGCTTCTCGTGTTATGTCCTCACCAATATCTGCTACTAAGTCACTTTCAATTGTGAAAATATCTTCAGCAGTGTCTCTATAATCGTAAAGAGCCTGAACCACTAATCTAAGGGAGGCTTTTTCAATTGCCTCTAATCTTTCAAAATCGTCTTTTAATGAATTTGGGCTAATTAGCATTGAGCATAATAATTGGGTTAATACCAGTTTCTTTTAAAATGTTGATTTTTGAAAGTTCTACATAATCAGAGTCTAGTTCGATGCCAATGAAATTTCTCTTCTCTCTTATAGCAGCAATTGCCGTTGTTCCGCTTCCCATAAAACAATCAAGAACAATATCGTTTTCATCAGTTAATAACTTAATTACTCTTGTTGGCAATTCAACAGGGAATTTTGCCTCGTGGTCGTTGTTTGCTCTAACAGATGGAAATTGCCAAACTCCACGAGAACCCCAATTTTTCCAATCATCGTCTGACAGACGATTTCTGTCATATTTTGTAATACCGGGTTTCCAAAAAATATAAATATATTCAAATTCATCCACCGAACGATAAGATAAACTTGCCCATCTTGAATTTTCCCAAGCAGCATCTTTCACCCAAATTCTCCGGTCATAGGGATAAAATCCAGCACTTAATGCCCAATCTTCAACTAATCCACCTATTATTTTAACTCGAGATTGGGTTTCATGTTTACCGCCCCTTACATTATTACCATTAAGTCTCCTATCAATTGTTTGTTCGCTGCAGTTAAAATGCTTTGCTAAATCATTTCTATTCATTGTCGGATTCCTAACCAAAAAGTTTAAAATCTCCTCCTTTGTAAGCTGTACTTTTTTTCTATGAACTGCATCTGCTTGAATCTTAGGCATGCTCTCATCCCTAAAAACTAAAATGTCTGCTATGTTAATAACTAAAAACCCACCTGGTTTGATAATTGAAAAATGATTTGCGATAACGGATTTTAAAAGCTCCTTCCAACTTTCAAAGTCAAGGTGTTTTTCATAGTTTTTACCAACAAAATACGGGGGAGACCAAACACTAACCGCAATACTGTTAGGTTCAATCTTCTTAAGAAGTATGGCAGCATTTCCTTGATGAATAACATTTACAGCTAAGGGATTCTTAATTGGTTTTTCGGAATAATAGATGGTTGAAAGACTTTTTTGTAAATCTCTTGGTAATCTGTCAAACCGAAAATTATCAGTTTTGTTATTCATTTTTTTCATAGTCCAAAGTTACTAAAATTGTCAATATTAATGCTCCGAAAATTACCCAAAACACACTTTGTGAGGCAATTTTTCCGTTTGTCTTGTTTTAAGCTCAAGTTTACTTACTTTTGTTTATCTGCAAGAATGATCTCATGCACAAAGAAAAAATACAAAAACTTTCGCTCGATTTTTATCAGGAAACTGTTGCAAACAGACGACATATTCATCAAAACCCCGAATTAAGCTTTCAGGAAAAAAACACTGCCCGGTTCATCAGTCAAAAACTTTCTGAATACGGAATTGCTCATCAAACAGATGTTGGCGGAAATGGGATTGTTGGTTTAATTGGAAAAGCCTCAGCTTCTGATAAATGTATTGCTTTACGGGCAGATATGGATGCCCTACCGATTCAGGAAACCAATACGCATGATTTTGTTTCGAAAATCCCGGGTGTAATGCATGCCTGCGGCCATGATGCCCACACCAGCATGTTGCTGACTGCTGCCCGAATTTTAAAACAAATTGAAATGCATTTGGAAGGCCAAATCAAGCTGATTTTTCAGCCGGCCGAAGAAAAACTTCCGGGCGGAGCCCTTGGCATGATTAAAGCCGGAGTGCTGAAAAATCCTGAGGTTAAACGCATTGTTGGTCAGCATGTGTTTCCCGGACTGGAAGCTGGTTTAGTGGGTTTTCGCACTGGAGCCTATATGGCTTCCGCCGATGAAATTACCATCCGGATCAAAGGCACAGGTGGTCATGCTGCCATGCCTGATCAGATCAACGATACCGTGCTCACTGCAGCCCATCTGATCGTGAACCTGCAACAAGTGATCAGCCGTTTTGCACCTCCTGTGGTGCCTTCTGTGCTTTCATTTGGCAAGGTGATTGCCCAGGGCGCTTTCAACATCATTCCGGATGAGGTGCTGATACAAGGCACTTTCAGAACTTTTGATGAGGCTTGGCGCAAAAAAGCAAAAAATCACATCCGTACAATCACTGAAAACACCGTTGATGCTGCCGGCATGAAAGCAGAGATTTTAATCGAAGACGGCTATCCCTTTTTGATGAATGAAGTTCAAACAAGCCTTATTGCCAAACAAGCCGCTATTGCCTATCTTGGAGTTGAGAAGGTGATTGATTTGGACCAACGCATGACGGCTGAAGATTTCGCCTGGTATTCTCAACAAATTCCGGCCACATTTTATCGCATCGGAACTGCCAATAAGGCCAAAGGAATCAACAGTAATCTGCATACCAGCACTTTCGATATTGATGAAGAAAGTCTTTTGGCCGGCCCCGGACTAATGGCCTGGATTGCCGTTGAACAACTGAAAAACCTTTAATACGGCTATTATGCTAATTGAAGACCGCTCATATCAAACCGTATGGATGGAAGGAAGTTCCGTGAAAATGATAGACCAGAATGCGCTTCCTTTCAACTTTCAAATTCATGAATGTCTGACTTATTGGGATACCTGCATGGCCATAACCGATATGACGGTTCGCGGTGCCGGTGCCATTGGAGCAGCCGCAGCATTTGCCATGGCACAGGCTTTTCTGGAAGCACCTGAAAAAGACAAAGAAGTATTTCTGCAAGAAGCGCGTGGCGAAATTGAAGGCACACGACCCACTGCCCGCAACCTGTTCTATGCTGTTGAAAGGGTTTTCGATGCAGGGCAACTATCAGCCGAAAACGCCAAAACAGAAGCCCAGCGTATTGCGCTTCAGGATACGGAAGACACCAGAGCCATCGGACGACATGGAAACAAGCTGATCAAAAATAATGCACACATCCTCACCCACTGCAATGCCGGATGGCTTGCCTTTGTTGATTTTGGAACGGCACTCTCTCCAGTTTATACAGCTAACAAAGAAGGTAAAGATATTTTTGTTTATGTTGATGAAACACGTCCGCGAGGGCAAGGCGCACGCCTCACAGCCTGGGAACTGATGCAGGAAGGTGTGCCGTTTACCATCATCCCCGACAATGCCGCTGCCCACCTGATGCAACAAGGTAAAATTGATCTGGTAATCGTTGGTGCCGACCGCATTGCCCGAAATGGCGACACCGCCAACAAAATAGGAACGCTGGGCAGAGCAATACTGGCCAATACTTTTGGTGTGCCTTTTTATGTTGCTGCACCCACATCGACCATCGATGGAGATTGCAAATCTGGAAGAGATATCATCATCGAAGAACGCAGCCAGGATGAAGTGCTGTATCAGGATGGGATTGATGCCAACGGAAACAAAGTGAAAGTGATGATTGCCGCTCCTGGCTCAACCGCTTATAATCCGGCGTTCGATGTTACTCCGGCTAAGTATATCACAGGAATAATCACTGAGCACGGTATCATCAAAGCACATTATCAATCCATCTCAAGCCTGTTGAAAACCATTGAAGATGAACGAACTAAATCACTTTAAAAAAGAAATCGCCTACTTCATGCGAAGGCTTTATAAGCGAGGCCTCACAACCACCTCGGGTGGAAATATCAGCATTAAGCTGCCAAACGGCATGGTTTTGATCACGGCTTCCCAAACTGATAAGGGCCGCATGAAAGCTACCGATGTTGGGATGACCGATATGCATGGAAGACCGTTAAGCAACAAACTAAAACTTAGCATGGAAACCGCGATGCATCTGGCTGTGTACAAAAACAGACCCGATGTTCACGCCATCGTGCATGCCCACCCACCGCTGGCCACAAGCTTTGCCGTAGCACATAAATCCATCAATGTGAACCTGATGGGCGAATCACGTGCCGTTGTCGGGAAAATTGCCACTGCTCCTTATCAATTGATGGGCACATTGGCCCTGGCCGAAGTTGTTGCAACAGAAATCACAACAGCCAATGCCGTGCTCCTGGCTAATCACGGAGTATTGACAGTTGGCAAAAGCCTTCTGGAAGCCTTTGACCGGCTGGAAGTGCTCGAAAGCTGCGCCAAAGTGGAATTACTCTCAAACCTGATAGGCGGTGCACAACCACTGAGTAGCGAAGAAGTACAAGCTATTGACAAACTGATGAACACATGAGCATACCCGAAATACTGGTTCAGAAGCGCATGAGTTTGCCCAAGCTGGGCATTGGCACCTGGGAAATGGGTGGCCGGCATAGTCCAGACAAAAGTGAAGATCAAAGATTTATACGCGCTATCCGCTTTGCCCTGGAGCAGGGCATCCGGCATATCGACACAGCCGAAATGTATGGCAACGGACATACAGAAGAACTTGTTGCCCAAGCCATACAGGGTTTTGACAGAGAAAAATTGTTGATTACCTCCAAAGTTTCTGGCGATCACCTGGCTTATCAGGATGTAATTGAAGCTGCCCACAACAGCCTGAAACGACTGCAAACAGATTATCTTGATCTGTATTTGTTGCATTGGCCCAATCCTGAGGTTCCTGCTGAAGAAACCATGAAAGCCATAAACAAATTGCTCCAACAAGGCAAGATCAGAAATTTTGGTCTGAGTAACTTTTCAGCAGCTCAAACAGAAGAAATATTGCAATGGACTGACGAGCCAATTATAACTAATCAACTGGAATACAATCTTTTCACTCGAAATAACGGCCGCATAACCGAAGATGTAGAAGCAGCCATCATTCCTTTCTGCCTTTCAAAAGGCATCAGCATAACTGCCTGGCGACCCCTAATGAAAGGTGCATTTAATCCTATGCAACAACCTCTGATTAATGAAATTGCAGCCCGTCATGAAGCCACACCCATGCAGATTGCGCTGGCCTGGCTCCTGAATAAACCCCTTACCTTGGCAATACCCAAAATGACAAGCGAAACGCATATTCTGGAAAACATTACCGCTGCAAACATCACATTGGAGGAGCAGGAAATGAGGCTATTAGATGGGCTGGTAAACTAATCAAAAACTATACTTCACCTTCCAGTACATCATACTGTTGTTGCGATATTGCCCAAAACGACCTGTTTCATCTCCAACAAAAATATTCGCCCCCAACTGAATATCAAAACCATCGGCAAAACTATAACTCACTTTCGGCCGTATAAGCGCATCCCCTTTGTTAATGCCCACATAGGCAAAGAGCTCCAGCCAGAGTTTTTCGCGCAGGTAATCTTTTGCGGCCAGAAAAGTCATGGTATTTTCGGCTTCCTCCTGTAACATGCCGGTTTCATAGTCCGGGATATACTCCTGAATAAACTGTGTACTCAATTTTACACCTGCTAAGGTATAATCCAATCCGGCCATATAATGCAGATAATCTCTTGACACAGTTCCATCCTGCCGCTCCGGGTTTTCAGTTTGAAAATAACGGCCGCTATTGTATGAACCTTCTGCCCTGAACACAAAACCATCAAACGTTGTGCTCAAACTACCACCCAACATACCCATGCGATGATACTCAGGGCGCGCAACAAGACTTTGAAGCTGCATACTCACCGGATCAATGGTTTTTGCCAGGTGCATCACGGGATCGTCCGACCAATGATAGCCTCCAACAATTTCATAATCTAGCTTCGACGTCATGGCAGAATAACGCAGAAAAAACTCACTATGCTCAAGCGAAGGTTTTACTTCGTTAGTGGAATAATCATACGTTGGCTGAACAGGAAACGGTATTTTTGGACGCCAAATGCTCCCCGAATCAGGCATCAGCGTAGGCGAAAAAACAGGTATCCAAACTGCTTCCAAGGTGTTCATCCCGATGTAGTAATTGACTTTTACAGCTGTAACACCCATCCGTATCTCATCAAAATCAGGCAACAAAAACTCACTCAAATCCTTGGGAGAAACAATATCAGTGATAAATACTCCTTCGGCCTTGCCATAAATAATCTGTTGCTGCCCGATCCTGAGGTCAAACTTATTGAAATACATATCCAGATAAGCTTCGCGCAGGCGAAAATCCATTTCCTTGTCGAAATAATGATAAAGCATAGGATTTACTTTAAACCCAACTGTTTCGCCTCGTTTTTCAAAATTCAGATTGAAGGTGTTTTGAATAATCGAAAAATCTGTTTGATCATTCAGAAGTACCCCTGTATAATTACGCGCAAAACCTGTGATTTCAAGCTGCTGGGCCGAAACCGACCCAACAGCAATTGAAACCGCAAAAACAACCAAAAACAAATATTTTACTATCTTTTTCATTGTAACTATTTCTTTTGCTTCAAAAAATGCATCTATCGGCCCAGCGTCATGCTCCGTTCTGTAAACTTGTTTGATGGAATGGGTTGATCCAGTTCAACCTCTGAAAAGATCATCTCCGTTCGGTGATCTTTTTGCACATTATGCATTTGTGTGTTAAGAATCACCCAGTACCCACTTATTTTTTCAAACTTTTTAATTTGAAGAATTTTAAGCAAATCCCCATCTTCGTCATAAAAATCACGTTTGATCCCGATGAAGTTCTCTTTTATCACCCAGGTTACGGTTTTTGAATACATATAATCCTTATCTTTTGGGACACTTTCTACAATATAGCAGTCATAGCCGTTGAACACCTCCTCGCCGAGCAGCTTATGTGCATCTTCGTTTGGATGCCGATCGCCCAAATCATCGTAAGTAAAATCGGAACCCATAAAATTATCGCTTTTACTATCGCTCGAAATACGTTTAACACGCTTTAGTGCAGGCAAATAAATCCATTGATCATCATCACGACCATCATTATAACTCCAGTTCATAAAAGATGTATTACGCACATCGGCCGGTGAAAGAAAAAACATAATTGTTTTTTCAACTTCTCCCTCGTCTTTTATAAACTGCTGCAGCTCACGAACACGGGTATCGCCCTGTTTGTTAATCAAACGCATTTCGAGCTGCCCCTGGATATTTTCGCCGGAAGGATTGTTATACACCGCCTCCATAATTTCCTGTCCGTTCATTTGGGCAAATCCCTGCGTGAAACCTAATAAGATTACTAAAACTGTTATTGATAAATTTTGTATTGTTTTCATGACTTTTCTTTTAGGATTATTTTTTATTTTTAAAAAAGATATTTGATTTATAAAGCACTAGATACATGATTGTTACGGTGGCAATAAAACTGATAAACATATTAAAGGATACAAGGGCCCCTAGCGAGCGGTTTGGTGGAAACACTGAAAACAGCAGCACCAGAAAACCCATGATCACCACAAATGCATTAAAAGCAATGGCTCTTCCGGAATGATGCATGGTTTCACGGATCGTGAGGCTTTTGTCCCTGGTTTGCAAGGCATAGATTTTATACCTTTCGATAAAATGCACTGCATAATCAATCCCGATCCCAATGGCGATGCTCGACACCAAAGCTGTGGTGGTACTGAGTGAGATATTGAACAAACCCATCACGCCAAAACTGATTGCAGCAGTAAGCACAACCGGAATTGCACCTATGAAACCAATATTCACTTTGCGAAACATCAAAGCCAGTAAAATGATGATGATCACTATGGACAGCAGCAGGCTTTTTATCTGACCGGTCAAAATCAAATCTGTAAATACCAATGCTTTATACCCCGATCCGGCATAATTCATCTCCACCTGAAGCTCGGAAAAAGGTGCACGATATTTTTCAAGTATTTCAATCGCCTGATTAATATCCTTGCTGTTATCGCTTTTCAATTGAATCGTAACATTGGCCTTGCGATAATCATAGTCCACCACTTTCCAGAGATTCTCGGGATCGCCCGACATTTCGTATAACAGCAAGTACTGGGCAATCATTTCCTGACTTTCAGGAATCACATCAAAAGTCGGATCATCAGCATGCATCACTTGATTCATTCTGCGGATATAATCACTGATTGAAAAAGAATTTCCAACCAGCTCAAGTGACTCCACCTCGGTCTGCATCTCGTCAATCAGTTTTTCAACCTCCGGACGAATCATGGCATCTTTGTGTTCGGATTCCAATATTACATTGATTGAACTGGTTCCTCCAAAATGCTGGTTTACAAAAGCATCTGTTAAAACAATATCAGAATCCCTTTCAAAATTTTCCAAAAAACTGGAGTTGATCCACACTTTTTGAATCCCAAAAATTTAAACACCCAAAAGGATTACTGTTACACTGATCACAAATACTTTATGACGAATGGTAGCCAGGGCAAAACTATTGGCGAATTTTTCAGTAAACGATTGTTTCGGGATTTGTTGCTTTTTCTTTTTGCTGCTTCTGCTTATGCCAAAAGCAAATCCAAAAGCCGGAATAAAAACCAGTGATAATACCATGGCCATCAACACGCCAAAAGCCGTAAAAAACCCAAAGTATTTAATAGGTAATACTTCGGAAGTAAGCAGCGAAACAAAGCCAACAGCAGTTGTAACGGATGTCATTACAACTGGTTTCCACATATTGCGGATCATATCGCTTATGGCTTCTTTTACAGTTGCTTCCGGATGCTCATCCAAAAACAACTGCAAATGACTATAGAGGTGAATGCCATCCGCTACACCAATGGCAATCAACATCACAGGAATCATAATTGTTACGGCATAAATAGAGATTCCGAGCACAGCCATCAGGCCGAAGGCCCATATCGTACTAATTAGTACAACAGCCAGTGTTGAAATGGTATGTCTGATACTACGCAACACAGTATAAAGCACTAAAATGATCACACCAATTACGATTGGAACCATTTTCTTCATGTCTTTTGGTCCCAGATAAGCCATAGTACCCTCTACAATCGGGACACCAGCTACATAAATATTCTCGGGGCCTTCGTAAGTATCAGCAAATGCCAAAATTTCCTCATAAAAGGTCATCGAAAAAACAGAATCGGCTATTGAGGCAACAACCAATGCAACCGTTTCATCTTCCGAAACAACCCTGCCCTGCACCATATCATTGGCACGCACCAGACTACGCAATTCATCAAGTTTTTCATTTGTTTCGGGAACACGCTTATAAAACGCTTTCACATCCAGCCCATATGCTGATCCAACAATATTATCGGCTGTATAGAGCGATGTAACGTCAGCATCCTCGATGGTTTCCATATCCTGAAGTGCTTTGGTGATATTCTTGATTTTATTCAGTGTGCCTGGATTATAAATGCCTTTCGGATTTTCAATGGCAATCAGGATTCCGTCCTTGATATTGAACCATTCTTCGGCCATATCGCTGTAAACAAAAGCCGGATGATCCTTTGGCATATATTCGTCCAGATCTGTTTCCATGCGGGCATTCCCAGCCAACTCCCATGCAAACCAAGCACTTATGGCTAAGGTGATTAAGATAACCAGCCAGGAATACAGTTTTAACTTTTTAGAATTGATTTGATTTTTCATGTTTGTTAATATTAACTAACTTTGAAGACTTAAGAAAAGGGAAGCTAATCTTCCCTAAAAAAGTTTTTAAAGCACCCTCGCTGTTGCTGTGGGCTTTGGTGCCTTTACAACAAGAATACGGGCAGTTTTATCGCTCTTATTATACAAACAATGCACGATATCCTTTGGGCTTTCGACCAGACTATTTTCTTCCACCTGCAATGTTTCCTCGCCAACCTGAATGCTGGGCGTTCCTTCGATGACAAAGAAAAACACATCCACCGGCGTGATATGCGGCTTGAGTTGTTCGCCCGGTTGAAGCAAGATATGCATAGCCTGAGCATTATCGTGATCGTACAAAGCACGTACATCAACTTTGTGTGGTGTTTCCTTTACCAACTGATTTTTCCAATGGGTGATTTTCATAGGCTAATCCTCTTCAAATTTAATTACTTCAGTAGGGCAACTTTCAGCTGCTTCACGAATTTCATCTTCGTAATCGCTAAAATTAACACCCTCTTTAACAATCATTTTATCAGGAACTTCAAACACCTCAGGTGCAATTCCTTCACAGAGTCCACAACTGGTGCACTCATCTTCCGACTCGTCGAGCCATACTTTAATTATTGCCATAACTAATCTTTTTTTGAGTTTATTAATTGATATAAAGTCTGGAATAGTTCCTCTCCTTCGGTCGAAAGATCAAAACTAAAACCATTCATTTGCCATTTTTTCACTAAAAGCCTGAGCGAGCCCATAAAAATAGTAGTGAGCTGCTGCGTGCTGATAGCAGAACTTATTTCTCCCTTTTGCTTTCCCGCTTCAATTATACGGGCTATTGCAGCTGCATTGTGCTCCATGATCTGTTTCACTCTGTCACTTAAAACTTGTTCATTTCGAAAAATCTCTTCCGAAAAAATCACTGCCACAAGTGCCGGGGTCTTTACAAAAGCCTCAAAATGCTTTTGAAAAATAATTTCTATCCGCTCAATGGCTTTTAACTCTGAATTGAATTGCTCTTGAAAAATTCCGGAAGTTGTTGCTGTAAAATACTCCAACAAGCTCAGCAGTATGTCAATTTTATTTTCGTAATGCCTGTATATGGCGGGTTCGGTTATCCCCAGTCTTTTTGATAAATTTTTCATCGTCATGCCCTGAATACCTTTTTCAGCTATCAGGTCGATGGCGTGTTCCATTATTTCCTGTTGTCGGTCTGTGAACATAATTTCAAATGTTTGCGCTGCAAAGTTAGTTAATATTTACTAACTGTCAAGTAATTTCATTAAATATTTTTTACACCTCTGATTAACCCCTTGTTTAAATGATAGTTAAGAAGTAATCCGACTGCCAATTTGAAAATAAATCAGTGGCCCCACCAGTGGAAAAAGAATTAGCAACAAAATCAGGTAGGTCGGACGTTTTCTTCTGATCACATCCCTGATGGCTTGAAAAAGCAGTATCAGAGCCAATAACAATAAAACAACAATTGATGCTACGAACATAGTACTTGATTTTAGATGGCATAAAAATAAGACAAAAATAAAATCAGAGCAAGTGTTTCAAAAAAAGAGGTCATCAGTTAAGTGATCCAAAATTCTATTCAATTAAAAATGAGACCATTTTGGTAACTTACTTATTTCAGTTTGCAACTTTATTGCTATTAAGCATATCTGCCATTTGATTACTTTTGCATAAGATCTGAATCCTATGAACGACCGTCCCGACCTGCTTAAATGGCTGCCTATAACACGCAAGGAAGTTGAATTGCGTGGATGGGATCAGCTTGATGTGATCATGATCACAGGCGATGCTTATGTGGATCATCCCGCTTTTGGAGCAGCTGTTATTGGTCGTTTGCTTGAACGGGAAGGATATAAAGTTGCCTTAATACCACAGCCAAACTGGCAGGACGATCTGCGGGATTTTAAAAAATTTGGTGAGCCTCGTTTGTTTTTTGGAATCACTTCCGGGAATATGGATTCGATGGTAAATCATTATACCGCTAACAAAAGATTGCGATCCAATGACGCTTACACCCCCGGCGGCGATTCCGGCTTCAGACCAGATTATGCTACTACAGTTTACAGCAAAATCATAAAAAAACTTTTTCCTGACAGTCTGGTTGTAATTGGCGGCGTTGAGGCTTCCCTGAGACGCGTAACGCATTACGATTACTGGTCGGATCAGCTCAAACCCTCTATCCTGATTGATTCTGAAGCAGATTTTGGTGTTTACGGCATGGGCGATCTGGCTATTATTGAGCTGGCCAAATCCATTGATAAAGGCCAAAGCCTTGATAAGATAAAATCTATCCCACAGCTGTTTTTTGTCGTTGAAAAAAACCAGACTCTACCACCACATCCTGCCGGAGATATCCGATTGACAGATCATGAAACCTGTCTCAAAGACAAAAAAGCTTATGCGGCCAACTTCAGACATATCGAACAGGAATCGAATAAACATCAGGCAGCGCGACTGCTGCAAGATTCGGGCGGAAAAACAGTCGTGATCAACCCTCCCTACCCTACTTTCAGCGAAAAACAACTGGATGCCTCCTTTGATTTGCCTTACACACGCAAACCACATCCCAAATACACCAAAAGAGGTGCTATTCCGGCCTACGAAATGATCAGGCATTCTGTTAATATGCATCGGGGTTGCTTTGGCGGATGCAGTTTTTGTACCATCTCAGCTCATCAGGGTAAGTTTGTTACCAGCCGTAGCAAGGAATCCATCCTCAAAGAGGTTGATCAGATCACCAAAATGGATGACTTCAAGGGCTACATCAGCGATTTAGGCGGGCCATCGGCCAATATGTATCAGATGAAAGGCAAACACCAACCCATCTGCGACAGCTGCAAACGCCCAAGCTGCGTATTTCCAACCATTTGCAGCAACCTTGATACCAGTCACAAACCACTCCTGGATATTTATCAAAGCGTGGATAAACACCCTAAAGTAAAAAAAGCTTTTGTGAGTTCGGGCTTGCGTTATGATCTGTTTTTGACGGATGATCCTGAAAAAAACGATGCCTTAGGTTATGATGAATATATGCGGCAGTTATTTACTCGGCATGTGAGCGGACGCTTGAAAGTAGCCCCCGAGCATACCAGCGATCAGGTGCTCAAAACCATGCGCAAACCCAGCTTTAAACTGTTTTATAAACTTAAGGAAAAATTTGACCAGATCAATACTCAAACCGGCCTGAAACAGCAATTGATACCCTATTTTATTTCCAGCCATCCTGAAAGTCATCTGGAAGATATGGCACAGCTGGCTGCCGATACAAAGGCACTGGGATTCAGACTCGAACAGGTACAGGATTTCACACCTACGCCAATGACAGTTGCCACAGTGATGTATTATAGCGGTTTTGATCCTTATACCTTAAAACCAGTTTTTACAGCAAGAACAAAACCTGAAAAAACTGCCCAGCAAAAATTCTTTTTTTGGTATAAGCGCGAAAATCAAAGCTGGATACGTCAAAAACTAACTCAAATAGGGAGAGATGATCTGACTCAAAAACTACTCTCTTTTGAAAAGCCAAATCATGATAAAAACAGACCAAACCAAAAATCAGGCAGATAGTAAGCTACGATGGGCTATTGTATTGCAATCGCTGGGAGCTTTTTTACTGGCCTATATTTTCGTTTACCTTTTGTCAGGTTTGTCGGTTCTTTACATTGCATATGATTTGGATATTCCGGCCCGATTGTTTGGCAACAGCGTGGAATTTGGCATAGCTGATGCTGATCCGCTTTGGACTAGTGATGCCATTGTAAGTGTCTTCATGTCGAAACCAGTTAGTAGTTTCATAGCCGCTACAATCAGTGTTTTACTTTTTCTGATTCTTAAACCTAAAAAATTCTGGGTTCAGCTGTTCCATCTTTGGGTATTTCTGCATGGTTTTAATTTTACTTTTGGCCTGTTGAGCGAAGATCTTTTACTTCAAAGGGGATTGTTTAGGGTAGCTAATGTAATGGATATAAGACAGGTAGCCTTAACATTAACAATCGGTATTTCAATCTTTTTTTTAGTTAAGGCAGGTAGCTTGGCCGGAAAGTTATTCTATGGTAAAGTTTTTCAGCTAAACACCAAAAACACACAAATCTTAAACTTCTTGTATAGCTTTTTAATCCCTCTTTTTGTCGGTAGCATGCTGATACTTACGGTAAACTTCAATACACTTGAGCTCAAAGACTTTTTGCTGATTCTCTCGATGCTAATAAGTTTAATTCCTGTAGTTTTTACGAAAACAGCAAGCTTAAAAGCAGAAACTCTCACTACTCAACCAAACTTATTCACTGCTTTACTACTGATTACAATAGCCTCAACAAGCCTAATCTTTTCCTGGTTTATCTTGAAAGAAGGTCTAATTCTTGGATAAGTTTTTCCGAAAACTTAATCAATCAAATGATATGTAGCTTTTTTTCTATCTTTCGACCATTAAAACAAAAATCAGGTTTATGAATACATCAAATTTACGATTGTTGATCCTTTTGAGCCTTCTGACAGGTTTCATATTTACCGGATCACAGGCGATTGCACAACGAAACAAAAAAAAATCAGAAGCTGCTGATACCCTCAAATCATCAGATCTTTCAGGTTTAAAATGGCGAAACATCGGGCCGGCATTTACCTCAGGACGTATCTCTGATTTTGCTGTAAACCCCAACAACCACAGCGAGTATTATGTAGCTGTTTCATCCGGACATATCTGGAAAACAGACAACAACGGCACAACTTTCAAACCCATTTTCGACAATTATGGTTCCTATGCCATTGGCTGTCTGGCCATGGATCCCAACAACCCTAATGTAGTTTGGGCAGGAACAGGCGAAAACAACCATCAGCGTGCCTTGGGCTACGGTAATGGTGTGTTTAAAACGGAAGACGGCGGTAAAAGCTGGAAAAACATGGGACTGAAAGATTCGCGACAAATTGGGATGATACAAATTGATCCGCGAAACAGTAACGTTGTTTATGTAGCAGCCGAAGGTTCTGTTTGGGGACCGGGTGGCGAACGCGGACTTTATAAAACAGAAGACGGCGGTAAAAATTGGACCAAAATTCTTGAAATCTCAGAAAATACGGGTGTTAACAATGTGTTGCTTCATCCCGAAAATCCCGATATTATTTTTGCAACATCCGAACAACGGAGAAGACATTTCTTCTCTAAAATTGGCGGAGGCCCCGAAACAGCCGTTTACCGCTCAACTGATGCCGGAAAAAGCTTTGAGAAAATCACCAAAGGCCTGCCATCAGCGCATATGGGTGGCATGGGAATTGCCATTCCACAGGGAAATCCTGATATTGTTTACCTGATTATCGAAGCCGCTGACGAGCAAGGTGGCTTTTTCCGCTCAACTGATCGCGGCGCTTCATTCGAAAAAATGAACAAATACAGTAGCAGTGGGCAATATTATAACGAATTGGTTTGCGACCCCAGTGATCCGGATGTGGTTTATTCTATGGATACCTACACAAAAGTCACACGCGATGGCGGAAGAACCTGGAGCAATGTTAGTTTGAATGAACGCCATGTGGATGATCACGCCATGTGGATTGATCCCGACGATAGCAACCATTGGATGATCGGTGGCGATGGCGGCATTTATGAAACTTTCGACAACGGAACCCATTACATCCACAAAACCAACCTCCCCATCACACAATTTTATCGTGTAAATGTTGATAACACAGAACCTTTTTATTGGGTTTATGGTGGCACACAAGACAATAACAGCCTGGGAGGCCCAAGTCAAAACACCAGCAGAAATGGCGTTAGCAGCTGCGAATGGATTGTAACTTTGGGTGGCGATGGTTTTTGGCAGGCCATTGAAGAAGATAATCCCGACATCGTTTACTCTGCCTATCAATACGGTAACATATTCCGCTATGATAAAAAAAGTGGCGAAAAAGTAAAAATCAAACCCGAACCACGAAAAGACGAACTGCATTATCGCTGGAATTGGGATGCACCATTTTTCCTTAGCAAACACCATAAAACCACACTCTATATGGCTGCCAACAAGGTGTTTAAATCAGACGACAGAGGAAATTCGTGGCAGTTAATCAGTGAAGATCTCACCCGTGATGAAGACAGAAACCAGTTCCCGGTAATGGGAAAATACTGGCCGTCAAATGCCGTGGCCAAAGACCTTTCAACTTCCCAATGGGGAACAATTGTTTCTCTGGCAGAATCACCAGTGAAAGCTGGTTTGCTATACGTTGGAACTGACGATGGCTTAATCCAGGTGAGCGAAGATGATGGCAACAGCTGGACAAAAATCAGCAGTTTTCCTGGCGTTCCGGAATATGCCTACGTTAGCGATGTGCTTCCTTCTAAATTTGATGAAAACATTGTTTTTGCAACCTTTAGCAACCTAAAAAATGACGATTTTAAAGCTTACGTTTTAAAAAGCAGCAACAAAGGCAAAAGCTGGACAAATATTTCGGCCAACCTGCCCGATGAAACTGTCCATACCATCGAACAAGATTTTATCAATCCCGATTTGCTTTTTGTTGGAACTGAATTTAGCTTTTTCACAAGCGTGGATGGCGGAAAAATCTGGACTGAACTAGGCAACGGCCTTCCGGATATTGCCGTGAAAGACATCGCGATTCAACAGCGCGAACACGATTTGGCAATCGCCACTTTTGGGCGAGGTTTTTATATCCTCGACAATTACAGCCCACTCAGGGATATTACACCTGAAATGTTAAAAGAAACTGAGGCACAGATTTTCCCGGTGAAAGACGCACTTATGTTTGTGTACGACGGCGGCCATAATGGTTCAGGTTCAATGTTTTATACCGCTAAAAACCCTGATTTTGGTGCCATTTTCACCTATTTCCTGAAAGATATTCCTAAAACAAAAAAACAGGAACGCCTTAAAAAGGAAAAAGAGCTTTTCAAAGAAGGCAAGCCAATTCCTCAGCCAACAACAGAACAGCTGCGCGAAGAGGAAGCACAACTGGCACCTTATCTGATCTTTACCATACGCGATGCTGAGGGCAATACCATCCGGCGTTTGTTCGAAAAACCTTCAAAAGGCCTTAATCGGGTAAATTGGGATTTACGGCATGAAATGCCTCGTAGCCAGGATGATGACGATGCCAAATTTAATCCTGTAGCAAATAATCGTTCAGGATATTTTGCGCTGCCAGGCAAATACAGTGTTGAGCTGGCTATGGCATTCGACGATGAAATCAAACCCCTGGCAGGGCCTGTAAGTTTTGAAGCTATAACACTCAACAACAAAACTTTACCGGTTTCTAATCCAGAAAAACTAGATCAGTTTTATGCTGACCTCACGGAAATCAGAAAAACCTATGATGCCACATCGCGCTATATTAATACGATTAACAATCGCAACGAAAACATCCGCCAAGTGCTTCATATGATGACTGAGCCACAAACAGCGTTGGAAAACCAAACCCGCGAACTCGCTTCCCAGTTGAACGACATCAACTTTGTGATGAACGGAACTTCGCCACAGGCAAGCTTTGAAGAAGTGCCACCGGAACCCGTTTCGTTGCGCTATCGTTTGGGAGCTATTTTATCAGGCACCTGGTCGCATTCGGGCGATCCAACTCAAACAATGATAATGAATTACAATATCCTGAAAGAGGAACTTGCTCCGGTAATTGATCAGTTAAATCAGATTGATGCCAAACTCACATCGATTGAAAATCAATTGGATGAGCTTGGTGCACCTTACACTCCAGGACGTAAACCAAGGCTTAAATAAACACTTTGTCAGCCAAACTCAAAAACTGCTTCCCAATGAAAGAGGCAGTTTTTTTTGATTTTTTTAAAATGGAATAATAAAGTGAGACACAATTAAACAATAAGATATGTATATTTGTGCCTTGTTGCTGCAAACATTCATTAAAAGACAATTCATTAATAAAACGTTATGGAAAGAATCACTGTTATCGGAGCCGGAAATGTAGGTGCTACCTGTGCCAATGTAATCGCACACAAAAATCTGGCAAAAGAGGTTGTACTTGTTGATATCAAAGAAGGAACAGCCGAAGGAAAAGCACTCGATATCTGGCAGACTGCTCCTATTAATCACTTCAATACACGTGTGATTGGTGTGACCAATGATTATTTAAAAACCAAGGGATCAGGCGTAATTGTAATTACCTCTGGTTTACCACGCAAGCCTGGCATGTCGCGCGATGATTTGATCAAAACCAATGCTGCAATCGTAAAGGACGTGACAGAAAAAGCCGTAAAATATTCACCGGATGCGATCATTATTATCGTTTCGAATCCTCTTGACGTGATGACCTATGCTGCTTACCTGGCCAGCAACAAGCCTTCACGTAAAGTATTCGGCATGGCCGGAACACTGGATACTGCGCGTTATCGCGCCTTTATTTCGGATGCACTCAATGTATCTCCGACTGATGTTCACGCGCTCCTTATGGGCGGCCACGGCGACACCATGGTACCACTTCCGCGATATACCTCCATCAGCGGTATTCCGGTAACAGAATTGCTTGGCAAAGAAGAGCTGGACAAAATCGTGGAAAGAACCAAAAAAGGTGGTGGAGAGCTCGTAAATCTGATGGGAACTTCAGCCTGGTATGCTCCCGGAGCTGCTGCTGCCCAAATGGTTGAAGCCATCGTTGATGATCAAAGTCGTGTGTTCCCTGTTTGTGCCATGTTGCAGGGCGAATACGGCCTGAAAGACGTTTACCTGGGTGTTCCGGTAAAACTCGGACGAAAAGGAATTGAAGAGATTATCGAGGTGGAACTAAACAAAGAAGAGAAAAAACTCCTGCAGGATTCTTCAGAAGCTGTTCAAAAAGTGATGAAAGTTTTGGACGACATGAAGCTATTCTAATTCTTATCTCAACTTTTACTTACCCTGTGGAATCTTTTCTGCAGGGTTTTTTTAGTTATTAGCCGGTAAATCTTTAATTTTGTTTGCATCAAGCCATTTCAAAAGGTGAAAAAAATAGTAGTCTTAAGTGGTGCTGGCATCAGTGCCGAAAGTGGTATAAAAACCTTTCGGGATGATGATGGATTATGGCAAAACCACCGCTTTGAAGAACTTGCTACTCCAGAAGCCTGGGCATCAAATCCTCAGCTTGTGTTGGATTTTTACAATGCCAGAAGAAAACAATTGCTCGAATGCGAACCCAACGAAGCCCATAAATCCCTCGTAAAACTTGAAAGCCAATATGAGGTGCAAATCATCACTCAAAATGTAGATGACCTGCACAAACGCGCCGGCTCAAAAAACGTTTTGCATCTGCATGGTGAATTGCGCAAAGTGAGAAGCACCAAATTTTCTGAATTGATTTATGAACTTGATGGTTGGGAGCTTAAACTTGGCGACCGATGCGAAAAAGGCGCACAACTCAGGCCGCATATTGTTTGGTTTGGTGAAATGGTAAAAAATATAGAGCCAGCAATACAAATGGTGCAAAACGCTGATCACCTGCTCGTTATTGGAACATCCTTGGTGGTTTATCCGGCCGCTGGCTTGATTAATTACGCACCAGATTTTTGCCCCATAACACTGATCGATCCCAAAACAAGCACCGATTATCAAACGAGAAAAATACGACTGATCAAAGAAAAAGCCTCAACAGGAGTGCCTAAATTTGTAAACGAATTATTGAACTGATCCCATGAAAAATCTATTTCTAAGTGCCCTAATGCTCCTCCTGATAGCTTCATCCTGCAAAGAAAAGCAGGTTGTAAATCAGGATGACATCGACAAACAACTTATTCTCAATTATCTGGAAGAAAATAATATCACCGCTGAATCAACTGCTTCCGGCCTGTTTTATGTGATTAAAGAAAGTGGAAACGAACGCCATCCAACGGATACATCAACTATTACTGTAAGTTATGCCGGAAGACTACTCAATAATCAACCCTTCGATCAGGGATCTTTTTTTACCCACCCACTCCAAAACCTTATCGCAGGCTGGCAACAAGGACTTCCTTTGATTGGAGTAGGCGGCAAAATCACGCTCTATGTCCCTTCCAGTCTGGGTTATGGTAATCAATCAACACCTAATATTCCTGCTAATTCCGTATTGATTTTCGATATTTCATTACACTATTTTACCGATTAAAAAACCAATGAAAAATGTCAGATTCGGATGCATCATTCGCCTTTTTTCTGGATAAAGCCCGCCATTATTGCGATTATCAGGAACGCACACTTCAGGAAGTAAAAAACAAGCTAAAAGGCTGGTCGATCAGTGATGAATTGTGCAATAAGATTATTCGTCAGCTCGAAGAAGAAGACCTGATCAACGAAGAACGCTTTGCCCGCTTTTATGCGCTTGGCAAACTGCGAAACAATCACTGGGGGCGAAACAAAATCATTGCCGGCATGCGCAGCAAAGGCTTACCCGAATTAATGACAGAAATTGGTTTGTCAGAAATTGATGAAGAAGAATACCGAAAAATCCTTCAAAAAGTGCTTGAATCAAAAAAAATAAATGAATCGGATGACTATAAAAGACGGACAAAACTTGCCCAATATGCCTTTCAAAAAGGATTTCAACCACAACTCATCTGGCAGCTAATCAACGAATTGGATTTATAGTTAACCGAAAAAATACCGCTTAACAAAATCTTGTTAATTTTGTACACTAACCCAAAAGAAGAAGAACAAAAATGATTCAATCCGAATCCCAAAAAGAATTGCGTAAGAGGCTCGAAGCCTTGAGGAGGTATCTTTGACATCGACCGTAAGTTGATGGAAATTGGAGAAGAAGAAGAACGCACTCAGGCACCGGATTTTTGGGATGACCCCAAAAAAGCAGAAACCTTACTCAGACAGATTAAAGACAAAAAACGCTGGACCGACGCCTACCATCAAGCCGAATCGAGCTTTGAAGAATTGGAAATCGGCATGGAACTCTTCGAAAGCGGAGATGCTGACGAAGCAGAAGTAGATCAGGCATATGATAAATGTCTGAAACAGGTAGAAGAACTTGAATTCTGGAATATGCTTTCGGGTGAAGAAGATAAACTCCCGGCCATAATCAACATCAATGCCGGCGCTGGCGGAACCGAAAGTCAGGACTGGGCGCAGATGTTGATGCGAATGTATATGATGTGGGCCGAAGACAATGGCCACAAAGTGAAAGAACTTGATATGCAGGAAGGTGAAGTAGCCGGAATAAAAAGCGTTTCACTCGAAATTGATGGCGAATACGCTTTTGGCAACCTGAAAAGCGAAAACGGCGTGCACCGCTTAGTGCGACTTTCCCCTTTCGATTCCGCCAACCGCAGACATACTTCCTTTGCTTCAGTTTATGTGTATCCCATTGTGGATGACAATATTGATATCGTAGTAAGTCCGGCCGATATCAGTTGGGACACCTTCAGATCAAGCGGTCCGGGTGGCCAAAACGTGAACAAAGTTGAAACTGCGGTTCGCTTACGACATGCACCTTCCGGACTCGTGATAGAATGTCAGGAAACCCGCTCTCAGCTTCAAAACCGCGAAAAAGCCATGCAAATGCTAAAATCGCAGCTTTATGAAATTGAGATGCGCAAAAAGCAGGAAGCCATTAACGTAATAGAAGGCAGCAAGAAAAAAATTGAATGGGGCTCGCAAATCCGTTCGTATGTGATGCATCCGTATAAGTTGGTTAAAGATGTACGTACAGGTTACGAAACTTCTAACGTACAAGCTGTTATGGATGGCGATCTGAATGGTTTTATCAAAGCCTATCTGATGGAATTCGGTAAAGATGTTTAATGAAATGAAAATTAGTTAACCATGAAAATTTATCACAACCCGCGTTGTAAAAAATCCCGCGCAGGCCTTGCTTACCTCGAAGAAAAAACCAAAGATTTCGAGCTGATCAACTATATCAAAGAAGGTATCAGCAAGGAAGAGCTGGAAGAAATCATCAGCAAAACAGGACTTTCTGCCGAAGAGCTGCTTCGCAAACAAGAAGATGCCTACAAAAAAGAAATTAAAGGAAAGAAACTCTCTGATGCCGAACTGATTAAAACCATAGCCGACAATCCGAAATTGCTCAAAAGGCCAATAATTATCAACGGAGCAAAAGCTGTTTGGGCCGATCCTCCTGAAAACATCAATAATATTTTATGAAGAAGTCTCAAAATATAGAATCACTTCCCTTGTGGGAACCCCTGATGAGTTTTGTGAAGGACATTTACACCCTCACGGAATACTTTCCTGAATCAGAAAAGGCAGGCATGAGCCGAAAACTTCGTGATAAGGCAACGGATATCCCAATGGCTTTGGCAGCTGCGCTAAATGGAGGTTCTGCTTCCGAAATTTCGGAGGCTTTGGCTGCGCTGGCACAAACAGAAACTTTGCTTATCATCAGCAAAAACCTGAATCTTGTCACAGAAGAAGCTGCAGATGATTTCCAGATTGTGATAAGCCAATTAAAAGCCCATTTGAGCAGTTTGAATAACCGCCTGCAAAAACAATAATCGTAAACCATTTCAAACCAATAAAATACCAAACAAGATGAATTATCGTATCGAAAAAGACACCATGGGCAATGTAGAAGTCCCTGCCGAAAAGTATTGGGGAGCCCAAACCGAACGCTCACGCAACAACTTTAAAATCGGACCCGAAGGCTCGATGCCTAAGGAGATTATTTATGCGTTTGCCACTTTAAAGAAGGCAGCAGCCATTGCCAATATGGAGCTTGGCGTGTTGCCCAAAGAAAAATGCGACCTGATTACAAAAGCCGCTGATGAAGTGCTGGCAGGCAAACTGGATGATAATTTCCCACTTGTAATCTGGCAAACAGGTTCTGGCACCCAATCCAATATGAACATGAATGAGGTGCTGGCAAATCGTGCCCATGTGATTGCTGGCGGCAGCCTCGAAGACACCAAAAAAACCATCCACCCGAATGATGACGTAAATAAATCGCAGTCTTCGAACGACACTTTCCCCACTGCCATGCATATCGCTGCCTACGAAATGCTGATTAAGGTTACTATTCCCGGCGTTGAGACCCTGCGTGACGCTTTGCAAACCAAAGCTCAAGAATTTGAGAATATCGTCAAAGCGGGTCGCACACACCTGATGGATGCTACACCACTCACCTTGGGACAAGAATTCTCAGGTTATGTGGCACAGCTTAACCATGGCTTAAAAGCCTTAAAAAACACTTTGGCACATCTTAGCGAGCTTGCCCTGGGCGGAACTGCCGTTGGAACAGGCATTAACACACCTAAAGGCTATTCCGAAAAAGTGGCTGCCACTATTGCAAAACTCACCGGATTGCCATTCATTACCGCCCCCAACAAATTTGAAGCTTTATCGGCTCATGATGCCATCGTAGAAACCTCCGGTGCATTGCGTCAACTAGCCGTAAGCCTGATGCATATTGCCAATAACACACGTATGTTGGCCAGCGGACCACGCTGCAGCATTGGAGAAATCATTTTGCCGGCCAATGAACCCGGATCGTCTATCATGCCCGGAAAAGTAAACCCAACACAAAACGAAGCCCTGTCGATGGTTTGTGCACAGGTAATTGGAAACGATGCGGCTATTGCTGTAGGTGGCATGCAGGGTCATTTCCAGCTTAATGTATTTAAACCGGTGATGATTGCTAATCTGCTGCAAGCAGCGCGATTGCTCGGGGATGCGTGCATCAGCTTTACCGAACACGCAGTGAATGGTATCGAGGCTAACGAAAGCCGGATCAAACAAAATCTGGAAAATTCATTGATGCTCGTAACTGCTTTAAACCCGCATATCGGTTATGAAAATGCTGCTAAAATTGCCAAAAAAGCACACACCGAAAATACTACTTTACGACAAGCTGCAATGGAACTTGGCCTGCTGACTGACGAACAATTTACCGAATGGGTTGATCCTAATAAAATGATTGGAAGGTAATTGAGCTTATTTTCTGTCTGACCAACTAAACCTTCAAGGTTTTTGAAACCTTGAAGGTTTAGTTGAAAATGTTATTCATTCAATGCTTCCCAAAGCATTTCTTTTAAGCCTTTGATGCCTTCCCCTGTAATTGAACTGATAAAAATATAAGGCAAATCAGGCAAATGTTCCCTAATCTCTGTCTTGAGCTCATTGTCCAGCAAATCACTTTTAGTGATAGCCAATATACGCGATTTATCAAGCAATTCAGGATTATAAGCTTCCAATTCACCTAATAAAATCCGATATTCCTTGGCAATATCATCAGCATCAGCAGGAATCATAAACAACAAAATGGAATTCCGTTCAATATGCCGCAAGAATCTTAATCCCAATCCTTTACCTTCCGAAGCACCTTCGATGATTCCAGGAATATCTGCCATCACAAAAGATTTGTAATCGTAATAGCTTACGATTCCTAGATTGGGCACGAGTGTTGTAAACGGATAGTCAGCAATTTCAGGCCTTGCAGCAGAAACCGTTGACAATAAAGTAGATTTACCGGCATTTGGGAAGCCAACCAGCCCTACATCAGCAAGCAGTTTCAATTCAATGATAATCCAGGTTTCGCTGCCATCCTCGCCCGGTTGGGCATAGCGTGGTGTTTGATTGGTTGAAGATTTAAAATGTTGATTTCCCAATCCTCCACGTCCACCCTGAAGCAATACTATTTCCTGGCCATCTTCGGTAATCTCAGCCATCAGCTCGCGTGTTTCGGCATGTAAAGCAATGGTTCCCAGCGGCACTTCTATAATTACATCCTTGCCACTGGCACCGCTTCGTTGCTGTTTTCCGCCAGACTCACCGCTTTTTGCAAACAAATGTTTGGTATAGCGCAAATGCAGTAAAGTCCACATTTGAGCATTTCCTTTCAGAATTACATGGCCTCCTCTGCCACCATCTCCACCATCAGGGCCGCCTTTGGGTACAAATTTTTCGCGCCGCAAATGTGCCGAACCTGCACCGCCCTTTCCCGAGCGACAGAATATTTTTACGTAATCAACAAAGTTTGAACCTGCCATGCTAAAGTTTTTTGCAAAGATACGTATTCAAACTCAGGGCGATGTAATTTGCTTTTCGATGCGCTGCAAAATATGAAATACGGCCGGACAATGCTTGCTATTGGCAGCATGCAGTTTTAGATTTTCAGTAAATTGATTTCCATCCGTATGCGGATATTGCCTGCAAGCACGCGGCCTGCTCTCATAAACCAGACAATGATTGTTCTTGAGTAAAAACGGACAAGGCGTTTGAGCCATCACCTGATCGCCATCCTCATCGATGCGCACATACTTCGAGAAGAAATCTTTCTCCTTCATTCCCAGAGCTTTTGAAAGTCGGCGACAATCCGTATCGTTCAAAATTGGAGGAATGGTTTTGCAACAATTGGCGCAATCCAGACAATCAATTTCTTCAAATACTTCATGGTGCTGTTGATCTGCCAATGCAGCAATTTCTTTTCTCTTTTTCGACTTTAGCTTACGAACCAAAACTTTGTAATTTGGGTTTTGTGCATCCGCTCGCAGCTTCCAGGTTTCTATCAGTTTCAAATTGAAATTTTTTACAAAAATAACTGCTTCCAAAAAACAAGCAAAAACGACTATTTCTCAAGAAAAACACTAGTCATCAATCCTTTCAGCAATACAATCATAATCTCCTGCGTGATTCACGCAATGAAATGCCCACTTGATAAATCATTGAGCAAAAACAATAAAAAAGTGAAATACAACATAAATAGCTTTCTGTAAGACTTTCAGATATTTAGATGTTTAGATAATTTAGACTGAATATAAATAGCTGTTACTCAGCATTTAAACCCTTTTGCTTTCGGATAGAATAGCTACTTTAGTTCGCTCAAGATTGTTGTTAAATTCAATTTATCTTATTATGCGAATCAATCGAATTGCCCATACCCAGCACAGTCAACTTAAGGATGATGCTGATCTGTCGTTGATGAAACCCTTATTGATCAAATACGATCAAAAGCCCGGGAGTTTGATTCCATTATTACAAGGTACACAGGAGCTTTATGGTTTTCTTCCATCCGGTGCATTCAAAGCCATCTCGGAAGCCACAGGAATAGCACCTGCAGATATTTATGGTGTTGCCACCTTTTATGCTCAATTTCGCCTGAGTCCGGTTGGCAAAAACATCATCAAAGTTTGCCACGGAACAGCCTGTCATGTGCAAAATGCCAATGCAATCACCGACGCTCTAAAAGATCACCTGGGAGTAAATGACGGCGAAACCACAGCTGATGGCGAATTCACCCTTGAATCAGTTGCCTGCCTGGGTTGCTGTTCACTGGCACCTGTGATGATGATTGGCGAAAACACATACGGTAAGCTCAACGGTAAAAGTGCCGTAAAAATTCTCAAAGAGATCAAAAACCAATTGTGTACCGACCAGCCCAAAGCAGAAAAGTAAAAGATTATGAAAAAAACAAAAGTTATCGTTGGATTGGGAAGCTGTGGCATAGCTGCCGGAGCATCCAAAACATATAGCGCGCTGGAAGAAATTTTAGCGAAAGGTGAAATGGATTTCGAACTGGCCAGAACCAGCTGCATTGGAATGTGTTATAAAGAACCATTGGTGGAAATTCAAGACGAAAAAGGAAAAATAATTTATGGCGATATGAATGCCGAAGCCGTCGAGGGGATTCTAAAATCCCATTTACTCGATGGCAAAATCGATCTTGAAAGGGCAGTCGTTGCAGAAGAACAAAAAACACCCGAAGACAGTTTTTTTGAAGGCCAAGTAAAAATCGCGCTGCGTAATTGCGGCTATATGGATCCCGAATCACTGGACGAAGCACTGGAGCGCGATGCCTACAAAGCCATTAAAACCCTTATCGCCGAAAACAAATCTTCGATGGATATCATCCAAACGATGATCGACAGCGGACTAAGAGGTCGCGGAGGCGGAGGATTCCCAACAGGGCTGAAATGGAAATTTGCTTACCAAAACGAAAGCAATCAAAAATACATCATCTGTAATGCCGACGAAGGTGATCCTGGCGCATTTATGGATCGCTCACTTCTCGAAGGCGATCCACATGCCGTGCTCGAAGGCATGATGATTGGCGGCTATACAATTGGCGCTTCGCAAGGCGTAATCTATTGCCGTGCCGAATATCCCCTGGCCATCAAACGGCTTAATATCGCCATCAACCAGGCCAAGGCAAAAGGCTTGCTGGGCGAAAAACTCTTTGGAAGCGATTTCTCCTTTGATATTTATGTAAAAGAAGGTGCCGGCGCTTTTGTATGTGGCGAAGAAACAGCACTGATAGCCAGCATCGAAGGCAAAAGAGGCATGCCGCGCAAAAGGCCTCCATTCCCTGCTGTTTCGGGATTGTGGGCAAAGCCTACCAATATTAATAACGTTGAAACCTGGGCAAATATCCCATGGATTATCAATCATGGTGCTGAAGCCTATGCTGCTTACGGGACAGAAAAAAACAAGGGAACCAAGGTATTTGCCCTCACTGGAAAAATCAAACATGGTGGCTTGGTTGAAGTTCCGATGGGTGTTACAATCAACGACATAATTTTTAAGCTCGGTGGCGGCATTCAGGGCGATAAAAAATTTAAAGCAGTACAACTGGGAGGCCCTTCGGGTGGATGTATTCCGGCTGAACTAGGCGATACCATTGTGGATTATGATTCTGTAAACGCTACTGGGGCAATTATGGGATCAGGCGGTATGGTGGTGATGGACGAAAGCACCTGCATGATCGACCTGGCAAAGTTCTTCCTGAATTTTACACAGGAAGAATCATGCGGAAAATGCACCTTCTGCCGCGTTGGCACAAAACGAATGCTCGAAATGCTGGAACGAATCACCGAAGGTAAAGGAGAGGATGGCGACATCGAAAAGCTTGAAAACCTGGCACATCAGATCAAAAACAATTCACTTTGCGGATTAGGCCAAACAGCTCCAAATCCGGTGCTTACTACACTAAAATATTTCAGGCATGAATACGAAGCGCATATCTACGACAAAAAATGCCCTGCGAAAGTCTGCAAACCATTACTCACTTATACCATTGATCCCGAAAAATGCACCGGATGTACAGTTTGTGCAGTAAAATGTCCGACAAACGCCATTGACGGCAGTCGCAAACAGATCCATTTCATCAATCAGGAAATCTGTATTCATTGCGGCGAATGTTACAATGTATGCAAATTCGAAGCCGTCATGGTTGACTAAAACACTGAAAAAAAACGAATTATGAGTCAATATATCACTATCGAACTAAATGGCAAAACCGTTCAGGGTTTCAAAGGTGAAACCATTTATGAATGTGCCAGCCGACATGGAATAGAAATACCAACCCTTTGTCACGATCCCCGCATTGAGCCCTATTCTTCCTGCTATGTTTGTGTGGTGGAGGTAGAAGGCATGCGTGGGCATCAACCCAGCTGCTCCACCCAAATCACTGAAGGGATGAAGGTGAACACTGAAAAGGAATCCGTGAAACTGGCTCGCAAAACAGCCCTTGATCTGCTGCTGAGTAATCATTATGCCGATTGTCTGGGGCCTTGCAAACAGCATTGTCCGGCAGGTGTTGATGTGCAAGGATACATCTCGCTGATTGACAAAGGACGCTACAGTGATGCTGTTGCCCTGATCAAGGAAACCAATCCGCTGCCAGCCATCTGTGGCCGCGTGTGCGTGCGCCCCTGCGAGGCAGCCTGCCGCAGAAACCTACTCGATGAAGGTGCTCCGGTTGGAATCGATTACCTGAAACGTTTTGCAGCTGATTATGACCTGACATCTCCAACGAAATTTATTCCTAAAATAAAACCAGAAACAGGCAAAAAAGTAGCTATCATTGGAGCTGGCCCAGGCGGCTTGTCAACAGCGCATTTTCTTAGACTGGAAGGTCATCAGGTAGAGATTTTTGAAGCCGCTCCCAATCCGGGTGGATGGTTACGCTATGGCATCCCCGAATACCGGCTTCCCAATGATATTTTGGATAAGGAAGTTGAAAATATTACTGATCTGGGTGTTAAAATTCATTACAACAAAAATCTGGGAGGCAATCTCTCCTATGCAGAAATACGCGACAACTTTGATGCGACTATACTTACAATCGGTTCTCAAAAAGGAACGCTTGTCGGTTGCCCGGGCGATGATGCAGAAAATGTTTTTGCCGGAATCACCTTCCTGAAAAATATGGAAATGACAGGTCAGCGCCCTGATTTTTCCAGCAAAACTGTTGTTGTTGTTGGTGGTGGAAATACAGCCATGGATTGCTGTCGCACCGCCATTAGAGGAAATGCCGCCAAGGTGTATGTAGTTTATCGCCGTACTGAAAAAGAAATGCCGGCTAACCCTATCGAAATACACGAGTCGAAACTGGAAGGGGTAGAATACCTGTTTTTGACTAATCCGGTCGAAATCATCAAAGATGAAAAAAACACCCTTCAAAAAGTAAAACTAATCCGCATGGCGTTAGGCGACCCTGATGCCTCGGGCAGAAGAAGGCCAGTTCCTGTTGCAGATTCTGAATTTGAAATTGAAGCTGATTATGTTTTGGCTGCAATAGGTCAAAAAACCGATGTCAACTTTATTGACAACATCAATGAGCATAGCACAAATGGTAAATTGGCTGTAAACCGCTGGGGCGATATAGATGCCAATAAACATACGCTGCAAACTGGCATTGCTTCTGTCTTTGCTGCTGGTGATGGCGTAACCGGTCCGGCTACCATCATCGAGGCGATTGCCCAGGCAAAAATCGCTGCCAATTCCTGTCATCAATACCTGAATGGATTAACTATTGCACCTCCACCTAAAGAATTTTTAAGTAAAAAAGAAAATTTCAAAATGCAGGAAAAGAACGATTATATCGGGCATTTTCCACATCAGAAACGACATGAAATGCCTGTGCTTCCGGCCGATGAGCGAATCAACTTCAAAGAAGTGGAGCTGGGATACGAAAATGAAGCCGTTGCTCAGATGGAAGCCAGTCGCTGCCTCGAATGCGGTTGCACTGCCTATTTTGATTGTGATCTTAAAAAACATTCTACCACTTATCAGGCAGAACAAAAAAGTTATCCAGGCGAATTTCAAGAACATCAGGTTGATTTCAGGCATCCGTTTATCGAGATCGACAACAACAAATGCATTCTTTGCAGCAGGTGCATCCGCATTTGCAGCGAAGTGGTCGGAGCCAATGCGATCGGCCTAATCAACAGGGGATTCAAAAGTTTTGTTGCACCCAGCATGGGACTTCCACTGCAGGAAACCAGCTGTGAAAGCTGTGGCATGTGTATCACTACCTGTCCGACGGGAGCACTAACCGAAAATTATAGCTTTAAACCAGGGCCGCTCAAACTGGAACCTATCGAAACCATTGATATGTTTGGTTCAGAAGGCTATGAAATTAATCTCATGCATCACAAAGGTCAATTTTATAAAGCCACGCCTCGAAAAGGTGAAATTAACCGACCCAATTACATTAACCGACGAGCCTTTTTTGGCTACAAATTATTCAATAATCCGGGAAGAATTAACACCCCCTGGCTCAAAACAAAAGACGGATTCAAAGCTATAACTTTTGATGAAGCCTACGAAATTATTTCTGACCGCATTAAAAAGGTGAAGCCGGATGAAAATGCCTTTTTTGGTGGTGCAAGACTTACAAATGAAGAATTATATCTGATTCAAAAACTAGCCAGAGCCGGAGCTAAAACCAATAATGTGAGCAGTTTCCATTATATGGGGCGTGGAGACGGATATTTCCATAATTCGAACGAAAACGCTTCGTATTGCGATATTCGCGGAGGAAGCAAAATTTTTGTTGCCGGCGGCGAACTTCATCACGATCATCCAGTAATCAATCATTTGATATTCAACACAAAACACAAGGAAGATGTAAGGCTAGTTCATATCACCACGCTCAAAAACAGCAGTTTTAGTAAAAAAACTGATCAAGTAATCAAAATAGATAATTACTTCTACTTTATTCAGGCGGTAAACCGTTGGTTACTGGCCAATAATATGCAAAACGAAATGTTTATCAAAGACCGTACAGAAGGCTTTGAGGAATACAAAGCCGCCTTGCTTAATGCTGATTTTGATCAAATGTTGGAATTTGCCGGCACAGATGAAAACACAGTAGCTGCTTTTGCAAAAGACTATAATGAGGAGATGAATGCCATTATGATCTTCCAGGAGAAAGCCCTTTCGGCCAATGCCAGCATGGCAATGCACAATCTGGCCATGATAACCGGCAAGCTGGGCAAAACAGCCAATGGACTAATTGCACTGAAAGAGAAAAATAATGGTCATGGTATTTTTGATATGGGTGTCTGCCACAAAATAGGCATTGGTGCTGAGCCAATTCTTGATGAAGATCTTCAATACCGTATGCAGTTTAAGTGGAAAGTGGACGAACTTCCATTTACCATCAATAGTGTTTACAAGCTTTTCAGGGGTGGAAAAATCAAAAATGCTTTCATTTTTGGCGAAGATCCGGTTGGCTGCGCACTGGATAAAGATGATATCAAACAGCAGTTTTCACGAATCGAATTCAAGGTGGTGCAAGACCTCTGGATGAGTGATACTGCCCGCATGGCCGATCTGGTTATGCCCGCTTCGATGCCCTGGGAATTTGGCGGAACCTACACCAATTCACAAAGGAAAATTCAGCAGATCGAAAAACAGATGGAGGCGGATATAAAAGATTCGTCGTTTAAACAACTAGTGAAAATGCTCGAAAAGACTGGAATAAATGGCATCCTGACGCCAGCTCAGGCACTGGAAGAAGCCATCAGTCTCTTACCACGCAGAGGAGATTTTAAAGATCTTCACTTCGTATTTAAGGAAAAGGACAACGAAAATCGTCAGTTCGATTTTGGTTGCGACCTGCTTAACAAAACTATTGATGAGGAGTTTAACGAAAAACTTGGCTGGTAAACTTACCCTATTGAAATAAAAAACCGGCTCGTTTACCAGAGCCGGTTTTTTATTTTGTATCCTTTTTAAGACTTTATAATATCGTCTTCATCCTTAACAAACAACACCGAAACAGCTCCAAGAATCATCAACACACCAGCAGTTACAAGGGCATAGATGGCATGCCCGCCATAAAGAAATTTTACTAATGGGCCACCGAACACACCATTCACAATCTGCGGAAAAGTGATAAAGAAATTAAAAATCCCCATATAAACCCCCATTTTCCTTGCAGGAATAGAGCCGGCCAGGATAGCGTAAGGCATTGCCAAAATACTTGCCCATGCAATACCTACACCTATCATACTGATGTTGAGTAACCATTTCATTTCGGGAGAAGTCACCAACACTATCGACATCAAACCCAAACCTCCAAGCGTAAGGTTGATGGCATGCGTGCGCTTGCGACCTACTTTGGCAGCTATCACAGGCAAAGCCATCGCAAAAATGGCAGCTACCAAATTATATACACCAAAAATCACCCCCACATAATCACCAGCCTCATTAAATGCAGCCGAACTGCGATCATCGGCCGAAAGGCCCCACACATGTTGAGCCAAGGCCGGAGTGGTAAATACCCACATCGAAAACAGCGCAAACCAGGAAAAAAACTGTACCAGTCCTAGCTGACGCATAGTGGCCGGCATATTGGCAAAATCTTTAAAAATATCAACAAATCGCGCTGGTTCTGCCTCCGGATCAGCGTCATCATCGGCATACATTTCCTGTTCTTCGGGAGAGTATTCCTTCGTTGTTACAACAGTCCACATAATTGTTGAAACCAAAATTCCGGCACCAATAAAAAAGGAAAGCTTCAAGCTCATCGGAACTTCACCTTCGGCAGCTATTTCATTGAAGCCAAACCAATTTGTCATCACATACGGCAACCACGAACCAACCACTGCCCCAATACCAATCAATAAAGTCTGCACCGAAAACCCAAGGGTACGTTGGTCTGTTGGAAGCTTATCGGCCACCAAAGCCCTGAAAGGCTCCATAGCCACATTAAACGAGGCGTCCATAATCATCAGCATACCCGCGCCAATCCACAAAGCTGGCAGATAAGCTGCAAACATGGGTGAGTTGGGCATCAGGATCAATCCAATGGAAGCTAAAACTGCACCTGTCAAAAAATAAGGTCGCCTTCTGCCGAGGCGATTCCAGGTTTGATCGCTATAATGTCCAATGATTGGTTGCACTATCATACCCGTGATTGGTGCTACCAGCCAAAACCAAGATAGATGCTCTACGTCAGCTCCAAAAGTTTGCAGGATACGACTGGCATTCGCATTTTGCAAGGCAAATCCCATCTGGATGCCCAAAAACCCAAAGCTCATGTTCCAGATATCCCAGAAGCTTAGCCTTGGTTTAGCTTTTTTTGTCATGTGGTTGAGGTTTAATAATTATGAGTGTGCTAAATTAACAAAATCACTGACTATAACTTACAATAAACCCTTATTTTCACACAGTTCGCAGTATGCAAACCGTTGTTGTTTTTCGATTTATTAAAAAACTATTTGACAACCCACCCATTTTATGATTAATCTGCTAATTTTGCCCCTTCTGAACCAAAATCATTGCTATGGTTTTTAGCAGCAGTCTTTTCCTCCTTTATTTTTTGCCTGCATTCCTGATTTTGTATTTCCTGGTGCCGCGCAAAATCAAAAATTATGTGGCACTCCTGGCCAGTATTGGCTTTTACGCCTGGGGAGCACCAGATTTTATTTTTATTGTGATTGGGAGCATCCTGATCGACTTTTATCTGGTGAAGTGGCTTTTTCAATCGTCAGGGAATAAAAAACGCTGGATTACAGGAATAAGTGTGATGCTAAATGTTGGTTTGCTGGCTTATTTTAAATACGCCAATTTCTTTGTTGAAAACCTTGATTGGTTTATACAACAACTTGGAGGAGAATCTGTTACATGGACACGCGTGGCATTACCAATTGGAATATCATTCTTCACTTTTCAAAAGATGACCTATGCCGTTGATGTACATCGGGGTGTTCATCCTCCACTGAAAAAAGTCTCCGATTTAGCCTTATACATACTGATGTTTCCACAACTGATTGCCGGTCCTATCGTGCGCTTCAACGAGATTGCAGAACAACTGGTTGATCGCCGCAAAAATGAAAATACGGATAATCGTTTAACCGGATTTTTCAGATTTGCAGTTGGCTTAGGCCGAAAGGTGATGATTGCCAATCCGCTGGGTGCTTATGCGGATAGCGTTTTTGCAGCTGACCCCACACAGCTTGCCAGTATTACCCTCTGGATTGGAATCCTGGCCTATGCCTTTCAAATCTATTATGACTTTGCCGGCTATTCTGATATGGCGATTGGGCTGGGCAGAATGATCGGCTTCGATTTTCCGGAAAACTTCAACAATCCCTACATCTCTCAAAATATTTCAGAATTCTGGCGACGTTGGCATATGACGCTTGGCCGCTGGATGCGCGATTACCTATATATTCCTTTGGGTGGAAATCGCGTTACGCCACTGCGCATGTATTTTAACCTATGGCTCGTTTTCCTGATCTCCGGACTCTGGCATGGAGCAGCCTGGAATTTTGTTGTTTGGGGGGCTTTTCATGGTTTCTTTCTGGTAGCCGACAGGTTATTCCTGTTGAAGTTTTACAAAGCCATCGGCAAATTCCCAAGTGTAATTCTCACCTTCATCATTACCTTGGTTGGCTGGGTGCTTTTCAGGGCCGAAAGCATGGATCAGGTGTGGCACTACACCGCCGGGATGTTCAGTTTCCGCTCAGGCGAAACGCTATTTGTAAATCAAGCCGTTTGGATGACGATGATTTTTGCTGCTATATTTGCCATTCTTGCCTATTCACCACGATTGGAACAATGGCAGGTGAAACTTTACGGCAAAAAACAACCCTTTATCAATCTCATTTTTATGTCGCTTGCTGCAATCGTGCTGTTTATAATCAGCCTGAGTGCTATCACTTCAAGTGGCTTTAACCCCTTTATCTACTTCCGTTTTTAATGCAAAAGCTTGTCAAACATATCCTTTTTGCATTATTGATGCTCATGTTGATTCTACCTTTTATTCAGTATCAGTTCAATATACCAAGAATAAAAGCCCTAAAAGGTGCTTATACCACACCCGAGAAACCATTATGGAACAATAACAATTTTTGGAACGGGACATTTCAGGACAGTATGAACACCTACATTGAGCAAACAATTGGTTACAGACCACACTTTGTAAGACTTCACAATCAACTGCAATACAGCCTTTTCGACACGATAAACGCACAAGGTGTGATCATGGGAAAGGAGGGCTATCTTTACGAAATGAATTATATCAAGGCGTACTATGGTCTTGACTATGTGGGAGACAAAAAAATCACAGAAGACATAAACAAGACAATAGCTGTAAATCAGTGGCTCAACGATAACAACAAACTTCTTTTGGTTGTGCTGGCTCCCGGAAAAGGAACTTTTTTGCCGGAATATATCCCCGATGAGCTTAAACCCAAATCAAAAGGCCCAACAAATTATGATGCCTATTATGATGCGCTTAAGAATGCAGAAATTGCCGTAATTGGTGGAAATCACTGGTTTAACGCAATGAAAGACACCAGTAAACTGGCCTTGTTTCCAAAAGCCGGAATCCATTGGAGCTATTATGGTCTGGGGCTTGTATTTGACTCCGTTTTTAAACTTATCGAAAATCGCCTGAACCAAGAGTTTATCAATTTCGAAATGACCAACATAAAAGTCACCCATAAATTAAAATCACCTGACCGGGATTTGTGGGAAGGAATGAATATTATATTGCCGCCCGATGATTATCCCATGCCCTATCCTGAGTTTAAATTTGAAATAAGCGATTCAAGCAAAATGCCAAGGGTGATCACCGTTGCAGACAGCTATTACTGGCAATGGTTTGGAGGAAATAACGCACTCAAAGGTTTCAGCGACAACAGTTTTTGGTATTATAACAATCAGATTTATTATCCTGACAACCAACCAACAAAAGAAAGAGCCTTGGTATCGTTGATGGATGCTGTGGTTCATACTGATGTGTTTTTGCTGCTGCAAACCGATGCCAATATGTATCGGTTTAGCTTTGATTTTATTGATGAACTCTATGAGCTGCTTAAGGATGGAAGTATTGCCGAAATGAAAAAACAAAAGGCTATTGCCGAAATAGCTAAAAATCTTCGTAAAAGCGAATCAATGATGCAAATGATTAGAGATAAGGCAAAAAAAAGGGGCCTCTCAGTCGAAGATATGCTTATGTTGGATGCAGGCTGGATTTACGATTACAGACAAAAAGAAAACAATCCCTGATTTTATTCTTTCCAATTCAGTGTTTCAATAAAATGATCCACATCTTTATGCAGGAAATTTATCACAGGTTTAAGTGAATCATTATTAGGTCGAATATTGAAATACAATGCCCCCCTAAGAAAATGCCGGGTACTGTCGGTGAGGTAAAACTGCAAGGGTGAAGCCACACTTTTCCCCTGCACCCTAAAAAGCAATCCATACACTTTTCGATCGGGATTGATGATCAAACTATCCTGAATGGCACTGGCCTTTGGCAAATGCTTCATCAACATGGTGTGCATATCTTCGAGATAAACCGGCAGGTTGTTGTCAATTGATTTGTAACTGATATGCAGACTGCCTTTAAACTGAGGATAGTCAATCGTTATCCAGTTTTTCTCCCAGGGTGATTCATCATCCGGATACAAGGCAGCATAATCAGGGAGTTCAAACTGATAAGCCGGGATGGTGTCGATCAGGGAATAAGCTTTTGCAGGGACATCAATGCGGAAAAATCCACGGGGCTTGGGTGCAAAATCTGATTCGCAGGAAGCAAACAGAAATAACGCCAATGATATCAACAACCAAAAGACTTTATACATTAGATGCTAACTTTCTGATTACTTTAATCTCTTTAATTCGACGTGCATCTGCATCGGTTACTTCAAAACTAAAATCCTTGCATTTTATTGTCATTCCACGCTCAGGAATCCTTCCTTCTAATTCGAGCAACAAACCAGCAAGCGTATCCGATTCGCCCTGAACATCTTCAAAATAATGTTCATCGAGCTTCATCACCTTACAAAAGTCGAGCAAACTGGTTTGAGCCTCAAAAACGGTAGTATTTTCATCAATCTCTTCATAAAAATCATCATCCGGCACTTTATCAAACTCATCGCTGATATCGCCCACAATTTCTTCGATAATATCTTCGAGCGTCAACAAGCCTGATGTGCCTCCATATTCATCAACCACAATGGCCATATGAATTTTTTTTTGTCTGAACTCCTGCAGCAAATCATTGATTTTCTTGTTTTCAGGAATAAAAAATGCAGGTCGTATCAAAGGTTTCCAATCCAGTTCCTCCTGATTTAAATAAGGCAATAAATCCTTGATATATAAGATCCCTACCACCTTATCAAAACTCCCATCGTAGGCCGGAATACGTGAAAACCCACTGTTGACAATCATCTCGAGCAATTCTTTGAATGGAGCATGTATATCAATGGCCGTGATATTTACACGCGATTTCATAATACTTCGTGCTTCTTTCTCGCTAAAAGTGGCAATCCCTTTTAACATTTGCTTTTCTTCGGGAAGTGCTTGTTCATCAGAAGTGATATCAATGGCATCTGAAAGCTCGCTGATTGAAATATTTTTCATCCTTCGGCTCATTCTTTTTTCTATTAAGGTAGTTGAAGAAACAAGCAGATAGCTAAACGGCCTGAAAAGGGCAACCATCACAAGCAATGGACGAGCCATAAAAGCAGCAACTTTTAAAGGGTTTTTATTGGCAATGATCTTTGGAATGATCTCTCCTATTAAAAGTATCAGCGAAGTAATGGCTACTATTTGTACCAAAAACGCAATGATGGGATTCTCGGATAAATGAAACAAGCTATGGGTTAGAAAACTGGAGAGAATAACAATCGCAACATTCACCAAATTGTTAACTATCAATATAGTAGCTAATAAGGTCTTGGGGTTTTCGCGATGAGACAGCACCACCTTACTCAGCTCCGATCCACTATTTTCGAGTAGGTGCAAATCTGAGGGTTTCAGCGAAAAATAGGCTGTTTCGCTTCCCGAAACCAAAGCCGAAAAAAACAAAAGCAATGCAAGTACCAATAGCCCAATAAGGGCAGAGGTGCTTAATCCGGTAAAATCTGTATTAAGTAAAACAGCGATTATACTCGCATAGGGGTCAGGATCAGGTGTGTCCAAAATCAATCAGTTTTGAATTTCGCAACAAAAATAAGAAAATACAGGATAATGCAAAAGTACTTAGCTGTTAATTCTAATTAAATTAACTGATAACCAGCCTAGAAGGGCAGATCATCTGTTTCCTGCGAAGGTTCAAAGTCTTTGTTTTCATTCTTTTCATTTGATGGAACCGAGCGTTCTTGTGAAGCTGATGACTGTGCAGTGTTTTGATTGTTTCCTCCAGCATTGTAGCCCTCGCCACCGGAATTACTTTTGGAGATCAGGTTCATTTTCTCAGCCAGAATCTCCGTGATGTATTTAGTAACTCCCTGACCATCTGTGTATTGTCTGGTTCTTATCTTTCCTTCGATAAACATAAGATCACCTTTGGCATACACCCTTCGTTTTTCGTCAATATCATTGGCCAGGTTTCCCCAGGCTACCACATTGTGCCATTCGGTCTGATCCTGCCACTGCCCGTTTCTGTCGCGATAGCGTTCGCTAGTAGCAAGCGTAACAGTCATCTTTTTTCCACCATTATCAAATGAAATCACTTCGGGATCTTTACCAAGTCGTCCGATTAACATTACTTTGTTTAGTCCAGCCATTCTTTGTTAAATTTTAACAGTTATCAAATAGGTTTTCATTTTCATGTAAAAACTGATCTATCAATCGGGGCAGTGGATAATTTCCGAGCTCCGTTTGCGAAACCAAAGATAGCGAATTATTTTTCAAATGCTCAAAACCATTTTTGCATTTCACCACATAAAATTTTGCCGTCAGATGTTGGTGTGTAAGTATATGCTTCCTGATGCCGGGAAATGGAATTATTTCAGTGGCAACAGTTTTTATCGCAGTAAATAGTTGTTCGTGATCCAGTTCGGCTATCGACAAGATACGATCTGATTCAATGCATGGAAAATCATACAAACCCTGCCATACATCACCCGAACCGCGGTGCTTTAATAAGGTGAAACACTGTTGCTGTTCTTTTTGCAAAAAGATGAAATAATGCAGAAAACGTTTCCGTATCTTGATTTTATTTTTTTTCACAGGCAACTGATCTACTTTTTTAAGCGCAAAGGCCAGGCATGAGTCTTGTATGGGACAGGTTCTGCAATCCGGATTTTTAGGCACACAGTGCAAGGCCCCAAACTCCATAATTGCCTGGTTAAACTCGCCTGGATTGCTTTTTTCCAACAAACTGTCTGCCAACATCCTGAATGTAGTTTTTGCAGCAGACGAGTCAATAGCAGTTTCTTCATTAAACAATCTTGATAGTACCCTGAAAACATTACCATCTATCACAGCAACAGGCTCATCGAATGCAATGGAAGAAATTGCAGCCGCGGTATAATCCCCAATTCCTTTTAATTTTTTTAATTCGTCGGCTGATCTTGGAAACAAACCATTATACTTATTCACAATCTCCTGTGCAGCAACCAGCATATTGCGGGCGCGCGAATAATACCCCAACCCCTGCCACATTTTAAGCACTTCCTGTTCTGAGGCACTGGCTAGTTGCTTCACATCCGGCCACTGCTCAACAAAGCGCAAATAATAATCAACACCTTGATTTACACGTGTTTGCTGTAGTATCACTTCTGAAATCCAAATGTGGTAAGGATCAGTAATTTCGCGCCACGGTAAAATACGTTTGTTATTCTTGTACCAAATCAATAAGGCTGCACTCACAGGGTTCATCTTCGAATTTATTTATATAGAGTAGTTTAGACATAAAAAAAAGTTAAAAGGCCTTTCCTTATAAGAAAAATGTTTTTACCTTTGCCGTCCAAATAAAATTCACATTTCTAATCTTTTAAAGTTTTAAAGATATGACAAAAGCAGAAATCGTAGCAGATATTGCTAACAAAACAGGTGTTGAAAAAGTAGCCGTTCAGGCAGTAGTTGAATCCTTCATGGATGTTGTTAAAAATGCCATGGTGAATGGTGAAAATGTTTACCTGAGAGGCTTCGGTAGCTTTACTATTAAAAGAAGAGCTGAAAAAACCGGAAGAAACATTTCCAAAAACACCACAATCATTATCCCTGCACACAACATTCCTGCTTTCAAACCTGCCAAAACCTTCGTTAATGAAGTTAAAGGCAGCGTAAAATAATTTAGTTCGATTCATTAAAATAAATTGTTATGCCAAGCGGGAAAAAAAGAAAAAGACACAAGATGGCTACCCACAAACGCAAAAAACGTTTGAGGAAGAACAGACATAAAAAGAAATAGTTTTATATGTCAATGAATACAGATAACACAATGTCGGAATTTGATCCGGCATTGTGTTATTCGATTTTATCATTTTTGTGCCGAACTCCACTCCAAATATCGTTTAATCAGGCTGTTAATTAACAGCTATCCATTTAAAATAATAAAAAGTGAACAGGGAACTCATCATAGATTCTCGCGCTTCGGAAGTGGACATCGTTCTTTTAGAAGATAAACAACTAGTGGAGCTCCATAAGGAGCGCACCAACAACAACTACGCAGTAGGCGACGTATATCTGGGACGTGTTAAAAAAATCATGCCCGGCCTCAACGCCGCTTTTGTAGATGTTGGTTACGAAAAAGATGCCTTTTTGCATTACCTGGATCTGGGACCCCAGATTCGTTCTTTGAATAAATACACCAAGCTTGCACTCAATGGCAAACCTGCTCAGGTGAATATGGACAACTTCAGGGCGGAGCCTGATATCGAAAAAACCGGAAAAATCACTCAGGTTCTGGCAACAGGAGCACAAATCCTTGTACAAATCGCCAAAGAACCTATCTCCACCAAAGGACCGCGTATCTCGTCAGAAATTTCATTCGCAGGCAGATACCTCGTTTTGGTTCCTTTCTCGAGCCGGATCTCCATCTCACAAAAAATAAGAAGCAGCGAAGAGCGCAACCGCCTCAAAAGACTGATCCAATCCATCAAGCCTAACAATTACGGCGTGATCATTCGCACGGTTGCCGAAAACAAAAAAGTTGCCGAACTGGATGCTGACCTCAGGTCGCTGGTTGAAAAATGGGAAAAAACAACCCAAAAACTTCAAAATGCCAAGCCTCCTGTAAAAATTATCAGTGAGCTCGACCGCACCTCAGCCATTTTGCGCGATCTGCTCAATGAATCTTTCAACAGCGTGCACATCAATGACGGCACTTTGTTTGAAGAAACAAGAAATTTTATCCAGACGATAGCTCCGCAAAAGATTGATATCGTAAAGCTTTACAAGGGGAAAGCCCCCATTTTTGAGCATTTTGGTGTAGATAAACAAATCAAAGGCCTCTTCGGAAAAACAGTAACCATTCGCAGTGGTGTTTATCTGATTATAGAACATACCGAAGCCATGCACGTGATCGACGTAAACAGCGGTCATCGTGTGAACAAAGAAAACAGCCAGGAAGAAAATGCCCTGGAAGTAAATTTGGAAGCCGCCGCAGAAATAGCGCGCCAATTGCGATTACGCGATATGGGTGGTATTATCGTGGTTGACTTTATCGACATGCACGATGCCAAACACCGTCGCGAGTTATACCAAAAGCTTAAAGACGAGATGGCACGCGATCATGCCAAACATACCATCCTGCCGCCCAGCAAGTTCGGATTGGTGCAGATCACCCGTCAACGTGTGCGACCCGAAATGAATGTGCAGGTACTCGAAAGTTGTCCCGTTTGCGAAGGCACCGGAAAAATCAAGCCAAGCATCATCTTTACCGATGAAATAGAAAACAACCTGAAATACCTCTTGCAGGATCAAAACGAAAAAGCAATAACTATTGCTGTTCATCCTTTTATCCATGCTTATCTCACCCGCGGTGTTTTCTCTATCCGACGTAAATGGGCCTGGAAATACAAAAAAACTGTTCGGGTTAAAGCTATGGCAAATTACCATATGCTTGAATATAAGTTCTTTAGCTTGAATAACGACGAAATAAAAATTTAACACCTAGTAAACGACAGCATATTCTTCATGGAAACAGTATTAAGCGGAATTCGACCTACAGGCAAACTACATCTCGGCAATTATTTTGGTGCTGTTAAAAACTTTGTGAAGATGCAGGAAACGCATAATTGCTTTTTCTTTATTGCTGATTATCACTCGCTTACCACGCATCCAAAACCTGAAGATCTGCATGGAAACGTAAAGCATGTGTTGGCCGAATATCTGGCCGCCGGACTTGATCCTGAAAAAGCTACTTTATACGTCCAAAGTGATCTTCCGGAGATTGCTGAATTATATCTTTTCCTGAACATGAATGCCTATCTGGGTGAGTTGGAGCGCGTTACAACCTTTAAGGAAAAAGCCCGCAAACAGCCCGAAAATGTGAATGCCGGTTTGCTTACCTACCCTACCCTGATGGCTGCTGACATCATTATCCACAAAGCTGATAAGGTACCTGTGGGTAAGGATCAGGAGCAAAACCTGGAGATGTCAAGAACTTTTGCCCGTCGCTTTAATCGCATGTACAAGGAGGATTATTTCCCTATTCCTCAGGCATTTAACTTTGGCGAACAACTGGTTAAAATTCCGGGACTGGATGGCAGCGGAAAAATGGGTAAGTCAGAAGGCGAGAGCAATGCGATCTTTCTGTCGGACGAGCCAAAAGTGATTCGAAAAAAGGTGATGCGTGCTGTTACTGACAGCGGCCCAACGGAGTCCAATCAGCAGAAAGCTGAACCCATCGAGAATTTGTTTTCGCTCTTAAAAGTGGTATCTAAACCGGATGTTGTTGCACATTTTGATGAAGCCTACAACAGCTGTAGTATCCGCTATGGCGATCTGAAAAAACAACTTGCCGAAGATATTATTATCTTTACTGAGCCAATACGCGAAAAAATCAATTCCCTGCTGGGAGATGAAACTGCAATCAGCAAGGCAGCTCGTATGGGTGCTGAAAAAGCACACGAAAGTGCACGTAAAACAATTCGGGAAGTGAGGGAAATAATTGGTTTCAGACCTTTCTGACAAAAAATCTGCTTATGAGCGAAAAATGGAAATCGCAATTTAACAGTTTTATTACCCTGCTGTTGCGGCTGGGGTTTGTGTCATACCTTCTTTTTACGGTGTATCCTTACATCAGTAATCCCGGATTTGAAAGTGAGTTTCCAAATTGGATTATTCGCTGGGGATTGATCATTTTGCTCGGAGCCGTATTTTTGCTCTCCATGGTAATGAAAAGATCCGATTTCTTTCGTTACGGTTTTTTTATTGTACTGATAGCAGCTGCTTTTAACCTATTCGTTGTATTTCTAAAACCCGGAACATTAAGTTATTCGCTGGTACATTTTTATGTCATTGTCACTGCCGTTTATTTTGTGTCAAGAGACATCCGCCATGATGCAAACATCAAAAGAAAGCATCATAAAAACCGTGATAAAAATCACTAAATATTTATGCCCAAAAATATTTCTACTGCCATACCTGTCGAAAGAGCTGTTTTGGTTGCTATTGCCACGCAACAACAATCCAAAGAGAAAACAGACGAATACCTTGACGAATTAGAATTTTTACTTGAAACGGCTGGAGGTGTGCCAGTTGCACGTTTTATTCAGGCACTGGATAAACCTAATGTGGCCACTTATGTTGGAACAGGAAAACTGGAAGAAATTGCACAATATGTAAAAGCCGAAAATATTGATCTGGTGGTATTTGACGATGAACTCGGCTCGTCACAACTGCGCAACATCGAGAAAGCTCTCCAGGTAAAAATTCTCGATCGTACCAATCTGATTCTGGATATCTTTGCCAAACGTGCCCGCACAGCTTACGCCAAAACTCAGGTAGAACTGGCTCAATACCAATATCTTTTGCCCCGGTTAACCCGCATGTGGACACACCTTGAACGGCAAAGAGGAGGAATTGGGTTAAGAGGCCCCGGCGAAACAGAAATTGAAACCGACCGACGCATCATCAGAGACAAAATCAGTCTTTTGAAAAAGCGATTGGAAGAAATTGATGTACAACAAGCCGTTCAGCGTAAAAACAGAGGTAAACTCATCCGAGTTGCACTTGTTGGTTATACCAATGTTGGCAAGTCAACAATTATGAATCTGCTTAGTAAATCTGAAGTTTTTGCGGAAAACAAACTCTTTGCAACACTTGACACCACCGTGCGCAAGGTAGTGGTCGATAATCTGCCATTCTTATTATCCGATACAGTTGGTTTTATCCGAAAACTACCCCATAATCTGATTGAGTCGTTCAAATCCACTTTGGATGAAACCAGAGAATCGGATGTGCTGCTACATATCGTTGATATTTCGCATCCTGATTTTGAATCGCAGATTGAAACAGTGAACGAAACACTGGCAGAAATTGGAGTCGGAAACAAAAAAACCATCATGGTTTTCAATAAGATTGATGCATACAGCTGGGAAGAAAAAGATGCTGACGATTTGAGCCCCGAAACTGCACATAACCTCTCACTGGAACGCTTGAAAAGCTCCTGGATTTCCAGAACAAATAACAATTGCATCTTTATTTCGGCCAAAAACAAAACTAATTATCAGGAATTCAGGGCACTGCTATACAAAGAAATTCGTGATATGCACGCTATCCGATATCCCTACGACGAGTTCCTGTATTGACTTGCCATACAGCCCCAAATTTTGTCCTAATTTTGCTTCATGCAATTCATCGACACACATACCCATCTCTATCTCGAAGATTTTGATCACGACCGCCAGGAAATGATTAAAAGAGCCATCTCAAGGGGTATCCATCGCTTTCTGCTCCCCAATATTGATCAGGATTCAGTGAAACCCCTATTGCAACTTTGTGAAGATTTTCCGGCTAACTGCTTTCCAATGATAGGCTTGCATCCTACATCGGTGAAAGAGGATTGGCAAAAACAACTTTCTCATTTTAAGGAACAATTAAAAAATCATCCGAAAACTTTTATTGCCATCGGCGAAATCGGTTTGGACTTTTACTGGGATAAGAGCTTTGCCACACAACAACTCGAAGCACTTCGCATGCAATTTGATTGGGCAAAACAAATGCAAAAACCAGTCGCTATTCATACCAGAGAGGCTTTTCCGGAGATGCTGACCGAAATACAAAAAGCTCAAAATGGCAGTTTAAAAGGTGTACTTCATTGCTTTACAGGAACGCTGGAAGAAGCAAAAAAATCTGTTGACCTGGGTTTCTACCTGGGAATTGGCGGTGTTTTGACCTATAAAAAATCAAGCTTGCCCGAAATTGTGAAACATTTGCCCGTTGAACGACTAATCCTTGAGACGGATGCACCTTTTCTGCCACCCGTACCTTATCGTGGCAAGCGAAACGAGAGTGCCTATCTCTTTGAAACTGCCGTAAAACTTGCTGCAATACTGGAAATAGAACTGGATAAACTGGCAGAAATTACCACGCAAAACGCAAACGAATTATTTAATCTTCCTACAAAATGAATCTGGAACAAAACACCTCTTTATTGGTAATTTATACCGGCGGAACCATTGGCATGACTCAGGATCCGATAAGCGGAGCGTTAACTCCTTTCAATTTCAACAACATCTATGAGCAGCTTCCGGTTTTGCGGGATTTTGGCTATCAAATTGATTTTCATTCATTTGATCCATTGGTTGATTCTTCCAATATGAAGCCGGAGTTTTGGATTAAGCTGGCACAAATGATTGAAAAACACTACGAAGATTATGATGGTTTTGTAGTGTTGCATGGGTCTGATACCATGGCATATACAGCTTCTGCCTTGAGTTTTATGCTCGAAAATCTGAATAAACCAGTTGTTTTTACCGGCTCACAATTGCCGATGGGAGTAATCAGGACAGATGGCCGCGAAAACTTTCTGGCTGCCATCGAAATTGCTGCTGCCAAAGAGGACGAGCTGGCAATCGTTCCCGAAGTGAGTATCTATTTCGAAAATCATTTGATGCGTGGCAATCGCACCACCAAATTCAATGCAGAACATTTTAATGCTTTTGTAAGTGGCAATTATCCTTTGCTTGCCGAAGTTGGAGTTCACATCAAATACAACAAAAACAACATCATAAAACCAAATTTCAAAAAGCTGAAAATACACAGCTCACTCGATTACAATGTGAGCATCCTGAAATTATTTCCCGGCATCAGTGAGTCGGTTGTAAAAAGCACACTCGAAATTCCTGGTTTAAAGGCACTCATTCTGGAGACTTTTGGATCGGGCAATGCCCCCACCGATCCCTGGTTCATCAATGCATTAAAAGGGGGAATTCAAAAAGGATTAATTATTCTTAATGTAACCCAATGTAAATCTGGCTCTGTTGAATTAGGCCGCTACGAAACCAGCCTCGAACTACAACGCATTGGTGTAGTGGGTGGATATGATATTACAACGGAATCGGCACTGGCCAAATTGATGTATCTGATAGGAGAAAATTATCCACACGATAAAATAATACGCTTGCTGCAACAATCGATAAGAGGGGAAATGACTGTTGAAAATAAATGATCAGAAAGGGTGATTTCTGCCACCATAATAAGCCTCTTTACTCATCAAAAAACATTAGCTTTGTTGCCCAAATGCGAAATGTATAAACCAAATTATTATGAAAAAATTTAGCCTCGTCATATTGACGTTATTGCTCAGCTTTACTTTAATGGCTGACGAATTAGTTTTTATCCCTGTTACAAGCCAGCTTGACTTAAAATCCAATGTCGAAAATCCTGCCATCAATGTACATCATATCGGTCAGAATTTTGTGATTGCCAGTACTAAGGCACAAGTGATTCGTGGAGCAACAGTTATAGATCAAACCGCTTGGGAAACAGGCGAAAATTATTTCATCGTCTATGGCCATCCTGATGATTTGGAAGCCCATTTCAGCTTCAATCAAATAGCGGCTACCAGACTTTTTTCAAATGAACATTTTTCGGTAGTACAGATTAAATCATCTGAATCAGCTTCGCTCAAGCCTTTTAAGAATGACGGAATGGTTCAAATCCATCCAACGGTTGCCAGCTGGCCAAAGTCCAACGATTTGCTATCGCAGAGAAGCTTTGATCCGGATCCTTTTGTTGTTTCTCTGTTAGAAGAGGTAGATGTTAGCAACATCACAGCTATCATTCAGCATCTCGAGAATTATGGCACACGCAATGCCTACTCAAGCCAGAGTGTAGAGGCTCAAAACTGGATCAAACAAGAATTTGAAGCCCTTGGTCTTGAAGTTGAGTTGCAGGATTTCAATATGCCTTCGGGCAGTGCAAGCGACAATGTAATAGCAACTCTCACAGGCACAAAATATCCGGAAGAATATGTTGTTTGCGGTGGACATTACGATTCGTACAGCAATGGCGGAGATGCTCCGGGCGCCGATGATAATGCTTCCGGAACAGCCGGTGTACTTGAGATGGCAAGGATTTTAAGCCAATATACTTTCGACCGGACAATTATTTTCTGTGCTTTTTCGGGTGAAGAATATGGTTTGTATGGAAGTGCAGCCTATGCACAATCTGCTGCGCAGCAGGGAATGGATATACATGGCTATTTCAATCTTGATATGATCGGGTATCTACAAAATGGAAGTTACATCCACACCGATCTGATTTATCCTCCTTCTGCTCAGGAACTTGCTGATTTTTATATGGAGGTATCAGGTGTTTATCTTCCTGATTTTCCTATTGAACAAGGCATGTTGGTGGGTGGCGACAGCGATCATACTTCATTTAACAATAACGGTTATATGGGTATTTTCCCTTTCGAAGACGGCGATGATCACAGTCCTTACATCCACACCTCGAACGACCTGATTGGTCCAAGTTATAACAATGAAGAACAGGCAAAAATTTTCACACAGGCATCACTGGCTTCGATAGTTACTATGGCCAACAGGCTCAATCCACCTCGCAATCTGGTTGCAATTCCGGGCGATTCAAAAGTTAGTCTGGAGTGGGCACCACTAATTGATGCCGCCTACTTCAGGATATACAGAGACAATACCCTGGTTGACTCAACAGATGCAACTTCCTATTTAGATGAAGGCCTGGAAAACCTGGCGCTTTACACCTATTACATAACTGCAATTTACGAAGAAAGTGGAGAAGAATCTTATCCTTCAAATAGTGTAAGTGTTACCCCCGCCCCACCATTGGCTCTGCCACTCTTTATTGATTTTGAAAACGGGCTACCCTATTGGGAACTCACAGGAGATTGGGGACTTAGCACAGCTGAATTTTACTCGAGTAATCATTCATTAACCGAAAGCCCGTTGGGAGATTACAACAATTCGACAGAATCTACCGCTATGCTCAACGCATTGGATATGAGCAATATGACTTCCTCCACGCTTTCTTTCTGGACAAAGTTTAACCTGGAAGCTGATTATGATTATATGTATCTGGAAGTTACCACCAACGGGTTGAATTGGACTATCCTGGAAACTTTCAACGGAAATCAAAACAGCTGGGTACAGAAGTTTTATGATCTTGAGGATTACCTTGGCCTTCCTTATGTTCAGCTTCGTTTCAGATTTGTTAGCGATGTTTACGTCACCGAAGAAGGGATGTTTATTGACGACATAGAAATAACCTCGACATATGTTGGCCTGCCAGAAACGGCTATAAACCAAAAGTTATTTCCAAATCCGGCATACGATAAGCTCCATATTGAAGGGATTGTCTCCTCAAATATGCAATTTTTCATCTATAACACTTTAGGAAAACTAGTGAAATCAGGCGTTTTAAACGATTCAAAAAACGGCATAAATATTTCTGATCTGAATGCAGGATCCTATATTTTACGTCTATCTGACGGCTTGAATGAAAGTGAACAACAGTTTGTGGTTAGTAAACTTAAGTAGCATAGTTTTTCTGCTGAAATTTAGAATGAATTAAAACTAAAGATAAGGCAAACAGAATCCTTCTGGAATCTTAAAAAAAGTGTAATTTTGGCCTCTGTTTTTAGCTTTTGCTAAAATACATCGTTCTGTTGAGGCATTGGAGAGGTGGCCGAGTGGTTGAAGGCGCACGCCTGGAAAGTGTGTATACTCCAAAAGGGTATCGCGGGTTCGAATCCCGCCCTCTCCGCAATAATTTTTGGTTAAAATACAAATAGCATATAATGTTCTCTTGTTTTTTTTGATATTATTCATACTTTTGTTGATCGTGAATTCTATTTAACCAAAATAATATTAACCACTCAAACGGAGTTTAAAGTAGTAATCAACATCATTTTTAACTATGAAAAAAATCATTGCTTTACTAACAATCGCAGGCATAATGACCTTTGGTGCCAGCACAATCATGTTTGCACAGGATTCAGAACCTGATACTACAGCGCAAGATACCACAGCAGTGGTAGAAGAAGTTGTTGCAGCAGAAACTGTCGAAATGCAGGCAGAGCCGGAAAAACCACAAACTTTTCACGAAGTTTTGAAAGAAAAATTCATCGAAGGTGGTCCGGAATTTATGGGTATTGTTTTGCTCACCCTCATTTTTGGTCTTGCTATCAGCATTGAAAGAATAATCTATTTAACGCTTAGCACAACCAACACCAAGAAATTGCTCACTTCTATCGAGTCAGCACTTGATAGCGATGGTGTGGATAAAGCAAAAGAAATCTGCCGCAACACCCGCGGTCCTGTCGCCAGCATCTTCTATCAGGGTTTGCTGCGCTACGATTCGGGCGTGGAAGAGGTTGAAAAATCAATCGTTTCCTATGGCTCAGTTATCACCGGCCGCCTGGAAAGTGGTGTAAGCTGGATTTCTCTGTTTATCGCCCTGGCTCCTATGCTTGGTTTTATGGGTACTGTAATCGGTATGATCCAGGCCTTTGACGACATTGCTGCCGCTGGTGATATTTCTCCCCAGATTGTTGCAACAGGTATCAAAGTAGCCCTTTTGACTACTGTATTCGGTCTTATCGTAGCGATTATTCTTCAAATTTTCTACAATTATATTGTATCGAAAATTGATAATCTGGTAAACGATATGGAAGACAGTTCCATTACCTTTATTGACATTATGAACAAATACGCCAAAAAATAATAACTATGGTTGACAAACTATCAAAATACGTAGGCTGGGTGCTTTATGTGTTGATGGCCGTGTCAGCAGTATTGGCTGTGCTGTTCTACATGGAATCAATAGAATCATCCAAGTTTTTGCAGTGGAGTTACATCCTGCTGATCTCTGGGGTAGTTATTGCTATTGCATCTCCAATTTATGGGTTTATCCTGGCTCCGAAGAATGCCATCAAGCTTTTGATAATTCTTGTTGTGGTAGCCATATTAGGCTTTATTGCCTATAGCATCGCAGGAAATACCTATAGCGACACTAAACTGGAACTACTCAAGATCACGGAACAAACCTCACGCAATGTTGGTATGGGTATTATTTTTACCTATATCGCTTTTGCCGTTGCCTTGCTGGCAATTGTATTCTCGAGTGTATTAAAAATCTTTAAATAATCAATTATGGCTAGAAGAGCATCCCCCGAAATCAATGCGGGCTCAATGGCTGATATTGCATTCCTCTTGTTGATCTTCTTTCTGGTGACTACAACTATGGATGTAGATACCGGTATTACACGCCGGCTTCCTCCTCCGGTTGAAGATCCTGAAGAAGACATCAAGATTAAAGAAAGAAACATCCTGAACGTTCTGGTAAATAAGAATGACCGCCTTCTGGTTGATGGAAAAATCGGCGATATCTCAACTTTAAAAGATGTTGCCAAAAAGTTTATGATTCCGGTATTCCCAGATAATCCGGATTACCCGGAAACTGAACTGAAAACCATCGATCTGCTTGGCGAGATTCATACCAGTAAAGGCGTTATTTCATTGAAAAATGACCGGGGTACTTCCTATGAGATGTATATCATGGTTCAAAATGAACTGGCAAGGGCCTTTAACGAACTGAAGGATGAAATGGCACAGAAACATTTTGGAACGCGTTATAGCAGACTCATTAACGAGGACGAAATAAAAGCCATCAATGAAGCTGTGCCTGTGCGTATTAGTGAAGCTGAACCCGAAGATATAGGAGATAGGTAATATGTCAAAATTCAAGACAAAAAAAGGCAAAGGTTCACCGGCAATTAATACTTCCTCATTGCCTGATATCATTTTTATGTTGTTGTTTTTCTTTATGGTTACTACCGTGATGAGAGAGGTTACCTTACGCGTAAAAATGAGACTGCCGCAAGCTACAGAAGTTCAAAAGCTGGATAAGAAATCTCTTGTGATGTATATTTATATGGGACCTCCAACAAATGCAGCTCTTTATGGAACTGAATCACGTATTCAGCTCAACGATCAGTTTGCGCGCGTTGAAGACGTCCCTGAATTTATTGCACGCGAACGCGAAGCCCGTAACGAAGCCGACCGTAACTTTCTTACAACTTCGCTCAAAGTTCATAGCGAAACCAAAATGGGTATCGTAACTGATGTGAAACAGGAATTGCGAAAAAGTGGTGCATTCCGTATCAATTACTCTACCTTAAAAGGTCAGTATTAAAACCTGACAAAACTAAATTAAAAAAGGCATTGACCAGATCAGTGCCTTTTTTTGTTTTGAGTGGTTTAATTCACTGCATTGGTAATGGATAAAAATTTCTGTTTTGCATAAACAATGCCTGCAACAACTAGCAACAAACTAAAAATAACCAACCACATAACTTCAGATGCACCAAAGTTCTCCATCTCTATATCAATAAATCCGTTATGGTTTAGATAGTAAACGATAACTGCGGTGCCATTATTTACAAAATGCATCAAAATCGGAAGCCAAAGTGACCTGGAATAATAAAAATAATACCCTAAAAACAATCCCAAAACCACACGGGGCAGAAGCCCATAGAATTGCAAATGCATCAAGCCAAAGAGAAGTGAAGCCAAAATAATTCCGATGTGTGCGTTCTTAAACAAACGAATCAACAAGGGCTGAAGCGCACCTCTAAACACCAATTCTTCACCAATAGCCGGAATCACAGCCATCATACACAAATTAAACGCCAAACCTGAAATAGTAGTAACCTGCAAAAATCGCTCGCTCAACTCCGCCGCCTGCTCTTCTTTCGTAAGCATCCATTGTTCCAACGAAGCCATTGATTCAGGCAAGTGCAACTGACTATTCCATTCTCCCAGAAAATGTATCAGCGGTAAACTTACAAACATGGTAAGAACACCAAATAATACAACTTCAGTGTTTTTTAAACCTTTAAAACCCAGCGATTGCAAGGGTCTGCTATTTGTAAGCCAGGCATAGAACAAGGGCGGAAAAACAAATAAGCCCAGCTGACCACTGAGCTGCATCAATCGGGCAATTTGCAATCCCCGGGCACTTTCCTGATCGAGTATAAGCATATCAACAGGAAGTCCGTAAAAAACAGCAGCCAGTGCTAAACCTGTCAACATGCCAAGCAAAGCACCGAAAAGCAATAAGCCCAGCAAAATAAACAACTTAAAGGCAGAGGAAGTCTGCTCAAAAACAGCTATCATCATACAGCTTATGTGGGTTTCATATCCAGAATGCGCAAAGTTAGTATTTTTGCAGGCTCAATTATTACTCAAAAAGAATACTGTGATTAGAATCGGTAATATTAAACTTGAAGAATTCCCTGTTTTGCTTGCGCCCATGGAAGATGTGAGCGACCCGCCTTTCAGGTATGTGTGCAAGCTGTTTGGTGCCGATATCATGTACACCGAATTTATATCTTCTGAAGGTTTGATCAGAGATGCTGCTAAAAGTGTAAAAAAACTGGATTTTAATGAATTTGAACGCCCAATAGGTATTCAGATTTTTGGCCACGACATTGATTCGATGGTAAAGGCAGCACTTTATGCCGAAAGTGTTTCGCCCGATATTATTGACATCAACTTTGGCTGTCCGGTAAAAAAAGTGGCTTCAAAAGGAGCCGGTTCGGGTATTATGAATGATATCCCAAAAATGGTTGCCATGACCGAAGCTGTGGTAAAAGCAGTAAAACTTCCGGTAACTGTTAAAACCCGTCTGGGATATGACGAAAACAGAAAAGATATCGTAGAGATTGCCGAAAAATTACAGGATGTTGGCATACAAGCACTCACTGTTCACGGACGACTCAGAACCACCCGTTCCAGTGTGCCAGCCGACTGGACCTTAATCGGGAAGGTGAAAGAAAACCAACGGATGCACATCCCTGTTTTTGGCAATGGAGATGTGATTGACGGGCCATCTGCTAAATTTTTCAAGGACAGATTTGGCGTGGATGGATTGATGGTTGCGAGAGGAAGTTATGGCAATCCCTGGATTTTTCATGAAATCAAACATTACCTGAAGACGGGAGTATTACCCGAAAAACCAGATATTCACGAACGGGTTCGTATCAGTAAAATACAACTTGAACGTTCCATTGACTGGAAAGGCGAACGGCAGGCATTGATGGAAATGCGCAAGCACTGGAGCGACTATTTTAAAGGATACCCTAACTTCAAAGCCTTCAGAATAAAAATGATGCAGATTGAAAATGCAGCACCCATGTTTACATTACTGGATGAAATAATTGGTTATTATGACGGATTTGATTTTGAAAAACATACAACTGATACAGATGCTATTTCAGATCTTCCTTCAGCCTGCCATCCGTAAATAGATCTCTTAAACGAACTGGCTTTTCAAGGTGATAGGTCTGGAAGCCAAGCTTGCGTGCCGATTCGATATGCTCAAGCGTGTCGTCGATGAATAAAGTTTCTTCGGGGAGCATCTTATGCTGATCCAGAACAAACTCAAAAATCTCCGGATTAGGCTTGCTTAGATGCAAATCGAATGAGAAATATGCTTTGTGGAAAAGCTGATCAAATTCCCGATAGCCAAATCTGAGTTGCAAATCTCTAACATACACATCATAATGAATTTCGTTTGAATTGCTCAACAGAAAAATATTGTAATGCGTTTTTGCCTGCTCAATGACTTTTATTCGCTCTTTTGGAATATCGAGCAATAAAGCATTCCAGGCATCGTCAATACGCTGATCACTAACATCGAGATTCAGAAATTTTCTGATCTTGTTTCGAAAAGTTTCTGGTGTTAAAATGCCCCGCTCAAACTTACCCATAATCTGATCTTTAAATTCAGGTTTTTCGAGCAACTCAGGTTCATTAAAACCTAATTTTTTGAGTTCGTTCAAGGTTTGAACCGGATCAATGTCTAACACTACACCACCAAAATCGAAAATGATATTTTTCACAGCCTTGAAGTTTTTCATAAGGAAAATTTTTTGTTGCAGAAATAAGAAGCAAATATGTAACTTTGCAGCTTCAAAAAAAAGGAATCTGTGTTTTTTCCTGTAAAAAAAAATGCAAATTCAGGGCCTATAGCTCAGTTGGTTAGAGCAACTGACTCATAATCAGTAGGTCCCAGGTTCAAGTCCTGGTGGGCCCACAATATTAAAAAGCTGTTTTAATGAATAATTGAAACAGCTTTTTGTTTGAAAAAAAACAAGCAACTGACTCCCCCGATAGCTATCGCGAGATGAGCCAAAGCTCCAAAAGAATAACAATTCAGAAAAAATGCTCCTACTGAATTAATTTGTAAAATCGAGTTGTAATTTTCTCATTATCCAAAAATCGACCAGTATCCAAGATCATTCATTGCAACAGCATTGTGAAACAGCTATGAAAAAACCTGTATTTTTGCTGCCAAATAAGACAAATATGCAGATGAAATCCTTTCGTTGGATTATATTTATTCTTTTAGCTTTCTTTTTGTCGAACTGCAACCCTGCTGCTAAACTCACCAGAACCCAGCAGGCACAACAGGCATTTGAACAAGGCAAACTACAGGAATCACTTTCATTATATGAAGAATTAATAGCTGCCGATGAGGCTTCAGGTTCAGTGGCCGAAAAAAACCACTATGAACAGGCTGCCGAAGTAGCTGAAGCACTTGGCCTTTCTGATAAAGCTGAATCGTATTACAAACTTGCGATTTACCACAAAACCGCCCGTCCGGAAGTTTACCAAAAACTGGGAAAACTGTATCGTGAGCAGGGAAATATTTCAAAAGAATCTGGTGTTTTGGAACCGCTGGAACAACAATTTCCTGAAAGCAAAGCAGCCAAAGCAGAGCGCACCCGCCTTTTTGAAATCTACACCGAAACTGCCCAATGGAAAAAAGCCATTGATTTATGGCCACCCAATCCGGTAGCCGAACAAGATGAACACTTGCTTACTGCCTATTTTGACGCGAAACAACAAAGCGAACAAACCGAAGGACTGGATAAGATTGCTTTGCAGCTTCTCAGTCTCAACCCAACGCACACAGAGGCCAGGAGCTGGAAAGCCATTCAATTATATGATAAGGCTGAAGCCCGTTATCAGAAGGAAGTTCAAGATTATGAAAACAACAAAACCCGCAAACAGTACAACATCATGCTAAAGGGACTGGATGCGTCAACAGCAGATTTTAAGAAAGCACTTCCCTTGTTCGAAAATCTTTACAGAGAAACACAAAACAAACGATTTGCTTTGTATATCGCTAATATTTATGCCCGTTTTGGTGATGCCGCTAATGCAGAAAAATACCGCAAACTCAGTCAATAAAACTATACCATGAGCGAAATATTAAATGATCAGCCCCAAAGAACAGAAATCAGCAGCCTGGGAGAATTTGGTCTTATTGATTACCTCACCAAAGGCATTACCCTGGCGAACGAAAGCACCAAACTTGGCGTTGGCGATGATGCAGCTGTGATTGACCACAACGGATTTCAAACCCTTGTTTCTGTCGATTTATTGGTTGAAGGAGTTCATTTTGACCTCACTTATACCCCTCTAAAACACCTGGGCTACAAGGCCGCCATTGTGAATTTTTCGGACATGGCAGCCATGAATGCCATTCCAACGCAAATTGTTGTGGGTCTGGCGGTTTCAAACCGTTTTTCGCTTGAAGCTATCGAAGAAATTTATGCAGGGATTAAACTGGCCTGCGAAAAATACAAGGTAGATCTCGTTGGTGGTGATACCACTAGCAGTCTGTCTGGATTAATGCTTTCCGTAACCGTTATGGGGAAAGCAAAAGCGGCAGATATTTGTTATCGTAAAGGAGCCTCCGAAAACGATCTGCTCTGCGTAAGTGGTGACTTGGGAGGCGCCTATATGGGACTGCTTTTGCTCGAAAGAGAGAAAGCTGCTTTTAAAGCTAATCCTGACGTACAGCCTGATTTGCAAGGATTTGATTATGTGCTTCAGCGTCAGTTGAAACCAGAAGCAAGACTCGACATCAACGAAGCCCTTCAAAAAGCCGGAATCAAACCCACTTCGATGATTGACATTTCGGATGGTTTGGCCTCCGAAATAAAACACCTCTGCAAGGCTTCGAAGCTGGGTTGCCAGGTCTATGAAGAAAAAATCCCGATCGATATCACCACTGCAAGTGTGGCTGAGGAGTTTAATATGATTCCTTCCATAGCTGCCTTAAATGGTGGCGAAGATTATGAATTACTTTTTACGGCCTCAATAAAAGAACACAACAAAATTGCAGCCATTCCGGGTGTTACAATTATCGGACATATGACAGCCAGCGTAGGTGAAGAAGTGATGATAACTCCCGATAATCAATACATCAGCTTGCAAGCACAGGGCTGGGATGCCTTGAGAAAAAAAACTGCTGAATAGAAAATCTAATTTTTAACCTGCTATATGGAGTTTACAGATAAAAATAAACATCTGCAGGATAAAATAACTGTAATCCCCAACGATCCAGGTGTGTATCAATACCTGGACGAAAAAGGCACCATCATTTATGTGGGCAAGGCCAAAGATTTGCGCAAACGCGTGATGAGCTATTTTAGCAAACAACAAACTGGCAAGCTGAGGGTTTTGGTACGCAGAATTCATGATATCAAATTTATTGTAGTTGATTCTGAAACTGATGCGTTATTACTCGAAAACAACCTGATTAAAAAATTTCAGCCCCGATACAATGTTTTGCTCAAGGACGACAAAACTTTTCCCTGGATATGCATCAAAAATGAGCCCTTTCCACGTATCTTTTCCACCCGAAACATCATCCATGACGGCTCCTCATATTACGGACCTTATGCTTCTGTAAAGATGATGAACACCCTGCTCGATCTGATTCGGCAGCTTTATCCTATCCGTTCATGCAGCTTAAACCTAAAGCCGCAATTCATTGCACAGCAGAAATATAAAATTTGTCTGGAATATCACATCGGCAATTGTAAAGGCCCCTGCGAAGGCCTGCAAACCGAAACCGAATATGATGTGATGATCAAAGACATCAGAGAAATCATCAAAGGCAACATCCAGATGGTTATCCGGCAGATGAAAAGCCTGATGATGGATTTTGCTGAAAAGATGGAGTTTGAAAAGGCTCAGGCCGTAAAAGAGAAAATTGAAACACTGGAACGCTACCGCAGCAAATCTACCATTGTGAGTGCCACTGTGCATGATGTGGATGTGTTTTCGCTGCTTGATCACGGAGCTTCTGTTTTTGTGAATTACCTCAAAGTGATTGAGGGTGCCATTGTGCAATCGCATAGTGTTGAACTCAAACGCAAGCTGGATGAGAGTGCGCAGGATTTGTTAACCCTTGCCGTGACCGACATCAGAAAAAGACTGGAAAGCACTTCAAAGGAAATTGTGCTGCCCATGAGGCTAACATTTGAACCTGAAAATATAAAAATCACCATCCCGCAAAAAGGCGACAAAAAACATCTCCTCGAACTCTCAGAACGCAATGCCAAACATTTTGGGATGGAGACCGAAAAGCGACGCAGCCTGATTGATCCCGAACGGCATCAGAAACGTATCCTCAGCCAGCTGATGAACGACCTGCGAATGCCCGTACCACCCAAAACCATCGAATGTTTTGATAACTCCAATTTCCAGGGCGACTATCCGGTGGCAGCTATGGTGCAATTTGTAAATGCCAAACCCAATAAAAAAGGCTACCGGCATTTCAATATCAAAACTGTTGAAGGGCCAAATGATTTTGCTTCTATGGAAGAAATCATTTTCCGACGCTACAAGAGATTGCTCGATGAAGAAAAGCCGCTACCTGAATTAATAGTTATTGATGGTGGCAAAGGACAGCTCAGTGCTGCCGTAAAATCGCTGGAGAAGCTTGATTTGCGGGGTAAAATCACCATTATCGGCATTGCTAAAAGATTGGAAGAAATTTATTTTCCGGATGATAGTTTGCCATTATACATTGACAAACGTTCCGAATCGCTCAAACTCATTCAACAATTGCGCGATGAAGCGCATCGCTTTGGGATAACCCATCATCGCAAGCAATTTGAAAAAGGAGTGATCAAATCTGAGCTTACCACTATCGAAGGCATTGGTCATAGCACAGCTCAAAAGCTGCTGTGGAAGTTTAAGTCAGTTAAAAAGATTAGCAGCACCTCACTGGAAGAACTCGAAAAAGTAGTTGGCAAAGCCAAAGCTGAGATTGTTTTCAGACATTTTCATCCATAAAAAAAAGACTACCTGAAGAAACAGGCAGTCTTTTTTTAAAATTCTTTTGTAGGCTTATTGGAGCGTAAAGCGAACTGGCAGGTTAAAAGAAACCCTCACAGCTTTACCACGCTGACGTCCCGGAGTCCATTTAGGCATGGCTTCAACCACCCGAACAGCTTCTTCATCGCAACCTCCGCCAATACCACGAAGCACTTTCACATTCGAAACTGATCCGTCTGGCTCCACCACAAAGTTCACAAACACCCTGCCCTGGATACCACTTTCGCGTGCCATGGCCGGATATTTAATGTTTTTGGCGATGTATTCCATCATCTTGGCTGGCCCGCCCGGAAATTCTGGCATCGACTCTACCACTGTAAAGATTTCGGCCTCAACAACTTCTTCCTCCTCCATTACCGGTGGGACGTACACCTCTATCTCGGTTTCCTGATCTACTTCCACATCAATCTCAATCACATCTTCCACTTCCACATCATCTTCAACCACCTGGAGTACAGTCACCTGTTTTGGTGGAGGTGGTGGTGGTGGTTTTACCTTTTGCTCTGTAATTGGAATGATTTCTTCCGGAATATCTTCAACGCTGCGCTCCATCAAATCGAGGGTACGCTTGTCGTAACTGCGATACTCAAAAGCAAAAAACACTACTGCCAGCGCAACGATCAATCCGATTTGACGCATCAGCACTTTTTTGTTTTCAAGATCCGCTTTTGGTGATTTTTTAATTTCCATAGTCAATGATTTGGCTATTAATTTGACTGCTTCTCTTATAAAGCCGCTAAATTAATAATTATTAGGTTAAACTTTTGTTCTCACGTTTATTTTTTCTTATTAACAGCCAAAACAACACCACTCCAATCAAACATCCGATTACATTGGCCAACATGTCAAACAGGTTTCCATGACGTCCTACAAACACGTAAGCTTGTAGAAACTCAGTAAGTCCGCTGTAAAAGAACCCGATTATCAACACGTTTCTTACAATCACAAAACGCTTTGATTCTTGCAAATATTGTGCCCGATATCCCCACAGCAACAAAAAAGTGAAAACACCAAATATAAAAAAATGAACCAGTTTGTCTGGTGAGAGCCAATCCCAGAATGACACTACCTTGGGAAAATAATCGCCGGGCAAGCCAGTAAGCAATAAAATCATCAGTGCCCACAAGCTTCCCGGCCAATATTTTCTGGTTAATCTGTGCAAAAATCAGTTTGATCAGGCTTCAACAAGTGCTTTGTAGGCATCTGCATCAAGTAATCCGTCCAATTGAGCAGTATCAGCAATTTTTACTTTTACAATCCAACCTTCGCCATAAGGATCTTTGTTTACTGTTTCAGGTGCATCTTCAAGCGATTCGTTGAATTCGATCACTGTGCCACTTACCGGCATAAACAGATCAGAAACAGTTTTTACGGCTTCTATCGTACCGAAGGTTTCTTCAGCATCGAGTTCTTCATCAAGGGTATCAACTTCAATAAAAACGATATCGCCCAGTTCTTTTTGAGCAAAATCAGTAATCCCAATAAAGGCTTCATCGCCTTCCACACGGATCCATTCGTGATCCTTGGTGTACTTTAATCCGGCAGGAATATTCATAAGACAAAAATTTTGGTTTTATTCTGGCTTCAAATTTACACTTTTTTAAATGCCTGCCAGCTTAAATTCATTCTAAAATACATGAAGAAATCGTGAATATTATTGTGCCAGGCTAAAACGCATCGTGACACCACCCGCTGTATTTGAATTTTTGAACTGACTCGAAACAAAAGGATCCGACATATCGCGTCTGAAATAAGCCTGCATGCTCAAGCGGTTGCTAAAGGTATAGTCGGCTGTTACGTAGATATTTATTTTACGCTGTCCGGCCGAAACCTGGCTGTTGCGTTCGTCAATACGCCGAAGTGTGGTTTTATCGGTTCTGAATCCAAGATCAACCTTCAAAATCAGATCATTCGAAGCACGCGTAGCATTTCCACCTGTGACAGACGAAACGATAAACGACAAATTTCGCAGCCGGTAGCCTGCCCCAATTATCAATTCATTCCCGACAACTTCTGTCAATTGGTTATTGATAAAACTCAAGGTAAGGTTCCTTTGTTTCTTAAATTCCACACGGGCAGTAAGGCTGTTATGCAGCCCAACATCCACCCCCAGCAAGGGTGCAAACTGCTCCGAAATTGTTATCTGTCCGATATCATATTTGGGAATAAACATATTGCTATTCGCATAAGTCTTGGTGGTGTTTTCCGGATCGTACTCAACATTGGTACGCCAGGTACTTACTGAATAAGCAGAACGATAAGCATGTGTAACATTAACTGTTTTGAACAGCCGCTGGACAAAAGGAATCTGGGTAAGACCATTATAATTCACCGTCCAGTTGGGGATTGGCATTTTCGGGAAAGGATTCAGGCTGATGGACTCCGGATTTTTACCTCCGTAGGCTGATAAGAAGGAATACAAAACTACTTCAGGTGAAATGGCTCCATAGCCATGGGGATAGAAAGCCTCTCCAACGGAATCGTAAATATATCGCTCGCCTTCTTCAACCCATTTGGCATTGCCATAGGCCAACCGATTAGCTATTTCGAGCCGGTTAGTCAGCAATTTATCAAAAAGCTCAGAGCTTTCATCACTTCGGGCTTTCACAAAAGAGGTAGCCCACATGCCATACGACATACTAAAGTTACCGGTTTCGGTAGGTGTAAATTTATTAAAATTACCCAAGGAATCAGCCCTGAAATATTCCTGAAAATTGAGTGCATAAGTGCGATCGGCATTGATATCAATACGCAGGCCCGGCAACGGTTCCAGGTTGATTTTATAGCTGAAGGTTTCTGTAAATTTCTTTGCAAATGCCCTGTTAAGCAACGAATCGCGCGTGAGCCAGTCGTTATCTACGGCCAGGCTGCGAATATCTGCCTCATCTCCCAGCACAAAACCAAGGCCGGGAGCAGAAGCTGCCAGATTAAGTCCAAAGATATCAGGCTCAGGAAGAAAGCCCGGAAGGAACATTCCATTGTTTTGGGAGTAATTCACATTGGCTTTTTTAACACTCATGGCTAATTTTAGCACCTGATCTGCAACGATTTTGAAATAATTCACTGCAGGTTTGGTTTCCGTTGAATCAGCATTTTCTTCCTCCTGCTGAGGTCGGGCACCCGGCCGGGCAGCTCCGGGCCTGGGCGACGGCCCTCCTCGGCCAACAGATCTTTGGGGGGTGTTTAGCGTTTTGAGGTAGCCTATCTTATTATAGAGTTTCACAAAATCAAGGTTGCCATTCAGCTGCTTGGTGTTTTGGTTCTCAATACTATTACCAATGCGATCCTGTACCGAAAGCGGTGATGCCAGCCAGGTGTAGGCCCCCTGATAACCTGCTGAGGCAGTAACCCAATTCAGAAGTGGAATTTTATTTATCGGAAGGGTATAATTCAACCTCAGGCTTTGATTATAGCGTGTTTTGGTACCAAAACTCAACACCTCATCCCAAATTGTATCACGGTTCATCTTCCATTCGGTAGTTCCTCTTTCGGGATTCCCGGCAGGTTCATAGATAAAGGCATTTGCCCCTGCCGAAAAATCGAGGGTAAGCGAACGGGTTAGGTCAAATTTAAAATCGTAATTGCGGTTCCAGTCCCACTGCTTGGCAAAAATTGGGTAGGTAATAATCTCACCTTCACTTTTGTTTCTGAATTTCTTCTCGTTGTACTGTCGGTTCATATCCGTGCGGAAAGCGAAATTCTTGGGAAGGTAATAGAAATTAAAATCCTTGATCAACTGCATAAAAGGCTTGGATGCCCATTTTGAGGATTTGAATGGCTGAATATTTTTAGGATTAGCGGTGAAATTATAGCCCAGGCCGCCCCGATAGGTCTGTCGGATGTCGTACTCCACATCGATATTTCGGTGGTAAATCTCGGTGAAAGAATACGAAACATTCCAGTTTTCAACATCATAGATCCTGGGCTGACGGGAGTTTCCGGTGCGGTCTTTACGCACATTGACAAAATTGATATTTTTGCGTTGGGTGTAGTCGTTCACCAATCTCTTAAGCGAATCCTGATCGGCTTTATTGTCTAAAGCATCCAGCTCATCCTTCATTTTGATATCCGGATTGAGCGGGTTGTATTCTGGTTTGATATGCGATTCGCCATAGTCGAAATGCATCGGAATGCGCACACCGCTCTCTTCGGGCAAAAACTTACCCAGGTCAATATCCGTTGCTATATCAAAATTGGTGACCGCTTCGCGTGCGGTTTCATTTACTTTCATATCCAGGCTTCCAAAGCCGGGCGTACTGTGTGAGCCTGATACTACCACACGTCCCACATCGGCCAGCAGCGTTTCGATGCGTGCCGTAGCTGCCCATCCGCCTTTGTTGTTGAAATCAGTCACGCGCAACTCATTCACCCAGATGATTGCACTTTTGGGGTTGCCATCATCATTCGAAGTGAGGCTCAACTGCTTGGGATTACGCACCCCAATCATTATCCCCATCACATCGCTGATGCTTGGATTTCCGATCACCTTAACAATATGGTCGCCCAGCTGCTCAATATAAGGATAGATAAGGCTGATATCGCTATTGGGATTGCGCATGGCCATATTGCGGTTTTGCTTCACCTTGACCAGCTCATCCAAATTAATATCCACTTCATTGGCTGCAGGCCAGATATTCTCATCAGTAGCGGTGTGCCAGGGAGTAAAAGTTAATGGAATCTCATATTCATAATAGTTCTCCGTAAAATCGGAGCCTAAGCGGATAAACACAGATAAATCACCATAATTCAGATTTTGATGATCATGCAATTTCTCGGCATGAACATACATCTTCAGTTTTTTATACTGCCGGAAATCAAAATCAGTGGTTTTAAAGGCAGCACGCGAATCACCATCCAGCAGATCTTCAATAGTCATCTGCATGGATTGCTCATTGAGGCGTACCAATGAAGTTGTACCATAATTTATCTCCTGATCAATGCCCGGCGGAACCCGGTATGGCACGGGTTCGCGATAAAAGTTTTCTTCAATATTCACAGCAGAGATATCAAACTTGGTATCATTGCCGTTATCGCCTACCACATATTCACCTGGTGCCTGTAAGTTCTGGCGGTACTTGCGCCATTCGCCACGTACCAGCTCAAGGGTAGCAAAACGGAGCACCACAGGTTTCTCGAAACCACGCATAAACATACGCATGAAACGGATAGAGCGAAAATCCTCTATATTCCCAACCACTTTCTCGGGTTGGCTAATGGGAATGCGAAACTGATACCATTTCACTTCACCTTCTGTTCCGTTATCCAATTTTATATTCGTAGCCTCATGAATGTCGGCGATAAAGTTTTGCCCGACAACCATATTGTTCGGGTCGAGTTTGATGCGGTACTGGAAATAACGTTCGGCCTCACTCAGGGTATTGTCGCGATTGATATCTTCCACATTAGGCATTGTAGTGGCACTGGTAGGATAAGCTTCCGGATTTTGATCATCAGAAGGTGAGTTTCCTTCGGGACCATTAAAGTTTTTGTATCGCTCCAAAACACTGCTATAGCGTGAATCAGAATCCAAAGCCGAACCTCTGAAATACTGATAGTTATCAGCTGATGGATCGGCTAAAGCTTTTTGATATGCCTCCGATTGCGTACCAAACTGCTCGCGAATAACGTCCAGGAAGGTAGGCCCATGAAAACTGGCTTCATCGGAATCGTTAAGCCCATCATATCCAATATCCTGATACTGTCTTGAACCGGGGTTGTTATTAAATGCTTCTACCAATGCCTGCATGGAAGGCACTCGTCCCCAGATCGTAGTATCCACATTTTCAACCACTTCCGAAATAGGAAGTCCGTTCTCGTATGATTTACGACCATCTCTTAAAATATCTTCAGAAATATCTCCCAGGTTGATGTATAATTCACCAGGGTTTTCAGGGTCTTCCGAAAACGGATCCATCATCCAGAATTCGAGATATTCAATATTTGTCTGTTCAAAGTCAGATGATTCGATGCGGCGCATGATACCACCCCAGCGCGACTCGGGCGACTGCAGCGTTCCGTCTTCATTCATACCTTGCGAAAAAGTTCCGGGCTCTACATCATAATTATAAGGACCTCTTTCTTCGGGATAATAAGCAAGATTAAACACCGGAATATTGGATGGGGTTCCGGACGGGATCTCCTTATTCGGAAACACCTCTCTCTCGAGCACCTGACGCACGCTGTTCTTCGAAAGCTCATTTCGATCTACATTGGGTGGCCTTAGGGTGCCATACCGATCGTAGAAAAGTTGATCAATGATATACCAGGCTAGTTTTGCTCTGTTCTTGCCATAATCTAATCCGGTATTGGGTGCAGCTTCCGGAAACATATCAAACTGACCTTGCGGGGTACTGGCCAAAAACCAGGTATGCACCTGTCGCAAGTCAATAGTTGATTTGGCACCTTCGAAATCATCAATATAGGATGTTCCGGTTTTTCCGACTGCACGGGCATGACCAGGCAAAAAATGTGCAAACTCAGCATCAATATTGATTTTCGAAACTTGTTTGGTGCTGATACCCGGTAGTTTATCTATCATTTTTGTCAGCCAACGCGATTCGGTACGATAGCTAAGATCAATGCCATAGATGGTGTTCGAAATGGGATCATCACCATAATTTACTTTCTGAGTGAGTGGACGTTCGTGCAGATTCAACAAGGTGCCACCTATCCTGAAATCGCGATTAATTTCGTGGTCAACACGCAGACCCATCATACGTTTTTGCTGCAGGCTAAAGAGTGAGTTACTTTCGAGGTTTATATTTATTGGCGTACCCGAACTCAACACTCCTTCGTTGATAATCCGAACCCGTCCCAGGGTGTAATCAACTGTATAATCCACATTTTCGGTCAATGGCACACCACCGGCTGTAACTTTAACCGAGCCCTGCGGCACATTGAGGGCATTCAGGTTGATTTCGGAACCGGATTGAGATTTATAAAATCCTTCCAGGATAAATTTGTTCTTCTCAGGATATTGTTCTGCTGCGGTTTTGGTAACAGTATAAAGCGAGTCATAAGCATAACGATCAGCCAGATCGGGATCGTTTGGAAAAATCTTCGTTCGAATATGACTCCCAAAAGGCTCAAGCACAGTAAAGAAAATCCTCCCGTTGGCGGCATTAATCGTCCCTCCTTGTGTGGCGGCATTATCCAGAAAATCGAAAACACCATCACCTCCTTTAACGGGATTACTTTGCTGGTTAAGGTTATCCAGATTCATCAGGTGGATGAGTGGAATCCCTTTTACATCCTCATTTCCTTCGGTAAAATATCCTGTAGCAACACCATTTTGGTTGCCTGAATAAAGGATATTAAAAGTAAAATCTTCGCGGTTTACCTGAAAAGCACGCATCGAATACACGTTTTTCATCATCAGGTTCCACATGGGCATATTGGTGTTGAGGGTAGTGCTTTTGAGCAACTTAGCCGAAAGCACTTTTGGAGCGTTAATTCCCTGATCAGAAAATTCGCCAACCTGAAAAACGCTGTCGTAGCCAATCACGCTGTATTGATAGGCAACAGCCAGGGTTTGATCGGAATTGAGGTTGGTATTGAGAGAAATAAAACCAAGCTTGCTGTTGAAGGTATATTCTGACGGGTTCAGTTTTCGTGCGTTCTCAATCTTTTCAAAATCCTGACCTGCAACAAAATACCCGGTACGACCAATACGCAAAGGGTCGCCAGAGAGGTAAGCCGTAAGTGTATTAATATTTCGAACAGCATTGGTATCCAGGCGTGTCATCAGATTATTCGACCGGTTAGTGGGCAGCGGTGGTCCAAATGATGGATTCACCTGTTCGTTGAAGAGCCATTCCTGTCGGCCTTCACCCAAATCGGTAAAGGCAACAATATTACGGTTATCTTCAAGTGCCGGTCCAATATTGGTTACCCAAACTTCAACCTTAGTGATATTGATATCAGAGGTTACAACAGGCAACGATTCAAGTGCTTTTTCATAATTATCCCTGAAATACTGGCTGAGAAAGAAGTGACGATTTTCTTCATAATCCAAACTGCTCATCTTAAACTCGCTGGTTTGTGCTCCTCCCTGCACGGTGATATTCTTTGATTCGCTTTCCTGCTGCGAAAAAACAGCAGTAACCGTGGTACGCCCAAACTGCAATTTAGTTTTAATCCCAAAAAGTGCCTGACTACCATTGATAAGGGTTGTGTTGAGAGGCAAGCTCACATTACCGGCTTCGATCAGTTTTATTACCTCATCCTCTTTACCTTCGTATTTAAGCTGAAGACGGTTCTCGAACTGAAAAGTTGCTTCTGTATTATAGTTGGTTTTAAACTCAATTTTATCACCGATTTTAGCAATCACGTTCATCTGAATCTTCTGATCAAAATCAAAATTCGTTGTACGTCGCTGGCGAACATTAAGCTGTGGATCATCTCGTTTGTTACTCACAATTCCAAATGAAACCTCTGCGGTTCCTTGTGGACGAATATCAATGGTGTTACCTCCAAAAATCCTGTCGAAGGCTTCACCGCCAATATAAATTGAAGGAATGATAGAGCCTGAAGTCTCAGTAGTTGTACTGGCAGCTCTTTCGTTGAAATACTGCCTGTTGCTCTGCCGGTTTTGATAATCCAGGTAATCTTTTTGCGACATGGGAGTAGGCGTACGATAGGTAAAATCGCCCACTTTGCTTACAAAGTTATATTGACCGGTAAGCGGGTCGTAAACTATTTCGCGTTTGATATTAGGCGGGTCTTTCAGATAAAGTGGCGAGCTGTTGTTGAGCTGGTGATTAGGATCGCCATCATCAACCGGTACAGGGTATGGCATCACTGTGGTATCAGGCGTTTGCGGAGAAACCTGTAAATCCATTTGCTTGTCAGCCAGATTCAGCAGGGGTAGCGATACAGCCTCTGAAACGACAAATAAACTAAAAATTAATCCTGTAAATATTTTTCTAATCGTTTGCTTCAATGCGTCTTAACTCTTTGATTCTAAAAACAATCCCAAATGCTTACAACAATTTCAGGGCTTCCTTTATCAGCTTTTCCACAGACAAATCTGCGTTTTGCTGCAACAACTTATCCAACACCTTGTCGGCAGCATTTTTATTGAAACCCAAGATCAATAGTCCTGATAACGCTTCCGTTTTGATGGTATTGTATAGTGGTTCTACTTTTTCGGAACTTATTCCTGATTTAGCTACCTTATCTTTCAAATCGACTACAATTCGCTGTGCTGTTTTCCCGCCAATTCCTTTAACACTTTGCAACACATGCACTTTGCCATTTGCGATGGCATCAAGGGTTTCGGAAGTGGACAAGGATGAAAGGATCAGGCGTGCTGTATTGGCACCAACACCCGAAACAGTGATCAAAAGCTGGAAAAGGCTCCGTTCAGCCTGATCGAAAAAACCATACAACACATGAGCATCTTCGCGGATTGCCATATGAATGTAAAGTTTGGCATGGCTGTTTTCGGCCAAGGCAGAGAAAGTATTCAATGAAATTTGAATGAGGTAGCCAATTCCTTCATTTTCAAGCACTACAAAAGCAGGGTTGCGCGCTACAACTTTTCCGGAAATAAAATCGTACATCAAGAGTTGATTTTGTATTGTTGCATCTAAAGTCTGGTGGGCAAAAATACAAATATTCGCTCTTGTCGGCCGGCAAATTTTGTCTAAGTTGTTGTTTTTGTGTTTCCATGCCGATCTAATTCTTCTGCACAGAAAACAAGTGAGTATTTAGAATGCTTTAAAAATAACAATCAATGCAGTTTCTTTTACGATCGGGCGTAATAAATCCTTAATTTTGAATCATTCAAAAAAACCCAATTATGGACAAGCTTTTTAATAAAGATGCACTGCATTATCACTCCTCCGGACGACCTGGCAAACTGGAGGTTATTCCAACAAAGCCGTATAGCACCCAACGCGATTTGTCTCTTGCCTACACGCCCGGGGTGGCTGATACCTGCCTGGTGATCAATAAACATCCTGAAGAAGTGTACACTTATACCGGAAAAGGTAATCTGGTGGCTGTTATCTCCAACGGAACGGCCGTGTTAGGCCTGGGCGACATAGGGCCGGAAGCCGGGAAACCTGTTATGGAAGGGAAAGGGCTGCTGTTCAAAGTTTTTGCCGATATTGATGTATTTGATATTGAGGTAAATGAAAATGATCCGGATAAGTTTATCGAGATCGTAAAAGCCATCGCCCCTACCTTTGGCGGCATCAATCTGGAAGATATCAAAGCACCAGAATGCTTCAAGATTGAAGACAAACTCAAAGAACTTTTGCCAATACCGGTGATGCACGACGACCAGCATGGCACAGCCATCATCACTTCGGCCGGCTTGTTAAATGCCTTGGAAATCAATGGCAAAAAAATTGAAGACCTCAAAATAGTTGTCAATGGAGCTGGTGCTGCCGCTATTTCGTGCACCCGACTCTACATCAAGCTCGGTGCCAATCCTAATAATATACTGATGTTCGATAGCAAAGGACTATTACACCAGGGACGCACCGATTTAAACGAGACCAAGAAAAAATTTGCTGTCGATCATAAACCAATGAGTCTGCATGAAGCACTAAAAGAAGCGGATATGTTTCTTGGTCTATCCGTTGGTGGTGTCCTCAAACGGGATATGTTACTCGATATGGCCGATCACCCGATCGTTTTTGCGTTGGCCAATCCTGTGCCCGAAATCTCCTATAACGAAGCTACCTCAACGCGAGAAGACATCATCATGGCCACCGGACGCAGCGATTTTCCCAATCAAATAAATAATGTACTTGGCTTTCCGTATATCTTTCGCGGAGCACTGGATGTGCGGGCCTCCGAGATTAACGATGAGATGAAACTGGCAGCTTCGAGAGCACTGGCACAACTAGCCAAAGAACCTGTGCCCGAAGAAGTTAACATAGCCTTTAATGTGAACAACCTAAAATTTGGAAGAGAATATATTATCCCAAAACCTACCGATCCCCGCCTGATCACACGCGTGGCACCAGCAGTAGCCATGGCAGCCATGGAAACCGGTGTGGCCAAAAACCCGATCGCAAACTGGGAAAACTATATCGATGAATTACGCAAACGTTTAAATATCTCCAATCCTTTGATCCGGCAGATCAAAACCAGGGCAAAACACAACCCCAAACGAGTGGTATTGGCTGATGCCGAAAACTACAAAACGCTTAAGGCAGCCGAAATTGTGCTTAACGAAGGTCTGGCAGAACCTATTTTAATGGGAAATTCTGCCAGGATAAAAGCTATCATTAAAGAAAACGATCTGGAGCTTCATAATGTGGAAATTATTGACCCGGGTGCCAACGATCAGGCAGGCCGACGCAAACAATTTGCCGAAGCCTTGTTTCTGAAACGTCAGCGTAAAGGCATGACCTTTGCTGCTGCCAGAAGCCTGATGCATCATCGCAATTATTTTGCACCCATGATGGTTGAAGCCGGACTGGCCGACGCCATGGTTTCAGGCCTTACACGCAATTATCCCGACACCATCAGACCCGCCCTCCAAGTGATTGGCAAACAGGAAGGCGCAAAAATTGTTTCCGGAATGTATATCGTGAACACCAAAAAAGGCCCTGTTTTCTTCGCCGATTGCACCGTAAACAAAAATCCTAACGTGCAGGAATTGGTCGACATCACCATTCAGGCATGCGAAACCGTTAAAGAATTTAAGTTTACGCCTCGTGTGGCATTGCTTTCATATTCCAATTTTGGCTCTGCCGATGGCGAAGGCCCCGAAAAACAACGTAAGGCCGTTGAATACCTGCATGAGCATTATCCAGATATGATTGTTGATGGTGAAATACAGGTGAACGCCGCACTTAACCCGGAACTATTGAAAGAGTCGTTCTCCTTCTCGAAACTGATCGATGGCCCTGCCAACACCCTCATCTTCCCCAACCTGGAATCAGCCAATATTGCATACAAGCTGATGCAGGAAATGGGCAAATTTGAAGTGATCGGCCCCATCCTCAACGGATTGAAAGAACCGGTACATATACTGCAGATGGGCAGCTCCGTTTCGGAAATCGTAAATATGATTACCCTTGCCGTACTCGACGCCCAAAGCAAACAAGTAAAGAATGGTAAATAGCTGAAAATTAAGCTCTGATTCTAAATGTCAGGCAAAAAGCCGAAATTGTTGTTTGGACGATTTCGGCTTTTTTTATGTATGTCAATTTCGGTTTGGATAGTGGCTTTGGAAAACTCCATTAAAATCTTACAATCATATTTTTAAACAAAATGAAGCTTATACTCTTTTATTTTCCCCATTCTTTTGTAACTTAGCCTCACCAAAAACCGGCTATGAAAACCAACTTTTTATTGTATATCCTATTATTGTTTTATTGTATTGATTTACAAGCTCAAAGCATCCAAAATGTAAAAGCAACCCAACACGATAAAACCATTGTAATAACCTACGATCTGGTAGGCCTTAAAAGTGGCCAAACTGCCACCATATCATTATTTTGTAGTGAGGACGGCGGCAACAACTGGGGTACAAAACTACATTTCGTAACAGGTGATGTTGGACAAAACATCAGTGCCGGATACGGAAAGCAAATCGTTTGGCAAGTGCTCGACGAACGCGAGCGGCTCACTGGCAGCAATATTAGTTTTGAAGTGCGGGCGATGCTGAGCAGCCTAAATGATTTTGGCATTGAAATGGTTTACGTAAAAGGCGGCACCTTCCAAATGGGCAGCAACGATGGCGACAGTGACGAAAAACCGGTGCACACAGTAACTGTCAGCGATTTTTACATAGGAAAATACGAAGTTACTCAAAAGCAATGGAGAGAGATTATGGGCAATAATCCGAGTAATTTCAAAAACTGCGACAATTGCCCGGTTGAAAAGGTAAGCTGGAACGATGTGCAGGAATTCATTAAAAAACTCAACCAAAAAACAGGGAAAAACTACCGGCTACCTACCGAAGCCGAATGGGAATATGCAGCCCGGGGAGGCTCACAAAGCAGGGGATATAAATATGCCGGCAGTAACAATATTGGAGAAGTAGCTTGGTATGATGGCAACAGTAGCAGCAAAACCCATGCTGTTGGTGGCAAAAAACCCAACGAGCTAGGGATTTACGATATGAGCGGCAATGTGTATGAGTGGTGCAGTGATTGGTATGTCAATTATAGTGCTGGCAGCCAGCGCAACCCGCAGGGGCCTACGTCGGGCTTTGACCGCGTACTGCGTGGTGGCAGCTGGAGCGGCCTCGCCGGGTTCTGCCGTGTGTCTAATCGCAGCATCTGCGATCCTGACGACCGTTACAGCTTCAGCGGTTTCCGGTTGGCTGTTTCGCCCTAGTTTGGTGGTAGAGGAGGCCATACCTTTTGAGCAAATTATGAGTTTGGCTAAAGAAGGAGTGAGGGACGAACGACTGACAAGCCAAACGAATCAAGAATAATTACCGCCGTAGGCGGTCGAATTTTTTTTAAAAAAATGCAGATCAAACAGAAGCTCGGCGTAGTCTGTGACTACGTCGGCTAAACTTTCTGAAACAATTCGATCCTTTGCGATAAAAGATACTATACTTTCCTTTAAGTAGCTATTGCTTAACTGCAGTTTATATAATTGATTATCAATATTTAATTCTAATCGTTCGACGTAGTCACAGACTACGCCGAGCTGAGGTGCTTCGTGGTGTTTTTGCGTTAAATACCTGCCATCGGCATCAACTTTTAAAAGAGATGAAAACGTTAAGGTTGACTATAAAAATGTACGAAGCTCGGCGTAGTCTGTGACTACATCGGTCAAAATTTCTGATTTCATTCATTGCTTCTTATAAAAGACATCCAATCTCAATCATATGTCTTCCAGGGAATATCCAATAAAATAACGTCCAACAAACCTGTTTTTCCGGCATAATTTGTCGCGCTGGAATAAAGGTAGTTTTCCGGATTTTCCACCCAGCCGGCACGAACCGGATTTTCGTGCAAATAAGTTAACCTACTTTCAATAAAACTGTTGCTATATAACAAAACTGCATGGTTATCATGTGTCCAAAACTGATAAGTCTTATTTCTTTTATGCTGTATGGCATATTTTTGAAATAGTTCAAGCATCCATTCACGCCGGCTTTCGACATCTGACATAATTGACTTAATAATTTCCTTTGAAGTAAATTTTTTGAACTCTCTGATAGTAGCACTGAGGTTTCCCATCGGGCTGTTTGCAATCAAATGAATATGATTTGTCATGATAACATAGGCAAATACCTGTAAACCCAACTTTTGCTGACAATATTTCAAACTTTCGATTACAATGTTGCGATAGCGTTGTCTGCTGAATACATCAATCCATCCAACAACACTAAGCGTTAAGAAGTAAAGCGCAGATTGATCTTCGATACGATATCCTGTTGTCATTTATTTTCGAATAAATACTAAACGCATCAAAAATACCTCAAAAAAACTAATTGAAATACTCTATCTGAAATGTCATCACAGAGATGAAGCTCTATATATTCTACAACTAGGTCGCTTGGCGTAGTCTGCGACTACGTTGACTAATTTTTAAACACAGATTGTTACTTTTGCAATAGAGATAATCTGTTAATTATCTAGTGATTAATAACAATCGTTCGACGTAGTCGCAGACTACGCCGAGCTGAGCTGAAATTTCTCGAAACCAAAAGGCTGGTAGTTATTTAGCGAAGGTCTTTTGGTTTTTATTCGAAAAAAGCATTGAGGGAAACGCAGCAATAAATTCATTTTTACTAATTTAGCACGGAAAAGTATAAACCTCCCAATCATGAAGCGCTACTTCATCCTTTTAGTTACCTTGCTTACACTACAAGCAACAGCCCAAACCGAAATCAAAGGCCGCAGCCAGCCACAATATTTCAACATCACCAAAGATCCGCCAAAGCCGCCCATCCTGGTGCTCGTTCCGGGTTCACTGGAATTTACAGATGCCGATGGCAACAGGGCGATCAATGCCAACGAAAGTGCCAGCATTTCATTCGAAGTTCAGAATAACGGATACGGAGCAGGCATTGGCCTGGTAGCAACAGCAAAAACAAAAAATACTATCCCCGGGCTGCGCTTCGATGAAAGAACCAATCTTGCCACCCTGCCAATCAATGCCAAAACAAAAGTTTCAATTCCTGTTTCCTCCAATATGGACATAGCGGATGGCCTGGCAAGTTTTGTTTTAGGTGTAGAAGAACCCAATGGTTTTAATATGGATCCAATTGAAATACAAATCAGCACACGAGCATTTGTAAGCCCACTGGTAAAAGCAACGGACTATACCATTACCAGCGAGAGCAACACCTTAGTGCGCAAACGTCCGTTTGATTTACAGGTGCTTGTTCAAAATATACAAGCAGGAAAAGCTGAAAATGTGCAGGTTAATATTCAAATACCAGATGGTGTCATTCTTATGTCGGACAATAAACAACTTTTTATTGGCGATATGGAGGGCGGCCAAACTGAGAACATCACCTACAACCTCATTGTGAGCGACCGTTACCAAAGTGAAACGATTCCTTTTGAAATAAAAATCAGTGAGCGCTTTGGCCGCTATGCCGAAAACAGAACTATTACTGCTTCTATCAATCAAAACACAGCAGGCAACAAATTAATTGTCGAAGGCAAGCAAAAAGCTGCAACGGGTACAATTGCCATCGCTACACTCACTTCGGATGTTGACAGAGACATACCAAACAATCCTAAACAATACCCAAATCGCTATGCATTAATCATTGGTAATGAGGACTATGCTACTTATCAGCGAGGCCTGAAAAAAGAAAGCAATGTAAATTTTGCAGCCAGCGATGCCCGCTCGTTCGAAGAGTATGCCAAAAAAGTGCTGGGCATTAAACCCAATCAGATTACAACTTTAATTAATGCTCAAAATTACCAGATCGAACAGGAATTGAACAGACTGCAACAAATCATTCAACATCGGGAAGGACAGGCAGAGATTTTCTTTTATTACTCTGGTCATGGGGTGCCGGATAATGCCGGAAACGCTTACATTCTTCCTGTAAACATCAGTGCTACGGAGGTGGAACAGGCAGGCTTCAGAGTTGACAAACTTTATCAGACACTTACTACTCATAACCCGCAACGCGTCACCGTATTTATGGATGCATGCTTCAGTGGAGCAGGAAGAAATCAGGGATTGCTTGCTGCCAAAGCTGCCGTGCGCATCAAACCCGCAGATGAAGACTTGTTAAAAGGTAATCTTGTGGTGTTTACTTCCAGCAAAGACGAGCAAAAATCCCAGTTCGATGCCGATAAAAAACATGGCGTGTTTACTTACTATCTGCTAAAAAAACTAAAAGAAACCAAGGGAAATGTTTCGTATGATGAACTCGCAGATTATCTGAGTCGTGAAGTTCCCCTTTTCCTGCTCGAAAAAAGAAAAGAAGTTCAAAATCCACAGCTTTTAACCAGCCCACAAGTAGAACGCAGCTGGTCGGAATGGAATTTTATTGATTAAAATCACTGGGATACAACAGCTTATTAATCAAAAAGAAATCTTTACTCTGGGATGTCAACTTAGGTTTATTCAATGTAAAACTTTGAAAATATACCAAGTTATGGTATTTTTGTAGAAACTTCTATTCATGGCAAAAAACACTTCTATATTGTTGGGAGACTATTTTAATGAGTTTATCAACCAACAAATTAAATCCGGAAAATATGCATCAGCAAGTGAAGTGGTGAGAGCAGCGCTGCGAATGTTTGAGCATGAAGAATCTAAAAAAGCAGCACTCATTGAAGCATTAAAGGAAGGTGAAAACTCAGGTTTTGTTAAAAATTTTGACAGCAATACTTTTTTAGAAAAACTTCATCAGAAACACCTGGCTGAAGAATGACCATCAAGATCAGCAAGCAGGCCAGTAACGACCTGGAAGAAATATGGCTTTACACCTTTGAAAACTGGTCTGTAGCACAAGCAGACAGGTATATCAATTTGATTTTGAATGAAATAGATTTCATTGCTAAAAATCCAAGATCCGGAAAAGATTATTCCAAAGTTAGAAAGGGATATTATTGTTCCAGTATAAAATCTCATCTTGTTTTCTATAAAATCAATCAGAAAAAACAGGAAATTCAAGTGATAAGAATTTTACACCAACGAATGGATACCGAAGCAAGATTAAATGAATAATAAAAATTCATCACGCATCATTAGAATTTAGTTGTTTTAAATTTCCAGCTCTTTAGCCGATTCCAGCTTTACCGTTTTATCGTAATCATTTTTCTAACTGCCTGAAGTTTTGGATTGGTTTGTCGCAAGCGGAGCAGCCAGTTGTTAAACGATTCAGAAGGTGCTGAATCCGGCATGGTATAACCAATATATTCCTCCTCATCGAAATAATCGCCGGCTTCGGTTTCCTGCACCAAAGGGCTGTTGAAAGGCAATTCGGAAAATAAAACCACCAAACTTGCCAGCTCTACACCCGGCTTTTCGGCAAATAATTGAAGCTCATTCACCAGATGTCTTCTGTTTTCCGGTGCATCCTCCTTCGAGAAAAATAAGCAAGCCTTATTCCGTTCCAGATAAACTTGCTCAATTCCTTGTTTACGATCTTCAACATAAGGCAATAGCTGAAATACATTTGTCATATCATCCATAAAAACACTGATATAACCTGCCTTAGAACTGGCAATGCTCAAATAGAGTGATTGTCCGTCGTTAAATTGCTCCATTTCACAAGCCAGCGCAGGACAATACAATGTTTTGACCTCAAGCTGAGCACCATCTTTTATTTTCTCCCTCACCTTTCCTTTCACTTTACACCTGAGTGTGTAAGGTTTATTGGAAAGCACCGTAAGTTGGGGTTCCTTCAAATCGCCAAGCCACTCGCCAATCAATTCCGTGGTGCTAAAAGCATTAGTAGCCACCTTCCCCTGACTTATCCAGGTTTGAATCTCAGTGCTTAGTCGTTGAGGAAACACGCGCATCACAGCACTGTCGCGTGCTCTGTCGCAAACGTACTTTTCAGCTTCGGCCATATTCATATTTGGAGGCACCATTAAATCATAAGTACCTGTTGAAGTGTATTCTTTTTGCGCAAGAACACTTCCAAAATTGAACAGCATAAATGCACTCAGTAAGGAAAGAAAAAAGAATTTACCAGTCATCAATTCTTCAAGATTAGTTTTAGCCTGGTAAAATTACAAAATACACATCAAAAGTTTCTATAAATTTCAATTATTGAATCACTTCTTTTCCAGCATTATTAAATGAAAAAACCGAAAGCGTTTTTACTACACTCTCGGATTTTCAATGTTCTTTCTTGAGCCGAATGTGTGGCTCGGCGTAGATTCTGTGACTACATCGGCCAAACTTTTGAATTAATCCACAATATGTTTCTCCTCTACCTGCAAAATCTCATTATCAGAGATACGATACAAAAAGGCAATCACGGAGCAATGTTGTGTTTTGTAATTTGCATTCAGCGTGAGGCTGTAATTGTGGGTATAAACTTCATTGGCAACAATGGCTTCTGTGCCATTAACAGCCTCTCCATTAAGGCCATTGATGTCTTGCCGCAACACATGTCGGTGGTAATAATCTTCGATAGTGGGAACATCACCAACAGCAGTATTGTTATTGCGTTGAGCTCCCTGAATACTGTCTTCGGTGAGCAAAACTTGCAAAAAATACGTTTCGTTTGTACTGCCCAAAAACTTAGAATTAACAATTAACGCCAGATTCCTGGTTTGTTCATCAAAATCGGTTTGTATATCAATTGATGCCTGTGGCTGCACATTTTCGATAATGTCCATTACTTTTTCGCCCCATCTACCACTCGACAAAACGGCGGATCCCTGTTCAATCCGGCGATTGATCAACCCGCTTGGAAAACCGATAATATTGTATTGTTCACGCCATTGGTCTCCATAGCTTGTGCGCAAATCAAGATCAAAAGGTGGATTCTCGGGCTCGGCGAAAACTCCTGTATGCACTGCCATAACAATCAACTGATCGCCATAAACTTCCTTCAAATCACCAGCCAGTTTTGCAGCAGCAGGACAATTCACGCATTTATGACCGGTATAATCTTCCAAAAGCACTTTCTGAACCACCTCTTCAGGTTCGCCTCCACCTCCGCCACCTTGCGTGGTATAAGGTGGATCAATTTTATCGCAGGAAACAAAAAATCCTGAAAGCAAAACAAATAAAATCAGGCTAAAGCTCTTTATTTTCATTGATTTAAGTATCATGGCTTAAAAATTCGTTGAAACAGTAATTGTAAGTCCGCTAGATGCTGGAACCTGCCGACAAACGCCACCAACACACACCACACCTTCGCTCTGACGTCCGTAAGTAAGTGCCACACGTGTGGATTCCTTGAGATAACCCATTGAAACCGTATAGTAATGATTTCTTTTGTCAGCTTCAGGATGACCGTAATTGTATTGATCAGCAACATTAAAAAACCAGCGGGGTGCAATGGAATATTCAAGCATTGCAGCAGCCCAATCGCCTTCGTCCTGCTCCGTAAAAAGTCCCTGAAGTTCCATTCGAAGACTTTTGCGCGAAGTGAATTTATGCGTCAGATCAAGCACTCCGATATGGGCTTTCACTGCTGGTTCACCAGCATGACCTTCGATCGTGGCAATGTCGTAATGCAAATTCATGTATTGAATAACCGCTTTCCACTTGCTGTTGATTTTCTTCTCAATTTCAATATTGAAATCGCGGAAGAAAACACTGTCCGACACCTTAAAGAAATCTGAAGTATAACCTAATGTGCCTGAAGTATTTACTAAAGTTGTATCATTCACCGGATTGCGAACGATATCATTTACCTGACTGAAATTTACAGCTATTCCGGTACCATATTTGCCTCCCAGGGCACTTCCTTTGGGAATTTTATAGTTCAGCTGAAACTGTAAACCCATTTCGCCATTAGGCTGAGTAGCATAAGGATAGCGCGCTGCCAGACTGTATGAATGCACGCGATTGATAGGCGGAATGAAATTAATATCCACAGCATTACCATTAACCCGACGATCGGATTTATAACTGAAATTATCCACTCTTTTCAATTGGAGCACCACTCCAAGGCCGGGCTGTGAATAGGAAAGTGACGACAAAACTGCCTGTCCTTCACGATAGATAAAGTTATTCAAGGCGGAGGGATCATTGATTTTGTAGGCATATTCCGTAGCAAAATTAAATTTTCCGGCACTCAGGTTGACGCGTCCGGCCCAGGCTCCAACATTCTCAGGCAGATTATACAAAGGATCATTGTCTTTCTGATATTTGCTCACACCGCTGGCACCAACGAGCACACGTACTGGTGCCGATTCCCATCCTTTGATGGTTTGATTCAGATCAACCTCTGCATCCAAACCACGCACAATACCACGATTACCGTTTTCGTATTTCTGCCAAAAATAGCGTTGTGTGCCATAAACCCCCTTAATCGTGATACCCGCAGAAGGGCGAAGGATTACGCGCATCCCGTTGATGGAGTTGTCGTATCCTAAAGTCCATTCTTCGTAAGAGCGCAAAATGAGACCATTGCCAAACTGTTCATAAAAATTTCCAACCGTCACACCCACAAAATCGGTTTGATAGCTGGCCCACAGATAGGGAAATCCATTGCCTTCCTGCAAAGGATCAAATCCTGCAAGCGGCGTGAGGAAAGCCTCATAACGCATCCCGGCGGAAAATTTTCCGAGGGTATAGGTGATATTTCCAAAACCATTCAATCCCAATTTTCGCCCTCCGATAATCGAATCGGTAATACCCAGGGCATCGTCGGGGCGATAAAACTGCCCGTCAATCTGAAAGCTCCCGTTGATCTGAGCCTTGTCGAGAAAATCCTGCGCCTCTACCGAAGTAAATGCCAGCAGGAAAAATACAATCCAAAGTTTACGCATGATATTTAGCTTCAGGATGCTGATTTATTCGATTCCGGCTATTTTCTTTACCTTTTCGTAGAGCTCAAACTCAGCGCCTTCGAAGTAGGCAGTATGCTGCGATACAATTTTGCCTTCTCCATCAAGTAAAAAAGTATGCGGAATCATATTCACGTTCATAGCACGTTTTAGATCGCTGTTTGGATCGAGCAGCACTTCAAACTCCCAGGCTTTTCCATTCACCATAGGCATTACACGAGCAGTCGAACGGCTGTCGTCAATAGATACAGCATAGATTTTTACACCGGTTTCCTCCTGCCAGTCGGCATAGTTTTCATTAAAGGCATCCAGCTCTTTCTGGCAGGGTTTGCACCACAATGCCCAAAAACTCAAAATTACTGGTTTACCATTATTGGTGATCTCAGAAGTGCTAAACGGCTTACCATCAAGGGTTTTGATTGTAACCTGAGGAATATCAGATTGAGCTAGCGAACCGACACTATAAAAAAGTAAAAGTGCGAAAAGAGCAAAAATTGAGGTTCTCATAAATGCTATGACTATTAGGTTTAAAATGAATTAATTTCAGCAGTAATTTAACTCAAAAGACAACCCTGCCTGGGCTTTGGTTGCACTACTGAATATAAACTTCAAGGATTTTGCAGGCGGCATCCGGATAAAGTGCAACCGCATGAATAAGATTGGGAATCAGCACTATCTCTCCCGCTTTGAGGGCCATTTTTTCCTCAGCTCCCCAATCGATCATACAGCTGCCTTCCACATTAAACAATAGCACAAAAGAGTCCAACTGCGAATAATCCTTTTTTATGCCCTGATCAAGCTTCAAGATATTCGTCGTAAAATAAGGCGATTCAATCACTTTGGCAGTTTGATTCAATTGGGCTTCGTAACTTGTTTTTATTTCTTCATGAAGCTGAAAATCAATGGCATCCAATGCTTCTTCTGTATGCAGCTCCCGCATCTGCCCCGTATGATCCACCCTGTCCCAGTCGTAAATGCGATAGGTGGTGTCGCTGGTTTGCTGAATCTCGGCAATCAGTGTGCCAGGTCCCAAAGCATGAACACGACCTGCGGGCATAAAAAACACATCACCGGCCTGTACAGCTTCATAATTCATCACCGATTTCAATTCACCGGCCTCCAGCACTTTAAGGTATTCCTCCTTATTCATTTCCTTATTGAAACCACTGATCAGCTGTGCGTCTTTGTCGGCCTGCATTACATACCACATCTCCGTTTTGCCGTATCCAATCCCACGCTTGCAGGCAAGGGCATCATCCGGATGAACCTGAATGGAAAGCCAGTCGTTGGAGTCGATCACCTTGACAAGAATCGGAAACTGATCGCCAAAACGATCATACACCCGATCGCCAACCAAATCGCCCATAAAAACTTCAACCAGCTCATTTAGTTCATTGCCAGCCAGATAACCGTTTAAAGCCACCGAAGGATTCCCTTCAACGCCCGAAAGCAGCCATACTTCACCACAATTGGGTAGCTCACCAAAATCCATATTTAAGACGCTTCGGATCTTTTGCCCACCCCAAATCTTATCTTTGAAAATCGGTTTGAATTTTATCGGATAGATACTTTCCATGTCATTCATTTTGGCACAAAAGTACGCAAATCCTGAAAGATGCTTCACCCGATCCTTTTCCCGATTTCTGCTACTTTTGTAGCATGATTGCAACACAAGAAACAGAAAAACTCGTCCGGCTGCGGCATGAACTACATGCCAATCCTGAACTTTCGGGTCAGGAAAATAATACTGCTAAACGACTACTAGACTTTTTGAAAACCTTAAACCCTGACCAAATTCTCCAAAATTTGGGAGGTAACGGAATTGCTTTGGTTTTCAAAGGAAAAGCCCCTGGCAAACGTGTTCTTTTTCGTGCCGATATGGATGCCTTACCTATTCAGGAGAAAAATGAGCTGAGTTATGCGTCCAAAAATACAGGCGTGGCACATCTTTGCGGACATGATGGACACAGCAGCATTTTGGCAGGTTTTGCATTAGTACTGAATAAAAAACGACCTGAAAAAGGCGAAGTCATACTCCTTTTTCAACCTGCCGAAGAAACCGGAAAGGGAGCCTTGCAGGTAATCAACGATCCGCAATTTGAAAGCATAAAACCCGATATGGCTTTTGCACTGCATAATTTACCTGGTTTTGAACGACATACTATTGTTTTGCGGGAACAAACTTTTGCAGCGGCTTCCGTGGGTATTAAAATCCATTTTATTGGTCGTACAGCACACGCCTCGCAACCCGAAACAGGCCTCAATCCTGCAACAACTCTGGCAAAGCTGATGCTGGAACTGGAGCAGCTGAAAAAACAATGGCAAGCCGAAAAAGCCTTCAAACTACTTACGATTACCCACGCCAGGCTTGGAGATGAGGCTTTTGGCACGTCTCCCGGAGAAGCGTTTTGTTGGGCAACCATCCGCAGCTTTGAAGATGAAACACTGGAAGCCATGCAGCATCAATGCCTCGATTTGGCAGCAAAAATTGCCCGTGATAATCAACTTGAGATGCAAAGCAGCAGCCATGAGCCTTTCGCCGCTACTGTAAATGAACCGCAATTGACGCGTCTGGTCGAAAATGCCGCAGCACAAAATCAATTGCAGGTTCATAAACTCGAGCATCCATTCAGATGGTCGGAGGATTTTGGGCAATTTGGTAGCTTTGGTCCAATTACTTTGTTTGGAATAGGCTCGGGCAAAAACCATCCTGCCCTGCACAATCCCGATTTTGATTTCCCTGATGAGCTCATCCCGACAGGCATTGCCATGTTTGATGCCATCTGCCGGCAAATTACAAACAGCTAAAGGCAAAATTGCCAGGCCGAAAAGTTTAACTTTGCCAATCATTTTAAGGAAGAAACAATGAAGCGAATTTGTGTTTTTTGTGGAAGCAGCATGGGATACCAGCGGATTTACCGCGAAGTGGCTGAAGAATTTGCCAAACAGATGGCAGCCAGAAAGATAGATCTCATTTATGGGGGTGCTTCTGTTGGTTTGATGAAAGTGCTTGCTGACACGCTGATGGCTCATGGCGGACATGTTACCGGCATCATGCCCCAGCACCTGATCGACAAAGAAGTAGCACACGACGGCATTCATCAGATGATTACCGTCAACAGCATGGCCGAGCGCAAAACCCAAATGCTCGAAATGGCTGATGCTTTTGTAGCACTTCCGGGTGGTTTTGGAACGCTGGATGAGATCAGCGAAGTACTGGCCTTGATGCAACTTCGCCTGAGTGACAAGCCTCTTGCACTATTAAATACAAAAGGATATTTTGATTATCTGCTGCGTTTTCTGGATCATGGTGTTTCAGAAGGATTTATCCGCGAAGAACATCGCTCCTCACTCATTGTTTCGCTTGAACCAAAAGCACTTTTACAAAAATTAAACAGCTTCACGCCGGTGGAAATGGACAAATGGATCAGCGACCTTAAAACTGAAAGCCATGCCGGATAGAAAAATGATCGTCATCGGCATCACGGGGACGCTGGGAGCAGGCAAAGGAACGATTGTGGATTACCTGGTCAGAGAAAAAGGTTTCGCACATTATTCTGTGAGATCCTTCTTGATTGAACAGATCGAAGCTGCCGGCAAAGAAGTGAATCGCGATACCATGACACAAACAGCCAATGCGCTGCGCGCCGCAAATAGTCCGAGCTACGTTACTGATCAGCTCTATCTGAAAGCCCTTGAGCAAGGTGCGCCCTGCATAATTGAAAGCATCCGGACACCAGGCGAGATTCAATCGCTGCGGGATAAAGGACCATTTTTTCTGTGGGCTGTGGATGCAGCACCTGAGTTGCGATACGAAAGAATTCAAAGCCGAAAATCGGAGACTGATGCCGTTAGTTTTGAAACTTTTTTGAATAATGAAGCCCGCGAAATGAACTCCACCGATCCGAACAAGCAGAACCTGAAAGCCTGCATCGAACAGGCTGATGAAGTGTTTACCAATAATGGCGATCTTACTGCACTATACGAACAGATTGAAAAAGCCCTTCAAAAAATCAATTTATGAGCGATAATCAACTTCCGAAACAAGCTTTGCATGTGCGCCCCAGCTGGGACGAATATTTCCTGAAGCTGGCCGATACCGTTGCCAGCAGAGCCACCTGCGATCGTGGCCGCAGTGGCTGTGTGATTGTGAAAGACCGGCAAATTCTCGTCACCGGTTATGTAGGTTCGCCCCGCGGATTACCCCACTGCGATGAGGTTGGTCACCTGATGAAAAAAATGATTCATGAAGATGGTACTGTTACCCAACATTGTGTGCGAACCGTTCATGCCGAACAAAATGCCATCACACAGGCTGCCCGTCGCGGCATTGCGCTTGAGGGAAGCACGCTTTATTGCCGAATGACCCCCTGCCGTACCTGCGCTATGCTGATCATCAACTGCGGTATTGAAAGGGTTGTGTGCGAAAGAAAATACCATGCCGGAGCTGAATCAGAAGCTATGTTCAAGGAAGCCGGAGTGAAACTGGAGTTCATTCATAACGAAATTCAGCAATACGAGCAGCAATAAGGCTTATTTTATCTGTAAGCTATCCGAAGCATATAAACCAACAAATGGATCTTCTCCAGCCTTTAGGCTTGCCCTGAACATACCGGCGGTGTTGAAAGGCATGCAAATATTTCCATCCTTATCCACTGCAATAATGCCACCTCCGGCATCCAGCTTCATCAAGTCCTGCATCACTACCTGATCGGTGGCTTCTTTCAGGCTTTGTCCGCCATAAACCATTCGGGAAGCAATATCCTGCGCCACGCCATAGCGGATGAAATACTCTCCATGTCCTGTAGCCGATATTGCACAGCTGGCATTATCAGCCCAGGTGCCGGCACCTATCACGGGGGAATCGCCCAACCTGCCCTGATGTTTGAAATGCATCCCGCCGGTTGAAGTTCCTGCTGCCAGATTTCCATTTTTATCCAAAGCAACAGCCCCTACAGTGCCGTGTTTTTCGCCAAGCGGAAATTCCCGTTCAAGCTTTGTTGCTTTTGTTTTATCATACTTTTTACGTTGTTTTGACACCATAAACCAAGAAGGATCAACAATTTGTAAACCCTGCAAAGCTGCAAACTGCTCTGCGCCTTCTCGCACCAAAAACACATGCGGACTGGCTTCCATCAATTTACGTGCCGCCAAAATGGGGTTTTTAATGTTTCTGACAGCCCCTACTGCTCCCGCATTTCTGTCGGAGCCCTGCATAATGGAAGCGTCATGCTCGATAAAGCCATTGGCATTGAAAACCGCTCCACGGCCGGCATTGAAAAGCGGATTATCCTCCAGAATCGTAATGGCAGCTGTTACCGCATCCAGACTGGAGCCTCCTGCTTTCAAAATCTCTTCTCCTGCACTCAAAGCCTCAAGCAGTGAAGTTCTATAAAGACTATCCTGTTCCGGACTCATCAGTTCTGCCTTGATCACGCCAGCACCTCCGTGAATAGCCAGGGCATAATCAGGACGCTTCGCCTGTTCGGCAGGTCTTTCACAGGCATTTAAACTCCATATAAACGTAATTGCAATAAGAACACGAAACATTTTCATGAGCTGGGCTTTTAGGGTGATTTGCCATCAAAGATAAAACAATGTGGCAAAACGCATTTCAACTATCAAGGGCGATTCATAATCAGCTTCAGTAAATCGTTAAGATCGTACAAATCAAGCAGCTGTGCCGAAGTTAGGATGATTACGATGATAATCACCCATTTCACAAAAACAACACCTTTGTTTACAGCCATATGCGAAGCCACATAAGCTCCCACAATATTTCCGATCGCGTGGATAAACCCAAATTTCCAATTTACTGCATCATTAAAAACAAATACGCCCAGGGCGAAAATGGTGTAAATCAAAACGATAAGCACCTTTATGGCATTGGCACGCACCAGATCAAAACCCACCCCTAGCACCAGTGCAGCAAGTAAAAAATAACCCACACCCACCTGAAACATCCCGCCATAAATTCCAATACCAAAAAAAATCAGCATTTGTTTCCAATCCAGCTTACGATTTAATAAGTCAGCACGCCCGGCAAGAAACTGGGAAGGTTTAAAAAACATGAAGAAAATCATCAGCAACATCACCACGGCAATCGCCTTTTCGAAGGCTTCGCGGTTAATATCCACAGCCAGCTGCGCTCCAATCACCGATCCCAGCACAGCCGGTATGGAAAGGAGAAGTCCCTTGCGCCAGCTCATCACCTTTTTTTGATGGAACGCCTGCACCGATGTGATATTCTGCAAAATCACCGCAATACGATTTGTGCCATTAGCAATGTCAATGGGAAGCCCTAGCAGCAGAAAAACAGTAAGGGAAATAATGGTACCCCCACCCGCAAGCGTGTTGATAAACCCCACAAAAACTCCCGAAACGATCAGCGCAACAATATCAGCCCATTGCATGGTTTTGGATTTTAAGTCGCAAAGGTAGAGAAATGTTACTTTTTCCCTAAAACATTTTCACAAGTCAAATTACAAACTGAATATTTCCTTAAAGCTTTTAAAACGGTCTAAACAATCGCTTTGATGGTGGATCTTCATAAAAATGGAAAGCAGTATATTTCAACTGCTTTTCCATTATCCAAATCAAAACAACTATTCTTTTAAAATTTCCCTGGTTTCGACAGCCTAAGTTTCACTATTCAGTCAAATCTTTTTGATGAAGTATTTCAGGTTTAAAGGCATAGTCCTTAAAGGAAACCTTGAAGAAAAGACGGTACAACACTGGCACAAACAGCAGTGTAATCAAAGTGGCAAAGAACAAACCAAAAATAATTGCCAGTGTTAGCGGTTCCCAAAGCAAATCGCCCGAAAACCACAACGGCAGCATCCCCATGGAAGTGGTGAGCGTGGTAAGAATAACAGGCGTAAACCTGTTGTTTGCTGCTTTCAGGATGGCATCACGTCGGTCCACATCAGGGTTTTCAGTTAATTCCACATCAATTCTGTCGATGAGAATAATGGCGTTATTCACGACAATTCCTGCCAGGGCGATAACTCCCAGTACGCCAAAGAAACTCACAAACGAGCCTCCAATAAACCATCCGGCTACTACTCCAATCATCCCAAGCGGAATGGAAAGCACTATAATAGAGGCTTTTCGGATAGAGTTAAACTGCAGAACCAGCAACAAAACAATAATAAAAAATGCCAAAGGCAGATTGACAAAAATTGCCCCCAGGTTTTCTGATTTATCTTCATCCTCACCCCCCAATTCATAATCATACCCTAAGTCCCAAGCAGTTTTTTGTTCATTCATCCAGGGAGTGATGGCTTCAAAAATATCAGAAGCGGTAAATCCAGGTTCCAGATAAGCTCCAACGGTCATGGTTCGCTTCAAATCTTTTCGAATCACTTTGCCAAACTGCCAGTCAACCTTTACATCAGCCACCTGCGAAAGTGGCACATTTTGGTTTCGAGCCGATGAAAAAATAGTAAATGCCTGCACTGTTTCGATATCGTGCTCATCGCTGTTTTCATTTTTCAGGAAAATGGGGATCTGTTCATCGGTTTCATAAAAGTCGCCGATTTTCATGCCCGATAATCCCGTGTTCAACGCCAAGGCGATTTCCATATTGGTTAATCCGGCACGCTGTGCCTTGTCGGGATGAATCTCCACCAGCAGTTTTTTGATTTTCGGCCCCCAGTCGTCAGTGATATTTTTAGCACCTTCAATCGTCACTAATTTCTCTTTTACTTTTTCTGAAATAACTGCAAGCTTTTCGGGATCATCACCCGAAATCCTTATTTCCACTGGCGTTCCTGAAGCGCCCGCACCCGATAGTCTGTTCACGCGAATATCGGCATCAGGGATTTGATTGAAACAAAAACTGTCCACTTTGGCAATAATATAATCATTGTCCATATCACCTGTGGTGTTGAGCAACATATGCGCATAGCTTGAATTGGCTTCATTTTTAAAATAACCCAGGTCATAGGGTTCGGGGCCTTCACCGATGAAAGAGGAGAAATCCAGCACACCCGGCTTTTCATCATCTGTTTCCGGATTCACAAGCAGGTTTCCCAAAATATAATTCCCGATGTCATTCACCGCCTGTTCAGTGTATTCCATTTGTGTTCCCGACGGAAACTTAATATCCACAGTAACCAAATTCCGGTCGCTATCAGGAACTAATTTAAAGGGCAGAAACTGTACGAGCGACAAAGCCACAGCAAAAAGAACCAGTATAAATCCCAGGAAAAGGAAAGGTTTTTTCAAAACACGGAAAAGCAAACCGTTATACCACAAATTCAGTTTGTCCATATTCCGATCCATGAAATTTTCTTTCTTTGCTGTTTTGCCGGCTTTCGCCTTAATAACCAGAACAGCCAGCAGCGGGATAAAAGTGAATGCCAAAAACCAGGATGCCAGCAAGGTAGAACTTACAACCCAAAACAATTGCGAAGAAATTTCACCCATTGGGGTGCGGGCCAATGCAAATGGCAAAAAAGCCGCCGATGTCGTAAGTGACGAGATAAGCAATGGAATAATCAATACTTTCCCGGAATAAACACTGGCTTCGAACGCACTGAGGCCGCGTTTCATACTAACCAAAATAGATTCGGCAACCACAATACCATTATCAACCAAAAGTCCCAGCGAAATAATGAGGGCTGCCAGCGAAACTTTGTTGAATCCGAGATCCAGCAATCCAAGAAAGAAAAAGGACGTAAGAATAACCATCGGGATAAGTGCTGCAACCAACGAACCCGTTCTAAAACCAAGAAACAAAAGCATCACAGCCAAAACAATGACGATACTCTGTATCAGATTTACCAAAAAATCGTTTACCTGACCACTCACCACCTGATCCTGCGAAGCCGAACGAACCACTTCCACGCCCAATGGCAGATTACTGTTTATTCGGGGTAATGCTTTATCCACATCTTCGCCCAGCCTTACAATATTAGCACCATCTTTCAATGAAATGAAAAGTGCAATAGCCGGTTTACCATTTATTTTCACAATTTTTTGGCGCGGTGTGATATAATCGCGGTAAATGCGGGTGGTTATATCTTCCAGATAAACAGCAACTCCGGCAGAAGTTGGAATCAGCATTTTTTTGAGGTCCTCAATGGTTTCAAAACTGCCCGAAGGCTCCAGCACAATTCGTTGGCGTCCCATATTGATTTCCCCTGCGGGATAAAGGATATTGGTGGCCGAAATAATATTCCGGAGTTTCATCACATCCAAACCATAGTGAGCCAGTTGTTTATCATCGAATTCAATAAAAAGCCGCTCATCCTGAACACCTCCATAATTGATTTTTGCCGCATCGGGAAGGAGCAAAAGCTCATCGCGCACGTTTTTGGCGTAATCTTCCAGTTTATTATACGGAACACCATCGCCCGTTACGCCCAGGATTATTCCGAAAACAGTTCCAATGTCTTCATCTTTGACTATAGGTCCAAAAACGCCTTGAGGCAGCTTCGGTTTTAAATCCGACACTTTATTTCTTAGCTTGGTCCAAACCGACTGTAGATTGTCTCCACCAACAGCAGTAATCAGCTCAACCGTAATAACCGAAAGTCCGGGACGTGATTCGCTGCTAATCGTTTTTATTTCAGCCATTTCCCGAATCACTTCTTCGAGTGGTTCAGTAACAAGAGCCTCCACTTTTTCGGGATCGGCACCCGGAAACTGGGTTACCACAACTGCAATCCGGACGGTATAAGGTGGCATACTGTCGCGTTCCAGCGTAAAATAGTTACCAATACCAATTAGGGCTATCACCAAAATGGCTATGATTGTAATCCGACTGTTATTTAGTGTAAGTTTTGTAAGATTCATCTCAGGTAAATTTTTAATTGCCAAGTAGTTTTACTTTCCGGCCATCATATAAAAAACTTAAACCAGCAGTAATCACCAGCTCATTATTGTCAATTCCACTTACAACTTCATATCCATCAGCTTGCAGCTCGCCCAACGCGACCTTACGCTTTTCGGCTGTGTAAATACCATTTTCATTGCTGCTTTTTGCAATATAAACAAAATCGCCCGACTGGTCGTGGCCAACTGCATCGGTTGCAATTACGATTTTATTTTGAGGGAGATTGTTGTCAGTTAGAGGCAGTTCTACCGTAGCAGTCATTCCCGGGAAAAGGCGCGAAGAAGATTCAGCTAAGCTAACAATTACCGGATATGCAGAGGCATTAGGGATGCCCGGACTCACTTCGGTTATGATTCCGCGGAATGTTTTTTCAGGAAAGGTGCTAAACCGCACTTTCACATGCATGCCACGACTGATTTGCGATATAAAGTTCTCTGGCACAGCAGTTTTTATTTCCAAATTATTTAGGCCGGCAAAAACAACAATCGGATGTCCGATACCAGTCATTTCATTTTCCTGAGCCATTACAGTAGAAACAACGCCATCAAAAGGCGCTCTCAAAACGGTATAATCCAGCTGATTTTGTGCTGCATTGAGTTGCGAACGGGCAGTTTTTACCATGGTCTCAGCCGATTCGAACTGCATTTTTACTTTTTCATATTCACTCAGCGAGACATTATTGTTCACATACAGGTTTTCGACCCGTAAAAAGGCTGATTTAGCTGCAAGCAACTGAGCTTCTGCATTTTTCAGAGAAGCATCTGCTTTATTGAAATTGATTCGATAATCAGTCTCGTCGAGGCGGGCGATTATGGCTCCACTTTTAACAGAATCGCCCATATCAACAGCTATATTTTCTATCAAACCACCCACTTTGAAGCTCAGCTTTGCCTCGTTGGCAGATTGTGTTACTCCCGAAAATGAGCGCATGTTTTGGACAGCACTTTTTCCGGCTTCCTGATAAAAAACTGGTCGGATGGCTTTTTCCTTTTCCTCATTACCTCCACAACCTGCTATCAACAAGGTACTTAAAACGAGGATTTGTATTTTTGTTTTCATGTTTCTCATTTTATTCTTCTGTTAAATAATTCAATAATCGTTTGGTGTATTGTGTCTTCTCGGACTCATCTTCCAGAAAGATAAATTTTCCCTGTAAGCGTTCCGTTTTTATGTAATCCAGAAAATACTGATAACGTGATCCAAGTGCCATTTGACGGGTGCGAATCATCACACTTTGTGCATCAGCAAGTTGTGCTACATTGACCATCCCCTGGGCATAAGCATCCTGAATGGTGTAAAAATTTTCATCGGCAGCTTGGCTAGCGTTTTCAGAAAGTTCCATTTCACGGTAGGAAGCCTGTAAAAACTGTACATTCGATCGAATTCCCTTCTCCAGCTTATTAAGCAGATCCTCTTTTTGCCAGGCAATTTTGTCCTGTTCGATAGTTGCACGCTGCTTTTCGTTTCGCTTTTTGCCACCTTCAAATAAGGGCATACTAACACGCAGGCCAAGATACCATGTAATATCATCGGGTGGCGGAGGAACAGGCAATTGTGGATTACGAATTACTCCTTCCCGCACAAAAGCCTGATCGGCATTTCCAATGAGAGCCACTTCCGGCAAGTACATCTGCCTGATTTTCATTGATTTTTGTCTGTCGATCATCTCTCCGGCAGTTGCTAATTGTTGCAGCTCCGGCGAATGCTGATGCATTTCGTTGATTAAAAAATCAGCATATTTTTCAGTCAGGTTCAAATTGTTAAAATACGAATTCAGTATTTGTTGATTATGGATAAGCGTTTCACCAATAACTGTGGAATCGGGAGTGGAAATGGTATTTCCAATAGGCTGATTAAGCAATTCGTTTAGCTGAAACATCGCTGCTCTATATCCTGCATCTGCATCGTTCAAATCCATCTTACCGATGTTCAGCTCACTAATCCAGCGATTTACATCTGACACAGTACCCTCACCACTTTTCTCTCTGGCCTTGGCTAATTCCAGATTTTTAAGCGACGCACTAACATTTTCGTTTTTTATCTGCAGGTTGTTTTTGGCAAACAGCAAGGTAATATAGGCCTGCGAAACATCAAGAACAATGTCGAGTGTCGTTTGTCTGTTACCCTGTTTGGCGCTTTCGGCCATCAGCTTTTTCAGGGCAATATTGGCATAAGCTGCTTCTGAATAAATCACTTGCTTTAGGGCCACCGATCCAGTAATTGTAAATTCTCCTTTTTGACCCATGGAAGCTTCAACAAGATTTTCGCTCAGCTGAACGCCCATTCCCGAAACTTCCACCTGAGGCAAAACATTTGCTTTCGCAATACGAATATCTTTTTCGGCTATCAGCAAATCCTGGTCACTGATTTTTCCTTGAAGGTTGTTTTCCAGTGCTAATGCAATAGCTTGATGCAGTGTGAGTTCTTCACCGGGAATCTTAACCACATTCATCAAAACAGCATCTGCCAGATCGGACCATTTTGGAAAGCTGTTCGTCATACGCATACTTTCCATATTGATAATAGGTGTTCGTTCCAGCTCTTCGGTCGTAGTAGAAACATTACCCAGATTGATGCCTTCTGAAGCTTTCAAAACCCGCACTGCCACCTGACGAGCCAACTGTTGAAAACTAAACTGCGGCGTGAATGTAATGGTTGCTCCTTGCTCCAGATAAGCTGTTCCGTTCACAGAAAGCGATGGAATTGCCTGTTCGTTCAGGTCTTTGAAAATCGCCTTTGTGGCAACAAGAGAGTGCTGTATCAGCGGGAAAATCATGGCTGCATCCGTTCCAGCAGCTAAATTTTGTACAGGATTTTCATTTTCCGCAACCGGCACAAGCGAGACATTAAATCTGTTTTCATCCGCTGTGAGGTATGTTGTCAAAATTGGAAATTCCGAATAGAGTTCTTGTGGAATAAGGACTGCGAGACTGTCCGATTCGAAAATTCTGGCAAAAGTATGCATATCTCTTTTTAAGCGGATAAGTGACTCAATCCAGGCAAAATGATCTATTCCAGAACTTTTGTCAGGCTGAACCGGCAAGTTTTGAAGCTCCGGATCCAAAACAGTAGCAGCAATCACAGGCTTAGAATAGGATTGCAATCCAGCTGCTGCTTCCGAAGAAAGGAAGCCCAGGGTGACAATTATATCCACCTCCGGATCATTCAAAAAAGTCTGCAGGTTTTCGCTTGCTTTCTCAAACTGCCAGTTTGCACTCAGTTCTTTAAAAACAGCGCCGTTGTCCGCATTTGTTAAAGCTTCGATTTCTACTTTAACCTGTGCCGCGTGTATATCAAACTCATTTCCAGAGGCATCTGTTATGATTCCAACATTTATCTTCTGGGCTTGAATCACCATCGGATAAATAAGAAGGACAATAAACAAACTTAAAATTATGCGTATTCGGTTCATAGTGAAATAATTAATCTGTTATAGACTGCTTCCTGATAAGATCATTTAACATATTATCAGCAAGCTGCATATTGTTCATCAGGTTTTGAAAACTACCGAGGATTAATTTAACCAGGACGTTCGTTTCTGCGCTTACTTTAAAAATATTTTGAGCCTTTCCCTGATCGATTAATCTGGTAAGGTGTTGTTCGGCCAATTCTTTTATTCGTGAAATAATTACATCCACACTGCCTAGTTGCCGCAAATTCTTATCAAAAATTACCATCAGGTAATAGGGTTTCTGACTGAACAGCCCGTGTAATTCTTTAAAAAGCTTTTCAAATTCATCGGAAGGAGCATGCTGATTAGCAGAAATCCCTTCCATTAAATCATTTAACTCCTTTTCGAGGGTAAGCAAAAGTTTCTCGAAAACCTCCTCTTCACTGCTTAAATAAGCAGAAAAATCAAGTCCTTTTATTTCGGGCAGTTCTGATAATTTTTCCAAAGAAAAAGCTTGCGTTCCTACCTTCGTAATAAGCCTCCCGCAGCTTGTAATTATTTGATCTTCAATTTTTGAATCCATTATTTTCGAAGTTAATTAATATTTACTAACATCTTTTATCAAAACAATTCATGAAAAGTAGATTTTTACCATAATTTACTTTGGAAGTTAAATTTGCAGCAAAGTTAGTTAGTATTTACAAACCTCCAAATTTTTTAACATTTTTTTTCAAGACGACTAAAAAATATTTGTTTCAGAAAGCGCGAGATAATGATGTGTCATGCAGATTATTTCAACATTAAATATCTGATTATTAATTGCTTTATTCTTATAACTAACAATTATTCGTGTCATTTTCGAGTTAAAAACCTTACCCGAATACAAAATAATGTGCACTGAATGAACACTTTAACAGTCAATCCTTTATAGTCTACCCACTTAATGTTGAGTTTCCAAAACCTCTTGTGCTTTTCCTTCTGGAACCAAAATTTTTTTTGAAATGATAAGTTTAACGGATTGAATTAAGCTACTACCCTCTTTTTGCAAGTCGAAAGCAAATTTTGAAAACTGCCATTTTTTAACAAACAACCTCAGAGTTCCCATAATCATCACCACAAGGTGTTCGGCATCCATATCGGATCTGATTTCATTTTTTTGCTGTCCCTGCTTTAGAATGGTCAGCAGTATTTTGTTATTTACATCAATTATTTCAGAAATCTTACTGTTTAGTTGTTCTTCATTACGAAACATCTCCTCAGAAAACACAACCGACGAAAGCGAAGGTTTTTCTGCGAATGTTTGAAAATGTTTTTCGAAAAGTCGCTCAACTTTTGTAACAGCTGACTCTTTTGATTGGAGCTCCTTCTCAAATATTCCGCTAGTGTTTTCCTTCAGCATATCGAGCAATGCTATGAGTATCTGTATTTTATTTTCGAAATGCCGGTATATGGCCGGTTCAGTGATCTTTAATTTTTTCGAAAGATTTTTAATCGTCAAACCCTGAATTCCCTTCTCATTAATTAAATCGAGTACTGTGAAAATTATTTCTTGTTGGCGTCCTGTTTGCATATTTATTTTTTTGTCTTCAAAATTTTATGATGAAGCCTTTATCATGCGACTAATTCTATTTATTCCAGACAATTCACCGAAAGGTTTCCATGTCCATCTTTTCCGTTTTCGCAATATTCCCAGCCACGTTTTTTTAAGATTTTAACCAATTCATGATTTACCATTCCATGTGCCACAACTACAGCATGGCCGCTTTGGCCCGCATATTTTATCAGCTCATCCGAGAAAGCATTTAATTGATTGAGGCGTTCTTTATAGCTGGTTTTTTCTCCTTGATTTATCCCAGCCATCCAGCTAATTCTTGAAATTAATAGCCAGCCTTTTACCGGAAACTGAACAACAGGAATATGCACAACCGGATAATCCAATTCGGTTAATACACTATCGATTTTGATGACAACATTTTTATCGAAAAGCATTTGCGCCGTTTCCATTGCCCTGAGTTGCGGGCTGCAAAAAATCGTATCGATTAAAGCATAATCTTCTATTTTTTGTAACACCTCATTTGGATCAAATAATTCCACACCGGACAGGTTGTAAATTCTTTTGTATGCTGCCGAATATTTTGAGCTTCCCCATCCCGGTTTGTCTATATCAACTGCCGCATGACGGATAATATAAATTTTGGGATTGGAATATGCTGTGCCAACCAGTATCATCAGGAAAAGAATAACCCCACAGCGTAATAAGCCTGCAAATGCAATTGTCTTTATCTTTTTACGCGCTGATTTCATTATGCTAAAATTGATAATTCAATGAAAAATTAAACAACTGATCATCACGGCTTGCTGCATACGAAACACTTAAAACAGCCATGTCGAAAGGTGAAAACCATAATCCAATGCCGGTTCCGTTATGCCATTTTTTTGAATCTTCACCATCAAACCAAACCCGACCCGTATCATTAAACAACAATAAGCCAGCTGTGCCATTGAGTAAATAGGTTTCAAACTGCTTCAACCGAATACGTACCTCAGCATTCAGATAAAGCGATGCATCGCCATAAAAACGAGATTCCCTGTATCCCCTGAGGTTTTCATTACCCCCAAGCTTAGCTGCTTCATGGAATGCATAATCGCCAAACAACTTTTCACCGCCAACCCTTAACGCATAAACTACACGGGGCCGTTGCGAAAAGCTAAGGTAAGTAACCCAGTCGCCCGAAAGTTTCATAAAATGGTCTGTTTTCTCATTGAGACCGGCATAATAACCTGCCCGTGTATTCAAATGCGTTCCACGGGTAGGGAAGGTGTTGCTACCTGCAAACTCTTCTTCGGTTTTTCGCTCCATGCCGGCCAAAGTGTTCAGTTCATATTTAAAATAAGCACCGGCATAAGCATGAGCGGCCAGGTCGTTTTCGTTTAACCCGTTTTCAAGCCGGGAAATGAAACGCCCGGAAGTTTGTTCGGCATCGGCAAAACTGTAAAACAGCCCCGGACCTGCTTTGTGTATCCGGTCGTCATCCAGCCATTTTACAAAATCGAGTTCCGTATAAAACCGGCTCATGCGCAGGCGGTAAAATTCTTTTTCAGAACGGGGAACTTCCCATTCCGTTTCATTTCCCATACCAAAGTAGTTCCCGGCATATTCCGGAGAATTGTATTGTGTATTGAAGTTGATTTCCACCCGTCGTAACGGGAAATTCTGCTGCGCGCCGAAATGCAGATTAAAAGCGTTGGTGGTAAAAGCGTAATTCCCCAAAATTTCATATCGCTGCTGCCGGTATCTGGAATACCTGGTAAAAACCGGACCACCTCCCACAAAAATGCCGTCATCGGGATTGTAGCCGGATAAAATGCCCGGATAAACCACATCGTATTCAAAGTGTTCCCTGTCGTATTTCAAAGCTTCCGGGTCGTACCTGGATTTCAGCCTTCCGGAAAGTTCCGTTGAAATTTTCGTATTCTTTTTATCGAAAATCGAAATGTCTTTTCGTGAGGATTGGGTTTTGGTTATCACTTCATCCTTATTCTTTCCTCCAATTATATTCAGCTCAATTTTTCCGGATTGATTTCCTATTAAGCTAAACCGGTCTTTCCCTTCCATGCCATACAGGTGTATTTTCCCCGTTTCGGTGGCATAAAACGTACGATGGTAAAACTGTCGTCCTTTTTGCCCCTTCTTTTTCAATTCATATCCGGATATCCGGAGCACCGTGTCTGAAGGCGCCATGATTTCGAAATAATCAGACTCCTCCGTGCCGGTAATGCTTACCTCTTTTGCCAGGGACAAATAAAGCTTGCGGGCCATGGATTCCAGGTTTTCGAGGCGGGCTTTCAGAATGCGGGCCGTTTCAGGACCACAGAGCGGATAAATTTCTTTGGGAAAGGTATGCGTAGCCGAATCGATTTTTTGTGGAGACAGCAAAATCCGCAGCGAATCGATTTGCCGTTGCCACTCGTCCCAACTACTTTGGGTAAGAAAGGAGCGATCGAAATAACGGGCGTTGAACGACTGGCCTTCCATGTTTTCGGTGTACTCAGTAAATCCCTGAATTTTGGGCAGCAGCCATTTGCGGGCGGCAATCCAGGGAATTATGCCTTCGTTCACAAAAAATGCCTGATCGCGGTCGCGCGGAATGGGTTTGTAAACTGTTTGACCGTTGCGTTCAAAACCTGCCCAGCGCCACTGGTCTTCGTGCCGGTCCCAGTCGTTTACTACAATGTCGAATAACCTGGCACGCAGCACCGCGTTTTCATCAACAATATGATTGGAAGAAGCGGTGATTTTTTCAATCACCTTCGCAGTGGAAATGATGTTTTCTGAACGCCCAAAGCTCGCTACATCGCGGCGGTCGTCATCGGGGCGTTCTTCGAAAAGAAACAGTTTTCCTGCCACATCGCGACGGTAAATTCCGAACCGCGGGTCGTCGGGAACATACACCACCTCCGGATTGGTATGAAAAACACCTGCAACCCCGGCTAGTTCCGCCATAACCGGCGCAGCGTACGGATTGGAAGCTGAAATCTGGTCCTGTACCAAATCCACGGCAAAGGTTTTGTGCAGCTCTTCCGGTACGGCTCCTTCCACAAATTTGTCGATGGAACGAAGCACATACTGCTTGCCATCGTTGTCTTCCAAACGCAGGGAAAAAGTTTGCTGTCCCCCACCGCGTTTCAAAATTTTCAGTCCCCCCTTTTTTGTACCGAGGTCAAATACCGCCACTTTTACCGGGGTTGCCCAAACCTCGCGGTAGTTTTCGCCCATCCAGGTGTAGCCCGACTCCGGGATGTTGTATTTTGTGCTTGCAACTGCTTCCACGCTATCGGGAAACTGCCCTGCAACAATAGCTTCGGGCTTGTCTGGCGAAAACTTTTTTTCGTAAAGGTTTTTTCTGAAAAGAACTTCATCTGCATTGTAAAAAGAAAGGTGGCATCCTCCTTCGGATGAAAAAGTGAGTTGTGCAAAACCCTTCTCGTCCGACCCGAATTCCGGCAAATCTTTCCGCACATACTGCCGGTTTTGCCACGAACCGGAAATGACAAAATGGGTGGTTTCGTGCTGAAAATACTGCAAATTGGCTTCCCCGGCTGAAAGATATATTACATCGGGGTATTTCTTTAATACGGAAAGCAAACCACTTCGGAAACTTTTAAAATCGGGGTGCTGGTTATCGTACCGGGCGCCGGGAAATTTGCGGTAAAAGGTATAGGGCAATTGCATCGACCACTGTTCGGCAGAAAAATATCCGCTGGTGTTGCCGTAACTTTTCAGGGTATGGTGTCCAGCTATCACAACATGTTTTCCAGCATAATGTCGACGGATGGCATCTTCAATCTGAATAAGCACATCGCCCCGATTTTCAATGCCACATTTATTGAACCGCCGGTCGTAGTTATGCACCCACCACCAGGTATCAATCAGAATCACCACAAGGTTATCTGAAAGAACTACTTCAGTTGGTCCGGGACAAGCCTCATCTGGAAAGAAAACAGGGTTGCTGTATTTCTCAGGTAGATCATCGGTAAGTTGTTTGATGAAATCTTTTCCATTGCGGTTACCGCCTGCCCATTCGGTTTTGCCCGGTGCTATCAGCAGGGGATGTTTTTCGTTTAGTAACAATTCACTTGAGAACTGCCCTGTTTGTGCATCAACAGTGTTACCAGCCAGCAAAACAGCAAAATTTTTCTGCATGTCAGCCTGGTTTTTCCACTGGTTAAAAAGTGCCATCTCAGTATTCCTTCCAAAGGTATTTCCCGTAAAAAAAATACTATGTACACTTTCTTTCTGGGCATTAACATTCCCAAAACATAAACTGAAAAAACCAATTATCAGATATTTAAAATACTTCAGCATTCTTAAATTAAATTTCTTGCGTTAAAGCTTCCGGTTCTGCGTACAACAGCCTCAATCCATCACTGTGCTTTAACCGGGGTAACATAGTTTGTCGTTTTTTCTGGTGGTTTTGCATTTTTACTAATATTTCATTCAGCGTTTTTAATGCTTTTTCAATGTATGATCCTTTGTTGAGCATGACACATTCGGCCCGTTGTGACAAAGCAGCATCGGTAATTTCGGAACGGGTGGGAACTCCTTTTTTTGCCAGCGATTCAAGTACCTGTGTAGCCCAAATCACCGGGATATGTGCAGCTTCGCCCAGACGCATTATTTCTTCCTGAATGGTAGCAATATTTTCCCAGCCTGTTTCAATTGCCAAATCGCCCCGCGCTACCATTATGCCTACCGGATAGGTTTGCATGGCCTGCAGTAAAATTTCGGGCAGGTTTTTAAATCCATTCCGGGTTTCAATTTTCAGCACAATTCCTGTAGAGGCCTCGTATTTTTCCAGTTCCTGCTGAAGGGCTTTTACATCAGATGCTTGGTTTACAAACGAGAGGTTAACGACATCGGCATTCCGGGCCACAAAGGGAAGGTCATCCCTGTCTTTTTCGGTTAACCCGCTTAGTGCCATATCCGTTTCCGGAAAATTGATGCCTTTGTCGGCCTTCAGTTTACTGCCGGTTGCCGAGGCATAAGTGACAGTAATCTCCATCTCATCGCGTCTCACTTTCTCGACCACTCCCTCAATTTTTCCATCGTTCAGAAAAACAGGTTCACCCGTTTTTACAAATTGAAATATTTCGGGCATGGTGCAGGAAATGTGTGCCGGATTGACCAGATTCCCCTGTGAATCGTAACGGACAGGTTCTCCGGCCAAAGGTTCGCTGTGAAGCAAAAGGGTATCGCCAATATGCAGGGTAATAAATTGTTCCGAAGGGAGCAATTCCCCTACATAGTTTTTTTCTTTCCCGGTTTCTTTTACCTTATGCAAAACCAGTTCGGTGCCGGTAGTAATGTAGGCTGAATCTGGGCATAGTCCCCATCTGCCTTTACCCTGCTTGCGGATTATTTCTATCCGGCAACCTTTACCCCGCGAATCGGTAAACAAAAGATCATTCCCCCGTCTGATTTTTTCAATAAATGAATTGCTTACCGGAATAACCGCGTCGGCATCGTTTCCGGGTGGCGGAACATCGGGAGGAGCAATCCAGACACGGGCAGGCTGGACCACTGTTCCGAGCGAATCGCGCTCCGGTTTTATGTGCACAACCTGCGGACCAGGTTGCATGGTTCCGGTTCGCAATTTCGGGCCGCCCAGATCCATCATTATTTTGCATTTTCGTTTCACATTTTTACTGGCCTTTTGCACATTTTCAATTATTGCGGCCCATACCGGTTCATCATCGTGCGCACAGTTGATGCGGGCGCTGTTCATCCCGTTTTGCATCAACTGATTAACCAACTGATAGTTTTCGGCAGCTTCAGAAGGCATGGTAACCATAATCCGGGTCCTCCGCCTGTTCGATTTATTACCAAACAGGAGTTTGGTATTCTTACGCAAAAGTTTATCACTCCTTTTTATGCTGATGCATTTTTTTTGCGGAGCTGTATCAACCTCTCCCAACAACTTGTAAATGATGGCTTGAATGGTCAGCAGGCTTTTCATTACATGACCTTCAATATTGGCCAGGTCGGGCAGACCCAGGTAGCGGAGACGCTGCTGCAATTCGCTGATGTTAAAACTCCGGAAAGCCAGATAATGTAAAAGGTTGAGTGCACTTTCGTAATAAACCGGGTGCACGGCAGAAAGGCTGTCGGCGTATTCGGTTTCCAATTTTTCCGCTTTGTTAATGATTTTTTCAACCTCTGTTTGGATAAATTCCAGTTTCTTTTTTGTTTTCATGTCATTAGAATTGTTTCAAATCAGATAAATACAAATAAAAATGCCCCCACACTAATTACCAGTCCCACCATAAACACATTGTAAGCCCAGCGCAGCAAGTGGTATTTTTTGGCAAGCACTTTCCCTAATGAATACTGGTCCTTGGTGAGTGTGGAATAGAGATAAGGATCGTCATTAATCATTTCAGCAACGGCCCATTCATATTCTTCCAGGGCCATGTTATAAAAGTTTCCAAAAAAGATCAGATTTACTTTCTTTTGCTTTATGTCTTCCCGCGTAAATTTGCCCGAAGAGATGTTTGGCCGTGTGGAAAGAACAGCCAGCACAATGGTGGACAAACTGAACAAAATGAAAATAATGGTGGGTACAATTATTGCCGGTTCCTGTTTGAATTTACTTACCAGCGTAGCCAACGCCAGGGAAATGATGATGCCGTTCAGCGAAATAAGAATATTGGATTTATTATCGGCAATGTGGCTCAGGTTAATCTGGTTGCGGGAGGTGAGTTTGAACATGGAATCCACACCGCGTGAATAGCTTTTCGATTTTACCGCTTTCATTTTCGCTTTAGTTGCATGTTGAGCTATACGCTCTTTAAGCAACTCAAGATTTTTTTGTTTCGTTTTTTCCAGATTGTTCCGGCAAAAAGCTGTCTGCCAGTGGTGTTCTTCAAATAAACGGACCGATTCATGATCGAATTCAGCTTTTTTTAATTTTCGGATACCTGCATTTTTCTGTTCCAGCCGGAGTTTTTCAGCCCGTTCAAAATAATTTTCCTGCCCCAGATGCATAAAATCGGCATCGCAGAGCACTTTGGCCACCCTGCTTTCAGGCGATTGCGGGAAAGCAGTGGCCCGGATGCTTTCGGCAACAGCAATGCGAATAGTTTCATCGACACCATGATGTTCTAAAAATTTTACTGCTGTTTGGGTGCTCTCTTCTTCATGCCCCTTGTACTTTTTCAGGTATCCCACATCGTGAAACCAGGCAGCTAACTGCAGAATGTCCATTTCCACTTCCGTCAATTTCTCCTTGGTTCCGATTAATACAGCATTTTTTACCACATCCTGCGTGTGGGCCAGCGTGTGGTAGGTATAACCTTCCGGGGTTTCATTTTCCAGAAGGCCGGAAACAAACTTTTCAGCCTCCCGGATAATTGTTTCATTCATCTTCATTGTTTCTGAATTTTTGATATTTTCATTCTTCTTTAAAAACATACAGTAAAACCGGACGATTGATTCCCTTAACTTTTGCCGGTTTCTGTGGCATAAACGCCGTTTTCACTTCAGCATCGAGTTCATTGAAAACTTCTCTGGAAATGATGAGCTGCGAATGCCAGCGCTTGTTTAATTGTTCAATGCGCGAAGCCATTATCACCACGTTCCCGGTAATGGAATACTGTTTGCGTACCGATGAACCGATGTTTCCTATAACTGCTTCGCCGTAGTGCAGGCCAATCCCGATTTTTGTTGGTGGGATACTTCCAGCTTTGTTTTCCTGTTTTACTTTTTCGATGATTTCCATGGATGCTCTAACTGCTTTTTGCGGAATGTTTCCTTCAGACACCGGTGCGCCGAAAGTGGCCATAAATCCATCGCCCAAAAACTGGTTGATGACACCGTCGTGGCGCTGTACGCTGTCAATCATAAAATGGAACAGGCTGTTCAAATAGGTCACCACCTCTTCAGGTGAGTGGCTTTCCACGAATGGTGTAAAATTGCGAATGTCGAGAAACATGACGCACACTTTTTTCCGGGTTCCCAAAAGCTCATCCCTTTTTTCAAGAATGCTTCCTGCAATTTGAGGAGAAATCTGCTGTCCGAACAGGTCGATGACCTCATTTTTTTCCTTGATGTTATTTAACGAAGCCAGCATTTTCTTTTTAATCAGATCGGCTACAAATCCAGCTGCAATGCCAGATATCACCATAATTAAGCCTTGTCCCAGGTATTGCATTCCAGTTAAATCAGGATGAAAACGATCGGTGGGTATTCTGCTAAAAACAGTGGAATACCAAACCGAAACAGCCACGTATTGAATTGCTGCCAGCGCCCCCGAAAAAAGAGAAAGTCTAAAATTTAAACGCAGTGTGGAAAGCACGATAAAAAGAAAATAAGTGAGTGTTGCAGGAGCCTGAAGAATTACTGTTTGGCCAGAATACTCCACAATAAAAATGAACAAACCCGTCAATAGTGTTATCTCGGAGAATGAATTTACATACCCAAAAATGCTCATGTGCTGAAAAAACATGCGCATTTTTTTTCCAATAAAAAAATGTATAAATGCCTCGTAAACAATAATAACTAAGGTGAAAATCAGAATGGCATAAATGGCAATATGTGTATTGAAAAGTGAGAGATACTGGCTACGATAAAAAAAATAGATAACCATCAACAGCACTGATTCAAGCCCCAACAACCCAATCAAAATTAATGCACGTAGCCTTTCGCTACTGGCAATTTCTATATCGAAAAGACTATCGATATACTTGTCATTAGATTGATGATTATATTTTTGGTTTTGGCTCATTATCCCTCTAAAAAGTCAACAAGTTTTACATTATTTAATTGAAATAGAGTATGCTAACCCGAACACTAGTGTCGCCTTTTATATTGATGGAAGCCTTATCAAAAGAAGGCTTATTTGTAGGGCTAATAGACTTAAAATTTGAAAATCCAATACCTTCTTTCGGTAAAAAAAATCCCTTTTTTATTTTTTCGTCCCTATTTTCATCATGTAAGATACTCACTGCATAATCTCCAGGAATAAGATTGTCGAAAACAACTGCAGATGTGCCATTGTATATTTCTCCCAGCTCTTTCCTGAAGTAGCTGTTAAACTCTTTGTCGGGAATCGCATCCTGCTTATTATATAAGGCAAAAACAACTTGTCCGTGAGAATTTCGTAACCCGCTTACTTTTACTTCTAGTGAAAAAGCTTCCTCAACAGTGGGTGGCACAAACGAACTGAAAATCCATAAACATAATATCCCTGCGATAATTTTTATACTTAAAGTAATTATTTAGCTACTTCCAACTAACTTATTTGTTTTTGATGTTAAAAACCGGTGTTATTAACAAATTAGTGAGCCGAGAGTTAATAACTTTTTGATTTGGGTGACTTTTACCCTTGTGAGATT
>Ga0334893_1000106_pt1 | contig 145817 bp, 152 predicted proteins | sample GraSluR3_MG_5_FD_207218 | JGI IMG/M metagenome (GOLD analysis project Ga0334893, IMG submission 207218) | Sludge microbial communities from methane-producing bioreactor in Wageningen University, Netherlands - Granular Sludge_09_05-R3 | ecosystem: Engineered > Bioreactor > Anaerobic >...
TCAGATACCACAATTAATCCGGGACAAACAAACCTGTTACTTCCAAAAATTCGGAAAAGGCTGATAAAATTGAGGTACCCGTTATCAAACGATTTTTCTGCAACTTATGACGAGGAACTCGGAAAGCAACTGAAATCTTTCCAAAAAGACTGGGGCTTAAATACCGACGGCGTAATTGGTAAGGGAACGTTACTTGCTCTGAACACCAAACCGAACGCACTCATAAACCGGTTAAAAGTAAATATGGAACGGTTCAGATGGCTTCCGCTAAATGAACCCCGAAAGTACCTGATGGTAAACATTGTAAGTTTTGACCTTGTATTGATTGACGGAGTTGACACACTTATTTCCATGCGGGCCATAGTGGGAAAAGACTACCGGGAAACACCTGTTTTTGACGCTCGAATGACCTACATTGTTTTTGGCCCAAGCTGGACGGTTCCCCCGACCATTTTGAAGAACGATGTGATTCCTGAACTGCGAAAAGGCCCCGAATACCTGAAAAAAAAGAATATGAGACTGCTCAGACACAATGGTTCAGAAATAGCATACAACGAAATTGACTGGTCAAAAATAACAAGGAACAACTTTCCTTACATGGTAAGACAGGGCCCCGGCCCTGAAAATGCTTTGGGCAAAGTGAAATTTATGTTCCCGAATAGTTATAATGTTTATATACATGATACTCCAACAAGGGGATACTTTGCCCGCGACGACCGGGCAATGAGCTCGGGTTGCATAAGAGTTGAAAAGCCTTTTGAATTGGCAGAATTGCTACTGACCGATTCGCCGGAGTGGACATCCGCAAAAATTCATACGGCCATGCAACAGAGCAGGGAACAAACAGCAAGCCTTAAAACCCCTGTCGATGTGCTGATACTGTACCTCACTGCATGGACCGACGGAAACGGACGCGTGCAATTCAGGAATGATATTTACATGCGTGATGAATTGATAATGAATGCCTTGAATGAAAAACCAAAAACAGAAAAAATAAAGATTATCCCTTTTTAACTGTGGTTATTCTGCTGATGACCGGCGATTTTAAAAGATAGCTTTCTGCGGAAGCGTAAACAAACAGACATGTGCCGTCTTTTATGGTTTCAATAATTTCCTTGCTGAGCTCTTCGGGCACAGCCGGACAACCCAGGCTTCGGCCAAGTCGTCCGTTTTTCTTAATAAAATCAGGAGACACATAATCGGCTCCGTGAATAACAATGGCACGTTCCCGCGCTTTATCGTTTATTCCGCTCTCGATACCATCAAGCCGGAGAGAAATGCCATGTTTCCCGATATAGGTTTCACCGGTGGTGTAAAAACCCGGACTGCTGGAATAGGAACCTGGTTTGTTGGAAAAATTTTTGGCCATAACTTCGCCCGAATTTCTTCCGTGGGAAACCAGGCAATGATATAAAACTTTCGCCTCCACAAGGTCGAGCACCCAAAGCCTTTCCTGGTTTGAGGGCAGACTGAAATCAATGATGGTTATCACTTCCGGCCGAATAATAGTATGCTCTTTTTTAAGCAGTTCATAACCGGCAAGTGCGGTATGCAGCAAGTCTGCGGAAGGAAGTTCAGAATGGTTTTCGGTGAAGGTTCGTTTAAACTTTTCAACCAGCAGATGTGAGTTATCAACCTTGTTGGAAGCCACACTCCACTCACTTACTGCCGATGTCAGAACCATCATCAAAAAAACTAAAACGATTTTTTTTATCTGCATGGGCTAAAAGTAATTGTTTTTTATTGGTATTCAGTGTTTTTCTGTTAAAATATGTGTGAATGATGTAAATATTAAATGGAATTATGTAATACTTTTACAGGTTATTCATCGAGATGCGAAAAATGAGAACTGCATCCTGGAACTGTTTTCAACAATAGCCCGGGTTGTAAATTTGCGCTACCGGAGTTTACTATTTTGTATTAACCTGATTTTTATTTAGTTAATTATTTTTTTTAATGATTGCAACTGACAAACGACGATGGATTGAAATAGCAGCAGTTGTTGCAACCGGATTATTAAAATATGTTTTAATGGACTGGCTGAATTTCCGTGCGTTTTATATTGCGGTTGCGTGCATCTTTTGGTCGGGTTACATTTATAAAAGATACCGGGCAGATAAGTTCGTTCTGCAACATTGGGGCTTCCGGAAAAATAAATTCAGGCAGTCGTTTCTTTTTCTTTTGCCATTTGGGTTGGTTATGGTTGCAGCCATTGTTTGGTATGGCATTTCGTACAATGCCATCTTTTTAAACTGGCATGTAATTCCCGTTTTTGTATTTTACCCGGCGTGGGGAATCATTCAGCAGTTTCTGATGGTGGTACTGGTTGCCGGAAATTTACAGGAAATAAAAAGGGTAAAACTTCGTAAATCACAGATATTTCTTCTGACTTCCGTAGTGTTTGCATGGGTCCACTACCCCAGCCTGCCTTTAATGGTTTTTACTTTTTTTATGGAACTGGTATTTCTGATTGCCTGGTTTAAATGGAGAAACCTTTGGGCACTTGGTCTTTACCACGGGTGGGTGGCCAGTTTGCTTCTGTTTTTTGTGCTGGGCAGGGACTTGTGGAATGAACTATGGATGGTGTTTTAAATATGAAAAAACCGTTTCAGGTCGGTGGCTTTTTTCAACCGGTAATGAATATACAGCAAAAGCAAGGCAATAAGCGCAACCGAAACCATAACAACCAGGCTCCATCCGAAATAAACAGAATCTCGGAAGTAAATGGAAATTATTCCTTCGGTATAAATACAAAACAGCCCGGCAGCAACCAGTGAATAAGCAATAACATTCAAGCCTTTTTGCTTTGCCTTTCGTACCAAAAAAATGAGAACAAAAACGGTTAAGTAAGCAGCCAGCAGAATTGGTATTCCCAGTTTTATCTCCCAACCGGTGTCGCCGGCATAAACATCGAAAAGGATGAAAAGTCCGGTAACCGACAAAAAACTGAGGCCCACCATGAGTGTCATTTTTTTGCGCAAAAATGTATTCAACGTAAAATTGATAAACAAAACCAGGCTGATTGTGGCGGGGTATTTCGACCAGGTGATGTCTCTGTGCGTAATAAAATCTATGAGTAAGGTAATAATTATGCCGGATATTAGAATCAGACCCGATATTTGCCAAAAGATTTTTCTTTTCTGATAACCGGTCAGGCGATGATAATCCGTTAACAACTTTTCGTTCTGCCGATTTCTTCCCGATTTTATCAGGGCTGTATTTTCTGTGGTTTTATCCATCAGCGGTTCTCCGCATAACGGACAAAAATTGGCATTTTCTTCTGCTTCAACTCCACAATTCGGACATTGTACCATAACTTTCTATTCAATTGTTTCCCTTTCAACCGTAATATTCTGATCGCGTAAAAATTGCAGAAACTTATTCTCAAATTCAAGCGATTGTGTAACATTGCCAAAACTCAGCACCAGCTTATCGCCAAATCCGGCAACACCACAATTTATTTTCAGCCTTTTGTTGGGTGGTGGCGGTGTCATAACAAAGTAGTCAATTTGCCTGCCGGTTTCATCGGGCAAATCTATTTTACCCAAATTGGTAAGCACTCCGCTGTACTGGTTTGTTCCCAGAGAGTAGTATTTCATGCGCAGAATTAAACTTTTCAAAAACAGGGGTATTCCTCTTATATACAGCTTCCTTTCGCTTCCCACATTTCTTGAAATGTTTTTGTGAATCAGCTTTTCATCGGTTTCGAGTTTCGATTGGTGATAAACCGATTTAAGAATTTCATCGAAAGAATAATGGCCCAGGCGCAAATCGATCTCCGGCATTACAAAAAGGGTAAAATTCCGCATGGTTTTCGACGGAAATATATTGCGTAAATTCACCGGCACTTGAACGCGAAGTTTTTTCCTTTTTTTATACTTGCTGACCCCCTTCATGCTTTCATAAATTTCCTGCAAAATATACAGGTAAACCGATGTAAGATAAACCGTTATACTTACCTCTTTCGTGTGGACAACCTCCTTTATCTGTTCCAGCGGCACAATGGCCTTGAGCACCGTAAAACGAGGTACTGGTTTTAACGGATAAGGAAGATGAAAAGCACTGGATCGTTTTACCATTGGCGGAATTTCTGCTTTAAAATAGCGGTTATAAGCATCTTCGTATTCTTCTTCCGAAATCCGTTCAACCGGAATATTTAGCTGATATTCCGGGGGAATTTTTGCACCACATTCACATGAATACACTATAAGAATGGTTTTGAAAAATTCCAATGCCCCGCTCCCATCGGTTAAAATGTGTGAACATTCGATACTGAGGCTGTTGCCTTTTACCATAATTCGTATTAACAGCCTTCCATTGGGAAATTTCCTGCAGGGGGGTTTGTCATCAGGCTCAATGGGGATGTGTTGCGGAAGATGTTCAAGGTAATACCAGAAAAATCCTTCTTTCAGTTGTACCCTGAAATGGGGAAATCGCTTTTCAACCTGTAAAACCGCTTTTTGCAGGTGCTTTATTCTCACGGGTTGATTCAAAACAGCCGTTATACGAAGAACAGAAGTAACCTCGCTGGTGATTACAGCAGGAAATATTTTCGCAGCATTATCGAGGGTAAACCAGAATTTGCCGGGAGCGGGTGTTATGTTGCTGCTTTTAATATCCAAAAATATGCCCTTTCTTAAATAAACCTTTATTGCTGTTCAAATTTATGAATTTTCCGGAGAAGCGGCTTATATGTATCGAGTGTATTTCATTTCCCCGATTAAAAAGCTGATGCTTTCTCACTGCAATACATCTTCTAAAAATTTTTATTGAACAATCTCAAAACGGAATCTGTGAATTATGTAAATTTTTTAAAAAAATGTGTAACCCAAAATCGAATATGGAGATATAACTTTGGTTTAATCTAAAATCTTTTAGTAAAGAATTATAAGCATAAAAATATAAAAATCCGGAATGAAAAAGCCGCAAAAACAACGACAATATGGAAACAAGATCAAAGAAAAAAAAGGCAGGCAACAAAACAAGAGAATTGTTGCGCATAGGTATTGCAACCGATTTTGGCTGGTTTGAACTAAAGGCAAAATTAACAGCGGCCCTTAATGCAGCAGGCTGCGAGATAGCGGATATTGGCGCCTATGAACTGGTTACAGGAGAGTGCTATCCTGATTTTGTAGTACCGCTAACAAAGGCGCCTCCGGGAGATATGGAGCCGTGGCTCCCGACAACCAGTGAAAGAGGTGTTGAAGCTTGTTCTGCTATAAACAAAATACCTGGCGTGTTTGCAGTTTTATATACAGAACGTTATATGTCTAAAAAGGTAGAAGAAGATGAGGATTTATATGTCAGATGCCTGGGTGGCCAGGTCACAGGATATGCATTGTCTGATAAAAAGACAATGAATTTTCTTAACCCCGGTTATTCTTCCGGCATACCATCCAATCATCGTCTGGCAAAAGTAAAAGCGCTGAAAAGAGAAAACAAAACACGAACAAATGAAAAGTGCTTTGTTTAATTTCCAAAGGAAATATTTCGGCAAGAGTTCAGGAATGTGGGAATGATGTAACTATTATCCTGAATTATGTAACATTTTAGCACCATAATTAACCTAATTTCATCCAAATATTTGAATTCGATTTTTCGGGTTCATAAAAAAACAAAATAAATTATGAAATTGAAAAAACAAGTATTGACTTTTATTCTGGTCTTAGCTACCAGCTTTGTATTTGCCCAAAGTCCTGTTTCAAAAGGAGAATCGCAAATTAATTTAGGTGTTGGGCTTTCATCGTGGGGTGTTCCCGTTTATCTGGGGTTCGATTATGGAGTACATCCGGACATAACCCTGGGTGCCGAAGCATCTTACCGTTCGTTCAACGACAACTGGCGCGATCACAGGTATAAACATTCAGTCATTGGAATTCAGGGGAACGCCAATTACCATTTTAACAGGGTATTGAATATTCCTTCTCCCTGGGACTTTTACGCCGGACTGAACCTTGGCTTTTACAGCTGGAATTCTCCCAATGAATATCAGGGCTCGCACACATCGGGGCTTGGGCTTGGTGCCCAAATTGGCGGCCGGTACTTTTTCAGTAACAATGTAGGAGTTAATTTAGAATTTGGAGGCGGCAATGCCTTTACTGGTGGAAAATTTGGAATCACTTTAAAACTTTAAAAAAAATGGAATCGAAATTTAATCTGGACTATTGGGATCACCTTAAGCCAATACTCAAGAGAGAGTTTCCGCAACTAACCAATGCCGATTTATATTGGAGGCATGAAACGAAAGACGATTTGTATAAGATGATTGCAACGAAGCTAAAGAAGACAAAGAAACAATTTGAAGAGGCAATTGAAACGCTGGACCGTTTCAATTAGCAAGTATTCTGTATGAATTAGAAATCTGATTTAAAGGAAAACAAAGAAATAACATAGAGTTGACCTCTTTGTATCGAGATGTTTTTTGGGATTTTTTTAAACCAGGCCCTGCAAAAAAATAATAAGTAAAGCCAGATGATTGAATTCAAACCCAAAAACGTTGCCGTAATTGTTGCCCACCCCGACGACGAAACATTATGGGCAGGCGGAACAATTCTGAGCCACCCGTCATGGAATTGTTTTGTTGTTTCGGTTTGCCGGGGTAATGATGCCGACCGTGCGCCAAAATTTTACAATGCACTAAAAGTGCTGAAATCGGAAGGAAATATGGGCGACCTTGATGACGGTCACGGACAGACTCCGCTGGATGAAGAAGATCTTGAGCAAACCATTCTGAATTTGCTGCCCGAAAAACATTACGATCTGGTTTTTTCCCACAATCCAAACGGTGAATATACCCGCCATATCCGGCACGAAGAGGTAAGTAAGGCAATTATTACGCTGTGGAACAAAAGTAAAATTACTGCCGATGAACTGCGGACTTTTGCTTACGAAGACGGTCAGAAACAATACTATCCGCGCCCCATGGAAAACGCAGCAATTTACCGGACACTTACAAAACGTATCTGGCTTAGAAAATACAGTATTCTGAGAGAAACTTACGGATTTGAAAAAGAGAGTTGGGAAGTACAAACAACTCCCCGCGAAGAAGCTTTCTGGCAATTTACCAACCCGTTTCTTGCAAGGAAATGGTTAAACAACGGAGGGATTTACAGATGAAAGTATTGGTTTTAATGAATGGATTAATGCGCAGGATGGAAATGACTGGCAACCCTCGAACGCCGCAACATACCTCTGTGTCGCAAAATGTCTGGAAGAGAAAAGTACTCCTTTTATTGACAAAATACTAAAACAAAAACATTCAGACATTATGATGAAAAAAAACAAAATAAAAAAACCGGTTTACAGTTATTTGCCCAAAAAGCAAAAAGAGGTCAACATACTTTCCGAACTGGCGCTCGACCTGCGATGGTCGTGGGATCACTCCGCCGATGAAGTCTGGCGGCAACTGGCCCCTGAACTTTGGGATATCACGCATAATCCATGGGCAGTATTACAAACCATTTCAAGGGACAAATTCCAATCCGTAACCGATAACCCGAAATTCCGGAGAAAGATTAATTTCCTTCTGAAGTCAATGAAAAAGTCAAATGCAGCGCCTGCCTGGTTCCAAAAACAACATCCAAAATCTTCCCTAACCTGTGTGGCCTATTTTTGTATGGAATTCATGTTAAGTGAAGCCCTGCCAATATATTCCGGCGGTTTGGGAAACGTTGCCGGCGATCAGTTAAAAGCAGCCAGCGATTTGGGTGTTCCGGTTGTTGGTATTGGCCTGCTCTACCAGCAAGGCTATTTCCGCCAGGAAATTGATATCGATGGTGTGCAACATGCCCTTTATCCGTTTAACGACCCCGGACAATTGCCTGTAAGGCCTTTGCGCCAATCCAATGGGGAATGGTTGCGTTTAAAAATCGAACTGCCCGGGTATCCCGTGTGGCTGCGTGTTTGGCATGCACGTGTTGGCAGGGCAAATCTGTATCTGCTCGACAGCAACGATGTGGCAAATTTTCCTGTTCATCGGGGGATAACTGGGGAATTATATGGTGGTGATGCTGAGATTCGTTTTAAACAGGAATTAATTCTTGGGATTGGTGGCTGGCGTTTACTGGAGGAGCTGGATATTCATCCTGAAGTATGCCATCTAAACGAAGGTCATGCTGCTTTTGCCATTTTGGAACGTGCGTATAGTTTTATGCAGAAAACCGGGCAACCTTTTGATGTTGCACTGGCTGTTACCAGGGCCGGGAACCTGTTTACCACACACACCGCTGTGCCGGCCGGTTTCGATCTTTTCAAATCAACGCTTGTAGAACAATATCTCGGCGAATACGCAGAACAAAATCTGGGTATATCGCGACAGCAATTGCTGGGTTTAGGCCGGAAAAATCCCGGCGATGAATCTGAAAGTTTCAATATGGCTTACCTCGCTATCCGTGGAAGCGGGGCAGTAAATGGTGTCAGCAAGCTTCACGGTGAAGTCAGCCGTCATCTTTTTGGACCATTATTCCCGGATTGGCCAACATCTGAAGTGCCGGTTAGTCATATTACCAATGGTGTGCACATGCCAACATGGGATTCAAAAGAAGCTGATGAAATTTGGACTGAAGCTTGCGGGAAAGACCGGTGGCTGGGCATGAACAAAACTCTGGAACAAGACATCCGCAAGGTTTCTGATGAACGGCTTTGGGAGATGCGCACCAACGCAAACAAAGCGCTTATTCAATTTGCCCGTGAACATTTCAGAAAACAATTGCTTAGCTCCGGACATTCGGCCGATGCCATTGAACAGGAAAAAAATCTGTTTGATCCCAACATTTTAACACTGGGTTTTGCCAGGCGTTTTGCCACCTATAAAAGACCCAATTTATTGCTGCACGATCCGGAACGACTGCTGCGTCTGTTAACAAACCCGGAATTCCCTGTGCAACTTATCATTTCAGGGAAAGCTCACCCTGCCGATCAGGGTGGAATGGATTTGATTAAGGAATGGATGAAGTTTATACAACGGGATGATCTGAATCCTCCAGTAATTTTCCTCAGCGACTATGACATGCATGTTTCAGAAAACCTTGTTCAGGGAGTTGATGTTTGGATGAATACACCACGCCGGCCATGGGAAGCCAGCGGAACCAGCGGCATGAAAGTACTGGTAAATGGTGGCATTAATCTTTCGGAACTTGATGGCTGGTGGGCAGAAGCCTATACACAAGAAGTGGGCTGGGCGCTCGGAGATGGCAATGAACATGGCGATGACCCGGGTTGGGATGCCTTTGAAGCTGAACAACTTTACAACATCCTGGAAAATGAAGTAGTACCTGAATTTTATTCCCGGAATGAAAAGGGGCTCCCTACAGCCTGGATTGCGCGGATGCGTGAAAGTATGGCACAATTAACCCCGCAGTTCTCTGCCGACAGAACGGTAAGGGAATATACCGAACAGCACTATCTGCCTGCTGCCAAAACATACCTTAAACGCGCTGCCAAAAAGGGATTAAAGGGAAAGCAAATGATGAACCAGTTGCAAATCCTTCAGGAAAACTGGGATTCGATCAGTTTTGGAGAAACAAAAATTGCAACATCAGAAAAGCAGCATACATTCGATGTTCAGGTTTATTTTAATGATGTTAACCCGGATACCGTGCGCGTGGAACTTTTTGCCGAAGGCATAAACTCCGAAGCACCGCAAATAACAAATATGGAGCGAGGTAAAAAATCAGAAGGCACAGCTAATGGATACCATTTTATTGCATCAGTCAACTCAACCCGACATGCAACTGATTATACACCACGAGTAATACCAAACCTCCCCGGCGTTTCGGTTCCTCTGGAAACGTCACTTATTCTTTGGCAACGTTAATTTATTAAAATAATGAAAGGAAAACAGTTATGTTGATTAAAGCAAAAACCCTGAAAGGGTATAAATTAGAAAGCAAAGATGGTGAAGTCGGTAAATTGAAAGAATTTTACTTCGACGACAAACACTGGACTATTCGCTATTTGATTGCAGATACAGGTAATTGGCTTACAGGCAACCAGGTATTACTTTCACCTTATGTTCTCGTTTCTGTAAACAAGGATGAAGAAAACATTAGTGTTAATCTGACTAAAAAACAGATTGAGAAAAGCCCTTCGCTGGAAAGCCACAAACCTGTATCAAAACAGTTCGAGGAAGATTTACATGGTTATTACGGATGGCCAACCTACTGGAGTGGCTCCGACATGTGGGGAGATTATCCCTATATCAATCACGACAGTAAAGAATGGAAAGCATCCAATCAGAGCCAAAAAACATGGGATCGCAATCTGCGCAGTTCCAAATTTGTAACCGGCCAGAACATTCAGGCCACTGACGGCGAATTGGGCCATGTGGACGATTTCATTATTGACGATGAAACATGGGCAATTCGTTATTTAGTCATCGATACTGCAAATTGGTGGGCTGGAAAGAAAGTATTGGTTTCACCGCAATGGATTGACCATGTAAGCTGGGAGGATTTGAAAGTATTTGTAAATCTTTCCCGCGAAAATATTATGAAGTCACCTGAATATTCGGAAGAAAATTTACTCACCCGGGATTATGAAACCCAATTGCACCGGCACTATAACCGCAATGTATATTGGAATCAGAATCCTGCTGAAAGACAAATCCTGACTGATATCAAATAAAATACTTTGAAAGAATGACTGCAAAAACAAAAAACAGCGTAAAAAACTTCCCCGTAGTTTGTGTGGGCGGTTCAGCCGGCGGACTTGACGCTTATATCAGGTTGTTGAAAAATTTACCGATTGATATGGGTGTGGCAATTGTCATTGTGAACCACCTGCGAGAAGTAGCAACTTTACTTCACGAAATTCTTCCAAAATACACTGAAATGCCGGTTGAGTTGATTACGGAAAAGTTAGACATCGAACCCAATCACGTTTTTGTTATTCCTGAAAAGCGGGATTTGCATATTCTGAATGGAGAGTTTCGGCTAAAACCAATATCAAAACCCTGGGGATGGCCCGATGTGATTACCGTTTTTATGCGCTCAATGACAAAAAACTGGGACGGCAAACTTATCGCTGTAATTGTTTCCGGTTATGATGGTGATGGAGCAGAAGCGCTTTGTGGCATAAAAGAAGTTGGAGGAATTACTATTGCGCAGAAACCCGAAACAGCCGGGCAGCCGGATATGCCTGAATCTGCCATTGATAGCGGATGTATCGATTTTATTCTTTCACCCGAGCAGATTGCCAAAAAAATCATAAAAATTGCCAATACAGAATCCTCGGCTGAATAGCAATTCCTGAAAAAAATGGATAGCAATCTATAATCAGAAATTATAAAAGGATGATAAAGGCGAACTCTTTATTAGCTCAACACCAAATCAGGATAATCCTATGATGGATTTGGCTGAAAAAAGGGAACACCGTTGCTTGTAATGGATGTTTGGGAACATGCTTACTTTTTAAAATATCAGAACAAAGAATAAGAAAGGACCGTATATCAATTTTTGAGGTTATTATAATTATCCGGCTTATGTCTGCTACCTGCAGTTATTTTAATACTCAGAACTCAACTAAAAATAATGGAAACAGGTATTATTATAGTTTTGATAATCCTGAGTGTAACAGTAATTATGCTGGTACTCGATGTGGTTCGCATTGACATTGTTGCCATTGGATGTATGCTTGCACTGGGCTGGACCGGCATTTTAAATCCGCAGGAGATGTTTTCCGGTTTTTCGAGTAATGCCGTAATAGCCATGCTAAGCGTGATGATACTGGGGCGCGGTATTTCCCGCACGGGAATCATGGATGAATTTTCAAAATTTATAATCAGCAAGGCCGGCACCCGCAAACGGAACCTGGTAGGCTTGCTTTCTCTTTCAACAGGTATTTTGTCTGGTTTAATTCAAAACATTGGCGCGGCTGCACTTTTTCTGCCCGGGATATTGCAGGTTTCGCGCCGCACAAAAATTCCCGCATCATCGCTTATTATGCCTATTGGATTTGCAGCCATACTGGGAGGAACCCTAACCATGGTCGGCTCAGGTCCGCTCATTCTGGTAAACGACCTGTTAAAAACTGAAGGGCATGAAGCATACAACCTGTTTAGCGTAACCCCTGTTGGCATAGTGCTTCTGCTTTCGGGCATAGGCTATTTTTTACTGTTTGGAAGTAAAGTTTTACCGAAGATGAAAGTTGGCGAAACCGGAAAAACAGAGCAGGAAAAACTGGTGGAGAAGCTTAATTTACCAAGCAACATCAGGTTGCTGACAGTATCCCGTGAAAGCGCTCTGGCTGGAAAAACTACAGAAGAGGCCGGTTTATGGAACACATATCATGTTAACCTGTTGGGAATTGGAAAAGGGGAAGATGTGGTTTACGCACCCTGGCGTGAAACCAGGTTTGAAGAAGGGCAAACCCTGGCCGTTTTGGGCCCTGATGAGAAAATTGAGCAATTTTCAAAAAACTTTCAGCTTGAGGATGTCTCAAAGTCACGTTATTTCTCCAACGACTTTAACCCCAATATCAGCGGTTTTGCCGAGGTAATTATTCCGCCGGGTTCAGAACTTGCCGGAAAATGTATAAGAGAATACTCCCTGAGAAAACGCTACGCGGTTGAGCCGGTAATCCTATTCAATAAAGGCGAAAGAGTGGATGGAGATTTTTCTGATGTGAAAATTCTTTCGGGAGACACCCTGATTGTTTACGGCAGGTGGGTCAACATAAAAGATTTGAAAGAAAGCGCTGATTTTGTTGTGCTCACCGGGTTTGAAGTGGACAAAAAAGATAAATCGAAAACCTGGCCGGCAATAGGCTGCTTTGTATTTGCCATTACTCTGGCTATGGTTGGCTTTCCCATTTCAATGGCTTTTCTTACCGGCGCTCTTTGTATGGTTCTCACCCGTGTATTAAATATCGGCGAAGCCTATGAAGCCATTGAATGGAAAGTGGTTTTTCTGCTGGCGGGATTAATTCCATTGGGTGTGGCCATGCAAAAAACCGGCGCTGCAACATTCCTTGCCGAATCCATTATGAGTGTGGTTATTGATTTACACCCTGTTTTTATTGTAATTATGGTAGGGGTGTTGTCAACTGTTTTTTCACTTTTTATGTCGAATGTAGGAGCAATTGTCGTGCTGGCTCCGCTGGTAATCGGCATGGCAGTTATAGCCGGTGTTGATCCCAGGCCACTTGTTCTTTTGGCAGCGGTTTGTGCCGCAAACTCCTTTATTCTGCCCACACACCAGGTAAATGCCTTCCTAATGTCGTCGGGCGGGTACCGTAATGCCGACTATATAAAGGCCGGGAGTGGAATGACAATTCTTTTTCTGACCATTGCAGTTTTTATATTCTATTTCTTCATCATTTAAAAAAATAAAAATCACTTAAAATCAATTGCTATGCTTATTAAACATTATTTCATTAACAAGATTGCGCACAGCTCCTACATTCTGGCCGGATCGGATGTTTGTGCCGTTATTGACCCGCAACGCGACACCGATATTTACATTAAAGAGGCTCGTTCGCTGGGAGTAGAAATCACCCATATCCTGCAAACTCACCTGCATGCCGATTTTGTTTCGGGGCAACTGGACCTTGCAGAGAAAACAGGCGCCAAAATCTATGTGGCCAAATCGGCCAAATGTACTTTCGATCATGTAGCGTTAAGCGAGGGCGATACCATTGAGATTGAAGACATTGTTATCAAAGTGCTTGAAACTCCCGGCCACACGCCTGAACATCTCTGTTTTGTGGTTTCCGACACCACGCGCGGCAAAGACCCGGTATGTGCTTTTGTGGGCGACACCCTGTTTGTTGGCGATGTGGGACGTCCCGACCTTTTCCCCGACAAGGCCAAAGAGCTTGCCGGTAAATTATACCACAGCCTGTTTGATAAGATTTTAAAACTTCCCGACTTTTGCGAAGTGCTGCCTGCACACGGTGCCGGTTCACTCTGCGGACGGGCCATGGGCTCCAAGTGGCGCTCAACCATTGGTTACGAAAAGAAATACAATGCCGCATTGCAAATCAAAGATAAGGCTGAATTCATCAAGTCGCTTACCGAAGATATGCCTCCTGCGCCAGACCATTTCAGCCGCAGTACCGACATCAACCGCAAAGGGGCTGTTCTTGTCTCAGAGCTGCCCCGCATGAAAGAGCTTAGCGTGGAAGCATTCGGAAAAATGATTAAAAAAGAAAACGTTGCTGTTGTTGACACCCGCAGCTATCTTGCTTTTGGCAGCCAGCACATTCCCGGTTCGTGGAGCCTGGACTACAACGGGAACCTTCCCACATTTGCCGGCTGGGTGCTGCCTGTTGACAAAGACCTGCTGGTGGTATCCGACAGTTTCAGAGAAGCAGAAAAAACCAATGTCTGGCTCAGGCGCGTTGGCATGGACCGTATTGTGGGTTACCTGGATGGGGGAATGGCTGCCTGGGTAACAAGTGGTTACAAAACCAACCATGTTACTCAGATTTCATCTGAAGATTTACATGAAATGGTTACAGGTTCTGAAAAATTCGTTCTGCTCGATGTAAGGGCGCCACTGGAGTTTGAAGACGAACATATTGAGGGCGCCATCAATATTCCTGTGGCCGATTTGCGTGAACGGCACGCTGAACTAAAAAAGAAGGATGCCACTATTCTGGTTTGCAGTTCAGGCAACCGCAGCAGTCTGGGCGTGAGCATTTTGAGACAGCACGGGTTTAAAAATCTGTACAATGTTGCCGGAGGCATGACCGGATACAGCGCTGCCGGATATGCCAAAAAATGTTCTGTCTGCCAAAATCCGCACGGTTCAAGGTTTTACACAAACGTTAAAGAAGTGAGAATTCATTTTAAAAAGTAAACCATGGAAACAATTGCTTCAATTTTAACGGATACCAGATGGTCGCCCTATGCTGCAGGCATTGGGATTGGGCTTTTGAGTTGGCTGAGTTTTTTGATATCAGGCAAACCCATTGCCACTTCCACCACATTTGCCCGTACCGGGGGAATGATTGAAAATTTTATTACAGGTGGAAAAGCAGCACAAAGGCCCTACTATAAAAAAATCAAACTTAAAATTAACTGGCAGTGGATGCTGGTTGTGGGTGTTGTGATAGGGTCATTCCTGTCGGCCATCATCTCAGGCGATTTTCAGGTTGGGGTATGGGTTCCGTCACTCTGGGCTTCAGCTTTTGGCGATAGCGTTCTGTTGCGGTTGCTTGTTGCTGTTGCAGGAGGTATTATTCTGGGTTTCGGTTCACGTTTTGCCGGCGGTTGTACCAGCGGGCACGGCATCAGCGGTACGCTGCAACTTGCCGTTTCAAGCTGGGTTTCGGCTATCTTCTTTTTTATCGCGGGGATTATAACTGCCCATTTAATTTTTACAGTTTTCGTATGACAACAATGATAAAAATATTTCTGACGATAATATTTTCTGGACTGCTAGTCCAAACCTACGGCCAGATTAGTCTTGATGTATCAGGCGGATTGGTTGCTCAAACCTATAACAAGGTTCAAATCCCAAACGAAGAGGGAACTGCTTTTGATTTATATAAGGATTTTCAAATTCAGGGTCCTGTATTATACTATAGCTTAAAACTTGGCTATTGTTTCCGGGAAAAAAACCATTTGTTTTTATTGTATGCGCCCTTAAGTGTAAATTATGAGGGTGCTGCACCTTTTGATATCAGGTTTCAGAACACAACTTTTCTTCAGGGTCAGAATATAAATGCTTACTATAAATTTAACAGTTACAGAGTAACATACCGGCGCGATGTTTACAATTCCGAAAAATGGATTGTCGGTGTTGGTTTTACTGCAAAAATCAGGGATGCAGAAATTCGTTTAACAGAAGCTGCCACAACGGATAAGAAGGAAGATTTTGGCTTTGTTCCATTGTTGAATTTGTATGTTGAATACAAATTTAATCATTGGTCAGCATTTTTTGAAGGTGACGGTTTGGCTGGTGGACCAGGAAGAGCTTTTGACTTATATCTGGGAGGAAAAATACCATTGAATGAGCATCTGAAAATAAAGGCAGCTTACAGAATGGTAGAAGGAGGAGCAGATGTAGAATCGGTTTACAACTTTACCATGCTGCATTTTGCTAATTTGGGTTTAATCATTAACATTTAACTATTAATGCCGTTTAGTTTAGTAAATATTATAATTCGATTTTTTTTGACCCCGATGGCTATCGGGGCTGACAAGTCTGAGGTACCTAACCTGTCAACGTCTTTAGACTTGACAGCGTTACCTAAATGGCATTGATTTAACTATGGATATTATGGAAAATAAAAATATTGAAACACAAATAAAGGAAGTCCCGGATAGAAGACCCTTATTCTTTGGTTTGGGTTTTGGCATCCTGTTCGGCTTTCTGCTGCATAAGGGCGGAGCAACCAAATACGATGTAATTGTAGGTCAGTTGCTTCTCACCGACTATACGGTTTTGCAGATTATGCTTTCGGCAGTTGCCACTGGCATGATTGGAATTTATTTTATGAAGTCCATGGGCTGGATTAAGCTTTCACTCAAAAAGGGTTCGGTAGGTAAAAATGTGATTGGCGCCTCTGTTTTTGGCGTTGGCTTTGCCGTGCTGGGTTATTGTCCCGGTACCATTGCCGGAGCTGTTGGTAACGGATATCTGGATGCCATAGTTGGTGGTTTGGCCGGTATCGTTCTGGGCACCTGGATTTTTGCTGTAATGTATCCCAAATTGAAAAATGGCATCCTGAAGAAAGGCAGTTTTGGCGATATTACTTTTCCGCGCCTGCTAAAGGTGAACGACTGGGTGGTGGTTGTGCCTGCAGTTGCTCTGATAGTTCTCGTGCTGTTTTGGATAGAAAAAGCAGGTTTTTAAAAAACAACTCACTATGGAAACATGGCTGAAAACTATATTTGAATATCTGTACATAACCATCGGAACCTTTGGTGTCGCCATTATTGTATGGGGTGTAATATTATCCGTTTACAAGTTATTGAAGCTGGAATTTAGCAGATTGAAAAATAAGTCAATATACCGTGAGCGGGAATCGGTGCGCCACCAGTTTGCTTCGTACCTGTTGTTTGCGCTGGAGTTTCTGATTGCGGCAGATATCATTGCCACGGTAATACATCCAAAATTTGAGGAGATTGCCATTCTGGCCAGCATTGTGGTCATCAGAACAATGATTAGCTACTTTTTGGAAAAAGAGATTGAGAAATTTAATGTATCTAAAAGAGATTTATCAGCTTAAAAAAAACGGTTAGTGCTGCATCAAACAACAATTAAAATTAAAAAAATGAAAGAAGTAATTACCTCAGATTTTATCGTCACAAACCCGGTTGAGCTGAATGAAATTCCAACAACGCTGGAAACCGGCAAATCGAAAAAGGAAAAGAAAAAAGCACTTAAAAAAGTGGGGAAGAAACTTTCTAAACTGCAAAATACATTGTATGCCCACAACCGTTATGGGGTGCTTGTGTGTTTGCAGGGTATGGACACATCGGGTAAAGATAGTCTGATAAGAGAAGTTTTCAGTAAGTTTAATCCGCGTGGTGTAGTGGTTCACAGTTTTAAGTCACCAACCAGAAAGGAACTGCAACACGATTATTTATGGCGCCACTATGTTGCTTTGCCGGAAAAAGGCAAGTACGCCATCTTTAATCGCAGTCATTATGAAAATGTGCTGGTAACACGGGTAAATCCTCAATATTTGCTTTTCGAGAATATCCCGGGCATCAAAAAAGAGGAGGATATTCCTGCTGATTTTTGGGAAAAGCGATTTAATCAAATCAGAAATTTTGAGGAACATATTGCCCAAAACGGAATTATTGTTTTTAAGTTTTTTCTGCACCTGAGCAAAGAGGAACAAAGATTACGGTTATTGAGAAGGCTGGAAAAAAAAGATAAAAACTGGAAATTTGCACCCGGCGATTTAACCGAAAGGGAGCTTTGGGATGAGTATCTGAAATACTATGAAGAAGCTATAAACAAAACATCCTTTCCCCATGCCCCGTGGTATATTATACCAGCCAACGACAAACGCACAGCAAGAAACCTTGTGGCAAAAATCATTTATGAAAAAATGGTTCAATATGATACTATTACCGAACCTCCGCCGGATGATAATCTTCTGAAAAATATAGATAAATACAAGGAAATACTTTCAAAGAAAGATAATTGATTAACACGAAAATTTGTTTAATTGATTTTTAGATATGGAAAAAACCGTTGAATTCTATAACGATGTAATTCAATACTTACAATTGAATTACCTGAATCTTGGATTTGTCCTTTTATTCGTAGTTGTGGGTTTTTTGATAGCCGAATTTATCAAGCGCAGAATTAAACGCCGGATTAGCAGAAGAGCAACCAACCCGATAACGGCCACATTCATATCTCAGATTATCAGCTTTGCCCTGAAAACAATTGTTGTATTGATAACCCTTTATTTACTGGGACTTAATTCTTTTACAAATAAAGTTTTGGCCGGGGCGGGGCTGTTGGCATTTGTTATTGGTTTTGCATTAAAAGATATTGGCGAGAATTTTTTGGCAGGTATTATTCTTGCCTTTAAAAGTCCGTTTAAACAGGATGATTTAATTGAAGTGAATAATATTATTGGTTTTGTGAAAGATATTAATATTCGCGAAACCCAAATAAAAACACCCGATGGCAAGGATGTCTTTTTGCCCAACTCCATAATTCTTAAAAATCCAATGTTTAATTATACCATTGATGGTTTTTTGCGGTATGAATTTGTTGTTGGTATTGCTTACGAAAACAATTCCACAAAAGCCATAAAAGCAATGCTTGAAGCAGCAACAAATGTTGAAGGTGTTTTAAAAGGAGAACGCAAACCTGTTGTTATTATCAATGAATTGACTGCCAGTACCATAAATATTAGGGTGATGTTCTGGGTGGATACTTTTCAAACCTCCCGGCGAACAGTGCATCATAATATTCGCTCACAAGTTATGAATGATGTTGTTGCGGCATTGGTTACCAAAGGGTTCACTCTGCCGGCATCTGTTATCGAGTTAAAAAACTATGAACCATCAATTCCTTTGAGCCCGAATGCTGAAATAAACGAAAATGAAATAACAAAACCGTAAACTGTTTTATACAAAAACTTTCTGCATTTTAATCATGAAAACCAAATTGCAATTGAATTGACTGAAAAATTTAAAATGGCGAATATTGAAAACAAGAAATAGAAATACTTGTTTGATATACAAATATGATATACTTTTGTCATATTAAAAGTACAAAGTATGAAAACAGTATCATTAAAAATTGACGATTCGATTTTTGGAGAAACCGAAAAAATTCTTTCAACAATTAAAAAACCCAGAAACAGGTATATTAACGATGCAATTGATTACTATAACCGGATTCAAAAACGTTCGATTTTAGAAAAAAAACTTAAAAAAGAATCTGATTTAGTTAAAGCAGATTCAATGGAGGTATTAAAAGATTTTGAGGAGATTGATTATGTCGGTTAAACAATACGAAATCTGGATTGCAGATTTAAATCCACAGATTGGAACCGAAACTGGAAAAACAAGACCAGTACTCATTATCCAAACAAATCTTCTAAACCAAATACCACATCCTTCAACTATTATTTGTCCGATAACAACAAATGTTAAAAAAGATTCGGAAATTTTACGAGTGCATTTAAAAAAAGGAGAAGCAAATTTGCATCAAAACTGCGATATAATGATTGACCAAATCAGGGCAATTGATAATGAACGACTCGTTAAAAAAGTTGGAGATTTACCAAAAAACCTGATTGAACTTGTAAAAGAGAATTTAATGATAATCATTGATTTAGAATAAATGTATGCTTGATACTCTTCGAAATCCACGCCGTCAAATCCTGATGATTATCCGCGATAAAAACCTAATGACATAAAAAAAAATCTATATTTATTCCCTGAAAACCAAATTGATGATATGATTTTGGAAGATGACAGTAGAAACGAAAGTTGCGTTAATCTACCCAAAACAGAAGAATAAACGCAACAGAAATAAAAACTATAGTGAGTATAAACGCATATTATTTTATACTTACGTTATGCTTAATTTTAGAAAACAGAGAATCAGACAATTACTTGTATTTTGAAATGAACCCATTATCTTTGATACTATCATTTGATACTATCAAGACTTAAATAAATGAAACCACCGTATAAAATAACTGGAAAGATTTTAAAATTGGTTGCTTCGATTTCGGAAAAAATTGGAGAGGTAAATTCTGCCCATTTAAATAAACCACCATCAGAATTAAGAAAGAAAAACAGGATTAAAACAATTCACTCATCGCTGGAAATTGAAGGAAATACCTTGACCATTGAGCAGATAACAGCAATTATAGAAAATAAAAGGGTAATTGGACCTAAAAAAGACATCCTGGAAGTTAAAAACGCAATTGCTGTTTATGACTATTTAGACAATTTGAATCCGTATAAGTTTGAATCATTCTGTGAGGCTCACGGAATATTAATGAACGGACTTATTGAATCAGCTGGAAAACTTAGAAGCAAATCGGTTGGAATTGTTAAGGGCTCGGAGGTTGCTCACATTGCTCCACCAAGCGAAATGCTAAAACCATTAATGATTGACTTGTTTGACTATTTAAATAATGACGAAGACCTGGTTTTAATTAAAAGTTGTGTATTCCACTATGAAATGGAATTTATTCATCCATTCATCGACGGGAATGGTAGAATGGGGAGATTATGGCAAACGCTGATTTTAAAGGACTCCTATCCTGTTTTTGAATTCCTGCCAATTGAGACTTTAATAGAAGAAAGACAAGAACAATATTATGAATCTCTTGGAAAATCTGACAATACTGGAGAATCGACCGTATTTATTGAATTTATGCTTGAAATTATCCTTGAATCACTTGAGGAATTATTAAATATTCAGAATATCAGCTTAACGAATATTGACCGGATTAATTTATTCAAGTCAATTGTTAAAAACGACTACTTCACACGAAAAGAATATTTAAAGAGTTTTAGAGAAATTTCTTCGGCGACAGCAAGTCGGGATTTGAATTTTGCTGTTGAGAATGGAATGATTGAAAAGATTGGAGATAAAAATACAACGAGATATAAATACAAATAAAAAGCAAAGCCTAATAATGCATATATCGATTATAATCCTGATGTTTTTCGCGGAAAGACCTTGCTTTTGCCATGCGACGACCCCGAGTGGAGCAACTTTACCAAATATTTTGCCCAGAATTTTGAACGCTTTGGCCTGAAAAAGCTGATTAGTACCAGCTCATAAAAAGCCTATGACCCGAAAAAGGTATCGGCTGAGGTTCAAAAACTTTATGGCGACCCGTATGTCAAAAACCGTAAAGGCATTTTTGAGTACATTCTGGGAGGTTCAGTCGATACAAAATTGATAGATGTCCGGGTTTTTGATGACGCAACAAAAAGATCTGTTTACGCATCACAAACTAAACAAGCTGAAGCTAACAGTGAATCCAATTGCCCTCTTTGTGCCATTGGACATGACGCCAACTTCACGCTATCCATAGGACTATTAAGTTTCATAGCCCGACAAACAGCTAAAAATTTGCAACATCGCGGATACGAAATCGACCAGCTAAATCAATTTTGGGTGGACAGTCAGGCTTTTATTTTGATGGCTGCAATTGTCTATGTTATTGCGACTATTTTCAAAAAGGGAATTGAGTTACAGAACGAAAACGAATTAACCATCTGACTTATGGCTATAATTGTAAACTTAGACGTAATGATGGCAAAGCGAAAAATGTCGCTAAATGAACTTTCTGAAAAGGTTGACATCACATTATCCAATCTGTCAATACTAAAAACAGGAAAGGATAAAGCTGTAAGGTTCAGCACCCTGGAAGCAATTTGCAAGGTATTGGAATGTCAGCCGGGAGATATTCTGGAATTCAGAGAAGAAGAAATGCAGTAGTTGCATTATAAAGTAAAAGGAATTCAATTCCTTTGAGTCCGAATATTGAAATAAACGAAAATAGAAATACGAAACACAAAAAGCAGAATTTTATGGCGCAGAAACAAACAAAACTGCCTGCCCTGCCCTTGCGGGGAATAGTCAGAATAGTATTGCTTATTGCAACCGTAATCTCCATGTTTTTCGTACCATGGATTTTGGTAAGGGCGTGGTTAACACCACTACCTGATACGGTTCAGGAACAGGTAAATGAAGCAATTGGGCTTGGGTTTGATGGAATGATTGTTTATGTTGACCAGGGAGGAAAAGAACCTGCTTTTTACGCTGCCGGCTGGAAAAACAGGGAGAGCAAAATACCAGCCGATCCACATTCATTATTCAAGATTGCCAGCATCAGCAAATTGTACGACGCCGTTGCCATCACCAAATTGGTGCACCATGGGCGTTTGTCTTTGGATAAAACACTGGCCGGTTATTTTCCGGAATTGGTGGGAAGAATTGAAAATGCAGAAAGAATAACCTTACGAATGATGGTGCAGCATCGGAGTGGTATTCCTAATTTAACTGACACTCCAAACTTTTGGACAGATCCACCAAAAAGCAGTGAAGATGCGCTTGAACGGGTACTTGATTTGCCGGCTGATTTTGATCCCGGTGAAGATCACGAATATTCAAATACCAATTATTTGCTGATTACTTTACTCATTGAAAAAGTGACAGGAATGAGCAAGTTCCAATTCATCCAAAAGGAAGTCCTGTACCCACTCGGGCTGAAAAACACCTTTAGTTCTATACATGAAATAAATACAGAACGTTTGATGAGCGGTTACTACGTTGGCATAGAGGACGATATCAAGTCGGTCGATTATGGCTCGATGATAGCTACAGCAGAAGATGTGGGCATATTCCTGCGGGCATTAAACGACGGTTCATTGTTTGATGAAGAGGAACAGGAAATCTATTCCTCCATTTACGTGTACGAACATACAGGCCTGATTCCCGGCTACCAGAGTATAGCAAAATACCACAAAGACATCGACACAGTTGTTATTCAATTTGTAAATACAACTAATTTTGATGGATACACCTGGAATTTATCGGAAATCGCATATAACCGTATTGTCAAAATTCTGAGAAAACAAAAAAACCCATAATGAACAGGACTTTGAGTGGACGGCAATTCGTACTCCGTCCGTTGCCCTTCTGCCAAAAGGATAGCATCCCTTCCGTTCAATAGGTTTTAGCTGCCGGTGATGAGAAAAGGGATGCCATCCTACTCGTGTCTTTGCTCCTTGCTCTCAGCCCTTTGCCCTCTGCTCTTTGCTCTCTGCCCTCTCCAAAATATGTGAATGATGTAAATTTTCCCAAAAATTCTGTAACACTATCCAGGGTACAGGTGCTTAATTTAGTTTTTTCAATATTTAGCAATGTTTACAGTTGAAATATTAAGTTTATGCCATCATTAGCAGCAATATCGAAAATTGATTTCCCGTATAAGTTGAACTAAAGTACTGCTGATTAATTAAGGTAACACAAATTCAAAATAAAACAGTTTATCATGGAAAAACATCTGGTGAAAATAAAATCAATAAAGCACATCACTCCCGATGTATTGCAAATTGTTACGAAAAAACCTCCTAACTATAATTTCACTCCGGGGCAGGCTACTGAAGTTGCAATAAATAAAACAGGATGGAAGGATAAAAAAAGACCATTCACATTTACTTCCCTGCCTGTCGATGATTATCTCGAATTTACCATCAAAACTTATCCATCGCACAAAGGTGTAACAAATGAACTTTTGAAACTAAAAAAGGATGATGAGTTGATTCTGCACGATGTATTTGGCGCAATAACTTACAAAGGCGAAGGGGTATTTATTGCCGGAGGTGCAGGTTTTACACCGTTTATCTGCATACTCAGATATCTTCAATTGAAAAATGAAACAGGTGCAAATAAGCTTATTTTCGCCAATAAAACCAAAGAAGACATCATTCTTAAAACAGAATTTGAAAAGTTATTAGGCGAAAATTTTATCAATATTTTATCCGATGAAGTAACTCATGAGTATGCACATGGCCAAATTGATGCAGAATTTCTTAAAGCCAACATTAACGGCTTCAATCAGCAATTTTATATATGTGGGCCTCCGCCCATGATGGAAGCAATAGTAAAGCAACTGACAACTATAGGAGTAATTGAAAAAGCAATTACAACAGAAAAAATATAATATGAAAAATAAAAAGATTACAAAAAACAAAAAAGCTAAAAATCAGTCATCTGACAGAAATCCGGCAGAGGACAAGCCCTTAAAACACGGGCAAAACCCGGATAAATCTGTGGCTTTTGAACAAAAGGAGAAAAATTTGAATTCAAAGATTCTGAAAATTACCATGAGGATTCAGGACCATTATCCCGAGTTATCTCAATATCTGGAAGAAATGCCGGTTACTGTTCCATCAGAAAACAATCCGGAAATAACGCTTAATCAACTGCAATCCTACTACGAATCGCTGATTTCGCTCCTGAATAAATACAAAGTGGATTATACAAAAACCGAAGACTGATTTTACTTTTTCGCTTTCGTGATACTTGTTTTCATTCCCGTCAGGAGGGATTTGATAACGTAATTAAACAGAAATTTTTCCGGATCTCTTTCATATTCAATAATTCCCAGCCTCACTCCATCACCCGGCATCGGGTTCGATTCCATCACTACGATATTGGCAATCAGCGACTTTACCTGTTCTACTATCGCGTCGGTTTCGCCGGTTTGTTTATTCACCACATCAAAATCCAATCCCTGATAAAGCAGTTTCAAATTGCCGGTTGCTTTTGTATTGTTTGCCGACATGCTAAAATCCATGGAATTTATTCTACCCGACGTGACAGACATAAAAGCGTTTTTCTCCAGAATGGGATTCAGCCCTGATGCCTCCATTTCCGAAAGCGAGCCATTCACGGCAAAGGTGTTCTGGTTGTCGAAAATCCTGGCTTTCAATAAAATGTCAACTTTGCCTTTGCTCATTAGCAAAGCATTCGCGTGCAATTCCAAATACGCCTTTTCTGTTTTGTAAATGGTATCGTTGGTAATTTTGTAAATCGTTGCATTCAGCTCACTAAAACCGACACTTCCTTTTTCGATGGCCTTTTCAGCATGTTCGGAATAAACTATATTTCCGCCTAAAATACCAATTGAATCAATGTTTAAGGTACCAGAATAATTATAAATCACATCTTGAAATGTGGGTTTTTCTACATGCCGGAATTCTTCACGTTTATCACGGAATACATTCAGTTTCACTTCCCCGATTTCGATAAATGAACTGGTCATATTTCCTGATTTAACGAAGTCTGCGGCCGAAAAATCGTGAAAGATTACCTGGCTGAACGTGCCTTCAATTCGATCCGTTTCATACTGGTGCCGGGCAGTAAATTCGTATTCGCTATAATTGGGCTGAATTGCAAAACTGTTAACTGTAAGTGTATTTGAAGTTGCAGAATTGTTTATTCCAACGGCTGAAAACGTGCACAGGCTGTCGTCCGTAACTGTTTTGAATTCCAAAGCACCAAAATCGAACTGACCAAAAATACCGGGCGATAAGGTATCCTTTTTCTCAACCTGGATATCATAAATTTTTAAAACGCCATCTTTCAGGAAATAAGTTTGTGCAGTTGACTTGTCTTTTAAATCCACAACCAGCTTATCAAAAAAGAGGTTTTCTATCCTGATGTTTAGTGGTGAGAGTGGCGCCGGCCCGTTTTTCTCCGGTAAATCAAACGTTCCGGTAAAACGACTATTAAAAATATCAACTTCACGGATGTCGATGTCTTTTTTAAATGCAGCTTTCAGCAGACGAATTCCTTTGAATTTTACCGATTCAATTTCTCCGGTTAAACCGGGTTGTCCTTCATTTTCCGGTTTCGAAAGCAGGGTAATGTTTTTAAGTTCAATGCCTGAACGAAAGATTGAAATATCAACCTTTTCAATTTCCAACTGATAATCACCGGAATTTTCATTTACTGAAGCCTCAATTTTTTGCCCTATCCAGGGTTCAACAACAACATTCGTTAAAAGCCATACCAGCAGCACAAAAGCCGTAATCCCAAATAAAATCCTCAAAAATATTTTCTTCTTCATCTCACTTCAAAGTTGGCACAATTTATCTTTCAGAATGTTACATAATTTCATGGAATATTTACATTATTCTCACAATGTCTTCGGTTCTCCGCTCTTTGCCCTTTGCTCTCTGCACCATGCTCCATTCCCTCTGCCCTTTATCAAAAGGATAGCATCCCTTCTGTTCAAAAAACCTGTAAAGGTTTGGATTTTCCCTGCCAATGATGGGAAAAGGGATGCCATCCCTTCTGTTCAAAAAACCTGCAAAGGTTTGGATTTTCCCTGCCACTGATGAGAAAAGGGATACCATCCTTCTGCTCCTTGCTCCTTGCCCTCTGCCCTCTGCCCTCAGCTCCTGACTCTCTGCTCTCTACTCTATACTCTATACAAAAAGGATAGCATCCCTTTCGTTCAAAAAACCTGCAAAGGTTTGGATTTTCCCTGCCGCTGATGAGAAAAGGGATACCATCCTTCTGCTCTCTGCCCTTTGCTCTCTGCTCTTTGCTCTCTGCTCTTTGCCCTCTCTCTGCACCATGCTCCATGCTCTCCGCCCTCTGCTCCATGCCCACTGCTCTCCGCTCTCCGCTCTCCAAAATGTGTGAATGTTGTAACTCTTTTATAAATTTATGTAATACAAACCATTTCATATTTACCCAACTTAGCGCCCAAATGAATCATGAAAAAAATGAAGGTTCCTGTTGGAAAAATTTTAAAGATTCTAAAAAAGGCGCTGAAAGGATGGTGGGCAAAAGACCCGTTTCGCGAAAGTGCAGTAATTGCCTACTATGCAATTTTTGCATTGCCCGGGTTGCTGGTAGTCATTCTTACAACCGCCGGTTACTTTTTTGGAAACGATGCGGTCAACAATCTTATTTCAGCCCAGTTCACATCTACAATGGGCTCCGACACTGCCCTGCAGGTTCAGAATATAATAGCACAAGCCGGCAAAGCGAAAAACTCCCTTTTGGCAACAATTATTGGAGTTTTTGTAATGTTTGTGGGCGCCACCGGCGTTTTTGCACAGTTTCAAAAATCATTAAATATCATTTGGGAGGTGAAAATCGACGAATCGAAAAACGGTATTTTGAGTTTTCTCAGGATTCGGTTATTTTCATTTGGGCTAATCATTACCATTGCGTTTTTACTGATTGTTTCGCTTGTAATTTCTGCATTGCTTTCGGCCTTTGGTAACTGGTTGTCTGGTCATTTTTCCGAAACATTTTTTGTGGCGCTGCAGGTAGTCAATTTCGTTTTGTCATTTATCATTCTTACCGTTTTGTTTGCACTGATGTTCAAATTTTTGCCCGATGCAAAAATAAAATGGAAACATGTGTGGATTGGTTCAATATTTACCGCTTTTCTGTTTGGTATTGGCAAATTTGGACTGGGTTTGTATTTCGGGAAATTAAACCCCGAAATCGGTTATGGTGCTGCAGGTTCTATTATTCTAATCATGCTGTGGGTTTCCTATTCTTCCATGATTGTTTTCTTTGGCGCTGAATTTACCCGCGCTTATGCCGATTTTATTTCGGGAAGAGTGGCGCCAACTGAAATAGCGAAATCAGATAATCAGGTTAAACCCAAATAATCATTAAAAAATAAAAAGAAAAATGAAACTGTCATTTCAAAAATTGTTTTACGTAATTGCCACTACATTTGCGCTGTTTGCAATAATGGTTTTGGCTAAACCCATTCTCATTCCGCTAAGTGTTGCTTTGCTTATTTCGTTTATTCTTTTCCCATTGGCAAAAAAGTTTGAGACATGGAATATCAACAGAATCTTAGCAGCTTTTCTTTCCATTTTCTCTGTAATTTTAATCATTGCTGGAGTTCTTTACTTTTTTTCAACTCAGCTTATTAACATGTCGAAAGAATTCAGTGATTTTAAAGATGAAATCATTAGCGTTTTTGCAGATGTTACCGTTTTTATCAATAACAATGTGAGTTTTGTTGAGGACCTGAGAAGGGATGAACTTCTTGACCGGATGAAAGAATGGGCAAGCAGTTCAACCGGATTTTTAATACAAAAAACCGTTAGCAATACCGCAACATTCTTTGCCGGATTGATGGCAACAGTTGTATTTATTTTTCTGTTCCTCATTTACAGAGACGGATTGACACATGCATTTCTGGCTTTTTCACCCAAAGACAAAAGAAACAGGGTTTTCAAAATGTTTAAATCGGTGCAGCAGGTGGGACAAAAATACCTGTTTGGCATGTTACTTCTTACCATTATTATTGGATTTGCCAACAGTTTTGGATTATTGATAATTGGCATCGACAATCCCTTCCTTTTCGGATTTTTAGGCGCTATTTTGGCCATCATCCCGTATATTGGTGCTGTATTGGGAGCTCTTATTCCGGCTCTTTACGCTTTTGTATCCTACGATTCTTTCTGGATGCCAGTAGCAGTGGTCATTTTATATTATGCTGTTCAATTGGTTACCGATAATTTTCTGTCTCCAAAAATCGTTGGGAGCAGTTTAAAGCTTAATGCTTTAACTGTCATCCTTAGTTTGTTTATTGGTGCGTCAGTCTGGGGTATTGCCGGTATGATTCTTTTTTTGCCGTTTGCCGCCATGTTAAGGGTTGTTTGCGAAGAATTTGATGAGCTTAAACCAGTTGCACTAATTTTGGGTGAGTATAATAAAAAGGGAAACGATGGCAATGGACCAATTTCAGTTTGGTGGGAAAAAATAAAAAAACGGTTTTCAAAATAATCCCTTCCTTATAAATGTGTGAATGATGTAAACCTTCGTGAAAGTTGTGTAATACTTGTCATATTAAAAATCCTCAACTTTATCATTTCAATATTAACAATTATAAAGACAATTATTATGGCAGAAATTAAAATTGAACAGAAAAAACAGATTTGGCCGTGGATGGTGGCAGGCCTTGTCATAGCTGCATTGCTGGCATATTTTCTGGTATTCCGCGAAAACGACAAAAATGAAGCGGTTGTATCAGAAGAAGATTACATCACCAATACGAACGAACCTGCACGCTCAGTGGTGAAAGAAAATAACGTCACTGTTGCTGCTTATGTAAATTTCATAGAAAAAAGCAAGGAAAAGATGAGTCTGGACCATGCCTATACAAATGAAGCGCTATTAAAACTGATTGAGGCTACAAAGGCTAAGGCCGATGAGGTTGGATATGAAGTCCGGGCAGATTTGGAAAAGGTAAAAGGATTTGCAAATATGATAACAATAGATCCTTTTGATACAGCACACGCAGATAACATAAGAAAGGCAACCGATATTTTAACCAATGTATTGCAAAACATCCAAAAGGTAAATTATCCGGGTTTGGCAGATGAAGTTGGAGAATTAAAAAGTGCATCACAATCAATAAAACCGGGAGTACTTACCTTGGAACAGAAAGATGCAGTAAAGAATTACTTTGCCAAAGCTTCGGACCTGCTTGAAAAAATGAATTAATAAATCTTAAAAAATTTAAAAATGACAGATACAAGTAAAAATCTTTTTAATCTGGATGAATTATCAGGTTATAAAGTGGCCGAAAGTTACAACGATGTAAGGGGCTGGGATGTAAAAGATGCAAACAACCGTACCATTGGGAAAGTGGATCATTTGCTGGTAAATAAACTGGCTGAACGTGTAGTTTACCTCGATGTTGAAGTAGATTCAACCTTGATTGAGGAAGGGCACAACACGTATCAGTCCTCTGTAAGCGAAGGTGTTCATGCGTTTTTAAACAAGGATGGGGAAAATCACCTGATAATTCCCATTGGAATGGCAAATTTCGACGAGGAAAATAAATTGGTGAATACCAACCAGATTGACAGCTCAACTTTTGCAAAAGCCAAACGGTTTAAAAAAGGTGATGTTATTGATTTTGGTTACGAATTAGATGTATTGCGCCATTACAAAGGAGATAACACAATTCACAGTTCGAATACTGTAGATGGATTTTATGAACGCGAAGAGTTCAATAATGCATTTCATAAGAGAGATTTGGAATAAAATACAATGGAAAACCTTACAAAAGAATTGATTCAGGAGCTCCTGGCGGTAAGTCAGGAGCCTTGTCTTTCGCTTTATATGCCTACGCACAGAACCCATCCTGAAAACCTTCAGGATACCATTCTTTTTAAAAATCTTGTCAGGCAAATGGAAGAATCACTGATGCAAAAATATTCAGCCAGTGAGGCAAAAGAATATATGGAGCCTTTGGGATCCCTTGTTAACGACAATGATATCTGGAATTACACAAAAAATGGACTGGCTGTTTTTAGTGCAAAAGGGATGGTTAAAGTTGTAGGATTGCATAAATCGGTTGAAGAACTGGCCATGGTGGCCGACAGTTTCCATACCAAACCGCTCTGGCAGTATTTGCAATCGCTCGACCAGTTCCATTTACTGGCTTTAACCCTTCACGATATCCGGCTTTTTGAAGGCAACTGTCACTCACTTTCGGAGGTTGAACTCACTACTGATACTCCAAAAACCATAACAGAAGCGCTGGGTGATGAATTGACCGAAAAGCATTCAACGGCAGCATCTTATGGCGGTGTTGGGGGAGAAAGCACAAGCATGCATCATGGACATGGTGGTTATAAGGAAGAATCCGAAAAAGATGCTGAGCGGTTTTTTCGTGTGGTTGCCAATGCAATTTATGAACACTATTCGAAACCTACAGACTGGCCTCTTATTCTTACTGCGTTGCCCGAACACCATAACCTTTTTCAAAGGGTAAATAAAAATCCTTTGTTGTTATCCGATGGAATTGATATAAATCCTTCATCCGTTTCACCCGATCAACTTGCAAAAATGGCATGGGAAATAATGGAACCGGAGTATAACCAAAAACTCGACAGCCTGGTTGACCGGTTTGAACAGGCAAGGGCAAACGGCAAAGGCAGCGATGACTATAAGGAAGTTGCCGTAGCCGCAGTTGAGGGACGGATTGATACGCTTATTGTTGAAGCCGACCGGATTATTGCAGTCAGGGTAACAAATCTGGTAACGGGGAATACACAGAAAAAAAATATGAATAATCCGAGAGTAGATGATCTGCTGGACGATATGGGAGAATTAGTACTAAAAATGGGCGGACAGGTGATGGTGCTCCCAACCGAAAAGATGCCTTCCGATAAAGGGCTCGCTGCCATATTTCGTTATTAATTTCACAACTGTTTACTACCGGCAATCACTTTCGGTTCATTGCAATTCCCGGAAACACCGAAACATTAAAATCGGCGTCATTAGAAGATATTAGCGAAATAGAGTTGAGAAGTATGTCGTACAAAGACATTTGCGAATTATTTAATATTCCTGAATAAGCTTGAAAATGTGTGAATGATGTAAATATTTTTCATAATTGTATAACAAAATCTTATGTAGTACTCCATAATTTTATACGGTCAGTTAAAAGATATTGAGTTAATGAAAAAAACGGAAGAGAAACCCTTTGGCCATGAACTACATAAGTCGCCAACCGGAATTCAGGGGTTCGATGAAATAACCGATGGCGGATTACCTGCCGGCAGGCCAACGCTCGTTTGCGGTGGCGCAGGTTGTGGAAAAACGCTGTTCGGAATGGAGTTTATTGTGCGTGGTGCAACACAGTTTAACGAACCCGGCGTGTTTATGTCGTTCGAAGAAACAAATGAAGAATTGACACAAAATGTTTCTTCACTTGGTTTCGATTTGGACGAACTGGTCAAAAGCAAAAAAATTGTGCTTGAACACGTCCACATCGAACGCAGTGAGATTGCAGAGACCGGGGAATACGATTTGGAAGCATTATTCATTCGCCTTGGTTATGCCATTGATTCCATTGGAGCAAAACGAGTTGTTTTGGATACCATTGAATCCTTGTTTGCAGGATTGCCCAACCAACTGATTCTGCGTGCCGAACTGCGGCGTTTGTTTCGTTGGCTGAAAGAAAAAAAGGTTACCGCAATTATAACCGGCGAACGCGGTAACGAAACCTTAACACGTCAGGGTTTGGAAGAATATGTTTCAGATTGTGTTATTATGCTCGATCACCGGGTTACTAAACAGAACTCCACCCGCCGGTTGCGAATTGTTAAGTATCGTGGGTCGATTCACGGTACCAATGAATATCCGTTTCTGATAAACGAAGATGGGTTTTCGATATTACCGGTAACTTCACTGGGATTAAACCACACGGTTACAAATAAAAGAATTTCCAGTGGTATAGCTGCACTCGACAAAATGCTCGAAGGAAAAGGGTATTTCAGGGGGAGTACTGTACTCATTTCGGGAACTGCCGGAATGGGAAAAACAAGTATTGCGGCACACTTTGCCGATGCAGCATGTAAACGTGGCGAACGTGTTCTTTATTTCTGTTTCGAAGAATCTCCAAACCAGCTTATTCGGAATATGCTTTCTATTGGAATTGATTTTGAACCCTGGGTGCAGAAAGGTCTTTTAAAATTTCAGGCAACCCGTCCTACCTTTTACGGTTTGGAAATGCACCTGGTTGCAACACACAAGGCGGTTAATGATTTTAAACCTGAAGTTGTAATTTTCGATCCGATAAATACTTTTTTGATTGACGATAAAGAGTTCGAAGTAAAAACAATGCTCATGCGTATTGTCGATTTCCTGAAGTTGAATCAAATAACGGCCTTATTTACCAGCTTAACAACCGGCGGGACTATTTTGGAGCATGCTGACACAAACATTTCATCGCTTATTGATACCTGGCTGCTGCTTCGTGATATAGAATTAAACGGCGAACGAAACAGGGGAATGTACGTCCTTAAATCAAGGGGGATGGCCAATTCCAACCAAATTCGCGAATTCATTTTAACCAACCACGGCGTAGAGTTACGTAAGGTTTATATAGGTTCAGGTGGTGTTTTAACCGGCTCGGCCCGTATTGCACAGGAAACGCTGGAAAATGCCGAAGTGCTGACACGAAAGAATGATATTGAACGGAAAAAACGTGAAATAGAACGAAAGCGAAAAACACTGGAAGCAAAGATTATTTCTTTATATGCCGATTTTGAATCGGAAGAATCGGAAGCCTTAAAAATGATAGAAACAGAGCAGGATATAATTAAAAGCCTTGAACTGGATAAAGTAAAAATGGCAGAAAGCCGAAATGCTGAAATTAAAACCGAACAACAATACAACAAAAGAAACTATAAAAAAACGATACTATGATGCCAGATAAAGAAAACCCGGATGTAAAAATGAAGGAGAAAAAACCACGTAAAACAACAAAAGATATGTGGATACTTCGGTTATATGTAGCCGGACAAACACCAAAAGCCATAACTGCATTTACCAATTTGAAAAAAATTTGTGAAGAACAATTGGACGGAAAATACTCCATTGAAGTGATCGATCTGTTGGAAAATCCACATTTGGCCAACGAGTACCAAATTGTTGCCCTGCCAACATTAATCAGGAAATTACCGGTACCTGTCCGCAAGATAATCGGTGACCTCTCAGATACAGAGCGTGTTTTGATTGGGTTGGATTTATTGGAAGCGAACTGATGGAAATACAAAATTCGTAAGATATAGTTATGAAAGAGAAAAAAGTAAAAGTAAAAAGTGCCACAGATGAATTTAATCTTACCTCCGCTGATAAGGATCCGGATAAATATATCTTGCGTTTATACATCACTGGTGCTACGAGCCGATCGGTGCTGGCTATATCGAACCTGAAAAAAATCTGTGAAGAGTATCTTGAAGGACAATATGAACTGGAAGTGATTGACTTATACCAAAATCCACTGGCAGCAAAAAAGGAACAGATAATTGCAGCCCCAACACTGATTAAAAAATTGCCGCTTCCTTTCAGGCGTATCATTGGCGATATGTCAAACGAAGAGAAAGTGCTTATAGGTTTAGACCTGAGAAAATTAGCAAAAACGTAATGTTTTTAACGAATTAAAACATTCGATTTATGACAAATACAGCAACATCCAAAACAAAAGAGCAGCTAATAGCTGACAATGCAGAATTGCATTCGCGCCTGTTGGAAGCAAAAGAAATGCTTTCAGCCATACGAAGTGGAGAAGTAGATGCAATTGTAATTTCCGGTGACAAAGGAGAACAGGTTTACTCGATTTCTTCGGCTGAAACACCCTACCGTACGTTTGTTGAAGAAATGCACGGAGGGGCAGTTACACTGAATAAAGAAGGTCTGATTTTGTATTGCAATAACCGGTTTGCTGAACTCGTAAAACAACCGGCTAATTCTGTGATTGGTACATATTTTAAAGATTATATCGTTCCCATTGACAAATTAAACCTGGAAAACCTGCTGGAAAAACTGACTTCCCGCAAAAACAGAGCGCTGATAATATCCTTAACCAACTCAACCTGGCTAAAACTGTCTGTTCGGTTATTGCCCGCTTACCTGCACGGCGATAATTATATTATAATAGCTACCGATATTACAGAACTGAAACAAAAAGAAATTGAACTTCTTGAATTACACCGGCAATTAAAAGAACAACTGGTTCAGTTACAGGATTTGCGCTTTGACGTAATTAATGCAAAAATTGAAACCGATGTTGTAAATAAAAAATTAGGGAAAACCATTGAAAAACTGGTTAAAGAAAACAGCAAACTTAAGTTGGATAAGGAAGATTTGAAGCTTAAGTTAAAGCAAAAGAAAGTATCAGCAAGAATGAAGAAGTAGCTTGTGACGGTTTGTTTTGTAAAATTCCAATTCGAATGTTGTTTGCCGGCAAAATCGTTTTTACTTTTTAAAGGCAAAAATCAGGAGCCTTTTAAACTTCCCCACCCATCCGCCACAAAAAAATGTTTTACAGCACGAGGTAAAAAGACTCCATGTTGAGGCCCGGAAAATATAATTTGACGCTAAAAACCTCAGGTTAGTTCCCTGGAGATAATAAACAGGTGACCATTCATGGAACTTTACCAAATTGAATGAACAACCTGTGAACAATACATTTTCAGACGCAAAAAAATAATACACTTGATATAAAAAAATATTGTATAGTTTTGGAAGACAGACAACATAATTGGCGTATTATACAACAAAATTCACGAAAAGTCGTTTCTATTGTAAATATTTGTAATATATTTACCAAAAAAAGAAAAAGAAATGATTTTAGAATTTAGAGTTGAAAACTATTTGTCTTTTAGAGAAGAACAAATACTTAGTTTCGAACCCTCTTCCGATAAAGAATATGAATCTCAATATTGTGTCGAAGTAAAAGAAGGAGTTAAAGTTTTAAAACTTGGATTGGTTTATGGCGCAAACGCATCAGGTAAGACAAACCTATTAAAGTCATTAGAGTTTTTAAGAAGATTTATTCTTCAACAAAAAAAAGATAAAACAGAACCAACTGGGAGTATTCCATTTCAATTTGATGAATTATATTCAAACAAGCCAAGTAGCTTTGAATTAACTTTTTTTTTAAATCAAATAAAATATGTTTATTCGGTTGTTCTCAATGAAAAAAGGGTACTTAAAGAGAACCTGATTTACTATCCGGGAATACAACCTGCTGTTTTTTTTGATAGATGGTATGATAAAGAAAAAGAAAAATCTATAATAAAATTTGGTGGGACTATTGATTTAAAATCATCTGACAAAAAACTAATTGAAGGTTTAACAATTTCAAATAGTTCTGTTTTTTCAGCTTTTTCAAAAGCTAATGTAGAGAAATCAGCTCTTGACGAGGTTTTTAACTGGTTTAAAGAAGACTTCATGCAAATGATTCAACCCAAAACAGATTTATTTGGATGGACAAGTTCAAGATTGGAAAAAGAAAATTTATGTAAAGATTTTGTTTTAGAAGTTTTACAAAAAGCTGATTTCAATATTTCGGAAATAGATATAAAAGAGGAAGAAATTCCAATTGACGAAGAACTTGAATCCAGAATTTCAGGTTTGGATATGCCTGAACAATTGAAAGAAGAAATACTTCAAAAAAAGATGTTGAAAGCAAAAGACATTTCGTTTCAGCATACTACCAAACTAATGAAAAAAAACTTACCTAGAAAACTTGAATCTAATGGAACTATTCGATTCTATGGACTTGGAGGTGTTTTAAACAAACTTTTATCACCTAACACCTTTCTTTGTATAGATGAGATTGAAAATTCATTACACTATGATTTAGTTGCTCATTTTATAAAAACATTTTTAATGAATTCAAATAACTCTCAGTTATTGTTTTCTACTCACGATATCAATCTTTTAAACGAAGATTTTTTAAGAAGAGATACTGTTTGGTTTGCAGATAAAAATGAATTTGGAGCCTCAGAGTTATATTCTTTATTAGATTTTAAATTACATAAAAATTTATCTGCTTATAATGCGTACAAAGTAGGAAAATTAGGGGCTAAACCAAAATTAGGTGAAATTTTAATATCGGACTATGGCAAGGAAAACTAAACCTCGACCACCAAAATTTCAAGTTGCTATTGTTGGAGAAGGAGAAACTGAATGGTTTTATTTTAATAATATGAGGCAGGATGAGAAATTCAGTTTTAAAGTAGCGCCTGACTTACCCAAACATTCAGATTATAAGTCTATAATAAAAACAGCTAGAGATAAAATAAACGAGGGGTATGATTTAGTCTTTTGCGTCCTTGACCTGGATAGAATAATTACTAATGATACAGAGAAAAAGGGATATAACTTAGAAAAGTCAAAAGCAAAAGCAAATAAAGGAATCGAGTTTATTGAAACTATGCCATGCATCGAACTTTGGTTTTTACTTCACTTTTTAGAAAGCTATTCATCAAGAGTTTATATAGATTATAAACAGGTGAGTATACCACTAAAAAATTACATTCCAAATTATGAAAAAACAACAAAATTTTTAAAAACAATTCGTCTTTATGAATACTTGAATAAAAAAGGAAATTTTGAAAAGGCAAATGAATTTGCGACAAGACTTGAAGAAGAAAAAAAAGGTAGTGACAACCCGTTATTTAACTTCACTCAAATAAACAATTTAATAAATAGATTGAAAGGGAAATAAAACACCAACCCCCAATCGACTAGATGGCCGGTGTGCTTTTAAGCCTACCAAAGCTCCTCTCACTTCACTCCTCATAGTTATCCATTAGACGGAATACGGGTCTCGTTCACGGCAGTTCGCCAGGTTATCAGTAATCCGGGAACGGTTAAAACGTGCAAATGTGTGAATGATGTAATTTTTTTAAAAAGTTGTGTAACACTTCAAAAACCAGGTTTCCTAACTTTACAAGCATAAAATTTAATAAAATGAATAAAGGAACAGTAAAGTTTTACAATGAAGACAAAGGATTTGGATTCATTAAAGACGCAGAATCATCGAAAGAGTATTATGTCCATTCAACAGGTGTTAAAGAAAACATCGAAGAGAATGATGAAGTAACTTTTGATTTGGAAGAAGGTAAAAAAGGATTAAATGCAGTGAATGTTAAACTGGTTTAGTTTTAACTACTGCAACAGTTTATAAATTTATCCCGCTTTTGGCGGGATTTTTTTTACACTAATTTTAAATCTGACTTGTGAAATTCTTCGTAGGCCTGCAATACGGTTAAGTGGGAAATTAAATAAGCCAGCGAACTTTCAGCGCCCTGGTTGCGGTTTACGCCGTAACTTTCAAACCCGTCACAGCATCCTTTGGTTTCAAAATCGTACAAACTCATGCGCAAATCGTTTTCACCCAAAAACCACAGAAATGAAGTGTATAATTTATTCAGGTACTCTTTGTCGTTTGTTAAGTGAAATGCCTGGTGGTACATTAAAACCATGGCCATGGCATCAATGGGCTGCTGGGCAAATACAGAACGTTCGCCTTCTTTTTTATACCATTTTTCATTGCCAATCACCGACAAATAATTATCCTTTAACGTATGATCTGTCAGAAATTTCATGGAATCGAGAGCTGTTTGTGTAATTTTTTCATCGTTTAATATTTCGGCAGAATGCAACAAGGCCAAAGGAAGAATTCCATTGTCGTAAGCCAGCAACGATTCAAACCAGTTCCAGCCGTCAGACTGATTTTCCTCGTAATGTTTTATTAAATCATTCGCGAGGTTTCTTAACCTTTCCGTCATTGAATCGTCCGAAGGATTGCTTTTCAGGTAATAACTGATGCCAATCATGGTGTTGGCAATTCCCCTGATGGAGGTTAACTTTTCGAAATAGGGAGCTGCGTTAAAAAATAAAAGTCTTCCCGTTTGATAATAAGCATCATTTGGTGCGTTGCCCAGCAAATAGCCCAGAGCCCAGATTGTCCGGCCAAACGAATCTTCAGACCCCTTTTCGTCCAGAAAATTCCGGCTGAAACTCAGGAAATTCCTGAAAGACCCGTCCGGATTTTGCATGTAATGAATGTAGCTCAGATAAATGGGCGACAGTTCAAGCGCACGTTTGTCTTTCATCTGCCTGTAAGCCATGAGCACCATCAGCAAAGCGCGCGAGTTATCATCGAGGCAATACCCCTCTTTTAAGTTCGGAATACCGAATTTGGCGTGCTGGATAATGCCGGTATCGTCGGTTAACCGGTTGATGTGTGTGAGTGAAAAAGGGGGGAGGATGAGCAAATCGAGCGCCGATTCAATTTTATCAACTTCCAAATGCTCCTCCTCAAGTATTTTTTCAGAAAGTGCCAGGTATCTCTCTCCTGTTTTTGGCCAGGTTATCTTTTTACCATATTCTCCGGCTTTGTTTTTTAGTTTCTTCAGTTCCTCCGGGTTATCGAAAAGTTGGGTTAATGTTTTCGCCAATTCATCCGAATCATTAAAAGGAAATAACCGACCCCTTTCATTCGCCAGTAATTCTGCTGCATGCCAGTATGGAGTTGAAAGAACAGCAGCCCCCACTCCAACCGCGTAGGAAAGTGTTCCGCTGGTAATCTGGGCTTCGTTTAAATACGGGGTGATGTAAATATCGCAAGCATATAAATATTTGAACAAACTCTGTTCGTCAATAAATTCATTCAGAAACAGAACGTGGTTTTTAAGATGAAGGTTTTTCACCAAACGCAAAAGAGAAATACGGTATTCTTCACCGGAGTGCCGCAACACATTCGGGTGGGTTTTCCCCAAAACAATGTATATGAGTTCAGGATATTTTTTTACCACTTCAGGCAGTGCTTTTATAACCGTTTCAATACCCTTGCTTCGTCCGATAAAACCAAAAGTAAGCAGCACTTTCTTGTTTTCAAGTTTAAACTCTTTTTTTGATTTTTCGGGATCGAAATGAATATCAGGGACTCCGTGTTCAATTAATGCAATTTTTTCTTTGGGCACATCGTAAATAGCGGACAGAAACCCTACTGCCTTGTGGCTCATCACCACAATTTTATGTGCCATTTTGCAAATTTCTTTCAGAATGGCTTTTTCGTTATACGATGGCGCTTTAAGAATGGTGTGCAGCGTAACAACAAGCGGAATTTCAAGCCGGTGAAGCAAGGGAAGGATGTAAACTCCGCTCTGTCCGCCAAAAATGCCAAATTCATGCTGGAGAATACAAACGTCGGCGCCACTTAAATTAATGTACTTTACCGCTTTCAAATAATCTTCCTGATAATCCTGCCTGATAGTGGCTTTAACTTCTTCAGGGTAATTATATTCAAGTTCGTTGTCATTTAATGCCACCACAAAACCCTCATCGTTAAGGTTTGCATTCCCGGTCAGCATCGATTTAAACAGGTTGTTTGTAAATGTGCCAATGCCACATTCGCGTGGCGGATAAGTTGCAATATAAGCTATTTTCATAATAGTATCCCTTCATAACCGCTTTTAATGATGGTTGAAATCATTTTAAACCGTACATTCGCTTTAATAGCATGCGATGAATGTGCCGGAATAATTATTCCCTGCCCTGTTTGAAGTGTGTTTGAATTATCTTCAATAACCACCTCGGCTGTCCCTTCAATAATCTGAATAAAAGAGTCGAAGGGCGAAATTTTTTCCACAAGTGTTTCTCCTGAATCAACAGCAAAAACACGAATGGTTCCCGTAGTTTTCTTAATGATAGTTTTGCTGACTACCGCATTTGGAACATACTCAAGAATTTCAATGAGAATATGTATTATCGATTTTTCAATATCGTTCATTTGTATTACACTTTTTAAGATATAATCTCAACAAAGGTAGGCTGCAATATATCGGAAGTGTTACACAATTCGGTTTAAGAATTGTATTATTCACACATTTTCAAGTGTGTCGCGCTTTTGGGTTTTAAGCATTTTAAAGTGGGTTGGGGTTAATCCGGTAAATTTTTTAAACTGATTTGAAAGATGGGCCACACTGCTGTAGTTCATTCGGTATGCTATTTCAGAAAGATTCAGCTCATCGTAAACGATTAATTCTTTTACCCGTTCAATTTTATGGGTGAGGTAAAATTTTTCAATGGTAATTCCTTTTACTTCTGAAAAAAGATTGGCGAGATAGGTATAATTGTAATTGAGTTTTTCGCTTAAAAAATCAGAAAGGTTCACTTTAATCTGGTCTTCGGAGTAGTGCACCAATTCGATGATGGCACTTCTGATTTTTTCAACCAGAATGCTTTTTTTATCATCCATCAATGCAAGACCGGCTTTTTTTAACCCGGCATTTAGTTGTTCCAGCTGTTCGGGTTGTATTTTTCCAACCAAATCCACTTCTCCGATTTTAACCTGAGAGTAATTCAGCCCAAGTTTCTCAAGCTCGGCCTTCACTACCATCTGGCAGCGAATACAAACCATATTTTTAATGAAAATTTTCAAAAACCGCAATTTACAAATTCCCTAAAGTTACGGAAGATTAGGCACAAATGGAAGAAATAAAGTTTACCTTTTTTGAACAGCCGGACACATGGTTAACCCTAACAGTTACAATTGAATGAAAAAACCTCAAAATGCCTGACCTATCCTGAATAAACCAGAAATGACAATTAACAATAAAACACACGATAATAATTGTTAAGATACTAATGCCTCTTTTTGCTGACATCAAAAAAAACTTGCATTTAAGAGTAAATTACCTTAAATTGCTTTTCCATATAGTTGATATTTCACCACAAAAAAAAATTATTCTGAACAATGGAAACACTTTTGAAAATCGCATTCAGCCAGCTGGGAACCGAAGAAATTCCCGGAGACCAGCACAATCCTGAGGTTTTGAAATACGCCAAAGAAACCGGCATTACAGGCATCACCAGCGACGAAATTCCGTGGTGCAGCACTTTTGTAAACTGGGTGGCCTGGAAAGCCGGCCTTCAGTACTCGGGCAAACCCAACGCCCGTTCGTGGCTGAACACAGGCACCCGGGTAACTGCGCCCGAGCCCGGCGACATTGTGGTTTTCTGGCGCGAAAGTCCCGAGTCGTGGAAGGGGCATGTTGGTTTTTACCTTGGCATGTCGCACGACAAAAAGCGGGTTTACTGCCTGGGTGGCAACCAGGGCAACCGGGTTTCGGTGTCGGCATATCGCATGAATACGGTACTTGCCTACCAGCGCCTGGCGCCAACAGCATCGCTCGAAATACCCGAGCCTGTGCTTCAAAAGGGCAGCCGGGGAAAAGCCGTAGTTGCCCTGCAGGATGCACTAAAACTGCTGAACATCGATGTTGGAACTTCCGACGGTGCGTTTGGTCCCAAAACCGAGGCAGGTGTGAAAGAACTGCAAACGCGCAAACCAAACCTGACCATCGACGGAATTTACAACAGTGAAACACAGGATTTACTGGAATCGCTGTTTCAGACCTGATTTCACTCCGCCAGGAACCCCCGGTTTCTTTTCCCCGACAGGGAAAGAAAGTGGCCTTTTGGTACATATTTTATACCTTTACCCTCCAAAATATGACGGAGAGTATGCAATGCCAATTTCTTTCAACCGGTTACCTGTTCAGAAAACAAAAGAAAACCGCACTTTTTATCGCCGGACTGCTGCTTTTGCTTTCATCACCGGCAATGCCCGGCGAATTTATTACCATTCCTGAATATTTTTACCAAATCGACCATTCAAAAAAACTGATTCTGGTAAATGAAGATATCAGCCGGATTAACGGCAGTGTTTCCGGAACAAAAAAAGGGTTGTTGCTCGACGAATATTACAGGCTGCCGGATGAGCCTGCCACTTTGAAAGTCGGAATGCCCTACCTTGTTTCCGGCACTGATTCGGCAATCTACACCTTATATTTCACCCGGCTTCCGATCATTGAAATCAATACCCCCAACACCATTGCAGATAAACCCCGGGTTTTGGCAGATTTTTCAATGTCGGCTCCCGACGGAACCGTTTTTCATTCGCAGATGGGTATTGAAATACGGGGTGGACATTCGCAATCGTATCCAAAAACTTCATTTCGCATCGAATTCTGGGAAGACCCCACCGAAGCAGATACCCTCACCCGGGATTTCAGCCTGCTGGGAATGCGAAACGACGATGACTGGAACCTTCAGGCCATGTATAACGAGCCGTTGCGAATCAGAAATAAAACAAGTTTCCAACTGTGGGAGCAAATACATCAGTTGTATTATCACGAACTGGAACCCGATGCCTCAGGCGGAGTTCAAATGGAATACGCCGAACTTTTCCTGAATGGCGAATACCGGGGCCTCTATGCGGTTGGCGAACGAATCGACCGCAAACAGCTTCAGCTGAAAAAATACGACGGCTCAATTCGCGGGGAACTGTACAAAGGCATATCCTGGGGAGCAACCACATTTAGCGATATTCCGGAATTTCAAAATAAAGACCTGATCTGGGGTGGATTTGAATATATCTTTCCCGAAGAAAGAATTGACTGGCTAAATTTGTTTGGTTTTGTCGATTTTGCTGTGAATGAAGACGATTACTTTTTCTATTCCGATTATCCGTCGTATTTTCACACAGACAATGCAGTAGATTATTTCATTTTTCTGAACCTGCTGCGCGCGTCCGACAATACCGGCAAAAACATTTATACAGCACGTTACGACCAGGGCGAACCCTATTTTTACGTTCCGTGGGATTTGGATGGCGTTCTCGGGCTTTGGTGGGACGGAACCAACGACGATAAAACAACGCATATTTTAACGAACGGCCTGTTCGACCGGTTGCTGGGCGACTGCCGGGAAAACGGTTTTTACAAAAAACTGCAAAACAGATGGTTCAGCCTGAGAAAAGTTATTCTGAGCCATAAAAACATTATGAGCCTGGTGCAGGAAAATGTTGATTTCTTACTGATGAACGGCGTTTACGAACGTGAAGAGCTGGCATGGAATGAATACGGTTTTTCTATTCAGCATCTGGACTATATTTCAGGCTGGCTAACCGGCAGGCTTTCCTGGCTCGACAACGAATTCAACAAAAATTGCGTTCCGCCCGGGGAATTCTCCTTCGACGATCCCAAACCACGCATCGAACTTTACCCGAACCCTGCAACAGAACACCTGGATATAAAAATTGGCGCCGGGGCTTTGCCGTTTGAAATACAGATTTTTAATCTTTCAGGGTACCTGCATTATACCGGAAAAGTAAGAAGCAAAGAACACTCGTTCAATTTACCGCCGCTAAAGCCGGGATTGTATTTCGTTGTCATTGGCAATGCTGCATTTACTGAAACTCAAAAATTAATCATCAGATAACCGGAAATATATGAAAACAAAAGTGTATAACATTGCAATCCTCGGATGCGGGAAAGTGGCCCATCTCCATGCACAGGCTGTCCAAAATTTACCGAATGCATCTCTGGCAGCGGTTTGGAGCCGCACCAAACAAACGGCGGTTGATTTTGCCAGACAATACAAAACACGACCTTTCGGAACCATTTCGGAAATGGCGGAAAAAGCACAAATTGATTTGGCCATTGTATGCACACCCCACCCTTTTCACCGCGAACCTGCCATTGAAGCTGCAATAGCCGGTGCACATATTTTAGTTGAAAAACCCCTGGCATCGACGCTCGAAGATTGTGATGAAATAATGAATGCATGTAAAACAACCGGCGCTAAATTAGGTGTTATCAGTCAGCGGCGCTGGTATGCGCCGGTAATTCGTGTGAAAAAAGCCATTGAAACCGGTAAAATAGGCAGGCCGGTTTTCGGAACCATTAACATGCTGGGCTGGCGCGATAAAAATTATTACGATGCCGATGCGTGGCGCGGTAACTGGAAAATGGAGGGGGGCGGAGTGCTGGTAAACCAGGCGCCGCATCAACTCGATTTGCTGCTTTGGTACATGGGCGAAATCGACGAGGTTTACGGATTGTGGAAAAACCTGAACCATCCGTACATTGAAGTGGAAGACACGGCCGTTGCCATTGTAAAATTCAAAAACGGTGGTATTGGAAACATTATCGTCAGCAATTCACAAAAACCCGGAATCTACGGAAAAGTGCATGTTCATGGGGAAAACGGAGCTTCGGTAGGTGTGCAAACCGATGGCGGGGCCATGTTTGTTGCCGGCATGTCAAACGTTTTGGAACCGCCGGTAAATGATTTGTGGACCGTGCCGGGCGAGGAAAAACTGCTTGCAAAATGGGTGAAAAAAGATTCGGAACTGTTCAATTCCATCGATCCAACTGTTTTTTATATGGAAAGGCAAATCGAAGATTTTCTGGAAGCCCTGGAAACCAACAGAGAACCTTTGGTATCGGGCGAAGACGGGCGGCGAACCGTTGAACTTTTTACAGCCATTTACCGTTCAACACGCGACAACAAGCCAGTTAAATTCCCGCTGGAACCGGAAAACAAAAATGATATGGACGGGCGTTTAGCTGAATAAAAAAAGAAAAATTTAAATGAAAAAACCTTTAGTGAGTGTAGTTGTACCTTGTTACAATCATGGAAGATTTTTGGAAGAGACCATCCAGTCAGTTCAAAAATCGACCTGGAAAAGCATTGAAATCATCATTATAAATGACGGTTCTGTTGATGATTCGGAAGACGTGGCCAAAAAGCTGGTTAACCAACATAAAAATATACAATACCTGTATCAGCAAAACGCCGGTCCTTCTGTGGCCAGAAACAATGGAATTTCAGAAGCACGGGGCGGACTGATTCTGCCTCTTGATGCGGATGATTTGATTTCACCGGATTACATTGAAGCAGCCGTAAAAGAATTCATAAATGACCCGGACCTGAAACTGGTTTACTGCGAGGCAGAAAAATTTGGCGCCAAATCCGGGAAATGGAAGCTGGAGGATTTTTCACTGGAGAAACTGGCTTACAAGAACATGATTTTTGTTTCGGCCCTTTTCAAAAAAACCGATTGGCAAAAAGCCGGAGGATTCGCTGAAGAAATGACCTGGGGTTTCGAGGATTGGGAATTTTGGATTTCACTGTTAAAATCGGGCGGAAAAGTAAAAAAACTCCCTTTTACAGGGTTTTACTATCGTATTCAACAAAACTCACGGCGCAAAAGCGTGGATAACTTCGGAAGAAAAAAAACCGTGGATTTCATTAATAAAAAACACCGCGATTTTATTTATACTCAGCTTGGTGGCCCGCTTCGCCATCAAAAATCCCTGTCTAAATTTATCAACCGTTTCCGGATGAAGTAACCGTTTTACAATCTGATATACCTTAAAAACTCTTCCCTGACAGCCCTGTCTTTAAACCTTCCGCAATATTCTGCGGTAACAGTTGTACTGCTTTGGTCGCCAATTCCACGACACGAAACACACATGTGTTTGGCGTCAATTAGAACAGCCACATCGTCGGTTTTCAAAACTTTTTTCAGTTCGTTGGCAATTTGTACGGTCAGCCTTTCCTGCACCTGCGGACGGCGGGCAAAATAATCCACTATACGGTTAATTTTACTCAGGCCAATCACTTCACCGCTTGAAATATAAGCCACATGCGCTTTTCCAACTATCGGTAAAAAGTGGTGTTCACAAAAGGAATTCATGTTAATATCACGTTCGAGCAACATTTCGTTGTATTTGAACTTGTTATCGAACACCGATATTTTGGGCTTGTTGGCCGGGTTCAATCCGTAAAAAATTTCCTTTACAAACATTTTTGCCACCCGGTGTGGTGTCCCCTGCAAACTGTCGTCGGTTAAATCGAGGCCAATAACTTCCATTATATCGCGAAATTTATCTTCAATCTCGGCTATTTTCTCATCATCCGATTTTTCAAATGCATCTTTTCGAAGCGGCGTACCGGCAGAGGTTCCAATGTGATTTTCACCTATCGTTTCAAAGCTATTTATTTTTTCGTGCGAATGTCCGTTTCCGTTTAATCCGGCCTTTCCATTCCCATTTATGCTTTTTAAAAGCAATTCTTCTTTCATCCTATTTCAATTTAATCTGTTTTTTACTTTAACTGAATTACCCAACAGACAAAAAACAATTTTGTTTAAAATTGTGTTCAAAATGAATGAACAAATATTTATTTTCCGGTCTATGAAAATTCATTTTATTCATGTAACTTGGTCGAAAAGAAAAAATCATGAGTAATGCACTGCTTGAATATTTAACCAAACGCATGGGGCACGCCCATATTTACGACACTGCCAATAACGTTCCCGGTCCGCTCATCACCATTTCGAGGGAGGTAGGCTGCAACGGTGTAAAACTGGCCCATAAAATTGCTGCAAAGCTTAACCAGCGGCACCTTGGGCCTGAATGGAAAGTACTCAGCAAGGAAGTTTTTTTCGAAAGCGCCAAAGAGCTCGACATGGAACCGGACCAGGTAAGAAGGGTTTTCAAGTATGCCGACAGTTATGCCATCAGCGACATTCTGAATGCTTTTGGAAACCGAAAATTCAAAAGCGAACGAAAAGTAATCCGTACGGTGAACGAGGTCATCCGGACATTTGCCGAGCAAGGTTTTTGCATTATTGTAGGCCGCGCGGCACATATCATTGCCAGCGACATCAAAAACGCACTGCACCTGCGCATGGTGGCTCCCTGCGAATACCGCGTAAAAACCATCATGGACAATAACCATCTGAACCGCGAAGAGGCGCTCCATTTCATTGAAAAAGTTGAAAAAGAAAGAAGGGCTTTCAGAAAATCCATACGGAAAGAAAAAGAAACCGAAGAATGCCAGATTTTCGATTTATGGATTAACCGGGCTTCTTTTCAGGATGAAGCTGCCATTGAGCTTATTGAGCTGGGTGCTGAAAAGAAAAACATATTTCAGGACTACGGAAAACACATCGACTTTTACTAAAAAAGCAAAGGTGAGCTTTTTACACCATTTTTCAGGTTGAAACCGGTCCAGTCAATTTCACCGGTAAATGGTTCAAAACAGTTGATTTTCCCATACAAAAAATCGGAATCCCTGCCCGGCGCATCGTGGCACATCATCGGGTGCATGGTTTTAATGCTTTTGTGCAGTTCAAAATGTTTTGTTGCTTCGTGTGCATGATTTCCCCACAAAAACCAGGTGGCCTGAGGTGCGCTTTCCTGAATAAACGAAAGCAACTTTTGGGTGAATTCTGCCCAGATTTTCTGATGACTTCCCGGTTTTCCGGGTTCACAGGTAAACGACGTGTTCAGCAGCAAAACGCCCTGTTTTTCCCAGTGTGCAAATAGTTTCTCTGGCGGCAACACCGGAAATTCGTTGTCCAGTTTTTCCTTTAACTGACTGAATTTAATCACCTGCCCGGTGTGCGCTTGGTATAAACCCCGTAAAATATTTTTAAGTGAAATGTTTTTGAAAGGCTGGTTCCACGATTTCAAGGTACCCACTTCAAAAGCACGACCAGTGGCAACGTTTGGTTGCGGATAAGGGTCCTGCCCGATAATTACAATTTTTGCAGAAGAGAGCGGAAAAGACAAAAACCGCAGAACTTTGCCGGCCGGCGGAGTAAAGCCGGTTTTCTTCACTTCCTTTTCGATGTTAAAAACCAGCGACCGGTTTTCGCCGGTCAGGAACGAAAGCCAGTCGCTGTGAATATTTTGCTCTTGAAAAAAGAGGGAATCTTTCATCGGAATCAACCTGTAATCTTCTCGGGTAACCCTTTTACATTCACCGGTTTCAGGTGGTCGGGTTTAATTTCGAACATGTCGTTTGGGGTGAGCCGGCATTCTTCAATCATTTGAATGCAATATTCCAGACGCCCCAAATCGCGGCCCGTATTGTTGGTGCCAAAACTGAATTTTACCCCCGCTTCCTTGGCCATTTTAATCATGTCAGCTGAAGGCGTTTTGTAACGAGCATTTATTTCTAAAGCAATATTATTATCGGCTAAAACTTTTATCACACGTTCCATGCGCTCTTTGGTCCACAGTTCGGTATATTCGCCCATCAATTCATCGGGAAGGACCGTTGGATTTACGTAAATGTCAACCGGCTCCTGCGACATAATGGCCTCAATTTTTTCCACCATCTGGTCCATAAACTGCTGTTTGTCGTCAACCCAAACTTCTTCGGGAATCCAGATTCGGTTGCGCCGCCCTTTGGAATCGGTAAATGTCATGGCATCGGTAAACACATAATCGAATTTCGCCACTGCTTCGGGTGAAAACAGGGTAATCCATTCGCGGCCCTCGGCCTGCATTCCTTTAAATGTCGGACTTCCCTTCACCGATTCGATGTATTCGAAAAGCGACTCATCGTCGGTTACCGGAAAATGCAGACCACAATTGGGCGCCACGCCATAGTTAATTCCAAGCTTTTGCGAGTTCTCCACCAGCTCTTCAATGGTCAGTCCGCCCTTCAGGTGCACATGGTAATCGACGAGCGGAAATCCGGCGCGCATGAGTTTGGTCACCAAAGTATCCCACTCCTTATCCACTTCGGGTGCTTTTCGTTCGCCATCGGGCAATGCTTTCACCCTAAGGTTGCGATACCAGGTGGTGCTTCCCGGGTCGTGTGCCTGCAAGGCAAATGTTCCGCTGCTCAGTTTTAGCCCTTCGCCACCTTCCGGTCGCCAGGGATTTTCAGGCTCAACGTATTCATTCACTTTTACGTCGTTTACAAAAACTTCGATGTGGTTTTCCACCACTTTTATGCGCATTTTGAACCACTCGTTATCGTCAGCCACCGGAAAATACACATTGCGGATATTGTAAACACTTCCGGTTTTGCGTCGTTCGGGGTTGTTTTCATTTCCGCGAAATGAATTGTTCACCTGAATTTCGTATCCTTCTTGTGGCCATCCTTCAGCCTGGTAACTGGTGTGAATAAAAATTCCTGAATTGGATTTTTCCAAAGTTTTCACTTCGGCTTCAAACTCAAAGTTCTTAAACTCACCTTCATAAAAAAGATGAGCCCTTTCGCCGGAACACTTAATTGCGCCATTTTCAACAGTCAGACTTTCAGTGTTTTCGGTTGATTTTTTCCATCCTTTAAGGGATTGGCCGTCAAAAATTTCAATCCATTCACCGGTTTGAACTTTGGGCTGGCAGGCTCCCAGAAAAAGAGTAGCAAATAAAAGATAAAAAGTTACTGATTTTTTCATGTTTTAAAAATTTTGTATCAAGACACAAGATAAAAAGATGCAAGACAACCAGACAAAAGTAAAAAATCTTACTCATCCTGTTCATCCATTTCAAATTTATCCTGCGGATTATTGCCTTTGTAACTTAAAATGAGCAATACAAAAATGAAGAATGCCAGGAAAAAACTGGCAAAACTGTAACTTCCTAAACGGGTTAACGAAAAACTGAACAAAACCGGCCCCATAGCACTAAAAAATACAATGAGCGACATAACGAAACCGGAAATCCGGCCCAGGTTTTGCCGCCCGTAAAACCGCGGCCAGGTAACGGTCATCAGCACATTGTATAATCCGTTGGCCATTCCGTGGCCCACAATAAATCCGTAATAATAAAATCCGTCATTCATTTTTGCAAGGGAATAAAGTGCAATAAATTCACCTGCCAGAAAAACGTACAACAGATACTTCAATTTAATCCGGTCGCTAATCCAGCCGCCGAAAAACGAAATTCCAACCGATGCAAATGAAATGGGAATAAAAACAGCCAGTGCCTTTTCGCGGTCGAGCCCGGCCTGGTCGAAAATGGAAATCAGGTGAAAGGAAAACCCGGTAATGTAGAGGGCATAAAAAGCCAGCGGCAGGGAGTAAAGCCAGAAGGGCAATGTTTTACGTGCTTCAGAAAGCGAAAATTGCTTAAATGGCCTGATGGTTACATTGCGCTCGCGATGCCGGTGCTTCTCGCCGTCGGGTACCATGCCCATGTCTTCCGGATTGTCGCGAAAAAACAAAAAGGCAATCAGCATAAAAACCACGCCAATGCCCATAGACATAATAATCCATGCGTACCGCCAGGATGTTCCATGAATGAGCCAGTCGAAGGTAAGGGGCGCGATGGAAAAACCGAGGGTAATTAACACCGAAGCAATTCCGTTTACAAAACCACGCTTTGCAATAAACCATTTCATAAGCATGTTGCGCGAAACCATGGTTAACACGCCCTGACCCGAAAATCGAAGCAGGAAAAAAAGAAAAACCATAACTGCTAAGGCAAAACCACTATAAATCACCGATTCCGTGTCCTTCACAAACAAACGCACCAAATGGTCGGCCTGACTTAACAGCAGCAAAACAAAAGCAAGCAGCAGCGAAGCAGCGATGGCCGTCCACCGGGCGCCAAATTTATCGTATTGTTTACCGGCCCAGGTGAGCAAAAACGAACTGCCTACGGTGCCAATCATGTAGGCAGTGCTAATCTGCGTCCGGCTGATATGAATGTGATCAATTAAAAAGTCGGTAAAAGTGGAAACGCCCATAGTTTGCCCCGGGGCGCTGGCTAAAACGCCAACGGTGGAGGCAACCAAAATAACCCAGCCATAAAAAAAAGGTATCTTGCCGGGTTGAAATGGGAAATTATTCCAGCGCTCTTTGAATTGCATGATCTGAATTTTCAACAAAAATACAGATTGAAACGCGGTTTGTTCAATCTGAACAGATGAAATTAAAGGTAGCGTCAAAGATTAATTTTCAGGTAAAGTTAACTTACAAGACATTTGTAAACAAGGAACACGACCGGATAACAAAAAAAGACATCTAAAAAATAACTTTGATACCTTAACAAATACTATTGAAAATATATTCAAAAAAAAATACTTAAAAGCATTCTAATAATCGAAAATTGTCTTTATTTTTGCGAAGTAACTATCATAAACTGATACTTGTTTCATTATGGCAAAACAATTTTATAAAGCTGTCTATTTCAGTGATTATCCTTCTGACGACTCAAAGGACAAGTCCGTAACACTTGCATTTAGTGAACCTGAAGAACCTTATTATTCCAAGGTAAAAGACTTGACAACTCAAGAATTAAAGGAACTTATTGGCATACAAACATACAAACAGCTATCACTTTTTGCAGAGAAACAAGAACGGTCTATCAATCAAGTTGTAAAACGACTGATAAAACAAAAACTTCCTAAAATTGACAAAGTTGACGGAGTTACAGAAAAAGATGTAACATTCGTTAAAAGTAAAGACATTCCCTTTCAAAGATGGTATCCATATATTGAAGGTTATTCTCCTAACTTTGTGAAATCTTTAATTAAAAATTACGGTATCACGAATTCAATCATTTATGAGCCATTCGCAGGGACAGGCACGACACTAATTGCTGCTGATGGGTTAGGCTTATCAACCGTTTATTCAGAAGTAAATCCTTTACTCCAATTTCTAATTCAAACTAAATTAAATGTTTTAAAAGCAAAAGTAACCCAAAGAAAGAAGCTATCTAAAGAACTTAAGGATATTCAAAAAGCCATATTGAAAAACATTAATAAATTTGAAGCAGATAAGTCATTAAGAGAATCCTATAAATCACTATTTTCTGATAAAAAATATTTTCCTGACGATACTCTTGAACAAGTTTTAAAACTTAGGTCCTACATAGATATTGTTAAATTAGAAGATATACTTCTTGCCGACACTTTAACGGTGGCTGTAATTTCATGTTTACTACCAGTATCTTATCTTAAAAAAGTTGGTGATGTCAGGTTTAAAACACCAAAAGAAATTGAAAAAGAACTTAAGACTTTTAATGATATTTTGCCTGAAAAGATAGGTAATATAGCAGATGACGTTCTAAATTTTGAATACACCCTAAAAGGAAAGCCCGAATTCATTCTTTCAAATGCCAAAAATGTTGGTCGGGTGAATAATCTGAAAATAGGAGCAATTATTACGAGCCCACCTTATCTAAATGGCACCAATTATTTTAGAAATACTAAAATTGAACTATGGTTTTTACGGTATTTACAATTTGAAAATGATTTACGATTTTTCAGAAACCAAGCGTTGACAAGTGGAATTAATGATGTTAAAAAAGAATATGCCTACATTAATGGGCTTGACATATCTTCAAAAAGCAGTTTGCTGAAATCTACACTTATTGAATTAAATAAAAATGCTTATGATTCAAGAATTCCCATAATGGCAAAAAGTTATTTTGAAGAAATGTATCTAATTTTTAATGACGCAAAACCATTATTGAATCAAAATGCGAAAATATTAATTGATATTGGAGATTCGATTTTTAGTAATGTTCATATTAATACAGACGATATCTTAATCGAGTTAATGCAGGAGCTGGGATATAAATTCGTTGAGAATAAAGTCTTAAGAAAAAGACGATCAAGAAATCAAGAAATATTAACTCAATCTTTATTGGTTTTTAAGTACGAAGTAAAATCACTGAACTCAAAAATTAGTAACCCAAAATTCTTTTGGAAAAAAAATTGGGATAATTTCCGAAATGAAATTCCACATCAACAAAAACCATATTCTAGTAGAAATTGGGGGCACAACAACCATTCACTTTGCTCATATCAAGGTAAGTTGAAGCCATCAATTGCTCATCAACTTGTCAAGACCTTTGTACCTGAAAATGGTTCTGTTCTCGATCCTTTTTCCGGAGTGGGAACCATCCCATTTGAAGCAGCATTAGCTGGTAAATTATCTTATGGCATTGATATTAGCTTGCCAGCATATTACATCTCTTATGCCAAGGTAAATACACCAATTTCATCTGCATCTTTTGCCTACATTGACGCTTTAGACAACTATATTAAAAACAATAAATGCACTAAAAAGGAAATTGACGAAGCGAAAAATTTCGGCTTCAATAAAAAACTATCTGAATACTATGAAGAAAATACTTTAAAAGAAATATTGCTTGCTCGTAGATTTGTGAAAGAAAATTATCCATCAATTCCCAGCGAAATGCTGGTGGTTGCCTCACTACTTCATATTCTTCACGGAAATAGACCTTATGCTTTAAGCAGACGTTCACACCCTATTGTTCCATATGCACCAACCGGTGAATTTATATACAAAAGTCTAATTGAAAAACTTTGTAAAAAAGTAAATAGAGTAATCGACGAAGAATTACCGCTTAATTTTAAAAATGGTAAAGTATTTAATCAAGACTCAACCATTGTTTGGCCTCAAGAAATAAATGAAATAGATGCCATAATTACATCTCCACCGTTTTTTGATAGCACAAGATTTTATTTGGCTAATTGGATTAGGATATGGTTCACTGGATGGTCAGAAATTGATTTTAAGCAACAGCCAAAATCTTTCGTAGATGAAAGACAAAAAGTTGATTTTGCTATTTATGAATCAATATTTAGGCAAGCAAAAGAAAGAATGAAAAAGGATGGGGCTTTTGTCTTACATCTTGGAAAAAGCAACAAATGTGATATGGCAATAGAGCTTCAGAAAATTAGCAAACGCTGGTTTAAAACTGCTGACTTGTTTGATGAAAGCGTGCAACACTGTGAATCTCACGGAATAAGAGATAAAGGAACGGTAACTTCACATCAATATCTGATTCTCGTTTAACTTATTTGAAGCCTAACAGTTTTTTATTTTCGGGTGAAAGATTATCAACCAATTCATAGACAAGTAAAATCTTTTTGATCTCTTTTATACGTTTTGGAAGGTCGGATTTCTCCCTGACTTGCAAATAACGTTCAACTCCTTTATTGACATCAATGTCACGATTCATTATTGGGAGTATATTTGAAATCAAGTCAATATTTGCTCCTGTAATTCGGGCAAGCTCTATTAATTCATTATTTGTGTAGAACTTACTTGGCCATTTATCTCTTTTATTCTCATTGGCACTTCTTGAAAGTAAGGCAGCATTTTCCCTTTTAAGTGGATAAAGATATTTTGATGGCAAAATGTGGTCAATAGCCCAGGTTTCACGCTGTTTAATATCTAAAGGTTCTTTAGTCTTAAAACAGCGACTTTCAAATCTGTCAAATAAATTTTGAATATCTATTGGCTCGTTTTCTTCTTCCAGGAATAGGTCAGCTATCCGCCTTCGAACGGCTGACTCGTGCAATTGCTCTATGGTTCTTTTAGGATTTAAAACCGCATTAATTGCTCCCTTACAACTCCTGCATTCCATTTGCTTTTCTAAAGGTCCCCAACCGGTATGTTTACTAAAAGCATTGAAAGGTAAAATTCGAGTACAAACATTACATTGTTTCCAGTATGATTCTGGGTGTTCTGTAGCAATTCGAAAAAAACCTTCCCAAAATCGCAAAGCCGTTTTAGAATCGGCACTGTTAAATTCTTCCTTCCAATTATCAAATGGCAAATCAGTTTCTTTCGAGTGTATAAATCCACAATGCTTACATTTCCAAACAGCATTTTTTAGGGCTTCATTTGGTGTAATTAAATTTTGACCAATTTGAACATAGTTCATTTCTTTACAACTCACACACTTGTATGCTACCCAAGCATCGTGGTAAGGAATGCCGCTAACTCTTAGTATTCCAGTATTATTTACTGTTTTTCTTCTTGCCATTAACTTCTTTAAGAGATTTTTGAGTAACAACAAAGATAGGGATTAATAATAAAAACCGGCCACGACTAAAAACTAAAAGCATGAAGATATATAATCTGTTTTATGAAAACCCTCAGAAATTTATATCCCCGATTATATTATTTTTGACCCGCGAAAAAATGAAGTATAATTGAATTGATAATACAAAATAAAATGAAGTACTTTTCTCTGTTTATAACAATCCTGTTCCTCTTTTCAGCCTGTTCTCAACAAGAAACAGATAAATTTTACTCCGACCCGGTTGAGCTGGTAAACCCGCTGATGGGATCCGATTCAGAATTCAAATTGAGTAACGGTAACACCTACCCTGCCATTGCCCGCCCATGGGGAATGAATTTCTGGGCGCCACAAACCAATAAAATGGGCGACGGCTGGATGTACCAGTACGATGCGTACAAACTGCGTGGATTCAAACAAACGCACCAGCCTAGCCCCTGGATTAATGACTATGGGCAGTTTTCGGTTTTTGCAACTACCGGTAAGCCGGTTTTTAATGAAGACGAACGCGCCAGCTGGTTTTCACACAAGGCCGAAACAGTAAAACCCTATTTATATGAAGTTTACCTGGCCGACTACGATGTGGAAGCTGCTTTTACTGCCACCGAACGGGCTGCATTTTTTGAGTTTACTTTTCCAGAAAATGACAGTTCACACATCCTGATCGATGCATTTGACGGAGGTTCCTACATTAAAATCATTCCCGAAGAAAACAAAGTGGTTGGTTATACCACCAAAAACAGCGGCGGCGTTCCCGGAAACTTCAAAAACTGGTTTGTAGTGCAGTTTAATAAACCGTTCGATGCGTTTTACACCACTGACAACGAAACCCTTTATCCCGGAGAAACAGAACTGAAAGACCTGCACACCGGTGCTGTACTTCAGTTTAAAACCAAACGGAAAGAAATAATATCACTGAAAATTGCCTCATCATTTATCAGCCTCGAACAGGCCGAACTCAACCTGAAACAGGAAATTGCAGATAAAACTTTTGCGCAATTGGTTACCGAAGGAAAAAACCAATGGAACAACGAACTGGAAAAGATTAAAATACAAACTTCAAATATCGACAACGCACACACATTTTACAGCACATTGTACCGCTGTTTGCTCTTCCCTCGTAAATTTTATGAAATCGATGCTGCGGGAGAAATTGTGCACTACAGTCCGTACAACGGAGAAGTGCTGCCCGGTTACATGTTCACCGACAATGGTTTTTGGGACACCTTCCGCGCCGTTTTCCCGTTTTTTACGCTGATGTACCCCGAACTGAACAGCCAGATTATGGAAGGGTTGGTGAACGCATACAAAGAAAGTGGCTGGCTGCCGGAATGGGCAAGTCCCGGTCACCGCGACTGCATGATTGGATCCAACTCGGCTTCGCTGGTTGCAGATTCGTATCTGAAAGGAATCCGTGGATACGACATTGAAACATTGTACGAAGCCATTCTGAAAAACACCGAAGGACATGGCCCGGTAAGTTCGGTGGGCAGATACGGAGCAGAATATTACAACGACCTGGGCTACATTCCCTACGATGTGGGAATCCGCGAAAATACCGCCCGAACACTGGAATATGGATACGCTGACTTTTGCATTGCCGAACTGGGCAAAGCATTGGGGAAACCGGCAGAAGAGATTCAGCTTTTTGAAAAACGGGCACAAAACTACCGGAATGTTTTCGACCCGGAAACGAAACTGATGCGCGGCAAAAATGAGAACGGAGAATTCCAGTCGCCATTTAATCCCTACAAATGGGGCGATGCATTTACCGAAGGCAACAGCTGGCATTACACCTGGAGCGTTTTCCACGATGTGGAAGGCCTTGCGCAACTCATGGGCGGCCACAAAGATTTTGTATCCATGCTCGACTCCATTTTTGTTGTTCCACCTATTTTCGACGATTCCTATTATGGCTTTCCCATTCACGAAATCAGGGAAATGCAGATTGTGAATATGGGGAACTACGCACACGGCAACCAGCCCATTCAGCACATGATTTACCTGTACAACTATGCCGGAGAAGCCTGGAAAACACAAAAATGGATTCGCGAAGTACTGACCAAACTATACCAGCCCACACCCGATGGTTATTGCGGAGACGAAGACAACGGGCAAACTTCTGCATGGTACGTTTTTTCTTCGCTCGGGTTTTACCCTGTTTGCCCCGGAACTCCGGAATATGTGATTGGTTCGCCGCTGTTTGAAAAAGTGCAGATGGAATTACCCAACGGCAAAACACTCACCATCGAAGCGCCGGGAGCAGACCAATCGGAGTACATTCAAAAAACTACCAGGGATGGAAAAACATGGAATAAATCCTTTTTCACCCACGATGATTTGCTGAATGGCGGAAGCATCCGGTTTGAAATGGGACCAAACCCCAACAAAAAACTTTGGAATTCATCCGAAAGTTTTCCATCTTCGGTTACCTCTTTTAAAAACTGAAAGTACTTAACCTGCTTAATTTTAAATTATGGCTTTTCTGTCAAAACAAAAAATGTTCAGTAAGCAGTGGTTCATCGACTACACGCTTATACTGTTTGGCTCCTTCATTCTGGCAGCCGGTTTTGTGTATTTTGTAACGCCACACAAAATTGTGCCCGGAGGTGTTTATGGTATTGCCATTGTGGTGCACTACCTTACTGCCGGTATGTTTTCATTTTGGCCCGATGGGATTCCCATCGGATTGTTTGGCCTTGTTCTGAATATTCCGCTCACCATTGCAGGCATTAAAATTCTGGGACCGCGTTTTGGGGTGAAAACCGTAATCGGATTTGTGCTCACCTCGTTTTTTATTGATGGGATAACATATCTCAGACCTGAAGGCAATGCCCCGCTTGTGAACGATGTGCTGCTTTCAAGTGTTTTTGCCGGTGTACTGATTGGCATAGGACTGGGATTAATATTTAAATCGAGGGCCACTTCGGGCGGATCCGACATTATTGCCATGATTATTGCCAAATACACCAACCTGCAACTGGGAAAACTGATGATATATGTGGATTCGGTGATTGTGCTTATGGGACTGGTTGCATTCAAAGACTGGCACATTCCGCTCTACTCGTGGGTGGTCATTTACATTACCGGCCGTGCCATAGATATGATTCTGGAAGGAGCAGATTACAATAAAGCACTTCTTATCGTTTCAAAAAAACATGAGGATATTAAAAACAAAATTCTGATTGATTTGGAACGGGGCGGAACCTACCTGCGGGGCGAAGGAATGTTTACCGGTGAGGAAAAACAGATCATTTATACCGTGGTCAGCCGCCGTGAAATGGCAGTTTTGCAGGAATACATCGGGACCATTGATCCTGATGCATTTATTACAGTGATGGATGCCCGCGAAATTTTGGGCGAAGGGTTTCAAAACCTGGGGAAAAAGGTAGAGGCCGGATAAAAAAACGGATCTCTTCATTCGCCTCCCTTTTTCGACTTTTCGCCGAAATTATTCGGGTTTTTCCCCTGGTGGAATGAAAATAACAGGCAAATTTTGTACATTTGGTACGGTTCAGAAAGCATTAAAAAAGCCATGTGGAAAAGTCTGTTTAGTTTTATTGTTGCAACATTAGTGGCGACCGGTCTTCAGGCCCAATCTGTCGGGCTGGTTTTAAGCGGAGGCGGTGCCAAAGGAATTGCGCACATTGAAGTAATCCGCACCCTCGAAGAAAACGGCATTCCCATCGATTACATTGCGGGCACTTCCATTGGTGCCATAGTGGGCGGTTTGTATGCCGCCGGGTATTCTCCCGACGAAATGGAGGAATTGTTTCGTTCAGATGACTTTTACTTTTGGTCAACCGGTCGCATACAGAAAGAATATCGTTATTATTTTTCCCGGCCCGAGCCCGCCCCCTCGTGGCTCGAATTACGGATAGCCAGAAGAGAAGACAGGATAACGCTGCTTCCCCCAACCAACATCATCCCCGAAGAGCAGATGGATTTTGCCTTTATGGAACTGCTGGCGGCAACCAATGCTGCATGCACCAATAATTTCGACAGCCTCATGGTTCCCTTTTTTTGCGTGGCAACCGATGTACACTCAAACCAGCCTGTGGTTTTACGGAAAGGGGATTTGGGTGAAGCCATCCGTGCTTCCATGACTTTCCCTCTCTATTTCAAAGCCATAGAAATTGACGGAAAATTGCTTTTCGACGGGGGAATTGTGAACAATTTCCCACAAGATCTGATGGAGGAAATTTTCAATCCCGACATTATTATTGGGCATAAAGTAGCCGACGACACCCGGGCACCATCGAGCGATAATGTGATGGAACAAATTACCAATATGGTGATGCGGCCTACCAATTACGAAATCCCTCCCGAAAAGGGAATACTGATGGAAACCAAACTGCAAAACGTGAGCCTTCTCGATTTTCAGAAATATGATTTTATTGCCGGCGAAGGACGAAAAACCGCAGAAAACTCCATCGACAGCATAAAAATGCTTGTAAAAAAAAGGATATCTCCGGAAATGGTATCCAGAAAAAGAAGAGAGTTCAACGCAAAAAAACCGGAACTTTACTTCCAGAATATTCAGGTTGAAGGTGTTGAAGACCCCATGCAACGAAGGTTTATCATTCAGTCGATCAAACACAATTACAATATTGTTCCGCTTAGTTCGCTGAAAACCGATTATTTCAAACTGATTGCCGATGAACACCTGAAATCAATCAGACCGGTTGCCTACTACAACGAGGAAACCGGTTATTACGATTTGCACCTGAAAGTGGAACCCGAAAAAAAAATGAGGATCAATATCGGTGGAAACATCTCTACCAAACCCATTAACCAGGGGTTTGCCAGTTTCGATTTCAGAACTTACCAGGGCAGAGCCTACACGCTGAGTTCAAACATTTATTTCGGAAGATTCTACAGTTCGTTCAAGGTTGGGGGAAGGATTGATTTTCCTACATCCACACCCTTTTATCTGGCTGGTTATTCCACCTTCAACCGGTGGGATTTTTTCTCTTCCAGTTCCGAACTTTTTTTCGAAGATGTTCGCCCTCCATATATTATTCAGGGAGAATATAATTTCAGAACGGAAGCAGGCATCCCGCTGGGACTGCATTCCAAACTTTACGCAGGCGCAGCTTTTGCCAACTCTTCGGATGAGTATTACCAAACCGGTATTTTCAAAAAACAGGACACTCCCGATGTAACCAGCTTCAATGCATTTGTTGGCCAGGCCGGAATTGAAAAAAACTCACTCAACTACAAACAATACGCTACCGAGGGAGAAAGCAGTTCTTTCACGCTAAAATTCATTGCAGGCAAAGAAACCAATAAACCCGGAACAACCTCTGCTACCACCGTGAAATCGAGCAGTCATCACGACTATTTTCTGGCACAGGGCCAAACCTCCCGCTATTTCAGAATAGGAAGAAATTTCACCCTGGGAACCCAGCTGGAAGGAGTTTACAGCAGTAAAAAAGCATTTAAAAACTACCGGTCCACCATGTTGTCGGCGCCGGGCTATACTCCTACCCCGCACAGCCGATCGCTGTTTATCGAGAACTTTCATTCAAACAATTACCTCGCCGGTGGTCTCAAGTTTTTGTATCATTTTAATCCTTCGTTGCACCTGCGGCTCGAGGGGCACGGGTTTTTGCCTGTTAGGGAAGAGCTGCCCGATGAAGAGTTAAAAACGTTCAGAAACAGCAAATACATCTCAAACTATTACCTTCAGGGAATGGCAGCTATGGTATATCATACCGGTGTTGGCCCGGTAAGCCTCTCGCTCAGTTATTACGAAAAGCCCAACACCAACCTCTATGTTACATTTAATTTTGGGTATATTCTGTTTAACAAACGAGGCTATTAATTCAGGTAATTCAGGTAAATCACCTGGTCGGGTGTGTCTTCATATCTCTCCGGATTTCCCGGTTATTTTCCAGCAAATCAACCAAAGCCTCATCTGTTTCAATCTCTTTATATCTCATGCCAAAATTCTATATTTTCGCGGGCTTTGTTCAACTGGTTGACCAAACAGAATCCGTTGTATGCTTTCTCTGTTCCGTCAGAGACATCGTTAATTAAAATCAAAATTTTCTGCATGATGATTTGTTTTAAAATGCAATATAAAACAAAGGAAGCAATAATTCCGGGAGAGTTATTGAGGTATTTTCATTTGTTACATACATTCTTCTTCTATTTCTATGATTCTGCCAATTCTTTTTGTTCTAATATTTCACGGTTAAACACATAATCTTTAAACGGCACCTTGAAAAACAGGCGGTACAACACCGGTACAAACAGCAGCGTAATCAATGTGGCAAAAAACAACCCGAAAATGATAGCCAGCGTAAGCGGTTCCCACAGCAAATCGCCGGAAAGCCACAGGGGTAGCATCCCGAGAGAAGTGGTGAGCGTAGTGAGAATTACCGGTCTGAAGCGGTTGTTAGCTGCTTTCAGAATGGCATCGCGCCGGTCCACGTCGGGATTTTCTGTTATTTCTACATCAATGCGGTCGATGAGAATGATGGAGTTGTTCACCACAATTCCGGCAAGGGCGATGACCCCCAGCACGCCGAAAAAGCTCACAAACGAACCACCGATAAACCAACCTGCCACCACACCAATCATTCCCAGCGGAATGGAAAGTACAATAATGGTTGCTTTACGAATAGAGTTAAACTGCAAAACCAGCAGCAGTACGATGATAAAAAATGCCAGAGGCAGATTGGCAAAAATAGCGCCCAGGTTTTCAGCCTTGTCTTCATCTTCTCCGCCCAGTTCATAGTTGTAACCCAAATCCCAGCCGGCTTTTTGTTCGTCAAGCCACGGGCCAATGGCTTCAAAAATATCGGATGCCGTGTAGCCAGGTTCCAGGTAGGCCCCCACCGTCATTGCACGGTTCAAATCTTTGCGAATCACCTTGCCAGATTGCCATTCCACATTCACATCAGCCACCTGCGAAAGCGGCATATTCTGATCTCTGGCTGAAGAATAAATCGTAAAGGCCTGCACCGTTTCGATGTCGTGCTCGTCGCTTTTTTCATTTTTCAGAAAAATAGGAATCTGCTCGTCGGTATCGAAAAAGTCACCGATTTTCATTCCCGACAATCCGGAATTCAGCGCCATTGCAATTTCCATGTTGGTTAACCCGGCGCGTTGGGCTTTATCAGGATGGATGTCCACCACCAGTTTTTTGATTTTTGGTCCCCAGTCGTCGGTAATATTTTTGGCTCCTTCGATGGTCACCAGCTTTTCTTTCACTTTCTCTGAAATGATGGCCAGCTTTTCTGAGTTGCTGCCTGTAATAATAATTTCTACGGGTGTCCCGGAAGCACCGGCACCGCTGAGCCGGTTCACGCGAATGTCGGCATCCGGGATGTAATTAAAACAGAAACTGTCCACTTTGGCAATAATGTAATCGTTATCCCTGTCGCCGGTGGTATTCAGCAGCATGTGCGCATAGCTGGAGTTGGCTTCGTTTTTAAAATATCCCAGATCGTATGGTTCCGGGCCTTCGCCAATAAACGAGGAAAAATCCAGCACTCCCGGCTTGTCTTTTTCGGTTTCGGGATTGACAACCAGGTTTTCCAAAATATAGTTGCCGATGTCGTTCACTGCCTGCTCGGTATATTCCATCTGCGTGCCCGACGGGAATTTAATATCCACAGTAACCAGATTCCGGTCGCTGTCGGGAACCAATTTGAAAGGCAGAAACTGTACCATAGACAACGCAAGAACGAACAACGCCAGAATAAATCCCAGGAAAAGGAATGGTTTCTTCAATACCCGGAATAGCAAACCGTTATACCACAAATTCAGCTTTTCCATGTTCCGGTCCATAAAATTCTCCTTCTTCTCTTTGTTCCGGGCTTTCACCTTAATAATCAGAACGGCCAGCAGCGGAATGAAGGTAAACGCAAGAAACCAGGATGCCAGCAAGGTTGAACTGACGACCCAAAACAACTGCGAGGAGATTTCACCCATGGGAGTCCGGGCCAAAGCAAACGGCAGAAAAGCTGCTGAAGTGGTAAGTGACGATATGAGTAGTGGAACAATCAAAACTTTGCCGGAATAGACACTGGCTTCAAATGCACTGAGTCCGCGCTTCATATTCACCAGAATGGATTCGGAAATGACTATGCCGTTATCCACCAGCAGGCCAAGTGAAATAATAAGTGCTGCCAGCGAAACCTTATTGAACCCAAGGTCGAGCAACCCGAGGAAGAAGAAGGACGTGAGAATGACCATGGGAATGAGGGCGGCCACCAGAGAGCCGGTGCGGAATCCCAGGAACAAGAGCATCACGGCCAAAACAATAAGAATACTCTGCATCAGGTTCACCAGGAAGTCGCTTATCTGCCCGCTTACCACCTGGTCCTGCGAAGCCGAGCGCACCACCTCCACACCCAGTGGCAGGTTGCTGTTTATCCGAGGCAGCGCATTGTCCACATCTTCTCCCAGTCGCACGATATTGGCGCCATCTTTCAATGAGATGAACAATGCAATGGCCGGCTTGCCGTTAATTTTCACTATCTTTTGACGAGGTGTAATATAATCACGGTAAATGCGGGTGGTAATATCATCCAGATAAACAGAAGTACCGGTGGAGGTTGGAATCAAAATCTTTTTAAGGTCGTCAATGGTTTCAAAACTCCCCGAAGGTTCCAGCACGATGCGCTGCCGCCCCATGTTAATTTCACCTCCCGGAAATAAAATGTTGGTAGCTGAAATTATGTTGCGCAGTTTTGAAACGTCCAGGCCATAGTGTGCCAGTTGCTTGTCGTCGAACTCAATAAAAAGACGCTCATCCTGCACACCGCCGTATTTGATTTTAGCCGCATCGGGCAGCAACAACAGTTCTTCACGTACCTCTTTGGCATAGTCTTCTAATTTATTGTAGGGAACGCCATCGCCGGTAACACCCAAAATTATTCCGAATACAGTTCCGATGTCTTCGTCTTTCACTACCGGACCAAAAACGCCCTTTGGCAGGGTGTGCTTCAAATCTTCCACTTTATTTCTGAGGGTGGTCCACACCGACTGCAACTCTTTTCCGCCCACGTCGGTTATCAACTCCACTGTAATTACTGAGAGGTCTGGCCGGGATTCGCTGGAAATGGTTTTCACCTCTGCCATTTCGCGTATTACTTCTTCCAGCGGTTCAGTAACCAGGGTTTCCACTTTGTGAGGGTCGGCGCCAGGAAACTGGGTAACCACAACAGCAATCCGAACTGTATAGGGCGGCATACTGTCGCGCTCCAGTGTAAAATAGTTGCCAATGCCAATAATGGCTACCACCAAAATGGCTATGAGGGTAATCCGGCTGTTATTCAGTGTTACTTTTGTGAGATTCATCTCATTATAATTTTAATTATCCAGCAGTTTTACCTTCCGGCCATCGTATAAAAAACTTAACCCGGCGGTTATCACCATTTCATTTTTCTCCAGACCGCTCACAATTTCGTATCCGTCGGCCTGCAATTCACCCAGCGTAACGTTTCTTTTTTCGGCAATATATGCGTCGTTTTCATAGCTTTTAACCGCCACAAAAACAAAATCGCCCGACTGGTCGTGGCCAACGGCGTCGGTGGCAATCATCATCCTGTTTTGAGAAAGGATGTCCCCATTCAGAGGGAGTTCGATCGTACCGGTCATTCCCGGGAAAAGCCTGGAAGAAGATTCAGCTAACTGAACAATTACCGGATAAGCTGAGGCATTGGGGATGCCCGGACTCACCTCGGTAATAATTCCCCGGAAAGTTTTTTCGGGAAATGCACTAAACCGCACCGTTGCATCCTGTCCGCGATTAATTTGCGATATAATGTTCTCCGGTACAGCCGTTTTTATTTCCAGGTTGTTTAGTCCGGCAAAAACCACAACGGGATGTCCGGCACCGGTCATTTCGTTTTCCTGGGCCATCACCGAAGAGACAACGCCATCGAAAGGCGCCCGTAAAACCGTATAATCCAGTTGATTTTGTGCCGCATTAAGTTGCGACCGGGCTGTTTTTACCATGGTTTCAGCCGATTCAAATTGCGTTTTTACCTTTTCGTATTCGCTCAGTGAAACATTGTTGTTCACATACAGGTTTTCAACACGCAAAAAAGCTGATTTGGCTGCGGCCAACTGGGCTTCTGCATTTTTCTGGGAAGCTTCCGCCTTGTTGTAATTGATGCGGTAGTCGGTATCGTCGAGGCGGGCAACCACGGCTCCTCTTTTCACGGTATCGCCCATGTGAACCGGTACATTTTCTATCAAACCACCCACTTTGAAACTCAGTTTCGCCTCGGTGGCCGATTGTGTTACACCTGAAAATGAGCGCACGTTTTGTGTACTGCTTTTCCCCACTTCCTGGTAAAAAACTGGTCGAATGGCTTCTTCCTTTTCTTCTTTGCCTCCGCAACCGGCCAGCAACAGAGCGCCTAAAACAAGTAGTTGTATTTTTGTTTTCATTTTTAATACTTTATTCTTCGGTTAAATAATTTACTAATCGGTGGGTGTATTGTGCCTTTTCGGATTCATCTTCCAGAAAGAAAAATTTTCCCTGCAACCGTTCAGTTTTGATGTAATCCAGAATATATTGGTAGCGCGAACCAAGTGCCATTTGCCGGGTGCGTATCATCACGCTTTGGGCATCGGTAAGCTGCGCCACGTTGGCCATTCCCTGTGCATAGGCATCCTGAATGGTATGGAAATTCTCTTCGGCAGCGCGGGCCGCGTTTTCCGACAGCTCCATTTCGCGCCAGGAAGCCTGTAGAAATTGCACGTTGGAACGGATTCCCGTTTCCAATTTGTTGAGCAGGTCATCTTTTTGCCATGCAATTTTATCCTGCTCAATGGTTGCCCGCTGCATTTCGTTTCTTTTCCGGCCACCTTCAAAAATGGGGATGCTCACGCGCAGGCCCAGGTTCCAGGTGATGTCGTCGGGTGGTGGCGGCACGGGAAGTTGTGGATTTCGGATGACTCCTTCGCGCACAAAAGCCTGGTCGGCACTTCCGATAAGCGCTACCTCGGGCAAATACATCTGCCTTATTTTCATCGATTTTCGCCGGTCGATCATCTCTCCTGCAGTTGCGAGTTGTTGCAGCTCCGGCGAATGGGCCAGCATTTCGTCGATCAAAAAGTCTGTATATTTTTCGGTCAGGTTCGGATTGTTGAAATATGAATCCAGAATTTGCTGATTGTGAATGACGGTTTCGCCAATATCTGCGGAATCGGGGGTGGCGATGGTATTACCGACGGGTTGGTTCAGCAGTTCGTTTATCCGGTACATGGCGGCTTTGTAACCAGCCTCTGCATCATTCAAGTCCATTCTTCCGAGGTTCAGCTCACTTATCCAGCGGTTGACATCCGATACGCTGCCCTCGCCGCTTTTCTCTTTGGCTTTTGCCAGCTCCAGGTTTTGGAGGGTGGCACTTACATTTTCATTTTTAATCTGAAGGTTGTTTTTAGCGAACAGCAAGAAAATATAAGCCTGCGAAACATCAAGCACAATGTCGAGTGTGGTTTGTCTGTTGCCCTGTTTTGTGTTTTCGGCCATCAGCTTTTTTAGCGCAATGTTCGCATAGGCCGCTTCGGAATAAATGACTTGTTTTAACGACACCGAGCCGGTAATGGTATATTCTCCTTTCTGCCCCATGGAGGATTCAACCAAATTTTCACTCAGTTGAACCCCCATCCCCGAAACTTCCACCTGAGGTAAAACATTTGCTTTGGCAATGCGAATGTCTTTTTCTGCCATCAACAAATCCTGGTCGTTCATTTTTCCTTGCAGGTTGTTTTCCAATGCCAAAGCTATAGCCTGATGCAGCGACAGTTCTTCACCGGGAATTTTAACAACGTTTAGCAAAACAGCATTTGCCAGGTCCGACCATTTGGGAAACCGGCCCGTCAGCCGAAGGCTTTCCATATTTACGATTGGTGTGCGGTCCGGATTTTCAGTCATGGTGGAGATATCTCCCAGGGAGGCTCCTTCTGAAGCTTTTAAAACCCGCACAGCCACTTGCCGCGCCAGCTGCTGAAAAGTAAACTGAGGTGTAAATGTAATGGTGGCTCCAAGTTCCAGGTAGGCTGCTCCGTTAACCGAAAGTGACGGAATACCTTGTTCATTCAGGCTGGTAAAAATCGCCTCAGTGGCGGCAGCAGAGTGCTGAACTAGCGGAAACACCATGGCTGCATTGGTTCCGGCAGGGAATTGTTCCACCGGGTTTTCATTTTCTCCTACCGGAACAAACGAAACATCAAATGTATTTTCATCCGCTTTCAGGTAAGCATTCAAAATCTGAAATTCAGAATAAAGCTCCCGGGGAATGATGACTGCAAGGTGTTCAGATTCGAAAATCCGGGCAAAGGAGTGCATGTCGCTTTTTAACCGGATGAGCGATTCAATCCACGCAAAGTTTGGCACCCCTGTACTTCTATCCGCTTTCTGGGGCAGATTTTGAAGAACCGGATCTAAAACGGTAGCAGCTATCACCGGCTTTGGATATGCAGGCAAACGAGCCGCCGCTTCCGAGGAAAGAAATCCAAGCGTTACAATAATGTCCACTTCCGGGTCATTCAGAAAAGTCTGCAGGTTTCCATTCACTTTGTCAGACTGCCAGTTTGCGCTTAGTTCTTTAAAAACAGCTCCGTCTCCGGCATTGGTCAACGCTTCAATTTCGGACTTTACCTGCCGGGTGAGTAAATCAAACTCGTTTCCTGACGCATCGGTAACAATTCCAACCTTTATAGATTGGGAATGAAGTGCCAATGGAATAATGAGCAAAGCAAAAAATAGCTTGAAAATTACTGATATTCGTTTCATAATGAAGAAATTAATCTGTTGCTGACTGGTATTTTTTAAGGTCGCGGACCATTTTGTCGGCCAGTTGCATGTCGTTCATCAGGGCTTGAAAGCTGCCGAGAATTTCTTTTACCAGAATTTTGGTTTCTGTTTTAATTTTAAAAACCTTTTGCGCTTTTCCCCTGTCGATTAATTCCGCGAGGTATCCTTTTCCCACGCCTTTTATCCGCGAAATGATTTCCTCTGCGCCGCAGTATTGTCTGTGTAAATCCTTATCGAAAATAACGCTCAGGTAATAAGGTTTTTGTTTGAATAACCGGTGCAATTGCTTAAATAGCAATTCAAACTCTTCAGCAGGTGAATCCTGACCGGAAGAAATCCCGTTAACCAACTCTTTTAGTTCTTTTTCAAGCTGAAGTAAAAGCTGTTCAAAAACCTCCTCTTCGTTTCTGAGCAGGGTAAAAATGTCGAACCCCTGCATTTCGGGCTGTTTGGAAAGTACATCGAGGGTAAATGCTCCGAGACCATTTTCGGCGAGCAGCTTTCCACTTGTCTCAATCATTTTCTTTTCTGTTTGTGTTTCCATTATTTCAATTGTTAATTAATACTCACTAACCACTATTACAGAACATTTTGATTTTGAACTGAGTTTCTCAACTGTTTTTATTTTGCAAAAATACAATTCAGAACAAAGTTAGTTAATATTTACTAACTTCCAAATTTCCGACAGATAAATTTTAATTTTTTGTTTCAATGGCTGCATACAAAAACATCCTGCCCGAATACAGGGCAAGGATGTTTTTGTTCTTTGAATTCAGTAATTTTTAGTGCCCGGCATGTGAGCCGCCACCGTGTTCCAACACATCATGAATGGCTTCAAGTGTGTGGGTGTAATCCACATAAGCTTTCACAAAAGCTCTTCCGGTTTCAACCGATTCGTTTTTCTTTTGATTCAACTCAGCGGTTTTATGGTATTTTTTCAAAATAACACTCCCGATGTGATTGTTCAGTTTAGTCACCAACTCGTCGATATTTCCCGATGACAGGGCATGGTCACTCATTAGAACAATTTGTTTTGTTGTACCGGGCGCTTTCAGTCCGGTATAGGGAGCGCCTTCGGTTTCGCGGTGCAGCCTCACCAGCGGTTCAAAAAAGTACTTTTCAATTACCTCGTAAATCTCCCGGTCGCCGTTTTTGAGGGCAACTGTTTTGTTGAAAAGTGAAATAATTTCCTTTTCCTGCTCTTTGGAAATCCACTTTAATACCGGTTCCGGATTGTTGGTTTCCAGCGCTTTTCGGGCATCGATTATCACAGGTCCGTCGTATGAATCGCAATGTGCAGATGCCGGTGTTGAAGCGGTTGCAACCAAAACTGCCAATAAAGCTGCGAAAAGAAAATGGCTTGCTTTAAATCTCCGTTTGAAAAGGCTAACTTTTTCTTGTTGTCTTTTTTTCTTTGTTCTCATTTTTTAAAATTTTTGTGATGAATAATTCAGTTTTTCACCACAAACATAGAATAGACCGAAAAGGTGTGCGACCTACTTTATAAAAGGGTACTCCTTTTTTGGAAAAAGACCTGTTTTTACGGAATCAGATGACAAATTTAGCCGGAGTGTTGTTTTTTGAATTGTGTGGGTGTTTGTCCGGTAATGTTTTTAAATACCCGGTTAAACGCCGATTTGGAATTGAATCCAGCCTCGAAGGCTATTCCCAAAACGGAATATTTCTGATTGCCGGGATTGATAATTTTGGTTTTCACTTCTTCAATCCGGTAGTGGTTGATAAAATCAAAAAAGTTCTGACCGATATTTTTATTAATTACCTGCGATAAATAGTGCGACGGCATATTCAGTTCGCCGGCCAGTTGCGGCAGGTTTAAATCGGGATTCAGGTAAGGCTTTTTTTCGGCCATGTAAATTTTCAGTTTTTCGGCATACGCTTCGGCATCGGTTTCCTTCAGGGTTGAACCTGCATACTTTTCAACGGAACTGCTTTCGGTTACGAATTGGTCTTTTTCGAAACCTGAAAAAATCTCTTTCTGCTTTAATCCAAAATAGCCAATGAGAATGATAAAAACTGACAACGACAGTGAAAGTCCGTTGGTGCAAAAATTCCAGGAAAAAAGGTGAAAAATATGATGCAACGCTGCGGCGGCCATTAAAATGGTCCAAACGGCCCCAAAAGTATAAACCAGATTTCGTAACCAGCCCAGGTCGATATTTTCTACTGAGGAAAAATTATTAAAAATATTGATGTCCAGCTTTTTGAACAAAGCCAGGGAAAGTCCGAAATAAGCCGGCCCGGATAATGCCGTGAGTACAAGAAAAAAATTGAACAGAGCTGATGAACCGTGCTCTCCTTCCAAATGGTCAAGTCTGATTTTTACCGCGATTTCAGGAAAAAATGAAACTCCAGCCAAAAAAAGATTATATAGCACAAATGGGATAAAGTGCAAATAGTCAGCAGGTTTAATTCGGTACGACTGAATAATTAATGCCCGGATATACAAATAAAGAAACGGGCCGTGCAGCAGTAACAGGGAGATAAATGCGGCGGATAAAAGCGGGTAGTTTGTAAACAGTTGCGGTGCTGACAAACCGTAAATACCAGTGTAAAACCCCAGATACAACAACCAGTAAATCAAAATTTTATCATGAAGAGCTTTACCTTTTTTTTGGGCCAGCAACGCCGTAAAAAATAAGGCATTAAAAGACGCGATTAAAAAAATATACTTCACTTTTTATTTTTCTTCTGGCTAAAAAGTATTTTCTGTGCAATGCAGTTTAAAAAAGTGTGGACAACGAAATAATTTTTATAAAAGTCTCGATTTTGATGTTGGTTTTGGTGCTTTCACCACTAAAATGCGTGTTTTTAGTTCAGAACTGTTGGAAAGGCAATGTACAATGTCCCTCGGACTCTCTACCAGGCAATCTTTTTCCACAGAAATGGTTTCATCGCCAATCCTCACATCTACTTTTCCTTCGAGAATATAAAAAAACACATCCACCGGTGTAATGTGCGGTTTCAGCGATTCGCCAGGCTGAAGCGTAATATGCATCGTTTGGGCACTTTCATTATCATACAGTTTCCTGACATCCACTTTGTGGGGTGTCTCCACCACTTGTTGTTCCTGAACTTTAATTATTTTCATTGTTTTGAAATTAAACGTTTTACAGATTCAATTAATTTGGTACCCTCTTTTTCCAGATTAAAGGTAAAACCGGAAAACTGCCACCTTTTTACAAAAAGCCGCAGGGCGCCCATGATAAAAATAACCAGGTGCCCGGCTTCAATATCGTTTCTGATTTCATTATTCTGCTGACCTTCTGTTAATATAGCGAGCAACGTTTGATTATTGTGTTCAATTACTTCCGAAATTTTGCCAATCAGTTTTTCTTCGTTTCGGAATATTTCTTCGGAAAAAACCACCGAAGTCAACGAAGGCATTTCGGCGAAAGATTTGAAATGTTTTTCGAAAAGCCGTTCAATTTTTCGCACAGCCTGTTCGTCAGAATTCAATTCTGATTCAAATATTCCGCTGGTGTTTTTTTTCAGTAAATCAAGAAGTGCGACCAAAATCTGTATTTTATTCTCAAAATGCCGGTAAATAGCCGGCTCGGTAATCCCCAGCTTTTTCGACAGATTTTTAATTGTTAATCCCTGAATTCCCTTTTCATTTATTAAATCAAGGGCGATGGAAATTATTTCCTGTTGGCGCTCTGTATGCATTTTATTTGTTTATTTTTTCAAAAATAGTTAATAATTACTAACCCGCAATAAATTTTAAAAATCTTCAAGGCAATTTACCGAAAGGTTTCCGTGCCTGTCCTTTCCGTTTTCGCAAAATTCCCAGCCCCGCGCTCTTAAAATTTTCACCAGCTCGCGGTTTAACATGCCGTGTGCCACCACTATGGCTAATTCATTACGGTGTGCAAATTCTACCAATTCATCCGAGAAGGTATTTAGTTCTTCCTGACGGTCTCTGTAACCGGTTTTTTCTCCCCTGTTAATTCCAGCCATCCAGGTTACACGTGACACAAAAAGCCAACCTTTAACCGGAAACTGTATAACGGGTACCCGCACCACCGGATAGTCGAGTTCGGCCAGTACGCTGTCAGTTTGAAGCACAACATTTTTATTGAACAGCATCAAAGCTGTTTCCAGCGCTCTGTAATGCGGACTGCAAAACACGGTGTCTAAATTTTCATAATTTCTAATCTTTTGCAAAACCTCGTCCGGATTAAATGGCACTATTCCCGTAAAATTGTAAGCTTCTTTGTATTCTGCTGAATTTTTCGAAGTTCCCCAGCCCGGCTTTCCCAAATCAACCGCCGCATGGCGAATCAGATATATTTTCGGATTGGCAAACGATGTTATCTCCGGTAAAATAACCAGCATCAGCAAAACAACATGCCGAAAATCATTAAAAAACCTTAGTATCTTTACGCCCCTGTCTGAATGGCTCAGCCGGGCAGATTTGCGTGATATCTTCTTCATTCTAAAACTGATAATTCACCGTAAAATTAAACAACCGGTCGTCGGGACTCGCGGAATACGAAACGCTCACCACAGCCATATCGAAAGGAGAAAACCACAGACCCATGCCTTTTCCGTTATGCCATTTTTTTGAGTTATCACCTTCGAGCCACACCCGGCCCGTATCGTTAAACAGCAGCACACCTGCCGTACCGTTAAGCAGATAAGTTTGAAACTGCTTCATCCGGATACGTACTTCAGCATTTAAATAAAACGAAGCTTCACCGTAAAACCGGCTTTCCCGGTATCCCCGCAGGTTTTCGGTACGCCCCAGGGTCGTCGCTTCGTGAAAAGCATAATTGCCAAACAGCTTTTCACCACCCACACGCAAGGCATAAACAACACGAGGCCTTTGCGAAAAGCTAAAGTAATTCACCCAGTCACCCGAAAGTTTCATAAAATGGTCTGTTTGTTCATTGAGCCCGGCATAATAACCTGCCCGTGTATTCAAATGCGTTCCACGGGTGGGGAAGGTGTTGCTACCTGCAAACTCTTCTTCGGTTTTTCGCTCCATGCCGGCCAAAGTGTTCAGTTCATATTTAAAATAAGCACCGGCATAAGCATGAGCGGCCAGGTCTTTTTCGTTTAACCCGTTTTCAAGCCGGGAAATGAAACGCCCGGAAGTTTGTTCGGCATCGGCAAAACTGTAAAACAGCCCCGGACCTGCTTTGTGTATCCGGTCGTCATCCAGTCGTTTTACAAAATCGAGTTCCGTATAAAACCGGCTCATGCGCAGGCGGTAATATTCTTTTTCAGAACGCGAAACCTCCCATACCGTTTCGTTTCCCATGCCAAAATAGTTTCCGGCATATTCAGGAGAATTATATTGTGTATTGAAGTTGATTTCCACATTCCGTAACGGGAAACTTTGCTGGGCACCAAAACGCAGATTAACTGCGTTGGTCGCCACCGCGTAATTCCCCATAATTTCGTAACGCTGCTGACGGTACCGTGAATATTTGGTAAAAACCGGACCGCCACCCACAAAAATACCATCATCGGGGTTGTAGCCGGAAAAGATACCCGGATAAACCACGTCGTATTCAAAGTGTTCCCTGTCGAATTCCAGCGCTTCCCGGTCAAACCGCTTTTTTAACCTGACAGACCGGTCAGGTGAAATCTCTGTATTTCCGTCACCAAAAACAAAAATATTATCGCGCTTTAAACCTTCGCCTGTAACGATTTCATCTTTGTTATCTCCACCGATAATATTCAACTCAATTTTTGAAAGATGATTCCCCTCTATTTTAAACTGATCATCTCCACCCAACCCATACAGGTGTATTTTCCTGGTTTCGGAAGCGTAAAACATCCGGTGGTAAAACTGCGGTCCTTTTTGCCCGTTTTTCATCTGTTCATAACCCGAAATCTGCAGCAAGGAATCAGTCAGCGTCAGAATTTCAAAATAATCGGATTTGTTTGTTCCGGTAATGCTCACCTCTTTTGTTAGGGACAAATAAAGGTTTCGTGCCATGGATTCCAGGTTTTCGAGGCGGGCTTTCAAAATGCGGGCAGTTTCAGGGGCACAGAGTGGATAAACCTCTTTAGGGAAGGCAGACATGGCCGAATCGATATTTTCAGGTGTAAGCAAAATTTGCAGTGAATCGATTTGCCGCTGCCACTCGTCCCAACTGCTTTGGGTAAGAAAGGAGCGGTCGAAATAGCGGGCGTTAAACGACTGCCCTTCCATGTTTTCGGTGTATTCGTCAAATCCCTGAATTTTAGGCAACAGCCATTTACGGGCGGCAACCCAGGGAATAACACCTTCGTTCACAAAAAATGCCTGGTCACGGTCACGCGGAATGGGTTTGTAAACCGATTTTCCGTTTTGCTCAAAACCGGCCCAGCGCCATTGGTCATCGTGCCGGTCCCAATCGTTTACTACAATGTCGAATAACCGGGCACGCAGTACAGCGTTTTCATCCACAACATGACTGGAAGAAGCAGTGGTTTTTTCAATCACTTTTGCCGTGGAAATGATGTTTTTCGAACGTCCGAAGCTGTCCACATCGCTGCGATCATCGTCGGGACGTTCCTCGAATAGAAACAGTTTTCCTGCTACATCGCGCCGGTAAATCCCAAACCTCGGGTCATCCGGTACATATACCACTTCCGGATTGGTATGGAAAACCCCTGCATGTTCAGCCAGTGCCGCAACTACCGGAGCAGCATAGGGATTGGAAGCTGAAATCTGATCCTGCACCAAATCCACGGCAAACGTTTTGTGCAACTCCTCCGGTACAGCACCTTCTACGTATTTGTCGACGGAACGGAGTACATATTGTCTGCCATTTTTGTCTTCCAGGCGCAGAGAAAGGGTTTGCTGACCTCCGCCACGTTTTACAATCTTTAGTCCGCCCTTTCTTGTACCGATGTCAAATACCGGCGCTTTCACCTGTGTTTCCCAGACTTCCCGGTAATTTTCACCCATCCATTTGTAGCCCGACTCCGAAATGTTGTATCTTTTTCCGGCGACAGCCTCCAAACTGTCCGGCAGTTTTTCAATGACAGGGATTTCAGGTTCTTCGGCAATAAAATTTCTGTGATAAATATTTCTTTGAAACAGCGTATCCTCCCGGTTTAAAAACGACACAGTACAATCTCCGAGGGGCGAAAATTCAATCCGGGCAAAACCCGTTTCTTCCGAGCCGAATTCAGGCAAATCCTTTCGCACGTACTCACTGTTGTGCCAGGAACCTGAAATAACAAAATGATTATTGTCGTGCTGAAAATACTGCATATTTTGCTCACTGGCAGAAACATACAATACATCAGGGTATTTTTTCAGAACAGAAAGCAAGCCGTTCCGAAAATCCTTCAGGTCAGGATGCTGATTATCATACCGGGTGCCGGGAAGTTTGCGGTAAAAAGTATAGGGCAGTTGCATTAGCCATTGCTCAGCAGAAAAATAACCATTGGTGTTTCCAAAACTTTTCAGCGAATGATGGCCGGCTACTACCACATGTTTACCGGCGTAATGCCGGCGGATGGCATCTTCAATCTGAATAAGCACATCGCCCCGGTTTTCAATGTCGCATTTGTTAAAACGGCGGTCGTATTTATGCACCCACCACCAGGTGTCAATCAAAATAACTACCAGGTGATCATTTAAAACAACTTCTTCAGGGCCCGGACAAGCTTCATCGGGAAAGAAAAAAGGGTTGTCGTATTTCCCCGGCAGATCATCGGTTAGTTGTTTGATGAAATCTTTTCCTTCGCGCGAACCGCCGGCCCATTCGGTTTTGCCCGGAGCAATTAGCAATGGGTGTGTTTCGTTCAGAAACAATTGTTCGGAAATTTGGCCGGTTTGGGCATCCACAGCATTGCCGGTCAGCAAAACGGCAAAGTTTCTCTGCATGCCGGCCTGGTTTTTCAACTGGTTAAAAAGTGCCATCTCAGTATTCCTTCCGAAGACGTTTCCAGTAACAAAAATACTGTGAGAGTTTTCTTCCTGAGCGAAAACCAAATTCCCGTGGCATAAGAAAAATACAAAAAACCAATATTTTAAAATTTTCAGCATTTGACTTTTTAAATGAATACAAATAAAAATGATCCGACAGTAATTACCAGACCTACCATAAATACATTGTATGCCCAGCGCAGCAGGCGGTATTTTTTAGCCAGTACTTTTCCCAGTGAATACTGATCTTTTGTAAGGGTGGAATAGAGGTAAGGGTCGTCGTTAATCATTTCGCCAACTGCCCATTCGTATTCTTCCAAATCCATGTTGTAAAAATTTCCGAAAAACAGCAGGTTCACATTTTGTTGTTTGATATCGTCGCGCGTAAATTTTCCCGACGAAATATTGGGACGGGTGGAGAGAATAGCCAGCACGATGGTGGACAAGCTGAACAGGATAAAAATAATGGTGGGAACAATAATGGCCGGTTCCTGTTTGAATTTACTCACCAGCGTAGCAAGGGCTAAGGAAATAATGATACCGTTCAGCGAAATGAGGATATTGGATTTGTTGTCAGCAATATGACTCAGATTAATCTGGTTGCGGGCGGTAAGTTTGAACATGGAGTCCACTCCACGTGAATAGCTTTTTGATTTTGCCGCTTTCATTTTCGCTTTAGTTGCATGTTGAGCTATACGCTCTTTAAGCAACTCAAGATTTTTTTGCTTCGTATCTTCCAGGTTGTTCTTGCAGAAAGTAGTATGCCAGTGGTGTTCTTTAAATAACAGGACTGATTCCTGGTCAAATTCAGCTTTTTTTATTTTGCGAATACCCGCATTTTTCTGCTCCTGTCGGAGCTTTTCTGCCTGTTCAAAATAATTTTTCTGCCCCAGGTGCATAAAATCGGCATCGCAAAGCACTCTGGCAATCCTGCTTTCAGGCGATTGCGGAAATGCCGTGGCCCGGATGCTTTCAGCAACGGCAGTGCGAATGTTTTCTTCCACTCCATGTCGTTCGAGAAATTTCACTGCCATTTCAGCGCTTGCTTCTTCATGCTCTTTGTACTTTTTCAGGTAACCCACATCGTGAAACCATGCCGCTATCCTTAAGATGTTCATCTCCTCTTCCGACAGTTTCTCTTTGTTACCGATAAACACGGCATTTTTCAACACATTCTGTGTATGGGTAAGCGTATGGTAAGTATAACCTACCGGAGTTTCATTTTCCAGGAGGCCGGAAACAAACTTCTCAACCTCGTTAGTCATTGTTTCATTCCATTTCATTTTCCTGAATTTTACATTTCTTCGTTTAAAACATACAATAGAGCCTGACGATGAATTCCTTTCACCTTAACCGGCGCCTGTGGCATAAACGCCGCGTTCACTCCAGCATCGAGTTCATTGAAAACTTCTTTGGAAATGATGAGCTGTGAATGCCAACGCTTGTTTAATTGTTCGATGCGAGAAGCCATTATCACCACGTTCCCGGTAATGGAATACTGTTTTCGTACCGAAGAACCGATATTTCCGATAACTGCCTCGCCATAATGCAGGCCAATCCCAATTTTTGTTTCAGGAATATTTCCTGCATTGTTCTCCTGTTTTACTTTTTCGATGATTTCCATGGACGCCATGACCGCTTTTTGCGGTATGTTTCCTTCTGACACCGGGGCGCCGAAAGTTGCCATAAATCCATCGCCCAAAAACTGGTTGATGACACCGCCGTGGCGTTGCACACCGTCAATCATAAATGAAAACAGACTGTTGAGGTAATCTACTACCTCTTCGGGCGAATGGTTTTCCACAAACGGGGTGAAGTTGCGAATGTCGAGAAACATGACACACACATTTTTCCGGGTTCCCGAAAGTTCTTCCTTTTTTTCAAGAATGCTTCCGGCAATTTGCGGAGAAATCTGCTGTCCGAACAGGTCGATGACCTCATTTTTTTCCTTGATATGTGCCCAGGAAACCCTGATTTTCTTTTTAATTAAATCGGCTACAAAACCTGCCGAAATGCCTGAAATTAAAAGTATAACTCCCTGTCCGAGGTACTGCATACCCGTTAAATCCAGATAAAAACGGTCAACGGACATATTGCTGAATACCGTAGAATAATAAACGGAAACCGCTACAAATTCAAAGGCTGCCAACGCACCGGTAAAAACCGAAAGCCGGAAGTTCAACCTCAGTGTGGATAGTACGATAAACAGAAAATAGGTCAGCGTGGCCGGTGCCATAAGAATGACTGTCTGGCCCGAATATTCTACAATAAAGATGAACAGCAGGGTAAGTAAAGTTATTTCCGAAAAAGCATTGAGGTAACCAAAGACACTTCTGTGATGAAAAAACACTTTCATCTTTTTCCCGGTAAAGTAGTGTACAAACGCTTCGTAAACGATAATTACCAAAGTAAAAATGAGGATGGCATAAAAGGCGATGTGGTTATTAAAAAGCGAGAGATACTGGTTACGATAGAAAAAATAGATGACCATGAGCAGGACTGCTTCAAGTCCCAGCATTCCAATCAGGATGAGCGCACGAAGCCTTTCACTGCCTGCAATCTCGGCATTGTAAAGTTCTTTTGAGACATCCTTTTGTTGCACAAAATTTATTTTGCTGGCTGCACTCATTGCTTAATCAATTTATAAACAATGCAAAGTTAGTTAATATTTACTAACTTTCACTATTATTGTAAGAAATTCTTATTTTTTAGTATTTTTAAAGTTTAAAAAATAGCCGATGTTTAAAAAAGAAACAGAATATGCCCTGAGAGGACTTGTTTACATTCAACTCCGGAACCGGCTGGGACAAAAGCCCGGCATCAGTGAAATCGCATCAGAGATTGACACTCCTCCATCTTTTACGGCAAAAATATTACAACGCCTGGTACGGCTTGGCTTCATCGAATCAATAAAAGGAAAAAACGGGGGCTATTATTTTGATCCTGACAAGAAAGAGCTACCGCTTAAACAGGTTGTAGTTGCCATTGAAGGCGACAAAATTTTTACCGGGTGCGGTTTCGGGTTGAAACAATGCGATGACACTAATCCATGTCCGTTACATAACGCTTATGCGCCCATACGGGAAGCTATCGACAAACTTCTTTCCAATGAAACCATACAAAGTCTGGCAAAAAAGGATAACCCCGGCACTGCCCTTAACCGCTATGCCTTAAGGTAATCAAAGACAAAATTTTTTGCCTCTTATATTTTCAAATACCAGCCAATGTTCAACCAGAAACTGTTTCGTGAATTTCCGTCGATAAAAGATGAAAGCCTGTAATCGAGACCAAATTCCAGTTTATTATTATCAGTAAATTCGTACCCGGCCAACGGAATAAGACGGATTTCCAAATCAGTTTCACCCTCCTGCCAGCTATTCAGATATTCATTATTCAGTTTCAGGTAAAATTCGCCCGGATCGACCGATTGGCCATTTAACGGAATTTCGGCGGCAAATCTATAGCGAAGCCTGAGCTCCCATGGATTATCGCTGTTAAAAGTCTGGTCGGAGGAAAACCTGTGAGCCATCCGATATGCTTCATAACGCCTAACCAAAGTAAATTGCTGAATAAACCGGTGTAAGATTTGTTCTCCCCTCAACCGGATTTGATAACCACCGGCCAGTGAATTGTTCAACCCTGTTTTCCGGGCGGCGGTAAGCGCAAAATCAGCCAACTGCAGATTTAAGTCCGACTGTGCCTCACCTCCAAAATCGCCCTGCAAAAAACGAAGCCTCGATTCAGCTTTCAAATTTAAACTCCAGTCACTGTTTATCCCCTTGTTCAAATTAAAAGATGGAAGCGTTCCCAAAAGGTAAGTATCCTGAGCCACCGTTTTTCCCAATGAAAAAACGAGTAGAAGTATAGAAATAGAATATTTCATCTTAGTATTCAAGGTTATCCGTATTTCTGAAAATAATTTCTGCAGAACCGAGCAATTTTCCGTTATCGCTAAAAGTTAACTCATAAAGTTTCGGCCGGCCTGATTTTTTTCCTTTCACCACTATCTCGTATTGAATTTTGGAAACTGCCTGGTGAGCATTTTTATTAAGGATTGCAAGCAAAACAGAATCTTCGGCAGAATATTGAATCTGTGTTTTATCTATTTTATGGCTGTTAAACATGGAATCCAAAGCCTGCAAAATATTGCGGCTGACGTTTTCTTTCATTGCCGGCAATGCTGTTTCAACTTCCACATCCTGAATTTTTCCTGACGTATCAAACTCCACGCTGTACCATTTTCCATTGTACCTTGTTTTGGCTTCCACAGAATTCCCCACCAGGTTTTCCTCGAAATACCATTTCCATCTGGTATTCATTTCAACCGCGTCGATAAACTTCAACGCCTCCGTAGGAACATCTTCCGCTTTCAGACGGCTTTCCCTTTCAAATTTTTGCTGGGCACTTGTATTAATATGAAAAACCCATACCAAAAGTGCACCTATAATCAATATCCTTTTCATTCCTTTTCAAAAATTACAGTAATTACAAATATTTTAAAACCGGTATATATTCTTAAAAGATTATGTTTTTGTTTCAAAATAACGAAAATTTCTCAAAATGGTTTATGCTCAACCTCCGATGCAATAAATTATTCCATCCTTAGATTAAACAGATTTTACAAAATGGATAAAAGTTGAACTTTCCAGTGTAGTTTTATATCTTTGAGTGGAGAATTATTTATAACACTTTAAAAATGAACACCATGAAAAAAGAGATAGGAGAAGTTATTCTGGAGGCCGTTCATGGTGATATCGCCAGTCAGCACGACATGACGGTCATTGTGAATGCCGCCAATGCACAATTGATGTCGGGAGGTGGCGTAGCGGGGGCAATCCACCGGGCTGCCGGTCCCGGGCTGGCAAAAGAATGTCAGCCACAGGCACCCATTGAGCCCGGGCAGGCAGTTATCTCAGGAGCACACAACCTGCCCAACAAATATGTGATTCATTGTCTGGGCCCTGTTTACGGACAAGATAAACCCGAAAACCTGCTGCTGGCCGATTGTTACAGAAACGCTCTTTTACTGGCCAACGAAAAACAAATCGATTCGGTGGCTTTCCCTGCCATATCCACCGGAGTTTTCGGTTATCCGTTTGAAGCAGCAACCGATATTGCCCTGCAAACCATATTGGAAGTTATTCCCGATTTGAAATTTGTCAGGCACATTCGTTTTGTTCTTTTCGGCGAGGAGGATTTTGAGGTGTACGTCGAAAGATTGAGACGACTAAAAGTTTAATTTCTTCATATTCTTTCATCCACCGACCACTTCCCTGCCCCATAAATCAGTAGAAAAATCAGCAGCATAGTCATAGCAAAATCGGTGCGGGCGGCATGAGCCATAAACCAGATAAGACTTATATGATTCCTGTTCCAAGTCCTAAAGATATGATAATAAGCATAACAGCGACCAATACCTGCACTGTTTTAAATGTTACTTTTTTGAGCAGTTTTTTACCGGCAAATGCACCGGCAATGGCCGCAAGAGTTGCCGAAACAAGCAAAACCAGGTTCTCCGACAAACCGGAGGAAGCAAACCGCGATGCATATACCGACAACCGTGTGATGTCAACCAGTGAGGCAATGATAACACCAGTAGCAATAAACGCCTCTTTTGAAAGTCCGCTTTTAATTAAAAAAGCACTCCGGAAAGCGCCCTGAATACCGGCCAAACCACCGAAAAAGCCACTTAGCATACCACCGAGAATCAACCGGTTTCCGCCAAACTCAATTTTCTGTAAAACCGGTAAAACCTCAAGCAGGGAGAAAAACAGTAGCAATACGGCAATAATCAGTTTTACCGGGGTGATTTCGAAAGTATTTCCCCACAATTCATATTCGTAAATAGATGGAAGACCGGTAATCCGAAGTAAAACCCAGGCCCCGGCAAAAGATGCCAGAATGGCCGGAACGCCAAACCGGATGAGCACCGGTTTGCTGGCCATTTTCCCCACCAGGCCCATTTTAAAAATATTGTTGGCAAAATGCACAACGCCGGTCAGTGCAATGGCAACATCCACCGGGAAAAACAAAGCAAAAACCGGCATTAAAATGGTTCCCAGTCCAAACCCCGAAAAGAAGGTAAGAATGGCTGTAAAAAAAGCGGCAATACTTATTACAATTACTCCCATTGAATGATCAACAAATAATGTTAAGCTATGAAGGCAATTTTATTTCAATAAACAACAAAGCAATCAACTTGTTGAAGAAAAATCCATTCACACGGGAGAATCTAATCGCATCAGGATTATAGTTTTTAATTTTTCGCGCAACCGCTTTAAGATGTGTCCATTCATTTGAACTGATAACCTGACCGTTTACGAAGATTCGGGCAATAAAACTGAAAGTTCAACAACCCCCATAAAATCACCGTTTTCAATCCATGGAAATTGCACTACCAGCTTCTTTTTGCCGTTCTTTTCGGAAATGTATTTGTTTTCTGTTGGCTTTTCGAGCATTTCCAACAATTGGGTTCGTGACGGCTCCGGATGACAGTCGATAAGACTTTTGCCAAGCAGTTTTTTACCTCCGTATTTGGCAAACTGAGCTTCCGATTGCCGGTTCATATAAACAATAATGCCTTGCCTGTTGCAAATGGTTACAGCTCCTTTAAATTCATCTGCCCATTTGGGGTAGAAATCCTTTTCGCTCATATTTTTTTGTAGCATTTCACCCAGTCAACCTGAAAACTGACCGGCAGTTTTGACCCCGGAACCTGATCCACCACAATGCTTTGAAGATTCAGATGCAATGGAAAACCGACATGCCGTTGTTCTGTTTTGAAAACTTCGGTATCGTTTATTTTCCAGGTGACATTACCTCCTGATTTTTCGAGGGTAAAAATATACCACTTTCCATTTTTCAGGTTTGAAAGGTCGAGACCATCCACCCTCAATTTTCCGGTCTCGGAAGTTTCTGCAACTCCTATACGGTTTTTTGTACCCATTTCAACGAGGTGCAAACGCGGTGAAAGTTTTTCGCCCTGTAAAGCAAAAATATGTACTACCTCTTTTACGGGATTGAACTTAACTTTTGCCTCAAAAATCCCGTCTTCCTGCCAAAAACTTTTTGCAGTAGTAACTATACCGGAAGTATAATCAAAACTTTGGGGGACAAACCCGGCAGGCATTTTCCAAACCATTCCCTCTGTTCTTTCTTTTCGTGTTTCTATCACCAGTTTTCCGCCGGTTGAAACATTGTTTCCGTTGGTATAAACGTGCAAATCGCCCGGCATGGCATAATTTTTACCTAACGATTTTTCTGCAAAAAGCGAAATTGTGGACCACTTTTCGGTTTTGAGCTGACTTGCCGAAAAATCGTCTTCAAAAGTAACCTCCCAGTTCTTAAAAAAATCGAAAGCATCTGTACCCTTGTACTTAAAATACTTTGCGATGTGTGACTGGTCCATCATCTTTTGGTAATTTTGTCCCGTAGCATATTCCTCCGACTTCTCCCATTTTTTTGAGTCTTCGAGGTACGCTTTTCTTTTCAGAAATTCATCGGATGAAACAATCTCCCTGAGTTCCCAAAAACGCTTTAAATCAGACGAATCCTGCACATCGTAATAATTTTTGAGCAGGGGAGACTTTTCAAACTTTTTGAAAAACTGAATCTCGTTGCTTGCCGAAAGCTCCTTCCACCTTTTCCACTTTTTAAATGCGCTGGTTTTTTCAAATTTCTGTTTGTCTTTCAAATGCGCAACCCGCTTTCTGAAATCGTCGGTGACCACAATCCCTTTCAGCTCTTCAAATCTTTTCAGATTATAACTGCCGGCAGTGTCGCGGTAAATTTTGAGTTTTTTAGATCTTTCAAACTTCAAATAGTTTTTAATCTCGCCGTCATGCAGCAAATCTTTCAGCTCTTTCTTCTTTTGTTTGTCTTTGTCCGGAAGATTTTTTAGGTTAAAATAGTTTTTCAGCTTTTCAGAACCCGCCACTGACTCGTGGCGAACAAGAACTTGTGACTTGTGCAGCTCATGGTACACTTTTATCCCGGCCGATTTTTTCAACCGGTTATACTCTTGTTCCTGATTTTGCTCCTCAGAGCCTTTATAAATCTGCCGGTTTGCCGCTTCCTTTTCCTTTCTGAAATTACCGTTTTCCACAAACTCACTAAGCTCCCGGTACTCCTGCAGCTTTTCAGATTCTTTAATCGCTTCAAACCGTTTCAAATCCGCCGAGTCGTTTAGCTTGAAATACTTTTTCAGATGCCCGGCCTTTTTCAGCTTTTCATACTCCCTGAGCAAAGCCTCTTCATTACTTCCCCTGAAACGCAATTGCTGAATTTCTTCTTTTCTTTTCTTGTAATCGGGCGACTGGATGAATTTTTCAAGTTCGAGCAGTTCTTTTAGTTCGGCTGATTGTTCAACTCTTAAAAATTCCTGGTAATCATCAAAAAGCATTTTTCGCTGCAATTCAATTTTTTCAACAGGTTTGATTTTTCCTAAAAGCTGGAGCGTAAATATTTTAAACGACATCGATCCTAATTTTGGTTTTACACATTCAAAAATAGAAATTTAACCGGTTAAATTCTAACAATTTGTTGCTACAATACATGGGTTCATATTACAAGTTGTTAACATATCAAACATTTTTCAAAAATTTCAGTCGTTAGGTGTTTATATGTTTTTGCTGAAATTATTGGCTATCCGCCTAATTTTGAATAGTTTTAGCGTCGAAAAAGCAGCATAATGATACAAGAATCGGAACTGATATTAAACAACGATGGCACTATTTTTCATTTGCACCTGAAGCCGGAAAATATTGGCGACCAGATTATTTTGGTTGGCGACCAGGCCCGCGTGGAAGAAGTAGCCGATTTTTTCGACTCCATTGAATTTTCGACTAAAAACCGCGAATTTCAAACGGTTACAGGTAAATACAAAAACCAGAAATTTTCTGTTATTTCCACCGGAATTGGTACGGACAACATCGATATTGTACTTAACGAACTGGATGCCCTTGTCAACATCGACCTGGAAAAACGGGAAATAAAAAAGAACAAAAAGTTGCTGAGAATAGTCCGTATCGGAACTTCGGGAGGATTACAGGAAGATTTACCAGTGAATTCATTCGTAGTGTCGCAAAAATCGATTGGATTCGATGGCATGTTAAACTATTATGCCGATCGTGAAAAATATTGCGACCTGCCTTTTGAAAAAGCATTCAGGCAATTTACCGGCTGGAACGAATCTTTGCCCACACCTTATGTGGTTGATGCTTCGAAACGGCTTTTGTCAAAATTCGATTCACCCGAATTCAAAAAAGGAGTAACCATTTCGGCTCCGGGATTTTACGGACCACAGGGAAGGGTTTTAAGGCTTCTGCTGGCCATGCCTCAACTAAACCAGTTAATTGAGCAGTTTAGCTTCGATGATTTAAAAATTACCAATTTTGAAATGGAAAGTTCGGCCATTTTTGGGCTATCGAAAATGTTGGGGCACCAGGCACTTGCGGTTTGTCTGATTATTGCCAACCGCGTGCTGGGCGAAGCCAACGAAAATTACCGGCCCGAAATGAAAAAGCTGATAAAAAAGGTTTTGGATAGTTTAATCAAATAAAACCAAATGAATAAAAGCAGGCTGAAAGCTTTGATTGATTTGCTGGACGACCCCGACAACCTTGTTTTTGAAACAGTGGAGCAGGAATTGTTAAAAGAGGATGACGCCATCATTCCGGTACTGGAGGAAAAATGGGAAGCCAGTTTCGACGAAACCAGCCAGGAGCGCATAGAAAATCTGATTCAGGATTTGCAATTCAAAAAGACCAGAAACATGCTTTATAACTGGCTTTTATCAAACAATGCAGATTTACTGGAAGGTTTCCTGATTATTGACCGTTTTCAATACCCCGATGTAAATGGCCATGTGGTTATTCAAAAAACCGAAAGAATAAAAAATACCGTGTGGCTCGAACTGAATGATTCACTAACGCTGCTCGAAAAGACAACCATTCTGAACCATTTCTTTTTCAATATTCACGGATTTTCAATCAATCACAGCAACCAGAAATCGCCTCAAAACTGTTACCTAAACCAACTGCTCGACACAAAAAAAGGAAATCCGGTTTCACTTTCTTTGCTTTACACCATTCTGGCGCGGCAACTTGGCCTTCCGGTGTTCTTTATTGATTTTCCCAAAAACCCGCTGGTAGCAGTTGTTGACAGCGACCTGGCCCGAAAGGTACATGGGAATAGATCGAAATCCGACGTGTTGTTTTACATCAATCCGTCAAACAAAGGTTCCATTGCAAGCCGAAAGGAAGTGAATTACCACCTGAAAAAATACAAATTCACACCCGAAAACAAATTTTCGGAACCACAACCCGACCGGCTGTTTATTCAAAGATTGCTTGAATCGTTAAGAGATTCATTCCGGGCTGTCGGATTCACCGAAAAAGAAGCCCGCACAGAGCAATTGCTTCAGCTGTTCGAGGAGACTGCTGGTGTAAAAAAATAAAACTCAAACGAAAAGCCTGGCAGGGAGCAAAAATGCAAAGCCGGCAGTTTTCTGCCAGCTTTCATCCTTTTAAACCAGAATATTTTTACAATACTGAACACATTTAATCACCTCCTGTTGCGCATCGGAATTATCCGGAACCGGATATTCCAGCTCGATGTCGCAGTAAATGGGCCATTTCTTTTTCTGAATTAGTTGCAGAATGTCGGCAACGGGCGTATCGCCTTCGCCCCAGGGCATGTTGGTATTGGCAGGATTGGCTTCTTTGGCGGTTTTATCTTTTAAATGAATGCTGAAAATGCGGTTATGCAACCGTTCAATCACTTCGTTGGGATGATTTCCTGTGGCGCCAAAATAGTGACCCACATCAAAATTCAACAGGTTTCTTGGAGAATAATCGAGAAACTCATCGAATGAAAAACCGGGTTCACCAGGCTGGGCGTGGTTATGATAAATGGCATACATGTTATGTTTTTCGGCGTATTTTCCAAGGCGGGAACAGGCTTCATGTCCAATTTCGTTGGTAATTCCTTTGGCGCCTAATATTTTAGCTGCATTAAAAGCATAATCAATTTCTTCACTGGTCCAGTTGGCCGGAGCAAATTTCACAATGTGAATATTAACGCCAGCTTTATTGAACAACCTGCGTAATTCCCTGTATTTTTTCATGGAAGCCGAGAGCCGCCATTCGCGCTGTCTTTCCTTTACAATATCTGCTTTCTGCTGGTAAGCTGTCTGTTCTGCTTCTGTGGCATTGCGCGCCGGTCGTGGCGGCATAGGCGGAATGCCGGCATATTCTTCGGCCACGTTTCCCATCAGTTCAATGGAGCTGATTCCCGCTTCAACACAATAATTCAAAATATCCTGCGCGGTGGAAGGCATACTGCGCCAACTGTAAGTTATGGCGCCAATCTGCACTCCGCCAAACATGGAATTGGGTTTGCCCGGGTTAAAGTAAGTACCTGCAAAACCGGCCGGTGAAACAGAAATTCCGGCGGCTACTGCTGCTGTCGAACCGATAAATTTCCTGCGAGAAAGCGGATTGTTTGATTTTGAAGCGTGATTCATGATAGATATTTTGTTGATTTAAGCCGGTTAAAAATAATGGAATTAACCGGAAAAGGGATGGCTAAAAGGAATTATAAAGGATAAAAATTGGATTTTGATTTCTATATGTTTATCTTTATCTGACAAAAATCAACCCTGCGGACCCGATTTGACCGCAGGCCGCCAATATGTTTTGAAATGAATTCATATTCTTGTCAAAAACTTTTTATACTCTGTTGTCTTGTAATTCAAGGAATCCTAATCGGTTGTAATTCTGTAAGCGCCCAGTTGAAAGTAGATGCAGGAAATGACACAACATATTGTGCAGGATTCTGGCCCGACACAATGTATCTCGGCGAAAACCTGATTATTGAGAACGGAACCGTACCCTTCTCTTACAGATGGGAATGCCGGTTCGAACTAACGCCTGCTTTAATCATTTCGGCGAGTGATTTTCTAAACGATACAACTTCTGCCAATCCCTATTTTACAGATTGGCTGACATTACCGGACCGAATCCGGTTCACAGTTCAGGTAACAGACGCAGAAAACAATACAGCAAAAGACAGCATCACTGTTGGATTTTCCGGATGTGCTTGTTACACAGGATATCAGGTAATTCATTTAAACAAAGGCGACAGCGTTTGGCTGGATGCAGGAATTCCTTCAGGAAACATCGAAAAAATTTACTGGGAGCCCGCATACGGATTATCAAATCCCGACAGTTCAGCAACCTGGTGCAAACCCGACTCCACAATGAACAATTCCATTGTTTCTGTTGACACGTTTGGGTGCGTTTGTTCGTGTCATGCTTACGAAATAAGGGTGAATGAAGACACCAATTCTCAACACGATTACCGGGAGCTGGTTCAGGGAGGGAAATTATGGAGTACTACTGAAACAGGAACTGAAAATATTAATAACTATAGAAGTTATTGGATCAAATTTCAGGGAGATACATTAATTAATGATTTGGTTTATAAAAAAGTTCTGCAGGCAGATGATTCGCTTCATGCCGACTGGTATGTGAAAGAGATTATCCGCGAGGATGCTGCAAACCAAAAGGTATATTTATACGACAATTACAGCAATGAGGATTTGTTGTTGTATGATTTCAGCCTGGAGCAGGGAGACAGTATCCTTACCGGTAATGGAGAATCTTATGCAAAGGTTGATACAATTATTTATGAACCATTTGGTAACTCAACAGATACTTTAAAACAGATTTATTTCGCTTGGGGTGGTCGATGGATTGAAGGTATTGGAAGTCTTTGGGGAGTATTGGAAGGCCTGAATGCTTTTTATATGACGGGTGCGATAACAAAATTAGTTTGCTATTTTGAAAATGATATTTTGGTTTACCATAATCCCGATTTTGAAACTTGTTTTCCTGACAATACCACGGTTTCTATTTCAAAGTTTGGAAATAAAAAGAACATTGAAATCTTCCCCAATCCGGCAACAGGTAAAATTACAATTTACTCTCAGAGCAGTAGAATTTCAGAGGTGAAAATTTATGATTTAACCGGAACCTGTCTTTACCGAAAATTAAATATTGAAACCAACCGGATTGATTTGAACACAGATAATTTACCAAAAGGGTTGTATGTTTTGAAAATCAGGGATGAACGGGATACGATTTCTAGTAAGATTGTGATTCAGTAGAATTGGAATAATTCAGCAGGTGACCTTCAAGTCAGCACTGAAAACAAAAAAACCGGCCTGAATCAGACCGGTTTCCATTTTATCTTTGAGAATACAATTATTCTTCCTTTTTTTCCTCTTCAGCATCATCAGCAGGTTCCTCTTTCACTTCAGGTTCCTGTGCTTCAGCTTTCGGAGTTTCTTCAGCAGCTGCTTCCGCCTTTGGTGTTTCGTCAGCGGTTGTTTCTGCTTTTGGATCTTCAGCCTTTTGTTCTTCTTCTTTTACCGCTTTGGCAGTTTCTGCCTTTTCAGCTTTCGGTTTTTCCTTTTTGGCTGTTTCTGCAACCGGAGTTTCCGATTTTTTAGCTCCGCCACGGCGCGAACGGCGACGTTTTGGTTTTGCGGCCTCTTCTCCAGTGCTCAGCATGGCTTCGTTATAATCTACCAGTTCGATGATGCACATTTCGGCATTGTCGCCCAACCGGTTGCCGGTTCTAAGGATTCGTGTATATCCACCCGGACGGTCGGCTACTTTAGCTGCCACTTCGCGAAACAATTCCGAAACGGCTTCCTTATTTTGAAGGTGGCTGAAAACAACCCTGCGCGAGTGCGTTGTATCGTCTTTTGCCTTTGTAATCAGTGGTTCCACATACATCCGCAATGCTTTTGCCTTAGCAACTGTTGTGGTTATCCGTTTACTTTCGATAAGCGAGCTGGCCATGTTCGACAGCATTGCTTTCCGATGCGAACTGGTACGGCTTAAATGATTGAATTTTTTGTTATGTCTCATTGCCTTTTACTCCTTGTCAAGTTTATACTTACTAATATCCATCCCAAAACTCAACCCCATGTTATCGAGAAGGTCATCCAGTTCGGTAAGTGATTTTTTACCGAAATTCCTGAATTTCAATAAATCGTTCCGGTTGTAGGTAACCAAATCGCCCAAAGTATCCACATCGGCAGCTTTCAGGCAGTTCAATGCACGCACAGAAAGGTCGAGATCGACCAGTTTGGTTTTCAGCAACTGACGCATGTGCAGTACTTCCTCATCAAATTCTTCATTTGAGAATTTTTCGTCGGAGTCGATGGTAATCTTCTCGTCGGAAAACAACATCAAATGATAAATAAGAATTTTGGCTGCCTCTTTTAACGCGTCTTTAGGCTGAACAGAACCGTCGGTAGTGATTTCGATAATCAGCTTCTCGTAGTCGGTTTTTTGTTCCACCCTGAAGTTTTCAACCATATATTTCACCTTCTTGATGGGTGTATAAATGGAATCAACCGGAATTAATCCAAACTCGGTTTCGGCAGGTTTGTTTTCGGAGGCCGGAACATATCCACGGCCTTTATTGATATTAATCTCCATCTGAAGTTTAACATCGGGCTCCATGCGGCAAATCACCAAATCGGGGTTCAGCACCCTGAATCCGGTCATAAACTTATTGATATCGCCGGCAGTGAACTCTTCCTGGCCCGAAATGGTAACATTTACCTTTTCGCTGTCGAAGTCTTCCACTTCGTTTTTAAACCGAATCTGTTTAAGATTAAGGATGATATCAGTTACATCTTCAATAACACCTTTAATCGTAGAAAATTCATGGTCAACACCTTCTATTTTCACGGTGGTGATTGCATATCCCTCGAGCGATGATAACAGAATCCGGCGCAAGGCATTACCAATGGTAATACCGTAACCAGGTTCCAATGGACGAAATTCGAATTTTCCGAATTTATCATCGGACTCAATCATAATCACCTTGTCGGGTTTTTGGAATGCTAATATTGCCATAATAACCTTAGTAAAAATTTTATTTTGAATACAACTCTACGATAAGTTGCTCTTTGATGTTTTCAGGTATTTCCTCACGCTCCGGCACATTCAGGAATTTTCCGACCATTTGGTCTTTGTCCCATTCCAGCCATTCGTAGCGGGTGCTTCGGCGCGAATGTAATGAGTCTGTAATTTCTTCCATCGCTTTCGATTTTTCCCTAACCCCAACAAGGTCTCCGGGTTTTACCTGGTACGAAGGAATGCTTACTACTTTTCCGTTAACTACAATATGTTTGTGTGTAACAAACTGACGGGCAGCATCCCGTGTTTTAGCAATACCCAGGCGGTAAACCACATTGTCGAGCCTCGACTCGAGCAATTGCAACAATACTTCGCCTGTAATACCTTTCGATGAGTTTGCTTTGTCAAATAGGTTTCGGAACTGACGTTCCAAAATGCCGTAGGTATATTTTGCTTTTTGCTTTTCTTTTAACTGAAGCCCGTATTCCGACACTTTTCTCCTGCGGGCCGACATGCCATGCATTCCCGGAGGATAATTCTTGTGTTCGAAAACTTTATCGGGGCCGAATATAGGCTCACCGAATTTACGGGCAATTTTAGATTTTGGTCCTCTGTATCTAGCCATTACCTTTTGTTTTAAAATTAAACACGACGTCTTTTAGGTGGCCTGCAACCGTTGTGTGGCAGCGGGGTAACATCTACAATTTCGGTTACCTGTAGCCCCACAGTGGCAAGCGCCCTGATGGCCGATTCGCGGCCGTTGCCCGGGCCTTTCACAAACACTTTCACTTTGCGCAAACCAAGGTCGTAAGCGGTTTTTGCACACTCTTCGGAAGCTACCTGCGCAGCATACGGAGTGTTCTTTTTTGAACCGCGGAAACCTTTTTTGCCTGCTGACGACCACGAAATCACTTCGCCGTTCATATTGGTCAGCGTAACAATAATGTTATTGAAAGAGGAGTGTACATGAGCCATTCCATTGGCTTCCACAACAACCACTCTTTTTTTGCTTGTACCTGTCTTTTTTGCCATAACTCAACTAACTTATTTAGTGGCCATTTTTTTGTTTGCAACAGTTTTACGCTTTCCTTTCCGGGTACGGGCATTATTTTTTGTACTTTGCCCTCTAACCGGCATACCAATACGGTGGCGAATGCCCCGATAGCAGCCAATGTCCATCAACCGTTTAATGTTCATCTGTACTTCAGACCGAAGTTCACCTTCCACCTTAAACTGGTTATTGATGATATTACGGATAGCACTGAACTGGTCATCATTCCAATCCTGTACTTTTTGTTCCGGGTCAACGCCAGCTTCCTTAAGGATAGTATTTGCCCTGCTGCGGCCAATACCGTAAATATAGGTAAGGGCTATCTCACCTCTTTTATTATTCGGAATATCAACACCTACAATACGTGCCATATAAATTTATTTTTCAAATTAAAGATTACCCCTGACGTTGTTTAAACTTCGGGTTCTTTTTATTAATCACATACAAGCGCCCTTTGCGGCGAACAATTTTACATTCGGCACTGCGCTTTTTTACTGAAACTCGGGTTTTCATCTCTAAATGCTTTAATTTTTGTATCTAAACGTAATCCTGCCTTTGGTTAAATCGTAAGGAGACATTTCAACTTTTACTTTATCTCCCGGTAGTATTTTTATGTAGTGCATTCGCATTTTTCCTGAAATGTGGGCTGTTATAACGTGCCCGTTTTCCAACTCAACACGAAACATCGCGTTAGACAATGCTTCTACTATTGTTCCGTCTTGTTCAATCGAAGGCTGCTTTGCCATAAAAATTAACCTGTTTTTTTAATGTTTTAAAAATAAATGTTTGTTGTAAAAAATTCTTTCCTCTGAAATTTTCTGTAAAGATAACAGAACCATTTCATTTTCCATAATTTACAACGTCATCTCCTTAACAATGATTCAACAAATTCTCATTCACGTTAAATTCCTCCACCGGCGCGGCCCTTAATTCGTCCTGATTTGGTCAGTCCGTCATAATGGCGCATCAGCAGATGGCTTTCAATTTGCTGCAATGTGTCGAGCACTACTCCCACAAGAATCAGCAGCGAAGTTCCGCCAAAGAAATAGGCAAATTGCTGGTTGATTCCCATGATCATGGCAAATGCCGGCAGAATGGTAATGAGCCCCAGGAAAATAGACCCGGGTAAAGTAATCCGCGACATAATGGTGTCGAGGAATTCGACAGTTCTTTTTCCGGGTTTTACACCGGGAATAAATCCGCCGTTCTTTTTCATATCTTCTGCCATTTGCGTAGGATTGATGGTAATAGCCGTATAAAAATAGGTAAAGGCAACTACCAGCAAAAACTGCGTAAAATTGTACCAAAACCCGGTGATGTTAGATAAAGCAGCCGCAACGCCACTCAGGTTTTCGGAATTTGCCACACCAACAAGGGTAATGGGTACCATCATAATCGCCTGGGCAAAAATGATAGGCATTACACCTGCAGCGTTCACTTTCAGCGGGATGTACTGACGTACACCGCCGTATTGTTTGTTACCCACAATCCGTTTGGCATATTGCACCGGTATTCTGCGTGTTCCCTGAACCAACAGAATGGATGCCATAAATACCAGAAACAGAATAACAAACTCTATGAGAAACATTACAAGACCTCCGCCCTGCTGGCTGATACGGGAAGCGAATTCCTGTACCACAGCCATTGGCAACTGCGCGATAATTCCGATCATGATTAGGAGCGAGATTCCGTTACCGATTCCTTTATCGGTAATACGCTCGCCCAACCACATCACAAACATGGAACCGGCGGTAAGAATAATGACCGACGACACTGTAAACAGGGCGCCACTCATTGCAAAAGCCGATTCGGGCAGCTGATAATGCAGGTTAGTTAAATATGCCGGCGACTGGAAAACCAGAATGATTACCGTTAAATAACGTGTAATCTGATTGATTTTCCTTCGTCCTGACTCCCCCTCTTTCTGCAACCTCTGGAAATAGGGTACTGCAATTCCAAGTAACTGAATTACAATGGAGGCAGAAATATACGGCATAATTCCTAAAGCGAAGATAGAGGCCTGGGAGAAAGCACCTCCCGAAAACATGTTGATAAGCCCCAGCAACCCGTCTGAAGTTTGACTCTTCAAATTTTGCAATTGGGCGGGATCAACTCCGGGAAGCGAAACGAAAGAACCGAGCCTGTAGATTAAAATAAAAAACAGGGTCGTTCCGATTCGAATCCTCAAATCCTCAATCTTGTAAATATTCTTTAGGGTTTCTATAAATCGTTTCATTACAGTTTAAAGTATTTCGGTTGTTCCTTCCAGTTTTTCGATAGCTTCTTTGGCACTTTTTGAAAAAGCGTGTGCTTTCACATCCAGTTTTTTATCGAGTGTACCTCCGCCAAGTATTTTAACTTTTTCGTTTTTCGACACCATGCCGGCACTTACCAGGGTAGTAAAATCTACAGTGGTAATATTTTTATTTTCGGCAAGCTGCTGCAAAACATCGAGGTTGATTGCTTTGTACTCAACCCGGTTAAAGTTTTTAAAACCTGATTTGGGAACCACCCTTTGTAATGGCATCTGTCCCCCTTCAAAACCCACTTTTTTGGAGTATCCTGATCTCGACTTTTGCCCTTTATGGCCGCGGGTTGATGTGCCGCCATAACCTGAGCCCTGCCCTCTTCCAATCCTTTTGGTTTTTTTGGTAGAACCTGATGCAGGTTTTAATTTACTTAAATCCATAATTTCAGATATTTGAAATATTGTTATACTTCTTCAACACTTATTAAATGCCCCACTTTCTTGGCCATACCAATCACTTGCGGGGTAGCTTCATGTTCAACGCACTGGTTTAGTTTTCTTAAACCCAGGGCTTCGAGTGTTGCTTTCTGCCTTTTGGTTGAACCGATGCTGCTTTTCACCTGTGTAACTTTAATTTTAGCCATAACTGTGTTATCCTTTAAAAACTTTTTCCAATGAAACACCTCTGTGTTGTGCTACAGTATGGGCATCCCTCAGCTCGAGCAGCGCTTCCATGGTAGCTTTCACAAGGTTGTGCGGGTTGGACGATCCTTTCGATTTGGCCAGAATATCATGAATTCCGACGCTCTCGAGCACGGCACGCATTGCACCCCCTGCAACAACACCGGTACCGGGAGTAGCAGGTTTAATCAATACATCTGCGCCACCATAGCGGGCAGCCTGTTCGTGAGGAATGGTTCCATGAATGATGGGAATTTTCACCAAATTCTTTTTGGCTGCTTCCACACCTTTGGCAATGGCCGTGGTAACTTCGCTTGCTTTGCCAAGTCCCCAGCCTACAATACCGTCTTCGTTACCAACAACCACAATAGCTGAAAAGCTAAAGGTACGGCCACCTTTGGTTACTTTTGTAACACGGTTAATGGCTACCAACCTGTCTTTTAAATCGAGGTCGCTTGTTTTAACTTTTTTACTTAATGTCGCCATAATCTTATTTAGAATTTAAGGCCACCCTTACGGGCCGCGTCAGCTAATTGTTTAACTCTGCCATGGTATAAATAACCATTTCTGTCGAATACAACATCTTCAATGCCGGCAGCCAACGCTTTTTTGGCAATCAGCTTTCCTACCATTGCTGCTTTTTCCGATTTATTGCCACTTTCAGAAGCAATTTCTTTTTCTGAAGAAGAAGCTGCAAGCAGGGTAGTTGCATTGATGTCGTCGATTAATTGAGCATATATTTGCTTATTGCTCCTGAATACGCTTAAACGCGGACGTTCGGCTGAACCGGTTACAATTTTACGTACCCGGGTTTTTATCCTGATTCGCCTTTCTGTTTTTGTTAATGCCATAATACCTGATTTTTCAAAAATTATTTAGCAGCGGCTTTACCGGCCTTACGTCTTAGTACTTCGCCCACAAACTTAATCCCTTTGCCTTTGTAAGGTTCGGGTTGGCGGAACGATCTGATTTTTGCAGCTACCTGTCCAATCAACTGCTTGTCGATACATTGCAGGGTAATGATGGGGTTGCTGCGTTTATCCGATTTTGCCTCCACTTTCACTTCCGGCGGAAGTTGCAAAAAAGTGTGGTGAGAATATCCCAGCACAAGGTCGAGTACGTTATCGGACAATACTTCGGCCCGGTAACCAACACCAACCAGTTCAAGTTTAATCTCGTACCCTTTCGACACACCTTCCACCATGTTGTTTACCAACGAGCGTGAAAGCCCGTGTAACGACTTCAGCCGTTTTGTTTCGGCTGTGCGGTTAAATGTAATCTGATTGTCTTTTACTTCAACCTCAATTTCAGGTGTAATCTGCTGCTTTAACTCACCCAGCGGGCCTTTTACCGAAACCGTGTTGTCTTGGGCAACCTTTATTTCAACTCCTGCTGGTATTTCAATGGGTAATCTACCTATTCTTGACATGACCTGTTTCTTTTTTTAATACACGTAACATAAAACTTCACCACCAACATTCTGCTCACGGGCTTCTTTGTCGGTAATCACTCCTTTCGAGGTAGAAATAATTGCAATTCCCAAACCATTGAGCACGCGCGGGATGTTATCGCCGTTGCAATACTGGCGCAGCCCCGGTTTGCTAATTCTTTGTAAACCTTTTATTGCAGATATTTTTGTTTCGGGATGATATTTCAGAGCTATTTTAATGTTGCCCTGGTGTCCCTGGTCATCATCAAACTTATAGTTCAGAATATAACCTTTATCTTTCAGGATTTTGGTTAATTCTTTTTTCATGTTCGATGAAGGGATATCAACTACCCGGTGTTTTGCAAGAATTGCATTTCGCACCCTTGTCAAATAATCTGCTATTGGATCTGATACTTTACTCATTATTCAAGTCTTTAACAATTACCAACTAGCCTTTTTAACTCCTGGGATTAAGCCAGACGAAGCCATTTCGCGGAAATTAATCCTGCTTATTCCAAATTGGCGCATATACCCTTTTGGTCTTCCGGTAAGTTTGCAACGGTTGTGCAAACGAATTCTGGAAGAATTTTTAGGTAATTTCTGCAACCCTTCCCAGTCACCTTCGGCTTTCAGCCTGGCCCTTTTCTCGGCGTATTTTTCAACCAGTTTTGCCCTTTTTACTTCGCGGGCTTTCATTGATTCTTTGGCCATAGCTTAATTCTTTTTAACATTTTTAAATGGTAAACCTAAACGTTTCAACAGGGCAAAACCTTCTTCGTCGGTTTCTGCTGAAGTAACAAAGGTAATGTTCATCCCGTTGATTTTGTTAACCCTGTCGAGAATAATCTCGGGGAAAACAATTTGTTCGGGTACGCCCAAAGTATAATTTCCTCGTCCGTCCATTTTACTTTCAATACCGCGGAAATCGCGAATACGCGGCAATGCTGCCGAAATGAGGCGGTCGAGAAATTCGTACATCCGTTCGCGGCGCAGTGTAACACGCACCCCGATTGGCATTTTCCTTCTCAGCTTGAAATTGGAAATGTCTTTTTTCGACACGGTTTGTACTGCTTTTTGACCGGCTATCATAGTCATTTCAGTTGTAGCAACATCAATGATTTTTTTGTCGGCAATGGCAGCTCCCACCCCCTGGTTCAACACAATTTTTTCCAATTTCGGAACCTGCATAACTGAAGAGTAGTTAAACTCCTGTTTCAGTGCAGGAATTATTTCTTCCTGATATTTCTTTTTAAGAGTTGGTACGTAAGCCATTACTTAATCTCCTCCCCGGTTTTTTTGGAATAACGAACTAATTTACCTTTTTCTTCATTCAATCTCCGTCCGGTGCGGGTAGGTTCGCCTGTTTTAGGCTCAACCAGCATCAAATTGGAGATATGAATGGATGCTTCCTGCTCAACAATACCCCCCTGCGGATTTTTCGCATTGGGTTTGGTATGTTTTTTAACCAGGTTCACACCTTCCACAATTGCCCTGTTGGTTTTTCTGACTACCTCGAGCACGCGGCCTTTCTGGCCCCGATAGTTTCCGGTATTCACAACCACAGTGTCACCTTTCTTTATGTGTAACTTTTTCTGCATTTTCGAGCTTTTTTCAATTTACAGTACTTCTGGTGCAAGGGAAATAATCTTCATGTTCTTATCCCTTAGTTCGCGAGCCACAGGCCCGAAAATACGGGTTCCGCGCATTTCGCCTACATTATTCAGCAATACCACGGCGTTATCGTCGAACCGGATGTAAGAACCATCGGCACGACGAACTTCTTTTCGTGTGCGCACAACAATAGCTCTGGAAACAATGCCTTTTTTGACATCGCTGCCAGGAATGGCGCTTTTTACTGAAACCACTATTGTGTCGCCCAACGAGGCATAGCGCTTGCGCGTACCGCCTAAAACGCGGATACACAAAACTTCCTTGGCCCCACTGTTATCGGCAACCGAACATCTTGTTTCTTGTTGTATCATGATTACTTCGCTCTTTCAGTTATTTCAACTAATCTCCAACATTTGTTTTTGCTCAGCGGGCGGGTTTCCATAATCCTTACCACATCGCCAATGTTGCAGTCATTTTTATCGTCGTGGGCATAAAGTTTGGTTGTTTTGTTTACAAACTTACCATAAATAGGGTGTTTTACTTTTCGTTTCACAGCTACTACTATGGTTTTGTCCATTTTATTACTAACAACAACGCCTACACGCTCTTTTCTCAGATTTCTCTCTTTATTCTCTTCCATCGCTGAATTAATTCTGATTATCACTTAATTCCCTTTGATGAAGAATCGTTTTCAGCCGTGCAATGTTCCGTTTGGATTCTTTGATTTTCAAAGGGTTATCCAGCGGGGAAACAGCATGATTTAAACGGAGGCGAACTAAATTTTCTTTTTCCACCTGTATTTTCTCGACGATTTCTTTGGTCGTCAATTCTTTTATTTCAGACGTTTTCATATTTATTCACCTTTTTTATTCTTCAATAAAATCGCGCCTAACCACAAAGTTTGTTTTAACCGGCAGTTTTTGGGCAGCAAGGCGCAATGCCTCTTTTGCCAGTTTAAAAGGAACGCCGTCGGCTTCAATAATAATGCGTCCGGGCGATACCGGTGCAACAAATGCTTCGGGAGCACCTTTACCTTTACCCATCCTCACTTCGGCGGGTTTTTTGGTAATCGGCTTATCAGGGAATATTCGAATCCAAATTTGTCCCTGACGTTGCATGTGACGTGTAACCGCAACCCTTGCAGCCTCGATCTGACGACCGGTGATCCACGCTTCTTCCAACGATTTTATTCCAAATGAACCGAAAGCGAGTTGGTTCCCTCGTTGGGAATTGCCTTTCATCCGGCCCTTTTGTACTCTTCTGAATTTTACTTTTTTTGGCTGTAACATTCTATATTCTTTCTGAGTGTTATACCACTATTTTCTTCTACCTCTACGGCCACCGCCTCCAAAACCTTTGCCTCCCGGACGGGCTTGTTTTTGCCCGATGTTTGGCGAAAGATCGCGGTTGCCATAAACCATTCCCTTACAAATCCAGACTTTTACTCCAATCAGTCCGGTTTTGGTTAACGCTTCGGCCAATGCATAATCGATATCGGCTCTCAGGGTATGCAGCGGAGTACGTCCGTCTTTATACATTTCCGAGCGGGCCATTTCGGCGCCGTTCAGTCTTCCTGATACCAATACTTTAATGCCTTCGGCTCCCATTCGCATGGTTGAAGCGATAGCCATTTTCACTGCCCTGCGGTAAGCTACCTTACCTTCGATTTGCCTTGCAATGTTGTTAGCAACAATTTTGGCATCGAGTTCCGGGCGTTTAATCTCGAAAATGTTGATCTGGACTTCTTTGCTGGTAATTTTCTTCAGCTCTTCCTTCAACTTGTCAACTTCTTGTCCGCCTTTACCAATAATAATACCTGGGCGTGAAGTATGCACGGTGATGGTGATAAGCTTCAAGGTTCGCTCAATTACGATTCTTGAAATGCTGGCTTTAGCCAAACGGGCATTCAAATATTCCCGTATTTTGTGGTCTTCGGTCAGCTTGTCGCCATAATCATCACCACCGAACCAATTGGAGTCCCATCCTTTTATGAACCCCAAACGATTTGAAATTGGATTTACTTTTTGTCCCATGTACTACTGATTAAGATTTTCTTCAACAACACTTTCTTTCCGGTCAACGTAAACGGTTACATGGTTCGAGCGTTTTCTGATGCGGTGAGCACGACCCTGGGGAGCCGGACGTAACCTTTTCAGAATTCGGCCTGAATCAACCATAATAGTTTTTACGTACAAATCACTTTCCTCTAAACGAACTCCTTCATTTTTCGCCTGCCAGTTGGCAATGGCTGAAAGGAGGAGTTTTTCTACCCTGCGCGATGCCTCTTTCGAGGAATATTTGAGCACATCCAACGCTTTATTCACCTCCATGCCGCGGATTGAATCGGCAACAAGCCTCATCTTTCTTGGTGATGTTGGGCAATTTCTTAAAACAGCATAATATTGTTGTTTTTTTTCTTCTCTACGTTTTTCTGCTGCTAATCTTTTTCTGGCACCCATTCTTTTCTCTTTTTAAATTTTACTGACATAATGCCTATCTTTTGTTACCAGCATGACCCCTGAAGGTACGTGTGGGTGCAAATTCACCCAAACGGTGGCCTACCATATTCTCGGTAACATATACCGGAATAAATTTATTTCCGTTGTGTACGGCGATGGTATGGCCTACAAAGTCAGGAGAAATTACTGAAGCTCTGGCCCATGTTTTCACTACCGATTTTTTCCCGCCATCATTCATGGCCAGAATTTTCCTTTCCAGTTTAAAATCGATAAATGGCCCTTTTTTTAACGAACGACTCATAATTCTATCCCTTTAACTATTTTTTCCTACGTTCAATAATATATTTGCTGGAAGCTTTCTTTTTGGAACGGGTTTTAAACCCTTTCGCAAGAACACCTTTACGCGAACGCGGGTGTCCGCCCGAGGCGCGGCCTTCGCCACCACCCATGGGGTGATCCACCGGGTTCATCACAACGCCACGCACACGCGGCCTTCTTCCCAACCACCTTGAACGGCCGGCTTTACCCGAGCGCTCGAGGTTGTGTTCTGCGTTTCCAACAGTTCCAACAGTTGCCCTGCAGGATGTAAGTACCATACGAGTTTCGCCTGAAGGTAATTTCAATGCTACGTACTTACCTTCACGAGAGGTCAATTGCGCATAAGCGCCTGCACTACGTGCCATCGTTCCGCCCTGTCCGGGACGGAGCTCAATGTTGTGAACCAATGTTCCCAGAGGAATATCGGATAAGGGGAGTGTATTTCCAATTTCAGGTTCGACACCGGGTCCGCTTTTTACCGTTTGCCCAACTTGCAACCCGTTGGGTGCAACGATGTACCTTTTTTCGCCATCTTCGTACTGAAGAAGAGCGATGCGGGCAGAGCGGTTTGGATCGTACTGAATGGAATCGACAACAGCAGCAACACCGTCTTTATCGCGCTTAAAGTCGATAATACGGTATTTGCGTTTGTGTCCCCCACCTATATACCTCATCGTCATGCGGCCCTGGTTATTCCTACCTCCAGATTTCCGCAGGGGTTCCAACAATGATTTTTCAGGTGTAGATGCAGTAATGGTATCAAAGGCGCCAATAATTTTGTGCCTCTGACCCGGAGTTACTGGTTTTAATTTTCTTACTGCCATTTCTATAATTAAATATTACTGTAAAAATCTATACTATCTCCTTCGGCCAATGTAACAATGGCTTTCTTATAAGCAGTGGTTTTCCCGGAGATAACCCCGGATTTGGTATAGCGCGATTTTACTTTCCCGCCGTAAACCATAGTGTTAACAGCATTTACGGTAACGTTGTAAAGTCCTTCAACCGCTTTTTTAATCTGCGGTTTGGTGGCATTTCTGGTAACCACAAATCCGTAACGGTTAAACCGTTCGGCCTGCTCATTCATTTTTTCGGTAACCAATGGTTTTATTAAAATATCCATCTTTAAATCGCCTTATAGTTTAAATGTTTCTTCTATTTTCTTCACAGAACCTTCGAGAAGAATAATAGCTTTTGCATTCAGAATTTGGTAAGTATTTAATTCAGAAGCAATTACAACCGAAACATCCTGTAAATTTCTGGACGACAAATATATATTATTATTTTCGGCTGGTAAAACGAAAAGTGACTTTTTATCAGCAATTTGCAGATTACTTTTTATTGCCACCATTTCATTTGTTTTCGGAGCTTCCAGGTTAAAATCTTCCATAACCAGAATACTGTTCTCGCGGGCTTTGTATGTTAGTGCCGATTTACGGGCCAGCAGTTTTACTTTTTTATTGAGCTTAAACTCGTAACTTCTGGGGCGTGGCCCAAAAACGGTACCACCACCTTTGAAGATGGGCGATTTGATATCACCGGCACGTGCTGTACCTGTTCCCTTTTGTCTTTTAATTTTCCGGGTACTTCCGGTAACTTCGGAGCGTTCTTTTGCTTTGTGCGTGCCCTGGCGTTTGTTTGCCATATATTGTTTTACGTCGAGGTAAATGGCATGGTCGCTGGGTTCAACGCCAAAAATCCGGTCGTTCAAGGTTACCTTGCGTCCGGTTTCTTTTCCTTCTTTATTCAGTACACTTAGTTCCATTGTTTCCTAATAATTAAATATGAACCTTTGGCGCCAGGCACTGAACCTTTCACCACTAACAAATTCTTTTCAGGAATCACTTTCATTACCATCAGGTTTTCGATGGTTACTGTATCGTTACCGGTTCTTCCGGCCATGCGCATACCTTTAAATACGCGGCTTGGCCACGACGATGCACCAATTGAACCCGGTGCACGCAACCTGTTGTGCTGTCCGTGGGTTGCATCGTTTACCCCACGGAAATTGTAACGTTTTACAACTCCCTGAAACCCTTTCCCTTTTGAAATTCCAACCACATCCACATAATCCAGTTCGTGGAAAATATCGACGGTGACCGAGTCACCCAGTTGGTACTTTTCCTGGTAGGTGTTTTTAAACTCAACTACTTCGCGTTTCGGTGTAATTCCGGCCTTTTTAAAATGCCCGAATTCTGCTTTTGTGGCTCTTTTTTCTTTTTTGTCGCCATAAGCAAGTTGTAACGCATCGTAGCCTTCTTTTTCCTGGGTCTTCACCTGTGTTACTACACAGGGACCGGCTTCAATCACAGTGCATGGGATGTTTTTCCCCTCAACACTGAATACGGATGTCATTCCGATTTTTTTTCCAATAATACCAGCCATTTCGACTACTTTTTTAAATTATCAAACTTTAATTTCTACTTCAACGCCACTGGGTAATTCCAGCTTCATTAAGGCGTCGATGGTTTTTGCCGTTGAACTGTAAATGTCGATCAACCGTTTGTAAGATGACAACTGAAACTGTTCCCTTGATTTTTTATTTACAAAGGTAGAACGCAAGACGGTAAAAATCCGTTTGTGGGTGGGGAGCGGAATAGGACCGCTAACCACTGCTCCGGTAGATTTAACCGTTTTAACGATCTTCTCAGCCGACTTGTCAACCAGATTGTGATCGTACGATTTCAGTTTAATTCTGATCTTTTGGCTCATTTTGAGAACTCTGTTAAAATTATTTATAATAAATCAACTCTTCCCTGTACATTTTCCAGCACTTTCTCTGCCAGATTCCGAGGTACTTCCTGGTAGTGGCTAAACTCCATGGATGAAGTCGCCCTTCCGGAAGACAATGTCCGCAACACGGTTACATAACCAAATTGCTCGGCCAGTGGTACTTTAGCATGAATTACACGGGCGTTTCCCTTGCTCATCATACCGGTAACATCACCTCTGCGGCGATTCAGGTCGCCGATAATATCTCCCATGTATTCTTCGGGAGTAACAATCTCCAGTTTCATGATGGGCTCGAGCAATTGCGGGCCAGCTTTTGAGGCAGCATGCCTGAAGGCCTGGCGGGCACAAATCTCGAACGACAACTGGTCGGAGTCCACTGCATGGTAAGAACCATCGAGCAGTGTAACTTTTAAGCTGTCAACCGGAAAACCGGCCAATGGACCATTGGTCATGGCATTTGCAAATCCTTTCTGAACCGAAGGAATGTATTCGCGCGGAATATTTCCTCCTTTTACCTGGTCGATAAATTCCAGACCGGGTTTTCCATCTTCGGCAGGTTCAATTTTTACTACAATATCGGCAAATTTACCACGGCCACCGGTTTGCTTTTTAAACACCTCGCGTAAATCAACCGATTTACTTATCGCTTCTTTATAAGCCACCTGAGGAGCCCCCTGGTTGCATTCCACATTGAATTCCCTTCTGAGGCGGTCAACAATAATTTCGAGGTGCAGTTCACCCATTCCGCGAATTACGGTTTGGCCTGAATCATGGTCGGTGTTAACCTGAAATGTGGGGTCTTCTTCCGCCAGTTTCGAAAGACCATTGGACAAACGGTCGAGGTCTTTTTGCGATTTTGGTTCAACGGCAATTCCGATAACCGGTTCCGGAAAATCCATGCTTTCCAGCTCAATGGGATGTTTTACATCGCAAAGGGTATCGCCGGTACGGATGTCCTTAAAACCTACGGCAGCGCAAATATCACCCGCTTCAATAACATCTTTCGGGTTTTGCTTGTTCGAGTGCATTTGGTACAACCGCGAAATCCGTTCTTTTTTACCGGTGCGGGTATTCAATACCTGAGAACCGGCTTCAATTTTTCCTGAATAAACACGCATATATGCCAAACGGCCCACAAACGGGTCGGTGGCAATTTTAAACGCCAGTGCTGCCAGAGGTTCATCCACATTGGCCGTACGTTTAACTTCTTTATTGATTACAGGGTTTATACCTGTTATGTCGCCATTATCGAGCGGACTTGGCAGGAATGCACAAACAGCATCGAGCAAACGCTGAACACCCTTGTTTTTAAAGGATGAACCACACATCAAAGGAATAATAACTCCCTCGATGGTTGCCTTACGAATTACTGAAAGCATCTCTTCTTTGGTAATAGAATCCGGATCATCGAAATAACGTTCAAGCAGTGCATCGTCCACCTCGGCAGCCGATTCCACCAGTTTACCACGCCATTCTTCAGCGAGTTCCACCAAATCAGCAGGAATTTCCTCCAGGCTGTAGTTTGTACCCATGGTTTCATCTTCGTACCAACGTACAGCCTTCATTTCAATCAGGTCGATAATTCCTTCGAATTTATCTTCAGCACCAATTGGAATTTGAACAGGAACCGGATTAGCACCTAATTTTTCTTTAATTTCATTGTAAACATTAAAGAAATCAGCTCCCTGCCTGTCCATTTTATTTATGAAAGCGATGCGCGGAACACCGTACTTCTCGGCCTGACGCCAAACTGTTTCCGATTGGGCTTCAACACCTCCAACGGCGCAAAAAAGTGCAACCGTTCCGTCGAGAATCCGGAGCGAACGTTCTACTTCCACAGTAAAATCGACGTGTCCGGGAGTATCGATGATGTTGATTTTATGTTCCTGATCTTTGTATTTCCAGAATGTAGTAGTAGCGGCCGAAGTAATTGTAATACCCCGTTCCTGCTCCTGCTCCATCCAGTCCATTGTTGCGGCACCATCGTGCACTTCACCAAGGCGATGGGTCAAACCGGTATAGAACAATATTCGTTCTGTTGTGGTTGTTTTCCCCGCATCAATGTGTGCCATGATGCCAATATTTCTTGTATTTTTCAGATCTTGCTTAGCCATATTCTTTTTTACCAATTATCTAATCCAAACCATTTAACCATTTTCTGTGACTAATCTAAAATCTGAAATGAGCAAAAGCACGGTTTGCTTCTGCCATACGGTGAGTATCTTCTTTCTTTTTGTATGCTCCACCTTCGCTGTTGAAAGCAGCGACGATTTCTGCAGCCATTTTATCTGCCATGGATTTTCCTGAGCGTTTGCGGGCAAATAAAATCAGGTTTTTCATACTGATAGCTACTTTCCTTTCCTGCCTGATTTCCATTGGCACCTGAAATGTGGCGCCACCTACACGACGGCTTTTTACTTCTACTGCCGGTGTTACATTTTCGAGGGCTTTTTTCCAGACTTCAAGAGGAGAAAGTTCAGTATCCTTCACGCGTTTTTCCACGATCTCGAGTGTATCGTAGAAAATGGAGTAAGCCACAGACTTTTTACCGTCTCTCATCAAATCGTTGACAAACCGGGTTACCAAAGTATCGTTAAACTTTGGGTCCGGCAGAAGAATTCGCTTCTTTGGTTTTGTCTTTCTCATTTTAAATTCTTTTAGTGTTATTTAAATCGGTTGCCCTAAGGCGGTCTTCAGTTCATCTCCGGAAGACTTGAGAGATTTCCTTACTCAACCAAACCACTGTAAATAACGAGTTTACAATTAATTTTTAACTTTTATTTTTTCGGTCTTTTGGCGCCATATTTCGAACGGCGCTGCAGGCGACCTTCAACACCTGCTGTATCGAGTGCACCACGCACCAGGTGGTAACGTACACCGGGAAGGTCTTTTACCCTTCCGCCGCGTACCAGTACAATGGAGTGCTCCTGAAGGTTATGTCCTTCTCCCGGAATGTAGGCGTTAACCTCTTTTCCGTTGGTAAGCCTCACCCTGGCTACTTTACGCATAGCCGAGTTTGGTTTTTTTGGTGTGGTTGTGTAAACACGTACACATACCCCACGCCTCTGCGGGCATGAATCAAGGGCAGGAGACTTGCTCTTCTCCACCTTGCTTTGTCTTCCTTTTCTAACTAACTGTTGAATCGTTGGCATAAATACCTGTTTTTTATTTAATTAATATCAAGTCCGAAAAACGGACTGCAAAAGTATGTTAAATTTCACTAAAAACAATGGTTTTCAGTGGTAAAAATGGGTTTACCTCTGAAAAACGGCACGCAAAAGTACTAATTTAAAAAAAAGGACAAACCTTTTCTATCTTTTTTTTCAAAAATTTAAGATTGGAAAGTGAAATGGGTGAATGATTTACAACCGTTCTCTGATAACCGAAACCAACGGTTCAATCAACCGCTCGATGAGCCTTCGGTCTTTGGTTACGATTTCGGCCACTCCCTGCATCTCCTGGTTAAACGGAAGTTCGCGGTTGTAGTTGGTTACCAAATTATTTACCAGGTCAATTTCGGCAGTATAAAAAGCACCCTGGTCAGTGTTGACGGGTACTTTTGAGATATTGGCCACCCGGCCTTCTACCAAACCAAATTCCATGTGCGGATAATTATCGAGCTTGATGTTTACACGCTGGCCCACTTCAATTTTACCGGCGCCGGCGATGGGTACAACTGCCCGGCCAATAATGGTTTGTTCTTTTTCAGGAACCACTGTAAATACAACGTTCCCTGTATTTACAAACTGGTTGGGGCTCCAGAAACTGGTAAAAGTAATCTGCCCCGAAATGGGTGTTTTCAAAACAAACAACTGTTCCCATTCTTTTAGCTGATTCACAAGATTGTCGTAACGTTCTTTTAACAACGCAAGCATCTGGCTTCCTGCTTCAGCTTTTAACACCTCCTGCTCCTGAATTTGTTGCTGCAAATTGTTCATGGTAATTTGGGTGTTGGCCAGATTGGTCATGGCATTTTGGTATGCATACTTTTGTTTCAGCATGGCCGCCTGCGATTTTTCGTAATCCACTTCCGACACAATTTGCTGACGATAGAGGGTAGAATCACGGTAAAACTGGTTAAAAGCCAGCTCATAATCCTGCCGGAGTACACTTATTTGTTCCCTCAGCCGTTCGAAATAGTTCCGGTAATCAACTACCTGTTTTTGGAGCGATTCAATACGCTGGTTGAACGGATTGAAATTGAGAAATGTCTGATAACTCCTGAGCTGGCTGACAAACGATGAAAAATAGGCATGGTATTGTCCCAGGCTGTAATTTTCGGAAAACGAAATCTCATTAAACTTTTCAGGATTTTCGAACCAGGTTTCAACAGAATCAAGTTTGGCAAGCAACCGGTAAGCATCATTGTAATTCGCCGGGTTTTCAATCAATCCTAAAATTGCTCCTGCTCCTACCTGTTGGTTGTTTGTCACAAAAAGCTGATCAAGCTTACCGTTTGATTTGGCCACTATCTGCACCGGTGGATTTCCCGAAACGATGGTCACACGGGACGAAATCAAATCTGGATATTTATAGAAATAACTGCCGGCCAGCAAAACCATCACTACCATCAACATGATGGTAATTCCCCAGCGGATAATCCAGCGCGGCGGCGTTCCCAGGATTTCCTGCACCTCGTCGGAACGGATTTCTATTTGTTGGTTTTTTGTCAAAATACCTTATTACTTATTTAGCTGACAGGTTTTGCAAACGCTGTCAGGTTGTACTTTCAATACAATAATACTGAATATTTTATGTTTCAATAATCTCACCCTCTCATATTCCCATCTTCAAACCTCCCCATATTCTCATTTTCTCTTTTTTCAATTTCCCAGCTCCAACTGATTCTTCACCAACTCGTAATACGCTCCTTTTTTGGCTGCCAGTTCGTTGTGGGTTCCGGTTTCCACAATTTCGCCTTTGTCGAGTACAATAATTAAATCTGCATTTTTTACTGTGCTCAGGCGGTGAGCGACGGTTACTACGGTGCGGCCCTCAAAAAATCCGGCCAGGTTTTCCATAATTACTTTTTCGTTGTTAGCATCGAGGGCGTTGGTGGCCTCGTCGAAAAAGAGAAACCGCGGGTCTTTGTAAACCGCCCGGGCAATTAAAATACGTTGTTTCTGGCCCTGGCTCAGGCCGGTTCCCTCCTGCCCTATTTTGGTGTTGTACCGCAGCGGCAGGCTCTCGATGTATTCGCCGATATTGGCAATTTCCACTGCCCGGCGTAGTTTTTCACGGTCGGGATAATCGTCTGCCACGGCAATGTTGTTCGCAATACTGTCGGAAAAAATGAACCCGTCCTGCATGACCACACCGCAGTTAGAACGCCACATTTCCATGTTAAACTGCTGCAGGCCAATGCCGCCGATTTCAATTTTGCCCTCGTAAGGCGGATAAAAACCGAGCATCAGTTTAATGAGTGTGGTTTTGCCGCTGCCACTGGCGCCCACAATGGCAGTTACCTTGTTTTCGGGAATGGTAAGTTGAATATTGTTCAGCACCCGCGGCGACTTGGGCCCTTCATAATGAAACGAAACACCTGACATGGAAATACCTTTTCGCTCAGGCAGTTCGTAATTTTTTTGTATTTCCGGATTTTCTTCATCGTCGTGCTGATGGATTTCTCCCAAACGTTCCAAACTGATTTTGGCATCCTGTCCGGCCTGGATAAAACCGATAAATTCGTTAATGGGCGCGTTTAGCTGACCTATTATATATTGTATGGCCATCATCATCCCCAGCGTCATGTTTCCTTCCACCACACCTTTGGCAGCAATAAATGAAATGAGGATATTTTTTATCTGGTTGATAAGCATGGAGCCAGCCTGCTGGTTTTGGTTCAGCATCAGCCCTCGTACACTTACCCGGAACAGTTTGGCCTGAATGCGTTCCCACTCCCACCGTTTTTGTTTTTCGCAGTTGTTCAACTTAATTTCCTGCATGCCGGTAATCAACTGGTAAACATTGCTTTGGTTGGCTGAAGCCACGTTAAACCGTTTGTAATCAATTTCTTTTCTTTTTTTCAAAAACAGCAAAATCCACAATACGTAAAGCGTACTTCCCACGTAAAAAATCAGCAAGATTGTCCAGTCGTAATAAGCCATTACAAAACTGTAAATGACAAAAATGAAAATGCCGAAAGACATGCTCACCAGGTTACCGGTGAGGAAACTCTGAATACGCTGGTTGTCGTCGATGCGCTGGCGGAGGTCGCCGATGAGTTTGGTATCGAAAAAACGGATGGGCAGTTTCATCAGTTTGATGAGAAAATCGGAGATGAGCGAAATGCTCACCCGCGTGCTGGTGTGGAGCATAATCCAGCTCCGGATGAAACCCACGGCGGTTTGACTCAGGGTTAATACCAACTGCGCAATGAGCACCAGTACTATAAAGCTGAGGTTGTTGGTGGTGATACCCACATCCACAATGGCCTGCGTGAGAAACGGAAAAATGAGGCTGAGAATACTGCCGGTAAAAAAACCGAGCAACAACTGGGTAATCAGTTTTTTATACGGTTTCAGATAGGAGAACAGATACCGGAAACCGGTTTTGTTCACTTTTTCGCCTTCTTCCACATAAAAATCGGAAGTAGGTTCCAAAAGTAGCGCAATTCCTGCCGGCTCGCCGTCCTGTTGCGTGGAAGCCCAGTATTTTACAAACTCCTCACGGCTGTATTTTAACAAGCCGTGCGCCGGGTCCGAAACATAAAACTCCGGTCTGTTTCCACGTTTTTTAATTTTATAAAGTACCACAAAGTGGTTCTGTGTCCAGTGGATGATGGCCGGAAGCGGCGCCTCCATAAGTTGTTCGAGCGTTACGCGCACACCTTGCGTACGAAACCCTATTTTTTCGGCGGCATCGGAAATGGTAAGCAGCGAAACGCCTTCGCGAGTTTTCCAGGTGAGTTCCCGCAACGTTTCCAGGTTGTAGTGCTTCCCAAAATATTTAGCCACGATCCGTAAACAAGTCGGACCGCAGTCCATGGCATCGGGTTGCAGGTAATGCGGGAATTTTGGCATAGTTCTGTTTTGAAGGCGAAAGATAGAAAAAATACCGAATCATTCTGATTTTATCGCAGGAGATTATTCCTTTATTCTTCTCAGTTTAATGATGTCCCTGGCTTCATTCCATGCTTTGGGTCTTGGTTCGAAATATGACATATTAAAACCCAATTCAATTTCATCTTCATTAACAAAACGGATTAATCCTTTTTCTCTGAGTTCCGGGGAACTTTCGTAATAAATATCTATTTCTGCATAATTCCCTTTATTTTTTATTGAGAACATTCCTGTTTCCGGTACCGGATTATAATTCGCGTCAAAACTGGCAAAGGTTGTATTTTTCCCAATTTCTTCGAATACAAAAGTTGAGTCGGCATTAAAAATATAAACCAGGTTCTTATTTTTATCACCTGCTCCAATCCATTTTGTATTTATTAGTTCAAAACATTTAAGTTCCTGACCGTAAACACTATTCACATAGAATAATAAAACAAAAATCGTAAGTCTCATGCTGAAAAATAAACAAATGTAATTCTAAAAAAAATAAAGCAGAGAATAGACTGTTCCAAAAAAATGAAACAGCCTATTCAACGTTAAGCATAAACATCAACGGAAGTATGGCCACCCTGTAGTTTATCTCCAGTTAAAAGAGTCATCTCGCCAGTATCCCAATCATAAATAAAAACGACTTTTATTGGTTCTCCGTCCTTATAAATCCAACCGACTTCTCTTGTTTTAAAACCACCTCTAATCGAGTTGAGTTCAGTTTCATTCAAAAAGTATAATTTATCTCGTTTCATTTCTATTATAATCTTAGATTTGCCTACTCTTTCCCCTTTTCGGCAACCGGTATTTCCACTTACGCAGGAAATTGCTAACCGCGGTGTTTTTGTTTTCGGTGCTACACCTGCACCGGTTAACCAATAAAAACAGGTTTTACAAGTTTACATCATTTTTGTTTTTCGTACATTTGCCGGCAGCTACATTTTGTAGTTAATATGCTTAAGTGAAACCGGGGTGAGGTGGCAGGCCTGCCCCGGTTTTTTGAAATTATTTTTTAAGTATTACCTCATCACATAGTTTAGTTTCAAAAATAACTGTTTAGAGTGCCACATGGTGGCACTCTAAAATTTAGAACGATTTTAAATAATACACCTGGGTTTTCCGGTCAAATTCAATTTCCAGGTTATCCGTTTCTTTTATATGTTTTAACAGCCGGAAGAAAGTACGCCTGCTGATGTTTAGCTTTTGGGCAAAATAACCGGGATTGCCTTTGTACCCTTTTTCAAAAAGTTCTATTAAACGATAGTACTTTTCGATGCATTTGATGTTGTCCATTGGGAATAGTTTTATTAGTTTTGATTTAATGATTTAAAGGAAATTAAATAAGTGCCGTATTTTTAAAAACCGGTAAATCTGTATGTATGAAATTCCAAACATATTCGTCTTTTTGGGCCGACTAACAGGAGCCGGGAGCTTTCAGCTATCTAAAATAGGCTATTGAAAGCAAAAATGAAATATGTTTGAAAACATAAAACACTGGAAACCAAGAGAGAGAGAGATGTTTTACAACACAAAAAATACAGGGTTACCTTTGGGTGCTTTTGGGAATATATAAGGATGGATAAATGTTAAAAATCACTATTCCCAGGGGAGTTCCCGCAATGTTTCCAGGTTGTAGTGCTTCCCAAAATATTTGGCCACGATCCGTAAACAGGTTGGACCGCAGTCCATGGCGTCGGGTTGCAGGTAATGCGGAAATTTTGGCATATTATTTTTATAAAAAGACTAAGGTTAAAAGTTTAAATTTCTGATATTTTTATTGTTGTTCCAAAAACGTAAAAATTCAACTTGGTTGTTATCAGAAATCCTGTAAAACAGGGTAATTTGTTTTCTAAAAACGAATCGTTTTACACGCTCAAAATCCGTATTCTGAAAATCAACATTTCCTTGCCTAAGAATAAATTCAATGTGACTCACGTCATCGATGAATTGTTGAGCTGCTTTTTCTGACCATTTTTCGAGTAAATAATCAATATTCTCATTGTAATCAATTACTGCAGTTGGATTCCACCTAATTCTTCTCATTTAAATTTCAGATTGGGATACTTTGCACTTGCTTCGTTTATAACATCCAAATGCTCCACCAATTTACTTTCTTCACTTTGCTCTAAAGCTTCCTCAATTGCCTTTTTTTCAAGATAATTTAATTTATAAACGGCATTGGTATCCAACAAAGCGATAAATTTATGATACAGATTTTCAAGGTCGGCTTTTGGAAGACGATCTATTTTCCTGAACAATTCCAATTTTATTTCTGCGGCATTCATATCTCAAATTTTGATATCCAAAGATAATTAATTCAATTAAAAAAACGGTATTTAGTCCATGGCGTCGGGTTGCAGGTAATGCGGGAATTTTGGCATAGTTCTGTTTTGAAGGCGAAAGATAGAAAAAAATATTTCTTATTCGAACTTAACTCACAGCTAATCGTAAAGCGGATATTATGCTGATTACAAAGAATTCCATTTATAAAATCGTTTGTTTTTGTTTGATCTGACTGATCTTTTAAGTTTTTGAAGAAAATTTTTTGGTGTTTCTTTAAAGGGGTTATACCCACACAACATACAACAGTAGGTATCGGTAACAACTTCGACCGATGAAAATTCGTTAAAAGGTTTTTCACTGTATTCATGTTCTTCAACCCATTTTTCAGAACCACACCTTACACATTGTTTGGAACCTTTTGCTGATTCAGCGTTTAATTTTTCCCTTGAATATCTGTTTAATTCGCTAACTGACAGGTTTCTGTTTTTGACTTCTTCGTTGATTTTTTGTTTTGAATTTTCCAACAATCCCTAGTACCTGTACCGAACTAAAATTGCAAGTTCGTGGTCGGTTAGACTGCGTATAAAATTATCGAATTTGTTCATACAAGTTTTTGTCCGTTTTTCAATTATTTCCTATTATCTCCAACGCCTTTTCCAAAAACTCATCCCGGCCTTCCCTAATTGCCTCAATGGTTGGTTTTACTTCTATATCAGGCACAATTCCAACTCTTTGTGTTTCTCTCCCATCCGGATAATAAATACCAATACCTGAAATCCCGGCTTTTATACCGCCCGGTAACGGGATTATTGAGACATTTCCGTCAGCACCTTGGGTTTGACTGCCAATTATTACTGTATTCTCTCCAGCCCTGAATGCCATAGCTGTATATTCGGCCAGACTTATGGTTGCTTCATTCACAATGACGACTAATTTTCCTTTAAAATAATTTTCAGATGTAGGATTTTCAAAATCAAATAAGCTATCACGGTTTCCTACGTTACTATTTAAAAACGACATATAACGACTGAAATAAAATTCTCCCGGATTATTTAAATTTGCAGTTGTAGATTTCGCAAAAGGCTTTCTTTTCGAAGTAAAAAATTCACCCAATGCAAAAGGCACAAAAGTGGCAGGATAATTCCGAATATCAATAATGATTCCTTTCGCATTTATAAAAGACTTTTTAATATGGGATATTTCTGTGTCTTTAATGGTTTCAAGTGTAATATAACCGATAAACATAGAATCTTTATCAATCATTATACTGTCATAAGACGATTCAGTATTTGGTTCGTCCATATTCAAATCAGACCTTTCATACATTGTTAATTTTTTTTGTTTTATTGTTCCGGAAGAATTATAGACGATTTGAATTGAATTATTATTCGAACGCACCAAATCGGTTGCCATGTAATACATTCGTGCTGCTTCGTTCGATGCCGGATAATATGCTTTAATACTGTCGATGATATTTTCTATTTTTTTGCCGTTTACATGGGTTATAAAGTCGCCAATTTCCAAACCTGCAGTTTCTTTCAATTCGGGCTTGAAATAGTCAATAACAGTCAGTCTATTTTCAACAAACCGAACCTGGAAAGGCGCATACTTTGTTCCTCTCGATGAGTCTATTTCATTTGTCCGAAGAGGCGCATACCTTGTTCCTCTCAAGAGCTCTGTTTCATTTTCACCCAAAAGAAGTCTTGCATGCGTATCATTGGTTTCGCCTGCAAGTTGAAGTACTGCCAATTGATATTCCAATGCCGTTTTTGCGTTAATAAATATGTGGATATATTCTCTCATTACTTCATCCCAATTTTTGTCTGTTAAATACTTATATGGAAAAAAATACTGGATGATGTTCCAGTACCGATACAACGCCAATAAACGATGATTTTTGTCGGGAAAAGAAATTGGATAAGATTGTTCGTTTAAAAATTCAGGATTGCCATCATAGTACGCTTTTTTAATATAATAATGAGTTCCCTGGTGCCTGTTTTGATAGATTTCTTTTATCTTTTCTTTTAAGGCGGCGCTCATATTTCCGTTTTCAAGCCATGAAAAATCAGGTTTTAGATAAGCGTCGGTAGCAGTTTCCTTACAGGTCGTACATTCAGGCACTTCTCCGTATTTTTCTATCCATCGAAGCAGTAATGCGTCCCGCTGTCTGGTATTGTTTGCATTTATGTATTCCGGCAAAAACTGAAACAGTTCATCATCCCAATCATATTTACCTTTTCCAACTTCAGGGTGATGATACTTTAAAACCCCCCAAATCTTTCCCAGTAATTCCAGGTTGGTTATCAAAAAATCTTCTTCGATTTGCGGCTCGGCATATGAATCAGAATTCGGACTCTTAGTTTGACCACAACCTGATGAAATTGAAAGCAGGAGTAAAAAAAACAATATTCTATTCGGATTCATAAATTTCCCTGTAAAATGCAAAAATAAACTCATTCATAAAAACACCCTCTTCTCCACGCACAATAGCAGTCGCCGAATCGAAAAGGAATTCCTCCAATCGAAATGATGGACGTTTTTTAGCAATCGACAACCATGCCCGAATACTTAATGGATGATCCATATCAATAAACAACTTATTGTCACCATCGACAAGTACAATTCTATCTGGAATGTTTCGTCTCTCTCGCCATTGTTTTATTTCTATGAGCAGTTCACTATCATCTTTTATGTCGGCAAATTCTTTTATTTCCTTCTCACGAAACGTCCAACGAGCTTTCGAAAGAATATAGCTTTTATATACTACGCGTGGCAAGTAATCTAATTGCTGTGCAGCATAGCTTCAAAAAATATCAAGCCCACCTCTTTTGTCTTGATGCTCATATTGCACAGGAAGTGATAAACAGGCATAGGACTCTGTCCACTGTAATTATGCGCAACCACAACCGTAAAGTCTACTAGTGTCAAGACCACCACAACTGTCGGGAAACTGGGAATAGCAGCAATCGACAGTAGGGTTGCATTGGCACGGACCAAGGCCAGTTCCATCGGTTTCGTTACCGCCTTTTATGTAACTCATTGCGTTTTCTGTTAGATTTGAAATAGTTTCTTTATTCAAAACTAATTTTTTGATTTTTTTTGGTTCCATGATTAATAAATTTTAATGGATTAATAATAAGGATTTATTAGATTTAATATTTTTTCAAGACAACATAAGACATTCGTCCCAAACTGTCTTATCACTTTGTAAATGAGATAGTAAAACTAACCCAATCCCAGAAATGCCCTCAAGAAAAGAATCTGATTTTACAAATCCGCCATGTTTTTCTGTAAGCCAAGCCTTAAATCCGGCTGACCCATCAGTATATTTTGCCATTTGTATGGTGATGTTCAACCAATAATCAGTTGTTTCCTGAAATTTTTGCACACGGGTATTCAGATACAAATTCCAAAATAAATGTGCTACACCTGCACTTCCATGGCAAAGCCCGGCATCCATAATAACATTTCTTTGTAAATCACGCCGGTTACTATTATGCAACAAAATCTGCATTGCGGTATCTTCCCATTCCTTATTTTTCAGCAAAACTGCAGCCTGCCACAAGACATGGGCAATTCCCAAATCCCCATAGCACCAGCCTAATCTGCTGTTAAAATTTCCAGCATTACTTTCCTTCGAATATGACGGAAAGTACGATTCTCTACCTTCTGTATATGTGATCTGGTGAAGGATATATGTAATGGTTTGGGAAAGTAATTTACCAACTCTTCCTGCCTCTAAGTTCAATTGATGGAGTCTGATAAAAAAAGCTGCTATGCTTGCCATCCCATGCGACAAACTGATATTATACCCTTCTCTGCCAGTTTCATAATCTAAAATAGATAACCATTTGATACCACCATTCTCACACTCAATACCAGATTTTTCCAACTCGGTAAGCAGTTCTTCCAAATATCCACAAACATCTTTTTTATCAAAACGAGAAAGAAAATACATACCTACACCGAGGGCACCTTGGAGGTAATCATAGTCTCCTTTTCTGATGTCATATATCATCTGTTTGTGCAAAAAAGAATCGAGGTAATCCAAAAACTCAATGTCCTCCCTATTTAACATTTCCAATTTTCTCAAATGTTCGCAAAGCCATCCGAATCCACTAATACCACTACAAATGGTATGCAGTCGTTTTCCTGAATTAATACATTTAATATTGTGTTCCAATATTTCCATAACTCTTGAGCTAATCTCGTTTTCCCTTAAAATAATGTGATCATAATATGAAAGGAACAAAGCAATTCCAGAAGTGCCAGCGTGTAATCCGATATTATCCGAAAGTTCAGATACCATCAATTCTTTATAAATTTTATCGAGGATCGGTATGTACATTGAAGAGTTCGTGTCCATTTGTTACCCAAATTTTGTATTCATATTTTTCAATTAAATTGGATGTTGTTTCTTCCCCTTTTTACACTTTTTTTCTTTTGAGGAATTTCACTATTATTGCATCCAAATAAAAGATTTAGAATAGATAAAAAACCAAATTTTAAATTAACCCTTATCATTCTTTTAGTTTTATCTTCAAAGGTAACTCCTTTGAGTGCCACATGGTGGCACTCTGAAATTTAGAAAGATTTTAAATAATATACCCGGGTTTACTGTCTTGCTTATTTCAACCTTCCATTTTCCAGCCATAGTACATTATCTGCCTTTAAAGCAAAGTCCCGGTCACCTGTAAACACTACAATAATCATTTCTTCTTTCAGGCTTTGAAGTAATTTTTCACAAAAATCCTTCATCGCTTTATCTATAAAAACAAACGGTTCGTCGAGCAAAAGAATTTGCGGGTTCCGGTAAAGCGCAGCAGCAAAAGCTACCAGTTGTTTTTGGCCTGCTGACAATTTATCAGCACGCGTTGCATAACCATCCGGAAATTTTTCAAAAAATTGGTCGAAACCGGTTTTCTTACAAAATGAGATTACTTTTTCAGGCTCAAAGAGCTTATTTCCCCACCCCATATTTTCAATTACCGTTACACTAAAAAGCTGAGTTGGTTGAACAACTGATAAAACGGTCTGCCTCCATGTATAATCGTCGAGACTATCCCAGCTTTGGTTGTTAATTGAAATTTCTCCTGAGTCAAACGACAAAAGCCGGTTCAATACGGAAACAAGCGTACTTTTTCCTGTTCCGGCATTTCCGTAAATAAGATTTAATTTTCCCCTTTCAATTTGAACATTAACGTTGTTAAAAACAGGTAACCGGCCGGGAAAAGAAAAAGCCAGGTTATTCAGGTTCAGCTTTTGTACGACTTTCACAACAGAACGCGCATCCTGCTCCGGGTTAACTTCCTTTGCTGATTCGTTTTGTTCTGTCCCGGAATAAAGGTAATTAAATGAACAGACCATGTTCAAAGCACCAAAACCTATGTCGATAAGTTTTAATAAACAACCAAAAAACGCCAGCAACCATCCGGTCAATTCAATCCTATTTAAATTGTCGGGGATATTTACAACCGGTACAGCCACCAGAATCATAAAAGAAATTACGCCAGAAATAATCACCAGGTTAAAAACATGGTCTTTATGACTTTTCAGGGTTAGCGCACCTCTTAAAGAATAACGCAACCTATTAATCATTGTTTCAGAAGAATTTTTTTCTCCGTTCATCCTTTTAATCAGCGCCAGATTATCAATACTGTCTTTTATCAAATCCGTTTCCCGGGCATGTACCTGGTATTGGTCCATATTCATTTTTGTAACTTTTCGATATTTCAAAAGGACGACCACCAGCGCCGAAAATGTCAACAGCATGATAAACAAGCCCAACCAACCGGCTAACACAATAATTTTTGCGGCTGAAAACAGAAATACCAAAACCACAAAAGGAAAGTTGTAAACGGTATTAAAAATTCCATTTGAAAACTGGGTTATTGCCTCAACAAAGGAAGCTGTCTTCCCTGCTGAAAGTTGATCTTTTATATAACTGCCATAAAAAATATGCTCCGTTACCATTTTATACCATTCGGAGGCTAAGCTTAAAACACCCCGCTTAGTTATACCATTGCGGACCCTGCCCCAAAAGAACATTACCATCAGTAAAACAAAAACATACAGAAAAATTATCAAAAGCTGACGGAAAACAGGTGTTGAAAAATATACATCCGTTTTGCGAAAAACCTGCGATGCCAAAACAATAAAGATTACAGCAGCAAAAAAACTTACACAAGCCATAAAAATAAATACCCGCCGGTGACTCTTTAACATTTCATACAGCCATTGCCTTTTCTGCGACCTTTTTATTTTTTCGGTTTTAAAAGCAACAAGGGGTTCCAAAGTCATTAACGCCTTCGATTTCCAGATCGCTTCCAATTCGGTTTCACGCATTTCCAAAATACCCCATGAGGGATCGCCAACCACAAATTTTCCATTGTGCCGGCCATATAAAACAAAAAAATCCTCCGTCCCTGTATCCCTCGTTACATGCAAAATCGACGGTTTTTCAATTTCTTTTAGGTAACTGATATTTCCTTTGTAACCTTCGGCCTGAAATTTTTCGGAACGGGCAATTTTGCACAAAGCGAGCAAACTGGTTTCCCCAGACGGTACTTGTCCTGTTTGCTGCAATTCTTCAACAGAAACATTTCCCCCGTAAAATTTAATTACCGATGACAGACAGGTTAATCCGGTAAGTGATTGATTATTGCTTTTTACAAATGTGTGCTTTATGTACTTAAATTCGGATAATTCCATATTTATCAATTCATTTGCGCAAAAACTCTTCGATTATCCGGATTACCTTATCCGAATTGTTTTTCTCTTTGAATTTATCCCTCATTGATGTCACATGTTTGTTGAAAAAGCTGTAATCTGATTTTATACGGTTCAGTTTTTTCGAAATTGTTTTTGCTGAATCTCTGTTTATCCGGCCTCTCATCCCTAATCCGTGAAAAACCACCCGGGCTGAATTTCCGGGTTGGTCCCAATCGGGCGACAATGGATAGACCAGCATGGGAACAGCGTTAAAAACACATTCCGTAATACTGTTCATTCCCCCGTGGGTAACCATTACATGGCAATACTGTAAAAGGTCAACCTGCGGAACATATTCATAAACAAAGAGATTTTCAGGAACAGGCAGCAATTGATTAATATCGAAATCTTTTCCGGTGGAAAGGATGAACAAAAACCCCGGATTCATCCGGGCAACGCGCGACATTTTCAGGAAAAATTTTCTCACCTTCTTTTTATACCCCGCAGTTACGGTCCCAAGTGAACAATAAACAACAAAACCATCCCCGGATTTCCTTGCCTCCTCAAGTCTAACGAGCAACGGGAGATAACGCGGCAAAGTAATCTGCCCTTCGCGTTTAATTTCGGTTAAAGGGCCAATGCGAAAAACGCCTTTCTGTTCAGGATGGGGAAAATCGAACGCTGCGGGGGAAATGATTAAACGCGGAAAACCTTTCACCCCGATTCCAAATGAACGGGCAAGTTCAATCCTTTTTTTGATTTCGATTCCGTATTCATTGCAAACCTTAACATACAATGAAAAGCTGTCGCGGCCAAATGAAAGTACCCTGTCCAACTGTTTATTTAAATAATACTTTAATAATTTTACCCGCCAGAGCAAACTGCACAAAAATGCGTTTAAAATGCCCGGCACAGGCATATAATAAGAGGTAAACGGCGGCAACCCTGCTATTTTGCGTGTATCGGGTTTCGTCTGAAACAATATTACCGGTATATCAAGTTTTTCATATAAGAAAGCTTTTATTGATGTTTGCTCGTCAAGCAAAACCAAATCAGGCATAATCTCAGAAACTGATGCACAAAATTCTTCGATGTTCTTTTTTAATTTGTCCGATGCTGAGGGGTACAAAACATCATACAGATAATCCAGAAAATACTTTATTTTTGCAGCCCTGTTCGTAAAATTTATGGAAACAACCAGTACTGCCGGAAATAAAATGAAAGGAAACCCGAATTTTTCAATGCCGGCTTTTAAACCTAAAGCGCTCCCATAATATACATCATAACCCGATTTTTTCCATAGGTTAGCCATTTTAAGGGTGGCGTGAAAATGCCCGCGGGCGGGTAATATATCGATGAGGATTTTAGGCATTTTTAATTCAATGTAACCGAATTATATTTTAAACGGGCCACCTGCGATTTATAAAATTTGTTCAAAAAATAATAGATTATAAATTCGTGCATCCGCTGTTTGGTGCGGAAAAGCCGGTTAAAGTGCATGTGCACCAGGCTGCTTAACAAATTATTCAACGGCATTTCCAAATCATTGCTTTTTAAACAGTTCAACACATTTTGAATGACCGGGCCTGCCTGTTGGGAATACCATTCAATATGCTTAACACCGGGAATAAAGTAATCTTCATTAACCGGATTTAATATTTTTTCCAATCCTGCCATTTCCTGCCTGTATTTTTTATCCAATTGTATTTTCATCGGTTTATTCAGATTAAACTCAGTTGAAAAACTATTGCTGTTGGCCTCGCAGAATCTGCTTTTTTCCTGCAATGTCAATCCAAATAAGTCAATCAAAGTATTTGCATATTTTACACCCCCAAGCCACCGATGTAAATCATTACCGGAATTTTCCGTTTCTTTCAGGGTTTTCAGGATAGCAATACTGTCGATACAAAACAGCGTTTCCATCTCCGAAATGGTACTCCTCCCGTACCTTTCCAGTTCCCTGTTGTAGGTACCGGTGCAAACATTCCAAATCAACCTGTTTTCCACATAGGGTTTTATTATTTTATTAAAGCGTTGAACTACTTCTGCAAAGTTTGGCTCTCCTGAAAGACGAAACCTTACACGAAGATGATAATCAGGATCGGCGTACCGGATAAAAAAGAATTTATCGATGGCCTGTTCCTGCATCAATTCACCAACCAATAAATGAATCTCATTTATCAGGATGGATTCCAACGTTTTGGGGCCGGAATAAATTTTAAAATAAAGCCACTCGTCGCCAATTATAAATTTTCGCTGTAAGCTCCGTATCATATCATTGTTTGTTTTTATAAAAACACATTATCAACTGGTTGGTAAAAAACTCTTCCCCTCTTTTTACCAACGGATACTCATCGTCAAATAAGAATTCCTCTAATCTGAAACTTCGTTTTTTTACTTCGGAAAATAACATCTGAACTGAAGGCAAACAATTAAAATCAATCAGCAGTTTGTTATCGCCCTGCACCAGAAGCGCCCTGTCAGGGATTTTCTTTTCTTTCCGAAACAAAGAAGCTTTTTCAAAAAAACCGCTGTTCGTAATTGCAGGGATTTGTTTTGTATCGTCGGCTGAAATGTTCCATGTTGCCGGCGATAAAACTGCATGTTCGTAACGTACTCGCGGTAAAAAAGGCTTGTTTTCCAGAACCGGCCCCCAGTTGAATCCGACTCCTCCGCGTAATTCCTGCGTTTGCATCATGCAAAGAAACTGATAGACAGGCAGTGCATTATTTGAATAATTATGGGCACAGGTTAATCTTGGAAGAACTTCTTTATTAAACTTTATTGAACGTAATTTAATCGTTCTTCCCTGGGGCGCCGAAACCATTAAATCGGTTAACGGGATAACATTATTTTTATCCACTGACGTATTGGCCAAATAAGGGATTTCGTATTTACGCAAGGTTGGCCGCATCAGAATATTTCCGGTCCTCGATTCGGGCAAATGGACAATTTCGGCCAAAATTTTTTCCGGGTTTAATTGCTGTTCAGTGCCGGTAATTTCTTTTACAAAATCTCCAATCTGTTTGTCAATATAACAAAACCTTCCGAGTAAATTTGCAGCAGAAGATCCCCCGGCTTGCCTTAGTAAAACAAGTGGACCGTCAGGGCTTTCTTCGGTGCGGATTATTTCCGCCATGACTGAAAATGTGCCGGGCAAATCGTCCCAGTTTTCAGGAAACGCAGACAAATCTTTTTTGGTAATTACAACTTCTTCGGAATCAGTGTTTGTTAAAAACCCGTCATACTTTTTTAGCAGAAAGGATTCGACGGCGCCCCATTTTATCTCCTTACTATTGGATGAGCTTCCATAAAAGGGGATATCCTCAAGCAGCGGCGACAAATCGCCGCGCTGCCCATCGATGTTTCCAAACCCGATTCCCGTTTCCACATCCAGTGCTACGGTTAACGGCACTTCTTCGTCTTCATACTTTTTATAAAACTCCTCGCGGAACTTTTTCAACAATGAATTTTCGGTTTTTGTGGTTAACCGGTTTAGCGCACCGATTGCTTTCTTAACCTCTTCGATTATATGCATGCTTAAGGTGGCTGTTTCCGGTTTAACAAACAAATCAGACTGAAAAAGATACTTATCGTTGTATTTTGTTTGAAACTGTTTTAGCTTTTCTTTTATATTCTGGTAACAAGTAACAGGTCTCCCAACAGATTTCCGGTCGATGGTCTTTAAACCTTCATCGATATTTATTAACTTCACCACCAATTCTTGAGTTCCGACAAGTTTTTCCAGTTTTTCAATTGTTTGCCCCAATAATTCATTGCCTGTAACAGCAGGTTCCAATTCACTGACCAAAAGCTGGTTTTGTACCAATTCTCCTACATACTCCCGTGCTTCCTCCGACGTAATATCTTCATCCACCAGCAGGCCGGCCAGTTCATCTAGGTCCGGCCATTCTTAGCTTCATCGAGCACTTTCTGCAAATAATCCGTACCCTCAACGGATGTGAGGTTATATTTCCTTTTCGTTTTGGCATAAAAATACTCTGTGTAGCGCAGGTCACTGCCCGAGGAGTAAATACTTGTATTGGGGAAAAAATTTAGTTGTCTTTTTACAGGTTCCAGGTTTTCAATATCTTTTATTAAAGCACACAAATAATCCATATCGAGTCGGGTGTTGCTTTTAAATTTGCAGGTTGGGACCGGAACAATATTACTATTCCCGCCAATTTTTCCAACACCGCACCCGGCAAACAGGCCAAAAGGGGTGCAGCGGATTGCCATGCGGGTGAAATACTTTAAAAGCGAAATCCTTAGTTTTAATGCATCTTTTGCTCCTTCTATTTTTTTGTGATTATTCCACTGGCTTTCGTTAAAAAACTCGGAAGATGCCAGGTAAATTGCCTCTTGAAAAAGCTTATCATTTAACAATTCAATATCTAAGGTTAATCTGTATTTCTTTTCTAAAAGGTTGAAAGAATAAACCGGGGTTCTGAAAATAAAATTTTGAAAACACTCCAATGCGCCCGGCACAGAATCGATCTTATTGGACGTATTTAATTTATTTTTACTCATTCAGGATTAACTTATAAAATTAAAAAGTATCAACTCAGTAGCAGACATTCATCCCATACAGGTTCTTCTTCTGAAATGTTTGAAAGAAGAGCGAGGCCTATTCCTGAAATCCCTTCCAGCAAGCTTAAAACTGGCTTTAAACCTCCCCTTGATTCAGGATACCAGGCTTTATAACCCGCAAAGCCATCGTTATATTTGGCAAACTCCAAGGTTTTTTCTATCCAGTAATTTGCTGCTTCATTAAATTCAGGAATTTTTGTATTAACATACATACGTTTAAAAATATGGGATATTCCTGCTGAACCGTGACAAATACCTGCATCTATAACATGGTTTGATTTTAAATCAAGCCGTTTACATGAATGCAATAACAACTCAATAGATTCATTTTCAAGTTCTTCGTCTTTCAAAACCTTTGCTGCATTCCAAAATGTTACCGCTAACCCCAAATCACCATAACACCAGGCAAGCCGGCTATCTTCCTGTATTTCCATTTTTTGTAATTTCCAGGAAGGGAAAATCGAATTATATTTTCCAATGGGTAACTTCTGCTTCTTTATAAACTTTAATCCCCCACGTATCATTTCCAAACAAAGCTCTTCACAAATATTACTCTTATATAAATCACATAAAATTTTAACTATACTGGAAATCCCGTGAGACAATGATATATTAAATTCTCCCTGGTCAAAATTGTTATAAAGCGGGTATTTCCATTTCAAAGAATCATCACTTTCTTTAATACTGATATTTTTTAATCCTTTAGCAAACTCTTGAAGGTAAAATTTAGATTTGGTATCCGGTAACTTTGTAATGAAATAAAGAGCAGTACCGGAAGCACCATGAAGGAAATCATAATTCCCGCTATTTATTTCATTGACCATCCATTTGCCAATAATCGGGTCTATAGCTTCGAATATTTCGTTTGGATTAAATTCTAAAAAATTTTGTTTGAAAAAATAATTCATTAACCACCCGAAACCCGATGGACCTGAACAAAGATTATAATTTTTGTGTGAGTAGTTAAATATCCCCTCAATACTTTTCTGAATGAAAAAAATATCTTCTTCATTATTCGAGTTAAGATAATGCTGGTAGAAAAATAATAAACTCCCTAAATTCCCATCTATTAATCCAATATTTTCTGTTTTGTTTTTAAGTAAACAAGAACGAATTTCCCGAATTTTATCTAAAATATTGCTAATCATTTTGGTCAATGCTGTTTAATTACTCCCATTAAGCATTTTTTTATATAAAAGACCTCTGCCGAATCTAATTGTTTTTAATTTAGAAACATAAAAACCACAAATTAAAAAACATCTATTCATACCCGTACAAATAGACGTTTTTTAATTGAGGTATTTTTATCACAAAACATCAACACATGTATGTGTCGCAGCTAGGTTCGAAAGTTGTACCAGGTGGATCTGTTTTAGGAGTGTCACACCAAATGAATGCAGTATGGGGTATACAACATTCAGGAGATGAATTTGTGTCAGTACCACCTCTAATTTTATTACTCTCATCTTCAGTTAACTTTACAACAACGTTTTTGTTTAACACTAATTTTTTCATGATAAAATTTTTTAAATTATTACTGATATTCTTCTTCTTTTTGAAGAATTTTCATTGCTTTATTCAAAAACTCATCTTGCCAAATACTTTTTATTGTTTTATCCACGTAAACATCGGGTAAAACACCAACTCCGAAATGTTGAGAATTATCTAAGGAAACCACTTTAGAACCTGTATAAACAAACCTTGTGTTATTTGGCAGCACCAGGCTGTTATAAGCCCCATTGGTACCGGCAGTTGGCTGACCAATTATAGTTGCCAAATTATAATGTTTTACAATCATTGCAACAGATTCTGCGTAACTAATCGCCCGGGCGTCTGTTATTAAAACAACAGGTACATCTATGTGGGGGTACTGTGGCGCCATTCCAGTTCCAATATTGGGATAGTAATATTCAGCCCTATTTTTTTGATTTGGAAAAATGAACTGAGGAATACCTAACCAGTGTCCTGATGTATCCTGCTGTGTCATCAAATAAGACCAGAATTCATGATTGTTGTTTGGATATCCTCTTAAATCGCAAATAATCCCTTTGCATTTTACAAGGTCAGGCATCAAACTATCGATTTCAGCCATTGAAATCTGGTCGAGATTCAGGTAATAAATGTTGTCCTTTAAAATTTTATACCTTGTTTTGTTTATTGATTTATTGTAATGTTCAAGTGGGTGTAATAAATATCTCAAATATACATTGTCTTTTGTGCCATCGGGTTTTATTACATCCAACCTGACTGAATCCCCCGGATTTCCCTGTAAAGATAAATTCTCATTTGCAATTCTCAGAAAACCAGTTGTAGGAGCAGGAATATAGGATTCCATCTCTAAAAAATATTTTTTTGCTTTTTTGTTTGCTATTTTCTTTACAATTGTGCCGGGCGGCAGGTCGGAATTCTGACCATAAACCTCAGTAATGAATAAATTTTCGTCTATCCATTCCCACTTAATGGGCAGTCGATATACATTTTTATTGGTTGGAGCTATTACATTAATATGGCCATCATTTAGTTTTGCTGTAAATTTTCTCAAAACCTTCTCAAAATCTTCCACATCATAATATTCGTTCAAAGCTGTTTTAAACTCCATTTCCCAATCCACACGCACTTCATCAAAATAAGGAAAGAAATGCTGAATGACATTCCAAACCAAAACCAGGCTTCCCAAATCTTTAAAAATCTCAGACTGCCATTTATTCAATTCATTTTGTAGCAAATTGATTTTCTCTTTATTCGCAACCGGAAAAGTATGACTTTCATCTGCCATTAAAACAAAAGGAAGTTGAACAAAAAGATCAGGATGAATCCTTTCACAAATGGACTCTCCAAATTCAGGCTTTTTTTCAAATAACTGAAAATTTTTGTCGTTATACCGAATCGAAAAATAACCATTATTCTCGAGAGGGTCGTTAATATACTGTACTTCAAACGGGAGGTTTTTGTCAAAAAAGAATTCTTCTAAATCATTTTCATTCAAATTATTGAAATCATTTTCATAAAAAATTGAATCACCCTCATTATGATTTTTGACCGATAATTTTATATCGTCAATAAAAACACCGGATGTATCCATGTTATTAAAACCCCAAAAAATATTCAGGTCATCCTGCATAACTGTTCTTTCAACTACAATTTGCTCCCATCTACTGTTTTTAAAGTAAACCGGTTTTAGTGCAGTTGACAGATTCCTGTAATCATCCCGGTTAAGCCCTTCAAAAAACAGTTGGCCTGGGCCTCCGTTTTCCGTCTTTACAAATGCTTCCAGTTTAACGGCTTTTTGAGAAAAACGTGAAGCAGGTATGCTTTTCCCTAACGGTGTTGTTATATTAAAATCCAGTTTGTTAACACGACCAATCCTGATACTTTTATAAACATTAGCTGGAGTCTGATTGAGTTTTACACCAAAATGCTGCCAGTAAACCGGATAGAAATCTGAAGTATCCTGAGGCGTAATTTTAGAAATGTCAAAATCATGTTTTTCTGAACCGCCGTAAACTTCCAGTGACGGCGCTATGGGTAAAAATAATTTCAGTAAACTGTCTTTTAAAGCGTCGCTGTTTGGTGCAGTCTCAACCGTTTTTACCCCGTAGCAGGCAAATCTGTCCCAGTCAATTTGCTGAGCTTCATCGCTTGGATGAAACCAACGTACATAACCATATAGTTTGGCAAATGCTTCTATGTTTTCCACTTTTTTCTTTTGCGGAATTTCATTCCTACTGCATCCCCAAATAAGGACAAAGGATATAATTAAAAAACCGATTCTAAAATTTAATTTAATCATTAAATTCAGATTTGTTTCAAAGATAACTTCTTAGCGTGCCACATGGTGGCACTCTGAAATTTAGAATAATTTTAAATAATAAGCCTGGGTTTTCCGGTCAAATTCAATTTCCAGCTTATCCGTTTCTTTTAAATGTTTTAACAGCCGGAAGAAAGTTCGCCTGCTAATGTTCAGTTTTTGGGCAAAATAACCGGGATTGCCTTTGTACCCTTTTTCAAAAAGTTCTTTTAACCGGGAATAATTGTCGATGCATTTGATATTGTCCATTGGGAATAGTTTTATTGGTTTTAATTTAATGGTTTATCGGAAATTAAATATATGCCGCATTTCTATAATCCGGTAAATGTGTATGCCTGAAATTCCAAACATATTCTTCTTTTTTTGGGCCGGCCAACAGAAGCCGGGAGTTTTCAGGTATTAAAGATAGAACATCGAAAGCAAAAATGAAATATGTTTAAAAACATAAAACACTGGGAACCAGAGAGAGAGAGAGAGAGAGCTATGTTTTACAACATAAGAATTAAAGGGTTACCTTTTGGTGTTTTTCGGAATATTTAAAGATGACCTAATGCCAAAAAGCATCAATTCCCAGGTGAGTTCCCGCAATGTTTCCAGGTTGTAGTGCTTCCCAAAATATTTGGCCACGATCCGTAAACAAGTCGGACCGCAGTCCAAGGCGTCGGGTTGCAGGTAATGCGGGAATTTTGGCATATTATTCTTATAAAAAGACTAAGGTTAAAAGTTTAAATTTTTGATATTTTTATTGTTGTTCCAAAAACGTAAAAATTCAACTTGGTTTTTATCAGAAATCCTGTAAAACAGGGTAATTTGTTTTCTAAAAACGAATCGTTTTACACCCTCAAAATCCGTATTCTGAAAATCAACATTTCCTTGTTTAAGAATAAATTCAATGTGACTCACTTCATCGATGAATTGTTGAGCTGCTTTTTCTGACCAATTTTCGAGTAAATAATCAATATTCTCATAAAAATCAAGTCTGGCTTTATTGTTCCAAACGATTTCCCTCATTCGAATTTTAAATTGGAGTATTTTTGTTTTGCTTCAGCTAAAACCTGTTCATGCGTCAGGATATTTCCTTTTTTGCTCTCCTCAATTGCTTCCTGTATGGCTTTTTTCTCTGTTGGATTTAACTTATATTTTGTCTGGACATTGAGCAATGCCATAATTTTCCCGTAATTTCTTTTTAAATCAGCACCTGATAAACTATCAATTCTTCTGAATAAATCGAGTTTTATTTCTGCGATATTCATAACAATCAAGTTTTCTGTTTTCAACAAAAATAAAGATAAAAATCTAAAATCATCTATCCAATTCTCCATTCATCAAACCAATTGAAAAACCAAAAACACCAGTGCCGGTATAAAACCCAAAAGAGCTAACCGTTTTGCATTTTCACTGTAGCGCTCTTTTTCCGAGGCCAGGTAAAAAATGCCAATGGGCAAAACAGCAATAAACAACGCTGTTCCGAGAAAATTGAAAACTTCATAACAAATAACAATATATCTATATATTTGCATGATTAAATAATCATAGAAATGAAAATCGAAACAGTTTAGAAGAACAACTTTGGGAATATTACTTGGCGCTGTTGCCGGATTTGCTTTTTTCTATTTTACCGAAGGACTTTACATGGATTCCCTTTCTCAAAAGGATGTGATTCAAAGTTTGATTTTCGGGGGATTTTTTGGGTTGTTTATAACCACTAGTCCGTGTGCACGGAACAGGTGCTAATAAAAAAAGTCATCAATAATTGCAATTATTGATGACTTTACGTGGGAACAACTGGATTCGAACCAGTGACCCCCTGCTTGTAAGGCAGGTGCTCTGAACCAGCTGAGCTATGCTCCCTTTGTATCTTTTGAACGTGCCTCGTTTTTCAGAAAGGCGCTGCAAATATAAAACCTATTTTCAGTTTAGCAAAAATAAATCATAAAATTTCTGCAACCACGAAAGTACTTCCACCAACAAACACCATATCGTTTTTGCCGGCCTTGTTGCAGGCCGCATCGTAAGCCCGTTCCACTGCAGGGTAAGATGTGCCCAACAACCCGAAATTCAGTGCCATTTTTGCCAGTTCCTTTTCATCCAATGCCCGGGGAATTTCCGCTTTGGTAAAATAATAAACGGCATTTGGGGGCAATAATCGCAGCAGGTTTCCGGGGTCTTTGTCTTTCACTAACCCAAGCACAATATGGAGATTCTCAAAGGGTGTTTGCTGTATCTGGTTCACCACCTCCGCCATTCCTTCGGCGTTATGCGCCGTATCGCAAACCAGCAGCGGATTATACCCCAAAACCTGCCAGCGCCCCATCAGTCCCGTCATTTTTTTTGCATTGGCCAGTCCTTTTAAAAGGCTTTCGTCTGAGATTTCCCATCCCATTTGCCTGAGCAATTCTACTGATTTGAGCACAGCCGGAAGGTTTTTTTGCTGGTACATCCCTTTCAAATCCAATTTTACCTGAGGAAACACTTTCTTCTTCTCTTTTTCAACAGCAAGCATCTGGTTTCCTTCAAAATCGGTTAAAGCGTAAGTCACCTTGTATTCCTGATCGGCATAAAACAGCGGGGCCAGTTTTAGTGCAGCAACCTCGTCGAATACTTTGTTGGTTTCGGCCTGTGTGGTTCCAACAACTACCGGAATGCCTGCTTTTATAATTCCCGCTTTTTCAGCGGCAATTTTTTCCAGTGAATCGCCCAGCAAAGCGGTATGGTCCAAACCAATGTTGGTAATGATGCTCAGCTCGGGTGAAATGATATTGGTTGAATCGAGCCTTCCTCCTAATCCTGTCTCAACAACTGCCACATCTACTGCCTGTTTGGCAAAATAATCGAATGCCATGGCTACTGTCAGTTCAAAAAACGAAGGCTCTATTTTCCACAATTCATTGTTAGTTCCGTATATTTCAACCCATCCCGAAACATCTTCCTCCGAAATCATTTCACCGTTCACCCGAATGCGCTCTCTGAAATCTTTCAGATGGGGAGAAGTGTACAACCCGGTTTTAAAACCTGCTGCCTGAAATATGGCCGCCAGCATATGCGCAACCGAGCCTTTTCCGTTGGTACCGGCCACGTGTATGGATTTGAATTTCCGGTGCGGATTTCCGAAATAATTGTCGAGCAGAATGGTATTATCCAGGTTATCCTTGTAGGCTGCGGGACCAACCCGCTGAAACATGGGCAACCTGGAAAACAAATATTCAAGTGTATCTGAATAATTCAAATCTGTAAAAATTAAAATTTATTAACCGCTGCAAGTTTATTAAAAAATGAAATACACCTCAATAAATCCCTTTAATTTATCTACATTTCGCAAATTCAAATTTACAATCATGTTAAACAAAACCAGCAAAAGTAAAATCTTCATTCTCGACACGAATGTAATTTTACACGACCACACTTGCATTTATCAGTTTCAGGATAACGACATTATCCTTCCGATAACAGTGCTGGAGGAACTGGATAAATTCAAAAGAGGTAACGATTTAATCAACTACCAGGCGCGCGAATTTGTGCGCGTACTGGATGAAATTGTGGGAGACGAGCTCTTCAACGGCGGAAAATCGCTGGGAAAAGGAAAAGGGAAACTTAGGATTGAAACCGGAAAACCATTTTCGGAAGAACTTAAGGCCTCTTTCCGTGAGGATATCCCCGACCACCGGATTCTGGCCATTGCCCAGCATACATTTAAGGCCTATCCCAAACGGAAAACCATTCTGGTGAGTAAAGACATCAACCTGCGGATGAAAGCCAAATCGCTGGGCATTCCGGCAGAGGACTACAAAACCGACCAGGTAACCGATGAAAATGTGCTGGACAAAACGCTCCGCACATTTGAAAATTTCGACGATAACCTAATCGCGATGCTTTATGAACAGGGCTCTGTGGAGATTGGAAAGCTGAAACTGGAATTCAAGCCTGAGGCCAATGAATGTTTTATTCTGAAAGGCAACAATTCAAGTGTACTGGCACGTTTCGATCCAAAAACCGAACGCGTGTTGCGGGTGGAGAAAAAACCGGCCTATGGCATAAAACCGCGCAACGCTGAACAAACCTTTAGTCTGAGCGTGTTGATGGACCCCGATATTCAGCTGGTCGCACTCACCGGAAAGGCAGGAACCGGAAAAACACTGTTGGCGCTGGCTGCAGCTATCGAATTGAACAAGTCGTTCGACCAGATTCTGCTGGCTCGCCCCATTGTGGCACTTAGCAACCGCGACCTGGGATACCTGCCGGGCGATGCTTCGGAAAAAATCAATCCGTACATGCAACCGCTCTTCGACAATCTTTCAGTAATTAAACATGTATTCAATCCACGGAGCCAGGAATACCTCAGGATTGAAGAGTTGCAAAAAGAAGAAAAACTGGTAATTACGCCACTGGCCTATATTCGCGGGCGTAGCCTGTCCAACTCTTTTTTCATTATCGATGAAGCTCAAAACCTGACGCCGCACGAAATAAAAACCATTATTACCCGTGCAGGTGAAGGAACAAAAATGGTTTTCACAGGCGATTTACAGCAAATCGATTCACCCTACCTCGATATGAAATCGAATGGATTGGCCTACATGACCGACCGTATGCGAAATCAGGAGCTTTTTGCCCATATCAATCTGGTAAAAGGCGAGCGCAGTTATCTGGCCGAACTGGCAAGTGACCTGCTGTAATTACTTTTGGTATCAGCAGCTTTTTTCTATTTTTGCAGTTTATTTAGAATCATTTTAAATGAATTACAAAGGGAAAAAAGCTGCTTTTTATACATTGGGTTGTAAGCTCAACTTTTCGGAAACCTCCACCATTGCAGGGGCTTTCAAAGAAGTTGGTTTTGACCGGGTTGGTTTTGAAGAGGAAGCCGACGTTTATGTAATCAATACCTGTTCGGTTACCAACCAGGGCGACAAAGCCAGCCGGAACATCATCAGGCAGGCTGTTAAAAAAAATCCCAATGCGATGGTAATTGTTGTGGGATGCTACTCGCAGCTGAAACCTGAAGAGGTAGGACACATCGAAGGTGTGGATATGGTTTTGGGAACGCAGGAAAAATTTCACATTCCCGCATACCTGGGTAACCTCGAAAAGCGAAAAACCACTGAAATAAAAACCACCCGCCTGGCCGATATTAAGAGCTACCACAAAGCCTTTTCGTGGGGCGATCGCACCCGCAGCTTCCTGAAAATTCAGGATGGTTGCGATTACTACTGCTCTTTTTGCACCATCCCTTATGCCCGGGGCCGCAGCCGTAACGATACCATTGAAAATACAGTAAATGAAGCACGAAAAGCGGTTGAAAAAGGTTACAAAGAAATCGTTCTTACCGGTGTAAACATTGGCGATTACGGAAAAAGCACAAACGAAAATTTCTATGACCTGCTGAAAGCACTAGAAAATATAGAGGGATTGCACCGGTTAAGACTGGGTTCCATTGAACCAAACCTCTTAAAAAATGAAATTATTGAACTGGTTGCCGGTTCAAAGGTAATCATGCCCCATTTTCACATTCCGTTGCAATCGGGTTCCGATGAGGTGTTGTCGCTGATGAAGCGAAAATATTCTACCGGCTTGTTTGCCAGGCGCATTCATAAAATCCGCGAAGTGGTGCCCCACGCATTTATCGGTGTGGATGTAATTGCCGGTACCAATGGCGAAACAGAGGAACTCTTTCAGGAATCGTACGATTTTATTAACGAACTGGAAATTTCGCAGTTGCACGCGTTCACCTATTCCGAACGAAGCGGAACACAGGCGCTGAAAATCCCGTGGAAAGTGGATGTAGAGGATCGCAAGCGCCGCACCCAGATGTATATCAACCTTTCAGAAAAAAAACTGAGGGCATTTTACGAAAAACATCTTGGTACCAAACAAACCGTATTGTTCGAATCGCAAAAAAACGGGGAGAACATGAGCGGTTTCACCGAAAACTACATAAAGGTGGAAACGCCTTTTAAAGAAGAATTAATAAACGAATTGCAGGAAGTTGAGTTACAGTCAATACTTCCGAACGGGCATGTTGCAATAAAATTAGATTAAAATGATACTTATAAATCAATTTTTGTGATTATATTTGTACATAAAAATGTACGTAAAATTTCAATCTTCATGCTAACAACAACACTTTCAGATTTTCGAAAAGAGATAAAACGATATCTCGACAATGTAACAGAAAACTTTGAAACCCTAATAATTAACAGAGGAAAAGATACTGGTGTTGTCATCATGTCGCTGGAAGAATACAATTCACTTCGGGCAACACATCATGAATTATCTTCCAAAACAAATGAAAAAAGGTTGGATTCTGCCATTGAGAAGTTGAAGAAAGGGGAATCGTTCCCGAAAGAATTAATTGAAGATTAAAATTCTTTTCTGATGAAGTACATATTTGTGGACGAATCATGGGAAGATTACCTTTACTGGCAGAAAAACGATAAGCGAATGCTTAATAAAATCAACCAGTTGCTAAAAGATATTTCGCGCACACCCTTCTCAGGATTAAGGAAGCCAGAACCCCTGAAATACAAATACCAGGGATTTTGGTCAAGAAGAATTAACGATGAACACCGGTTGATTTACCGGGTTACCAACGATGAAATTCACATAGCCAAATGCAGGTTTCATTACGATTAATTACTAAAAAATGACACATATTACCGATTTTCAACCAATCTGCCGAAACGTTCAGAGAATTGCCCGCGAAACGGGAAGTTTTATCCGGAACGAACGCGAAAAAGTTTCAAAAAAAGATGTGGAATTAAAAAGCGTTGCCAGTCTGGTTACTTACGTGGACAAAACCGCCGAAGCCCGGATTGTGGATGCGCTGAAGAAGCTGATTCCCGAAAGTGGATTTATTACCGAAGAAGGAACGGCATCACACACCAACGAAAAATACAAATGGATTATTGATCCGCTGGACGGTACTACCAATTATATTCATGGCATTGCGCCACATTCTGTCAGCATCGCCCTGATGAAAGAGGATGAACTGGTTATGGGTGTGGTTTACGAAATCGGTCAGAACGAAATGTTTTATGCCTGGAAAGATAGTCCGGCCTTTTTAAACGAAAAGGAGATCAGGGTTTCACAAACGCAAAACATGACCGATACACTAATAGGAACGGGGTTCCCGTACTATGCATTCGACCGGGTGGATGATTACATTGCCGCTATGCGATACCTGATGCAACATACCCGCGGACTAAGGCGGCTGGGCTCTGCTGCTGTGGATTTGGCCTATGTGGCTGCCGGACGTTTCGACGGGTTTTTCGAACATGCCCTGCATGCCTGGGATGTGGCTGCCGGCGTTTTCATACTGCAACAGGCCGGAGGTAGAGTATCGGATTTTAACGGAGGCAAAAACTGGTTGTTTGGCGGCGAAATTGTTGCAGCCAGCAGCGGTTTTTTTCCTGCTTTTCAAGACGTGGTTCAGAAACACCTGGGGAAGAATTGAGCAGCAAATTCACAAAAAAAAGTCGCAAACTCCCGCCTGCGACTCTTTTCATATTATTGACATTTAATAAACTTTCTAACTGTCGGTGGAAACATTTCCGGTAAGCCGAAGCATGTTGGTCGGAACTTTTGGATCGTTGGTAATAATGGTAACTGTATTGGACTGACGTCCGCGTTTTCCGCGCGAGTCGAAAGTTACCTTAATGGGTACCGATTCTCCCGGTGAAATTACTTTTTTGGGCGGCGCCACAGCCGTGCAACCGCAGGAGGCGCGCACATTGCGGATAATCAATTCCGATTTGCCTTCGTTTAAAAGAGTAAATGTATGTTCCCTTTTCTCCCCCTGTTTCATTTCTCCCAAATCTACAGTTGATTCCGAGAATTTGGCAGCGGGAGCATTGGCCAGTTGCTCGGGCGTAAGGTCGGAAAAATCTTCTTCAATGGTTGCGCTCACTCCTACCGATGCCCTGTAATCGTTACTGCCATCGAGCGAAAGGTAGATGCGGTGCGAAGCAAAGCCATACGTATTTGCATCTTTCGCATTATAGGTAACGATTAATTTTCCTTTGCTGTTTGCCGGTATTGTTTCGGGTTCAGCTTTTACCGTAATGTGGCCGGGAACGGTACGGAAACCAACATTCACCGGTTTTTCGGTGTCGTTTACCAGTTCCAGTTCCTGTGTTTTCTGCTCCTTTTCCGACATTCGTGCAAACGAAATATGGTTTGTTTTTACCCTCAGCGAACCAATCTGCCGGGGATACAGTTCGGCAAGTGTTTTTTCACGCTCTTCCACTCGCCCGGTAACCCGGAGGACGGTAGTACCGTTTTCGGCATTGGAACTTACCATAACGGTTTTATTGAACGAGCCGGGCCTGTTTTTCGGGTTGTAAGCTACCTGAATTTCGCCGGTTGCATCCGGAGCAATGGGTTCACGGGTCCATTTGGGTGTTGTGCAACCGCAGGAGGCACGCACATTGCTTAAAACCAAAGGAACTTCGCCCTTGTTGGTAAACTTGAATGTGGCGGTTTGTATGCCGTCCGATTCTTTAAATGCTCCAAAATCGTGCTCGAGATTTTCAAAAACTATCTGGGGTTTCTGAGCACCGGCAGAAAAAACCACCAGGGCGAAAGCTGCCAGAAAAACAAGTGTGAATAACTTTTTCATTTATGTATCGTTTTAATTTTTTAAGAAATTTTTAGTTTACTTTGCTGAAACAAAGTTAAGGAGGGTTGCAGTCACATGGTGTTAATCAGACTTAATCTTTTGTTAACAAACTGTTAATTGTCTAAAAAAAATACAGTTACAGCTGCTGCAACCCAAAAACAGGGGAAATATGAAAGGGAAAACCTTAAAATATATCATTCTGCTTGCCACTATCACCGTGGCGGGAGCTTTGTCGCTTCAGTTTTTCTTTTTGCGCAGTTCATACAGTTACTCCGAAAATCAGTTTCGCGAAAGCACAACCGTTGCCCTGAAAGAAGTAGCCTGGCAAATTTTGGTGGCAACCGGAAATACGGCCAACTTCGACAGCATTTCACCCGTTGAAATTATTTCAAACAGCTACTATATTGTAACTATTGATGCCTTGATTGATTACGAACTGCTCAAATTTCATCTAACCGAAGAACTGAAAAAGCACCAGATTTATACCGATTTTGAGTTTGCAGTATTTAATCCGGCAACCGGTCAACCCGAGCACAGAACCTACATTACAGCAACAGGTGAAGAAACCCCCTCGGAATATAATTTTCCGGTGAATAACGATTCCGACCGTTTCTTCTTTGCCATCCATTTTCCCGACCGGTCGTCCTATTTTCACACCCGGCTTTCTATCTGGTACCTGTTTACTGGCCTGCTGCTGGTTGTGGTTCTGTTTTTTGGCTATACCCTCTCTGTTATTATCAGGCAGCGGCAACTTTCTCAGGTTCAGAAAGATTTCATCAACAACCTTACCCACGAACTGAAAACCCCGATTTCTTCCATTGCGCTTTCGGCCAAAGTAATTACCGATGAAAAAATACTGAAAACCCCGGAAAGACTGTTCGAGTATGCCAGAATCATTCAGGAACAAAACAACCGCCTGTCGAAAAATGTGGAAAAGGTGCTCAACCTGGCTTCGCTCGAAAAAAACAAAGTGCATTTAAACAAAGAAAAAATTGAGCTACAGGAATTTTTGAACGAAACTATCGCCTATTTCAAACAGTCGAATGCAGGCAAGAAAGCCGAAATTCAGCTTGAAACTCATGAAACACCGCTTTTCCTGCTTGCCGACAAATTTCATTTTACAAACCTGGTGTTAAACATTCTGGAAAACAGCGTAAAATATTGCGAAACCGAACCCCGGATTAGAATTAAAATTTTCGAAAAAGACAAAAAACTAAACATAGGGTTTACTGATAACGGGATTGGCATTTCAAAAAAATACCGAAAAAAAATTTTCAGGCGTTTTTACCGGGTTCCTACAGGCAACGTGCACAATGTAAAGGGATTTGGATTGGGACTTGATTATGTCTGGAAAATTGTGAAAGCACACAAATGGGAGATTAATGTGGACGAAAATCCCGAAGGAGGCAGTATATTTACACTTTTAATTCCACAAAAAAAATGAATGAGGAAATAAAACTTTTGCTGGTTGAAGACGACGATGCCTTGCGGTTTATTGTGAAAGACAACCTGAAACAAAACGGATACGCAGTGGATGTGGCCGAAAACGGCAGGGAAGCCATTGATTTGTTCGATCAAAACAAATACCACCTCATCATTCTTGATGTAATGCTGCCCAAAGTTGACGGGTTTAAGGTGGCCGAATACATTCGGAAAACCAACCATGACATTCCCATCATTTTTCTGACGGCACGGTCGATGACTGAAGACAAAATTACCGGCCTGACCATTGGCGGCGACGATTACATTCCAAAACCTTTCAGCATGGAAGAGCTTTTGCTGAAAATAAAAATCTTTCTGAAACGAAGCAATAACATTTCGGGAGGAAACCGGGAGGAAAGCCGTTCAAAAAAAATTGGCCGGTTCGTTTTTATCCCGGAAGAGCTAACCCTTTCATTCGACGGCGATGCGCGAAAACTCACCATGAAAGAGATGGAACTCATTAAATTATTCTCAGAAAATACCAACAAGGTGCTGAACCGGAATGAAATACTGGAACGGGTGTGGGGATCGAACGATTATTTTTTGGGCCGAAGTCTCGATGTGTTCATTTCAAGGCTGCGCAAATACTTTAAACCCGATCCGAACATCAAAATCATTAATCTGCATGGCATTGGATTTCGGTTTTCGCTGAAAAAAGAAGAAAATACTTAACCAAAACAAAAGAAAAGGCTTTCCCGTTTGGAGGAATTAAAAAAACAACTATTTTTGCAGTCCGAAAAAACAAGACAGGTAATACAACAAAAGTAAATAGCAATGAAAAGGACATTTCAGCCATCGAACAGGAAGAGAAAAAACAAACACGGTTTCAGGGAAAGAATGTCAACTGCCAACGGCAGAAAAGTACTGAAATCCCGCCGTGCCAAAGGCCGGAAAAAACTGACAGTTTCAGACGAACCGAGGCATAAAAGATAATTTATACCTTACATTCTGATGAACGAAAAGGTAAAGAATCACAATTCTTTACCTTTTCGTGTTTATACAAACCGATCCTGCTTGTTTTTCCCTTATTTTTGTGCCCATATTTGCAAGGAAAAAATTGAATTATGAGTTTTAAGAGGTTTCTTACCAGCCGGACTTTCGTTGTCCAGTTAGTTTTTGCAGTCGTTTTGCTTGCCATGCTGATTTTTATCACCATGAAAGGACTGGAGAAATATACCCGGCACGGAGAATCGAATCCGGTACCCGACTTTTCGGGCATGCTGCCTGCCGAGGCTGCCAGAACGGCTCAAAGTCGTGATTTAAAAGTTGAAATCGTAGATTCCCTTTTTCTGGAAGAAGCTGCACCTGGTGTGGTGGTTGACCAGATTCCCAGACCAGGACACGGGGTAAAACAAAACCGTACCATCTTTCTTACGGTTAACTCAGTGCACCCCGAAATGGTTACCCTGCCGCAACTGACTGATATCTCATTCAGGCAGGCCCAGGTTTTAATTGAAAATGCAGGTTTGCAACTTGGAAATATCTTATACCGGCCTTCGGAATACAACAACCTGGTTTTAAACGTGCAAATCGACTCTACCGATATTTTCCCGGGGAAACAGCTCCCCAAGGGCTCGCAAATCGACCTGGTGGTGGGACGTGAGCACGGAAACCAAACCACTCCGCTTCCCGATTTGGCCGGATTATCTGTTGAACAGGCTCAACTTATCCTGACTGACGCACTCTTGAATACCGGAGTAATCATTTACGATGAATCGGTTACCTCTTCCGAAGACTCGCTGAATGCCCGGATTTGGAGACAGCGGCCAACCCCGCAGACCTCAGGTACTGTTTTGCTGGGCTCTTCCGTCGATTTATGGGTGACGGCAGATTCCTTAAAAATAAGTGAAGCTTTGGGCCTGGAATTTTTTCAATAATCTGAAAATGGAAAAGTACCTGCCGGAAAACGAAGAGCCAGAAGAAGAAGGAATGTATGAACATTACCGTTTGACTGTCGATCAGGGACAGTCGATGGTGCGCATCGATAAATTCCTGAGCAACCGCATCGACAATGCTTCACGAAGCCGCATTCAGGCTGCTGCCGATGCCGGAAACATTCTGGCGAACAACACTCCGGTAAAAGCCAGCTACAAGGTAAAACCCGGCGACGAAATACGCATTGTGATGGATTACCCCCGCCGGGAACTAAAAATCATACCCGAAGACATTCCCCTGGATATTGTTTTTGAAGACGACCAGCTGATTGTTTTAAATAAACCACCCGGACTGGTTGTTCACCCCGGCCACGGAAACTACTCGGGCACCCTGGTGAATGCACTTGCATGGTACTATAAAGACCTTCCACTGTTTAAGAGCGAAGATCCCCGCCCGGGATTGGTTCACCGGATTGACAAAGACACTTCGGGGCTTATGGTGGTGGCAAAAACCGAACGGGCAAAAAACAAGCTGGCGTTGCAGTTTTATGAAAAAACCAGCGAACGAAAATACCAGGCCCTCATCTGGGGAATTCCCAAAGAAAATGAAGGTACAATAGAAGGAAATATTGGCAGAAGCCTCAAAAACAGACAGGTTTTTACGGTATTCCCTGAAGGTGATTTTGGAAAACCGGCAGTTACACACTACACCGTTCTGAAACCCATTGGTTATGTGAGCCTGGTGGAATGCCGGCTCGAAACCGGAAGAACCCATCAGATAAGGGTGCACATGAAATATTTAAACCACCCGCTGTTTAACGATTCCACCTATGGTGGCAATGCAATTTTAAGGGGAACCACATTCTCCAAATACAAACAGTTTGTTCAGAATTGCTTTAAATTGCTGCCCCGCCAGGCTTTACATGCCAAAACGCTGGGGTTTAACCATCCGGTAACCGGGAAAAAATTGCGGTTCGATTCGGAACTGCCCGGCGACATGGCTTCGGTAATTGAAAAATGGGAAAACTACATAGCAACCAGGTATGAATAAAAAACCAAATATTGCAGTAATTGCCGGAGGAGACTCGTCGGAGTTTGTAGTTTCGGTGAAAAGCGGCGCCAATGTGTTGGCCGCAATCGATACAGAAAAGTTCACCCCCTGGCTGGTGCAAATACGGGGCGATGAATGGATTGTCCTTCAGAATGAAGCAAAACAGGCAGACATCGATAAATCCGATTTCAGTTTTTCCCTGAATGGCAAAAAAATAAAAATCGATTTTGCATGGATTACCATTCACGGCACCCCCGGAGAAAACGGAATACTGCAGGGGTATTTCGATTTACTGCAAATCCCTTACTCTACCAGTAACCTCCACTCTTCATCGCTTACCTTCAATAAATGGTTCTGCAACAACTACCTGAAAAGTTTTGGAATAAAAATGGCCCGTTCGGTTTTGCTGCCGAAAGGTGAAAAAATTAACAGCGCCGAAATCATTAAAAAACTGGGGCTGCCGCTTTTTGTAAAACCCAATGCCGGGGGATCGAGCTTTGGAATTACAAAGGTAAAAAGCGAAACAGATCTGCTGCCGGCAGTTCAAAAAGCATGGGAAGAAAACTCCGATGCCCTGGTGGAAGAATTCATCGAAGGTACCGAATTTACCTGCGGTCTGTTGAAAACAGGCAGTAAAAAAATGGTCTTCCCGGTAACAGAAGTTATTCCTAAAAATGAATTCTTCGACTTTGAAGCCAAATATACCCCCGGAGCCACCGACGAAATAACACCTGCCCGGCTTCCTGACGACTTGTATGAAAAATGCCGGCAGCTCAGTTCCGATATTTACGACCTCTGTCAATGCTCTGGAATTGCAAGGGTTGATTATATCCTGAAAGAAAATGAGTTTTATTTTCTGGAGGTGAATATTACGCCCGGAATGACATCCACCAGCTTTATTCCACAGCAGATTAAGGCCATGGGACTTACCCTTACCGAAATTATTACACAAGTGATTTCAGAAGGACTGCAAAGAGAATAAACATTTGTGGATAAAATAAGTTAACAACTAAACCCCGCCAGATTTGTGTGCCCCCACCCTTATTTTGTAATTTAGTGGCCTCAAATTTTTACATTAAATTTTACAGAAAAACGGAAAAAGAATGGCTACTGACAACAAGAAAAAGACACAAAACCGCTCACAGGCAAAAACGGGAATGACCATTGATGAAATTAATGCCCAGTACGGAAAATTGCCCCCACAGGCAACAGAAGTTGAAGAAGCTGTTTTGGGCGCACTTATGCTCGAGCGGGATGCCTATGTTACCGTAGCCGACATTATCGATACCTCCAGCTTTTACAAAGAAGAGCACCAGAAAATTTTTGAAGCCATTAAAGAGTTGTCAACCAACGAAAAACCGGTTGACCTGCTCATGGTTACCCAGGAGTTGAAAGACCGCGATCAGCTGGACGAGGTTGGTGGACCGGGCTACATTACCCAGCTCACGCGCAGGGTGGCCTCAGCTGCCCATATCGAATTCCACTCCCGCATCATTGCACAGAAATTCATACAGCGCGAGCTCATCCGGGTTTCTTCCGAAATTCAGGGAAAATCGTACGACGACACCATGGATGTGGATGATTTAATCGATTTCTCCGAATCATCGTTGTTCCAGGTTGCTGAACGAAACATTAAAAAAGAGACCCGCCCCATAAAACCGGTACTCAACGAAGCCATTGTGCAAATTGAAAAAGCCCGGCAACGAAAAGACGGTTTGAGTGGTGTGCCATCGGGCTTTACTGCCCTCGACCGAATCACCTCGGGCTGGCAAAAAACCGACCTGATTATTATTGCAGCACGTCCGTCAATGGGGAAAACCGCCTTTGTGCTGAGCATGGCGCGCAACATGGCTGTCGATCACAACCGGTCGGTAGCCGTTTTCTCGCTCGAAATGTCGTCCATTCAGCTGGTAAACCGCCTAATTGCAGCCGAAACCGAACTGGGCAACGATAAACTGAAAACCGGCCGCCTCGAAAATTATGAATGGGAACACCTGAACCGAAAGATTTCAGCCCTCGAAAAAGCACCCATTTTCGTTGACGATACGCCTGCCCTTTCTATTTTCGAGTTTCGGGCAAAATGCCGCCGACTGAAAATGCAACACGACATTCAGGTGGTTATTGTGGATTACCTGCAGCTGATGACTGCCGGAACCGACAACCGCGGCAGCAGGGAACAGGAAGTAAGCACCATTTCACGTTCGTTAAAAGCCATTGCCAAAGAGCTGAACATTCCCATTCTGGCGCTTTCGCAGCTAAACCGGTCGGTTGAATCGCGCGAGGGAAAACGCCCGCAGCTTTCAGACCTGCGTGAATCGGGCGCCATTGAGCAGGATGCCGATATTGTTACCTTTATTCACCGGCCCGAGTATTACGGAATGACCGAAGACGACTCCGGCAACTCGCTGATTGGCGTTGCAGAAATCATTATTGCCAAACACCGGAACGGAGCTACCGGCGATGTGCATCTGGCATTCAAAAAAGAACTGGCCAAATTCAGCGATATGGAAACCAACTTCAGCGATGGATTTGACAGCGCAAAAACATTCAGTTCGAAAATGAATGAGGATGTGGAAGAATCGGTTGGCGCCGGCATTTCATCGAACCGCAGTTTCGACGCTTCCGGCAGTACAGACCGAGCTCCGTTTTAGATTTCTGTAAACTTATTACCTTTGTTGTTTGTAATAATACAACAAAGTAAAGGAAACAGAAATGAGAAATAAAGTCTTTTTAGCGGTTGCTTTTTTTGCATTTTTTCTTCAGGCACAAGCCATTCAGCTGCTGATACCCATGGACGATACGCAGCGTAATCACCTAAAATCGTATGGTGTTGCCTACTGGGTTTTGCAGCGCGATGCAGAAGTAAAATGGCTGCTCAATTACCGGGGCGGCAGTTTTCTCATGCAACATCATCCCGAAATTGAAAATGAATGTGTGGTCAGAGGTGTGACTTTTGAAACCATCACCGATGCTCAGGCTTCGGCTATTCTGAACGAAATTGCACAGCCCGAAGTAAACCAGGATGCCGTAAGCATGAACAAAGCGCCGAAAATTGCCGTTTATACACCGCCCAACAAACTTCCGTGGGACGATGCGGTTACCCTTGTACTTACCTACGCCGAAATTGAATACGACAAAATTTATGACGAAGAAATTTTAAACGGCGAACTATCGAAATACGACTGGCTTCACCTCCACCACGAGGATTTTACCGGACAATTCGGGAAGTTCTGGAGAACTTATCAGCACATGCCCTGGTACCAGGAAGAGGTGAGGATAAACCGGGAAACGGCTGAAAGGCTGGGCTTTTTAAAGGTTTCTGAAATGAAATCGTTCGTTACCCGCGAAATTAACAATTACGTTACCAATGGCGGCTTCCTGTTTGCCATGTGTGCCGCTACCGATACGTACGACATTGCCCGTGCTGCAACAGGGTTAGATATTGTAGGCCCCATGTTCGACGGCGACCCGGCCGACCCTCACGCCTGCGATCATCTGGATTTTTCCAGAACATTTGCATTTGAAAATTTTCAGCTCGAAATGGATCCGAATGTGTATGAGTTTTCCGATATCGACGCTACCAATCACCGACATGTTTCGCGAGAGAACGACTTTTTTACCCTTTTCGAATTTTCGGCCAAATGGGATCCCATCCCAACCATGTTATGCCAGAACCACCGGAATATGATTAAAGGATTTATGGGACAAACCACAGCCTTCAGAAACGAAGTGATTAAACCCAATGTGTTGATTCTGGGTGAAAACAAACCTGCCCGCGAAGCCCGATACATACACGGGGAACAGGGAAAAGGGTTCTGGACCTTTTACGGCGGCCACGACCCCGAAGATTACCGCCACCTGGTTGGCGACCCGCCCACCGATTTAAACCTGTATCCCAATTCGCCCGGATACCGGTTAATTCTGAATAATGTGCTGTTTCCGGCAGCAAAGAAGAAGAAAAGAGAGACATAAACTGTTTTACAATAAAAGTTTTATTACAAAACTCCATATCAGGGAAAAGTCAGTCAATTACCATTTTTGTCGCTTACTATTTATCAGCATAAAAACCTTATTTTCAATTCCTGACTTAGTAAAATAGCAGAACCCCGGATTGACTCAAACCTTATTTCTTAATTTTGCAACTGATTCATAAAATTAGTTGATTAATACAAAAAGCCAAATAACCACATGGGAACTTTATTTCCACCACCTGTTTCAATATCGTCCGATGCAATCAGGTATTTTTCCAAATGATTTACCTGGGAGGAAGTTTTACCTTTACCTCCAACTTCAACGGTATAATCATTGAAAATAAAATCTCCCTCTTTCGGTGAATTGACTTCCAGGCCGGCGTTAATCAATTGATTAAAAACAAATGTTTCACGAATGTTTCCAATATCCGGTTTTTCCCTGAGGGCATGGGCAAGATTTGTGTTCTCCAGAAATATTTTATCGGGTTTTTGCAAAGTGGAAACACCTTTCCCATCCGAACTTAAAGTATTTAATAATCTGGCATCTTTTAACTGGTAAATATACTGATAAACACTGTCGCGGCTTAAATCGAGTTTTCGGGCAAGGGCAGCAATATTAGGTTTAAATGGAACAGATTCTGCGATTACACCCAATAATCTTTTTACTTTATTGGCAGTACCCGAATTATAAGCGGCAATATAGGCTAAATCAGAATCTATAACAGTATTTATTATCTGGTTCAGTTTTAAAAAAAAGGTATCATCACCTTCAATAAAAAAGGGCAGATAACCAATTTCCAAATATTTACGAAAAGCAGGAAGTGGTCTTAATTTGTTCGTGATTATCCGGCTTACATCAAGGTGATTTTTTATAATATCTTCGATGCTGACTCTTTCAAAATCTGCATGACCGGCAAATTGTAAAAATTCCCGAAACGACAATCCCGCCAGCATATAGCTTACAACCCTTCTGCTCAAATCGGCCTCACCCCTGAAAATATCCAATGCCGAGGAAGCGGAAAAAATAATTTGCATTTCTGGTAATCCATCGTAGATATTTTTTAATTCAACTGACCAGTTTTTATACTTGTGAACTTCATCGATTATCAGAATTTTACCTCCTTGCTTATACCAGTCGTTGGCCGTATCAAGAAGCGTATGATTATAAAACCAGGTGTGATCGGCTGTAACATACAAGGCAGTTGAAGGCAGTCCCAGGTCATACTTGAGATGTTGTAACAACAATGTAGTTTTACCAGTTCCGCGCATACCTTTTACAGCAATCATACGTTGATTCCAGTTTATGTGCTTATGCAGATATCGCCTGAAATCATTTTTTACCGGTCGCAACAAATTCTCCTGAAATTCAAATAATATATCCATTTATGTCGATTCCTTTCGACAAATATAAATAATTTATGTCGATTCCTTTCGACAGAAGCAAAATTTTATTCTATTGAATTCATGAAGGAATGATTAACATCAATATCTCTTTTCGCCCGGCTATCGGTTAATCCTGAATAATGTGCTGTTTCCGGCA